>Ga0247611_10000001_pt1 | contig 629070 bp, 614 predicted proteins | sample 177DNAGHGhighgp2_FD_192422 | JGI IMG/M metagenome (GOLD analysis project Ga0247611, IMG submission 192422) | Sheep rumen microbial communities from Palmerston North, Manawatu-Wanganui, New Zealand - 1770 DNA GHGhigh gp2 | ecosystem: Host-associated > Mammals > Digestive system > Stomach >... | reverse complement strand
ATTCTTACACGTAACTCTGTAAGCGCACATTAAGAGAAAAGTTTTGAAGGAGTAGTTCCTTATTCTCTTTTGGTGCGTCTTTTAGTCATCAGAAATATTGAAAATGGAGGTGATTAGTATGACGACTAAGAAGATGTTTGGAAAGATGCTCACTTCAAGACTTTTGAAGGTAATGAGTATCATTATTGCGGCATGCATGCTGGTCACTCTGACCGCATGTGGAACAACAGTATCCCAGCAGGATGCTAGACAGACGACAACTGAATATAGCACAGTAGACGAAGAAGAAGGCAGAGAGCCTCAGAATCCTGAGCAGACCGTCGACGACGGCTACTGGCACGACGAGGATCCTACAGAAGAACCTACAAGCTCAACTGAGGAGCCTACAACCGAACCTACAACCGAGCGTGGCGACGAAAATCCGCCAACTGGTCAGTACACATATACCGTCTATGGCGACATCCAGTTAACAATGAATGTTAATATCGACGATTATATTACGACCAACAACGCTGGACAGGAAGTCTTCAAGCTCAGCCATTTAGCAGTTGATTTAGGTTGGTGGCCAGATAACATTAACCCTGATTCTTGGAGTTTTGGTGAGTATCTGCCAGACATGTTCACATGTCCAACCGGCGACATGACAGTCGTCTTCACCTGCCACACTTATGATTTCAATGCACAGTTCCAGGACTATCCTCAGATCTCAGGTTTCTCTTACTTCTTCGCACAGAACGACAGCTTCGGCACGGCTTTCTATAAAGATAGCGAAAATTTACCTGATGAGGATAAGTATGTAGAGGCTTCCATCAATGGCCACGGTGCTGATCTGCAGTATCTCGTGCCTTACGGCATCGGAAAGTCTTTCATGGCTTCTCGTGATGATATTGTTGTATTAGCTTATGTACTGTCCAGAATCGACAGCAATCCAGGAGTGAATCCGTTCCTCAATACTGGACTGACTAGATATATGGATGGAGTTACATCCGTATATCAGGATTACATTTTACCGTAACTCAGCATTTACCTTCACGGGGGGAAAGAGGTCGTATTTCACAATACGGCCTTTTTCTTTTCCCCTCTCTTATACTGCGAAATTGCGGTTGCGGCGGCTATCGTAGACGACGTTGTTCGTATATGCAATATAGTAATCGTTTACTATAGTGTCGTTATCTTCAATTCTGTATTCTTTTTCACCTTCGTCTTCAACCGGATATGGGTATAAGCCAGCTGGCTCATATTCTTCCTTGAATGCTAGTACTTCAAGTGCATCGAGAGTTGCGACGACTTTGTCTTTAGTCAAACCAGAGTAACGAGCGAGGATACCCTCGAATGAGTTATCGAGCGGGTGCTTCTCATAGTACTCAGAAATGAATTTTGTAACTGCGGATTCTTCAATGAGACCTGCTGATTCAGCAATGCGCTGGTCCTCGATGAAGCGCTGATATTTTTTGTTGTCTTCCCATTCTGCCGTCTCGCTCCCCATATCCTTGCCGTCATTATTTGCGACGCATGCTTTACCGGTGATGTAGCCCATATATTTAAGTTTCTCGGTGTTATTAAAGATGTCGAGCGCATCGCCGACAATTGGCACTGCGCCGAGAGCGGCGTCGCCGACAGCATTGCCTACCTGGGCCGATTGAACATCACCTGCAATATTCTGGTCCACCTTACCCCATGGGGATGTGCGCTGGCCGCAATAGATAATGTAGCGCGCTAGCTTACTGTCAGCATCAATCTTCGCATCCTCTTCTTTGTCTGGATTTTCAAAGCCGCCAAGAGCATTTACCTCATTAACGACCGTTGCTGGATTGTCCTCAAGCGTTGAAGTATCGGTGACGATGTACGGGTTACAGAACGCATCGGCCACTGCGCCAATATCATACATTTCCGGACAGTTCTTTTCGGTTTGATCCTCAGCAATTTGAGCAACTATTGCCGCTGATGCCGCCGACGAGTGCGGCGTAATTGATCGCACCGCATTGCCAACCACGGTCGACGCCCCGTTTATCATCCCCGTAAATGTACTCATCTGCGAGGCTATCGGTATCATTTGGCTAGCCAGACTCCCCAGGAATGTATACTTCGACGTTACATCGAACGGACTTCGCGTTTCGCGTTCATAGCGAGCGTTTTCGGCAACGACGCGATCCTGTTCCTGCAAGTAGGCGATAAATGCGCCCTTACTTGCAACCGAACCGCCAGACTGTTGGTGATTTTGCCCCATATACATATTCGCACCGGAAACCAGCATGTTGCCAAGATCTTCGCCGGCAACTTCCGTCACAACTTTTCTAGTTAGAATACCAGCAACAAACGGAACGAGATGAGCGATTGCAATCGACACTGCCGCGCTGAAGGCTACGCTACCAAGAGCTGAGCCGGCGGCTTTAATTAATTCCATACCACCAGAAATCGCGCAGCCAACACCCGTGAAACAAAGGATAATTTTGACAATCGTCATGCCCGCGCTGACCACGGCTGCGGCCATACGAGCAGCCGTACAGGTTTTGAAAGCAGCGACACCGTTGGAGATATTTGCCGCGATGCTACCAATGCTGCCATAGACAGTATTGAGCATTGTATTCATATTAAAGCTTTTTACACTCGGATCGGACATATTTACGGAAGTGCCACCATAGATTGCGCTGATACCAGCAGCTTCCATTGCGGAACGCTCGCGAGTGGTAGTATTCGTTCCGTCAGCGACATAATCATTGCCATCCTTTTTAACACTTGTCGTTTCCGTATATGTATTTTTTGTTTTTCTGGTGAGCGAATTGCCTAAATCATGCAGTGGGGAGCTTGCGCCATCGCCAATTTGAGCCTTCTGGATGCCCTCAAAGACATTAGAGGCCATACTAATAATTTGTACCGCCTGATAGGCAGCAACGATCATAGAAACCGCGCCAATGAAGTCCGACACGCCGCAGACGATATTTACGCCCGTGCTTAAAATACTCGATGCAGTATCAAACTTGCCAGCTAGAGACTGCAATTTACCCTGCAGCTTTGTTTTACCAGTGTTAGCATCAACCTCAGTTGCATCCGAAGCCTTAAAGCTAGTATCTTCTGGCGTACCAGATTCGACATCAGATAGCCTCGAGCTATCATTGGTACCATCTCCGTCAGCATCATAATCCTCATAGTCGCCGGTACTGTTTTTTGATTTCGCATCTGCGCCGTCACTGTCGATGTCGCCCGACATTTTTGCCTTCATGTCTTCCGCAGAGTTTTTGCTGTTGGCGTCAAAATCTCGCCATTTATTTCTATTAATACCTAGGCGTCCGAGCAGTTTCTTCATACTCGAGTCGAACCAAGCCTTTATCGAGCCGCGCCAAGTGCGCGAACCCTCCGTATAGTTATTTCTAAATTCAATATCATTTGCGAAGGCATCGTCGAATGTTATCCTGCCATCCCCGGCGTGTTTCGAGTCTGCAACAATAGTTTGAACTTCGCCGTTTGCACGGACGTGCTTCATCACAGTAATACCGCCCTCGTCCTCGAAGGTAATACCATTTCTTGCTAGCTTAGCCTTCTGGCGTTTCGTGACGCGGAACTCATCGGCTTTGAAATAGTGAGCCTTAATACAGTCCTTAACGCCATCCTTGATTTCGCCGGTCTGGAATTTTAGGAATGATTTGCTACGGGCGTTCTGGGAAACGGAAATAGAATCAAAGGTATCTTGGAATTGCGAAATAAGGCTGAACGGCATAGACATCTGACCAAAGAAGCTACTACCGCCAAAACCGAGACAGAGTGCGAGGATTGTAATGATTGGGCCAGCTTTCTTGAAGCGGCCTTTAGCGCTACCGACTTTACCGGATTTAAGATCTTTTACGCCCTGAACAGCGTTCTTGAACTTACCGGCAGTAGAGTCGTCGTTTGCATCAGATTTAACGTTGTTCTCTTTTTCACCGAGGGAAGCTTTTTTGTCGCCGCCTTTGCCACCAGTGTTAGGCTTCTTGCTGGCATCTTGCTCACCTTTTTTGAGCATGCCCCACTTATTATTTCCTTCGTCATCGGTTTTCTTACCGAATTTGTTGGCAAAAAATGAGCCGCCCTCACTCTTTTCGTCCTCACCTGCTGGACGGCCATTAATAAGAGTTCTGGCGTTGCGAATATAGTTCTGATCCTCTTCGCTATAGCGGCTCAAATCATCGCCGTAGTCATCGGAACCAGAATCGGTATAATCACCGGAATAATCTTCGTCACCCATCGCCATAACTAGCTTCTATTATACTACATTATGCTTATGAATATTGCATTTTCGCTTAAGATATGTGTATAATATTCATAGGAGTAAAAAGCCTATGGCAAAAAAACAAAAAAGAAACAAAACTGCGTCTAAAAATATTATTCTGTTTATCTTCGCGGTACTTTTGGTAGCCGCTATTTCTTTTGGAATTATTGTATTAATCAAGCAAATGCAGGCAGACAAGAGCGAGAAAAATGACACTCGTGACAAAAATACTGCCAGTAACGAATTAAAAGAAGAAGATTTGACTAACGAAGACAAGGTCACGGAAGCTAGCAACAACGCTAAGGATCGTATGGAGGCCGACGAGCAAGCAAAAGCCGATACGACACTCGATCAGGATGAAACCGGCAAGAAAATTGCAAAACCAGAAATCTCTTTCCTTCAGCTCGAAGGCGACAAAGTCGTAGTCGGTGGCGCTATTTATAACCTCAACGAAACCGGCGGCGAATGTCTCTATAGTTTTACCAAGAGCGGCGCTAACTTAGAGTTCAAAGCAGACGTTCTGCCAAATCCAAGTTATATCTCCTGTTCTACAATGCAAATCGACAAAGCCAAATTCACGACTGGCGTATGGTCAGTAAAAATTAAATATAAATCTAATACAGCGGAGGGCGAAAGTGAAGCAAAAAGCATTACGATTCAGTAGCATCGCAGCCGGAATTGCTTTCTTGGCAGTCTTTTTTGGCGCCGCTATTAATAACACTCCGGACACAAATGCAATTTCGACGGCAGATTTCAAAGCCGGCAATATTATCGACGATGCGGTATTCTACAACAAAAATACGATGACCGTCGCCGATATTCAGGCACATCTAAATCGCTATATGCCTGCTTGCGATACGTGGGGTACCGGTCCAGTTGGTTCCGGTCGTTATATTAACGGCAAGGCAGTTCCAGCCAGCACTACACGCGCTGATTATGCCCGCCAAATGCGCGCTGCCGGCAAGACTCGTTATCACGATCCTCCATATATCTGCGTGCAGAACTACTACGAAAATCCAACTACGCACGAGACGCTTTATGAAACCAAAAACATCGTTAAAGACGGCATGATTTCTGCGGCGCAAATTATTTATAACGCAGCACAAAAATACAACGTCAACCCACAGGTTTTGCTCGTACTTTTAAAGAAAGAGAGCTATGTCTGGGGCGACAACTGGCCGCTAAAAGATGAATATAATACTGTGATGGGCTACGCTTGCCCAGATAACGCGCCTTGCGATTCGAAATATTTCGGTTTTTACAACCAGGTCGAAATGGCAGCATGGCAGTTGAACTATTATAAAGAACATATTTATAGCTACAACTATCGCCCATATGCAACAAACTATATTCTTTACTCGCCAGAAGTATCATGTGGCCGCAAAGAAGTTTATCTCGAAAACTTAGCTACCACTTCCCTCTACATCTACACGCCATATACGCCAAATGATGCTGCGCTTCGCAACTATCCTGGCACCGCAACCTGCGGATCTTATGGCAACCGCAACTTCTTTATGTACTTCAGCGAGTGGTTCGGTAGTACACATACTAATGTAGCCGAGAAAAAGATCATTCCAAATGCTAAATATCGTATTCTCGGATCTACTTACGACTTTGAACGCAATTCCGATAATAGCTTCTTAATTAAAAACAGTGAGACCGGCCTCGTACTTGGCTTAAAGGAAGGCCGTGCTGTAGTAGGCGCCGAAGTATCGCCAGTATCTAATAGTGGTAATATTACACAAAAATGGTTCGTCTATGGCGACGGCAAAGGCGGCTATTATCTCGCAAATGCAGGCAATGCTTCATATATTATTACAATCGATACGTCTGGCAAAAATGTTCTCGGTATTTATGGTGATGATAAAAACGCGCCAATTAAATTGCCAATGACCGCTAATAGCGAACTAAAAGACGGCGATTATCATATTCAGAGCGCATTGAAGGACAAGTACGTAATTAGCGTCGCTTCTTCGAGTGTGGTTAATATGAGTACTTTAACTACGCAGAATATTAATAACCAGAGCTATAAAATTAGTTACGACGAAAAGACTGGTTATTATAAGATTGCTAACAAACAAGGAAAAGTAATGACCGTTGACGGCGCGCCTGTAAAGGATATGCTCAACCTTACTTTTAGTGATGATAAGAGTGAATGCACGCAACGTTTCGCATTTGTCAAAAAATCTGATGGCAAATATACGATCGTGAGCTCCTGTGATTTAGGTTACATGCTTGACGTTGCCTATAGTTATACAAAAGATGGTTCTAGCATCGTGCTCTACCACGAAGGTGGTACGACAAATCAGGAATGGAGTCTCCGCGAAGTCGAAACTCCAGCTCCAACTCCAACCGCGAGCAACCAAGTTTTACCAAATGGTAAGTACGCAATTCTCTCTGCCCTACGCGCAAACTTCGCTATAGATATTTGGGGCGGCTACAAGAATGATGGCGCAAATGTGAATGCATGGACACAAAACAATGATGTCGCACAGGTCTTCGAGATTACTTACGATAGTAGCCGCGACGCATACCACATGGTTAATCCAAATTCCGGAAAAGCATTGAGCTTCGCTGGCACAAAGACTGTCGATTCTGCAAACATTCAAATTAGCAATATTAGCGATTCGTGCAGCCAATACTGGAAGATCATTAAGAAGTCTAACGGCAAATACATGATTGCTAGCTCCTGCGATGCAAACTATGTACTTGATATTGCCTGCAGCTACACGAAAGACGGATCGAATATTATTCTCTTCCACGACAATGGCGGTAGCAAAAACCAAGAGTGGAGTTTTGAGAAACTAGAATCTTCAACTAGCTCCGAAACTCCAGCTCCAACTCCAACCGTGAGCAACCAAGTTTTGCCAAATGGTAAGTATGCAATTCTCTCTGCCCTACGTGCAAACTTCGCTATAGATATTTGGGGCGGCTACAAGAATGATGGCGCAAATGTGAATGCATGGACACAAAACAATGATGTCGCACAGGTCTTCGAGATTACTTACGATAGTAGCCGCGACGCATACCACATGGTTAATCCAAATTCCGGAAAAGCATTGAGCTTCGCTGGCACAAAGACTGTCGATTCTGCAAACATTCAAATTAGCAATATTAGCGATTCGTGCAGCCAATACTGGAAGATCATTAAGAAGTCTAACGGCAAATACATGATTGCTAGCTCCTGCGATGCAAACTATGTACTTGATATTGCCTGCAGCTACACGAAAGACGGATCGAATATTATTCTCTTCCACGACAATGGCGGTAGCAAAAACCAAGAGTGGAGTTTTGAGAAACTCTAAAAAGAGGCGCCAAGATGGCGCTTCTTTTTGTATGGTAAAATATACCTTATGCAACTAGATGTTTTTGCGAGTATTGTTTTATATTTAGCGGTCTTCATCACGGCGGCCGTTTTTGCATATCTCGGACAAAAAACAAATCGCAAAACATTCATCATTCTAGCAATTCTTTTACCAGCACTTTTGGCTGCTTTTCGTTATAGTGCTGGAACTGATTCTCTAACCTACCGCGAACTATACAATGAAATTGGCGGCGAGTCGGCAGAAATCCATGCATGGCGCGTAGCTGATGGCGGGCTAGAACCATTCGTTGTATATGTATCGGTAATCGGTAATTATCTTCAATTACCACCGAGCTTCCTATTCTTTGCATTTGCAATTATTACTACTGGTTTTCTATACCTCACAACGCGCACTTTCAGCCGTAACCGCGCATGGCTTTTCTATGGCATGTTAATGCTGATTGTGTTCCCTGAAAGCTTTAATATAATGCGTCAGCTGGCCGCAAATAGCGTGCAGGCATTTGCTTTAGCGCGCATCTTAAAAGCTCAACGCTACAATGTTCGCGTACGAATTGTGCCAATTATATTATTACTAGTAGCTTCCGTTATGCTGCACTATTCATCCGTATTGATCATGCCAGTATTCTTACTGCCGATTATCATTAAATACATACGCGGACGAACGCTCGCTCTACTGCTTTGCTTGTTTATCTGCGGTTGTGTATTAGCTTTCCCAACGTTGCTAAACTTCGTGATTGACCTCGGTATTCTAACGACGCGTCATTACGAGACCTTTATGGAAATGCCTGGTTCAATTATTAATATTAAGTTCTTTACGGCAGTAATTTTAGCGGCAATTATGCTAGCTAACTATCGCCGACGCGAACTTAAATTCGATAAGCAATACAGTCTATTGCTCCTACTCGGTGCAGCTTATGCGGCAGTAGGTTTTTACTCTGGGTATCTTGGCCGCCTAGCTGTATTCTTCTGGATTTTCATCGTAATGATTGCCGGTGAAATGCTTTGTCAGCTCTTCAAAAAAGATCGCCACCGCTTTGCAATTTGCAGCGCGGCAGCAATCCTCTATTTCTTAGTGTTCTTCTGCGTACTAGGATTTGAAGCAATTATTCCTTATAGCGTTGCTCTATAATTACTTCTCGGCAATATAGTCAAACCTTACAAAGACCGCAATGAGCGCAAAAATGAATGCGCCAGCAACAACAATAGCGGTCGAAATAAGACGCTTTTTCGTCGAGTTAGTTGGCGTCGCCTCGGTTGCACGTACGAGAATCGTCGTATCATAGTTCTCTGCATCTTCAAACGCGAAGCTAATAACCTTATCAGTGCTATTCATAACAGTATTTGCCGTATCAATAGCTTTCTGTGAATCAGTAGAGGTGGCAGTAATTTCAAAAACACCAAATGGTTTTTCAATAACCTCATAATTCTCAAGTTCGCCTTCGACCAATTCACTACTCATGAGCAACTCAGCAATCTGAGCATATGGCGAAGAGACTGGGCCATTATTAACGGCTGGATTATAGACAGAAACTTTTGCAAAAGCGGTATACTGGGTTGGCTTCGAGAATGAATAGTATGCACCGCCGGCAGCGCCAAGGATTACGACTACGATGACAAAAATCCAGCATTTCTTGATTTCTTTGAGGTAATTCTTAAAAGTAAACTGAGGTTTGGACATTAATTGGATTCCTTTGATTTATTTAGATAGTTAATAGTATCGCGCATTGCATCGGCGATAGTCAACTCAGTTTGCCAGTTGAGCTCTGCTTTTGCCTTGCTTGGATCGGCATAGATTTCAGCAAGGTCACCTGCGCGGCGAGGACCGAATTCATGCGGGAGCTCGCGACCACTTGCCTGTTCGAAAGCGGCAATCATTTCTTTGACGCTGGTTGCTTTGCCAGTACCAAGGTTATAAATACTAACACCTGGTTTCATATGCTCAAGTGCGGCAACGTGACCCTTCGCGAGATCAACAACATGAATGTAGTCGCGACGGCAAGTGCCATCCTCAGTTGGATAATCAGTGCCGTAAACTTGAAGCTTCTCAATGCGGCCATCAGCGACGCGCATAATGATTGGCATTAGGTTGTTTGGAATGCCGTTTGGATCCTCGCCAATAAGGCCGGATTCGTGAGCTCCGATTGGATTGAAGTAGCGAAGAAGTGTAGCGTTAAAATCTGGGTTTGCAATAACGTAATCTTTAATGATCTCTTCAATGAAGAATTTGGTGCGGCCATATGGGTTAGTAATAGCGCCACCAGTCTTCATAGTTTCGACACAAGCTGGCGTATCCTGCTCACCATAAACAGTTGCAGATGAGGAGAAGATAAGTTCTTTAACGCCATATTTACCCATTACATCAAGAAGATTTAGGGTGCTATCGAGGTTGTTATGATAGTAAAGAATTGGTTTTTCGACAGATTCGCCAACAGCCTTGAGGCCAGCAAAATGAATTACGGCGTCATAGTTGCCCTGCTGGAAAATCTCATCCAATTTTTCGGCATCAAGAAGGTCGGCTTCAAAGAATTTTGGACGCTTGCCGGTGATTTTCTCGATCTGATCAAGAACAGTAATTTTACTATTAAAAAGGTTGTCGATAATTTCGACTTCGTATCCCCTATTAATTAATTCGACGACAGTATGAGAGCCAATGTAGCCCGTGCCGCCAGTTGCTAAAATCTTCTTCATACCAATAATTATACCTTATAATCTTTGCATAAAGCAGATTAATGTAGTATAATAGCGAAAGGCCGGGGTTTGGCGCAGTTGGTAGCGCGCGCGCTTTGGGAGCGTGAGGTCAGCAGTTCGAGTCTGCTAACCCCGACCATTTTTAGTGTCTATTAAATTAAAAAACGACCTCTTATTCAGGGGTCGTTTTTTCTTGTCTTTTACATGCCTGGGATGTGGAAGGCGCTTGGGTCAGCATAGACTTGGTCTTGCATGACTGGATTGACGCCGTTTACGCTAGGGCTAGTTGCTGCAGGAGCGACGGTTGCGGTAAGCGTATTATCCTCTTCTTGAAGAACGGCTGGCATAATCGGTTCAGCTGGTGGAAGTTGAGCGGCAGCAGCCTGAACTTCATCTTGAATACCCTGCACATAAGCCTGAGCGGTAGGAGCTGGGGCTGGTGTAGCCTGAGGCATTGGCTGTGGAGTAGTTGGAGCTGGTGCTGGCGCAACGGCTTCAGCTGGAGCCGAAACTGGTGGCATTGGAACACCGCCATCAAGCGTAAATGGGATTGGTGGTGGTGGCAAGATTGAGCCATCATCTGGCATAGGAAGTGGTGGATTTACATATTCGGCAGTGCTTGGGACGCCCATTGGCGCAACTGGAGGGACGGATGGATCGACGGTTGGCGCTGGCTGAAATTGAGCAGTAGGCGGAGTTGTAACTGGAGCTTGGATAGCTTCATTAGCCATTGGCGCTGGAATAACTGGTTCAGCATTTTCCGGTACGAGAGGCTCCGCCATAGGCATAACAGGAGCCTCGATTGGCGCCATTTCGGCAGTTGGAAGCTCAGTTGGAGCCATTACTGGAGCTGGAACAGCAGCTTGGAGTTCCTGTTCCATTTGCGCAGCATAATCTACGTTCTCTTTTGGCGGAAGGTTAGCTTCGCTTGGTGGCGTAAGGCTCTTCTCGTTGTTTATAGAAGCGGAATCTGGATGCGGCAACGGTTCTGGATCCGGAAGCGGAACTGGTTCTGGCTCCGGTGCACTAGTGATGTCAGCTGGTTGCTCTTCTGGGGCCACAGCAGGCTCAGCAAGCGGCTCGAGCTCTGGAGTTGGTAAATCAACCGGCGCGGCCTCAGCTGGGGCTGGAACGGCGATAGTTTCAATTTCCGATGCGTCTTCTGGCGCAGTTGGGGTTTCATCAGCTGGCTCAATTGGAGCTGGCTCAGATTCTGGTAAATCTGGGACATTGTCTGGCTTCTTAGCGGACAATTCCTCAATTTCTTCGAGCCTTTCTTCGACTTCAGTTTTACCTTCTGCTGCTCTGATGGACGCATTCATGCGCTCAATAGCAAGCTCGGCGGCGTTCTTCTCTGGTTCTGGCTCTTCAACAGGTTCTTCAGCAGACTCTTCAACTGGCTCTTCGACTGGTTTTGGTTCTTCAACAGCTGGCTCATCTTTCTTAATAACAAGCTCGTTGTCTGCTGGCTTTTCTTCTTTTACCGGTTCTTCTTCAACTGGTTCTTCTTCAAGCTCAGCAACATCATCGTTAACGTCGACGGTGTTATTTGTAAGGATATCTACTGGAATACTAGAGGAAATGAGCTGCTGATCAGCGCCGTCGCTCATAAGGGCTGCAGCAATAGACATCGTGTCGGCGGAAGTGCGCTCATTGGAGAAGCGGTTAGTTGCGGCAACGATGCCAGCGAGAAGTGCGGTTGCAGTAGATTTATCAATAAGCTTCTCTTCCCCGGCGCCATCATCGAGAACGTCACCAAGGTCAGCAATCATCTCAGAAACAGAGGAAGCGGCTGGATCGCCCCATTCGAGATCACCGAACTTGCCCGGAGCGGCGGCGGAGATATTAATGGAGCTGGCGTCATGCTTAATCTTGCCATACTCTCTAAGAGCGGAGTCGAGGTTGGATTCAGCATCGACGTTAAGGGCAATAATCAAATCGACGTTGTAATCACCGTGGCTAAATTCGAGATCTTTTTCATCAAGAGTGGTCTTGTAAGGAGTAATAAAGACCTTAACGAAGTCACCTTCAATCTTGTATCGGAGGTGGTCGGCCTTCTCTTTATCGAGAGCGATGATGAAATCCTGGAGACTGTTCGTATTAGATTCGAAGGTTTTTTCTGGCTCAAGGAACTCAATGGCGTTTGGAACGGCACCAGAGAAAATTGCCGTTGCGTGTTTGCCGAGCTTATCGAGAATAAAAGTCAAACCAAGAGCTGCCGACAATTCATCGACACTTGGATTTTTTGATAAGGCAACTAATACGTTGTCGCTGTCCTTGATGCGATCAGCGACCTGAGCAACAATACTCTTGCTCGGTTTTTTAACAGCCCCATTAGACTGCGTGTTTTTCTCTGGCATTTTTAATTTTCTTTGTTTATTTTTGACCTAATTTGGAATTAGTTTAGCATAAGCTGTTAACTTTTGCAAGCCCTCTCTGCACTACTCTTTACATTTTTGCAAAAATAGAATATAATAATGGGAATTGTAATAATAATTTTTAAGGAAGAATTAAATGCCGATTATTAAATCCGCAAAAAAGGCGGCTCGCCAATCTGTTAAGCGCCGCGAAAACAACCAGCAGATCAAGAAGACTATTCGTGCTGCTCTTAAAGAGTTCCACAACAAGCCAACTGCTGACAATATGAAGAAAGTTCAGTCTGAGTACGACAAGGCTGTTAAAAAAGGTCTTATCAAGAAGAATACTGCAAGCCGCCGCAAAGCTAAGCTCGCTATCTTCGCTAAGGCTGCAGGCGTAAAGAACGCCGCTGCTGCAAAGAAAGCTGCTGCTCCAAAGGCAACCGCTGAGAAGAAAGCTCCAGCTAAGAAAGCTCCTGCAACTAAGGCTACCGCAGCTAAGAAACCAGCTGCAGCAAAGAAGCCAGCTGCAAAGAAAGCTCCAGCTAAGAAAGCTGAAAAATAAAAAATAGTTCATCAAAATATCTCCCTTGCGGGAGATATTTTTTATTTAGCTGATTTTGTCCATTGGGTCATTCTTGGACGACTCGAGAATTTCGCCGTAAGTCTCATTAACTGGCTTACCGGAGACGCGGAGAACTTTGAAGGTATCGAGGATATCATTATAGGCTTCGCGAGGATCGTCGCCATCGGCGAGATCAGACTCGATACGAGCATAGTAACCTGGGATACCATCAATCTTATCAATATAGACGTTTACAGATTCACCCATGCGAAGCTCTTCGCGGCGACGGCTAACTTCGTAACGGAGTTCATAGCCGAGCTGATAGAGGATGTGAGCCATTTCAGAATAATCTTTAATGACGGTCGCGTTAACAAGGTCAAACTTCTCATCTTCGAAGTGACGGCGCATAACGAGGGCGTAAATCGCCTTCTTTTCTGGGTCTTTTACAATAGTGCGAAGAGTGAGACGAGGCATAGCCTTATCACGCGCAAAGCGCTTTGGCACAAAGACACGATCATGTTGCCAGTAAGGAGCGGAAAAGGTGAAATCAATCTCGCTGAGCGTTTCAATGAAGTCCGCGCGGGAGTTCAATTTCATTTTGATGATGGTCTTTTTCATGGCGACCTCCTCCTATAATTCTGCGCCCTGTCGCGCTTTATTTGCCCACTCGTCGGCTAGTTCGTTCCCTTCTGTACCAACATGGCCGCGAGTCCACTTTAAGTTTACGTCCGGTTTGCTTACAAATAGTTCGTAGAGCTCTTGCACAAGCTCGAGGTTCTTGATTGGGCCGGTTTTCTTAGTCCAGCCGTTAGCCTTCCAGGTTGGTGCCCATTTTGTGACAACATTTACCCAGAACTCAGAGTCAGTCATAATCTCGTCACCAGGCTCAGCAAGCTTATAGGCAGCAATGAGGGCCATTGCTTCCATGCGAATATTAGTAGAATTAGCTTCTTTGCCAAGCGCTGCTGGCTGTTTAGAATCAAGATCAATCACTGCGAAGCCGCCTGGGCCAGGATTCGGAGAGGCAGAACCGTCAGTATAATAATGTTTCATTTACCCAATTATATAACAAAACAGATTAATGAGAGAAGCCGTTACCGATGATAACGATAAAGTCAGCTTCGACGTTCTTGAGACCTTCTGGAATCTCAGTAGTCATAGTGTTGTTTTTGCCATCAATCTTATAAAACTTTTTGAGCGCCTCTGCGGTCTGAGTCATTCTAGAGTTCTTCTGGTAGACGCGAACACCATCAAAGCCGCCAAGGCCGCTTGGAGCGTTTGCAGTGCCCTTTACAATGTAGCCGTTGTCTTCGAGCTTAGTCTTCTCTTTACCGGCAATACCGTAAGCATTAGTGCCGTTATAGACCATAATCTGAGCGTTCTCAGAGGTGAATGACTCGGCGCTAAGTTTACGCTTCATATAGTTCTTAATTTCATTATAGTTGCCAACACCGGCGGTTGGGAGAACATATGAAATGTTATTAACCATACCAGTCGTCATAAGAGCACGTGGCTTATCAGAGGCGTCAGTAAGCGAGATAGATGTAAGATTCTTCATATCTACGTTGCTTGCTACCTTGAGAGCGGTTTTAATCTCAGTATCCTTAAAGTCGGTACGGAGGTTGTCACCAACAGCACTCTTAATCTGCATTACGGCGCCAAGATCGGAGGTGATATTCTTTGCCTTTGCTTTCTTGATAATCGCCTCAAGAATACGCTGCTGGAAGACCTCGCGGTTAAAGTTACCGTTAGATGCACCATAGCCGCCGTAAGCGTTACGAACACGAGCGACAGCGAGGGCTGCTGCACCGTCTAGGTGAATAACCTGGCCATTTGGATAGCTCATATAGGTCTGACCCCTACTGTTCTTGTCTGCGAGACCTTTCTTGCTGGTGGTTTCAATGGTAACTTCGTCGCCATCCCAGCCTTGGCCCTTATAAGTAAAGACAACATCAATACCGCCAACAGCATTAACAATCTTTACGACTGCATCCCAGTTAGCATGAATCTTATAATGGACCTCTACGCCAAGAACTTCCGTGAAGGCGTCAGCGAGCTTCTGTGCAGCTCTGCTCTCGCGAACAGATTTGTCTTCATTCTTATTCTTAGAATATTCACAGAAATAAATCTCATTAAACTTGCCAGTACCGGTACAAGCATAAGGCGCCTTAAGGTCGCGTGGAAGGCTGACAGCCTTAGCGTCACCAGTTTCCTGATTAATACTGAGAAGCATCATGGAGTCAGTAAGGAAGCCGCCATCATAGTTTGGATTATCCATATCGTAGCCTTCAGTACCGAAGATAATCATATTCGTACGGCCATTTGCATCCTGTTTGAGTGGTGTATCTGGATCAGAGAAGATAAGGCCGAGGAGGTTACCACCGTCAGTAACCTTAGCGACAAAATCATTAAAGTAGAAGTAAGCTGCGGCGCCACCGGCGAGAATTAACAATAATAATACAATTAATATTTTGCGGACAATGTGCTTTTTCTTCTTATCTTTTTTAGCTTTCTTGCGCTTTTCCTTCTTTGGAACATCTGCAAGATTAGTAGGGTCCACGTCTTTTACCTCCTCAAGGAAATCCCTTACAGCATCTTCGCGATGAGCCTGCTTTTCTACTTCAGCCTGCTCTACCTCGAGTGCTTCATTTTCCGCAATCAATTCTTTTAGATCTTTCTTCTTGGAGGGCACTTCTAGACTGCGCTTCTTTTTTGGAGCGCTAACAGAAATTTTCTTTGGGGCGGTGTTCTTCTTTATGGGCGCAGTTTTCCTAGTGGTAGTTGTTTTACTCGCACTTCTCCGCTGTAGCCCGTCGATAGACTTACTACTCATACGTTATATTTTAACATTTTTAGCTTAAAAAGTTTTGCACAGCGTGTGAATTTATTTTATAATAATTGGCCGTTTTAACAACCGAACATGTTCGGTTTTACAGGGGTGGAGACGTGTTCGGGAAACAAAAAATCCGGCTTTTGGGCCGGATTCCTGTGGGTAAAACTGTTGAATTCTACTCTTCTTCTGCGACGTCTTTACGGACGATGTGGAGGCGGCGTTCGCGACCTTCACCCTGACTGAAGGTTTCGATATCGGAGTAGTCCTGTGCAAAGCGATGGACGACACGGCGATCGGCGGCGTTAAGGTCGAGGACTTTCTCTTTGCCGGTGCGGCGAACTTCCTGAATCCAGTTCTCTGCCTGGCGCTCAATCTTGTCTGCGCGCTGACGCTTGTAATCTGCAATATCAATGTTTACACGAGTAACCTCTGCGTTGCGAGCAACGAGAGTCATCATAACGACATGCTGGAGAGCGCGAAGGTTATTAGCGTTCTTACCAATCAAGAGCGAGTTCATGCTAGTTGATGGAATAGAAAGCTGAATAACGTCATCCTCGATAGTCGAGTAGACCGCTACATTGATACCGAAGAATGACAGTAAGTCCTCAAGATACTTCGTTGCGAAGCGGATTGATTCGTCTGTATTCATATATTATCTCCTTTTCTTTTTATTAGAAGCAGAGATACGTGTGATATGGACCTTTTCGTTTTTATTTTTATTATTACTTGCGTAATGTGTAGTTTTCTTTGGTTCAGTGTTATCTTCGACGATAACAGCCTCTTGAGCCTCTTTTAATTCCTTGAGGACGCGCTTATCTGCAGCAGCTTCCATCTCGGTGTAATCGCGGCTAAGAATGACTTTTTGAATGCCAATAGTAATAAGGTTGTTTAAGAGGTAGTAGAAGACAAGAGCACCTGGAAGATTAATCATGATCATGAGCATCATGAGTGGCATCATCCAAGTCATCTGCCCCTGAGCAACAGCATTAATCTCGTTTTGATCAGCTTCTTTGCCATTAGCTGCATCTTTCATAAGGTCGCGCATAGTGCGGCGCTTCTTGCCCTTCTGGCGAGATGGATCCATCTGCTTAGACATAATGTACTGAGAAGCAGCAGATAGTAATGCAAAGATAAGGATTACAACAGAGCTCTTCGTAGCGAAGCCTGCGGTTGCGGAAAGATTAATAGTACCGAAGAGGCGTGGCTGCCAATCTTCGTTGTAGTTGACCTTCGATACGTCACCACCGTTTTCGGCAACCTTTGCGAAGTAATCGTTCTGATGATTAATAAGGGCATCAACGTTTGGGAGAGTTTTTACAAAAGAATATGCCGAGTGGTCGACATTATAATTCTCGCGTGGGCGAGCAGCAACGTTAATAGCAGTAAACAAGCTAATAAAGAGTGGTAGCTGAATGAAAAGCGTGAGCATAGAGCGGAAAGGCTTTACATTCTTACGCTTGTAGAGATCCATCATCTGAAGGGATTCCATCTGGCGATTGCCCTTGCAGCGCTTCTTAATCTCAGCGAGCTCTGGCTGAATCTCACGCATGATGCGAGTCTGGTGAAGCTGACGCTTCATCATTGGCCACATACAAATCTTAGCGATAATAACAAAGATGATAATTGCGATACCGAAGTCGCCAACTACAGAGTAAATCGCGAAAAAAATGTTCACGATTGGGCGCACGATAATCATATCGATTAAATCAAACATATATTTTTACACACTCCTAATGAGGTATATTATATTATTTTTGCCTCAATAAGTAAATTATGAATAAGAGAGCGGAGCTCTTTGAAGTCGATATTCGCAATCTCTTTTGTATAGACAATAAAAATACAGTCTACTGGTTGCTGAATTTTTGGTTGTTCAGCACGGATCGCTTCGTAGACGCGGCGGCGAATACGGTTGCGACCGACAGCAGACTTTAGTACTTTTTTACTAACAACGACACCGAAACGCTGGTGATTTCTAGCGTTAGATGCAAAAACCAGGGATATTTTAGAATCCCTGATTGTTTTGCCGTGTTGATAGGTATATCTTACCCCGCCACGTGAATGAAAACGATATCGTTTAGATAACATCCCGCTTAGGCGCTAAGGCGTGCGCGACCCTTAATGCGACGGCGAGCGAGAACCTTGCGGCCGCTTACCGTAGCGTTGCGTTTGCGGAAACCGTGCTCAACTTTGCGTTGGCGCTTGTGTGGTTGAAAAGTGCGCTTTGGCATAACTACAATCCTACTTTCTAATTATTGTTTTATTTAACAAATTATGTCTATTTTACTATTTTTTAGTGGATTTTTCAACTGTTTTTCCACAGTGCGCTTCCCTATTGGATTTTACCCTGTGGAAATCTCATATCTGTTATTGCATTGCAAGTATTATAAAATAATTCAAATTTGGCGTTTTTAGCTACTAAACTGTGGAAAACTCTGTATAATATGGAGAGAAGAGGAGGTCATAAAGAGATGCCAAACAACTGGCAAACGGTTCTGGACGAAATTAAAAGCTCTGTTTCTGACATGGCCTTTAAGACTTATTTTACGAATATTAAGTTTATTTCCAACGAAGACGGTATTGTTACGTTTTCCGTCCCTAACTCTTTTGTAAAGTCTTCGATTGAAAAGAAATATTACGATCAGGTAGTTAATGCCCTAAAGACAGCTGGTTTCGATTGCGAGAGTTTTAATATTGTGGTCGATGATCAGCCAAAGAAAACCGTAATTCGCCGCGGTGTAGAAATTATCCCTGGCGCACCGGTTAAGAAAAAGACCGATCCTATTGCTTCAGTAGGTAGCATTCTTAAGAAAACTGATATCAGCGCAAATAACGGTTTAAGACCGAATTATCGTTTAGATAATTACGTGGTTGGTGGCAATAACGATGTCGCTGTCGGCGCGGCACGCGCAATTATTGATAATCCTGGCGCGGTTTATAACCCACTATTTATTTATGGTGGCTCCGGTTATGGTAAAACTCACTTAATCCAGGCAATCGGTAACGAGATTCATGATAAATATCCAGATATGAATGTACTTTATGTCACGATTGAGCAGTTTTATGGCGATTTCGTCTATTCGATTCAAAATAAGAAGCTAGAAAACTTTAAACAGAAGTATCGTGATCTCGATGTATTAATTGTGGATGATTTCCAGTTTATTACTGGTAAGACAGAGTCTCAAAACGAATTCTTCCATACTTTTAACCAGCTTTACAGTAAAAACAAACAAGTCATTATTGCGGCAGATAGGTTACCAGCACAAATCGCGACCGTCGATCCACGCCTTGCCTCCCGTCTAACCCAGGGTATCGCGCTTGATATTCAGTTGCCAGATTTTGAAACGCGCTGCGCAATTATTAAGACAAAGGCTGAATTAATGGGCCACGATATCGATAATTCTACTGTGGAATATCTAGCTAATAACTTTAAGACTAATATTCGCGATCTTGAGGGTGGCCTAAACCAAGTTCTCTTACTATCTGATTTGCGCGGTGTATCTACTAGTGAAGTTATTAATGAGATTAGCCCGGTTACTCAGCAATCCCAACACCATATTTCCCCACGCCAAGTAGTTGATAAGGTTGCTAAATATTACAACCTCACATCAAAAGATTTACTTGGTACAAGCCGTATGAAAGATATCAAGAATGCGCGCCAAGTCGCAATGTATCTAATGAATACAGATCTTGAGCTCAGTACAGTTAAGATCGGTAGCGAGTTTAAGAAGGATCACACTACTATCATGCATGGCATCAGTATGGTTAAGAAAAAAATAAAGACCGACTTTAGCCTCCGTGAGCAAGTTTCAGAGTTGAGGAGTAGGCTTTATGACAACTAATTGTGGAAAAGCTGTTAAGAAGTTCGTTAAAAAGTCTGCGCAAAAGTCGTGGATGAAAAATGTGGATAACTACATTTCTGAAAAAGTTTCACACATACGTGGTGAGTTTTGCAGAGTTTTAGACAGTTTTGCGCAGCCAGTTTCAACATGGAAAAATAGTAATTTTAATCTGTTAAGTGCGGAGTTTTGCACTTTTTACACAGACCCTACTAATACTATTAATAATATTAAAGAAGACTTCTAAAGGAGGAAAAAATGGAAGTTGAGGTTTTACAAGAAAGACTTGCAAAAGCATTAAGCGTTGTAAGTCGTGTAGCAGCAAGCACAAAAGCCGGGTTGCCAATTCTTAGCAATGTATTATTAAGAGCAGAAGGTAAACAACTTACTTTAACTGCAACCAACCTAGAGTTAGCAACGGTTGAATATGTGAATGCGAAGATTATTAAGGACGGCACAATCACTGTACCAGCTCGTTTAATTGCTGATTTTATTTCGAATCTTCCAAAAGATACGATTAAGATGAAAGTAGATGGTGAAAAACTTACGATTTCCTCCGGTAAGTATAAATCTACTATTAATGGTATTCTTGCTGATGATTTCCCTGAGCTTCCAACGATCGATGAGAAAAAAGCAGTAGCCTTCAAAATTCCTGCAGATATTTTTAAAGAAGCGGTTAACCAGGTGATTATTGCGGCAAGTAATGATACTACTCGCCCTGCTCTTACTGGTGTTTACTTTAATACTTTTGAAGGATCGCTTTATATTGCGGCAACTGATGGTTATCGTTTGGCGGATAGAAAATTCGTTGATGATGTGACGAGTGAAATTAAGGCGATTGTGCCAACTCCTGCATTACGTGAAGTTTTGAGCTCCCTTTCGGATAGTATTGAGGATGTAGAAGTTGCGATTATTGATTCGCAAATTCGTTTCCGTTTAGGTGAAATTGAGATTACTTCAAAGCTAATTGACGCAAGTTTTCCAGATTATCGCCAGTTGATTCCAAAAGATAGCAAAGCAAAAATTAAACTAAATAAAGCGGAATTGGTGCGCATGACGAAAGTTGCAGCATTATTTGCGCGTGAATCTGGCGGATCAGTAGTTTGTGAAGCGAAGAAAGCTGAAGGTAGCTTCGGTGTATCTGCGGTCGCAAGTGAAGTTGGTGAAAACTCAGCGACGATGGAAGCGGATGTGACTGAAGACGGTAAAGTAACACTCAATTCTCGCTACTTACTTGATGCATTAAATGCTTTTATTGAAGATGAAGTTGAATATAGTTTCTCTGGTAAGTTATCCCCAATTGTATTAAGAAATATTAAGAACGCGGATTATACTCATATTATTATGCCGCTCAAGAGCTAATGAACGTCATTCAAAAAATTAGTTTACGAAATTTTCGTTGTCATGATGAGTTTGCGTTGGATTGTAATCGTCCAACGACGCTCATTATTGGTGAAAACGGCAGTGGAAAAACTTCAGTACTCGAAGCGATTTATATGGCTTTACGTGGAAAAAGTTTTAAAGCTGTGGATAAAGATATCTTGCGCCGCGAATCTGAGTTCTATCGGATTGAGGTGGATATGTGTGATGCGCAGAAGATTATTATCCGTTATAATCCTGCGCTAAATAAAAAAGAGTTCGAAATTGACGGTAAGAAAAGCCTCAGGCTGCCAAAGAAAAATCGCTATCCTGTGGTTTTGTTTGAGCCAAATAATATTTATTTAATTGAGTCTTCCCCGTCACGTAGGCGTGATTATTTTGATGAGCTATTTAAACAGATTAATAATAATTACACGGTAATTCTCGGGCGCTATAATAAGGCGCTAAAACAGCGTAATGATTTATTAAAAGTAGAAGGTGTGCAGCGCGACGATTTGTTTTCTTGGGATATTCTCTGCGCGCAGTATGGCGCACAAATAAAAGCAATTCGTTTAGAAATCCTAGAAAAGATTAATGAGCGAATGACGGATAATTATCGCTGGATCGCAAAAAATGAAGATAGCTGTCAGATAGCCTATGTGGGTGAAAAAGTCGACGAGAACGCATATATGGCGCGTCTAGCGGCAAATTTTGACCGGGATGTAGCTTTGGGTTATACGAGTTTTGGCGCGCATCGTGATGATTATGAATTTATCTTTAATGGATCGCCAGCAGATGGTTCTGCTTCACGCGGCGAAATGCGTAGTATTATCTTGGCTCTGAAGTTTATTGAAGCTGGGATTCTTGAAGAAGAAACCGGTGATAGACCAGTTGTATTATTGGATGATATTTTCTCTGAGCTTGATGAGATGCGTCAAAAACATTTAGTGCAAAACTTTAAAGATTATCAAATGATTGTGACGAGCACAAATGTGCCGGCCGAAATGACGGTTAATAAGAGTTTATAATTTTTAGAATTTTCTTATCAATATTTGGAGCATTATAAGTTGTGAAGAGCGGTTGTGGGGTGGTCGCTTGTTCCCAGGCGCCATCTTCATTCTTTTTGATTACTACGAGATAGTGTGCGTAATTTGCGTTTTTATCATGACCGTCAATATAGACGCTAGTATAGGTGTAGCCATTAGTTTCTTTTAGGTCGCTAATGACGTAATTATTAGAAAGTTGGTAAGCGGCGCGAATGAATTTTTTGGCATCGGCGATTGGATTTTGTTCGTATTTTTCGAAAGGATTTTCATTTAAGAAAACAATGTTTTCGCTTTCGAGCTCGACGTTTTCAAATAGTTTCATTTTTGCGACAGCGACATCGAGATATTTAGGATCGGATTTTACGTAAATGACCGGCTTTTTATTGTCGTCATACTGATAACTAATAGAATAAAGTGAATTATTCATTGGAAGATAATTAAGGATTGGATATTGATCTTTAATTTTCTTACCGCGGCGATCAAGAAGCGAACCGACGAGGCCTTCAGCCTTGGCGTATTCTTGGCTATGTTGGTTGACGTATTCTCTACCCTCGTCGTCGATAGCGCTTAGGGTGCCATATAATTCTGCTTGCTCGTTCGTGATTTCGATATCTTCTTCGTAGATTTCGAGATGCTCGTTATATTCAACTTTTAGATGATATTTACCTGGAATTAACCACTGTGTAGAACCATTAGTGACGCGAGTATCGTTAAGGGTTACAACTGCGGCATTTGGCGCATATTGAATAATGGTTTTTGTTTTACCGTTGCGATAAATAAGAGTGGAAATTGAATAGATGATAATAATGGCGAAAGCAACGGCAGCAATAATAAATAATGCTTTTGAGCGAGGGCTTGCCTGTTCTGCGATATTTTTTGCTGCCTCTTTTATAGTAGCTGTCTTTTTAGCGGTTTTTTTCCTTGCCATTTTATTCCCACACCTTATTTTGAATATTGTTTGCATAATTTAAGCCGTTTCCTGAAGAGTATTTTGGATTGCGATACCAGCGAACAATTGAGCCATTGCCGAAATGAAGATCCTCGTGGCCTGCCATTGGGGCGCGACCGCTTGCGCCGGTCGTAGAGTATGATGCTGAGGCAATTTTTGAATTAAAGCCAGGAATATCCCCGACATAAATGAAAGTATGGCCATTCGAAAAAGCGATATCGCCCGCCTGTAGAATGCTAGTGTCGACTTGTTTATTTGGTGAGCCGTTGAGAAGAGTCCAGTTATGGGCTTTTACCCATGCTTCCTGTGTATCGGTGGCGCCTTTCGTGTCGTTATATTTTGGCTCAAGGCCTGAGTTTTGGGTAAGAATTGTGACGAAGCCGCCGCAGTCGATTCCAGGAACACCTTTAACGGAGCCACCAACGTAACGACCTTCGCTAATGGATTGTGAAACAGCTTCTGCGTAAGCTGGCATGCGTTGAATGAACTGGTCTGGATGATATTCTGGCCAGGCATATGCTTTAACGAGCGATGCGAATTCGCCAGTAACGGAACAACCCTTTGAGTTAGTATTACCGTTTACTGCATCATAGAGAGTATCTGCAAATGCTTTTGCGCCAGTTGCGTTTGGATGAATATAGTCAGCGAGATATTCAGCATATTTTGGCTCGACGACAGTCTCCCAGTCAGCGACTACAATATTTGAATTTTTCTTTGCGTAGTCGAAGAAGAGATTATTATTTGATTCGTAATCAATCTCAGTGCTCCAGTCGGTAACGAAGACGATGTTTTTGTCAGTGCCGATAGTATTAATTGCTTCATCGATATCTTTTTCGGTTAGTTTAGGACTATTAGCACCTAAGGCGAAAATGACATTATCTTTAATATTTGTTGTATTTTTTACAATATCTATTGCTTCATCCCAGCGGCGACCGCTTTTTGCGATAATATCCGCCTGGGTAATATCTGAGAATTTTTCGAGAAGCGCGCTGTTGGATGCAACGGTGATGGAGTCGCCGAAGATAGTTACGTTTTTGCCTTTTTCTTCACCGCTAAGATTTTTACTTACACTGGTGCCTTTGCCGGAATATTGTTCGTAGAATTCTTTGGCAAAGTCGCGACGAGCGGAAGTGCCCTGATATAGAAGACCTTTATATGGTTCGTAATAAAGAATTGGTGAGTTGCCGCCGACGGCGCGCTCGAAGATTGCGAGGAAGGCTTCGGCTGCAGCTTCTACGGTTGTTTGCTTTTTAACTTCAGTAATCCAGTCAAAGTCGGCGTGTTCCATGGTGTAGTTAAGCTGAATTGAAAGGAGCTGATCGAGGTCAGCGGCTGGAATGTCTTTTGACTTCCCGGCTGGCCACCATTCGGAATCGAAATATTTACCGAGGCCAGCACTATTAATTTGTTCGACGAGTTTTGGCGCGTAGCCAAGATACCACTGGAAGAGGCCCCAATAGGAGCTATTGCTTGCGCGAGTCGGTTCGACACCGGTTTCCGCTTTTGCGTTACCAAGAATACCGGCGACTTGAACATCGGAAAAACCTTGGTCGATATAGAAGTTCCAAATCTTTTCTTCGATGGTGTCGCCAGCAAGTTTAGTGGCAGAAGAGCCACAAAGATCATCGCTGCCGTTTGGATTGTAATAGAAAATATTGTTCGTATTGAACATATCAAGAATATCGTCACTTGGAGTGGCGGCAAAAGCAGGCTGATTAATAAGGAGACCTGCGACTAAGAGGTAGACGATTGCTTTGATTGTCTGTTTCATACAATATAGTTCCTTTTGTCGATAAAGATTGGCGCGATGTGCTGGGCGATGACTGGAGTTTCTTCGATTGAAGTAGATTCGAATTGGAATGGCTCAGCCTCGGCATTTTTGCTGAAAGCGTAGCGGGTGCTTGGGTCGTATTTTGCGATTTGTTCTGAGTAACGAGCAAATTCGAGAAGGAATGCAATGTCATCTTTACTCTGACCGGAAATGCGTGCAAGAGTACCTTCGAAAGAAGTATCGATTGGGTGCTTTTCGTCATAGGCTTTTTGATATGCGAGGACTGGGTTGGAATCTTCCTCGTCAGTCATAGTGCCGAGGATGCGCATATCTTCGACGTAGCGCTGATAATACTTCATCTCATTATCCCAACGTGGGTTTTCTGGGCCCATTTGGCAGTTTTTACCGGTGCCCCAATCTTGGTTAGCGTAATCTTCGGCGGCGTTTACGATGTCAACGACATCTTCGACGAGATAGAGACTATTGCCGACAGTGCCGAGATCGGTTTGGAGCGAGTTCATAATATTTGCATCGAGAACACCCCATGGCGATTCGCGTTCAGTACAGACAGTAATGAATTTTGCGAGTTCGGAACCTTCGATAATGTTGCCGTCGGAATCGATATTTGGTTCGATGACGGATACGTAGGTTGGATCATCTGGCGCGAGGTCGATAGTGGAATAATCCATACCGACGATTTCTTGGTCATACATATCGCAGACGGTATCATCGAGCGCCTCGACGCAATCGGAATAGTTGGAAGTATACATAGTTGCATTATCGAAAGCGGAAGTTGCTGGATTAATAACGTTGATTGCGTTGCCAATGACAGTTGCGAAGTTAGAAAGTTGGCTAAAGGCATTATTAGTGTAGCCCATGAAAGCAAACTTCGAGAGGAGTGAGCCTAAGAAAGTATTCTTGCTGGAAACATCAAATGGGCTACGATGGAGACGATCGAGCTCGGCTTCTTGAGCAAGCGCAACGGCAGTTTCGTTGTTTTGGCGCTTGATGTAACTTTCGGAGGCTGGCATATATGCGCTTCCCTGCGTAGATAATTTAAAGTTTGCGTTAGCGGCGCCTTGCGAGAAGAGCTCGCCGGCTGGAACACCAGTGTAAGTTTCGAAGATATTGCTTGCGAAGATTTTTGCAACATATGGAATGAAGGCACTCACGATGGTGCCAATAATACCAGTTAATGCGATGGTCCCTACGGTTTTTACGACAGCGCTAACGATGAAGTTTGCGAGTGTGCCACCTGGAACTGCGTTGGAGACGAGTGATACAACTGCACTGGCAGCCTGAACGCCGTCACAAACTACGTTCTTTGCGCCAGTACTAACTGCGATAGTAGTTGCTGCGCGAGTAACGTTCTTGATTGAATATGGAGCAGTTTCTTTTTCTGATGAGCGAGTATTACCAAGGATGAGTTTTGCGCCAGAGGATTGAAGTGGAGAGCCGGTAACATCTTTCATCTCGGTTGAGCCATCTTCGTTGATATACTGAACTTGGCTAGTGGTTTCGCCGGTGAGGAAGTTTAAAGTTTCGTTGACAGCGGATGCGTCGCCCTCCCCTGCCATCATCTTACTGATTGGCTCCATGAGGCTAAGGAAGTAAGAAATTGATTGGAAGATTGTGTAGGCGGAAACCGTGACGGCGGCCATGTTAGCGATACGCATTGCGGAACAAATTGGAACGCCAACGTCGCTTATTTTTCCGGCAAGCGAGTTAACCATAGAACGGGCTTTTACTTCTGGAGTGTCGCCATCAATTTTAGTCGTATCAATATCGTTACCGTTCTTTGCGAGAGTTTCTTCGCCAGTTTCTTCGTCGGTATGGTGATCGATGACGTTCATTTTACTTTCGGTGCCGGTTACGCGATCAGAGACAGTGTCTTTGAAGTTCTTAGTATCGGTTTCGTTGTCGCCGGTAGATTTGTAATCATTGAAGATGTCGCGGGTGGCGCCCTTCTTTTTATAGTAATACTCAGCGGAATCGTCAAAGAAGCCGGCGATGCGACCGCGTTTAGCCTTGTAGTAGGCTTCGCGGAAACCTGGGTCGGAAGCGAATTTGTTTTGGAAAGAACCGGCGTCGATAATTTCGTCATTGTATTTGAGGACGGTTTTGGAAGTGGATAGGCCGCTGGATGGGTGGAAGTTGCCATCGACGTCGAGTTTACCAACCTCGATGCCGTTTTTCTTGAGGCGGGACTTCATGTATGGAGTGAAAGTGGTGTATTTCTGGCTGAAGTTACTGATTTTGATTTGGTCACCACCGTTGATGAGATATTTAAAAATGCGGCTATTGCGGGAGTTGTAGGAAGTAAACTGAAGATCGGTAGCCTCGGTATAAAGGCTAGAAAGATGTGGACCAAGAATAGACTGTGAAGCATAGAAGAGTGCGCCGCCGCCAAAAAGGAGCGCAGCGATAATAGAGATTGGTGCCCAACGTTTTTTGAGGCTCTTTTTGCCGCCAACTTTAATGGATTCTTTGCCGCCGCGACGGCCGCGAGTAACGCGATTGCCGGTGACGGAATTACGGAAGCTATTAGAATATTCGCTGAAACGATTGCGCTCTTCGTTATTTAGGCGATCGATAGCGCGATCAGAAAAGCGGTTAGGCTTGTCATTAATAGAATCGTCGGCGTTTTCGGTAGCAGATTTTTCGGCATCAGAAAGCTCTTGGCGAGCAATATAATCCGGACGGATTTCCGCCTCTTCCACACCATTATATGGATCGTGTTTACGACGATATTTTTGACCTGAATTGTCTGCCGACATATATACCCAAATTATATAATTTTTAGGTTAAAAAGTCGACGATAAGCGCTTTATTTTTTAGCGGCTGGATTAGTGGTGATGAGGCTTTCTTCAGTCTCAGAAGCAACGATCTGAATATGGACGTGGTTCTGGCCCGCAAAGAAGAGACCTTGACCGACTGGGAAGCTGGCGAGACGCTTGCGCTCCTCGCTAGTGAGCTTGAAGACATCAGAGAGAACGTCGACGGCAGACGAAGACTGCTTAAGAAGCAACTGCATAGAGGAGTTGTTGACAATAGCACGACCCATCTTGGAAGACATAAAGTCTTCAACGTCCTGGGTGATCGTGGTAAGGCCGAGATAGTATTTACGAGCGCGCTTAGCAAGGCTAAAGAGGAAGCTTGCGGAATCTTCGTATTTCATGAGCTGCCATGCCTCATCAACGATGAGCATGCGCTTCTTTTGGTTGGCGCGAGTAATGTTCCAAATGTGGTTCAAAACGATGTACATAGCGACTGGGCGAAGTTCGTCTTCAAGGTCGCGAATATTGAAGACAACCATTTGGTTGTTGATATCGATGTTACTCTGCTGCGAGAAGATACCGGCAAAAGTACCGCTAGTATATTTGCGCAAACGGTTAGCAAGGCCTGGACCAGTGCCGCCCATGTGAAGCAAAGTATCGTAAAGGTTAATGATGGTTGGAGGAGGTGCGGTATGAGTAAGCGGATCGCTAGTAATACCAGCACGAGCATAAGTATCGATAAGAGCCTGATCGAGATCGGCTTCCTCGTTTGGACTGAGCTGGCCACCGCCGAGCATGAGGCGGAAGAGGCCGTGAAGCGTGACGAGGTTGGCGCGAAGTGCATCGTTAGCATCTTCGGCATCGACAACCTTTGGAAGATCGAATGGGTTGATACGAACATCGGAGCTAAGGCTGAGGCGGATGTAAGTACCACCAACAGCATCGGCAAGTTTCTGATACTCGTTTTCTGGGTCGATAATGAGAACTTCGGTACCGACCATCATAGAACGGAGGGCTTCAAGCTTAACCGTAAAGGATTTACCTGCACCAGACTTAGCGAAGACGACCATGTTGGCGTTTTCTAGTGAGAAGCGGTCGAAGATAACGAGACCGTTGTTGTGCATGTTGATACCGTAAAGAATACCCTTTTCCTGAGTAAGGTCAGCGGAAGTGAATGGGAAGCTTGTAGAAATAGCGCCCGTGTTCATGTTGCGGCGAATCTGAAGGTGGTCGGAACACTGTGGCATAGTACTATTCATGCCCTGCTCTTGCTGAGAGCTTGCGACCTTAGTGAAGATCATTTGCTGACCAAAGATGTTTTCAATCTTGTGCTGAACGAACTGAAGTTCGTCGAGAGAGTCGGCGTAAATCGTAATATAAAGCGCATAACGGAAGAAGCGCTCAGCACCAACCTGGAGCTGATCGCGGAGATCCTCAGCATCGGAAATAGCAGCTTCGAGCTCTGGGTCACGAACCTTACCCTTTTCGCTGTTGATATCCATGGTAGCTTCGAGCTGGGTAACCTTCTTTTGAAGGTTCTTCATAATGATGGCGGTCTCGACTGGGTAAATATACATGGAAACGTCGAGAACTTCGTCCATATTAATAATGGAGCTGAGCCAACCCGTAATAAGTGAGCGTGGGTAGCCGTAGACATACATGGTGCGGCCATACTTAGTACCGATACGGAAGTGGTCGGAATGGAATTCGAGACTGGATGGCGAAATAAGATCACGGAGAGTAGTAATACCGGCCTCAAAGGCGCGCTGGATTTCTACTTCTTCTTGAAGCTGTGCTTGAGCTGCAATATCGGCAGCACTGAGTTGTTTTTGTTTAGCCATATTAGTTCTCCTCTCCTGGTTCTGCCTTCTTTACATAGAGATGGGCGAGCTTATTAAAGTCACCGAGCGGTTCGCGAACGGCAGTGTCTGGGTTGTTGAAGTTGTAGTAAAGCTGACCAAGTTCCTTAGTGTTGAGGCGGACGGACTGAATACCAATCTGGAAGAGACCAGAAACGACAGCTTCGGCACGGTTGTTGATTTCCGTGACAGCCTTATCATAAGTCGCGCGGTCGATACGAGTGATTGGCGGAGTTTTATCCTTAGTGAAGGTCTTGAAGAAGTTCTTTGATTGTTCGAGTGCCTTCTCTGCTTCCTTGGAAGTGTAGTAAGGAATGACAACGAAGAAGGACTTGTCCATAATGTTAGCTTCTTGAGAAAGGACGTCGATAAAGTTGATGTAATCATCCATGAGGACGCCGAGAAGCATGTTGTCATTCTGACGGCGAAGGTCCATGAGGCGATCGATATAAGGAGCGATATCGACGCGCTGGGAACGGACAAGAATTTGAATTGTGAAAGTCAAAGAGTTTAAGAAGTTCTGATAGGAGAACTCAACCGCTTCACGTTCTTCTTCAGACATAAGATCGAAGTTGATAGACTTACATGCGACGACGGCACGGAAAGAACCGTCTTTCATGATGACCATAGAGTCGCGGAGCTCAGAAATGAGAAGGCTGGATTGTGAGGAATTCGGGTTGTCGTGACGAGCTGGCGCGGCAGCAGCGGCTCTCTGCTGAGCTTGCGCTTGCTGTGGCATAAATTGTGGTTGCATGCCAGGCTGGGCTGCTGGAGCAGCTTGTGGCATTGGTTGCGGTTGTTGATTTGGTTGCACAATGACTCCTTAGTGTAATGATATATATACTTCGTTATCGTTTGACTGCTTTTCTTGAATGCGTTTCGCTTGCTTAGCGATAGTTTCAATAGAAAAGTCGGAATTGTTTGCGAGAGCTTGCATTTCGGCGTTCGGTTCTTTGGCTGGTTCTGGTTCTGGAGTAGTAAGAGCTTCATGAATTTCGGCCATGTCTGGCTGGACAGTAGCGGCGCTAGCACTAATGTTTGGCGCGCTTGGCTGAACTGGAGCCTGAACTGGTGCCTGCATTGGTGCTGGTGCTGGGGTTGGCATAGCGGTTGGAATTGAGATAGCTGGAGCTTGATATTGTGGAGTAGGATTTGGCGCAATCGCGGCAGCCGGAACGGAAGCTGGGGTTGGAGAAGGAACCGGAGCGGCAACTGGAGTTTGATGAGAGATTTGTGGAGCTTGTGCTGGCGTGGCGGAGCCATAAATACTCTTTTGATTAATTGCGTTGCGCATTTGTTCGACGAGCTGAGCGTGATGAGCGGCTGTACTCTGCTCTAGGCTGTGATCGAGCGTATAGTTATGGTTAACTTCATAGATATCCTGAATCTGAGCAGCTTCACTAGCGATGTCATCGCGGAGGTTGGAGTTGGTTTCCTTAATTGCGTAACCTTCAGTATCGACAATGTTTGCAAGGAAGGAAAGACGGCGACCTGCCTCTTCTTGACTGAGGTCCTTAGTGCGGTTCTCTTCAACATTCTTTGGAGCGGTAATAGTAATAGAAGTATCGGACTGGCCTGGCATCCAAATGCGCTTTTGTGGTTTGAGATAAAAATCTACAACCGCGGAAAGATAAGTTTCCATTGGTTGATCCTTCTTGAGTGGAAGCGCGAGAATACCAAGGAAGATGATAAATGGAATTGGAATAATGACTAATAGTGGAAAAATCTGGAATAACAAAAAGGCGACAAAACATAGGCCCGCCGCGATCATAAGATAGACGAACTGGCGGAAGCTAAAAGGACCGAGGAGTTTATCATCAGCCTCGACATCCTGCGGGACCTTATACTGAGCCATACATTTATTTTAACATAAACACAATAGAAAAAGGACCGCCAAATTGCGGTCCTTTCCCCTGTTTTGTTTTAGTTGTCTGTCTTGATGCCGAGCATCTTGCGTACGGCGATGTTCATGCCAGAGCGTGAGTTGATTGCGCTGCTCTTGTTGAGCTGGTTGATTTCGCCAGTGAGGAGGTTGAGCAAGAGGTTGCTGACCTTAACTTCCTTGCCGTCGATATCGACGGAAGTCGTACCGCGGTTCTCTGCCTTCATGATCTCGGCAACATCTGCGCCGTACATGCCAGAGTTAACATCTTCATTAGTTAAGCCTTCGTCGAGGGCGATCATAGCATCATTGAACTGCATGAGCGTTGCGGTCTTGAGACCGGTGAGCTGGCTTGCGTTCATATCCTTGAAGTATTCCTTGAGCTTCTTATATACGAGACCCTTGTTTGCTTCAAAGAGTTCGTTGTCGCCATCTTTGCTAAAGCCCATAGTATAGAAGTTGTTGAAGGCGGCGAGCTGTTCACCATCCATCTTGCCACAGCTTGCAGAAGCGCGGAGATGCTTGGTTGCAGTAAAGTAATAATGTTCTGCGTCGACCTGGCCCTTGGCAGCTGCCTTGGTGAAGTAGTTGTACATCGTACGGTCTGCGTCACCGAAGATCTTACCGTCACGGACATTAGTAAGGATAGACTCCATATTGATCATGCCGTAATCTGCCTTTGCCTTGTTGTCGACGAAGTCGCCATCAGCGTTGAAGATACGATTTCTTTCTGCTTCACTTGCGACGGAGCCGTTAATGAAGGAGTCGAAGTCGATGAAGGCATCGAGGACAGGCGTTTCACCGTCTGCGACAGCATGGTTATATTTACCACGGCGAATCATATTGGACTTAGCCCATGCCCAAAGAATCTGGTTGTCGCTCTTAAGACCGAGACAGACATCGTTGAGTTCTTTCTGGAAGCGGATCTTCTTTTGAGATTCAGCAGCGGTATCAGTAGCTTTCTGAACAATGTTTTCACTACCATCGCGGAAGATATCCATAATATCCTTATGGTCACCACGCTTTGCCATGACTTGAATTGCGGCCTTAGCGGAGTTAGCGTCACCGTTTTCAAGTGCAGCAGTAAGAGCGTCGCCTGGAATAGTACCAGCTGGAGAATCATCGTAAAGTTCGTAGTAGACGCTGGTTGCTTCATTGTTGAGCTTGCGGCGAGAAGCGATAGCATCGGCCATAGTGTAGTTGATAGCCTGAGTGCCGGAGATGTAGTATTCCTTGTCTGCGCCAGTGAGTGGGCCAGCATTGTATGCGGCGCGCTCAGTGTCGTTGAGGCTATCGATACCACTCTTGCGAACCTTAGCAGCGGCGGCATTGTAATCCTCGTCTCTCTTCTTAAGGGTGTCATAGCGAGCGGTGTCGATGTTGAAGGCATCGAGGACGCGCTGATGGATTGCGTCGCCCTGCTGCTGGACGTGTTGCTGAATAAGATCGACGCGGTGCTCCATATTATTGTGGGTAACGACGCGCTTGCGAGATTCGGCAACTGCGGAGTCGACGATGAGATTATCGTACCTGTCATTGATAGCGCGCATCTTCTTGAGATCGCGGGTGCGGACACGGCGGTCGGTGCCATCAGTCTTGAAGCCTTCATCGATATCGGTTTCGGCATTAGTAATGATGGTAGAATAGCGCATCTTATCTTGTTCGTTAACGATGTGCTGGAAACCGCGTTTGCTTACAGTGCCATCATGGTTGCGCCATTTTTGTCTGACGTATGCTTCGTTGCGCATCTTGGTCATAGCGGCAGCTTCAGCGATATCGGATTCGCGGAGAGCGCGGCGCTTATCAAGATATTGTGCGAGGCGAGTGGATGGCATGACTGGGTTAGCCTTGCGTTGCTGGCGACCCTTTGCGGCCAAGTGCTGGCTCATAGAGTAGCGGCCAAGTGCGCCCATCGGGCGGCTAGTTACGCGATCGAAGAAGCCGCTGACCTTGCCGAGTACGGAGTTGGACATGCGCATGAGTGGGATAGAGAAGAAGAGCGGAAGAATCTTAACGGCGATACCGAGGACGACGCCGAGCCAGTTGGTTGCGGAAGTAATAATTACGAGACCAGCGAGCTGGGATGCGCCGTAAAGAATACTGAACATTGGATAGAAGAACAACATCTGTGCGAGGGTGGCATACCATTTCTTGTACCACTTCTCGGTGTTTGGAAGCATGTAAGCGATGAGCGCGAGAGGCGAGATCATGACCAAGAGGTAGATGAGCGCCTGGCGGGCAGCCATAGTGACGACAGCGGAAATGACGGCGATGAGGCCGGAAAGAAGAATTGGGAGAAGCATCCAGAGAACGCCGCTTACGCCACCGAAGGCAGCGAAGGCTGCGATAGTGCCGACGGTACCGATACCGAGCATAGATGCAACGATACCTGCAACAGAGGTGCTGCTTGCAACATCAGAGATGGTGCCGTTTTCGATAGCAACATTCTGAACATTTACGAAGAAGGCCTGGAAGGCGTTACCGAGAATGTTACTGAGGTCGACTGCGATAGTACAGATAATATAGCTGAGGTTTACGAGAATTGCGGAGACGACGATGCGAGGGAGGGCTTTCTTGATACCGTAGTTATTAATACCGACACCGGTAATCTGAGAGAAGATAATGACAAGAAGGAAGATAATGAAGATACTGTTAGTAATATCCTTGAAATATTCCCAGACGACATAGGTTGGAGAGGTATTATCGGTCGGAATTGGGTTTACCTCAATAATTTGAGTCAACAAATCATAGGCACCGTCAATGACGTTACCAAAAAGACCCGCGCCTGGACAGATAATCCAGCCGAGGCTACCTACCTGATCGTAACAACTAGCCTTAGAGGATTCTTCATCCTCTTCTTCCCCGTCATTGTCATCGTTATCAGTAGTATTGGTTGTAGTGCTGTCATCGTTTGGCTCATCTGTTACGACAGTAGTATCGGTAGTATTGTCATTACCGGTATTAGGCGTTGCAAAAACCGGGCTGGATAATGCCATTACGGCGAAAACAGCCGCTATAACAGATAGGACGATGCTTTTAATACACTTGCCCATAACTCTTTTATTATAGCACACATAAGCATTTTAGTCAAGTATTATATTGTATTTTTGACAATTTTTCATGCATTTTGGCGGTTTTTGGCTTTTAGGGTAAAATAAGAGTATATCGATTAAGGTTAAAAGATGAAAAAGAGACTTGTTTTAGCGTTTGTCTTGGGGGCGCTTATAAGTATATGTCATACTACTTCAACTTCTGCTTGGACCAACTGTGCTGGCGTGCCAAGCAATGATCAGTATGCCTGTGATATGGGCAATATTGAGGGGCTATATAACGATACGGCTACTTTGAATAGTAAAGGATCGAAATGTTCGTCGCAAAATGGTACTGCTCAGAGCCAATGCGAAAGCGGTGTCGGTAGTAGCGTATATAGTTATTTGAAGTGTAGTTATCTAGCTACAACTAAAGCTAAGAAGGTATGTAGCTATATTGCTTCCAATGCAGCTAGCGAGATAACAAGCACTGGCTCCGTTTCTACTTCATGGTCTGACGCAAAGAAAAAGGCTGAGGACCAATATGCTGGAAATAACAGTGATACTCCTAGCGATGGTAGCGATAGCGGAAGTGACGGCGATGGTGGATCGTCCGGTGGCGACGGTACGGTTGCGGGCGTAAACTCTGGTTCTTGCGCTTCGATTCTAACTGCTTTCTGTTCTGAGGACGGAACGGTAGATCTGGGCGGTTTACTTGGCATGTTTATAACGATACTGACTGGCGCAATTGTGTTAGCGGGCACGGTAGGTATTATTATCTGTGGTTTCTTGTGGATGACCGCAAGAGACAATGAAGGTCAGGTGGCTAAGGCGAAAAAGCGTTTATTAGAGATTGTGGTCGGTATTATTGCTTGGGTATTGCTTGCCCTGCTCGCCAACTTGTTTATTCCTAAGAAGTCTACGGATATTGAAGATAATATTGATGGCGATACGGGGATTGCCACGATAAAACCGGTTGAGAAGCCGAAGACGTCTTCGCAGCCAAGTAATAACAATAATAACGGCAATAATAATTCGACAAATACTGCTACGACGCCGATTAAGCCACTAAATGAAGATTCTTCAAGTATTCCTTGCGCGGAAGGAACGACGGATTTAGGGACGACTAACGAAGCATATTACAACGGTAGCAAAATTACGATTAGGCTATGCTCTGTGTCGACGATTACCTCTACTAGCGCTGAAGATTCAGATAAGCATGCTCATGTCAATTCGCGCGTTTCGGGTGCCTATTATGCTTTGGGCAAGAAATACCAGGAGACGCATAATGGTTCTTCCCTGAATGTTTCGCAGAGTTTTCGCACGATGGCGAAGCAACAGTACTTCTATAACTGTTATATAAATAAGAACTGCAATAATGGTAATTTGGCGGCGAAGCCAGGTTATTCAAATCATCAGCTTGGAACGGCGCTAGACTTCTCGATGTATGGCAGCGGTTGGGGCAATACTGGCGTGAGCGGATTCTTTAACCAATATCTTAGTACTTATGGCCTGATTCGTGATGTCACTGACGAAGATTGGCATGTGAATGCGATCAAGTAATAATGGTATAATAATGGAAGAATGATGAAGAAAAAAATATTAATTTGTGCCGGATTGGCGATAATATCTACTATTTGCTTTAGCAATAATACGACTTATGCTTGGAACAACTGTGCTAGCGTGCCAAGCAATGACCAGTATGCCTGCGATATGGGTAATATTGAGGGATTATATAATGATACGGCTACTTTGAACGGTACGGGATCGAATTGTTCGGAGCAAAACGGTTCTGCTCGTAGCGCTTGTGAAAGCGGTGTCGGTAGTAACGTGTATAGTTATTTGAAGTGTAGTTATCTAGCTACGACTAAAGCTAAGAAGGTATGTAGCTATATTGCTTCCAATGCAGCTGGCGAAATAACAAGCACTGGTTCTGTTTCTACTTCATGGGCCGACGCTAAGAAAAAGGCCGAAGATAAATATGCTGGAAATAACAGCACCCCATCCAGTGATAAGCCTAGCTCTGGCGATGGTGATACCTCTGGTGACGGCAACACTTCTGGTGGTGATGGCACAATTGCGGACGTCAATAAAGGTTCTTGCGCTTCAATTCTAACTGCTTTCTGTGACGATGCGGGTAACGCAGATATCGGTGGCTTAATTGGTTTAGTCATCATTATCCTTACCGGCATGATTGTGGTTGCTGGCACGGTAGGTATTATTATCTGTGGCTTCTTGTGGATGACCGCAAGAGACAATGAAGGCCAGGTAGTACAGGCTAAGAAACGTATGCTAGATATCATAATTGGCATTATTGCTTGGGTGCTCCTTGCCCTACTCGCCAACTTGTTTATCCCAAAGAAGTCTACGGATATTGAAGATGATATTGATGGAAATATAGATATTAGTGTAATTAACGGGAAAGACGCATAAGATGAAGAAAGTAATAATCAGTCTAGCAATTGTAATAATGTCAGCATTAGGCGTCGCAGCGTTGCCGACACAAAATGCGTACGCTGTGGCTGGTACTTGTGAAAGCCACATTCTCGGTTTGCCAGCTTGGTATGACGGGTTACCGATGGATAGCAACTGTAATATTGAGTCGCCAAGTGGCGACGAAGATTTGAAGTCATATGTCTGGACGATTGTTCTTAATATCGTCGGCTTGGTCACTGGTTTGATTGGTTATCTAGCAATTGGTTTCGTGATGTGGGGCGGTATCCAATATATGATTGCGCAAGGTGATCCTGGCAAGGTTGCTAAGGGCAAGAAGACGATTACGAACTCCGTGATTGGCCTAGTTATTGCAATGTCGGCATCTATTCTTAGTGGCGCAATCGCTGGAATTATCAGTGGCGCTAAAGGTGATGCGGATACGGGAAAAGACTTCTTCAAGAATATCTTCAATAAGGTGTTCGTCTGGAGCGGTATCGTTGCTGTAATCATGATTGTTTACGGTGGTATTCAGTATGTGACTAGTGCTGGTAACTCAGCAGCTGTCTCGAAGGCGAAAACCACTATTCTCTATTCGATAGTGGGCTTACTAGTGGTCATCTTAGCCGCCGCGATTGTAAACGTAGTAGTAGGAGCAGTAACAGGAGAATAAATGAAAAAGAAAATATTAGCAGTAGTTGCCGCATTAGCTATTCTCATGGGCGCTTTGGCACCTATAAATATTGCATATGCAGAGCCGTCTAAGAGTGAAGTTTGTGAATCGATTAAGAATAAAGATTCTGCGGCATATGCGCAGATTTGCGGTAGCGATAAGACTGAGGCTGACGCGAAGCAGACGGTAAAGAATATTTTGACCACAGTCTTTACGTGGACTGGCATCATTTCTGTAATTGTGATTATTATCGGAGGCGTATTCTATATTACTTCCCAGGGTGAGCCAGACAAGATTAAGCGCGCAAAGAACGCTATTCTATATGCAATAATCGGTTTAATCATTTCCCTATTGTCGTTCGCGATTGTTAACTTCGTACTAACTGCAATGCAAGGTAACTAGGAGGATTATGAATTTATTAGATATCTTCGCAACTAGTATTAAAGATCAAGTTCAGGGCGTGGCCGGTAATGACACTGGTGCGCTTAAGGGTGATATTTCTAATGGCATCAATGGTGCTTTGATTATTATTGGTGTTGTCGCTGTTATCTTTATTATTGTAGGCGGCGTTAATTATATGACTTCCCAAGGTGATCCAAGCAAGGTTACTAAAGGCAAGAAGATTATGATTACCGGTATTGTTGGTTTGATTATTTGTGTAATTGCCTTCGCTATCGTCAATTTTGTATTAAAAGCACTTGGCGCTTAAAAATGTGTTATAGTAATAATTAAGGATATACTTTTTCAATAAGGAAAGGAAAAAAATGAAGAAATTAGGTAAAGCATTAAAGGCGGGCGCAATTGCGGCTTTTGCTGCTCTAGTCATTGCAGCTCCAGTATTTGCTGCCGATTACAGTAGCTGTGTTGGTGATGGCAATAAATACCCAGGTCTTTCAACGACCGAAACGGATGGGTATATTAAGTGTCCTCGCGTTAAAGGTTCTGACGGCTATGTTCAGTTCTACGGTAAGTCCTCTGCGGATTGTGCACAAGCTGGTACACTTGCGGCTGATCCAGAAGCTTGTAATGGCAACGATTTGAACGAAATCATTCAGTTGATTGTTAACGCAATCATCTTCGTTATCGGTATCGTAGCTGTCGTTATGATCATTCTTGGCGGTATTAGCTATGCTACTTCCCAGGGTGACCCAAGCAAGGTTAAGAAAGGTAAAGATACTATCCTTTACGGTATTATCGGTCTTATCATTGCTCTCCTTGCTTACGCAATCGTCAACTTCGTTCTCGGTGCGCTTCAGGGCTAATTAATAGAGCTTTAGTCCCCCGTTATAAACGGGGGATTTTTTGTGTTATAATAATAAAAAAGTAAAGGAATAAAAATGGATATTATTAGATTCTTTGCAAATGCTTCTACGGCACAGAGCGGTCTATCTGACGTCAACCCTGACGGCTCGGATAGCATGGATTTAATGGCTGGTATTAAGCTAATCCTCGGTGCAGTATTTGGCATCATTGGTGTTATTGCTGTCGTTATGATTATCCTCGGCGGCATCAGCTACGCTACTTCACAGGGTGATCCTGGTAAGGTAAAGAAAGGTAAAGATACTATTCTTTACGGCGTGATTGGCCTTATCGTTGCTCTTCTCGCCTTCGCAATCGTCAACTTCGTGTTGGGTGCATTGGGTGGCGGCGCAGCTGATACCACTACCACAGGTGCTATCTTTAGCTTGTAATTAAAGTAAATATCTCCGCCAAGTGCGGAGATATTTTTATGGGTACAAAAAAGTTCCGCTTTTAAGGGCGGAACTTTTTGAAGGACGATGATTAGTTAATCGTGATGCGCTTTGGCTCTTCGACCTTTTCCTTCTCGAAGGAAATGGTAAGAACACCGTCTTTGAGGACAGCTTCAACGCCGTCTTCAACGACCTGAACAGGAAGAGCGATGGTGCGGCTAAATTCGCCCCAGTAGCATTCCTGAATGTGCCATTGCGTTGCTTTGTCATCTTCGCCGCCGCTGAGGACGCCGGAGATGGTCAAGATGTTGTCGGAAATGGAAACATCGAGATCTTTGCGCTCAATACCAGCGGTACGAGCCTTGATGATCAATTTATCTGCAGTTTCGTAAACATCGACAGCGAGCTGGCCAGGGAGATTTTCGGTCTCGTCTTCCCAGTTGTCTTCGGTGGCAGTTTCTGCATATTCTTCTACTGGAGTGTTGTCTGCGGATTCCACCAATCCTTCGTCAGACAAACCAGCGGTGCTTTCTTCCTCAGAAAGGAAGGCAGCGGTGAGCTCATCGTCTAAGCTCATTTCGTCTTGTTTGCGAGCCATAGTATATATAATCCTCCACTATTTACACTCTTAAGCTTTATTATAGAGAGCATCCTAAGTAAAATCAAGAGAAAGGAGGTTTTTGTTGTGAAAAATACAATATTTAGAAACATGAGCGAAATTCTCTGTCCACACATCTGTATTGGCTGTGGAAAAGTCGGTGGAATACTATGTAAATGTTGTAAAAAATACATCATTGGTAAGCGTGAGCGAAAATGCTTGGTTTGCGGGGCCTGACTGAAGGATGATAAATGTACTTCTTGTTCTCTTCCCTTTAATGAACAGTTTTGCATAGGCGAACGCGAAGGACTATTACGAAGATTAATTGAAATATATAAATATAGTTCAGTGCGGGCTGCGAGTTTTGAACTGGCGGAACTATTAAGTTATGCAATTGGCGATGGATGGGTTTTGGTGCCGTTGCCGACGATTAGGCGACATATTCGAGAGCGCGGTTTTGATCATATCGGGTTAATCTGTAGGAAAACTGGCTTGCCGGTGGAGCGGGTGCTGATTCGTATGAATAATAGCGTGCAGGTGGGCGCAGACATGGAGACGCGTCGGAAGCAAGCCGCGGAGGCTTATAGAGCGGTAAATGCTGACTCGGATAAGAGGTATTTGCTAGTTGATGATGTTTGGACGACGGGTAGCTCGATGCTGGCGGCCTGCGAGGCAATGCGAGCGGCGGGATCAAAAAACCTCGCAATCGCGGTGATTGCGAGGAGCAGATAAGATTTTAGATAATTAAACGTTCGCTTCGCCGCCGACTGCGTTGATGACGAAGTTGACGATTGCGTAAGCGAGGATAGAGATGATGAGACCGATGATAGCGTACATAATAGTGTTCTTCGCATCGGTAACTTTTTTGCTGTCGCCGCCAGAGATAACATAGCGAAGACCACCGTAGATAAGCATGATAACAGAGATGATACCGACTGCGTAAAGAACGGTGTTGGTGATGCGGGTGAAGACTCCGTTAACGCCAACGAGTTCGCTTGGCATGCCGGCACCTTTTGCGGTGTTTGCACCAGCCTGAGCTGGGTTAGTTGCCGTGCCTGCTTCTGCTGCCATTACGCGGCCAGCCATAAGTGTTACGGCTGCTGCTGCACCAGTGAAAACTTGTCCTGCTTTTTTGAAGAATTTTTTCATAGTTTTGTTTAATTATCCTTAACGATAGCTTTATTATACAACAAAAACATAATCTTTGTCCAATTGGCCATAGGCGTTTATGTAATAGCGGCAGTCATTCGGCTCATCGTTATGGGCGAATGCTGCCTTTACTCAGCCGTAGCTTCCGTAAATATTACATAAACGCCAATGGACAACTGGCAAGAAGAATGTTTTTGTGATAAGATAGAGATTGTTGGAGGGTTACCCAAGTGGCTGAAGGGGACGGTTTGCTAAATCGTTAGACTGGCGAAAGCTGGTGCGAGAGTTCGAATCTCTCACCCTCCGCCAAAAGATGCTCTAGCTTAGGGCATTTTTTGATGGTTTTTTGCTTGATTGTGCTTGTGTTATAATAAAAGTACTATGGCAGATAAGGTAATTGTGAACTGGGAAGCTCGCGAATTTATTGAATATAAAAAGAACGGTGGGTGGTACTGTGGTCTTGCCCTCGTTGTAATTGCGCTTTGCGCCTTGGCTGTTTTCTTGCAGCAATGGACTTTCTTAGCGCTAGTGATCGTTGCGGCGATTGCGTTGTTGACTTATACGATGCGTCCGCCACGCATGCTTCACTATTCCCTATCCGATAAGGGTTTGTCTGAAGGTAATAATCTTCATACCTTCGACCAGTTCAAATCTTTCGGTGTTTTGAATGAAAACAACCATTACTGCATTATGTTGGTGCCAAAAAAGCGTTTCGGTACCCGTTTGCGCGTTTATTTCCCTGAGACTGAAGGCGAGCAGATTGTCGACGTCTTCGGTGCAAGATTACCAATGGAGCCAGTTAAACTCGATATGCTTGATCGCTTAGTACGTTTCTTGCGTATTTAGGCATAAGCGTGATAAAATAATTGTAATTAAAAGATTAGATAAAAGGTGGGCAAAATGGACCAAAATAATACCGCAACTCCAGATGAGTTGCAGCAAGCAATCAATAGTATTACTAACCCTGGTGGTGCAACGGGAGTAGACCCAGTAGCAGCAGTTACTGAGAGTGTTGCAGCTGCAGCAGAAGCTCCAGCAGACTTGGGTGCACCAGCAGCTCCAGAAGTACCAGCAGCTCCAGCAATGCCAGCAGGCAAGGCTGTTTACGGCGACCCAGATCTCGACCGCGTAAAGTCGATGGCACTTTCTGATCTCCGCCCTATTATCGAGAGCGTAGATATTGAGCCAGCAAAGAAGTTCAAGATTTACAAAGAAATCATCGATATGACCGAGGATAAGGCTTGCATCGAGCCAGCTTACAACGCAGCTAAAGGTATCGAAGATCAGAAAGAAAAGGCAGAGGCTCTTCTCTTTGTCGTCGATACGATTGACAAGCTTGGCATCCCAATGCAGGACGCTAACGGTCAAATCCAGTAATTATCTAATCTTAATCTTGCAAAAATGCCCCTGTTCCTCCGGGGGTATTTTTAACTAAAAATAGCGTATACTAGAAATATGGATTTCGAACTGCTAATGTTTATCGCGGCTCAGGTTTGTACGGCGATTGGCTGGGGCTTTTTGGTCTTTAGCTATACACGCGAGGATATTGACGACCTCCTAAAGGCGCAGATTGCGGTTTGTATCTTTGATATTATCGCCTACGTTTTGCTTGGCGCAGACGCAGGTTTGTTTATTTGTTTCTTTGAGCTGATTAAGACCGTCCTCTACTATAAGACCAACAAGGATAATCTGATTTTCTGGTTGTCGCTGGTAGCTTATACGGTGATTGCTTTGCTGACAGTAAGAGAGTGGTATGCTCTGCTCCCGATTCTTGGTAGTGCGATTGATTCGTTTGGTGCGTCGCGCGATTCTAAGATGGCAAATATCTGCTCGATGGTGTCGAATACGCTTTGGGCAATTTATGATGTGATTATTATGTCTTATGTTGGTGCGCTTTGTGATTCGGCAGTGGTGCTCTGTAATATCGGCGTGCTCGTCTTTGGTTTCTCGCGCGTGATGCATATTTCGAGACTTCGTGTCGTGAAGTATAGTTATTTGTCGAAGCGGACACTAAAGAAGGTTCATACGCTCGATGAGAAGAATTTTGGCACAGATCATACCTGGGATAATAACTATCAGTTGAAGGCTTATAAGAAGAATAACGATTCCTTCTTTGCGGTTAAATATAAACATGATTTGGTTGGTTATATTAATTACTTTAACCTTGACCCAGAAGAATATGCGCATTTGAAGCGCGTACGTAAGATGCCGAGTGAGGTGAATCTAGATAAGATCTTGAAGTTCAAGATGCGACGCAAGGCGTATGTGTATATCGAGAGCGTAAATGTGCGCAAAGAATACGAAAAAGAACAGATGACGGAGATAATTCGCAAGAAGTTAGCGAGCTTCGTGAAGGCAAAGTGGCGCCAGAAGATTTATATTCATGGTTTGCTCGGCTATGCGATGAGTGATTATGAGAAAGAACTTTATCAGATAATCGGATTCACGAAGGTTAGAGTGTTTGATGACGAGAGTATTCTCTTTGAGCTAGATGAGAGCAAAATTAAACGATTCTTACTGAAATAAAAAATATCTCCCCGAAGGGAGATATTTAGTTTTAGGCTTTTTAGTACATGCCTCCGCCCATGCTTGCAGCAGCGGCGGCTTCGTCTTTGTTTGGAAGCTCGACGATGAGAGCGCCCATAGTAATAGTCGTAGCAGCGATGCTGACTGCGTTCTGGACAGCTTCGCGGGTGACGCGAGCAGGATCAACGACGCCAGCTTTCTTGAGGTCGACGAGGCCTTTTTCTGGAGTCATAACGTTGATGCCCTGACCGTCTTTAGCGGCTTCAACCTGAGCGAGAAGAGCCTGTGCGTTAAGGCCAGCGTTCTCCATAATCTGAGTAAATGGAGCCTTGAGGGCGTTTTTGAGGATAGTTGCGCCAGCGTTGTCTTCCTTAATTCCCTTTGCGAGATTGACGAGAGTGACGCCACCACCTGGGACGATGCCTTCGTCGAGAGCAGCCTTGGTTGCAGCAACGGCATCATCGACGCGATATTTTTTCTCATCGATTTCAGTTTCGGTAGCACCACCAACTTTGATAACGGCTACGCGACCAGCGAGAGCGGCAGCGCGCTTGTTGAATTGCTCAGTTTCGTAGTCGGACATAGCAGCTTCGGCCTGAGCCTTGATGTCTGCGATGCGAGCTTTAACTTCGCGAGCGTCGCCTGCGCCATTGATAATAGTAGTCTGATCTTTGGTTGCGATAATCTTGCGAGCTTGGCCGAGGATTTCGAGACCGCAATCTTCGAGGCTCATGCCCTTTTCGCTAGAAACGACGGTTGCGCCGGTAAGAGTTGCGATATCTTCCATGATAGCCTTGCGCTGTTCGCCGAAGGCTGGGGCCTTGAGAACGAGTGTATTGAAGACGCCTTTGAGCTTGTTGAGAACGAGAACAGAGAGAGCTTCACCTTCGACATCTTCAGCGATGATAACGAGGTCTTTATGGCCAGCCTGAGCCATTTTCTCGAGGAATGGAACAATGTCATTAACGGCAGAAATCTTTTTGTCGGTAATGAGGATTTCTGGTTTTTCGAAGGTAGCTTCTTGGCGCTGGGTATCAGTAATGAAGAATGGAGATGCGTAGCCTTTGTCATAGGTGTAACCTTCGGTGATTTCGGACTGCATCTCGAGGCCTTGACCCTGCTCTACGGTAACAACACCGTCTTTGCCAATCTTGGAGATGACGTTAGCGATGAGCTTGCCAATCTCAGCGTCGCCAGCGGAGATAGTTGCAACCTCAGCAACCTTGCTGTCATCGCCTTCGATTTGTTCTGCGGTAGCGTTGATGCCCTTTACGATTTCTGCGCCAGCAGCCTCGATCCCCTTGCGGAGATCCATTGGGTTGTGGCCAGCGGCAATAAGTTTGTTAGCTTCAGCGAGGATGTTGTAAGTAAGAACAGTAACGGTGGTGGTGCCATCACCGGCGACTTTGTTAAGTTTTTGCGCAGCGGTCTTAATAAGCTTTGCACCCATCTGATAACCGAGGGTCGCCTCGTCGTCATTGCCGAGATCGACTGCTTCTGCGACGGTGACGCCATCGTGAGTGATGGTTGGAGCGCCGTAGGTTTTTTCGATGACTACGTTGCGGCCTTTTGGACCGAAGGTAACCTTAACTGCGTCATAAAGTGCTTTGGCGCCGCCGAGAACTTTCTCGCGAGCTTCAGCATCGTAAAATACTTTCTTTGCCATTTTGTATTTATCTCCTTATAGTGTTGCTAAGACGTCTTCTTCTTTAACGATTAGGTAGTCGGTGCCGTCGAGTTTAATCTCTGTAGCGGAGTACTCGCGATAAAGAATGCGGTCGCCTTTCTTGATGTTTTTTACGTCTGGGCCGATAGATTCGACGGTGGCGGTGTTTGGCTTCTCTTTTGCCTCACCGAGAAGAATGCCTGAAGCGGTAGTGCTGGTTGCGGCGTCCTTTTTTGCAACGACGCGGTCAGCGAGAGGTTTGATAGACATGTGGTATTTTCCTCCTGATAATTATATCTACCCCTAGTATAGAGCGGTAAATTAGCACTGTCAAGCGTCGAGTGCTAATAATGTCGCTATGATATAATCTAGACAGATTATGTCAAAAATCTCAGTAATTATTCCAGTTTATAACGCCTCTAAAACGCTACGCCGTCTAGCAAAAAGTCTGGCGACGCAGATTGATAAGGATTTTGAAGTGATCTTTATTAATGACGGGTCGACGGATGAGAGTGGCGAGATTTTGAAAGAAATCTGTAAGACAGAAAAAAATTATAAAGTTATTACCACAAAGAATGGTGGCGCGGCTGCAGCGCGTAATCTTGGTGTTGAAAAAGCCGAAGGTGAGTATATTTGTTTTGTGGATTCGGATGATATTATTTCACCGAATTATCTTAAGAAGATGCGCGCACTGATGGTCGAGAATGATGCTGATGTCGTATGTGTGAAGTATGCGCGAAACAAAACGGATAGTTTTGAAAAACTGTCTGATAAGTCCGAGGTAATGTGCGGTGGCGAGGCAATCAATGCCCTGCTGCAGATGAATATTGATAATGGCCCATTCGCGAAGCTGTTTTCGAGAAAAGCTGTTGGTAAAACGAGAATGCCTAATGTGGCAGTAGCGGAAGATCTATATTTTAACTACAGAGTTTTTAAGCATGCTACGAAGGTAATTGCGAACGATTCAGTATTGTATGCATATATCGAGAATAAAGGCAGTTTATCGACGAAGTTTTCGACTGAGCGTATGGGGAGTTTAGTGGCGGTCAAAAAGATTGATGCCGAAGAAAATAGTTTTTATTCAATGGCGCGAGTATTTATGGAGGCGTACTTCATCTGCGAATTGATTGTTCTCGCTAAGGGCACGAGAGAATATGCGGCTGAATATGAGACAGTTTGCGATATCTTGAAGAAGACGCGTAAAAAGATTTTGAATGATAAGCGCTCAACCAAGCGTCAGCGTTTGATTGCAACGGCTTTAAGATTTGGTCCAGTGTTTACTGCGAAGATGATGACGGCTAAGAGCCGATTAAAGTAAGCCATTTTTCGCCGACTTTTTCGAGCGAGTAGTTAGCGGCAAGTTTTCTGGAAGCTTCGCCGCGTTTTTGATGGCTCTCGGCGGAAATGTAGCGCTTGATCTTGGCGGCTAGATCTGCGACGTCGCCTTGCTTAGCGATAATAAGAGTCTTAGTACAGCCGTCGATTTCGCGAAGAGACGGAATATCATAGCTAATTACCGGAAGGCCATTAGCGAGAGCTTCGAGTGCGACCATCGGGAAGGCTTCACCGCGAGAAGAAATAATGAAGCCAGCAGCGGCATGAAGTTTTTTCTGGAGCTCGTCGGTAAAATGTTCAATAGAAACAAGTTCTTCAAGATGGTTCTGGTGGATAAGGTCGACGAGACGGTCGTGTTCTTCCCCGTCACCATAGATAGTGAGATGCCAAGGTGCAAAGTCGTCTTTAATTAATGCAATGGCTTGAATGAGGCGATCGAAACCCTTAATAGCAGTAAGGCGACCACCAGAGATAAGCTCTTTGCTATCGAGCGGAGCGACAGTTTTTGGGAAATAAGTAATAATATTCGGGATGACGACTGGGTTTTTAACGCCGTGCTTTTGGTAGATTCTTTGTGCATTCTCGGTGAGGACGACAAGCTGGTCGGCTTTACGATAATAGAGAGAGTTTAGGACGCGACGAATGCGGCTATAAGATTCCCAAGTAGAGTGTTCGGTGCAGATAATCTTGCCTTTATAGAGATTCTTTTGTTGCAAGATTGGCATAGCAATCCATGGGTGGCAGGTAATGAGAATATCACTAAGGTCAGTCTCGTCTTTTAAGAAGTTGCCGAGAAAATCTTTGAGCTGCTTGCGGTTGAGGATTTGGCTGACTGGATAGCCGAGGTGTTCGATAGAAACCTTTGGGCTAAGTTCAAAATGAGGAGTACCGTGAGTACTATTGAGCGAAACGATGCGGACTTTATAGCCGTTCTGTTGGAAGAAATTAGAAAGGTTGCAGACGACGCGTTCGATGCCGCCGATGAGGGTGATATTGTTGACGATCCAGGTAATGCGCTTTGTCATGCTATTTCCTTTCGTAGAGGACGTGATCATAAGTAATCCCGTCGTCTTCGCCGTGGCCTAGAACGGTCTCGACATATTTAGATTTATCGAACTCTGGGAAGAAAGTGTCAGCTTCGTCGTCGCTGGCATTTACTTCGGTGAGATAGAGTTTGCTGCAGTGTGGAAGCATTTGTTTGTAGACCATGCCGCCGCCGATGACGAAGTATTCCTCTGCTTCATCCTTATGTTCGGCAATAAAAGCGTCGAGATCAGTGACGGCGTGGAGGCCTTCTGGAACATCTTTAGCATCCATCGTTAAGACGTAGTGCTCGCGCTTCGGCAGTTTGCCTGGAAGACTGCGCCAGGTGTTGAGACCCATAAAAACTGGGTGGCCAAGAGTGGTTTCTTTGAAAAAATTAAGATCGCCAGGGATTTTGAAGACGAGGCCGCCCTTTTTTCCAAGTTCATTATTTTGGCCGACAGCAGCGATTAGCGAAAAACTCATTAGGCGGTTACTTCCATTTTGATTACGCCCTGATGTTCGTAATCGATTAGTTTAATATCTTTGAGCTCTTTAGAGCTGTCGAATTTAAAGAAGTCTTTGATGTCTGGGTTAATCCAGAGTTTTGGTGCATCAAAGAGTTTGCCGTCTTTGGCGAGCTTTTCGTCGCGGCGGCGGAGCTGTTCTTTAATGCCGTCAATCTGGTTTTCATAAATATGAGCGTCGTTGATGACGTAGGTCATCTGGCCTGCTTCCATGCCGACGCATTGTGCGATAAGGTGGCAAAGAACAGCATACTGGGCGACGTTGAACGGCATTCCGAGCGGAACGTCGTTAGAGCGGACGGTGACCATCATGTTGAGACGAGGCTTTTTGCTATCAGCTTTGCTGACGTGCCACTGAGTGTTCCAAACGCAGCTAGGGAGCGCAGCAGTTGGAAGCCATTCGTTTTGCCAGAGAGACATAATCATGCGGCGGTTGCCAGGATTGGTTTTGAGAGTTTCGATGAGGCTCTGGGTGAGCTGGTAGCGCTTCACGATCCAGCCGTAAGCGGTGCCGATAGTATGAGCAAATTCTTTTGGATCCCATTCGCGACCCTGATATTTGCCATCTTCTGGGATTTCCCACTCGTCCCAAATCTTGATGCTACGGTCATGAAGCCAGCGAACATCGTTGCTCTGCTGCTGATAGATCCAAAGCATTTCAAGAACAGCCGTCTTGAAGGCGACAAATTTAGTAGTAAGGATTGGAAATTCTTCAGATAAATCAAATTGGAGAATCTGATGAGGAAGACGAATTGTAGCAGACTGAAGTGCGCCCTGGGCGGCATGATCTGGAATGTTGCTTTTAGCGCCGTTATCTTTACGTTTGTCGGTAGAAGCATAGTTAACGATGCGCTCGCCATGCTTAAGAATACGCTCGCAGAGGTCTAGGTACTGCTCGTCGAATTTACTCATGAATTACTCCCTAAATATTCTAGATTTATTATAGCAAAAGATTAAAAAGCCGCCCTCAAAACTGAGGACGGGCTTTTCTAGGTGCAATCATAGCGCAAAGAAGTACTCCAGTAAGAATCCCGATGACATTGTAGATGATATCGATGAGTTCCGGATAGCGACCGGGGATATAAAACTGAAGCAATTCATCACTAATGGCAACGATGAGGCCGATGATAGTCGCGAAAGTGCGTGGGTTATCGTAACTATAATAAGCCGCGAGATACATCAGGACAGCAAGGACGAAATGGATGCCGATGTGTGCGAATGAGCGCAGGATAGCATGAAATTCTTCACCTTGAATACCGAAGATGTGACTTGCGAGCCAGTGGGATAATCCGCCACTGTCGTCGCCTGATTGACAGGATAAGAAAATGACGAAAATAAACCAGAGTGTCAGCAAGATCCAGCGGAATATTTTTCTGACAGTCATATGACCACCTCCTTAAGGTACAAGATATAGATACTAGTTTAATATGATAATTAAGAAAAATGAAGCCTAAATATAACACGTTTATGCTAAAATTTAAGTAGTATGTTTGGAGACAAGGTCCTCTCTTTTATAGATGGGCGTGAGAATAGGATTATTAAGATTGCTGGCATTTTGAGCATTGCTTGTGTTGTCGCGATTGTTTTGATGTTAATTTTTGGCAACATCAATGCTAGTACTGGTAAGACTTTTTTGAGCATTAACGTAGCGCCAAATGATGCAAAGATAGTTATTGACGGAAACGAGTACACGAATGGTGTATATGAAATCCCTGCTGGCGAGTACGACGTTGAGATTAGCAAGGAAAATTTTGACAGTAAGACGGAGCACGTAAAGGTTGGCTACGGCACTACTACGGTATTTTATAGCTATATCACTAACTACGAAGGGCTTGATTATTTCAGGCGTAGCGCAGTAGACATTAACATCTTGTCGCATATAGACGAACAAGAGGTAAAAGATTTTGTTGAGCACTATAGATGGCTTATGGCGTTCGACAACAAACTCCCTGTTAAGAAGCTGGTTGATATGAATTCGGATAAGAAAAATGCGCGAATTAACTCTGCTGAGGTAGCAGTATCAAATGGCACTAATGACTTGAGATGCAAGATGGCTTTCTGTCTTACGATTCGTTCTAATGGTGACAATAAAACTGCTATTGTTAATGCTGCTAAGAAGATGATTGAAGATTTGGGTTATAAATTAGAACAATTTGAGGTGATATATGACTTTTAAGAGTGGTTTAAAGAGAATATTTTCGGTCGTTCTTTCGTCGATTATGGTGGCTTTTTCGGCTAATTTGCCGGTAGTAGCGGCAGAAGTGGGAGAAAGGACGTTTATTGATAAGTTTTCAGCTAATAGAATTATGTTCTATGATCCTGAAGACTGTGACGGCAATGGCAGTGGTAGCAACACGACTTTGGCTGGTAATGATACGCCAGAAAAAATGTGGAACTATCTTATCGGTAAAGGTTTTAGTGATGCACAGGCGGCCGGTATTCTAGGCAACTCTTATGTTGAGTCTTATGCGTTCAACGTCGCGGCAGCTTCAAATAATAGCTACTGGGGTTTGTTCCAGTTTAACTGGGGGTATAACCCTGGTTTGAGAACTAAGCTTGAGGCGGAAGGTCTCGATAAGTATATTGATGTTGCAACTTACGGTGGCCCAGGCGGAGATGATAGTATCCCAGATGCAGACAAGGATCGTTTAATCCAGATCGAAATGGATTATATGATGGAGAATAATGCTGAGGGGTGGCAGGATATTATTAAGAAGAAAGCTGGTGATGCACATGAGCCAGAATATGCCGCCGAGGTATTCCTTGTACACTTTGAACGTGCCGTAAACGGTTCCGATGCGCTAGTTTATTATACCGATGATCCAATATATCACGGCTCCATGCTTTATCAGGGCGCGAGTGGGCGTAGAGATCATGCGCGCGAAATGTATGATAAATACGCTGGTAGCGGCACACCAACGAGTGGCGTTGGCGGTGTTTCGGTTACTGATGGTAGTAACGTGACTTGGATTGGTGATTCCCTAACGGCAATTTGGAAATCTACGCTTGAAACTTTGTTGCCAAGTGCAGAGATTTATGCGGAATCCGGTAAAGCATTCAACCACGATGAACCGTCCGGTAGTGGCGACAAAAGTGGTATGAATATTTTGTCGGAGTTGAAGTCTGGCTCTGGTGTGAGGGATATTTTAGTATTCGCCTTAGGCACGAATGACTGGAGTGTTACTACAGACCAGATAAATACGGTTATAGATGATGCTACGAGCGCTGGCGCAAAGATAGTTGTTCTGATGACGGCATATACGACCAGTTCGGATTATGACGATGATGCGCATAATCACTTCAATACGAATGTTAAAAATGCGGCCGATAGCAAATCTAATGTGTTGCTGGCAGACTGGCATAGCGTCGTGAGCGGAAAGGCTAGCGAGCTATTGGGCTCTGATGGTGTTCACGAGAAGGATGAAGCTGCTGCAAAAACTTATTTTGAGACCTTTATTAATACGATTAATTCGAATACGACTGCAATGACCGCTGATGAGTGCTGCGACCCAAAGGATGGTACTGGTGGTTCGAGCGAGCTTTGGGATGGTACAAAGTATCTTCTTACAGATGGCCAAATCAACGGTATCGCCGCAATGGCTAATAATGAGAACGGCGGTTCGGTAGATAGTATCAAGACTGAGGTGTCGTTGATGGCGAACTTGTTTGAAAAGAATCATGCAAGCGACGCTGGTGACGGTGATGCATTGATTACCTATATTAAAGACGGCGGCTGGTTTGCTACTAGTACTGGCGCAGCATATAACGAGAGCTACGATAACGCAGCATATTCGGCAGCGACTAAAGACGTGCTCGTAAATGGCAACCGCACACTACCACCAGAGGTTATTGAGCACGACTGCTTCTATGGTGGTGCTTGTACGGCAGGTATCGGCTCTGCATTCAATGACGGCGTAGAGATTGATATGAGCGATAAGAGCCAGTTTAAGAGAGGCGTGACTGTTTTGAAGCAGCAAGGTTTCTCGGATAATGCTGAGTATATCTTCTGGGATTGGGCTGATCCAAAGGCGCAGACTGGCGATCCTTTTGGTTATTATGAATCAAACCCACCTAAAGGCAACTCGAATAAGGGCTCTAGCTCTAACGCCTGTTGTGATTATGAAGGTTCTGCAGTTACTACGACGGTTGAAGGTCATACCTATGCCTTCCCTCTCGTGAGCGCAACGCAGTCGAACTATTTGCAACCAAACAGCAGCGACGATGGCGCTGGTCAGAGCGTTTTGTCTGGTTTGCCATGCCCGGGCTTTAACTGTCACCATGATTACCATGCGCTTGATATGGGTATTAGGATGGAGATGGTATCTGGTAGTAAAGCGACCGAATATGGCGGCACTGACTCAGATATGATGTATTATTCTGCCGGTGCTTCAGTGGCGGCATTTACGGACGGCAAAGTCACTCATGCTGGTGAATATCATAATGGCGTCGATGAAAGCTGGTGGGATAAATGTGGTCAGATTAGTATTGATGGCGATGATGGAAACCACTATTGGCTAGGCCACCTAGACTTATCGGCAATTACAGTTTCTGCTGGCGACACAGTTAAGGCTGGCGATATTATCGCAAAGGTTGGTGCTCCGCAGTGTGCTCAGGGGACGCAGTCCCACCTTCATATTGATAACTACAACGGTACGAATGCGAAGAGTGATACTTGGACGATTGAAGTTATGAACCAGCTTTGGGAAAAGCTTTCTGGTTCAGATTCTGGTTCAGGTGTTGTCACTTGTAATAACACTGGCGACTTGCCAGCTGGTGGCATGACGCTTGAAGAAGCTGCCGAGTTTATGAAGATTTATGCTAATTTGCCGGATCCGCAAGTGGATGACCCGTGGCAAATTAAGGCGAATGATTTCCCGGATTCTTGTGGCACTTTGACAAACTGCGTGGAGTTCTCGCTGTACTTCATTCATAGATATACAAAAGCGCGCTTCCCTAGTGGTTTGCCAGATGGTGGTGCTGTGGTATCGACATTAATATCTAGCGGACAAGGATTTACAGATGGTGGACATACACCGAAGCTATATGCGATATTTAGTACCGCGACACATACTGGCGTAGTGCTAGGCATCGATAAAGACAATGATAAGATTATTATTGGTGAAGCGGGTTGTCCGCACTGGCCAGCTCAGGCTAATGAGTATTCATTGTCGACTTGGTCGCAATCTCCGTATACTTATGCGTACACGGATGGTATTTTGGGAGGAGGCATGAATGCAGAATAATGATGTTTCTCTAAAAAGAAGATACGCGCTTTTGGCTCTAGTCGCTTGTGGTGTCTTGCTGATAGTTGTTGCTAGTATGATTTTGTCGTCTATATTGGCGCCAGACTATAAAGTCGACATTATGAATGAGGGGTCGGTTAAGAAAGAAAATAAAGAAGGCGTCGTTAGCAAAAAAGATTTTGACAACGTAAAGCAGGTCGTAAGAAGAGTTGCTCGTGATAATTACAAAGTCAACGATAATGAGAGACTAGACGTAAGAGTGCGTGAGTCGACCTATGCCGAGAAGAAGGCTGGTAAGATTACGACAGTTGAGTTCATTATCGACGTAGAGAATATTAAGGCTTCGTATGCGGTCAGCTTATGGCATGATACGAGCGAGGTCTATCATGTGGATCTTAAATGTACGTCTGCAGCAGATGCAAAATATCCAGAGACATTCTGTATCGGTACGAATTTCTACTCTTCAATCGATTCGAACTTTAAAGATAAATTGCCTTATCGCAAAGTCGTGAATGGCGTGCAAAAGTATGTCCTACGCCAGATAAATAATCAGGCGAAATTGTCTCTTGGCGTCGACGCAAAGTGCGACGACCAGAATGCTATTAGTGCTGCAAGAACTGAGGTAGAAGAAATGATTGCTTCTTATGGCCTCGATCCAAAACAGGTCCCAATAGAAACTGACATAAACGTTTGTCGCGCTTTTGAAGAGGAAATGGGTCGTTCTGACGGCGGTCGCTAGATTATTCCTGTACTAGTGATAAAATTATTAGTATGGGTATTAAAGAGAAAATTCCATTTTATGATTCTTTGGTAATTCCTTACCATATCGGTAAGGCTGCCTTATTTGGTGCAGCTAAGGGTTTCCCTGGCAAGCGCATGACTGTAATTGGCATCACCGGTACGAACGGTAAGACGACGACTTCTTTCATGGTTTGGAAGATGTTGAATAATGCTGGTCGTAAGGCGGGCGTGATGACGACGGTTGGTTGGGGCGTCGATGAAATCCATGAACAGATGGAGCACATGACGACCGTTGATGTGAAGCTCTTGAATGAGCGCATTAAGAAGATTGCGGATGCGGGCGCTGAATATCTTGTACTTGAGATTACGAGCCATGCCCTTTCGCAGCATCGCGATCTTGGTATTCCGATTGATATTGCTGTAATGACGAATGTTACGCATGAGCATTTGGACTATCATAAAACCTTTGAGCGTTATCGTGACGCAAAGCGCAAACTATTTAAGAAGGCAAAGTTTGGCATTATCAATGCGGACGATCCTTCGGCTGGCTACTTTGAGAGCGATGTTGAAAAGCATATGACTTACGGCATTAAATACGGTGATTTGAAAGCGGAGAAAGTTAAGCTTCGTCCGGATGGCGTTGAGTATGTCACCTCTGACGGCTTGAAGATTAAGACGCAGATTGCTGGCCAGTTTAACGTTTCTAATTCCCTTGCCTGTGTGGCGGTTGGCCGTCGTTTGGGTTTGTCGGATAAGGAAATTGCAGACGGTATCTTTGCACTCACTGAGGTGGAAGGCCGTATGGTGAAGATTGACGAAGGTCAGGCCTTTACGGCAATTATGGATTATGCGCATACGCCAGATGCATTTGAGAAGTTGTTGCCAGATATGAAGAAGGCAACGGAAGGTCGTTTGATTGTGATGTTTGGCTCGGCTGGTGGCCGTCGCGACCCATCCAAGCGCAAGCCAATGGGCGCAATTGCTGGTAAATATGCGGATATCGTAGTACTTACAGAGGAGGACGACCGCGATACGCCAGGTGAAGAGATTCTTGAGATGATTGCCGAGGGCGCACGCGAAAGCGGCAAGAAAGACGGCAAAGATTTGATTAAGATTCTCGACAGACCAACTGCAATCTTCGAAGCCTGCAAGATGGCAAAGAAAGGCGACACGGTAATGTTTCTTGGCAAAGGCAACGAGAAGACGATTGAACGTGCGCACGGTGCAGACGCCTATTACGAATTAGACGAGATTAAGAAAGCGCTCGCTAAATTAAAGAAATAAAAAAATATCTCCCGTGAGGGAGATATTTTTGTTGGCTAATTAGTTAGCGAATTTGCCGTAGTTAGTCCAGGAAATCTCGCTGACTACACCGTCTTTAACCTTGATGGTGAACTTCTTGTAGGTGCTTGCTTTGTATTCGTAAGTATCACCGTAGGAAGCCTGATCCAACTTGGTTGGTTCACCGAAGGCTTTCTTGAGCTGAGCAACGGTAGAACCGAGGTGGATGCCGCCGTTGAAGGTAATCTTCTTGAGGGTTGCCTTTGCAGATGCGAGGCTAGTGTCGGTAACGTCGACCTGGCCGAGCTTTGCGTTAGCTACGGAAACAGTGCTGTCGCCATCATTGTATGGGGTGAAGCCGATACCAGCATCGCCGTTGGTGAGTCTGGTGCCGCCACCGATAAGGATGAGGTACTGACCAGATTTAACGGTTTTCTCTTTTGCTGCAGAGCTGAGCTTGAAGCCAGATTTTTCAACATCAGAGATAGTGTTATTGAAGTTGTACTTCTTGCCGTTGATTTTTACGAAGTAAGCGTCGTTAGAAGTGTAAGAGTATGCGGTTTCGCTGAGGTCGTCATCTTCGTCTTCGTCCTCATCTTCATCCTCATCTTCGTCTTCATCCTCGTCCTCGTCGTCTTCATCTTTGTCGTCGGACTTGTCGTCTTTTTTGTCGTCCTTCTTGGACTCCTGCTTGCTGGTTTCGTCGTCTTTCTTACCACTGTTGTTGGAAATGATAAGAACGGCTGCGATTGCGCCACCAACGAGGATAAGAGCTGCAACGATGATTGCAACGATCAAACCTGCGTTAGATTTCTTTGGTGCTGGGGCGCCTGCTGGTGCTGCTGCAGGAGCGGCAGGTGCACTATTAAGAACACTTTGTTCCATTAAAATAACTCCTTTTATGCTTATGTTAACTTAATTATATCTTAAAAAGACTAGTTTAGCCAGAGGCTGACGCAACGAATATAGCCGCCGCCCTTTTTAAGTTCGGTAACGTCTGGGGTGAGACAAGTGAGGCCGCGAGCTTCAAGTTCGGCCTGAAGTTTTGGTGCCTTGTTGGACATGATGACGTGTTTGCCAGTACTGACAAGATTGCAAGCGAAGCCGTGGGTGCATTCGTTGAAATCGACGATAATCTTATCGAGGCCGGTGAGGGCTTCGATCTGAGCGCGGGATGCGTCATCGAAGGCTTGTGGACAGTAGGCGATAGTGTGCTCGTCGATAATAGAGAGCGCAAGGTCAAGATCATACCAGAAACTGTCGGCATGATTAGTAAACGGATTAATATGTTCGGTGCCGTCTTCGTTGAGCTGAGGCTTGGTGTGGAGCTGAATTAAAGTGAGGCCGAGAGTTTTGGCAGCAAAAGCCTGAGCGGCTTTGTCGGAACGATAGCCGGAGCCAGCAAACAGATAGTTGCCGCAGCGGAGCGAGTCGCCCTGCCCTGAGAAAAGCAGATTGTCTGGGACTTCGATGCATTTGATGCCGCGGGCTTCGAGCTGAGCTTTGGCGTAAGGTTCTTCGCCTTTGCGAGCTTCTGGAAGACGAGACATGACAGCAACGCCGTCTTTGACGAGGGCCCAGTTTGCAGTATAGACGCCGTCTTGGCAGCCTTCCGGAGCGGCTACCTGCTCAATTTCGATGCCAGCTTTTTTGAAGCAGTCAACGATTGCGGCGTGTTCAGCGCAAGCTTTCTTAACGTCAATTTTGTCTTTGTTGTAATATGGGTTAATTTCGTAATCGTCCGCAAAAAATTCTGCGCCCGATACTAGGAGTTTTTGATTAATCATTTAGTTGTTTTAGTTTCTTTTGGTTCGTAATTTGCAATACCGTCAACGATAGCGTCGGAACGGAAGCCGAGAGCGAAGGCGGTCGTAGCGGCAGCTGCCATGTAGAGATATGCGTTCTCGTCGGTGACATAGGTAGCTACATCGAAGCGTTCGCTATTGTAGGTAAGGGTTGCTTCGGTACCCTGCTTATACACTTTGCCTGGAGTAACCTTGAGGTCAGCGGCACGATCGCGGCCATAAGAGAAGGTTGCGGTCTTGCTTGGATATTCGACAAAGATGCGATAGTTGGCGTCGTCGCGGTTTAGAATGCTGAAATCTGGTTTGGTGTTGAAAAGAATAGCTTTGGCATCTTCGGATTCTACGCCAGTAATGGTGGATTCGTTGATGTCGTCAGTGATAACGGCTGCATGAATTGGCATGCCGTAGAAAAGATGATTGGCAAGCGCGTGGCTATCGGTGGAAACGACGGCATAATCGGTGCCAGTCTTCCAGATTTTGAATAGCTGCTTATAGAGGTCAGAGGTCGATTGTGGATCAACGATGAGGCCGACGCGGTTATCGCGCTGCTTAATAATTTCTTGCACAAAGTGCGCAGTTACATCCCGCCCATGGGTGCCAGTAATAGCAATAATCTTCAAATCTTTTGCAGGGTTGCTGTAGTAAGTTTTAAAGAATTTTGCCTTGGCTTTTTGAAGTTTTGGTTTGAGTCCGGATTTCTTCTGCTTGTCTGCCATAAAAATAGTATACCATCTCTTGAAAAAATGTGCTATAATATCGTTTATCACGTTTGGTGCGAGCTGAGCGCGACGTTCGTTTAATCTTTGAACGGTGGAAATATACGTCCTTTGGGCGTTTTGCTTGCAAAATACTCACTGGCGTATATGTATCCACAATTTAGATTTCTTTGATATGTGCCCGTAGCTCAGCTGGATAGAGCGTTAGCTTGCGGAGCTAAAGGTCGTACGTTCGAATCGTATCGGGCATACCATAATTTTGAAATCTGAAACAAAGGGCGCCTTTCGGGGCGCTTTTTGTTGCTCTGCCCTGGGAGTGAAAGGGGTTTTGTGATAAGATAGGAGGTGGAAGCGTGGCCGAGTGGTTGAAGGCGCACGACTCGAAATCGTGTGGGCAGCAATGTCTCGGAGGTTCGAATCCTCTCGCTTCCGCCACGAGTCATGAAATGACTCGTGAGTGCGCTAAAGCGCAAAAAGATCGCAGTCCGAAAGGGCTGTTATTTTTTGTCTACGGATTTTGACAAAAATTTTAGTGTATTTTATCCCTGTTATGTAGTCTGCTGTGTTTGTGTATATTGACAAAATGAGTGAAAAATGTTAAACTAAGGACATCATAAACAAGGTTCAAATAAGAGTTAATTAGCATTGTAGGGGGGTGATTCAATGAAAAATATAACTCTGTTGTCTTCGGACTGTTGGTCGGCAATTACATCTGAGGCTATTAGATTCCGCATGGAAGCAAAGGATTCCGTTATGTATCCGGCTTTGCATTACGAAGTGTACTATCCGAACGGATACGGCGCTTTAATCGTCAAAGATCATTATACTTACGGAAGAGATGACGAATTGTGGGAGCTTTATGTCTTGAAAGGAAACAAGATTTGTGTCGACACACCAATTGCAACAGACATGCTTGAAGGGTTGAACGATGAGGAAGTGGGCGACTGTTGTCGTCAGATATCATTGTGGCAACGCGACAGGTTTGGCAAGGTAATAGATTGCGATTGGTTCGACCAATAATTGGCGGACCGAAGACCGCTAAAACACTTTAAGCTGGGAGCAATCCCGGCTTTTTCTTGCTTTTTTGGCGAGAACATTTTATAATATGAGTATTACCTAGTTTGCAATTACTAGTTGTTCTTTAGGAGGTGCTAATCATGAAATTCTATAGCGGAAAACAGATCGATAAGCAGGGTAGGTTTAGTTTGTGGCCGTATTTTGAGCCGAAAACTAAAGTCGTTGTCTGGGTAGAAGATTCGGATTATACCCTTATTCATATCAAGGCCTATCTTGAGTTGGATAAGGATATACCAGAATGTGGTATTCGTAGCACTGACGAAAAGTGTCGAATCATTATTCCTAGAGGGCTGCGCGGTAATGCTACGCGTGCGCTGATTGCAAAAGACCCTCAGGCTGGGATAGTCCTGAAGCTGTTTTACGACGACGTAAGATTTGAGTCCGAAGAAGATTCCGAGGCGGAAGAAGCATCATGATTTTTGGGAGCTCATTTCGAGCTCCCATTTTTTATGCTCTGCTCTTTTGCTAAAATGGAGAAAAGGAGTTTTTATGGCAAGTATTTTTTCTAAGATTATTGCGGGAGAGATCCCATCCTATAAGATTTACGAAGACGATAAGACCTATGCGTTTTTGGATATTAATCCTGAAAGCAAAGGCCATACTCTAGTAGTGCCTAAGCTTGAGGTTGATAAGATTTATGAGCTTCCCGACGAGGATTATCATGCACTCTGGGCGAGCGTCAAAAAAGTTGCGGCGCACATGGAAGAGGTTTCCGGACGTCGCGTAGTGATGAAGGTAGTTGGCACGGACGTGCCACACGCACATGTTCACCTAATGCCAATGGATGAGACCTGGGAATATGGTCGCACGCTCAGCCTAACTGAGGATGAATTTAAAGAGATTCAAGCCAAGCTAGCTTTCTAGCGACGCTAAAAAGAGCAGCTTTTGCTGCTCTTTTTTTAATCTCTGAATGATGGATTAGTAGCGAGAGAAAGCTTCGCGGTTTGCTTCTGCCTGCTCTTTGATCTTGTCGTTAAGCTCTTCCTGAGTTTCGGCGGTAATATGAGTAATAGAGCCGTCAGGGTTCTGGAGGGTACGCTCGTAAACATGAGCGTCAGCTTTCTTTTCTTCGCTTGCGGTATCGGTTGCTTCGATGACGGTTGCGCCAGCTGCTTCAGCGGCTTTGGCGTCGTCTTCATCGATGGCGTCAAGAATAGAAGCCATGATTTCTTCGTTCTGTTTTATGTATTTACCAATCTTTTGGAGAGTTGCTTCATCGCCTTTTTTCTTTGCGATTTCAGCCTGCTGCTGCAACCATTCGCTATCTTTTGCGATTTCATCCCAACGCTGGGTGTATTCGTCTTCTGCTTGGTTGTTGTTAATGATTTCTTCTGACATTCTGAATGTCTCCTTTTTTGTTTGGTTTTTGTTTTTGTGATACCCAACTGCACCTTAATATAGCAAAACTTAAGCATTTTGTCAAGAGGCAAAGAAAACCCCCGTCATGCGACGGGGGTTGAGTAATGATTAGACAGACTTAACGATTTTGATTGGCGACAGTGGCGCATAGTATGGCGCTTTGCGGCCGTAAAGACTTTTGAATCTATTTCTTCTTTCCACCTCCGTTGTGTAAGCGGCTATTCCGTTAGCCTCAAGCATTGTCACGATTTCTGGGTGAGCTGCTTTGAGCTGCTCGTAGTTTGCGAGAATGTCGTATCTTACGGCATCGCTATCACTCCAGTAAACGCGCCAAATGTCAGGAAAATTTCCTCCGCGGTGGAAGATTGAGATGTGGACGTTTGGCTTAGACGCTAGTTTATCTAGGCCAACAACCCAGTATTTCTCGGGACTCTTGAAGTAAGTTGTCATTTCTTCGTAAGCCCATTCATATGGTCTGTCTTTCTCTGCAAGAATGCTATAGATTTCACTCATATAACCACCCCCTTTCTGAGTAATAAAGGTATGAGTGAAAGGTATCGTGGATATATTAGCACAGAATTGCTAATTTGTCAAGGGCAAGCAAAAAGAGCAGGTGTTGCCCTGCTCTCTTGTCGTCGGTTTTTGGCTAGACGAGTTCGAATTCGGCCTTCATGTCGTCGAGGAGTTTTTGCTTGGTTTCAAGCTGAGACTTGGTTTCGTCGACGAGCTCTTTTGGCGCCTTCTCTACGTAGTTTGGATTGCGGAGGCGAGCTTCGAGCGTGTTGATTTCCTGGCCGAGCTTGAGGATGCGATCCTCGAGGTTCTTCTTGTACTTAGCGTGAATTTCTTCTGGTATCTCGAGATAGATGTTTGGGTGACCGGCGATAGCGAGGTGGAGACCCTTGGCGTCTTCTGGCTTGATTTGTGGGACGCCTGGAGCCTTGGTGTAGTGCTGAAGAAGAAGCTGGTTTTCGTAGACGAGCTTATCGTCGTAGAAAGTGATTGGATAGCTGCCAGCGCCTGGGAGGCTCTGGAAGTGGCTTCTGACGTTAGACACGATAAGTATAAGCTCTTCGAACTTCTTGGCCCTTGTGGCGTCAAATGGAAGCTCCTGTGGCCATTTTTGCGTAATACACATACCCTCAGTCCAGCTGAGCGTCTGCCAAATGGTTTCAGTAACGAATGGCGCGAATGGGTGGAGCATGATGAGAATCTGCTCGAGCGTGGTCTTTAGGAGGTTGGTATCCTTCCAAAGCTTTTCGCCTTCGATGAACCAGTCTGCGTACTTGTTCCAGATGAGGTCGTAGATAGCATCGCCGGCTTCAGCGAAGCGATACTTATTGAGGAGGCGCTGGATTTCTTTGTTGGTTGCGTTAATTTCGCGGCAGATCCAGTCTTCGCCGAGGTTATCGATAACGAGGTCTTTGCTCTTGGATTCATTGTTGTCGACCATATCCTGAATGAGTCGGGCGATGTTCCAAATCTTGTTGCAGAGGTTGCGGCTTGCGACGACCTTGCTACTACTGAAGGCCTGGTTGACGCCGGCGCTGCGGCTAGCGATGAGGCCGAGGCGGAGCGCATCGGAGCCATACTGAGCGACGATTTCGATTGGGTTAATAACGTTGCCCTTGGACTTGGACATCTTCTGGCCCTTTTCGTCCAACACCATACCGTGCATATAAACGTCTTTGAATGGAACTTCGCCGGTATTGTAGAGGCCGAGCATGATCATGCGGCCGACCCACTGGAAGAGGAGGTCTGCGCCGGTTTCCATGACGCTGGTTGGATAGTGCTGCTTGCGGCCGCTGGTGGTGATGTATGGCCACTGGCCAGAGCTGAACCAGGTATCGAAGGTATCTTCGTCGCGGCGATAAGTCTTGCCGCCCTTCTCTATCTCAGTCTGATCGACGCGCTTATCGAAAATCCAATCGGTTGGATCGTCGACGTTGACGAAGGCTGGGATTGGAATGCCCCATGGAATCTGGCGTGAAATGTTCCAGTCCTTGAGGTTCTTGAGGTAGTTGATAAGGACGCGCTTCTTGTTGTCTGGGTGGAATTTAATCTCGTTGTTTTCAAGAGCTTCGATAGCGGCTTGTGCAAGTGGCTGGACGTTAACGAACCACTGTTCCTTGAGAAGAGGCTCGATGACGGTGTCGCACTTGTAGCAGTGACCGACGGAGTGAACGATGCTCTCTTCGCCGCGGAGAAGGCCTTGGCTTTCGAGGTCAGCGAGGACCTTCTGGCGAGCCTCAGCAGTGGTGAGACCTTCGTAGTTAGCGCCTGCATCGGCGGTCATCTTGCCATCGAAACCGATGACGGTGATCATCTCGAGATTGTGGCGCTGGCCAACTTCATAGTCGTTCTGGTCGTGAGCTGGGGTGATTTTAACGACGCCGGTGCCGTATTCTGGATCGGCGTGTTCATCTGCGATGATCTCAATTTCACGGTCAGTAAGAGGAAGCTTGACTTTCTCTCCGATTATGTTCTTGTAGCGATTGTCATCTGGGTTGACGGCTACGGCAGTATCGCCCATAAGAGTTTCTGGACGAGTGGTAGAGACAATCACTTCCTCGATGCCATCCTTGGCTTTTACGAGTGGGTAGGCAATCTGCCAGAGTTTGCCCTTTTCGTCTTTGTGAGTAACTTCAATATCAGCAAAAGCGGTCTGGTGTTTAGTGCAAAAGTTTACGAGTTTGACGCCGCGGTAAATGAGACCCTGCTTCCAGAGTTTTTCAAAGGTGTTGTAGACGGTGTCGACGACCTTCTTATCGAGGGTGAAGGTGAGGCTGTCCCAATCACAAGATGCGCCAAGAGCTCTGAGCTGGAGCTCCATGTTACCGCGCTGTTCGTGGACGAAGTCCCATACCTGATGGTAGAGTTCGTCGCGGCCATAATCGAAGCGGGTCTTCCCTTCTGCTTCGAGGCGGCGTTCGTAAACGACCCAAGTTTCGAAACCGGCGTGATCGGCGCCAGGAATATACCAGGTATTGTCGCCCTTTAAGCGGTGATAACGGGTAAGGATATCCTCAAGGGCGATGGTGAGGCCATGGCCGATGTGGAGGTTACCGTTAGCGTTTGGTGGTGGCATAACGATGGTATAGTTATTGGCTTTTTTGTCTTCTGTTGGTTTAAATGCACCGGATTTTTCCCAGAGAGCGTAGATTTCTGGCTCGTATTGATCCGGTTCGTAAGCTTTGCTGAATTTCATGCCTTTTATTATAGCATAGCTTTTAGTGGTTGTTACGGGGGTAGATTTTGGTTTTGCTTGAACTTATTGAGATTTTGTTGTGGATTAGTGGCTATATCGCAACTTATGAAGACGTAACGAACTTATGAAAACGTGAAAATTTGAGGCAATATTAGAACATATTTTAGGCTGTTTGTTTTAGTAGATTTTTCATAAGTTCGGCAGGTTGGTGTCTGGATTTTTCACTTCCCTGCCCCATTTAACAGGGGTGGAATTTAAGCATAAAAAATATTTCACATGAAAATGAACGCAAAATATGCATAATCAATTTCACGTGAAAATTGACAAATCAATCAGAATGTATTGTAATGCGTCTCACCCGCCATACGTTCTGCGTCTTTTACCTACCAAACATGTCTCCATGCTTGTGCTTATTAGTATAACGTAAGCGGGATGCTAATGCAATAGGATGTGCATATAAGGATAAGCATTATGTGGGGAATTTGGTGAGGGTGTGCGAAAAAACGTGGGGAAGGTGTTAAAATGTGGTTATGGCTTTTATTAGAAAGTATCCGACGGCGAGTGGCGCGACGGGCGTGCAGGTTTGCTGGAAACAGGGCGGGGAAGTAGTAAAAACTGTGCACGTGGGGTCTGCAAATTCGGATGTCGGGCTGGAAAAATTGCTCAAAAAAGCGCAAAAAATCATCGACGAGGGGAAGCGGTCGTTGTTTGATTTATCGGAGTTTGATCGAAAAAAATAGCGCCTGGCGGCGTTATTTTCTTGTGATTTTGCGCTTTAACTTGTTTATTGGGCGGAGCAGGGAATAAAGCGCGTATTTTTTGCGGTCGATCGGCAGGTCGTAGGTGCCGGCGTAGTCGACTTGGTGGCCGCCGAAGGATTTTTTAAATTTTGTGAAGCCGTACCAAGGGTCTTTCGGGTCGTCGGAGGTGGTTATGCCCCAAAAATCGAAGAATTTTTTGCCGGCGGCGCGGGAATCCATGAGCATTTGCGTCAAAAGGATGGCACCGGCTTCTTTTTTGCGAAATTCGTAGTCTGCGCCGGCGTAAGCGTAGTAACAAGCCTCGTCGCCGGTATACATAATGGTGGCGGCGATTGGTTTTTTCTGAAATTCCGCGATATAAAGGGTGGCAAAGTCGAAATTTAGCTGATTTTTTAGATAATTGCGCTCGTTGGTCTGAAAATTGTCTTTTTTGGCGACATCTTCGTAAAATTTGAAGAAAATTTCCATGTCGGCTGGATTTTTGCTGGTGCGGATGGAAATTTCTTTTATTTCACGGTTGCGGTGGGCGCGCGCCTTATTTTTTCCGATAATATCGTAAATTTCGGCGTCGGTTTTTGGCAAATCGAGGACCCAAGTGTGCTCCGGATCAAAATGGTGCGATTTTTTGGCGCCAAATTTTTTCATTTCGGCCGCGGAGAAGGGAATTACGGGTTCAAAACGGGCAAAAATGCATTTTTTTTCGCGCGCGAGCTCTTTTATCGCGGCGATTGCTGGTTTTAGGGCTTTTCTGTCCTTCAATGTCGGACCATAAGGGAGAAAAAGGTAATTTCCGAGGCTAGTTGGCTTTAAAATGGCCATAAATTCGTAATTTTCGCCTTTTTTGCGGATAGTTTCGAAGCCTTCGGCTTTTTGAAAGGCTTCCCATGCGGCTGATTGTAGAAAATGAGGCTTCATTTTATGCGTCTGGTGATATAATTATTTCTTCTTTGAGTTATCCACAGGTTTTTCCACAGGGGATTTTTGGTCTGTGAGAAAACTGATAATTTTGCTAGTTTCGATGACTGGAAGATCGGTTGGAAGGCAGAGCACGCGGCGACTAATGTCTTCGGCGATTGGCGCCTTTTTGGGATTATAGCGGTAAATGCTAAGAGAATTTGGGCCTGGATATAACAGAGGTGAGTACCAACGGCGAATGAAGTAGCCCTGACTGGTGAGCATGTCGTAAGCTTCGTTTGCTTTCTCGGGAGTTTCGAAAAGAATAGGGAAGGCGAGAAGCGGCTCTTGGAGTTTTGTTACTTTACTAAAATGTTTTGATTTAAGCTTGCTGTGATATAGTTCAACGTTTGCGTTGCGACGGATGTAGTTAGATTTGAGAATCTTTAGCTGTTCTAGTATGCGCTCGTTGATATATTTATTAGTCGTTTGTGGTTCGTCTTGTTGACCGTCTTGCTCGAATGGATAGATAGGCGGCTCAAGGATGCCAGCCTTGATCGTGAAACTGCGGAAGTTGCGGCGGAAATTGCCATGAAGGCGTTGGATGATGGCGTTATTTAGGCGATAAGTGCGGACGCGGAAAGCCATGTGTCGATCCGGAGATTTGAGTTCGTTGAATTTCTTGATAATTGCGTCGTAGAGGGCAGGGGATTTAGTTTTGAGTTCCGGGTTAATCCAGACGGCGCCACCGAATTTGGTGCCAGTAAGAACTTTTTCGACGCCGAAAGAATGGACGGAGATGTCAGCGAGGATATTGTTTTCTTTGTCGCGGGCAAAGCGAGTAACGCAGTGAGCTGCATCCTCAACTAAGATAAGTTTGTGCTTGTCGGCATATTTGCGGATACTGGATTTGTCGCCAATAATTCCTAGGGTATGCTGCATAACGATAGCTTTGGTTTTGCCTTTGCAGTAGTGGTCGTCTGGTTTACCGGTACTAAGAATACTGGCGTCGATGTCGTGATAAACAGGAGTGAGGCCAGCGACGAGAATAGGGTTGATAGCGGTAATACAAGTGTATGGCGTAGTGATCACTTCGCCGGCGCCGAGTTTGTCGCGGATGGCTTCAAAAACGAGAGCCATACCGAAGCGGGCCTTAAGACAGAGATGCCAATCTTCTGCATTAGTATCAGATAGAGCCGCAAGTTTTTTGCGGATCGCTTCACTAGACTCCTCGTAATTCATGCTTAGATTATACCGCAAGTGACTAGTGGGGTATAATAGACATATGAATTTTGTGGAGCTAACAGACGAAGAATTTTCGAAATTTGAACGTAAGCAGGCATGCGGCAACTTTTTCCAGTCGGCCGAACGTGCCGAGCTGCGCCGCAAAATGGGTTGGAATGTTTTCTTGTTGGGCGTGAAGGACGAGTCAAAAGTTGTGGCTGGCTGTATGCTGATGGAGCGCGGCGGGGAAGCGCTCGTGCAGCTCGGGCCGATTTTGGATTATTCGAACACAAAACTTGTGAAGTTCTGGATAAAATCCGTAGTGGATTTTGCAAAAACGCATAATTTTATATCACTAGAAGTATTTCCGCCGGATTTGCTTGCGATTCGTGACTGCAAGGGTGAGGTTTTGAAGACCTTGAATGGCGCCGCAACAGAGAAGACCTTCGTCGAGGCCGGCTTTACTTATATGGGTAGAACGGTTGAGCTTGAAAATAAGGCTAACCGCTGGATGGCAATAAAAAATTTGCGCGATTTCAAAAATATGGACGAAGTGCGCGCGAGCTACAAAAAAAATGTGCGCAACAAGTTGCGTAAAATCAGCCCGGAACTCGAAGTCTATGAATTGAAAGACAAAACGGAAATTCCGAAATTGGCTGAAGCGGTCGATCAAAGCAATCACAAAAATGGCGTAGTGAGCCGTTACTTGTCGTATTACGAATGGATGTGGGATGCGTGGGGTGAGAATACGCGTTTCATCGTGGCGCGCCGCAAAGAAGATAAAGCAGTCGTAGCTGGTCGTATTTTGATTTATCATCCAAACGAAGTAGTAAGCTTTATTTCTGGAACAACTCAGCGCTATAAGAAGTTGAATGGCATGACTTATCTTCAGGATTGGTTGCTTGATGATTGTCTGAAGAAGGGCATAAAACGCGTGAACTTCTATGGTATCGATGGTGATTTTTCCGATAGCAATAAGCTACTTGAGTTTAAGAGTGGATTTGGCGTTGACATTGAGGAATATGTGGGCGGTTTTCGCTTGATTTTGCAGCCGGGGAAGTATCGCTTTAACCAGACGAAAAAGGCTGGTCTCAATGCGCTGCGTAGTGCGCGCAATTTCGTACGTGACGGAGTGAAAAAGATTAGCAAGCGCAAGACGCATGTCGTGCGTAAAGTTGACGCCGGTGATTAGCGAATAATAGAACGAGGGGAGATGTCGAGCGCGTAAGGGTCGCTCGATTTTTCTCCGGCTTGAATAGAGTAGTAGGCGGCAGAGGCGACCATGGCGCCATTATCGGTGCTGTACTTGAATTCTGGGACGTAGACTTGGCATTCCTTATCGAAGGCGTTGTGGAGCTCGGTTCTTAGGAGTTCATTAGCGGAGACACCGCCAGCGAGAAGAATGGACTTAGTTTCCGGATGGAGCTCGCGAGCTTTCTTAAGTTTCTTGATGAGAATGTTTACCGCGGTCTTTTGGAAGCTAGCGGCAAAGTCGGCGATTTGCTGATCGGAGAGATGTTCTTTGAGCTCATGAGAAGGAGTGGTGATAGGGAGACCGAGTTCGTTCTGAACGGCTCTCAAAACTGCAGTCTTGATACCACTAAAGGAGAAATCGAGACCGTCGACTTTTGGAATAGGGAGCTGATATTTATCAGGATTGCCGTTTAGGGCAACTTTTGCGATGTTTGGGCCGCCAGGGTAGGGAAGGCCGAGGATTTTGGCGACCTTATCGAAACATTCGCCGATGGCGTCGTCGCGCGTGCTGCCGATGATTTCGAAATGATCATGGCGTTCCATGTAGATAATCTGAGTGTGGCCACCGCTAACGACGGCGGCGAGAAGAGGAAATTCTGGATTGTAGCCGCTGAGCCAGTTGGCGTAGATGTGAGACTTGAGGTGGTGAGTAGGATAAAAAGGCTTATTGTGAAGAACGGCGAGGGTGCGAGCGGCGAGAGTGCCAACGAGGAGACTGCCGACGAGGCCTGGGGTATGGGTGACGGCGATAGCATCGATGCTATCGATAGTTTCGCCGGCATCGGCGAGCGCCTTTTTGATGACAGGATTTACAGCTTCAATATGGGAACGGGCGGCGATTTCTGGAATGACGCCACCGTATTCGGCATGGATATCGATTTGGGATACAACAACATTGGACAGGACTTTTTGTCCGTCTTCAATAACTGCGGCAGCGGTTTCGTCGCAAGAAGATTCGATTCCCAAGATTTTCATCTTATACATTATACCGCAAAATATATTCTTATCCTAAGCTTTACGGAGAGAACGTCGTCGAGCTAGCCCGCCGTTGCGGGTAGCTCGCTCCTCACGCTCGGCCCGTGGCCTCCGCGAGCTCTCCGTAAAGCTTAGGATGCGAATGTGCTTTTCGAGGGTTGTTTTAGGATGAAAACTCTCGACAAAAGCCGAATGGATGCTTATGGTTATCATTGACAAAATGTCGAAAGTGTGCTATAATGATAGATGTACCTGTTGATTCTGTATTCTTTTCTGGAGGTGTAAACATGATAAGTATCATTTATGAGAATGGTGTTCGTAAAATGAGAGGCGAAGATATTACTCGCGGCGAGAGCTGGGAGGGCATCGGAGAATATTGGTCCGGCTATTCAGCACTCCTTACTGACATGGTAGGTGGCTTGATGCTCGTAAAAGAGACAACAAGAGGGGACGGCTTTAGTCGTGAGATCGATTATCAGTTGTACGCTCTGCTTGATGAAACATCGCGCGATGCGTTGTGCTTCTACTATGGTCTGCAGGGACGCACTAAGAACTCTCTTGATGCAACTACGCGCTGTCTGAACAATCTTTCGTTTGGAGGGGTTCATTATAACGAAGCGCTAGTAAATAGCATTATCAACGAGGCCATCATCAAACTGTCGAAATGTCCGGAAATTCAGGAATATATTTCGGGATTAACCGACGGAAAGTGCTTTGGAGCCGCCCAGTAATGGGCGGTTTTTTCTTGACCTATTGTGCTTGTGGTATAATTTAACATAAGGATAATAATAATTTGTGAGGTCAAAACAAATGCAAAATCTTGATGATTTTATGGAGTCTCTTTTACAAGAGAAGGGTATCAACGTTGAGGGAGAGGTACGCGATCAATTGAAAGCTGATATGACTCAGCGCTTGCTCAACCAAATCGATCGCGCGACTTTGAATCGTTTAACCGAAGAGCAGGCAATCGAACTTAGCGACAAGCTAGACGATCCAAACTTCGGTGACGCTCAGGCAGCAGAATTTATCAAGAACTGCGGTATTGATGCACAAGAAGTTGCGCTTGAAACGATGGTTCAATTCCGTGCGCTTTACCTTGGCGGTGGCGCTGACGACACGGTAACTGAGGAAGCTGAAGAAGCGGAGTAAGCAAATGACCGAAGGACCAAAGAACACAGGAGAGGGCGGCGCCAGCGTAAGTGCTGACGAAGTCAACGAATGGGAAAGAATGGCACAGGAAGCCGCAGTTGAGGCGGCGAAAGCTGCTGGCCAGAACCCAGACAATATTACAGAAGATGACCTTGCATATCAAAAGAAACAGATGGAAATGGCTCGCCGTGGCACCGATTTTGACCCACTAGCCGACGACGAGATTGCAAAGAACGAAACAAACACTGGAATTAACGCCAAGGGTGAAGAATATCAGCGCATGCCTTGGAATACTTGGGATACTTACGCTCGCAGAGGCAAAGATGCTAATCGCGAGTATTTTGATGCTCACAATGCCTTTAGAAAACGCATCGAAGAAACGATGGCTGATTTGGAGCAGGGTGCCGATGAGGATCCAAAAGCTTACAAGAAACGCGTAATGGAAGCTGTTTACGGCGCAGTTGCGCAGGAACAGGCCGACGATCCTTCTCGCAAACTAAGCGAGGTTGAGCTTGACAGCTTGGCTCAGAATTATCCACGCCAAGAGGGCGAGAATACTATGGCTTGGGCGCAGCGTATTTCCGATGAGACCGGTGTGCGTTTTGGTGCCGGTAAGGTTGCTGAAACTGAGCCGACTGCAGAAGAAATTGAAGAAGTTGAGAGCGCCGAAAAGGCTGAGCCGAACGTTGAAGATGATGAATTCTTGCAACAGTGCAAAGATTGGTATGAGCGTATTGCGGACGCAAAGAGCAAGTTCGAAAAGATTAAGAATATCGATGGAACCGAGGAAAGCGACGCCGATTATGAGCGCCGTATGAATACGGTTGCAATTAGCAATATTTCGACTGAGCTCGCAAACCATCCGGATCGTGTTTTGAATGACGTAGAGTACGGTAAAGTGACTGAGATGTATCCGCGCGAAAAGGATGAGGAATATCAGCACTATATTGACCGCGTGAAAGAAGAAACTGGTATTGATTTGACGACCGCTACTCGCGAGAGAATGGGCGTCGATGATTCTCAGCAGAATGCGCCAGAGTTTGTAACTCGTGTAATGGATGACAAGCAAGAAGTCGCAACAGTAGAGAATACCGTTGAGGGTGAAGAGAACGGCGAAGATGCAGAAGCAAAGCATCGCCGCGCAGAAATGACTCGTGCATTGTTCCAGAGCGACATGTTTAAGAATGCGCGTGAAGCTTTCAAGATTACCGATGAAGATCTTGAAAACATGACCGACGACGAAATTCTTGCAGCTATGGAAGGCTATAAACAGCGTTTGGTTGAATGGGCAAAGAAGCCTGTCGAAGAAGGCGGCCTTGGCTATACTGCTGAAGACTTCAAGAAGATTGGCGAGGGTGGTGACGCTGCAATCGCTGCATTTGTTTCTCAGTACAACGAGTATCTTGGCAAGAATCTTGAGAAAGATAAAGATGATGCTGAGGGTGCTGAGTCTGCAGAGCAGATGGAAAAACTCCGTGCCGAGATGATGCGTTCAATGTCTATCGCGGATCTTCGCGATATGCTTGAGGCTGAAGGCGTGATGGTTGACGACATGGAAAACATGGACGTTGAGCAGCTAAAGGAGCTTCAGGAGAAGCTACGCAAGCGCATGTTTGAAGCCTTTGGCGCAGATAATGGCATTGGCGACTATCTTGAGCGTGACGACATTAAGGTTGATGACCTCGAAGAGAAAGACTTTGAGGGCATGAAAGATCAGCGCGAAGTTTATCGCCAAGAGTTTATTCATGATTTGTCCGACGAATCTATGGCAGATAAGCTTGAGAGTCGCAGTTTGAAGCTTGATGATCTCGAAGCAATGACGATGGAAGAGTTGCTTGCTTTGAAGCAGGAGCTTTCGAAGGCTGAAGACGAAAAGCCTGCGGGCGAAGAGCAGGAAAGTGATCTTGAGAAGAAGGATCCATTGATTGCTGTTATTAATAACCGCGAACGCGACGCAAAGATTGCCGCTAGGGCTTTGGCTGAGGAAATGTTCCAGAATAAGATCGAAGGCAACGGCAAGAGAGGCCTTGGCCGCATGGTTCGCAACTTGGTCTTTGGCCAGATGCTTAAAGATTCCACCATGCTTAAGTACGAGCGTGAAGCAATGGAAGCGATTAAGAATGGCGATAGCGAAGTACGTGGCGTAGATGTTGAACAGTTCTGGTCTGCTAAGGGTGATGGCGCAAGTGGCAAGATTGTCGAGCGTTTGACTATGGCTTATGTAAACGGCATTGAGGATTCATTGTTGCACGGCGCAGCCGGTAACGAAATGGATGCCTTCGGCGTTGAAACTGACGAGAATGGTAACAAGGTTGTTTACAAGTACACTGAAGGCGGAAACAAGAAAGAGGCTGTCGACGCAAATAGCGCTGAGGCAAAGTCTACGATTGCCGTCCGTGAAGCAATTGAGAAGTTTGCACAGGGCAAGATGTCTGAGCATGACTTTGAAGAGGCAATGAAGTTTGAGAAGGCTAGAATGTCTGATGAAGGTTTGGACACGAGCCTCATCTCTGATACTTTGCTCGAAACTGCAAAGGCTGCAAAGGAACGCTTCAACCACGAAGAGAGTATTGAGAACGTGATGGAAGGCTTCCGCTTGATTAACGCTGATTATCAGGCGCAGGTCCGTACGGAAGTCCACCGTTCAAAGATTGATGAAATTTCTGAGAAGATTTCTGGCAAGCTTGGCATTGTCCAGCCAGAAGTAATCGCAGCAGCAGCTGGTATCGCAGTATTCTTTACACAGAAGGCGACGACTTCCGCTCTCCGCGCAGCCGTTCCAGTAGTAGGTGGCGCTTTGGCAGCTGGTACATTCGCAGGCTTCAAGGAGCACAACCGCGTAGCAGTTGACCGTGCCGAACAGGCACGCCGCATTGCGCGTGGCGAAGAGATTGGAAGCACAAAGTACGATCGCCAGATGCAAGAGACTGAATATAAGAGCTACGCAGCTAAAGATTTGACTGGCGCGCTCGAGGCCGCATTGAAGAGCGGTAACGCTGAGCAGATTCAGCAGAGCTTGGCGGTCGTTGAAGCTTTGACGAAGTATAGCGACGAAAACAAGGTCGATTTGATTAAGTTTACCGCTGGCGACAACACGACGATTGAAGATGAGCGCTTGGCACTCGATATTCAGGTCGCACAGGCGAAGGTTGAGTTGAGAAAGCAGGGTATTGGCGATCAGAGTAAGACCTTCCTTGAGGCATCTGAGAAGGCTTATGAAGCAATTGAATCTGATGTTGATGCAAAGGATAAGGCGTTCAAGAAACTCCAGGCTAAGCGCGTGGCCGCACAGTTCGCTAAGACCGCTGCAATCGGCGTAGCAACGGCAGTAGTTGGTCAGGAAGTTTCCGCAGCCTTCAACCCAGATAGCTACGGTCTCTTCGATAAGATGAACGATACGCTCGATATTCGCTTTAAGCCACTTAACATTGGCGTCAACAACCTTGATGCGCATAAGACTTTGCTTGCTGGCTTCTTGGGTATTAATCAAGAGCAGGTTACGACTACGATCGAGACGATTACGGCAGCCGAGGCAACTGGCACGAAGCTTACTGATGAACAGGTACAGCAGCTTCGTAACGAAGGTTACACGGTTAATGAGAGAACGATTACTTCGACTGAAAATGTTACACGCACAGAGACTCTCAGCGCAGCTGAGTATGCGCAGCAGAACGGTGTTCGCACATCGATGGAGTGGGGCTCTAATGGCACACGTATTTCCGATGGCAACGAGTTGGCAGCCTACCAGAGTTCTGATGGTACATTCTATGCTAGAATGTCTGGCAGCTCCTTCTCCGGTGATAGGACAGTTAACTTCGGTGACGTTCGCGACAATGTAAAGCTCGCAGTTTCGTTGAGTGGTGACTCTCAGGGTAGTAGAATCTTGATCGACGGCGTCGTACATGATGACGGTTCGGTCTGGTTCCCAACCGACGATCCGGCTTTGAGCAATATTATCGCAAACCAGGAATACCAGGCGGTAAGCGTGGTTTGGGATACTGGCGAGGTAACCTCCGATGGCGCAAGAAAACTCTTCAGCTTTGCTAGCGACCTCGGTTCTAACTCTGTCGGTGAGATGACGCAAGAAGTTACTGATACGATTGTTAATACTGATACGGTCTTCGATGTCATTGGCTTCGAACGCCAAGCAACCGAGATTCTTCAGGGTAGCGATTTGATTAAAGGTGGCGTAGCAATTCCATTTGCAAGTCGCAAGAACCTTACCCGCGGTAAGAAGGGCCAGGGCCATGGTCCAAGTGAAGCGCCAAAGTTCGACGGTGGCGATGGCGGCAATGAGCCAACTCCACCAACTCCTCCTGAACGGCCAGAAAACACGGTTAGTGGCGGCAATGAGTCTGAGCCTAATAAGCCAACTCCACCGACCCCACCAACTCCACCGGCACCTGGCCCAGTATCGCGTGTAGGTCGTGACATTCCACGTCCTAGCGAGACACAATCTACTGAAGCTAAGCCAGTTGAGAACGGCCCACAGCCTAGTGAGAGGCAGGGTATTGAAAAAGCTCCAGAAGTTCCTGCTATCGAAAAGAAGGACGAGGTTGACTTAGGTCAGCAGACTGAGCGCAATCTTGGCGATGCTTCTCCTATTAAAATGACTGGCGAGCAAATTCAGCAATTGCTAGGCGATCAGGAAAATGCTGGCGTAATCCAGGCTCGTATTGAATATGAAATTGATCGCTGGAATGGCTTTAGTGAAAACCAGCGTCGTGCATTCTTGGCGGGCGACTTCTCTAGCTTTAGGAATGAAGAAGATGCTGAATGGACCAAGCGTGGTATCGATTATCTCCGCAAGTACGGCGTGCTTAATGCCCCAGAACCGGCTGATATTAAGATGCCCGAGATTCCTGAGGAGCCACAGTTCAACAAGACTACTAATGTTGAAATGGCCGACGGCTCTAAGATGACTATAGATAGGAATGGCAATGTAAGTGTCGAGTATTCTGACGAGGCTTTGATGAATCGTGCGGATAAGTTTGAGACGATTACCGATACGAACGATACCAGGGAAATTATGGTATCTGATAAGAGGATTGCCGAACTTAACCCAGATGGTGCGCCTACTGAGGATGAGTTACGCAAAATCCGTAGCGTCTTGACTGGCTGGAACCGTTTGGAGCCAATGCAGCGCAAGATGCTTCTAGAAGGTAAATACAATGTTACGAGCAGAAGCAGTTTGAATAAGTACTTGGCAGACAACTTCGATATCTTGAAGAAGTTCAATATTATTGCTGTGCCTGAGGCTGGTATCTCCGACGAAGGCGAAGCAATGGCTGCTTAATCCCTCGACAAGAGAAATAAAAATATCTCCCTGAATTAGGGAGATATTTTTTTAGGCTTCGCTTTTAGCGGTAGAACTTAAGGCTGGTAATCGGATCTTTGTTAGCTGCCTTGAGAGCAGGGTAGATACCGAAGAGAACACCTACGCTGAGGCTGACGAGACCAGTCGTGCCGAGAATCTGCCAGGAGATATGTGGTGCGAATGGCGTAACGAGAGAGATAAGGAAGGCGAAGATGTAGCCGAGAATGAAGCCCATGAGGCCGCCAATTACGCTAAGAATGATGGATTCGAAGAGGAACTGGAGGAGGACGTGGCTAGCGCTTGCGCCGACTGCCTTGCGGATACCGATCTCGCGGGTGCGCTCAGAAACGGAGACGAGCATGATATTCATGATGCCGACACCACCGACGACGAGCGAGATGCTGGCGACGAGGGTGAGCATGTAAGAAACGATAGAAAGAAGGGAGCCGGCTGGATGAAGGTTGTCGGTGCCAGAGATAATCTTGTAATCCTGGTCGCCCTTCTTGGCCTTGCTGAGCTTCTCATTGATAGCGTTGATAGCGTCTGGAACGACATCGGTGGTCTCAGTGCGGATATCGATCTGCTGAATCTGAATAGAAGACTCAAAGGTGCTGGCAAAATCGATATTGATAAGGATAGAGTTGTCAAAATCTACGCCGTTGAAGTTGATTGGATCTTCGAGCTTATCGAGAACACCGACGACCATGAATTGCTGGTCGTTATAGGTGAAAGTGCGGGTGGTTGCTTCGGTGGTGCCGAAGATTTGTTCTGCAACATTGTAACCGAGAACGGCAACGTTCTTGCGAAGGCTATAGTCAAGGAACTGACCGCTCTTGAGGCGGAGGCTAAGGATGTCCTGAAGGTCGTTGTTAGTAGCAACGATAGTGGTGGACTGGTAAGCCTTGCCGGCAATCGTGATAGCGGAGCTGCTGATAGCGATTGGGGCGACGGATTTTACCTGGTCGACCTCTTTGATAGCAGCGATATCCTCGATAGTGAGGTTAGATTTGGAATACTGGCTAGTATTGGTTAGCTCGTCGATAATGCTGTCGGTAACCTCTTTGCCGTTGCTTGGGCGGACGAGGATGAGGTTAGCATTGTCTTTGTTGCTGCTGGCGCTGATAAGCTGGTTGATACCGCCGGTAAGGGAAAGAATGAGGACGATGCTGGCGACGCCAATAGCGATACCGAGCGCGGAAAGGAAAGTGCGCGTGCGGTTCTGGCGCAAGCTATCTACTGCGAGATGGAAGTGAGTGTTTAAGAGAAATCTCATTTTTTAGCTCCTTTCTTCTTGGAAGTAGATTTTTTCTTGGTTGATTTCTTACTGCTGGATTTCTTGGCAGCTGGCTTCTTGGTCTCTTTTTCTTCTGCTTTTTCTTCTGGGGCTTCTTCAGTAGTAACGTTTTCGCCAGAGACAACTACGTCGCTTTCAGAGGTGATTTCCATCTGAATTGGGTCACGAGAAGGAAGAACTTTGACGGAGACCTTTTCGTTCTTGCCGCCACGTGGGAGTTCGGAATCGTCGACGGTCTTGATGTCGGTGTCGATTTCACCATCGAGCATATTGATAACGCGGGTGGCGTAGGTGGTAAGAGCCGGGTTGTGGGTGACCATGATGATGGTGTTGCCCTGAGAATGAATCTCCTGGAGCTCTTCCATAATGATGTGGCTGTTGCGGCTATCGAGGTTGCCGGTTGGCTCATCGGCGAGAATGATGCTTGGATCGGCGATCAAGCTGCGGGCAATAGCAACGCGCTGCTGCTGGCCGCCAGAGAGCTGATAGGGCATGTAGTATTCGCGTTCGCGAAGGTGGAAATGCTCAAGAATATTGTCGGCCATGCGAAGACGGCGGGACTTGCGGCAGCCGGAATAGATGAGAGGAAGGGAAACGTTCTCAAGAATGGAAAGGGTAGGGACAAGGTTGAAGTTCTGGAAGATGAAGCCGATTTCTTTAGCGCGGAAGCGAGCCTTTTTGCCGGCGGAGACGCGAGCAACGTTCTTGCCTGCGAGATAATACTCGCCAGAACTGGCTTGATCGAGGAGACCGATAATATTTAATAATGTCGTTTTGCCACAGCCGGATGGCCCCATAATCATGATGAACTCGCCGCGCTTAACAGTGAGGTCAAAATTACGGAGTGCATAGGACTCAGCGTCACCGAAGCCATAGCGTTTCGAGACGCCCTTGAGCTCGATGATGGTTTCGTTATCTTGACTAGACATTTTACCCCAAAAAAATTAAATATTGATGTTGCGATTTGTCTTAATTATACTCTGTTTTTCAGGGTTTGAAAAATGCTTAAGTAAAGAAAAAAGCCGGTTCGGATGAACCGGCCTGAGAGGGTTAAGCGCAAAGTTCACTATAGAGCGCGATAACTGCATAAGTGGCTTTGTCTGAATTTCTGTTCAGGAAGTCGCGAAGCTCTCCGTCTACTTCGACACAGATCGTGTGACGCGGCTTGCCCTTAGCCTTTTCGACGATAGCGACATAATCGCCATCAGTAAGGTCGGGCAGAAGCTTTGCAGGCTTGGAATAGAATTCCTTTGAAAAGACGACTACCTCACCATTCTTGGCGTCTTCCGGAAAAACGGAGAAGTTTACGCTCCATTTATCGGAATCGCTGAGCGGCTTGCCATCTTTTGTGACTACAAAAATTCTTTTCATTTTTTGTACCTCCCATGGGTAAAGTGCTGTAAACGAGCTACATAAATATTATTATATCATACTTATGCTAAATAGTCAATAAGGGGTGGCGCTTGCTGGAGTTTTATGATAAGATAGTTGGAGCTGGAGAGGTGTCCGAGTGGTTGAAGGAGCACGCTTGGAAAGCGTGTAGGGTCGCAAGGCTCTCGCAGGTTCGAATCCTGTTCTCTCCGCCAGTTTTAGTTCAACCAGAAAAAACGACCCGTTATGGGCCGTTTTTTAGTACTGAAAATAGCGGATTTCTTTAGAGAAACGTTCTGCTCCGGTAGTAACGGCTTCAACGAGAAGCTCTGGCGGTATGACGTCCGGGGATTTCTCGTCATGTTTTGACTCGAGATAGATTTGGACAACTGATTTCCATGATTTTTCGCTGCGTTGATCAAATGGCGCGAAGCCGGTTAACGGTGGCGGATCGGGAAGATCGAACATATCCTTCGGCAAGAGACCTTGCTGTGCTAGAAGGACGTTGCCTCGGTCATAGGCTCCATAGAGACCTTTGATCGAGAGGAAGTCGTTTGCATTCCAAATTTTGTCGAGATAGAAGTTGATGACGCGATCACCGAAAGTCAGGTAACAATTCTTGGCTAGATAGTTCGTAATGAAATGATAATCCAGCCATAGATGTCCGTAAGCGCCTAAGAGTATAGGCGTGAGCTTATCTGGTAAATCGTGCTTGAGCTGACTGATGCTGGGCGCAAGCCAGCCGCTAGTGCGCACGGTACGGAAATGAGAGATGTCCTTGTCTGTGGTAAGGTCTGGTATGACGCTGCCGACCAGGAAATCTGTGCGTTTGGTGCCAGTGTTGAGCTCGGGGTGTTCTCTGAGAACTAATTCGCTAAATGCTAAATGATACAAAAAACCTGGCATCTTACCACCTCCTGTCTGTAGGATATAGGGCCGATTTTTATGAGAGTGATTATAGCAGATTTTGTGGTAAAATATTATCATAAGAATTTTGGGTGAGGAAAAATGAATCCACAAGAACAATATCCGCAGGGTTATGGGATGCCAGTGCAGCCTGGTTCTCCGAATATTATGACTGCTGTAGAAAATGCTGCGCCGGAGCAACTAGATATTAGTGTCTCCAAGAATGGTGGCACGCAGATGAATGTCGTTAATGCCGTGAATGCAAACGGTGTAGTCAGCGGTCGCAAAGTTGTTGATTATATTTGGCAGCGTGTCGCGGTTTGCGCGATGGTAATTGGCGCAGGCTTGTTGATTGCTATCGTTGCATTGGTGTTTATTATGAACAACATCAACGTCGATAAGGCAAAGCAGGAATCGGCTACGACTGAGGCAAATAATAAGTTGAACGAGATTTATTCTGCCTTGAAAGTTGAAGATCAGAGCGGTGCTTTGACGGTAATTGGCCAGGACGAGATGCTTTCTGGTAGTGATATCGCACAGATTAAGGCTTTGCTTACTAAGAAGTACGGTACTGTTACGGTATTTGACGCAACTGATACTTCTACGAACCTCGTGAAGACAAATGGCATTTATAAGGTGGTTAGCCTTAAGATGACGAATGCGGCCGGCACAGCACGTGCACTCGCATATGCAAAGCTCGCAGACAATCAGTGGAAGTTGGCGGAATTTGATTCCTCTAATGAAAAGAACCCTTGCAAGAATTCAACTGACGAAGAAAAAGAAGCATTGGCTGGCATCGTGAAGTGCCCAAGCGTTGTAGTTGAAGACGACGAGGAAGAATAGTGTTCAGCGGCATCGTTAGTTTAGCGGTGGCGAAAGAAGTGGCAACTGCGCAACTTGAGGTGCAGGAGGTTGTTGACAAGCTCTATACGAGCGGGCAGACCTATGAGATTACTTATGATATCTCTTCGCGTGGGGAAGTGAAGGGTGATCTGGGAGAATTCCGCAAACTCGTGGCGGAGATTTATGCCGATCCGCGTGGGTGGATTCGTGCGGGCGTGAAATTTAAAGAAGTTGAGAGTGGCGGTCAGCTGCATGTGATTTTGGCGTCTGGCGCAGAGGTGAAGAAGGCTTCGCCGATTGTTTGTTCGGACGAGTTGAGCTGTCGCGTCGGCAATATGGCGTTAATCAACGATACGAGATGGATGAATGCGTCGGATTCGTATAATGCGCTAGGTGTGAGTTTGCTTGATTATCGTCGTATGGTGGTAAATCATGAGACAGGACATTATCTTGGACACGACCATATTGTTTATTGTGAGACGACGACGGGGTTGGGGCCAATAATGCTGCAGCAGTCGACTGGTTTGCGCGGCTGTAAGCCGAATCCATGGCCATTGCCGAGCGAATTGTGGGTGAAGCGATAATGCGCAGGCTTAGTGAAGAAAAAGCGAAGCGACCGATGTCGACGGGCAAGAAGGTAGTGCTCGTGGTTCTGTTGGGTGTGCTTGCGCTTGGTGGCGTGTTTGGAACTTTGGCTCTCACGCACGAGAGAATTAACTATGCCGAGGCACGCGAGAATGTTTCTGAGATTGCCAAGACGAAAGAACCGGTCGAGAAACTGTTTGATGCGAAGCTTGAAAGCCTGGAATTGACTGAGGGCGATAAGGCTATAATTGGCGAGTTTGAGAGTGGGCTAGAGAAGTGCAAGAACTACATTACTTCGCTCGAGGCCTCGAATGTGCTGAAGGATGCGGAAGTTGCTGAGAAGTTTAACGCCGTAAAAGAAAAGTATGCGCTAGTCGAGAAGCTATCGAATAGCTGGAATGATACGAAGTTGCTTTTTGATTTGACGGACGAGAATCTTGCAAGGCTAAAGAAGTCTGAGAGTGAGGCTCTGAAAGTGTTGGCTGAGGAGCTTAGCGAGTATAGGGCAGAGGTAGCGAATTTTAAGAAGCAGTATGCTGCGAACGCAAAGAAGGACTCGGCGGTGATTGAAGCATATGGTAAGATGCAGCTGATTGGCGAAGATTTGAACAAAAAATATGCGGACGTGAAGTTGGAGACGATAATTGGAATGTCAAGGGATGATATTTTAGGATTTTATGAGACAATAGAAGAGTTGAATAACATTTTAACTGCGAGATGAAACGTTTATTTATTGTTTATAACCCGCGTAGTTCTCACTACGAACAGGTGAAAACTGATATTATTGATCGACTCAAAGGCCTTAAGGGCGTAATGGTCGGTAAGTTTGAGGTGGAGCCGACGAATGTGGACGATAATGCGCGCCGTTTGGCTAAGGTTTTGACGACCGGCGATCTAGTGATTGCGGCGGGCGGTGACGGCACGGCGAATATTGCAGTAAACGGTATTATGCTTTCGAAGGCGCAGAATGTGAAGTTTGGCGTAATTGGCTACGGCAACTTTAACGATGTAGCGCGCACTTTCGGTAATCTGAAGTTAGATGATATTTTGCGCGGCCATGTTAAGCGTGTCTATCCACTTGAGTGTAAGATTAATGGCAAACATTGGCGCTTTGGCATGTGCTACTTCACTCTCGGTATGTTTGCGGAGGCTTGTGCCTGTTTTGATGCACCGAAGACGCGTAAGACATTGCGCAAGGGCGGTCGTAAGACGGTGTTTAGCTTGATGACTTTGATGAAGTGGTGGTTGAAGAACCATCGCCATAAATTCTTGCCAGAGACTTTTCAACTTGGCGATTCGTCCGAGGAGTTTATGGAGTGCAAGAAGGTTTCTGACTATATGGCGGTGAATGGTCGTACGGTCGCGAAGATTATGAAGGGTTCGGATTGGTATTTGAAAGAGAGCGGATTCCTTAGTATGACAGGTCAGATGACAAAATTCCGTAAGCTTGTGCCGATGATGCTGAAATCCGTCTTTAAGCGTGTGCCTGGTACGGATAGCGATTATGACTGTTTGGTATTTCCGGAAGCATCAACTGTGATGGTGCAGGCAGAAGGGGAATATAAGAAGATTTCTGGCGTACGTACGGTTGAGATTTCGAAAGTAGGGAAGCCGCTATTGGTAGTAACGAGATGAACGAAGTAGTTGGTAGAGCTGAGTACAAGATTGCGGATGCGGCGAAAGCGCTGAAGATTGATTTTCGCGACAAGGTAGTTTTGGATATCGGATCGTCGACGGGTGGCTTCACTGAGTTTGCCTTGCGCAACGGTGCGACGAAGGTGATTGCAGTAGAGAAGGGTACCGGCCAGATGAAGGCGCCACTCTGTTTTAACCCGCAGGTTGAGCTACATGAAAAAACGGATATCTTTGAGTTTACTTTGGCTGAGCCAGTCGATTTAATCTTGGCGGACGTGAGCTTCGTGAGTTTGCGCGAGGTTCTCGGCTATGCGCGCAAGATGCTAGTTGCGCCTGGCACGGAGCTATTTGTAATGCTAAAGCCTCAGTTTGAGGCACGGCCATTTCAGCTAAAGAATGGCGTGGTGAAGAATAGCAAGATGCGCCGTGAGATTATTGCTGACTTCGAGCTATGGTTGAAGTCAAATGGCTTCGTGATTGTAGGGAAGCGCGATAACGAAGTGGCGGGACGCTTCGGAAACGTCGAGCGCTTTTATTATCTAAGAATAGCAAGATAAAAAGAAGCCGCCCTAATAAAAGAGCGGCTTTTTGGTTTAGTCTACGGGGTTCGGATTCTTGTAGGTTATGAATTGGTAAGGCAGGCCTTTGTAATACAGCACGGGCGTATCGACGACGCGTTCCCAGCCTTCCGCAATGATGTCCGGGAAGAAGGCATCGCAGTCGAGGGTTACATTGTCTATGAAAGTTACGAAAGCGTATTCGCATTTTCGATAGAGCTGCTGATAGACGCTGGCGCCACCAATTATATAGAGTTCTCTACTAGGAAATTGTTTTAACTCGTCGGTGCTATGAATAATAGTTGCACCCTCACAGCTGAACTGCTTGTCGTGAGTTAAAATGACGTTTCTGCGACCTTCGAGCGGCTTCTGATTTGGGAAAGTCTCTAAGGTCCTGCGCCCGTAGACTATGGTTTTGCCGATAGTCAACTCGCGAAAGTTAGCCATATCATGGGGGATACGATAGAGTAGCCCGCCGTTTTTGCCAATGGCCCGGTTGCGGTCGACGGCTACAACTATAAACATAGTGCACCTCCGTTTTTTAGATAGCAATCTCGAATGTTTCTTGTGGTCCAGCCTGATAGTTTTCAATGATGAAGCTGTCTGGCGTGAAATCGTAGAAATTCTTGATTGCGGGGTCAAGGGTTACTTTTGGAGCAGGGTATTGCTCGCGGTCGAGCATGCGCTCAATGATTGGTACGTGACGATCATAGATATGGGCATCAGTGATCGTATGAAGCAATTCGCCGGGGATCATATCATTGACCTGAGCGAACATCATGAGGAACGCGGCATATTGCGCGACGTTCCAGTTGTTTGCGGCTAGGATGTCCTGTGAACGCTGCACGAGGTGCAGGTTCAGCGTGAGCTTATCGCTACCTTTATGCTTGGTGACATTAAAGATACAAGTAAACGCACAGGGTTGCAGATTCATTTCTGCGAGATCTTCAGGGTTCCAAAGCGTAATGATGATTCGGCGACTGAAAGGCTGATTCTTGAGCAAGTAAAGTGCGTAGTCGACCTGGTCGAATTCGCCTTCTTTGAACTTGTGTTTGAGTCCGGCTTGGTAGCCGTAAGCCTTTTTGATGCTGCCATCAGGATCTGCCCACTCGTCCCAAATGTGTGGCTTTAAATCGTGAATGTTGTTGGATTTCTTCTGGTAGATCCAGAGAATCTCGTCAATTGCAGATTTAATGCCAGTCTTACGTAGGGTAATAGCAGGGAATTCCTCTTGTAAATTGTAACGGTTAACTACGCCAAACTGTTTGATAGTATAGGCAGGGGTTCCGTCTGGCCAATGCGGCCGCACTAATTGATCCTGGGTGTCTGTGCCGTTATCTAAAACATCGCGACACATCGTAACGAAAAGTTTATCAGCTTTACTCATTCCGACAAATACCTCCCTTTTTCATAGATTTTCGAGTAAAACAAAATGTAGACTATAAAGTTGCTTAGTCTACCTGACTACTTTTTAAGTTTATATTTCGGGCGAAAAGACGGCAAGCATAAACACTTTGTGTTATACTCTAGATAAGAGTGTGAGGTCAATCAAAAAAACTGTACATAAAGGTTTTTGGGATGGATTATTTTAGAGGAAGAGGTGCTAAATTAGCAGCGAAGAGAGTCGCATTTGTTTTTGCGGCGATTTTTGTTTTTGTAGCCAGTTTCTTTATCGGCAACGTTATTCGCTCATGGCGTCGGGGTAATGCGGCGGTGTTAGCGGATGATGTGCGCGTCGAAGAGAACTCGCCCCTAACTTACTACTTGAAGGTTAAATATGATGGCGTGGATCGACAGGGCGTAAACTCTAGTGACTCAGCGACTGCAGAGATGTATAGCGATACGATTGTCGTGACGGATAAAATTCCAGATGGACTTATTTTTCAAAATTTTGTAACCACGAGTTCTGGATCGATTGGTGCAGTTAAGAGAAGTAATACTAATAGTGCTTGTCCGGGTAATGTAGTTGATGATACGGGCAGTACGGTGGGCTGGCGCAATAACTCGACAGAATACGTATACCACGGTTTGCACTATACGACTGCCAATAGAACAGTTAGCTTTAAGGTAAAAGGTTTGCAAGCCGGTTGTCAGTTGCTGGTCGGTATTAATACGAAGACGCCAATTCTTGACGGTGCGATTACGCGCATGGATTTTTATAATACGGCTGGATATCTTGAGGGTGATTTGACTGGCAAGTCGAATACGACTCATCACTGGATTGGTCGCGAGACTGTAACGAAGTATCAAGTGAAGTATCAGTATAGCGGTACGGTACCGAGTGATGCACCTGTGCTACCAGCGATGGGTGAATATGCTAGCGGTGTTTCGGTCGGTGTGGCTGAAGAGCCAACGCTTGCGGGTTATACTTTCTCTGGTTGGTCTACTACGGCAGCGACAGTCAATAATGGTAGCTTTACAATGCCAGGTAGTAATGTGACTTTCGTAGGTAGCTTCACTGAAAAGCCAAAGTATACTGTAGCGTATAGCGCGACCGGCATGCCGGAGAATTATCGTGTACCAAGTACAAAGAGTTATGGTGCCGGCGATACGGTAGTGCTAGATGATATGGCAGCCGGCACGATAATCGATGGTTATCGCTTCTTGGGTTGGAGTGTATCTGGCGTTACGGTGTCGGATGGTAAATTTACGATGCCTGCAAGCAATGTGACAATTAACGGTAGCTTTCAGAGAATTGACTATGCGGTTAGCTATGAATTTAAGGGCACGGCGATGCCAAGCAATGCGTCAAGTCTTTTGCCTGCAACGAGAAGTTATTATCCAGGCGATACTGTGGCGGTCGCTGACGATCCGGAAGCGAGCGGCTATAGATTCCTTGGATGGGATAAAGATGACTTTAAGATGCCTGAGAGCAGTGTGACGGTGAGCGGGGAATGGGCTGTCCAAAGTGGTTCGTTTAGGCCAACGATTACTCAGCGTATCGTGAATCAGAAAGATAAATATTATAAGGGTGAGAAAGTCCAATTTGAAATTAAGATTACTAACTCAAGTAACTTTCCAATTAAGAATGTGAATGTTGGCTTGAATTTGGACGGTGCTGAGTACACGAATGGTACAGGCTATTTAAAACGCACAGATCAATTAGCGCAAATTCCTACGCTCTCATCAGGAGAGACGATCGCGTTATATGCAGAGTTTGATGTGCTTGAAAATATCACGAAGATTTGGAGTAACGTAGCAGAGTTGCTGAGCGCAGAGGCGGATAATGGCTATAGCTTAGATGTCAGCGATGAAGCGATGAATAGTTACTCGGTTACGGTAAGCTTCAACACGGAATCGTGGAATGATATTCCAGTGTTTACGGGTGTAGATTTGGGCCAGTTTGGGCCATTCGTGATACTAATAGTACTCGGTGTACTGGGGGGAACGTCAATTGTATTACGAAGCCGACGAAGCATTAGAAACTGTTAATAAAAATAAGGAGCAATAAAATGGGGAAAATAAAACACTTAATCGTAGCCGGTGTGGCTGCAGTCGCAATCACTGCAAGCTCGTTCGCTGGCGTATACGCCGATCCGGTAGTGGCCGAATATAAAGGTGGTAATATTTCTAGTAATCCTGGCGTGTTCAGGATTACGCGTAAGGTTACAAATGTGTCAAACAAGGTAACGAATACTTTTACTTACTCAATCGCAGCTGCAAGTGGAAATCCAGGTACGGCAACCGGTTATCCAACTTCTGCGACTATCGCAATGAATGCGGCAAATGTCAGCTCTAATACCGCAACCGGTACCGTAGATATTAGCTTCAAGACGACGACTTTCTCCGAGTTAGGCGATTATTACTTTACGATTACGGAGACTACGTCTTCGAACGCGGCTAACTTCCCAGTAGATACCCATGTCTATAGAATTGTAGCTTCGGTTCGCAATCAGCTAGATAGCAATAACATTCCTACTGATAAATATGTCGTAACGCTTGCCGCAAACTCTGTCGATGCAAACGATAATAAGGCTGACGCCGCTGGCGCAAACGCATTCACTTCAGCAGCTGCGCGTACTTATATCGAAGTTTCCCAGAGTGTTTCTGGCAATATGTCCAAGAAGAGTGACTGCTTTATTTACACCTTGACGATTCCTGCGGTCGCCGCAATTGCTCCTGCCGGCGACACATACACCGTCGATTCTAATAGCACCTGTTCTGGCTCTAGTGCGACCGTAACGGTTGGTGGTACAAGCAACAAGATTGCAATGAAGCATGGCGATACGATCACGATTGGCAAAAATGGCGCAACTAGCCAGATGCCAATTGGCTTGAGCTACTCAATTAAGCTAGATGATGCAAAGGGCTATCAGAGCACATATTTTGATGAAGTTGCTTCCGTAGATAAGACGATGGTCGCAAAAACGACTGTGGCTCAGAATGCATCTGATTTTAATACGAAGAATAAGACTGCAATTCGCAACGATAAATATGCTGATCCAAATACTGGCGTGCTTATGGATTTGTGGCCATTTGTACTCTTGGTATTATTGGCTGGCGTAGGCGTATTCTTCATTATCAATAAAACAGCAAAGAAAAACGCAGAGTAATATGTTCAAGAAAATAAAAATGTCAATTCCTGAGAAAATGAAGCCTTGGATGGGATTCATCGGCAGGTTGGCATTTTTATTGATTGTTGTCTGGGTGATATTTGGCCTGATCTTTGGCATAGACCGCATGTCTGGCGTTGCAATGAACCCGAGCCTAAAGGATGGCGAGCTGATGCTTTATACGCGTATGAATTCGGGTTATAAGGCGAATGACGTCGTGCTCTATAGGCATGATGGTGCAACGCAGGTCTCACGCGTTATTGCGACGGAGGATCAGATTGTTGATCTTAATGAAGAGGGGTATATAACAGTAAACGGCATCGTTGAAAGTAGCGATGTAGTTTACGATGTATCCGATAGTAATATTGCTGCAAGCGGAATTTTCCCATTTAGGGTCCCTACGAATACTTATTTCGTTCTGAACGATAACTATAACTACACGGAAGACTCGCGTAGTTTTGGCGCGATTGACAGCAGAGATATCTTTGGCCGCGTGGTGACCACCTTGAAAGTGAGGGATATCTAATGAAGGTCGTAAATAGCATTAGGGCATTTCTCGAAAGAGCGCTCGATTTAGTGACGATGAGCCTGTTCTTAATTTTATTATTCATCGGCCTATATGCTTTTTATGACGCTCAACATGTGGTTGACAGTGGCAAGCTTGACGACGATGTCTTGGCGGTAGCGCCTTCGGCGGAGAAGGATAGCTTTAATCTCGACGAAATGAAAGCAATTAATGATGAGATTATCGGTTGGATAAAAATTAATGATACTCATATTGATTATCCGGTTTTGCAGAGCGAGGACAACGCAAAGTATCTGGTCAGGAACTACAAGGGTGAGTTTGCAACGATGGGTAGCGCGTTTGCTGATTATCGCAATAATAAGCTAGATGATAAGTTCTCGATTATTTACGCGCATAGGATGAAAGACGGCTTGATGTTCTCGGATATTATAAATTACAACGAAAAGGATTATTTCGACAGCCATCTATCCGGCAAAGTCTATACGGAAGGGAAGAAGTATAACCTGAGCGTGGTTGGCTTTGCGGCAGTGAATGTGGCAAATGCGGATTTTTATAATGTCGAGCGCTATAAAGATGACAGTGTCAGTGCATATATTGCAATGGCGCCGTCTTTTAGATATGCAAGTGGCGTTCAGGTGAAAGCGGGCGATAAGCTGATGGTGCTTTCGACTTGCGATACGGATGCGCGCTATATGAGAGACGTGTTGCTAGTAAAGTTGGAGGAGACTAAATGAATAAGAGAAAAATGATATTTGCTGGTTTATTTGGTTTTGTCTTTGTCTTTACGATTATGATGTTGAGTGGTTTTGCCTCGGCCGATGCGATATACATTAAGTCGAGCAACCGTAATTTTGACAGCGATCAGCCTGGCTCTTGGCGCGTAACGAAGAGCGCAGAGTGGATAGGTAAGGGCAAGGCAAGGTTAACGCTCAAGGCCGAGTCAAAGATGATTGACGCTGGCGGTGCGCGTGACGTGGTTTATATTCTTGATACATCGAAGTCGATGGAGAATACGATTGGGGCTTTGAAGACAGCGATGAAATACTCGGCTGACGATGTTCTCTCGAACAGTAATAACACGATGTCGTTAATCACCTACAATTCTTCAGCGCAGATTGTCCAAGAGATGACAAATAACGTAAATACTATTAAAAATGCAATTGACGGAGTGGGCGTTGCCGGTGATACGAATTATTATGACGCTATTTTGAAGCTTGAAGATTTGCTCACAAATTATCAAGAGCGTGCAGGCCGTACGCTAGTTGTAGTGTTCATCTCTGATGGTCGTCCTGGTATTCAGACACCACTTGAAGCTGCGGAGTATAGGGTGTTCAAGTCGAGATTCCCAAATTCTGTAGTTAATGGCGTGCAGTTTAACTATTACGGCGTGTTGGAACAGCTAAAGACAGTTTCGGATTATCAGATTAAACTTGACTATAAGTCCGAGGAAGAGCTTAGGGTGCAGTTTGCTGAGGCGGTGAAGACTGCATATAATTTTGACACTTTTGAATTGACGGACATTATTGATACTAGCTACTTTACGATAGGTGGTATTGAGGCATCGATGGGTAGCGCGGCGAAGAGCGGTAATACTATTAGTTGGAACATGAATGGGCTTTATCGCACAGGGACGACAGAAGAGTTAACGATAGATGTTACTCTGAAAGATACATATTTAACTGGCAGCCAAAACGAGTTTTCGCCGAATACAAAAACTACGATAAGGACGCATCTTGAGGATGTTCCTGATGAAAATGTAGAAAATACGACTAGTCCGAAGTTGACGCTTCGGTTTGACGTGAAATATGAAGCGAATGCGCCAATTGATTGTACGGTTTCCGGCACCCTGCCATCAACGACGAGACAGATAGTGTTTGATGTAGTGCCGATTAGCCAGAATAAATTACAATGTCCTGGATATAACTTTAAGCGTTGGGTGATTGCAAATGATGGCGTGCGTCGCATCAATGAGGATTATTTCTTGATGCCAAATGAGGTTGTGACGATAAAGGCCGTTTGGGAAAAGATAGGTATTGATAAGTCTACGGAAGGTGATGTATATGGTACCTATGATGCCATTTTGGAACAGGGTTGGATATTTGGCGAAAAAATGAAGAAAATTGCCGGTACTGCAATAACTGTAACGAATAACTATACAGCCGACAGTAATATCAAGGCGATAAAACGGGCTAGCAGTTTGCCGGTGGATTTTACGGCTACCAGCGATAATACTATTTCGTTATCGAGTTCGAAATTGCCTATTTATATATGGTTCGATGCAAGCGATGGTACGATTTATTACTATAGTAGTGCTGATAGAATTAAAACAAGTTCACACAGCTTACATTATTCGTTTATTCACTTTGATGCGCTGACGGATATTAGCGGTCTGTCTGAGTGGGATACTAGCGGTAGTGTTTCGATGCAGAGGTTATTTGAGGGATCTCCGAATATTGATTTTGGGCCAATTGCCAACTGGGATGTTTCAAATGTTACCATGATGTACTCTGCTTTTGATCTTTATAATGAGGAAACGTGGACTAATGAACCAACTGATTTGCGGGTGCTTGCTAACTGGGACGTGTCTAATTGTGAAAACTTTAATAGTCTCTTTTCTGGCAGAAATATATCGCATCTGGAGGGTTTAGCAAACTGGAATACGTCTAGTGCTAAATATATGAATAACACATTTAGCAGAGCAAGAGGTATTACAAATTTGGATGCTCTATCAAACTGGGACGTTTCACATGTGGAGCGGATGGATTATATGTTCGAGTTCAACTCTGATATAGAGAATTTAAATGGTTTGCGAAACTGGAATACGAGTTCTTTGAAGCTTGTTAATAACATGTTTTGGGGCGCAACCAGCCTAACGGACATAAGCGCTTTGGCGAACTGGGATGTTTCTCACGTTGAGAGTTTTGGGAGGATGTTCGATTCGGCGAGTAGTTTGACTGACATTAGCCCACTTAGGAATTGGTCATTTGCAAGTGCGACTAGCCTTAGCTACATGTTTGCTAATTGCACGAGTCTAGCCAACCTATCTCCTCTCGCAAACTGGAATGTTTCTAATGTCGAAAACTTTGGCAGTATATTTAGCGGTATGTCTAGTTTGACTGACATTAGCCCATTAAGGAATTGGAATCTGTTGAATGCAAGAGACATTGGAGGGATGTTTTACGGTGATTCTGGGATATCGGACATCTCTCCTATCGGAAACTGGAATGTTTCTAATGTCGAATACTTTGGCAGTATATTTGGCAGTATGACTAGTTTGACCGATATTAGCCCATTGAGAAATTGGAATACATCAAGCGCTACAAGTATGGGCAGTATGTTCGTGAAAACAAAAATTTCTGACTTAACTCCGTTGGCTAATTGGGATGTGTCGCACGTAACCGATATGCGTATGATGTTCTGGAATATGCCTTATCTGAGAGATCTTACCCCATTAGCTAACTGGGATGTTTCAAATGTTGAGAATTTCGAGATAATGTTTGCGCATTCATACGGTATTCAGTCGGTCGCCCCTTTGTCTGGGTGGGATATGGGAAGCGCGACAAATATTAACCAGATGTTTATAAATAACTATGCGGTGAATGATCTTTCGCCGTTAAATAACTGGGCGATTAATAGTAGCACATCTATGGTAGGCACTTTTGATAATATCCCGGCATCAGTGACGCGCCCGACCTGGTATCACGATTAGTTTGCGGCATTCGTGATAAAATAAATACATGACGAAGGAGGAAATCCAGCTTAAACCTAGTGATTTTGTGCATTTGCATAACCATACGCACTATTCACTTCTTGATGGTTTGACGAAGGTTGATGAGTTGGTAAACCTCGTAAAAGAGACCGGCATGGAAGCGGTGGCTGTAACTGATCACGGTACAATGTCGGGCTTGATTGAGCTTTATAAGACCGCAAATGATGCGGGCATCAAACCGATTCTTGGCCTTGAGGCCTATGTGGCAGCGCGCAAACTTGAGGATAGGGACCCAGCTTACGATAAGGAGCGCTTCCATATCACTTTGCTTGCGCAGACGAATAAAGGGTTTGAAAACCTTTGCCGCATGCTAACGATTGCTGAGATTGACGGTAAGTACTATAAGCCGCGTATCGACCATCGCGTGATGGAAGAGTATAACGAGGGTGTGATTTGTCTCTCGGGTTGTGCTGGTTCTGAGATTTCGATGGCAATTCGCAATGATGATCTCGATAAGGCGCGTGAGCTAATTAAGTGGTATTCTGGCGTATTTAAGGACCGTTTCTATCTAGAGATGCAGGACCATGGTCATCCAGAATCGCCAACGCATTGGGATGTTCAGAATAAGATTAATAATCAGCTGATGGAATTCTCGAAAGAGTTTAATTTGCCATTGGTGGTGACCTGCGATGCTCACTATATTAAGCACGAGGATCAGGACGCGCACGAGGTGTTGCTTTGTATTGGTACTGGCGCACGTATTACAGATGAAAAGCGTATGTCGCTCAAAGACTTCCAGCTTCACGTAATTACGCCAGAAGAGTTGATCCCGCGCTGGCAGAAGACTTGCCCTGAGGCAATTCTTAACACGAAGAAGATTGCGGATAACTGTAATGTGACGATTGATCTCGGTCGTATTTTGATTCCGAAATTCCCGATTGATACGGGTGAGACAGAGAAGCAGTATTTGGATAATATGGTGTTCCGTGGTTTGGCGGAGCGTTACGGATATCTCAGTAAGGAAGAAGCGCAGACGAAGACCGTGGAAGAGATTCGCCCGCTTCTTTCGAAAGAGATTTTGGAGCGCATTGATTATGAACTTTCGGTTGTCGATAAGATGGGGTATAACGGTTACTTCCTTATCGTTCAGGACTTTATTAACTGGGGCAAGAATCAGGGGATTATTTATGGTCCTGGCCGTGGTTCAGCGGCAGGTTCTTTGTTGGCTTATGCAATTCACATTACCGATCTCGACCCGTTGAAGTATGATTTGCTCTTTGAGCGCTTCTTGAACCCAGACCGTATTTCTATGCCGGATATTGATACTGATATCCAGGATAACCGCCGCGATGAGGTTATTGAATACTGTACGAGAAAGTACGGTAAGGGCCGCGTTAGTAACATTGTTACCTTCGGTAAGATGATGGCGAAGAACGCCGTGCGCGATGTGGCGCGTGTGTTGGATGTGCCTTATGCTGAGGCGGATAGGATTGCGAAGTTGGTACCAGATCCAGTGATGGGCCACCATGTGAAGTTGAAGGACGCAATTGTAAATGAGCCGGATCTGAAGAAGGAATACGAAACTAACCCGACTGCAAAAGAGGTGATTGATCTCGCGATGCGTCTTGAGGGCACGATTCGCTCGCACGGCGTGCACGCTTGTGGTGTGGTGATTGCGCCAGATGATCTTGTAAAGTTCATGCCTTTGGAAGTTTCGGCTAAAGGCCCGCTTGCAACGCAGTATCCTGGCCCACAGGTTGAGGAACTTGGCCTTCTTAAGATGGACTTTTTGGGCCTATCTAACCTTTCGGTAATTCAGCAGGCTTTGCGCATCATTAAGAAGGTACACGGCAAGACGATTGATATGAATAAGATTCCGCTGGATGATGACAATGTGTATGCATTGTTCCGCCGCGGTGATACGACGGGCGTATTCCAGTTTGAATCTGCGGGTATGAAGCGCTATCTTCGTGAGCTTCAGCCTACCGCATTTGATGATCTTATCGCTATGAACGCGCTTTATCGTCCGGGCCCAATGCAGTTCATTGAGAGCTTCATTAAGCGTAAACACGGGGAAGAGCCGATTACTTATTTGCATCCTGGCCTTGAGAACTCGCTCAAGAATACCTATGGTATTCTGATTTATCAGGAGCAGTTTATGCAGGCGTCAAAGGAATGGTGTGGCTTTACTGGTGGTCAGGCAGATACTTTGCGTAAGGCAGTGGGTAAGAAGAAAGTCGACCTTATGAACAAGATGAAACCTTTGTTCATTGAGGGTGCCGTGAAAGTTGGTGGGGCGACAGAGGAAATTGCGGAAACCTTCTGGAGCCAGTTGCTCGACTTCGCAAACTACTGTTTCAACAAGTCTCACGCGGCATGTTACGCATTGGTGGCTTATTGGACGGCTTATCTTAAGACTTACTATCCTGATGCCTTTATGGCGGCTTTGATGACGGCGGATATGCGCTGGACGGATCGTCTTGCAATCGAGATGACTGAATGTAAGCGCATGGGTATTCCGGTGCTTGGTCCAGATATTAACGAGTCTTACGCGGACTTCGCAACGGTAGGTAAAGAGAAGAAGATTCGTTTTGGTCTCGCGGCGATTAAGGGTATGGGTACGGCGCTCGCAGAAGAGGTGATTGAAGAGCGCGACAAAAATGGTCCGTTTAAGTCTGTTTGCGATTTTGCAAAGCGCGTCAGCTCGACTAAATTCAATAAGAAGTCTTGGGAATCGGCGATTAAGACCGGCGTGTTTGACAGCTTTGGCGACCGTTCAGATTTGTTGTTTAACCTTGAGAAGATTCAGGCTTACGGCGCAAAGATGCAGAAGGACGCTGCTTCTGGTCAGACAGATTTGTTTGGCGCAATGGGCGCAGCGGCGGAAATTCCAGAGGTAGAAATCCAGCCAGCTCCGACAAAATATACCGACAAAGAGCAGTTGATGTGGGAGCGCGACTTGATGGGTCTCTATATTTCGGCGCATCCACTCGATAAATACGATACTTATTTCCAAGAGCAGACAATGCCAACGAACGAGATTAAGCCAAATCTCGACGGGGCGGCAGTGATTGTAGGTGGTTTGATTACGAACGTTCGTACCCTCATTACGAAGTCTGGTTCGAAGATGGCCTTCGTGAAGATTGAGGATAAGGTTGGCGAGATTGAAGTCACAGTATTCCCGAGAACCTTCGAGGAGGTTGGCGCAAAGCTAGTCGTTGATACGGTCGTGAAGGTCTCTGGTAAAGTGAATGCGCGTGATCGCGACGGTGTTTTGACGGATGAAGCGAAGATTAATGCTGAAGAAATTACGGTTGTTACCGATGAAGAGTTGGATAACTACGAATCGACAGGCGCAACATTAAAGACGCCAACGAAGGGCGTTGCCCCAAAACAGCCACGCGGCAAGACGGCGGCTACCTCTGTTGGTGGCGGTGGAGGCGGTGGCTATCGTCGCTCGTCTGAAAAGCCAGCAACGCAGTTCAAGACTTCCGAGAGTGAGATTAACGCTCAGCCAGCAAAGTTAAAGAAATTGTTCGTTCGTATTGCGGATTCTTCGAATACAAAAGCTTTGATGGATTTGAAGAAGATTTGCGGCACTTATCCTGGCTTGTCTGAGGTGATTCTTGTAATTGGTCCAGATAAAAAAGCGATGCGCATGCCGTTTAGGGTAGAGCTAGAGAGTGTGCTGCTCTCGGGCTTACGCGAAATTTTCGGCGACGAGAATGTGATAGATAAATAAAAAAGAGCCCCTTTAGCGGGGCGCTTTTTTATTTGTTGACTGGATTATCATAGAGGTTTTCGTAGATACTTGGGTGGCCAATCTTGTTGGCGGCCTTTACGACCTCTGTAATATCGTCGGTAATCTTGTAGATCTTGCGGTCTTTGGCGCTAATGGTGCCAGCTTTCTGCATCTTAGTCTCAAAGAAGCGATCTAGTGGTTTCCAATAGCTCTTACCAATGAGGAACATTGGCATCTTTGGCATCTTGCCTTCTTGCATGAGGATAAGAATCTCGGAGAACTCATCGAGGGTGCCGAAACCGCCAGGGAAGAAGACATAGACCTTACTTGCGATAGTGAGCATAACTTTGCGCGCAAAGAAGTAATGGAACTCGATGGAGTCGGTTACGTACGGGTTAATGTGCTGCTCGTGTGGGAGCTCGATGTTAAGGCCGATACTACGGCCGCCTGCTTCATAGGCGCCCTTGTTGGCGGCTTGCATAATGCTTGGGCCGCCGCCGGAAATCACGGCGTGACCGTTCTGGGCGAGCATAAAGCCGAGTTTTTCGGCCATCTTGCACCACTTGCTATTCTCTGGAAGGCGAGCGGAACCGAAGATAGAAACGCCTTGCGCGAAGGTACGGACTTTAGCGAGACCTTGTTCGAGGTCCTTAGCGTAGCGAAGGGAACGTTCTACGTCCTCGGTGTTTAGTTTTTCATTTGCGATACTGTCGAGCCAGTTAGCGATGGCATCATCCATTAGCGAATCTCCTCTATAGGCATGTTATGTAGTTTTGTGTTTTTGCTGAGAATACCGTCTTTACTGCCGACATGCTGAACAACGGAAGTAGAGTTGGCGCTTGCGAAGACGAGGGAATCCTTGAAGGTTTTGCCGTCGGCGTAAGCGGCGAGGAAGCCGGAGCCAAAGGCATCGCCAGCGCCGGTGGAATCTTTAATCTTAACATCTTCATAGAGACCAGCGCGGTAGACTTCTTTGCCGTCGGTCGCGATAGCGCCTTGGTTGCCGTCGGTAATAATTATATTCGGAACGTAGTTTTTAACCTTAGCGAGAAGCTCGGTGAGGATTTTACCTTCAACGATTTTCTGTGCTTCGCACTTGTTGACAAGAAGAACATCGACGTCGGAGAGCAGACCAAGGAGCTTGCGAGTATGCTGGAGCTCGAGGTTGCCAGGGTTGAACATAATCTTGGCGCCAAGGGACTTAGCCTTGGTGAAGAATTGGTCGAGGGCGTCCATGTCGCCGCGAAAAGTAGTGACGTAAACCCAATCTGGATAAACCGTATCAAGATCGTCCGGATTGAGAGCGTCGAAGTGTGCGCTCGCGCCACGGCAGGTTAGGATAGTGCGCTCGCCGTTTGGAGCAAGAAGTACGACGGAATAACCGGTTTGGAGGCGGTTAAGATAAGTGACGTAGCTAGAATCGATACCTTCGTCATCGAGGGAATTAATAATAGCCTGGCCGGCTGGATCGTTGGAAATACAACCCATGAAAATAGATTCATGGCCGTAGCGAGCAAAGGTAGTAGCGGCATTAGTGGCGCCGCCGCCGGTGCCAAACTTGATTTTGTCGATATCTACCTTAGTGCCGAGCTCGATTTGATTGAAAAAGCCGCGGCTGTTGGTGCCGAAATCATCATGATCGATAAGATAAACGTCTTGTAGGGCGGCACCAATACTAACGATACGGGCCATTAAATTGGATCCTCCTTTTCGGTCTCTTGCATCATAGCCTGATAAACCTTCTGTGGGTCCTGAGCCTTGGCGATTGCGCTGCCAACGTTTAGGACGGTGACACCGCCGTGGACGATGGTACGGAGATTATCCATGTTAATTCCGCCATCCCAACCAATTTCGATGCCTGGGTGAATTTCTTGAATAAGTGGGACTTTCTCAAGGAGAAGCAAATCTGCTTCGCCGCCATACTGGCCCATGTTTCCGGAGAAAATGAGGGCATAGTCGGCTGCCTCAAGAATAGCCTTAATAGAAGGAGGGTAGACACCTTTAATGATAGCGACACCGACCTTCATGCCGTTTTGCTTGAGCGTGTCGAAAATAGGGAGCAAATCATCCTTAGCCTCGGCATGAAAAATGACAAGATTTGGATGAAGCTTAATAAGGTTATCGACATGAGCAGCAGGGTTGGCAGTCATCATATGGATGTCGACCGTCCAGCCTTTTGGCCACCAACAAGCAGTCTCATTAACGGTCATGTTAGGGGAGAGAGTGCCATCGGAAATGTCGATATGAGCACGCTTTGTGAATGGATTATATTTTTGAACAATTTCTTTAAACTCGGTCGGATTCTGGGTTAGAATCGTTGGAGCTACGATGGAAATAGCCATGGATTATTCCTCGTCTAACTTTCGGCAGCGCCGTTGATATTTTTCGTCTGGAAGCGGTTTGGCGTCCAGAAAACTGTCTAGGATCTCAGAGAAGTGATCGCGTGCGTTGTCTGCGGAGATGCAGAGAACGTTTGCGTTGTTGTGACCGCGAGTCTCAAATGCATCACTTGAAGTGTTACAGAGGGCAGCGCGGATACCTTTGTAGCGGTTGGCCTGCATGCACATGCCTTGGCCGGAACCGCAGAGAAGAACGCCAAAGGATTCTTCGCCAGGGTTGCGCAAGATTGCGTCGGCGACTTTTTTGGCGTAGTCATTATAATCATCCTCGGCGTCGTATTCGGTGGCACCAAAATCCGTATAAGGAATTTGTTGGCTGACGAGCCAGTTAATGACGTCGTTTTTTAGCTGGTAGCCACGATGATCGGCGCCGAGGTAGACGTGCATATTAGTTTTTGCCCATCTTGCCGAAGTCGACACTAAGTTCTACGAGGCGGTTGCTGTAGCCCCATTCGTTGTCGTACCAAGCGACGACCTTGATGAGGTTGCCGTCGACAACATCGGTGAGCTTAAGGTCAACGATGCAGGAATGGCTGTTGCCGCGATAATCGATAGAAACGAGCTCTTCGTCGGTAGCGGCGAGGATGCCCTTGTAGTAATCTTCGTTTGCTGCGCGGCGGAAGATGTCGTTGATTTCTTCTACGCTAGTTGGGCGCTTAGAAATTGCAGTGATATCGGAAAGGGAAACGACTGGGGTCGGGACGCGTACGGAAAGACCATTGAACTTGCCCTTGAGGGAAGGAATGGTGAGAGCAGCAGCTTTGCTGGCGCCAGTAGTCGTAGGAACGATGTTTTCAGCAGCGTTGCGAGCTTCGCGGAGATCCTTAGCTGGAGCGTCCTGAAGCTTCTGGCTAGCAGTGTAGCTGTGAACGGTGGTCATCATAGCCTTTTCGATACCGAGGTTATCCTCGAGAACCTTCATGACTGGAGCGATACAGTTGGTAGTGCAGGATGCGTTAGAAAGAATTACGTCGTCTTCGGTGATTTCGTCTTCGTTAACGCCAAGAACGATAGTCTTTGCGCCTTCACCCTTAGCTGGAGCGGAGATAACTACCTTCTTTGCGCCGGCATCGATATGAGCACGAGCTTTAGTAGGATCGGTGAAGAAGCCGGTAGATTCGATAACAACATCGACTTCCATTGCGCCCCATGGGAGGTTAGCTGGCTCTTTTTCTGCGAGGACGCGAATCTTTTTGCCGTCGACGATGATGTTTTCGTCATCGTAATCGACGTCATATTCGTATGCACCGTAGTTTGAATCGTACTTCAAAAGATGTGCGAGAGTTTTTGCGTCGGTAAGGTCGTTGATAGCAACAATCTCTGCATCGCGACGTTCAAAAGCGATTTTGAAAGCGTTGCGGCCGATGCGCCCAAACCCGTTGATTGCAATTTTGACCATTTGGTTTTTTCTCCTATATAGATCTAGATTTTACTTATGCTTATTATATCATATAGTCTGTTGTATAATAGGGGGGAGAAACGAAAGGAGTTTTTTAATGGCAGATTTTAATCAGGTTTTGAATCCTGGTGAGTACAAAGAGGGTACTATTAACGTTGTTATTGAAATCCCAACTGGTAGCAACCATAAGATTGAGTGGGACCGCAAGCGCGCCTGCTTCATGCTTGATCGCATTGAGCCAATCGCATTTGCAAAGCCATGCAACTACGGTTTCATTCCACAGACGCTTGATGAGGACGGCGATGAGCTCGACGCTCTCGTAATCACTGATCAGCCACTTACGACTGGCATTTATCTTAAGGCTCGCGTTCTTGGCGTGATGAAGTTTGAGGATGACGGCGAAGTCGACGACAAGATTATCTGTGTTGTTGATGACGACCGCAACAATGGTGATGCAATTAAGTCTCTCGAAGATTTGCCAAAGCGCACTATTGAGCAGATTGAATTTCACTTCAATCATTACAAGGATCTCAAGAAACCTGGCACGACTCACGTAAAGGGCTTCTTTGGCGTAGAGGATGCAACCAAGGTTATCGAGGATGCAATCGCTCGCTGGCAGAAAGCTAACTAATAGATTCGTTAGGAGGAAAAGAACTCGCGGGGGCGGGTTCTTTTTTATGATAAAATAGACTTAGTGAGCGATCGTCTAGGATTGCGCTCTAATTGGTTTAGGAGACGCCGTTTATCGGCGGCTCTTTTTTCGCTTTGCTACAACTCGAAAGTCTAGCGTAACTACCACACGCCACATTCTCATGCGGACGAGCATACATTACTCCTTTCTCGAGAGCTCTGGCAGAGCCTAGAATGCCGTTCGTCAAGCCCCCGCGAGAGCGGGTTTGGCTACTTGCGACGGGATAAACCTCTAATCCCGTAGTGATGAGTCTAGAATGAGCGCGTAAAATAGGGAAGCATAGGCACGATAAAATCTCTGTTAACTCGAGATAAATAAGATATAATAAAAGTGGAACTTACAATTTGACATTTAACGCGTTTTAGTTGGCGCAGTTTTGCGTTAGCAAAAACTTTGATTGCAGCTCCCGTAGGGGCCGGTCTTATAGTTTTTGCCTAAAACGCGAAATTGTAGGTTCCAGCCGGCAACTCGGGGGCTGCAATTTTTATTAAAATTCAGTGCTTGGCTTATATCAACCATAAGAGTAATTGGAACCTACGATTATGAGCAGTCTCATCGATTTACTACCGAAAGTAGTAAGCGAGGGACGCAGAGAAGCAAATCGCATTTTGGACGGCTTGTCAGCTGCGTCTCGAATTACATTACAAACAAATGAACTTATTACGCCGAACAAGGATCGTTCGCAAGGACAACTTGACGGTGAAAATGTCGATTTAAGTGAGTGGAGAAATCGCCTCGTTTATGGCGATAATTTATTAGTTATGCAGGCTCTGCTTGCGGGCGATCCGGAATCTGGTTTGCCGAGTATGCGTGGCAAAATTGATTTGATTTATATTGATCCGCCATATGATAGCAAGGCGGATTATCGCACAAAGATTGAACTTCCTGGCGCAAATATAGATAGTAAGCCAACCGTACTCGAGCAGTTTGCTTATGCGGATACTTGGAGTGGAACAATTGATGGCGAGGAAGTAAAAGGGACGGCTGCGTATTTGAAATATATGTATCCGCGGTTGGTTTTAATGCGGGAGTTGCTGAGCGAGACTGGCTCGTTTTATTTTCATATAGATTATCATATTTCTCACTATGTGAAACCGCTCCTGGATGATGTTTTTGGAAAAGACAGATTCGTAAATGAAATAATATGGGACAAGGGGTTTCGGGGCACGGAGTCTAATAGGATTTTTCAGCATGCTCACGATACTATTCTATTGTATTCGAAAACGGAAAAATATATATGGAACCAGCAAGGTCAGCCGTATAAGGACCAGAATTTGGGTCGTTATAACAAGATTGACGAAAATGGTAAGCGCTATGCTCTAATCAAGCGCGTCAGGACTAACGGCGAAGTATATTACGGCAAAACATATCCGAAAGAGGAAGGTAAGCGAATAAACGACGTTATTTCACATATTCCAACAATGGCATCCACTAACTCCGAAAGAACTGGTTATAATACTCAAAAACCAGAAGAGTTGCTTGAGGTATTTATCAAAACATCAAGTAACAACGATTCTATTGTCGCTGACTTCTTTGGCGGTTCCGGCACCACTGCTGCCGTCGCTGAAAAACTCGGCCGTAAATGGATTACTTCCGACATTGGCAAACCCGCTACTATGATTATGCGCAAACGCTTCATAGATAACGATGCTGGTGAATTTCTCTATCAATCAATTGGCGACTATCAGCGTGAGCAGCTAAGCTCAAACTTTGGTTCACGTTATCGTATTCGTGATTTAAATAGTATCGTCGTAAATCTTTATGGCGCCGTGCCGTTCCGTGACGATGAGAATCCGAGCCATAACCTTGGTCGTATTCCGCGAACGAAACGTCTTGTATATGTCGCTTCGCCATCAGAGTTAGTTTCGCCTAATACTATTAAGCGCGCGCTTGATGAAATGAATACTTTCCAGGGTGGCTGGGATAAAGTAACTCTGCTTGGCTGGAATTTCCGCGGCGATATTGGCGCATATTTGGAAACGGTAAAAGAATATCAGAATGGCGTGTTAACAATTGAGGTTATTCCGCCTGATTTGCTCGATCAATTGAAGAGTAAAGCAAACTTCAAAAAGCTCAGTAGCCAGGTTGCGGTTGATCCGGATGGCACAATTCGCACGCCGATTCGATTCTCGTCTTTGCAATACTTAACTGTAAAAGACCCAATCGTAAACGGCAACGAAGTTACTATCGAACTAGATAACTATGTGATTCTTTCGTCGGATTCTTTGCCACTAGATGCAAAGAATAAAGAAAAGATGAACGAGGTTATTGCGCGTGATCCGTTGGCGTTAATCGAGTATTGGTCGATTGACACGGATTACGATGGTAATGTTTTTAGGAGTACTTGGCAGGATTATCGGAACAATACCGACAACGATGGCGATCCGTTGCATGTAGTCACAAAAGTTACGTTGCCGCTAGAGAATACTACCGGTATGGTTGCGGTGCGTGCTGTGGATGTATTTGGTTTTGAAAGCGAAGTAATCTTGGAGGTCTAATATGGAAGAGGAAGATAAAGTAGCAAAATATCCGCCATTAAGATTTGCTATGACGGTAACCGAGCGTGCTAATGCCGCTTGGGAAGACGGCAGCTTCATGGATTCGGTTACGCCGACGACGCGTACGCTTTTGACGTACTGGTTTGATGAAGCCTATGTCGATATGCGAGATTTAAATTTTCATATCGGTCAGCGTCAGGCAATTTTGAATACAATTTATATTCATGAGGTTTTGAAGAAAGAAAAAGTTGTTGATGTCTACAATGAAATTGCTCCACAACTCCTGTTAGAGCGGGGAAGTAACATTCAGGCCTTAGGCGATGATATTTATTCATTCCCGAAGTATTGCGTAAAAATGGCAACCGGTACCGGAAAAACTTGGGTATTAGAAGCACTGATGATTTGGCAATATTTAAACGCAAAACATCATGAAGAAGGTAATTATACGAAGAATTTCTTGGTGGTTGCGCCGGGATTAATTGTTTATGAGCGCTTACTCGATGCGTTTCTTGGTAAGAAAACTGATGATGGCGAAACACGAGATTTTGAGACTTGCGACATTAAGAAACAAGAAGATCTGTTTCTGCCGGAAGAATATAGAAATGAATTCTATGGATTTTTGCAGAGTAGCGTAGCCGCGAAGACTGAAATCGGTAGCAAGGTTACGGGCGATGGTTTGATTGCAATTACAAACTTTCATCTTTTGATGGGTGCAGACGAGAATGACATAGATGTACCTGGAATTGATGACGGTTGGCGTTTGCCGGTTGCGCCTGGGCTTACGGCTGGCAATAGTCTTGATGCGCTCGATAATTCGCTTAACGGCAAGAAAGAGCTGGAATATCTTCATAATCTTCCGGATCTTATGATGATTAATGATGAGGCGCACCATATTCACGACAATGTGAAGGCTGGTGAAAAAGAGGAAGTGGAGTGGCAAAAGTCGCTGCGTTATATCGCTGAAGGCAAAGGTAGTCGTGTAATTCAGCTGGATTTTTCGGCAACCCCATATAACCAAAAAGGTAAAAATAAAGAATACTTCCCACATATTATTGTTGATTTTGACTTGCGTGACGCAATTCGCCGTGGTCTCGTGAAAACTTTGATGCTTTCCGAACGAAAAGAACTTGCTGTAGAAGCCTTAGATTTTAAAGCTGAACGTAATGAACGTGGCGAGGTCGTAGATTTGTCGGAAGGGCAAAGACAGATGCTGCGTGCCGGTCTTGCGAAGTTGAAGAAGCTTGAGGAAGACTTTTCTGGTGTCGATTTGGATAAATGTCCAAAGATGATGGTAGTTTGCGAAGATACGAATGTCGTACCACTAGTTTCGAAATTCCTGTATAGCGAGGGTTTAGATGAGGATGACTTTATTGAAGTCCATAGTAACAAGAAGGGCGAAGTTGGCGAAGAAGAGTGGGGCGCGATTAAGAACAGGTTATTTTCACTAGACAGACATAAAAAACCGCGCGTCGTTATCTCGGTATTAATGCTTCGTGAAGGCTTCGATGTTAATAATATTTGCGTAATCGTACCATTACGCAGTACAACTTCCGGGATCTTGCTTGAGCAGACAATTGGTCGTGGCTTACGTTTGATGTGGCGTGGAAATAAAGAGATCGACGAGTTGAAACGCGAAAATCGTCAGGCGATTATGGTCGACCATAAGCCGGCGACGAATTATTTTGACGTTTTATCTATTGTAGAGCATCCGGCGTTTCGTGAGTTTTATGATGAGCTTATTAACGACGGTCTCATGGGCGAAGAATCGACAATAGAGCCTGTTGAGAGGAATACTGGAGATTTATTGTCAATTAGGCTAAAAGAGAACTATATGGATTATGATTTCCGCCTGCCACTCATTGTGAACGAGGCGGAATCGGTGATGAAAACTCCGAATTTTGATATTACTAAATTGAAACCGTTCGGCATGAATTATGAGGCGCTTATAAAGATGATTCCAGATCGTGAAGTATGGATAGATAAGGAAGTCACTGAGGGGGTGCGAGCGGGTTTCTTTGAGGTTACGACAGGAGTATTCCGTTCAACTAGCTATAATGATTATCTTGGTAGGTTAACGAATCATATCATTGATAAATTGAATACTCAAGTTGATTCGTTAGGGCGCACCAGGAAGGCGAATGATTTTCCGGCGCTTTCAATTAACGCGACACAGATCGCTGGCGTTATTGACAGATATATTCGAATGCGATTATTTGACAGAGAAATTAACCCGGCTGAGGGCAAAAACTGGAAAGTTTTGCTACTAACCGAGGTGATGAATCATATTATCGGGCAAGTTGCTTCGATGATTGTTGCTTCACAAGAGGAAGCGGAGATAGTCGGCGAAACTAAAGTTGTGTTCAATGCATTTTCGAGCGTGGATAGGATAACGGTGCGCGAAAACTATTGTCTCGAGCTTGCGAAGTGTATTTATGAGAAATGTCCGTATCCAAGTAATAAGGGTAAGTTTGAGAAAGATTTCATGGAGTTTTGCGATCTGGATGGCGATGTTGATGCGTTATGTAAGGTGATTGAAAACCGTCATACTTTTGCAAGATTTCGATATGTACGTGAAGACGGAATGCCGGCGGAGTACATTCCGGATTTCGTGGTTAGGATCGGTGCGGACAACTATCTCGTCGAGACAAAGGCGCAAAACCAGCTTTCGCACCAAAACGTAATTCGTAAAAAACGCGCAGCTTTGCGCTGGGTCGAAAAGATTAACGAATTGCCATCTGGAAAAAGGGAAGATATTACGTGGCACTATGTGTTGCTTGGTGATGCGACGTTCTACGAATGGAAATCTAAGAATATGACGATTCGGGAATTGCTGGAATATAGCGAATTGAAAAACGACGGAGAGCTTGATTATACGGGCAAGCTATTCTAGTCGATTGGTTTACAGGGGCTTTATCGAGCTTATGCTTCGGTTATTTTGATTGTTTCTTTAGACTTACCTGTATGGGGATTGGAGTTTGTCCCCGCGCAAGTAATCGAACCTGCTCTCGCAGGGGCTTGATGAAAGGTGTTCTAGGCTCCGCCAGAGTCTCTGAGAAAGGAGTAACATGCGCGTCCGCATTAATTTGTGGCGTGCGGAAGTTACGCTTGGACTTCGATTGAAGACGAAGCGTAAAAAGAGCCGCCGTTAAAGGCGGGCTCTAAAACCAAACCGAGCGTATCCTAGAAATGCGCTCATTAAGGTAATTATATCATACGTAAAGCCATAAGCATAAAAACTGGGAACAATCTGATATACTAGAATCATAGAAACTTTAAGGAGGAAATCCCAGAATGGCATTTCTAAAAGCTTTCGGCGGTGCTATCAGTGGTGCATTTGCCAACCAGTGGTTGGAATACATGGCTCCACCAAAAACCATGACCGATCATACCCTAATTGCTCGCGCAGTTCCTGTAAAGGTTAACGGTAGCGAAAACAATGATGGTGAAGAGCAGGCTAACCTTATTTCCAACGGTTCCAAGTTCATGGTTCCAGAAGGTACCTGTCTTATTACTGTAGAGAACGGCGCAATCGTCAGCGTTATCGCAGAACCAGGTGGCTACACCTATACTACCGAGAACATCCCAGAAGCTCGTTCGATGTTTGCTGGTGACGGTTTCTTCGCTTCCACCTTTGGTACTAGCTTCAAGCAGTTCAAGTTCGGTGGCCAGCCAGGCAACCAACAGCAGGCTTACTATGTAAACCTCAAGGATATCATGGGTCTCGCATATGGCACCCAGAATCCTATCCGCTACAAGGATGCTAACTATGCAAACACCATGCTTGCAGTTACGAGCAACGGTACCTACACTATCAAGGTTGTAGATCCAGTTCTCATGTTCAAGAACCTTATCCCAACCGATATTACTTCTGGCCAGGGTCGTTCTCAGTTCGATCTCGGCGAAGGTGATGGTGGCGTCGAAGAAAGCCTCTTCTCTGGCTTTGTTGGCTCTCTTGCATCTGCACTTTCTGCCTTCACTAAGGGCGGTAAGTCCATCGATGATATCCAGGGCGGTACTGTAGAATTTGCTAAGGCAGTTAACGAAGCTGTTGAGCAGAACTACCAGTGGGGTACTAAGTACGGTCTCGCTATCGTAAACGTACAGCCACGTGGCCTCGACTGGGATCAGCCATCTGTCGATCTTATCAACAAGTTCAACACCGGCAACCTCATGCAGGGCAGTGTTGGCAATGCTTACGCTCAGACTCAGATTGCCGAGGGCTTCAACGCTGCCGGCAACAATGCTGGTACTAACGGCATGATGGGTATGGGCTTTGGTATGGGCGCTATGGGCGCTGCAGGCATGAACGTCATGAATAATGGCGGCGTCAACCCAGTTCAGCAACAACAAGCTGCACAGCAGCCAGCTGCTCCAGCACCAGAAGCACCAGCTGCTCCTGAAGCTCCAGCTACTCCAGCGGAGTAATCTCTAATGGCTGAAGATCTTTCAGCCGTAAACGGTCTTAATCGCTGTCCTCATTGTGGGGGCAGCGATATCGAGACCGACACCGCGGCGGGCAAACTAAAATGTAAATATTGTAAGACGCTTTTTGATGCAGCTAGCGATAATGCTGCTGGCGGCATGGAGAGTCTTAAAGGCGATACGGTTAACGCAGGCGCATCAGATATTGTGCCAGGCGAAGATATCGTTTTGACGTTTAAGTGTCCTGCTTGTGGGGCAGAAGTAGTTCTAAATACCGAAGAGGCGACTAGTGCATCTTGCCACTGGTGTCGCCATGTTTTTTCGGCGAACGAAAAAATGCCAAACGGTGCTGTGCCGGATTTGGTCTTACCGTTTAAGATTACGAAGGATGAAGCGATTACAAAGATTCGCGAATCTGTAGATTTAAACTCGCCAACTTTGTTGACGGAGTTCCGTCAGAATTTCAAGCCAGAAGAGGTACGTGGTGTTTATTTCCCGTACATGATTATTGACTTGAACACGCACTGGAATTCTTATGGCGAAGCGCAAAAATCGATTGGTGAGGCAAAATATCCTCCGTATGAATATGAGGAATACAATATTTCTCGCGAATTCGATTTCCTAGTTGATGATTTGACCGTAGAGTCATCGGCTAGTCGATTGAATCAAGATACCTACGTAAACTCGAACAATATTATTAACGCAATTTTGCCGTTTGATACCGAGAACGCGGTAGCATGGAATGCGAATTATCTGCGCGGTTTCGCATCGGAACGTCGTAGCGTCGATGCAAATAGCTTGAAAGAGGTCGTAGCTTTACAGACGGGCGATATGGCACGCCGCAAAATTAAGACCGATTCGCCGCAATATGATCGTGGCATACACTGGGAGAAAGAGCACCTAAAGGTGAATGGCTCTAAGTGGAAAGCGGCATACTTGCCAGTTTGGCTCTATAGCTATAAACCGGAGAAAGAATCGCGTATTTATTACATCGCGATTAATGCACGTACCGGTGAGACGGTTGGTTGTGTGCCGACTCATGGTACTTCCGGCCAGAATATTGAGGCTCGTCATCATCATGAAGATGAGACGCGTTTTGAGGTGCAAAATCTCAAAGCTTCTGATACTTTCTCGAAGAAGGGAAAGTCCTACAAAAAAGAGATTGATTTTCGTAATGATGAGCGCGTGATTGGCTCACTTTCGCACGGTCGTGAAGAGATGCTTGGTGTAGAGAAGGGGCGTTTCCGCAATGGCGCAAACTATACGCATGCGCGCAGTAGCTCGAGCTCTTCGAATATCGGTATTGTTATCTTCATTATTATATTTATCGCAATGATGATTCTTGCAGCAATTCTGCCTGGTGGCAGTGGTGGCGGCGGAAGCTCAAGCTCGAGCTCCTATGATAGCGATTCGAGTTGGGATTCTGGCAGTAGCTGGGACTCTGGCGGGTCGTCTGACTGGGGTGGTAGCGATTCGAGTAGTGGTTTTGATTATGATTGGTAAAGAGAGGTAAAAAATGGCACAGATGAAAAATCAGGAAAAGAATGGCGCGAATCGTTGTCCACATTGCGGGGCGACTGACGTTACGCTTAATATTAAGACCGGAAAGCTAAAATGTAAGTTTTGCCGTTCTGAGTTTGATGATAATTCCGCAAACGCACGCGGTGGTATCGAAGATTTGAAGGGCCGCACGGTAGGTGAAGGTGCAACAAACATTGTGCCGGATGAGAAGATTATCGTCACGCTTAAATGTCCAGCTTGTGGCGCCGAGGTTGTTATAAATACCGATGAAGCAACGAGCGCGCGCTGTCACTGGTGTCGTCATACGCTCTCTATCAACGAGAAGATGCCAAACGGCGCAGTGCCAGATTTGGTTTTGCCGTTCAAGACCGAGAAAACTATTGCAGAGAACAATATTCGCGAATTCGTGAAGAAGCGCCAGTTCTTTGCTCATCCTACTTTCAAGAAAGAGTTTGCGCCAGAAAACGTTATGGGTGTTTATCTGCCATACATGATTGTTGATGTGAACGCGCACGCAAATATGAAAGGTGAAGCAGAGCATTTAATTCGTCGTTATACTTCTGGTAGTGGTAATAGCAAGCGTACTTATTATGATGCGGAAGCTTTTGCGGTTACGCGTGAGTTTGATCTTCTTGTTGATGATTTGACGATTGAATCTTCGAGCAAGCGCCTTCAGCAGGATGTGCGCGCTAATACGAATAACGTGATTAATGCAATTATGCCGTTCGATACGGAAAATGCAGTGGCGTGGAATCCGAATTATTTGCACGGCTTTGCTTCTGAGCGTCGCGATACAAACGTTGATGACTTGGCGGACCAGCTCAAGTTGCAGGTTGGCGATATAGCGCGCTACAAAGTAAAAGAGTCGATGGAATACTACAACCGTGGCGCGAAGTGGACAACCGAAGAGATTGAAGCCAAGGGTTCTAAGTGGAAAGCAGCATATTTACCGGTATGGCTCTATAGCTACCTCGAGACAAAGGGTGACAAGAAGATGCTTCATTACGTGGCAGTAAATGCGCGTACGGGTGAGACGATGGGCTCAGTCCCGATTAATAAGACGCGTTTGATGATTGTCTCGTCAATTATCGAAATTATTGGTTTGATTTGCGGCTTCTGGTGGATTAAGTTCTGGCTTGGCGTGGACGTAGATGATGATAACCCGTTCTGGATTGGTGCAGCTGGTGCAACACCTGGCTTTATCTTCTACTGGATTAAGTCAGCGAAGTACCGCAACATGAACGCACGCCATAAACATGAGGCAGAGACACCATCCGAGATTAAGAACATGCAGAAGACTGATGTCTCGATTGGTCGCCGTAATCGTTTGCGCAGTGCAAGTATTGAAGGCCGTAACGACTCGATAGTAAAGGGTGTAGTTGCGAAATCTGGCGAGCGTATGATGGGTGAAAAAATGGCTAACTTTATCGGTATTGGTCGTATGACTGGTGCTACTCCAAGCCAGACGCCAGTGGGGCAGGCAACGGAAGCGCAGGCTCAGGCTAATAAGAAGGTCGCGAAGACTATATTAATTATCATGGCAGTACTATTCTTGATGCCGGTGATTATGATTGGCTTCGTATTTATCGTGATGGCGTTGACGGGTAATTTAGATGAGACGTCTTCGAGCTCTTCTAACGGGAAGTCTAGCACTAGCTCATCCACGAAAACTTCGTCAACTTTTTCCAATTTGTCGAAAGACATAAAAGAATTGTCGTCTGAAAACGGCTATATGTACTCTAACGTAGTAACCGATATTGTTTTCTATAATACGAAATCGTCTGACGAATATACTCGCTATAAATTGAGATTTGGCGATTATGTTTCTGGTTTTACCGTAAGGACGACTGAGATCTCGAAGAATGGTTTGTCGAATAGCGGTTTTGCTACTGATGCCGCGAAGGCGCTAGATAAAAAAGTCAGGCGCAAGGTTGATGCAAAATCGATTGATAGCTATAACGACAATGATACGAACAAAAAATTTACGATGAGGTTATATGCCGAAGAAAAGTCATCGAGCGACGTCTATTATTTCTGCGACTTGCGAGAGACTTTGTCTAGTAAGGGCACATACAATAATGTATACAGCATTGTTTTGACTTGTGCTGAAGTTGACGAAGATAAGGTAGAGAACAGCGACATCGAGATATAACAGTGGTAAAATAGTTTTATGAAACTATATAATACACTGTCTCATCAGATTGAAGAATTCACTCCACAAAATCCAAATGAGGTGAAGATTTATACCTGTGGTCCAACAGTGTATTCTTTTGCGCACATCGGTAATTTCACGGCCTATGTTTATTGGGACCTTTTGATTCGTGTTTTGCGTCTAAATGGTTGGAAAGAGAAGCGCGTGCTTAATATTACCGATGTCGGCCATCTAACGTCCGATGCTGATGATGGCGAAGATAAGATGGAAAAAGGCGCACGTCGCGAGGGCAAGACGGTTTGGGAAGTTGCGCAGATGTATATGGATGATTATCTTGCAAACTTCCGTAAGCTCGGGCTTATTGAGCCTTATGCGATTTGCCGTGCAACGGATTTTATTGAAGAGGATAAAAAGCTAGTTGAGGCCTTGGATGAGGCCGGATATTTGTATGATACGACGGATGGCTTGTATTTTGACACGTCGAAGTTCCCGAAGTACGCAGATTTTGCGCGCCTAGATCTAGAGAATTTGCTTGCTGGCGCACGTGTAGAATTCTCTGACGAGAAGAAGAACCCGTCTGACTTTGCAGTTTGGAAGTGGATTCGCGAGGGCGAAGATCATGCAATGAAGTGGGAATTCCGTGGTCGTATGGGCTATCCTGGTTGGCATCTTGAATGTTCGACGATTATTCACGAAAAGCTCGGTGAGCCAATCGATATTCACTGTGGCGGCATTGACCATATTCCGGTTCATCACACGAATGAAATTGCACAGTCTGAGGGTGCGTTTGGCAAGCAGATGTCGCGTTTCTGGTTGCACAACAATCACATTACAACGGAAGGGCAGAAGATTTCGAAGTCGCTTGGCAATGTCTATTATTTGAATGATTTGGCTGAGCGTGGCTATTCGCCAATTGATTTTAAGATGTGGCTTTATCAGGGTCATTATCAGGCGGAGCGTGATTTTTCGTTTGAGCAGTTGGCGGCAGCACATGCGCGCTTGATGAACTATCGTAACTTTGCGGCTTTGCGTTGGCAGGGAGTAGAGAAGTCTGACTTTGCCGAGGCACGCGCCGAGATTTTGGATTGTTTGAACTCGAATTTGAATTCGGCTGGTGCATTTGCGGCACTTGATGGTGCAGCAAAGAGCGGCTTGGCACCTTCGGACGAATTCTTGAAATTTATCGATGAGGCGTTTGGTTTAGAGATTGCAGCCGGTACGCCAGATATTTCTGATGAGATTAAAACGAAGATTTTTGAGCGTTCGGCGGCAAAAGAGTCGAAAGAATACGCTACGGCGGATAAATTGCGCGATGAGATTTTAGAAAAGGACATCGTACTTCTCGATGGCGCTGATGGCGTGAAGTGGGCATATAAAGGTTAGCGCATGCAACAAAAAACGGGCAAGAGCCCGTTTTCTGTCAAATCTGTTATTTTATATGTAGTTCAGCATTATTTTCATTGCTATAGAAGTATACCGATATTGCAGTCCCTTCGTCGGCACATGAATAATTTTCAGAATAATCCTTGTCGTAGATTTTATATATTCTCCACCCAGCATTGCGAAGAGCTTCGCAGGCTTTTTCGATGCTGAGGCCATTGACGTCTGGTTTTTCTAAATCCTTGGGGTCGGTATTCGAAGAAACTTTCGGAGTTGATTCTTTATTATCTTCCTGTTTTTTGCTTGCTTTTTGTTCTTCTTGGTTTGAATTTGGCTGGTCAGTGTTATTATCCGTGTTTAGATTAATGATTAAGAATGTTGTTACTGTAGCTAATGCTATAGCCAACACTGTAATAATTATGCTTACAGCAATTTTGTTTGTGCTTTTTTCCTTCGTCATTCGGAACTCCTTTTTCGCTATTTTATAGCTCGGGGGGGGGTGTCAATAGTAGTTCAGCAAAAAAAAACTGCACTTGTGTGCAGTTTTTGAACTAGGCTTTTTCAGCGATGAGCTTTTTGTCGTCGGCTTTTTTAGTTTCAGCTTTGTGAACTTCAGGTTTCTTTTCATCCTCGGCGACGGTCCATTTGCCGTATTCTTCTATGAGGACTTTGATACAGCCGGCGATAGGAATGGAAATGATAGCGCCGATAATACCAAACATATAGACGCCAATGGTGACGGCTGCGAGGACGGCGAGAGCAGGGAGCTGAAGACCTTTGCCCTGGACCTTTGGCGAAATGACGTTAGCTTCGATCTGAAGATAAACAATGGTGTAGATGAAGAAGGCGAGGCCGGCGCCCCAAACGTTGAAAGCGAGAAGGAGTGCGACGATACAGCCGCCGATGAAGGAGCCAAACATTGGGATAAGGCTAAAGACGCCAGTAATGAGACCGAATGGCAAAGCGAGGCCTGCATCGAGTCTGAAGATGACGCATAGAATTAATGTGACGGTTGCAGTACAGCATGCGTTGATTAGCGCAACGGTTAGGGCGTTGGAAACATATTTGCTGACGACATTACCCATACGATTGATGACGCTTTGTGTGCGGGATGCTTCGCGGTTGCCTTTGAAGTTAGCCCAGAATTGGTCTAGGATGGCCGGGCCTTCCGTAAGCATGAAGAGGGCAAGAACGAGCACTAGGATGGTTGCCGCAATGAAGCCGCCGATTGCGCCGATGCTAGTAGCGAAGTTTGCGCCAAGGTCATTAACGATAGTAGAAGAGAATTTTTGGATATTCGTAATGATCTCGCCTTGGAGATTTTCTACGCCAATTTGGCGGCCAAAATCGTTAATCCAGCCGAAGTTATCTGAGACGGTTTTGATAGTTTCTGGGAAATTGCGAGCAAAGTTAACAGTCTCATTAATGATAGTTGGAACGACGATTGCAAAGAAAGCAGAAAGACAGCCGACGACAAGAATGTAGGCGATAGCAATAGGAAGCTTAATGCCGTTGCCAGGAATGAGCTTTGCGAGCTTCTGGACGAGCGGATTAATAGCGAGCGCGATGAAGAGGGCAGCGCCGATAATAAGAAGGCCAGTAGCTGCCTTGGCGAGCAGGAAGCCAACTGCAGCAAAGCCGAGAATGACTAGCCAGAAACGAATAAATGTTTTTGTATCAACGGTGACCTTATACGCTTTACTCATGATAATATTTTAGCATAAACGAGTTCATGTAGTCCTCGAAGGTGTCGTTGAGGATGCTTTGGCGGATTTGATCGCAAATGCGAACCACGAAGCGCTCGTTATGAATACTAGCAAGAGTTTTGCCGGTAATTTCGTCTACTTTGTAGAGGTGATGCAAATATGCAGCGTTGTAATTTTTACAACAATAGCAATCACAATCTGGATCGATTGGAGAGAATTGAGTGCGGTATTTTGCATTCTTGATATTAATACGGCCGTAAGGCGTATAGAGCGCGCCATTGCGAGCCTGGCGGGTAGGGGCAACGCAGTCGAAAGTATCGCAGCCATACATGGCGCCAATGAAAAGATCGCGTGGTTCGGAACCCATGCCAAGTAGATGTTTTGGCTTGTCGTTAGGAAGAATTTCGTTAGTGAGTTTAATCATATTGGCGGTTTCTGGTGTCTCGGTAGTGTAGAGGGAACCGATGCCATAGCCATCAACTGGCTGGTCTTTCATGAATTCGGCAGATTCGCGGCGTAGATCTTCGAAGAGGCCGCCTTGGACGACGGCATAGAGATATTGTTCTGGTTTGCCGTTTGCTTTGGCGAGCTCGGCGAGGCGATTGTGTTCGGCAATGTTGCGCGGAAGCCAATCGTGCGTGCGGCGCATAGCCTTCTCGACTTCGATTTTATCTTTAGAATCAATGGCTTGGTCGAAAGCCATGTGAATATCTGCGCCAATTTTCCACTGAGCCTGCATGGAGATTTCAGCGTTCATACGAATCTTGTCGCCATTGATATGAGATTTGAAGGTGACGCCGTCGTGATCGATTTTTGCATCCTTTAGCGAGAGCATTTGGAAACCGCCGGAGTCGGTGAAACTAGGACCGTGCCAACTAGTGAATTCGGCAAGGCCACCGCCTTGCTCAATAAGGTCTGGGCCAGGGGCGAGAATGAGGTGATATGTGTTAGCCAGGATGGCTTGGCTGCCAAGTTCGCGCATCTGGGCATGAGTGATGGCCTTTACGCTAGCGCGGGTAGCAGCACCGACAAAAGCCGGCGTTTTAATATCGCCGTGTGGAGTATGGATGACACCGGCGCGCATGAGGCCGGCCTGCTTAATGATATCGAATTTTAACATTAGTTATATTCTAACAGATTGAGCAATTTTGTTGCACCATAAGCGTTATATAGTATAATAAGTATAAGAATTATGAGGTCAAAAATAAGAGGTAATATTTTTAGGGTGGCATGTTTTATCACCTTAACTTTGGTTGCTAGTGTTTTTGGTCTTAGTAGAGTGTTTGCTAATACGGTGCCATTCGAAATTTCGAATGTGGTTATCAGCCAAAAATCTGCGACTACTACTGGTAGTGTGACTGGTTTTTCTGGCAATAAGATTAATAACAATATTACTTTCCGCCAGGTTGGTGATAGTGTGACTTATAAAATTACGCTTAAGAATGTGAGCGATAAAACTCATATTATCGATAATGTTTCTTCTGACTATCAGGGCGAGCTGTTTGCCTATGAGTTCAACAGTTACGTTACGGATGAAGTGAATCCTGGTGACACTTTCGATTTTGTTTTGAAGACTACGTATAAGAATGCAGTTTCTGACGTGTCTAATCGTAATCAGAATTTGGGGATTAGCTTTGTCTTTAAGTTTTCTGATGGCAGTGAGATGACGATTGTAATCGCTAACCCAAGTACTTGGGATAATATTTCGGTATTTGGCGTTATCTTTGCATCGTGTATTATCGGTTTGCTTGCGCTATTGGTCTTCCGCGTGAGAAAAATGGATCCAAGCAAGAAAGTCGTAATGATTGGCGTATTGCTCGCAGTTGCATGTTTGCCTCTACCATTCGTGGAAGCAGCTGATGGCGTCTATAATCTTTCAATCGAAAACTCAATTACGCTCAACGATGAACTAGTTGTGAAGTTCATGAGCGAGGGCGGGGAAGAAGAGCTTGCTACTGACACGATTAAGTATAACGCTTTGGCTAGCGCAATGACGGCGCCGGAAAAGACGGGCTATGCATTTACGGCCTGGACGACTGAGGATGGAACCGCGTTCGACTTTACGCAGCCAGTAACGAAAGATACGACTCTGTATGCGAATTACTCGCCATATGTCTATTTCGTACAATTTGATGGAAATGGCGCAACGAGCGGCTCTATGCAAGATAAGTTGATTGCCTACGATGAAGAGGTGACGCTTACGAAGAATGCGTATAAACGCGATGGCTATGATTTTACTGTCTGGAAGGATAATAGTGGGCGTTCGTTTGCCGATGAAGAGCTAGTGAAGAATTTAATGAGCACTAATGGAGACTATCCTTTGGCGGCACAATGGGTGGCGCGAAATGATACGAAGTATACGGTCATTTCGAAGATCGAGCAGCTAGAGGGTGAGGGTGAGTATGTAACGATTCCAATGACGCGCACTGGTACTACGGATCAGCCAGTGACTCCAGCGCCTGCGTCAATAGATGGCTATGAGACGCCGGAAGCGCAGACTGAAATTGTTAAGGGTGATGGTTCGATGGTTATTACTTATGTTTACAATTTACTCCGTCACCAGCTTACTTTAGAAGATGCTAGCTATATCGAAACTACGGCAACTTCTGGTGAGTATAAGCATGGCGCCACTGTAACTTTGAAGGCAAAAGAGCGTGATGGCTTTAAGTTCGATAAGTGGTCAAATGGTGATGAAAATGAACAGATTACGATTGCAATTACGGATGATATGACGATAAAGCCAATTTATAAAGAAGGCTTTAAGCTCGTGTTCTCGCATGAGGGGGCGTGTACGTTTAATGGCATTATGAGTAGTAATAGCGGCCAGAATGGCTTAACTGATGCCGATTATATTTCCGGTGACGATTGCGATGATTATTCTGATCAGAAGTATATTGATACGGGTGTCAGACTATATTCTGAAGAGAATGCACATAAGGATTTCTTGGTTGAGTTTTCGATTGATGAGTTTGACTTGTCGAAGAATGGCAACAGAGTTACGTTGCTGAATAGTACATTCGAAAATAGCAGTGCGGCATTTCCTGGCATTGTAGTGCGCCGCAACGATAATCAAGATAAACTCTTAATCGGCGTAAATGTCGTAAAGGATAAGAAGAAGACTGTTGATTCAAAGACCTACTTTGAGCCGATTTCATCGGTAAGTAAGGTCAGAATTATGCGCAAGAACGATGCGATTTGCTATGCGATTAATGACGAGGCGCCTGTTTATGTTGGCGATAACAGTCCACATAATTACTATTTTGACGCTCCATCAGTAATGTTCGGTGCATCCGTAGATTACAAAACGCCTTCCTCGCCAACGCCAAATCGCTTCTTTAATGGCACATTGTCGGGCATGAAAATACGACTCGGTACGGATGTCGACGACACGCTTAATTGTGAAAAGCCTTAATAGATAAAGCAAGAATCGCCGTAGCTCAGGAGCTTGTATCCTGAGCTTATTGCGTGCTCATAAGCTGGCTTGAGGTGATCCCAGCCGGCGAAAGCAGCAGTGAGCATCAAGACAGTGGATTTTGGCGCATGGAAATTAGTAACTAGGGCATCGATTACTTTGAATTTGAAGCCTGGATAAATGAAGATGTTGTCTTCGCCGGCGGTTTTGCCGGTTTTGCCCCAGAATTCGAGTGTGCGTGTGACGGTAGTACCGACGGCGATAACGCGGTGGCCGGCAGCCTTGGTGTCCTCGATGGCTTTGATGGTATCTTCTGGAATATGAAACCATTCGGAGTGCATTTGGTGCTCTTCGACATTGTCGGTGCGGATTGGCAAGAAAGTGCCGAGGCCGACATGAAGGGTGAGGTATTTAACCTGGACACCTTTCTTTTCGAGCTTGGCGAGTAATTCTTTAGTCATGTTAAGGCTAGCAGTTGGTGCGGCCGCGGAACCAAAATCTTTTGCCCAAACAGTTTGATAGCGTTCAATATCTTCTGGTTCTGCATCGCGATGCATATATGGGGGAAGGGGAACGTTGCCGTAATCCTGCGCGATTTCTTCGAGCGGGCGATTGGCCTTGGCGGTGGCGATGCCGTTGCCGAGAATTTTTTGGATAGTAATAATGTCTTCGGTTTTTTCGTCGGTTGCGACATTTTTAACGATGAGCTCTTCGCCTTCGTGAAGTTTGCCGCGATACATGACGTGATCGATTTCGCCGTCGTGGCGTTCAAGCACGACGAGTTCGCGCGTGTGGCCGTCGGATTTGCGCTCAGTGAAAACGCGGGAACGCATAACTTTTGTATCGTTCAAAACAATAAGGTCGCCAGGCTGAAGGAATTCGTCGAGATTCGCGTAGTGGCTGTCGATAACTTCGCCGGTTTTGCGATTAAGAGCGAGCAGGCGAGTAGTGCCGCGAACTTTTGGCGGATGTTGAGCAATGACTTCCTCGGGAAGATCGTAATTAAAATCTGAAACTAACATTGGGGTATATTATACCACCAGTTGCCGGAGCCGGCTTGCTCACACATTCATTCAAGGACGCGGTAGTGATTGATTTTAAGGTTCGCTTTAATTTACGGGGGTAAATTGGTATCATAAAAAGAAGGAGATATCCGATGAGAGTTTTATATGTTGAAGATGAGAAGTTTCTAGCAGATGCCGTGAAACACAATCTTGAAAAGCAGGGAATTGACGTTGACCATGCGGCGGATGGCGAAGAAGGTCTCGACATGGCCGTATCGGGTATTTATGACTGTATGATTTTGGACATTATGTTGCCAAAATTGAGCGGCATTGAAATCTTGGAGCGCGTACGTGAAAAAGGCATTTCGACACCAGTGATTATGTTGTCTGCATTATCGGAAGTTGAAGACAAAGTGCGTGGTTTGAATTCTGGCGCAGATGATTATCTCGCGAAGCCATTTAAGACAGCAGAATTAGTGGCACGCATTAATGCATTATTGCGTCGTCCAGCAGCTGTGAAGGATTCCATAATTAAGTTTGGCGATTTAGTGTTTGATGAGGATCAGAAGACCTTGAATGGTGAAACTTTGACAGCAAAAGAAGCGGGCATTATTTCTGAGCTAATTAAAGCGAATGGTAAGCTAATTCCGAAAGAATTTTTGTTAAGCAAAGTCTGGGGCGGGGAAGCTTACGGTGAGGATAATTACATTGAAGTCTATATGTCGCGTTTGCGCAAAACGATGCGTAAAGCTGGCGTGAAGACGCAAGTAAAAACTTCGCGCGGACTTGGCTATAAGTTAGTGGAGGCATGAGATGTTTAAGAAGCTTCGCAATAAATTTATTTTGACAAATATGCTAACGACAACGGCGATTCTTGTGATCGCCTTTGTTTCGATTTTTGCGGTTTCTGCAGCCGGTACGCGTCGTGAATTACCGCCAGCGCCGAAGGCTTTTAATAAGAGTAATGAGATGCGCGAAGCGTTTAGGAAAGAGATTGAGCGTGAGCGCGAAGATCAATTAGTGCGGCTTGGTTTGACTTTGGCAATGGTGGGAGTTTCGATTGAGATTTTAGTGTTTGTTGTGAGCTATATGATGGCGGAACGTTCGGTGAAACCGGTAGAAGAAGCATACGAAAAACAGCGCGAATTTATTGCAAATGCATCGCACGAATTAAAGACGCCAATTGCGGCAGTGCAGGCGAATTTTGAAGCACTTGGCGCAACGGAGCAGCCGTGGACGGATAATATTGAAACGGAATTATCTCGCGCAAGTAATTTAGTGAGCGATTTATTAACTTTGGCGCGTACGGATGGACGCACTGTGGCGGCTGCAAAAAAGGATATAAATATTGCGAAAGTCGTACGTAGTCGCGCGCAGTTAATTGAGGCACGTCTGGATGGCAAAAAGTTAAATATCGTTGCGCCGGAAAAGGAAACAGCGCTAATAAATGAAGCGGATTTTACGCAGGTTTTGGATATTTTGCTGGATAATGCGGTGAAATATTCGAAAAAATCTATCAATATTTCGCTTTCTGCTCATCTGTTAACGGTGGAAAATGACGGAAAAACGATACCGGCAGAGAAATTGGATAAATTATTTGAACGATTTTATCAGGTAGATAAAACTACAGAGGGATCTGGCCTCGGTTTGGCGATTGCAAAGGCGATTGCCGATCAAAATAAATGGAAAATCTGGGCAGAATCAGATAAAACTGGAACGAAATTTTCAGTTTCGTTTTAAGCATGTTGCGGAGCATGCTGATAAGGTATTAAAACTGCGTCGCGGCAAGCTTGATTAAATTGACAGCATAAGCGTTTTCTGGTAGTCTAGTTGTAATTAGGCCTTAAAAAGAAAGAAAACGAAATGGATGACGATCAATTTCACGGAAATTTGAACGTTCAGGGTGGGAATCCTGAACCGACGGCACCGGCACAGCCGGATTCCGAGATGTCTCGCAGGATGAGCGAGATTCTCGGCAGCTTTGATGATGGTGCCACAACTGCGGATGCTATCTCCAATGGTAATGGTCAAGTAGTGCAGGGTACGGCAATTCGTGCCGATGCACCACGTCCAGATTTTGCGCAGCAGCCAGCAGCAGCTCCAGCACAGGCTGACGTCACGATGGCGACTGAAGGAGCATACAATCCAAACACTGGCGTACAGGGCAGCATGCAAAATATGGCTACTGAACCGGTTTATGATTCATTTACTACGACTCCTGGCGCAACTCCAGTAATGACTGGCACGCCACGCTCTAGCATTGAGCAGGCGGCAGCCGAGGAAGCAGCACGTGAGGCAGTAGCAAAGGCAGAACGCAAAAGAATTGATCCGAAGATTATCATTGGTATTATTGTTGCGATTATCTTGGTTGCAGCAGTAGTGGTAGTAATTGCACTCGTCATGAATGGTGACAAGAAAGATTCTGGCAAGAAAGAAAACAATCAATCTCAGGTTGATCCGGAACCGGAACCAGAGCCGACTGTTGAAATGCAGAGAATTGGTACGGCCGACCATGGTTATGTCTCGGTCCCTAAGGAATGGGTGCGTACGCTTGAAAATACGAGCGATGGTAGCTTTAGATATACTGACACCGAGAAGAAGAATATAGTTGCGCTTAATTCTGCTGCCGGGAACTTCGCTGAATCATTCGCCAAAGAACAGTTGAATGACGCAAAGACTGCTAATATGTCTCAGCCGCAGATGACTAATGAAAAGCACGGTTCTTATGATATGTATAAGGTATTCTACTACGAGGAAGCTTCGAAGCAGTGGACCTTTAAGTATGTCTTTGAGGCAGAAGATGGTCGTACGCATTATGTCCAGGTAATTGTAATGGACAAGACTTCGAGCTTGATTAGCTCTGTTCCGGATTCTTGGTCGTTGAATCAGAATTCTGAGGGAGCTCCAGCGAAGACTGAGGAAAAGTCCGAAGATAAGACCGAGGAAAAAACCGAAGACAAGTCTGATAAGTCCGACAAGTCTGATAAGACTAACGATGGAGCCGACGACGATACTGACGACGGTGCCGACGATACTGAAGAGTAAAAGGAAAGCCGCGGCAATCAGCTGCGGCTTTTTTGTGGTAAAATAACAGATATGAGTTTACAAATTGGAATTGTTGGTTTAGCAAATGTTGGCAAGAGCACGCTTTTTAACGCATTAACAAATGCGGGCGCGCTTGCGGCAAATTATCCGTTCGCAACGATTGAGCCAAATACTGGTATTGTTGGTGTTCCTGACGAGCGTCTTAATGTATTGGCAAAAATGTACGAATCGGACAAGGTTGTTCCGGCAACGGTTGAATTTGTTGATATTGCAGGTTTGATTGCTGGTGCGTCGAAGGGCGAAGGTCTCGGTAATAAATTCCTGGCGAATATTCGTGAATGTAAGGTGATTTGCCATGTTGTGCGTGCTTTTGCGGATGCGAATGTGACGCATGTGGCAGGCGGCCCAGATCCGAAGCGCGATATTGAGACGGTAGAGACTGAGCTAGCTTTGGCAGACATCGAGACTTTGGAAAAAACTTTGCCAAAGATGCAGAAAGAGGCACGTGGCGGCGATAAGGATGCTGCGAAACGTGTAGAGCAGGCTACGAAGGCGCTTGAAGCCTTGAAGAGCGGTTCGATGCATATTGATCCAGTTGATGGTCTTGATTTGCTTTCTGCGAAACCAGTTTTCTATATGTTTAATATGGATGAAGCGGAGCTTGCCGATGAGAGTAAGCGCGCAGAGCTAGCGTCATTAGTTGCGCCGCAGAAGTGCGTTTTCGTGAACGCAAAGCTAGAATCAGAGATGGTTGATATGGCACCAGAAGAGAAGCGCGAATTCCTCGATAGCTATGGCATTACCGAGGATGGTTTGACGCAGCTCGTGCATGTTGCCTATGATACGCTCGGTCTTCAGAGTTATTTGACGGCCGGTAAAAAAGAAACGCGTGCTTGGACAATTCCGCAGGGTGCAACTGCGCCAGAGGCAGCAGGTGTAATTCATACCGACTTCCAGCGTGGCTTTATTGCGGCAACGATTTGTTCTTATGATGACTTGGTCCGCCTTGGTTCAGAAAAGGCTGTTCGTGAGGCTGGTTTGATGCGCACAGAGGGTAAAGACTACGTGATGCGCGACGGCGATGTTGTTGAATTTAAATTTAACGTATAAAATTATTTGTTTTTCTATTAGTGCTTATGCTATAATTTTGGTATGAGTCTAGGTTATGGGGTGGGCGACTTCTTCGCCTTAGATATAGGATCCGATGCATTGAGGATGATCGAATTGTCCGGCAACGTCCAGCACGGCTGGGTTTTGCAGCGTTTCGCATACGTTCCAGTGAGTCGTCAAATTCTTCAAGATAGCAGCGATGCTGGTAAGCGTCGTTTGGGAGAAACGATTGTCCAGGCCGCAGAGCAGGCTGGCATTAAAACCAAGAATATCGCTTTAGGTCTTCCTTCCAACAAGACCTTTACGACGATTATCGAGGTTACAACACAAGATAAAAAATCAATCGAAAAGGTTGTTAAATACCACATCGATCAGTATATTCCGATGCCGGTAGAAGATGCGAAGGTCGACTTCGTTATCTTGGGCCCAAGCCCTAACGATCCTTCAGTAACAGAAGTGCTGTTGTCCTGTACTTCGATTAAGTATGCAGAGGAACGCATGGAAGGCGTCGAGAGCTTTGGCTTCAACCTGATTGCTCAGGAACCAGAACCAATTGCAATGTCTCGCTCGCTAACCCCTCCAGGATTGAACGATGCACGCTTGATTATCGACTTCGGCGAAGATTCGACCGATCTTTCGATGGTCTATGGCGCACCACGCCTCGTTCGTATGCTTCCTGGTGGTCTTTCCGTCCTCGTTCGCACGGTTGCCAACTCTCTTAATGTAAAAGAGAGCCAGGCACGCCAGTTTATTTTGAAATTCGGTCTCGCGCAAGATAAGCTTGATGGCCAGGTCTTCAAGGCGCTTGATAGCACGCTTGAGAACTTCGCATCTGAGCTTACGAAATCCGTACGCTTCTTCCAGACCAAGTATCCAAATGTTCCAGTTGGTGGCATCGTCCTCTCTGGCTTTGCTGGCGTGATTCCATTCATGGCAGAGTATATCGAAGCTAAGACTGGTATTCAGACGATTCAGGGTAATCCATGGCAGATGGTAAAAGTAACGCCTCAGCAGCAGCAGGCACTCTCTCAAGTCGCAGCAGAGTTCGCCGTTGCAATTGGCTTGGCAGAAAGGTCAAATTCGAGGTAAGTTATGTACGAAATTAGCTTAGTACCAGATGTAAAATCCGAGTTAATCAAGAAACTCAAACTCCGTAACCTAGTTTTCTTGATTTGCGTAATCGTTGCTGCGTCATGCGGTGGCGTATTCATGATTATGCTCAGTATTACTGGTGGTCAGGGTCTCGCACTAGCTGCACAGGACGAAGAAATGGCTTGCCGTTCTGATGGCAAGATTCCAAAGAGCTCAAAGAAATGCGATAACAAGTATGGTACCGCAATTATGAAGTTCGAGAACGAGGAAGAGTATCTAACCATTCAGGATCAGATGAAGAATCTCTCGCTTCTTAACCAGAATAAGATCAAGTTCTCTCGCGTGTTTAATATTCTTGGCACGATTTTGCCAAACAAAGAAAAGGGCGATGAGAATACGGTAAAGATTAGTGAAATTAACACTGATATTAATAACAATACTTTGTACTTCGACGCACTTGGTTATGCGGATAACAACATTGGTTATCGCGCGCTTGAAGCCTTCAAGAAGAATGCAACTCGTACCTATTACGATTACGGTACTTATATGCGCCGTGACGAAGAAGGCAATTATGTAGCAATTCCTAGCTATTGTATTACTGAGGTTACTGAAAACAGCATTACTTACGGTATCTATCATAAAGGTACGCCAGGCTGTGAAGCGCCAATGGTAGAAGAAGAGAAGGAAGAGACTTCCGACAAAACTATCGACAATCTCCTAGACGAGAATCCTGCCGGTACGACTACGACTACCGATGAGGATAAGGAAGAAACTAAGAAGTCTGAGAATGAGAAGAAAGATATTCGCATTCGCCGTACTTACAATGACACTTCCGATCTTGAAAAGTACAAAGAGGGTAACGACCGCTACGCCTCTGCTGACGCAGAGAAGGTAAGAGGTTATTACTTCGAGAGTAAGTGTTTGCAGTACGACGGTGAAGGTAAGTTTGACGAAGCTGCAACGCTTGAGAAATGTCCGCTTCTCTCCGAAGAACCATACATCGGCGATTCCGCCTATGGTCGTGATAGCGACGAGAACATGGTCCTTTCATTCTCCTCTACGCTAACTATTACGCACGCTGTATTCCTATCTTCGAATAAACATATGATGATTGTTGGTCCTACCCGCCAGAACGTGACGGATAGCTACATCCAGATCAGCGGTATGTTTACCGAAGCAGCACATGATACGGAGGGCACAAAATAATGGCAGGCAAAACTGACGCTCAAAAAGGCAAAGGCAAAGGTGTAGCATTTGGCAAATGGGCTAGAATTGATAAAGCTCAGCGCAATATGCTGCTCGCCGTTTGTGGCACATCCGTAATCTTGGGTGTTACCGTTGTAAGTATCATTTACTTCGCTAAGGTTATCGCATTTAATGGAAAACTAATTGGCGAGAAAGATACGATTATTAAGGATTATAAGTCGATTCAGACTAGCCTTAACACGATTAAGGATAAGGTCGAATCTTTGAAGAGTGACGAAAAGCTTGAGGTCGTTAGTCGCACGCGTGCAGCCGACTGTATGAAGCTTACTAATAAGCTCAACGGCGATGAGGAAGGTAAGAGTAGCGACGAAGAAACTAGTGTCGTAAGCGATATCGAGCTTGCACGCATCTGTACTTCGCTTCGTGTGATTCCTGATGCGATTCCTTCTAAGGAAAACGTTGAGGCTACACTCGCTAGCTTGAACCAGCTTCTCCTTTGGAGCGATGGCGCAATTCAGATTGAAGGTATCTCTGGCGCCGACGTTGAAAACGCTACTTTGTATGACGAAAATGGTACGCCTGTTCAGACATCTTTGAAGCCAATCGGCGCTTCCTTGTCGATTGACGATACGACCTATCGCGTTCATAAGGCGCTTGATACGATTGAGAATTCTATCCGTAACTATGATATCGCTTCAGCATCGATTACGTTCTCTGGCGACTCTAGAGACTCCGAATCGATTGAGTTGCATACAACGTTTAGAGCTTATTACTCTAGTACGGCTGGTATAGAAAAACAATCCAAGAAGGTCTGTGCAGATGATACGAGCGATAAATGCACAGGTAAAAAGAGCTCGGGAAAGAAGTCTAAGAAATGAAAAACTCAGATATAGCATTGGTTATCTTGGTAGCTTCTATCTCGGTTGTTGTTTCTTACTTCCTGGGTAATGCTATTCTTGGCGACCCTAATGAGAGAGTAGAAAATATCTCTTACATGAACAAGATTGATGCTAATGTCCAGGATCCAGACATTGAAACCTTTAACCCATACGCCTTGAACCCTACGGTTGAGGTCTATGTCGGTAACTGTGGCCCGCTCGAGGAGTGGAATGAGGCTAAGCACGTTTGTGTGCCTAAAGAAGGCCTTAGCGACAGCGAAAAAGACGAAGATAGCCAGGACGATACGGACGCGGACAAGAGCGACGATAGCTCTGACACTGGAGATGAGTAATGCTGCTCTCGAAAGAGCAACAAGATAGTGTAGTAAATCTTCTTGTCGAAGACGGTCTTGTTGATGCCGCTTTAGTCAAGAAGGCTTATACGGAGGTCCAGAAGAGTGGACAGCCTATTTTGGCGGCCCTGAAAGCTAAGGACCTCGCTGCTGATGACGCAATTCAGCATGCCACTGCAATTGTTACAAAGACTCCATATATCGATCTTCGTAATATTAAGTTCGATAAAGAGAAGTTATTGAAGATTCCGCAGGAAATTGCGGAACGTCAGAAAGTTGTACCGCTTGGCCTCCAGGCGGGTCAGCTCGTTGTGGCCGTGTTGGATCCAACCAACATTCAGCGCATGGATTACATCTCTACGCTCGTAAAGATGCCTGTACGCCCGATTATGACGTCGGAAGCGGGTATTGCGAACGCGATGATGCAGTACGTTGCCGACCTTAAAGATGTCGACAAGGTCGCAAAGAAAGAGGAAGCAGAGAAGAAGCATAGCTCTGAAGCTCAGACGATTACGCAGGACTCGCCAATCTCTAAGGCGCTTACTTCGATTCTTGATTATGCTGCAAAGTCTAAGGCTTCAGATATTCATATCGAGCCACTCGAGAAATCTTTGGTTATTCGTTGCCGTATCGATGGTGTGCTTCGTAAGACGATGGAGCTGCCAAAGTCGATTGAGCCAGCGTTGATTTCTCGCATCAAGATTATGGCGCGTTTGAAGATTGATGAGCACCGCATCCCGCAGGATGGTCAGTTTGCTGTGATTGTGAATGATAATGAGATTGACCTTCGTATTGCTACTTCGCCAGTAGTCTGGGGCGAGCAGGTGGTTATTCGTCTTTTGGATAAATCCGGTACCTCGATGGAAGTTGAGTCGATGGGTATGTGTGGCCGTGCTCTTAAGGATGTTTTGGAAGGTATTTCACGTCCGAACGGTATGATTCTTACCTCTGGTCCTACGGGTTCTGGTAAGTCTACTACGCTCTATGCTTTGATTAAGAAGATTAAGAATGAAACGATCAACATTGTCACACTCGAGGACCCGGTCGAGTATAAGATGGACGGCGTAAATCAGATTCAGATTAACACTGATGCTGGTCTTACCTTCGCTTCCGGTCTACGTTCTATCTTGCGTCAGGACCCTGACGTAGTGATGGTCGGTGAGATTCGCGATGCAGAAACGGCTAACCTTGCGGTTCAGGCGGCTTTGACTGGTCACTTGGTGTTCTCGACTTTGCATACCAACTCGGCTGCAGGTATTTTGCCTCGTCTTCTCGATATGGGTATCGAGCCATTCTTGATTGCTTCGACTTTGAATACGGTTATTGGTCAGCGTCTTGCTCGTCGCGTTGCAGAACGCCGCGAAACTCACATGACGACTGACCTTGAGACTGCTTCGATTAAACAGATTGTTGGTAATTTGTTGCCACAGTCGGCCGCAGAAGTTGCGCCTAAGTCTGAGGCGATGGGTTATGGCACCTTGCCGCTAGCAACTAGCCCAAGCTTTACGATGGTGAAGGGTATTGAGACTGAGGACGCTCCTGGTGGTTATAAGGGCCGTGTTGGTCTCTATGAGACGATTTCGGTTGATGATGATATTCAGAAGTTGATTGTTGCTCACGCAACGTCTGGCGATATTATGCGCGTTGCAAAGATGAAGGGTACGATTACGATGCGCCAGGATGGTACGCTTAAGGCACTTACTGGCGTTACTACGATGGATGAAGTGAACCGTGTTGCGTCAGATTTGGCGTAGTTTTAGGCTATAATAAAGACAAACAAATCAGGAGGTTGTTATGGGCGAGTATGCTAAGAACGACTCGGGCAATGAAAATAATAATCCGTCTCCATGGGCAAGTTTCGACTTCGGCAGTGGTTCGACTTGGGCAGAGAATGACGCTGGTTTGGACAAAGAAGATAATAAAAGTGGGTCTACTTGGGATGAATTAAGGACTGGCCCGATTATCGAGGATGAGACGACTCCGGATTCGGTGGAAGAAAAAAGTATTGCCGAGAAGTATACTACGCTTAGCGAGATAGAAGGAGCTCTGGAAAAACTAAAGCTTCAAAAAGAATGGCGAGATATGCTTTCTGGTTTCTCGGAGCCACTCGGTAAGGCGGTCGACGATCCGAATTACGATATAAATTTTAGCGGTGGAAGTTCGGGAATATGTAAAATCGACAGCGGGATGATAGTCCTGAAGGCGATTACGAGTGACGAATACAATAATCGCGAGCGAGATGACGTTAGGTTGCCGAAACCTGATGAAAAACGCTATTTAATGAAGATAGGCCGCGGATATAACAGCAAAAACGATTTTAGTGATGAGGGCGGCACGGTTACAATCGACGGCTTCACTAGAGGTGAATATTATCCGCCTTTTGTTAGTGAAATTGATTTCACTTTTGAAAATAAGGCGGAGAATTCTAATATTCCGTCTCGAATAGAAACCGCTTTATCGCTACTATTCAATGATAATCAGCGAAGTGAAGAAGAATGGGAAGATGTCCATGACCTCGAACATATGGTTGAATGGTCGGAAGAAGACGAGGATGATGCTGCGATTTTTTTGGAGCGCACGGGATATTCGAGTATTGAAGAGATGAAAAATGCAATACGGAGAAGAGGTCCAAGCAAGGATGAGGCGAGGAATGCGTTGAATATCATGCGTGATGTTGTACGCGATATTGGTGATGCAGATGACTTGGATAATAAAATCAACATCCTCGATGCGAAGCGCAATGAAATTTTGCAAGAAAGAGCGGTTGCCGCTGAAGATGCGGAGATGCAAGAGCTAAGGAAGAGCCTTGAAGGAATTGCCGAATCCCTTAAGAATGGTGGCAAGCTGAGTTTGGAAAATCTTCAGACGGTCTTTGATGATAGACTAAATGACGATTCTTTGGCTAAAGATATCAAGGATCATATCGGAATAGATGAGCAGGTCATAAGGCAGTTGCTTAACAAAGATTAGAATTGCTTAAAACAACCCCGTGCGGGGTTGTTTTTTGTTGATTGAGGTTTCGAGAGAGCGCATCGCTAAAGCGATGCTATACCTCAGTGCGTCGCCTCGGAAAGAGAAGTGCGAGCACTTTCTTTCGCTCGGCTCCTACTTCGGACGAACTACGTTCGTCTCTCTAAGCTCCGACATAAGTAATTAAAAATACGACCATAAAGGTCGTTTTTTAATTACTGGTGCGGGTTGAGAGAGTCGAACTCTCATGTTGAGTTTGGAAAACTCACATAATAACCGTTATATGAAACCCGCAATTTTTCCAAAATACGCATGGGGTGGGTAAAAGGGTTCGAACCTTCGACCTTCGGTGCCACAAACCGACGCTCTAACCAGCTGAGCTATACCCACCAAGGGATACGTACTTTGGTATTATATCAGATTATTGCCTAATGCGCAAAGACTAGAAGATAGGTTAGGTAGCCAAGACCACCACCGGCAGCGATAACACCGAGGACAATGAGAGTCCAGAGCCAGCCGGATTTTTTCTTTGGATCCTGAGTAATGATATGTTTTTTAGCATTTTCAGTAGCACGAGTTGGGCTCTTCTGACTATAAACGTTACGGGTGCTGCGAAGAGTAGAAGTGCTAGTTTCTGGAATATTCTTGCCGAGTGGACGCTTTTCGACCTTAGTATTAAGAACGAATGGGGAGCGACCGCCAAGGGAATAGTTGTTGGCGTTTGGCGCTTCGCGTTTCTTGAGAACTGGGGTAGCCGTAGTTGCCTTTGCTGCTGGTTTAGCAGCAGGTTTTGGCGCTGGAGCAGCTGACTTGGCAGCTGGCTTAAGGACTGGGCGAGCTGCAGCCTGAATAGGATGAGCAGGGCGAGCTGGCACGGGGCGCATAGCTGGCTTGCTGACTGGTTTAGCTGGAGCAACAGTTGGTCTTGCGACGGTCTTTGTGACTGGTTTTACGGCTGGGCGGGAAGCAAGACGGGAAATAGGTGCTGGAGTTGGTTTAGCGACAGGTTTGACTGCTGTTTTTGCGGCTGGCTTAGCAGTTGGATGGGTAGTGCGGCGAGGCGCAAAATCCATCATAATGCCACGGTGGGCTGGTTTTGCAGCCGGTTTTTGTGGTGCGCTAGGAGTAGCTGGCTTTGGCTCAGCTTTTGGCTGGGCTTTAGCGGCGTTACGGGCGCTGATTGCTGCGTTTACTGCTTTGTCTAGTTCGTTGTAGTCAATATTGTCGCTCATCTTATACACCTTTAGCTATCTCTACGATAGCACAGAATTGGTCTGCAATCAAACTTGCGCTACCGATTAAGAGGCCGTCGATGCCGTCGATTTCAAGATAAGCTTTAGCGGTATCCTTGTTGACGGAGCCACCGTAGAGGACAGAAATCTCTTCGGCGACGTCTTTGCCGTAGAGCTTGGCGATGTGCTTGCGGATGATGCGCTCAGCCTCGATGATATCGATTGGCTCAGCTGGTTTAGCGCCCTTATTGCTGCTGATGGCCCAAACTGGTTCGTAGGCGATGATGACTTTGCTGATATCTTCTTTGCTAACTTCATGAAGACCGCTAGTGAGCTGGTTGTTGATGGCGGCAGCGGTTTCGCCGTCTTTACGTTCAAGGGCAGTTTCGCCAATACAGAGAATAGGTGTGACGTTGCTACGGATAGCAGCGGCAACCTTCTGGGCGATATCTGCTTCGCTTTCATTGAAAACATAGCGGCGTTCGGAATGGCCGATAATAGCGTAATCTACGAGACCGCGGATCTGACCGAGAGCGACCTCGCCAGTGTATGCGCCGTATTCGCGCCAGTAGAAGTTCTGAGCAGCGAGTTTGAATTGGCGGCGATTGACCTGAAGAGAAAGAGGCTGAAGGGAAACAGTGCTTGGTGCAAGAACCATCTGAACCTTGCGGGATGGCTGGATGCGATTGCTGAGCTTGTTGAGATAGAGGCTGGCTTCACCGGTGGTGAAGTTCATTTTCCAGTTAGCGATGATGTATTTTTTGCGTGGAGTATCCATTATGATGCCTTTCTAGATTTTATAGTTTGGTTGTCCGTATGCACCCCAAGCGAAGATGAAGAGCATTTCGTTAGCGATGAATGCGAAGGTTGCGACGATGCTGGCAATCGGCATGATTGGCGCAAAGGAAAGGATGGTGATTGTCCAGGCAATCATCGTACCCACGATTTCGACTGTGAAGATTTGCGCCTTAAAAAGGCGTGCGACGCCAGCGATAATCTTGCGCATATGATCGTTGTAAAGCTTTACGATTAGGGCAATAAGGCCGAGAGCGACAACGACGCTAATAACTGTCGTAATGACGGTGGCGGCGGTGTTTGGCTCGTTATAAACGGCGCCGGTTGCCTCATTTGGAATAAACCGAATCGAGTCGATAGTTGGCTCGTGGTTGATTAAGCGATAGATAAATAAATAGATGTGAATGGCGGCTAGCCCCAACCCCAGCATGGCGCCAGCAAAAAGCAGGAGTCTGCCAGAAGCGCGGAGTATGCGCGCAAATAGATACCTCTTCATACTTTTATTTTAGCACAAGCGGTATCAAAAAGCGCAGCACTTTTAAGGGGGCTGCGCTTGAGGTGCGGAATTATTTGTCGTAAACGGCAAGGATGCCGCGGAGAGCATAGGCGGTGTCTTCGTGTGAGCGGACAGTGATAGTGTCGACGCCCATCTGAACAACAGGGTAATCGTTGCCACCAGGCTGAGTCATATCGCCAAAGTAGAGAACTTCGGATTTTTTGACGTTGAGCTCTTCGAGCAAGTGGGTCATACCGAAGACTTTGTTCATGCCAGGAACGAAGGCGTTAATAGAAGTGGTGCCACCGATTTCATACTCGTAGTCTGGAGCGAGCTCCTTGGTGCGAGCAACGATAGCTTCGCGCTTCTTGCAATCTGGGTCCCAAGCATACTTAGCTTCGGTGCCGGCTTTCTGACCGAGAGCGGAGAAAGTGACCTGACTGAGACGATTTTCGATAATTTCGTCGCCTTCTGCGAGCTTATCTGCTTCCCAGTAGCCGAGTTCGGTCGCAGCAGTTTCGATAGCTTTGGTGATTTCTTCGACCTGCTTGTCGGTGAGAGGGAAGTTATAGACCTGCTCCCAGTCGTTCTTGGCGGCGCTGAAGCGGTAGTACTGGGTACCCTGAGCGACGAAGAGGTGGAGATGCTCGAGTTGCTCTGGGGTGGTGCCGACGTCTTTGAGGCGGTCGACGATCTGGATTAGGAATTGCTCGAATTTCTGGCCACTGATTGGCGCAATTTCGTATTTGCCAAGGAGATCACGAAGAAGCTCGGCAATCTCGTCTGGGATTGGCGTCTTGGCAATGTTTAATGTTTGATCGATATCAAATGAGAGTACTTTTTTCATATATCTATTATACAGGAAATTTTGGCATGGAAAAACCGCGCCTCCTTTCAAGCGCGGTTATAGATTTTTCCTGAATCATTGACCCGAAGATTATTTGAGCTTGCGATCGAGCGTCATCATTCTCTCACGTTCCTTGATGTTATACTCGAACAACTCCTCAGGAGTCATCTCGTAGAACTTCTTAGGTGCGGGAGCGGCCGGCTTAGGATCGGGCTGCTTAGGAGGCTGATTCTGAGGCTGATTGCCATCGCCATCGGACTTGTCCTTAGGAGGATCCTGAGGCTTACCGCCGGACTTGTCGTCCTTAGGGTCGTCCTTAGGGGGATCCTGAGACTTGTCGTCAGATGCAGGTGCCGGATTGAGCAGGTTGTTGCACCAGTCATTCCACCAACCGCCGATCTTAGCGATATGCTCGTCCTTGATTGCGCAGTTAGGAAGGATAACGGTGAACTGATCAGGCTTCTCGTCATGCACATCAATCTTAGAACCCTGCTTCCACGGCTCAGCCATGTTCTCCTTACGGAGCTTCAGCCACTGGCCGAGATCGGCGCTAAGCGCGTCAAACATCTCCTTGGTTGCGGGGCAGACCAGAAGCAGATCCCAGGTGCCCTTGTCGATAGTGACGGAGCAGCATGTGGACTTGTCATAAGCTGCCTTTTCGATCTTCTGTCCCTTTGCGTTGTAGTAATTAACTCTTTTTCCCATGAGTTTGTCCTCCTTATCAATTTTTTTTCGTTTTTAGCAAACGTGATGGGGCTCGTGACCGAGCGTTGGATGCGGCAGAGGAGGGCTGCTACACCCGACGCTCAGCACGAGCTGGGAGTTAATTACAGTGGTCAATAATTCATTAATAATGTGCGGTATGCTCTTCTGAACATACGCTTACATTATAGCACAGATGGTTTAAAAAGTCAAGAGTTGTAAATCAAAATTGACAAAAAATCAAGAAAAATGTCCCGCGTGGATAAGCGGGAGCATTTTTGAGCTAATAACAGGGGCGGAATTAGCGAACGAGGGCGAATTTGTTCTTGCCGCGTTTGATGAGTGCAAGTTCGTTAACTGGCTGATCTTCGGTGATTTTTGCGCTATTTACGGAAATAGCGTTACCGGAGAGAAGCTTGCGGCCTTCGCCCTTGCTGGAAGCGAGTCCAGTTTCGACGAGAATATCGAGGAGCTGGGCGCCCTTGTTAGCAGTAGGGAAGCTCTTTGCGAGCAAATCAAGCTCGTCGGCGCTTAGATCGGAAAGCTGGCCGTCGCCGAAGAGAATAGCGGTGATTTTTTCGGCAGATTTAGCAGCCTCAGCGCCGTGAACAACCTCGGTAACCTTAGCGGCGAGCTGGCGCTGACCGTAGCGGGCACCTGGGTTTTCGGCGTGCTTAGCGAGAATCTCGTCGAGTTCTTCTGGGGTGACGAAAGTGAAGTACTTGAAGTAATCTTCGAGAGCGTCGTCAGACTGGTTGAGCCAAAACTGGTAGAAGTCGAAGATGCTGGTTTTGTTGGCGTCGAGCCAGACAGCGTTACCTTCGGACTTGCCAAACTTGCGGCCGGTGACCTTATCGATGATAAGTGGGCAGCTGTAGGCGTCAGCCTTGGCGTTTTCGAGGCGTTTGATGAGGTGGATACCAGAGGTGCAGTTGCCATATTGATCGGCGCCGCAGAGCTGAAGATCGACGTTGTGCTCACGGAAGAGGTGAAGGAAGTCGTAGCCCTGGATGAGGGTGTAGCTAAACTCGGCATAAGAAATACCGGAGCCACCTTCGCCAATGCGAGCCTGGACGAATTGACGATCGAGAAGCTGAGTCATACTGAAAGCCTTGCCGATTTCGCGGAGGAAAGGAAGGATTTTGACCTCGCCGAACCAGTCGAGGTTATCGAGAATCTTAGTGTCAGCAGGGGAATGAGTGACACGGACGATTTGCTTAGCGAGAGCAGCCTTGTTGGCGGCGATTTCGTCGAGACCCTTGAGGTCGCGTTCGACGGTATCCTTTGGGTCGCCAATCTGGCCGGTAGCGCCACCGACAAGATAATAAGGAGTATAGCCGTGGCGAACGAAGCAAGCGCACATCATGAGAGCAGCGAGATGGCCGATGTGAAGAGAATCGGCGCTAGGATCGGTGCCCCAATAAAAATTACGCGGAGCTTTGTCTAGATCTGATACTTGGTCCAGCGTGTGCTCGGCAACGAAACCGCGCCACTGGAGCTCTTCGGATAATTTCATGGAATACTCCTTTTAGTTATTAACCTTTTAATTATATAACAGGGGAGAAGAAAAATAAAACTTGCTTGGTGTAAAAAGATTATGCTAATATTTAGGTAGTGTAGAGGCGAAAAATATAAAACAAAAAACTGCGAAGAGTGGAAAGATTTTTGTGAAGAGTGTATTTTTAGCTTCGGCTAGGACAATAAAGAGGTGCAGTAAGATCGCAGCGTTTTTGCTTGCGAGCTTTTTTGCGCTAAATATTAGCAGCGCAGTTTATGCGGATGCTACTACTGGTATTATTACTGATAAAAATGATGTTCGTTGGGAATATATTCTTGACGGCGATTTGACGATTAAGTTTTACGATAAGCCGGCTGCGGCTACAACCGTAAAAGTTCCATCTCTTTCCGAATTGATTAGTTTGGTGCCAGGTGCACCTTCCACTCTTGATACATATTTTCTAAAAAGTGCGCGTGCAGATTTGCAAGATGCGGCATTTCCTGATGTAGAGCGTCGCGTGGCGACTGCGGACACGACGAAGCTCGACATGACGGATACTTCGAAAATTCAGATTCTTGGCGTGAAGCCAATTATTAATCCAGCAGTCGAGACGGAGCTGGTCTTTGGCGAAAATATGGTGCTTGGTGACGAACCTGGCAAGGTAATTGATGCGGAAGTCTGCAAATCGCCAAAGAAAGATACTTGGAATGGAGCATATACTTGCGACTATGATTATTGGGTTCAGGTACATTATTTGATTCCGGATTACGATATTATGACAGACGAAGAGAAAGCGACGTATGTTCCGTCTGCGAGTAAAATAGGATGCTGGGATTTAGGCAATAATGTAACAGATTTAAATTTCGATAAGAATAAGTGCTACGTGGGTTCGGTCAGCGCTATAAGTAGCGTTCATTGGTATGCAAACTCGAAAAGCGGTAGCTATGATACCCGTGCTGGCGGCGTTTTTTCTGGTTATAAACTAAAACTTACGAACTTCAGCGGCGATAATTTTAACTATGTTGGTTGGCATACTTTTGCTAATTCAACTTTTGCTGATACTACGATCACGATTAGCGGTAATGCTTTCCTTGGTGAAAATATTTTCATGAACACCAATATCGAGAAGGCGATTATTAATACGGAGAAAGTCGGCTCGGGCTTGTTTAGGGATTGTTCGAAATTGACGAAGTTTGAATATGCAGATGATGTGACTGTTATTGCCGAAGACACTTTTGCCGGTACTGGCTTAACTACGGTTGATCTTTCTGGGACGAATATTAAAACGATTGGCGCGAGAGCTTTCGAGGGGGCTAAGGTTACTAATGTTAAACTCGATGGCGTTCAGAGGATAAACTACAAGGCTTTCTCAAATAATGACGTCAAAGAATTGACTTTGCCAAAATCGATTAATTATTTGCAGGCTCTATTGTTCTCTGGCAATAAGCATATGAAGAAGCTCACGATTGCTTATGACACGTTAACTAGCGGCACAACCTTGCCAATGTTTGCGGTATTAGATAATAGATACAGCTTAACTCCAGGCGAGGAAACTCCAACTCAAACGATTGAGGAAGTAAATATTATTGCGCCATATGCGGATGACGAAGAAGTTAGCAGCACGCATGTTACTTATAATCAGTATAAGTGGAACTTTAATGCATACGATCAGCGTTACATGCCGGAATGTCCAAATCAGCATGGCGTAAAGCGAAATGTCGACTGTAATGGCAACTCCGCCGCAAGCAATGATTATGGGGAGACGCAGTATGGCGCTTATGTTCATAACTACTATGAACTGACCGATAAGCAGAATTATCGTGGTTCTGGCAGTGATTTTGAGGACGAATATGCGCACGTCGATACATATAAGAACGTTCTAGCGCCAATCTATTTCCACTATATGCCAAACATTCGTAAGATTACGATTGGTGAGGGGTATGAGTTTATCGGCGCAATGGCCTTCTATAATTACAAAGGCACAGGTTTAGGTTCTGGCAAGACATTATTCGAAGGAAAAGGCGTTGAGCAGACTGGCTTTGCGCTAAATTTGCCGGATAGCCTTAGGGGAGTTGGGAATGGAGCATTCTTTGGTCAGTTCCAGGACAGCATTGACTTCACGATTCCTAGGAATATCGAATTTATTGGCATCAATGCATTCATGGATACATTTTTCTATGATAAGGATGTAGATTTTCCGAATCTCGTAGCGCTTGGCGACCATGCCTTCGAAAAGACTCGCGTCAAGAATATTCACCTATACGATAAATTGAAGTATATGGGCATGGAGGTATTTTCGGACTGTTTGTTCATAAAAGATATTACGTTTGATTTAGACGTATTTAATCCGGATATTAATATGGCGTGGGCTTTGCCGCATCGTGGCGGAGGTATGTGGTATGATAGTCAGTTCCATATGACACAGCACTTCGGGCCACGACATCCGTATGGCTTTAGTCAAGCTGAAATTGAGAAATATGGCTTAAACGTACAGGATCGCAGCGCTTACGATTCGTATAATTATTGGCCGCTCAAGTTTGGTACGATTACCTTTACTGAAAAAAATATTAGTCAATTGCCGAATGGTTTTAACAACTGCTATTACGGAAGAACTAGCTATGGCGGTAGCTCTAGTAACTGGATAGATAACGTTGAAGTTGGCAATACTTACTGTCCAGGCGGTTCGTATGGTTCGGGCATTTATAATACATTTTTCGGACATATGAATGCAGAGAAGTTTGACATTGGCGAAACAAATTGGAAGGTATTATCGCCGCGCATGTTTTCGAATACTAGCAGTAATGAGGTAATCCTTCCGAAGGGTCTAGAAGTAATCCCGGGCGATTCTTTTGCGGACTCATATATAGGGAAAGAATTAACTTTGCCGAATACGTTGAAGGTTGTCGGCGATGCAGCGTTCGATAATGGTCGTATCTATAAGGCCGAAGTGTGGAATCCAACGACGTGGACTTATGAAAAGACGTATGACTGGCTAGAGAAGTACTCAATAAAGATTAAAAACTTGCCTAAATCGCTTGAGTATATTGGTAATGACGCATTTTGGGGCGATTATAACCTGACGACGGATGTTGATTTGCCGAATTTGAAATATGTCGGGTACCATGCTTTCTGGGGCACCCGCGTACGCGACGTTTATTTGCCGCCATCGATTGAGGTATTGGGTGGTGCTGCATTTGCGAATATTACTACATTGCGCGATATTACGATCGATTTTGACTTTGGTGCTTTGCCTCCAAATAAAATGACTTTTTCTCCGGAATACTTCCCGCAATCAGCACGAGATTTTGCTGGAGCAAATCTTTTCCAATACATTACGATGAGCTGTTCTGCGACGGGTATGGCCGACTCTAAAAGTTATCCAGTCACGAACTTCTATAGTATTTTCAACCAAGGCAACGTGGACGACGTTAAGGATGGCAATAGGATTATCGAGTATGGCCAAAACAAAGCGCACACACATTTCGGCAAGGTGACCTTTACGGAAAATGCGAAGACCGACATTTTTATGTATAATTCTTCCGAGTATGAGCCGAAGTATTATGGTGCGGGCTATTTCGCAGGCTTAGAGTTTGACGAGCTTGATTTGGGCGCTTCTGGATTAAAGAGTATCACTAAGCTTCCATTTGCCTTCAATGATGTAAAGATTGGCAAGCTGACACTTCCGGCTGGTCTAGAAACTATTGAAAACAGTAGCTTTGTGAGGGCTGAGATTGGGGACTCGTTTACGATTCCGGCTTCTGTTACGTCAATTGGCGCCAATGCCTTTATGGAAGCAAAACTTGGCGGTGACGTTACAATTGAGGATGGTTCGAAAAAATTAACGTTCGCGACTAACTACGGCACTTCGAATACATTCTTAAGAACTACGATTGATGGAACGGTCACTGTTCCTGGCAGAGTGAATGGCCTCATTGGACAGAACTTCATGGAAGCAAAGTTAGGCGGTCTAAAACTAGGTAATGGTATCGAAACGATTGGCATGAATGTTTTCTTGCGCGCAACGATTAATGATCCGGTTGTAATCCCAAGTAGTGTGAAAAGCATTCAAGAGAATGGCTTTATGGAGGCAAAACTCGGCGGCCTAACGCTAAATAATGGCATTCAGTCGTTTGGTAAATGTTCTTTCATTCGCGCAGAGATTGATGGTGAGTTCTCCTTCCCAAGTACGGTAAAAGAGATTGGCGAGGGCGCATTTATGTATGCGAAAATGCATACACAAGACTCATTCAAGGAAGGTCTTGAAACGGTCGGCGCAGGCGCATTTATTCATACGAACTTTGCTGACGAATTAGTGATTCCAAGCACGGTTAAGCAGATTGGCTGGAGCGCATTCAACGCTGGCGAGGCGGACGTTCACTACAAGACTGTGACGATTAAGCCAGATTTGACAATCGCATCGGCTTCGAACCAGAGAGTGCATCAGTTGCTTTGGAATGCAAGCGTAGATAAACTTATCATCGACTCAAGCAAGCTCGTTGCAATGGACCAGGGAATTGAAGGCCGTGTCAGCGAACGGGATAACGGTGAAGAGTTTTGGAATATGACCATGAAGGAAGTTGTTATCAATAACTTGCCAAAGATTACTTATGCGGCATTCAACAAGTGTAATAAGCTTGAGATTGTCGATATGAGCAAGAATGCGAAGATTCGCGAAATTGACGATCAAGCATTCATGGACGATTCGGCGCTTCATGTCATTAAATTCTCGCCAAGCATTAAGAATATGGACGTTGTTCTTGGTGAGAGTGCATTTGCAAATACGGGCTTTACGACGATTGGTAGAGAGGGCACTGACTTCGATCTTACTGCAGCAAACTTTGATGCTACTGGCGGTGCTACGTTCTCCAGGATGGCGAAGCTTAAGAGCGTCGATATTCCAAGTAACTTTAGCTATGCAAAGATTCCGGAAAAAACATTTGCCGACTCGACGGAACTTGAAGAGGCAACGGTTGACTATAAGATTAAGTTGATTGATAATGCGGCGTTCTCGAACGATAACAAACTCAAACGTATCTTTATTTGGGGCAATACAACGATTTTGGACGAAAATTTGCCTGGATACGTTGCGCCAATTAACGGTATGGGCGCAGATGGTGACGAGGAACCGGAAGAGGAAGTGTATGGGCCGACGATTCCGGAAGGCACTGACATCTATGCTTATTCGTCTTGGAATGCCGAACCGTATGCTGGCAGTTCGAGCCGTGAAAACTTTGAGGGTACGTTCTATCCACTCGATGAGGTTTTGTATATTACTACGAACAAGACGCATGTTAAGGTTAATGACGAAAACGCCGACTTCGACAAGACCGGCATGATTGTCTACGGTATGCGCCGTGATGGTATCGTGCTCGAATCTGATCACTGGTCAGAATATGATGGCGTTGCTTATACGCGTAGCTCCAAGGATCTTAATTTCGCCAAGATGGCCCCAACGATTACGGAGAATCCTGACTTTGGAACGGTCTGGGATACGCCAGTGCCGCTTGCAGAACTTAGCCTTGCTAACGAAAACTTCGCAAACATCGATTTCGAGTTGATTGACGACGCTGAAGGCGTGGCGGGTGTTAAGCTTGTGAACATTATCTATACGGATAAATATACTGAAAATGAGCCAGATACAGATGTCTTGCCGTTGACTGATGGCGGTTGGATCGTTCCGATCCCTACTATTCCTGTAACGCTCGATAATATCATGGGTTATATTGCGATTATGATCGGCGCGTTCGGCGTGATTGTGGCGCTGTTGATTGTTTCACGCAAAATGACTCGCCGTCGCTAAAAACGTTTGATCTCGTTTCTCGTGCGGTATAATAAAACTACGCATGAGAGGTAATAGCGAGAAATTTGAGAGTGGGCCAAAAATCGTAGTATACTTTTTGGCTGTTCTCGCCTCGATTGTTTACTTGGTTTATCGCATTGCATTTACGATGCCATTCGAATTACGTCCAGTTGATATCATCATCGGTCTCGTAGTTTTGATTCTTGAAATCATTGAGTCATTCGAATATATCGTCCATTTTTTCAATGTTTTGCGTTACAAAAAAGTGTCGCCAAAAACGCCAAATTATAAGGGGGAATATCCGGATGTCGACGTGTTTATTGCGACTTTGAATGAAGATGAAGATGTTTTGCGCGGCACATTGAAGGCTTGCGCGGCGATGAAATATCCAAAGCCAAAAAAAGTGCATATTTATTTATGCGACGATGGCGAACGCAAAGAATTGAAGAAATTAGCGCGTGAGTTTGGCGCAAAATATATTGCACGCGAGAAGCATGATTTCGCGAAAGCAGGGAACTATAATTTTGCTTTGAAGCAATCGGATTCGCCATATGTCGCAATCTTTGACGCGGATATGCGCCCGGAGAAAAACTTCCTAATGAAGACGGTGCCGTTCTTTATGAAAGAAGAAAAAGTCGGCTTCGTGCAGACGCCGCAGGCTTTTAATAATCCGGACATTTTCCAGGCGCGTTTTGGTAAGCGTTTGCCACTAGAGCAGGATTATTTCTATCGTTATATTCAGCTTGCGCGCAATAATAATAACTCGGTGATTTTGTGCGGTACGAACTGTGTAATTGATCGCCAGGCTTTGAAGGCAGTAGGCGGCTTTGCGCAGGCGACGATTGCGGAAGATGTGGCGACTGGCATGCTAATTGAAGCAAAGGGCTATCGTGGCATTGCGATTGCAGACATTCTTGCGCATGGCGAAGCAGTGAATAATGTTTCGGGTTTCTTGCGTCAGCGTTCACGTTGGGGCCGTGGTTGTATTCAGACGGCTAAGGCTTACGGAATCTTTAGCGTAAAAGGTCTTAAAATGCGCCAGAAGCTCGATTACTTGGTGTCGATTAAATATTGGTGCTTTGGCCTCAGACGCATGTTCTTCATGGCTTTGCCACTCATTTACGTATTCTTCCATGTGATTGCAATTGAGGGCGATTTGCGCGTATTCTTGCCACTGTTCTTTACGCAGTACTTACTCAAGCGCTTCGTGGTGGACTGGGTGGATGGCAACCGTAAATCTTCGACTTGGATGAAGATTTATGAGTTGATTCAGGCGCCATATTTGATGTTTGTAGTATTGCTAGAATTGATCGGTATTTCGCGCAAAAAGTTTGCCGTGACGAAGAAGGGCAAAGCAGCGGCTGGTAAAAAGGCCTTGGCTGACGGTATGCTATTCCTCGCGCATTGGCTACTAATTATGCTAAACGGCCTTGGTGTAGCAGTGGCGATTTATAAGCTAAAGTACGAGAGACTAGAGTTGTATATTATTCCGATTATCTGGATTTCGATTAATATTTTGTATTTGTTTGCAGCGGTCATCTTCGATTTGCGTAAGAGCCGCACGCCGAAAGGCTTTAAGCCGGGTGAGTGCCAGAAATATAGTGTTTTGGCGATGCTTGGAGTTATATGGAGAGGTAAATGCGAAAAGTAATATTTGCGTTCTTAGCCATTGCGTCAGTGATTGGATGTGTGTATGGTTTTTCATTAATTACACAGCAAGTTGAGGAGGAGCACGTAGTGGAAATTCCGGAAACAAAGTGGTTATACGCTCGTAATGGCAAACTTGTTACGAATAAGGGACGTGAGGTGCAATTAAAAGGTATTAGCACGCACGGTATTCAGTGGTTTGGTTATTTGTATAGCGAGAATACGATTAAGCATTTACGTGACGATTTAAAGACTAATGTTATTCGTATCGCGATGTATACAGATGCTGGTGCGAATGGCTATATGGCGAATAAATCACTAAAAGACAAGGTTTATGAGCTTGCTGATGCGGCGATTAGACAGGACATGTATGTGATTATTGACTGGCATATTTTGGACGATAGAAATCCACAGACCAACAAGGCGGAAGCGTTGAAATTCTTTGCCGAAGTGTCGGAGAAATATAAAGATGAGCCATTGGTAATTTATGAGATCTGTAATGAACCGAACGGCAGAGATGTGAAATGGGACACGGATATTAAACCTTACGCCGAGGAAGTGATTGCGGCGATTCGTGCAAATAGCCCAGAGTCGTTAGTGATTGTCGGCACGCCTGACTATGATAAAGATTTCATAGAGGCTGGCGCAAATCCACTAGAAGATTCGAACGTGGCTTATGCATTACATTTTTATGCTGGCTCGCATAATAAGACGCTTCGCGATGCGGCAGATAATTTCCGTCAAAAAGGTTTTACGTTATTTGTGTCGGAATGTGGCGCAACGGATGCGACCGGTGCGGGAGAACTGCATGAAGAAGCGTTTCAGCGCTGGGTTGAGTGGATGAATAAACGCAAAATTAGTTGGGTTTATTGGGCATATGCGAATAGGAATAATACGGCAGCGATTTTGAAGCACAATGCTGAACCAGATCTTTCTGACAGCGATGTTACGCTTGACCACTATTTGTCGCCAAGCGGCCAGCTCGTAAAGAGAATGCTCGAATTATGATAAAATAGGGGATATGGGCCCGTCGTTCAACGGATAGGACATACCCCCTCTAAGGGTACAATGCTGGTTCGATTCCAGCCGGGCCTACCATTAATGGGCGAAAGCCCTATTTTTTAATGCCGACGATTTTGTGGGCGTGTTTTTTATAGAATTCGTATGGGTTATCGTCGAGAGCCTTATTGTTGGCTTCGTCGATTGCGACGCGGTTAACTTCGCCATCGAGCTGACATTTAGTTTGAGCAACGTCAACAGTAAACTTGTTATTGATAACGTTTCTGCCGATAAGAATTGGATAGCTGTTGATGGAGCGATCGGAAAGGGTAAAGGAAGCGTTGATTTTTTTGCCGGCGAGAGTGATTGGAATTTTAACGCGGAAACGCATTTCTTCCTGACCAGTAGAGTTGCGAACGACGGAAATCTTATAATCGGTAGTTTCTTGGACTTCGCCAGTATAAAATTCGGACTGCTTATCAAAGAGGCAGAAGCGGAGTCTGCCGTCTTCGCTCATCGAGATATTGCTTGCCCAAATGGACGCGACGCGAGCGCCAGTATCAGTACGGGCAGGAACTTTGATGCCTTTGCCGAAGAGTGGAGACTCGACGTATTCGGAACGACCGATAATTGTTTTGCGTGGGCAGGAAATTGTGTGCGCGTTGCGTTCAAGCATATCTACGATATATTTCGTGACGTCAATTGGTTTGCCGACGCTAGGATAGAGATGCATGCGGATGCCTGGAATTGAATTCACTTCGATAATATAGTTCGTACCGTTGCCGCGGATGTCTGTAGTGATGATATCGACGCCGGCGATGCCGAGCTGGCAACGTGTTGCGGCGGCTTCTGCTAAGCTCTTGAGCTCCTTGGAAGCGATATCTGTACAGTTAATAGCTTCGCCGCCACGGCTAAGGTTGCTTGTTTTTAGAACTTCGATTTCTTCGCCTCGTTTTGGAATAAGTTCGAGAAAATCATTGCCGTTAATTTTGGCGATTTCTTCGAGGTTAATGATGGTGAGAGGCTTGTCGTGGTCATTGCCGCGAAGCGGGTTGCGGTTCTTTTCTTCGACGAGTTCTTTGATGGTCTTTTTGCCATCGCCGACAACAAAGGCAGGACGACGATTTGCGACTGCGATGCATTTTCCGTCGACGACTAAGAAGCGGTATTCCTTGCCTTCAACTTGCCTCTGAACCAAGACGGATGTAGAAGGGCTATGCACTTCGACGGCGGATTTGCGGGCGTAGTTGATGGCCTCAACTAGCTGTGCTTCTTCTGTGATATTCATCGTAATACCATCGCCATGATCGGCGCAGGTTGGTTTTACGATTACGCGGCCATACTTTTTTAGTAAGGCCTTGGCTTCTGCGAAGTCGGCTTCTTCTTCTGGAACCATAACGAAGTCTGGAGTAGGGATATCTGCGCTCTTCAGGAAGCCATAAGTCAAATATTTGTCAGCAGCAATAAAATAGCCGCTGGCTGCAGTAATAGGAGTCAGAGTAGATGCGTAGACGAATTCTTTGCCGTCTTTTTCTGCGCGAAGGATAGCCTGGAGATAATGGCTAGTTGGTCGGTAGATTTCTACTTTCCAGCCACGTTTTTCGGCTTCTTTTGAGATTAGTCGGCTAGTAATCCTTAGATCATCGATTTCTTTGTTCATGCGAGCTCCTTGACGATCATGTCTGTAAACTTTTCGTAAAACTCTTTAACGGCACCGTTTGTATCTTGGAAATATGCAGGAGTGCCTGGGCGGTCGTTCATCTCGACCATATACCAGCCGTTGTCGCCATGCATAAAGTCAATGGAATAGAATTTGCCGCCGAATTGATCGAATTTTTCGATAACTGGTTGTGCGAATTTAATTAATTCAGGATTAATTTCTTCTTTGGTGTAGTAGTGAATAGTGCCACCTTGATGCGTGTTAGAAAGCCAGCCATCTTTTGCCGGTTGGCGGATAGAACACATGACAGCTTCGCCGTCGATGATATAGAGGCGAATGTCATGGCGGCCACTGACCATGCCGTCGATGCCGCCGTTAGTTTCAATGAATTCCTGCATAATAACAGGGAAGAATTGATTATCATTAAGGTTGTTGCGGTCATAAAGCGTGACCCCATTGCCGCCGTTCAAATTGAGAGGTTTTGCGACGATTTTTTCAGTTTTAATGTTAGCCAAGACGGTCTCATAATCGTCTGCACTACAAACGAGTTGAGTGCGAGGCATGAAGTTGTTTGCAATGACGGATTGGGTATATTTGTTGCGGCCAAGACGAGCAAAATCGTGACTATTGAAGAAGTTTAGGAAGCCGTCGTTAAAATCGATATGGCCTTTGTCATAAATGAGGGCAGGTTTGATAGGTTTTTTGACAGCTTCGAAACGACGATCTGAGGTTAGCTGCCAGTAGCCGAAGAATTGGCCATTGCCGACGTAAGGATTTTGCTGGGTAATCAAAACAAGATTAACGCCTTTTTCTGCGAGTGTGTCGCGAAGGTCAAAAACAGCCTCATTGAACTGTTTGTCGGCTTCTTTTGGGTATAGTTTGCCGCTATTTTCATCAACATCGCGGGCGTAATAAATGGCGAAAATCTTGCTCATAATTTCTCCAATAAATTATCCTTCTAATTATACCATAAACATCTTAAAAAGTCAATAAAAAAGCCGCACGGTTAGGTACGGCTTTTAGCGATTTATTCTGCGTAACAGTAATACATGTTGTAGGTGGAAGTGAACATAGTGATAGCTTGTTTACCATCAGAGGTCTTAGTAATACCCATTTCCATCTGGCTGAGGCCGCGACCATTGAGGTCTTCTTCCTTTTCGCCATCCATGACCATTTCGTCGGTATCGAAGTCGATCATGTAGTAGTCATAGGAACCGTCAGCAGTGTGCTTGTCTTCATCTTTAGCAGTGTAGGTGCCGGAGTAATGGTTGTTTTTGAGGTCATCATATTCGCCATAGATGAAGGTGCCGTCTTTTTTGAGCTTGAGGGTAGTAGAGAAGTTGTCACGGTCATTGCTGCTGCCAGTACCTTTTGCGCAGTTCCAAGTGCCAGCGACGTAGTTGCTGTCGGATTTGCGTTCTGCTTCATTGACGCCTTCATTGATGCTGTCAGCGATTTCTTTGATGGCATCTGGGTTGGAGCTGAAGAAGCCTGCAAATGCAAAGAAGATGATTGCAGTTGCAACGATTGGTAGACAGATGAGAATGATAACTACGATTGCAATTACGAGACCAGCACTACTTTTCTTTTGTGGCACGCCTGGCTGGGTTGGAGCAGCGGTTGGTTGTGGTTGCTGGATTGGTTGATTGTCCATAAGAAAAATTCCTTAATTAGTTAATTAAAGTATAACATAAGCGGCTCTAGTACCACTTTTCGTACTTCTTGCGGATATCTGGCTTGCGAGCGTAAGTTTCGTTGTGGCTAGTCTCGATAGTTGCGTAGTTGACTGGGAAGGCACGGTTGAGAACGCGAAGAGCGCCAGCGCCTTTTTGGATGGTCGTGATGGCGCCCATGACGATAAGCTGGTTCTCGTAGAGGCCGGTGCGAGTGTTGTGATTTACGAAGATGTGTTTAGACGGGGTGAGCAGGCCACTCTTGCCGCGCCAAATTTCATTAAGGACTGGCGGGACGACGCCGTTGTGCATGTGGCCAGCGAAAGCAAAATCGAACTCTTTGATTTTTTCTTTGACGGCTTCGTTGAGCATGTGAACAGGGGAGTGAACGAGCAAGATTTTGGTCTTTTTCTTCGGGAGCTTCTGAGTGAATTCGGTTAGATCGTCGAGCTTTTCGAGCAAAATATTAATGTCTTCGCTACCTGGGTGGAAAATGCCGCCTTGTTTTTCAGTGACGTAATCGAAATGATAGTAGGTTGGCGGTAAGGTGAGGCCAAAGACGTAGAATTCGTCGTTTTCGAAGCAGGCGTCGTCGAGATAATGAACGTTCTCGATATCGCCGATAGTCTTGATGAATTTATCGTTGCGCTCGGCGATGTAGCCGCGGTTTTTACTAAGGCCGGATTTGAAGCCTTCTTTTTGGCGATAAAAATCATGATTGCCGAGACAGAGGCAGACGGGCGCAACCTTGGCGATACGAGTCATCCAGGCTTTGAGACGGGCGATTTCGTGAGGCTCGTCAACAGATTCGAGGGAATCGATAAGATCGCCAGAAACCGTGATGATCTGAGGCTTTTTATGCTCAATTTTCTGAGCGATTTGGTTAAGATTTTCTTCGGTAGAATCACTAAAATGAATATCGCTAATCGCAAAAATGGTATGTTCTTTCTGGTCAGGTTTATAGAAGCGATAGCGTGTGTGATAGAAATTCTTCATGGTTAAATTATACCGCTTAGAGTAAGAATATAAAAATAGTGCTCTATGCAAGTTTTAGAACACTAAATATGTAGTTTTCAATGCTTGTGCTTGTGGGAAAAATAATATACGCTTAAGTTGTGTATTAATGGGTAGGGCAAGATAAGGAGGTGTGCCCAAGATGAAAACAAACACTAAATATATTTTCGTGACCGGCGGCGTTATCTCTGGCGTCGGTAAAGGTATCATGGCGGCTTCGATTGGCGCCATCTTGAAGGCTAAGGGACTTAAAGTCTCTATGCAGAAATGTGATCCGTATCTTAATGTTGATGCGGGCTTGCTTAATCCACGCGAACATGGCGAATGCTTTGTGACGCAGGATGGGGCGGAGACGGATTTGGATCTCGGTCATTACGAACGTTTCTTGGACGAGGAAATGACGGGGAACTCAATCTGGACATCAGGCAAGCTTTATAAGCGTTTGATTGACGCTGAGCGTGCCGGTGAGTTCGGCGGTAAAACCGTGCAGCTCGTGCCACACGTAACTGGCATGGTGCAGCAGACTTTCCTAGAGAATGCGAAGCATTTTAAGTCTGACGTCCACATTGTTGAGATTGGCGGTACGGTCGGCGATATGGAAGGTCAGCATTTTATTGAGGCGATTCGCGAGTTCGGCGCAAAGGTTGGCCGCGAGAATTGTCTCTATGTTCATGTTTGCTATGTGCCTTGGCTCTCAACTTCTGAGGAGTTTAAGACTAAGCCAGCACAGAACTCGCTACGTGATTTGCGCGAATTTGGCATTACCCCAGATATGGTTGTTGCACGTATGGACGTTGATAAGGTTATCAAGGCGCCACATATTGCGAAGAAACTTGCTACCTTCTGCGCAGTGCCAGAGGATGCAGTGGTTTTGATGCCGGACGCAAAGTCGGTTTACGAAGTTCCGCTTAACGCAGTGAAGGGTGGCGTGCTTGCTCCGCTCGAGCGCTTCATTGACCATGGTGATCCTGATATGACCACCTGGGAAAAGCTTGTTAAACAGATTGAATCTACGCCAAAGAAGACTGTTAAGATTGGTCTCGTGGCGAAGTATATCGATAATACTGATACTTATCTTTCTGTGACTGAGGCTCTTAAGGCGGCAGCATGGAAGAATGACGTAAAACTTGAAACGGTTTGGATTAATGCAGAGGAAGCAACGGTGCGCGACTTTGAACAGGTCGATGGCATCTTGGTTCCTGGCGGCTTTGGCTCTCGTGGTGTTGAGGGTAAGATTTCTGCGGCTGAGTATTGTTTGAAGAATAACAAACCGTATCTTGGTATTTGCCTTGGTTTGCAGACGGCTGTGATTGCAGCAGCGCGTCGTGGCGGTATTGAGGGTGCAAACTCTGAGGAGTTTGACGCGCCAGAAGGCAAGAACGTGGTTTATATCATGGAGGGCCAGAAGGGCAAGGAAAGCACCGGTGGCACGATGCGTCTCGGTAATTATCCTGCAAAGCTCATTAAGGGTACGAAGATTGCCGAGCTTTATGGTACTGAGAACGTGGTCGAGCGCCACCGCCATCGCTATGAAGTTAACCAGAAGTTTATGAAACAGATTAATGCTGGCGGCGTGGTGATTGCTGGTACGTCCCCAGACGGCAAGCTCGTAGAGTTTGTCGAGGCGCCAGACTGCGACTACTTTGTTGCTACGCAGGCGCATCCAGAATTCCGTTCGCGCCCGTATCGTGCGCATCCGCTATTCGATGGTTTGATTAAAGCGGCAAGCAAATAAGGAAATCCCCCGTTAATTCGGGGGATTTTTTGGTTGCAACAAAATGTGCTAATGGTTATAATTTAAGAAAGATATTTAGGTGTGTTTTATGGCTATAAAGAGTAGAAAGACACTATTTGCGATTGGCGGCGTTGCGGTATTGGCCGTCTTGATTGGCGGTGTTGTTGCATATAACCAAGATCTGTTTAATTTTAATAATAATTTTAAGCTTGGATTTTTTAGGACTGAAGTATCTGAAACATTTGATAGTCCTACGGCGTGGATGCCTTGTGACAAGACAGAGAAGATTGTGACAGTTAAGAATACGGGTAATATTGCCGTCAATGCTCGTATAAAAATGAAAGAATCTTGGGTGTCTGCGGACGGAAAACGACTGGGCCTCATAAAAGATGGCGTAAAATTAGCGACTATCGAGCTCGCTAATGACGACTGGGAATTGAGAGATGGTTACTACTACCTTAAAAAAACATTAAACAGCGGTGAAAGTTCGGAATTCATTAAATCCGTTACATTCAGCTGTGATGCGAATCTTGCGCAAAACGAGATGGTTGGCGGAACGAGCAATGATGGTTCTGTTAGTGATGGATACGAGGGCGCAAGTTATCATTTAGGAATTACCGCTCAGCTCGTGCAGGCGGATGTATCGTTTGCGGATGCTTATAACGAATGGCGAGAGCCGAGTACTTTCGCGAAGCTTAAGTCTGGAATAGGATCATGGTGGAATGGGATAAAACAGAATAGGGAGTTGACGGCATTTAAGCGTAGCAGTGTGCTTCCTGAGATTTCTGCCGTATCATCGATGACTGAGGTTCAAGACGTGGATGAGTCGACGCCGATCTATTTTTGGTATTCTACTAGCGATAAGACGATGTATTGGTATTCGACGGCGGATGCGATTACTTGGAATAAGGCGGACGGCATTGGTGGTGTATTTAATGGAATGTTTTTTACGCAGACGCCGACCGACGTTTCGGGATTCCAATATTTCGATATGAGGGAATTGGCTAGCGTGGGTGGTTTCTTTTATGGCAGCTTTCTTCCTAGTCCCGAAGCTATGTCTGTAGTATCACATTGGGACGTGAGCGGTCTTTCAAGCTGGAGTGGAGCCTTTAATAACTCTTCGAATTACGGCTACTATTTTACTGATGAGTATTGGCCGGCGGTAGAATATTGGAAAATTCCTGAAACGGTTAGTCTTAACGGTGCTTTTTCTAGAAATAGCGCATTGACAAATTTGGATGGCCTAAAGAACTGGGATGTGAGTAATATTTCTAATTTCCGTTCTGTCTTTGAGGGGATGAGCAACCTTACGGATATTAGCGGAATATCGGGGTGGAATATGTCTAATGCTACAGACATCTCGTATCTTTTTGCGGGCTCTGGTAATATACAAAGTCTTGAGCCTTTGCGGAGATGGAATGTTTCTAATGTTACAAATATGAGTGCGTTTCTGGCTGGGAATGCTAAGATTGTTGATTTGAGTCCGTTGGCGAATTGGAATGTTGGCAACGTTACTAATTTTAATTGGGCTTTTGCTGGTAGTAATATCGGGAACGATATGTCATCTAAAATTAGGAATCTTAGCCCGTTAGCGAACTGGGATGTATCGAAAGGAACTTCGTTTGAAAATATGTTTAGTTCGACTAAAGTCTCTGATGCTTCAGTGTTAAACAATTGGAGCGTGTCTGAGGATGCAAGTTTGAAATATATGTTCTCCGATACTGAATGCTCTAATGCAACATTTCCGACGTGGTATACGCTTGATAGGAGAGGAGTATAGGGAAGAGTATGAAGAAGAAAAAGAATATTTTAATCATCGCTTTGCTAGGCGTGTTGGTGTTAATTGGCGGTACGATGGCATATCATACGTCGAAAGGTTTTTTTGTGAATTTATTCCATCTTGGAGTATATAAAACAGAGGCGTCTGAGTATTTTTCCTCGCCAAATAACTGGCAGCCTTGCGAGGAGATACCGAAGCTGGTGGTTATTAAAAATACTGGTGATGTTAACGTAACGGCGCGGGTTTCTTATGAAGAGTTCTGGAAGGGTGCAAATAGTACTAGCGCTGATCATGTAACCGAGTTGCCGCTTAAAAATGGTAATAATGAATCAATCGCGCAGATAAATTTCGATTACGTCGATGATTGGCTTGATGGTGGTGATGGCTGGTATTATTATCGTTATACGTTAGCTCCTGGCGAGTGGACTACGAGCTTTATTAAATCTGTAACATTAAATTGTGGCATGAATTTTGCTGGCGACAATGTTTGTTCTGACGTAGACGGAAAGACGGTGTGTACTAAGCCAGATAATCCATATGACGGATCTAAATATCATCTATATGTCACTACTCAAACCCTGCAGGCTGATAAAAGCAAGGAAGAGTGGGATTATGAAGCTGAAAAAGATAAACGTTTGTATAGCATTATCGCGGAACAGTCGCAGGGTGTTGATGAAAAGAATAATATAACGTTTATCTCAAGTACAAAGAGCGGTGTTTATACTTTGGCCGCACACCAGGCCGATCCGCGTCCAGTGCATTATTTTAGAGGCGATGTGAAGAATAATTATGTGCTATTTGGTGATTATTGTTGGAGAATTGTGCGTACAACTAATACTGGCGGCGTGAAGATGATTTACGATGGTGCGCCGATTGATGGGGTTTGCTCGGAAGTGGGGAGTAATACGATTGTTTCGAATACGCCTTTCAACTCGTCTTCCAACTCACCGGCTTATGTTGGTTATATGTATGGTGCGGCATATCAAATTACGGGAACGTCGTTTTCTGCTGGTACGGTATATGCGAACAGCATCAGATACGAGAATGGTAGATATGTGCTCGTAGATACCAAGACAGTGACGAATTGGTCGAGCGATTATGAGGAATTTGCGGCGAAGTATCGCTATACTTGTGGTTCGTCTAGTACGAGCTGTAGTACGGTCCGCCATTTAGTGCATGCCGTAGGTACAGCGGCTTTTGCAATTTCATTTAGTGGTGGAAAAACGATTGATACGGTAAAGCGCGAAATGTTTGCGAATGATAACAATTCTAAGATAAAGACGACTGTCGATAATTGGTATAACGCACATATGACGAGTTATACGAATGATCTTGAGGACACTGTTTTTTGCAATGATCGCTCGTTCTTTTCGGGTCCGCTATCTGCGAGCGACAATTATATAATCGCAGAACAGGTGTCATATAGGCCTTCGTACTTTGCGGCATTTGGTAGAAATAAGTACGTATCTGGCAATAAACGCACTCCGAGTGTTGAATGTGGTTCGAGGGAGGATTCGTTCACGGTGAGTGCAGAAAAAGGTAATGGTAAATTGACGTACCCAGTTGGCTTATTGACGGCCGACGAAGCGACTTTGGCCGGCGCCTTACTAGATTCGGTTTCGACCAATTATTTGCGCACTGGATATGATATGTGGACGATGTCGCCATTTATCGTATACAACAATTATGTTGACGGTTTTTCGGTATTTACGACTGGTTTTTTGGGAAATTATAATATCACGGATTCTCGAGGCGTGCGTCCAGTCATTTCGCTCAAAGCTGACGCGATTGTCAGCGGTGGTACTGGTGCAGCTGGCGATCCATATACTGTGATTTGGAAATAGAAAAAGGCGCTCCTTGCGGGGCGCCTTTTGGGTAGGGTTTGAGGTGTGTTGCTTTGTAATGCTTACGCGGTGAATGGGTTACTTATATGCAAAGAGGGAGCCGCCCTCTTGCTTGCAAATTTAGGCAGGCATGAACTGACGGGAAGCGAACTCCGTAATAGCATCATAGTCGATGATAACCGGGACGAGCATTGCATCCTCGTTATCTCTTTCTTCCTGTTCGAGCTCCTTGAGTGTCTCCAAGTAGAGCTTTTTATTGAGCGCACGCATATTATTAACTCTTTTCGTACGCTTAGTTTTCTTTATGGCTCTCTGAGAGGCTAACACATTTGCGAGCATATTAGCGATTGTTCTAGGGTCTGTCGTGGACAGTCCAAGTGCTTTCAGCTCGGCTGCCTCGATGGAGTTTGCCTTGATCTTGCCGGCGTTCTTGCCGTTAGATCTCTTAGCGTAGTGCATTTCCGGATCATTTGCGCGGGTGAGATATCCTTCGACTTTCGAGCGATTGTCGAGGATTATAGCGCAATCCATTAAGTGACTGCTATTAGGGTTGAGTCCGCAGGACTCGAGTGTGCGACGAAGCTTCCAGAGGTCCTTGGGCTCATCGATCTTCTTCTCTTTGTCCTTAATGAGCTCCTCCTTAGTGCTCAGCTGAATGTAGTTCTTAACAAGTGCAACATGTGATTTTTTCTTAGTCATTTGAAAAAACCTCCTCTTAAGATACTTGGCATCTGCCATATTTTACCGCCTGAAAAACAACGGCAATATGGTTATTATAGCACAGTTTTGCAGAAAAAGCAAGTGGTTATTCCTTGGATGTGGTAAAATATAGGTAATTATGGACAATTTGAAAGCAAAAATTTCTGAAGTTATTAAGAAGCTCTACGGAACGGAGGTCCCGGTGGAGTTTGCGCCGGTGCCGGCAGAAATCGAGGGCGATTACTCTTGTAACGTTGCGATGCGTCTCGCAAAAGCAGCGGGGAAGGCGCCACGCGATATTGCGGCAGAGATTATTGCTGAGCTACCTACGGATTTTGAATATACGGTTGCGGGCCCAGGCTTTATTAATATTGCCGTGAGTGGCCGCGCATTGCAGGGGCAGTTGGCTGAGGCTTGGACGGATGACTATGGCTATAATCAGTCTGGCGCGGGTAAGACGGCGGTCTCGGAGTTTCCTAGTACAAATATGGCAAAGCCTTACTCGGTCGGTCACTTGCGTCCTGGTACGCAGGGTTGGGCGGCAAAGCGCATCCTTGAGGCGAATGGTTGGAAGGTGATTACTGATAACCACCTCGGCGATGCTGGCACGCCATTTGGCATCTGGGCGACAGGTTTTAAGCGCTCTGGCCTCGATATCGATACCGTGACGATTTACGATCTTGGTGAGATTTATATCAAGATGAAGGCTGATATGAAGGCTGAAGAGGCGGCAGGTGAGCACGCTTTGGCGGATTCCGCACAGGATTGGCTGCTCAAGCTTGAGGCGGGTGACGCAGAGGCGGTAGAGCTTTCTGAGCGCTTTAACAAGATTTCGCTCGACCACATTCATGGCGTGATGAAGCGCATGAATCTTTCGACGGATTATGAGCTTGGCGAGAGCTTCTTTGTGGAGCGCGGCAAAGCTTTGGTGCAGAAATATCTTGATGAGGGCGTCTTCGTAAAGAACGAGGATGGCTCGGTGATTTGTCCTTTGGACGAGTTTGGTATTGAGGTGCCGATGCTAGTTCTTAAGAGCAATGGTGCAGCGCTTTATGCAACGACGGACCTTGGTTGTTTGGACTATCGTCTCCATGAGTGGAAGGCGGATCGCTTGATTTACGCGGTTGGTGCAGAGCAGAAGTTTTACTTTGAGCAGCTCTTTGCGGTAGCGAAGAAGCTTGGCTGGAATGCTGAGATGCAGCATGTTTGGTTTGGCACGATTGATCAGGTTACTGAGGACGGTAAGCGCGAGAAGATGTCTTCACGCAAGGGCGTAGTTTTGCTTGAGGCGATGCTTGACGATGCGGAGAAGCGTGTACGCGAGAACTTCGCTGGCTCTGAACTTTCCGACGAAGATGTTCGCCGCGTGGCGACCGGTGCGATCAAATATTCTGACTTCGTAGCGGACCGCAAGACTGGCATCCTTTACGATCCGAATAAGATTTTTGCTTTGACTGGTCAGTCTGGCCCATTCTGCCAGTATGCGTGCGTACGTATGCGCAGAATTCTCGAGAAGAATGCGGACTTTGCGGGCGCAGATTTTGGTGATTATGATTTCGCGGCAGAGAAGGCGGTTTTGCAGAAATTGCTAGAATTCCCAGCATTAGTGGCTGGCGTAGCAGAGAACTTGGAAGCGCATAAGATTGCGGGCTACTGCTTCGAGCTCGCACAGGAGATGAATCGCTACTATGAGAATGCGCCGATTTCCTCGGCGGAGGATAACGTGAAGGCGGCTCGTCTCTGGGTAGTAGCGCGCGCCGCAACAGTGCTTGAGCGTGGTCTTGACCTATTGGGTATTGAGATCCCAGAGAAGATGTAAGCATAAGCTTACCTTGACAAAAATAGGCATCTGTGATATAATGAAATTGTGGTTCGATGATATATCGGGCCGCTGTTCATTTATTTGTTGAGACTAAGTCGAATTTGCAACATTCACGTTGCTTCGGGTTAGTTTTCTGTAGGCGGGGAACGGAAAACTAGCCCGAAGAGTACAGGTTCGCCACCTGTCCTTACCGGGGTAGAATAAAATTTGCCCTAGGTAAGGGCAGGGAAAGAGGTGCTTTATGTACGTAGATGGTAATGTTGCAAAGAAGATGTCTGAGGCGAATCAGTTGGGACTTCATCCTGATGAGTACTCCGTAGGAGAACTTGAGGAGATCGAAAAGGTTCACGAAGTTTACAACTCTGAAGAGTCGAGATTAATCGATCAGATGGCTGACGCTATGCTGTATTTGATTGCTCTTGGAGACAAATCTGAGGCAAGCAGTACTGAGGCGAAAGATTTCGCATGCTTGATCAACGATTTAACTGACGCAAAGACCGAGGCAGAGTACGATGAGACTCTGAGCTGCTATGGTAATTTGGGTCAGAACCCAGCTGTGAAAGAGTATGTTGAGTACAAAAAAGCTCAGCTCAGCGCTTAACATTTTCGGCATTATTTTCTCAACAAAAAGGTCCCCGACTTAACCGTCGGGGACTTTTCCATATTATGTATTGCCATTGCTGTCTGTCAGGCGCACCACTCTTGTGGGCGCATTGTTCCGCTCAATGATTTCAGCTTTCATTGATTTCAGGATGATGTCGTCAGCGATTTCTGAGCGACCAAGTTCTGAATCGTAGGGGAGATACTTGTAGGTAACTTCCCAGAAAACTTCATCATTTTCCGCGTTGATGAATCCTAGGGCGTACAACACGAACGCCGCTAACTTCAATCCTTTTTTACGTGTTCCGGCGTGATCGTACCATCCGCAGCCAATATAACCATCTTTGCAAGATACGAATACGACAGCGTATTCTCCATCTCGATTTTGGTATATCTTGGTTGGTTTGGATATATATTCGGAAGCAACGTCTTTTGCTTGATCGAGTTTAGCTTCGAGCTCTTTTTGCTTTTCGTATAGCTCTTTAGCATTCTCAATGTTGCCCGTAGGCACGTAACCTCTTGCAAGCTCTGCGGAGCCGTGCTTCGTATAGTGCTTTACGATATAGAGGTCGGTGCCAACGCCCCTGGCGTGTTCGAAGTATTGCCCAATGGTGATTGGCAACACCTTATTATACCCGTCAGCTTTCTTGAAAGAGAAGCCGGACGGTATAAACTTATACATCTCTGCCATGAAAAACACCTCCCTTTCATGTGTCAATGGCCTTTAAAGGTCAAAAACTGGCCCTTGTGGGCAGTTATCCTGGTCATTATAGCACAGATTGCTAAATATGTCAAGTTTTGCTATAGTGAAATTAAGTTTAAATAAGGGAAGAATATGGCAGAAAAAGCAAAGAAAGCTACCGAAAAAGCAGCTGGTGCAGCAGGTAAGGTAAAAGGTCTCGCACAGGCGGGTCTTGGTAAGGCAAAGAGTCACGGTGGTGGCTTCATGCAGTTTATCCGCGAGCAGAACATCGTTGGCCTCGCAGTAGGTTTGGTACTTGGTACTCATGCTGGTGCATTGGTTAACTCTCTCGTAAATAACGTATTTATGCCACCAATTGGCCTTCTCCTTGGCTCTACCGAAGGTTTGAAAGGTTGGACGGTCGCCCTTGGTGATACCGGTGCAGTTTTGTCGCTTGGTGCCTTCCTAAACGATTTGATTAACTTCATTATCTTGGCATTTGTCATCTACATTGTAATTAAGGCTCTAAAGCTCGACGTTAAGAAATAATGACACGCGAGAAAAAAGAAAAATCGATGTTGCTCTGGGTAGACCTCGAAATGACGGGGCTCTCGCCAGTGCACGACAGAATTCTCGAGGTTGCGGCGATTATTACGGACTGGGATCTCGAGGAAAAAGCGACCTATACGGGCGTCGTGAAAGTCTCGGACGAGATTATTGCGAAGCGTATGGTTGGCGAATTCTGGGAGAAAAATAAAGCTTCTTATGACGGCCTCGTGGCGCAGAATGCCTCTGGTAAACCAGCCGCGACGATCGAGAAGGAGCTCTTGGATTTTGTGGCTGAGAACTGCGGCGATGCAGTAGTGTATCTTGCTGGTAACTCGATTCATCAGGATCAGAAGTTTATTGAACGCGAATGGCCAACATTAAATGCGCGTTTGCATTATCGTCAGCTTGATGTGTCGGCTTGGAAGGTTTACTTCGAGAACGCGCTCGGTCAGAAGTTTTTGAAACCAGAAAATCACCGCGCACTTGATGATATTCGTGGTAGCATTGAGGAGTTGAAATGGTATCTGAAGAAGCTGTCCTAGAATATTTGAAGCGCTTTGATGATATTGCTGGCCGCGTCGAAAAAGGCTGGCAGATTTTCGAGCGTGGCGAAAAGATTTTTCTCTGCATGGAGCAGGGTAAAACGCCGCTCCGCCTTGAATTGCGTTGCGATAGAAAGCTCGGCCAGACTTTGCAGAGCCGCTACGAAAGCGTGATGGAGAGTCGCGCTTTGGGCCGCAATGGTATTGAGATCATTTGCTCAGGCCAGCTAACTGACGATGAAATATTCGATTTGATTCGTCACGCCTACGAAGTTTCGGCAGAATAAAAAAATACCCCTCAAATCGAGGGGTATTTTTTAATGGGTTTCCGACCAAGTATTGAAGTTTTCTTCTAGAGTAGTAAGGTCTTGAATAGATTGCTTAATGAGGTTGGCGTAGCTCTGACTGTTAGCCTTCTTGAGTGATTCGTTTTCGTATTGGATAAGGGTAGAAATCTGATAGAGGGTCTCAGTAGCGAAGACGCGATCGAGAGTGCCGGAGAGAATAGCGTTTTCTAGGGCGCTTGTGTAAGCGGATATGTTGGCATTTTCGGCCTTGGTAACTTCGGCAGAAATGCCAGAAGTTTTGACACCAGTGGTACCGATGACGCCGCTCAATTTATTGTTGGTCGTTTCGAGGGTGCTATGAAGCGTAGAAGCATATGCGCGAAGATCAGAATTACGGAGAAGTTTGGAATACTTAGCGAGCGGAGCGTTGTTGCTTTTGTCGCCGAGCTTGGAAATGCGGAGATAGACGCGCTCGTGAGATTGGGTAACTTTTGCGTTGCTACTGCTAATGACACTACCGACGACAATCATCGTGATTAGCATAACGACGCCAGCGGCGATTAACTTAATAAGCATCGGGGTAAAGATAGGACCCGATTTTACTTTGCCTTTGACGGCGATTTGATCAAGATAAGCTTTGTTATCCATTGAAGCTTTATTGTTATCCATACTTGCATTATAGCATAAGCACGTTAAGTTTAAGAGGGGCTTTGAGGAATATTTGGCGCTTATGGGGTATAATAGAGGTATGGAGGATGCCAAAGAGGAAATTCGGGCGCGGCTAGCTGTTGAAGATGTGATTGGGCAATACATCGAGTTGAAGCGTGCCGGTAGAAATTTCAAGGGGCACTCACCTTGGGGGACAGATAAGACGCCGAGCTTTATGGTTTCGCCAGAGAAGGGAATCTGGCATGATTTTTCGAGTAATAAAGGCGGCGATATCTTTACTTTTGTAATGGAGATGGAAGGCATCACCTTCCGCGAAGCGCTGGAGAAGCTTGCGCAGCAGGCAGGCGTTGAGCTAAAACGCTACTCTGGCGATGATAAGAAAATGGCGGAGCATAAGGCGCGTTTATATGAGGCGCTGGAGCTTGCAACGAAGTATTTTCAGTTCTGTTTGACGAAGAATAAAGCCGTGATGAATTACGTGTTCTATAAGCGTAATTTGAATAAGAATACGGTAGAGAAATTCCGCATTGGTTATGCGCCGAAGTCGGGCAGGGCGCTCGTCGATTTCTTGACGAAACGGGGCTTTACGAAGAAAGAAATTGAGGATGCGGGTCTCGTGAACCGCTTTGGCGGCGATCTATTCAAGGGTCGTATGACGGTGCCTTTGATGGATGTATCTGGGCGTGTGATTGGCTTTACGGCACGCATTATTGAGAAGGACGAAAATTCGCCGAAGTATTTGAATACGCCGGAGACTTTGCTCTATAACAAGGGGCGCCATATCTTTGGTTTGAGCCAGGCAAAGGACGCGATTCGTCGTTCGGAATTCGTGGTGGTTGTAGAGGGAAACATGGATGTGATTTCCTCGCATCAGGCAGGAGTTTGCGAAGCGGTTGCGACGGCCGGTACGGCAATGACGGAAATGCACTTGAAGAGCTTTGCACGCATGACGAATGACATTCGTTTGGCTTATGACGGCGATGAAGCGGGCGTAAGGGCTGCAGAACGTGCAATCTCGATGGCCTCGAAGTTTGGCATCTATCTCTCGGTGATTGACGATTACCATGGTTGCAAGGACGCGGATGAATTGATTCAGAAGGATCCGGCACTTTGGCAGAAGGCAACGCAGAGCTATAGGCCAGCGTTGGAGTGGTTGCTCGAGAAATATGAAGGGCAGTACAACTTACGTACAGAGAAGGGTTTCGCAGAATATGCGGCTGCGGCAAAGACTTTGATCGACGATGTAGAGGATGCGGTTTTGCGCGAGAAATATGAGCGTATCGTAAGTGACAGGCTTGGCATTTCGCTTGAGGCGTTTCGTGCAAAGAAAGTCGTGAAGGCTGAGAAGAAGATGAAGAAGAACGTCGCGGTGAAGGGCGATAAAGCGGAGATTTCGCGCGCCGAGAAAAACTTGGCGGCGCTCGTGAAGAATGGTCCGGTTGCTTTGGACGACTTTGAACCGGCGGCTGGTTTAGATGATGATGAGTTGGCGTTAATCTTTGACGAATTGTATGCGAAGCTTGACAAGGCAGGGCGCGAGCGTGAAGCAAAGAACCTCTTAAAGAAGGTGATGCGCGAACGTTTGGAAGCGGAACGCGCGGCATTGGCGGAAGCAATTCGCGTAGCGGAAGAAGCGGAGGACGACGAAAAAGTCGACGAACTCCTACGCGAAATGCAGAAATTAGATAAAAAATTAGGATAGATTTTAGTTTTATGCTATAATTCGCAATGAATGCGCTGGAAATGCGGGAAGTTTTTGTTTATACCCCGCGCCAGATAGAAGTTATTTAGATAAAACGAAAACGACGAAAACAAAGTAAAAATAACAACTTAAGGGGTATATGGACGACGAAGAAAGAAACGATTTAGGGCTCGACGATAACTACGTAGATGAGCCTAGTTTCGACGATATTGACGAAGAATCCGAAGAGGATTTGAATATTGATTTTGATTCGGTAAGCTATGACGAAGTTTCCGATGACTCAGTAAAACTTTATCTCCGTGAGATTGGTAAAATTCCACTTCTTAGCCAGGAAGAGGAGTATGAGCTTGCGCAGAAAATTATTAACGGTACGCCAAAAGAGCAGAAGAAAGCCAAGGATAAAATGGCTGAATCGAACATGCGTCTCGTGGTTTCGATTGCAAAGCGCTACTCCGGTCGCGGCCTTGATTTCTTGGATTTGATTCAGGAGGGCAACACTGGTTTGCTCCGCGCAGTTGAGAAGTTTGATCCGGATAAAGGTTTTAAGTTCTCGACTTATGCAACTTGGTGGATTCGCCAGGCAATTACGCGCGCAATCGCAGATCAAGCACGTACGATTCGTATTCCAGTGCACATGGTCGAAACTATCAACAAGGTACTTCGCACGCAGCGCCGCTTGACTCAGGAGCTTAACCGTGAGCCATCGACTGAAGAAATCGCAAAGGCGATGGGCATGGAGCCAGAGAAGATTGAATACGTCATGAAGATTAAGCAGGATATTGCATCTCTTGATGCATCCGTCGGTCGTGATGGTGATGATGATGATTCTTCACTCGGTGATTTCATTGAGGATGAAGACCGTGTTTCGCCAGAAGATTCTGCTGCAACGCAGCTTCTAAAAGAGCAGATTGCTGCCATTCTTTCAACTTTGAGTGATCGCGAGCAGAAGATTATTAAGATGCGCTTCGGTATCGGTGGCGGTAAGAGTCACACGCTTGAAGAAGTTGGTGCAGAATTCTCAGTCACGCGCGAACGTATTCGTCAGATTGAGGCAAAAGCACTTACGAAATTGCGCAAAAACAAAGATACGAAGAAGCTTCACGAATACTTGAAATAGAGAATTAGGGCGAAAGCCCTAATTTTTTGTTGTTTTTTTGAAAAAGCTTAAGTATAATGGTGGTATGGAACAAAGTGGGCAGGTAGGTGTTGCAGCTTCAAGCGTAACTCCGAATACTAACGCAGCAAACACTGCAAACATCCGCATCGAGAATCTTCTCGAGGAATGTGTGCGCACGAAAGCAAGCGACCTTCATTTACAGGTAGGTCTGCCTCCAATTTTGCGTATTGATGGTGCTTTGCAGCCAGTATCGGGCTATAATTCATTGGATGAAGCGACGATTGAAAAACTCGTCTTTGCAACGCTAGAAGAAGATCAAAAACAGATTCTTATTAAAGATAAAGAGTTCGATTATTCGTTCTCGTTTGGTGATTTAGGACGCTTCCGTGTGAACGCTTTCCATGAGAAGGGCAATCTCGCAGCAGCATTCCGTCTAATTCCAAATACGATTCAGACAATTTCTGAGCTTGGTATGCCACCAGTCGTGACGAGCTTCGCAGATTTTCCACGCGGTCTCGTTTTGGTTACTGGTCCTACCGGTTCTGGTAAGTCTACGACACTTGCCGCTTTGGTTGATAAGATTAACTCTGAAAAAGCTTGCCACATTATTACGATTGAGGATCCAATCGAGTTTACGCACAAATCTAAGCGTTCGGTTGTGGTTCAGCGTGAAGTCCACTATGATACTTATTCCTTCTCGGCAGCACTCCGCTCGGCACTCCGCGAGGACCCAGATGTAGTCCTTATTGGTGAGATGCGCGATCTTGAAACTATCTCCGCTGCTATTACGATTGCAGAAACCGGTCACTTGGTCTTTGCAACACTTCACACCAACTCTGCTTCTCAGTCCATCGACCGTATGATCGATGTCTTCCCGCCACATCAGCAGCCACAGGTGCGTTCACAGCTTTCTAACATCTTGATGGCAATTTGCGCACAGCGCCTCGTTCCAGCAATCGGTGGTGGCCGTGTCGTTGCAGCTGAAATTCTCGTGGCTAACCCAGCAGTTCGCTCGGTGATTCGCGAGGGCAAGACGCATCAGCTCGATACAATTATTCAGACTGGTGCAGACCAGGGTATGCAGACGATGGATCGTACGCTTGTTAAGCTCGTCCAGACCGGCGTTATTACCCATGATGTTGCGCGCGAATACGCAGTTGATCTACAAGAATTCGAGAGGCTATCGCGCGGATGAAACGTTTTGTCTACAAAGCCAAAGAGCAAAGCACTGGCAAGATTATTAAAGGTACGATTCAGGCTGAAACTGAACGTATTGCCGGTAAACTTTTGGTGGACCGTGGCTATGTGCCAGAGTCGCTAAAAGAAGAAGGCCAGGGCTTTGGAGATAAGTTAAATAAAGTTACCGCAAAAGACCGCATTAACTTTACTCGCCAGTTCGCAACGCTCGTTGGTGCTGGTTTGCCGATTGCACAGTCTCTCCGTACTGTTTCTGAACAGACTCAGAACAAGGCGATGAAGGCTGTGATTGAAGAAATTTTGGCAGAAATCGAAGCAGGTCACGCACTTGGTGATGCATTCGCAAAGCATCCAGAAGTATTTAATAACGTTTATCTCTCGCTAGTTCGTGCCGGTGAGGTTTCTGGTACACTTGATGATTCCTTGAAGCGCATCGCAATGCAGGAAGAAAAAGATGCGAAGATGATGAGTAGTATTAAAGGCGCAATGGTGATGCCGATTATTACGCTCGTCGTGATTTTTGTAGTCTTCCTTTACATGATGCTTGAAGTCGTTCCGCAGGTCGAAGGTCTCTATGAGGACCTCGGCGAGGAGTTGCCGGCTTTGACGCAGGCATTTGTGGAAATTAAGAACTTCATTATTAACTTCTGGTGGTTGGCAATCTTGATTCTTGCTGGTATCGTAGTTGGCTTCATGCAGTATCGTAAGACAGACCATGGTATTCGCACGATGGCGAAGTTGAAGTTGAACGTTCCGATGTTTAATGGCTTGTTCCGCATGCTTTACATGGCGCGCCTTGCACGCATTTCGCAGATTTTACTCTCGACTGGTGTTGCAGTGCTTGATACTTTGCAGATTGCGGGTGAATCCACGAACAACGTGGTTGTGATGGACGAAGTGAAAGACGCGATGGATAAGGTCCAGGCTGGTAAGCCAATGTCTGAAGCTTTGAAAGATCATCAGTATATTCTTCCTTTGGTTTATCAGATGGCAGCAATTGGTGAGCAGTCTGGTAAGATGGACGAGATGTTAGGGAAGGCCGCACAGGTCTTTGAAGATGACCTTGATGAGAAGGTCGCAGCAATTAGCTCGGCAATTGAGCCAGTGATGATGATCCTCCTTGCGATTATGGCAGGTGGTCTCGTTGGTGGTATTCTATTCCCAATCTACGCTCTCGTTAACTCGATTGCTTAAACTGACCTCAAAAACTCTTGCAAAATGCTTACGTTTAGTATATGCTAATAGTAATTGCAATTTTGCAGGTTGCAAAAATAAACAATAAAGGAGCATATATATGTCAAAAAACAAAAAAGGCTTTACGATCATCGAGGTAGTCTTGGTGCTTGCAATTGCAGGTCTTATCTTCTTGATGGTCTTCATTGCGCTTCCAGCGCTTCAGCGTTCACAGCGCAACACTCAGCGTGAAGACGACCTTTCTCGCGTCTTGACTGCTGCAAACGATTATCAGACTAACAACAATGGTAAGAGCCCATGGGATAGTGGTGCTACTAACGGTAATTTCGTCAAGCGCTATATTGATGACACCTGTAACACTAACGTTTCCGATGGCACTCAGTATGAATGTGACGGCGATCAGTTCCGTGATCCAGATGGTGAAAACTACGCTATGATTGGCGCTGGCCGTGCTGATGGCGCAAGCGTCTCTGGTTTCTCTAAGAAAGATGACAACTGGTCAATGAGCGTTTCTGACTTCGATCACACTTACCGCGCTGTTACCTACGCTTCCTGTGGCGACGAAGGTGAAGCTGTTAAAGGTACTGGTAACCGCCAGTATGCTGTCTACTACATCCTTGAGGGTGGTGCAGTCAGCTGTAACGATAACCACTAATCTGCAATAAAAAACGGAGCCTCTGGAAACAGGGGCTTCTTTTTATTGCTTGTGGTAAAATAAGGGTATGAAGAGAAAAGGCTTTACTATTATTGAAGTAGTTTTGGTGCTAGCAATTGCCGGCCTAATATTCTTAATGGTATTTATTGCGCTTCCAGCGCTTCAGCGTTCTCAGCGCAACACGCAGCGTGAAGACGATTTGGCAAGATTTGCTACCGCGGTAAATGATTATAAGACTAATAATAAGGGTAAACTTCCTTTTCATATGGATGGTGCCGCAAGGTACTTTGATGATAAATTTGTTCCTCGTTACATAGATGAGAATTGCACTTTGGCTGCTGGTAGTAAGGCTTATTTCTTGAAATATGAAAACTGTGGCTCGCAGTTTACGGATCCGGACGGTACTATTTACGGTATTGGCTATCACCAGGATATGACTTCGAGCGCATATGCGAATGGTATGATTGTGCTGCAGCCAACATTCGAAGAAGCTGAGCATAAGATTCGTGCGTATGATCAGGCTTATTGTGACGACGAGGGCGTTGTTAGAAGGGCGACTGGTATGCGTCAATTTGCGTTAGTTATGATTTTGGAAGGCGGCGCGGTCCGTTGCAACGATAACGACTAACATGAATATCGCGATAATTACATTTCTTGCGATTATGGGCGCCGGCCTTGGCTCTTTTGCTTGTTGCCAGGCATGGCGTTTGCGCAAACATGATAAGTCGGCGCGTTCGCATTGTATGAACTGTAGTTATCAGTTGAAATGGTACGATAATATTCCGGTGCTAAGCTGGCTGTTTTTGCTCGGTAAATGCCGTAAATGCAGAAAACCGATTGGTTTTGCAGAAATTATCGCAGAGGTGGGCTTGGCGGCATTATTTGCGCTCAGCTATGCATTCTGGCCGAATAGAGAAGCGCTATATGGCGGCGATGTACTAGAAGTCGCAAAGTTTATTACGTTCTTAGTGCAACTGGTGATATTTACGATTTTGGCAGTCTATGACGCTAAGTGGAAAGAAATGCCAACGAGTATGCTGCTAGCAAGCATAGTGATTGGCGCGGTATATTTTGTGCTCAATTTAGTTTTGATTGTGATGACGGGCAAGTTTTCGGGTGAGACGATGATGAATGTGCTCGGGGCAATCATTATCTTGCCGGGCTTCTATTACTTCATGTATAAGATGAGCAAAGAGACTTGGGTTGGTAGTGGCGATGCGATTTTATGTGTACCACTCGCAATAATGCTTGGCGACTTTTGGCTAGCGATGTTCTGTTTGTTTGGTTCAAATATGATTGGATCAGTCGTGATGGTGCCAGTGACGGCGGCAAAGAAAGAGAAGCATGCGATGATTCCATTTGGACCATTCTTAATTGCGGGTTTTTTGGTGGTGTTCTTCCTGCAAGACGCAATCATTAAGTTCGTGAGCTTCTAAAATGTATGTTTCTGATTTAATTAATGACTTTCTAGAATCGTTAGAGGTAGAAAACGGACGTAGTCGTTTTACGTCGCGCAACTATGAGCTTTGTTTGTCGCGTATCGTGGAGTTTAGCTACGAATATTATCCAGATAAAGAATTGAAACCAGAGGATATTACGCAGGAGTGGTTGCGTAAGTATCGTTTGTGGCTAAACCGTTTTGAGATTGAAAATGCGAAAGGTAAGACCTTGTCGGTGACGACGCAGGCTTATCATTTGATTGCTTTGCGCGGCTTCTTGAAGTATTTGACGAAGCGGGGAATTAAGACGCTTGACCCGGTATTAGTAGAGTTGCCGCGTACGCATAGGCCGCAGGTGACTTTCTTGCACGTAGACGAAATTGAACGTATTTTTGCGGAGATTCCGCTTGATACAGAGACGGGTTTGCGCGACAGGGCAATTATTGAGCTGTTATTCTCGTCTGGCTTACGTGTATCGGAGCTGATTAGTCTGAACCGCGATAATGTAAACCTGAAACGTAAGGAATTCATGGTGCGCGGTAAGGGTCAAAAGGACCGCCCGGTATTTATTTCGGATTCGGCCGCAGAGGCGGTTGAGGACTACCTAGCAGAGCGCAAGGATTCCTTGCCGGCATTGTTCTTGAATAACTCGCGCAACACGCCATTGCAGGGCACGAGCGGCGATTATAGGCGTCTGACTCCACGTAGTATTCAGCGTATTATTGAGAAGTATGTGCGCGCAGCGGGCATTACGAAACATGTGACGCCACATACCTTTCGTCATTCATTTGCAACAGATTTGCTCATGAATGGAGCAGACCTTCGTTCGGTTCAATCTCTGTTAGGACACTCGAATATTTCGACGACTCAAATTTACACACATGTCACCGATCCGCAGTTGCGCGAAGTGCATAAAAAATTTCACAGCGATATTTGACTTTTTGCTTGTAAACGCTTATGCTAAAAACAGTGGTATGAAGAATAGGAAGTGTGTTGTTATTGCTGGTATAGCGCTTGCTTGCATTTTGCTCATCGGCGGCGTTTTTGCAGTTAGTAAAGATAAATCTATCTTCGGAAACATCTTCGGAATTGCAACATATAAGACGGTAAATACCGAGGTTTTTACTAGCCCTAAGAATTGGCAGACCTGCGAAGAAGTGCCAAAAACTGTGACTTTGAAAAACGAGTCGACTGCGCCGATTGTTGCGCGTGTTAAATATACTGAGCAGTGGGTTGCTTCAGATAAAACGACGCAGCTAGATTTAGTTGATAGCGCGACGAATCTTCGTATGGCGATTGTGAATCGCGATAATGTAGACAAGTGGATTTTGAATGAAGATGATGGCTATTACTATTACTATCATCCGCTTGAGCCAGGCGAGACGACTGCTTCGTTCTTGAAGTCTGTTACTTTGAACTGTGACGCGAATTTGAATGGTGCTGAAGTAAATACTTGCGAATCAGTTAATGGTCGTACGGTTTGTACGACTAACGAGAGTCCATATGCTAATGCGACATATACTTTGCGTGCAACTCTAGCATCGATCCAGGAAAATGTAGCTAAGGATGAATGGAATTATAAGCCTGTAAGCGGCGAGTCGACATTATTGAGAGGCTCATATATTACTGGTCGTATTGGTAATGCGGGTAAGGTCATTCGCGTTGCGGAATTGCCAGAAAACTTCCCGGCGGCGGATAATTGGCAGAGAAATAACGATGTGAACTCTGGCGGTGTACGTGCTTCGACGGAGTCTTCTGAGAAGCCTGTTTATATGTGGGATGCGAACCAGTACCAGAGTTGGGGCGGCGATGTAGATCCGAATAAGTACGAACAGAATACGATTTATTGGTATAGTGAAGCGACGAAAATTTATTACAACCCAGATATGAGCGGTTTCTTGACGCAATATAGCGGCGGTACACAGCTAAATGGTGACGGCATGAATTTCTATGGATTGTTTGATGCGTCTCGTGTCGTAAATTTGGATAGAGCATTTAATGGCTTGAATCGTGAAGATTTTAACTGGATTTCAAATTGGGATGTTTCTAGTGTTGAGTCTATGGTGGATTCCTTTAATGGTGCTGGTTTGCATAATTTGAATGCGTTTTCTAGTTGGCGTTTTAAGAACCTTACGAATATGAGCGGTGCATTTGCGGCTAATAATAATATGGTTTCACTTTCTGGCGCCGAGAACTGGTTTAGTGATGGCTCGAAGCTTACGAATCTGCGTTCTACGTTCTCATTTAATCTGGTATTAGCAGACATATCGGCTTTGTCGAATTGGGATGTTTCGAAGGTTACTGATTTTACATCTATGTTCCAGGGTGATACGGCGCTAAAGAATGTTGCGTCGCTAAAGAATTGGAATATGAGTAGTGCGACTACGATTGAAGCCATCTTCCTCGGCTGCAACAGCATTGAAGACGGTAATGCGCTTGAGGATTGGAATTCGACTTTGGATGAGGATAGCGTTAATATGACGAATGCCTTTAATGGTACGCAGACGCAGCCGAGTTGGTATTCTGGAAATTAATTGATTAGAGCGGGGAACTCCTTTTTGTGATATACTCGCAAAAAGGAGTTTTATTTTTATGGCAGATAAAAAAGACGCTAAAAAAATCGGTAAAGCTACGGAAAAGGTTGCTAAAGAAGTAAACCATGAAGTAAATGCTTGGAACATCGGTTTCAATAAGACTAATAACCCGAATGGCATGATTCAGCGTACTTTGATTATCTTTAAGCCAGATGCAGTTCAGCGCGGTATTGTGGGCGAGATTCTTAGCCGCTTTGAGCGTGTTGGTCTTAAGATTGTTGCTACTAAGATGGTTAACCCTGACAAGGATCATTACTATCATCATTATGAAAGCATCTCCAAGATGGTTTCTCGCCGCGGTCAGCGCGCATTTGACCTCGTTGTCGACTTCATGCTTTCTGGCCCAGTGATTGCAATGGTGCTTGAAGGTGTTGAGGCTATTCCAGTTGTTCGCAAGATTGTTGGTTCTACTGAGCCAATGGCAGCAGATATGGGTACGATTCGTGGTGATTACGCACACGTTTCCTTTGGTTATGCAGATGCTCGCAATGAGGGCGTTGCAAACCTTATTCACGCTTCTGGTAACGTCGAAGAGGCAGAGCAGGAAGTTTCCTACTGGTTCAAGCCTGAAGAGATTCAGATTTATAAGACTTTAAGCGAACGCTTTACGCGCTAAAGGCTACGCCTCAACGAGGGGACGCATTCCCCTCGTTGGGACTTCCTTTGAGCATGAAAAAGAATCCACGCACATGTCGCGGATTCTTTTTTGATTTATTATAATAAGTGTATGGCAGAAATTAAGTGTCCAAAATGTGGAACTACTTTTAAGGTCGATGATTCGAGCTATGCGGATATTTTGAATCAAGTGCGTGGCGCGGAATTTGAGAATGAACTACATAAACGCCTAGAGCAAGAGAAGAAGCAGGCGAAGTCTGAGAATGCGCTCGAGAGTGCAAAGCTCGAGGCGGAGATCGAGAAACTAAAAGGCGAGCTGGCGGCAGCAGAAACTGCGAAGAAATTGGCGGTCGCCGAGGCGAAAGCGCCGATTGAAAAAGAGCGCGACCAGCTTGCGAGCGATTTGAAGAACCGTGATACGCAAATGAAATTGCGCGAGGCGGCGATTGTTGAGAAGTACAAGGGCGCAATCGAGCTCAAGGACGAGGAGATTGAGCGCCTGAAGGACATGAAGGCAAAACTTAGCACGAAGATGGTTGGCGAGAGTCTAGAGCAGCACTGCCAGACGGAGTTTAATAAGATTCGCATGACCGCTTTTCCGAATGCTTACTTTGAAAAGGATAATGATGCACGTACGGGTAGCAAGGGCGACTTTATCTTCCGTGAGTGCGACGAGGCGGGGAATGAGATTGTCTCAATTATGTTCGAGATGAAGAACGAAAATGAGACGACTGCAACGAAGCATAAAAACGAGGACTTCTTTAAGGAGCTCGATAAGGATCGTAAAGAGAAGAAATGTGAATATGCAGTGCTTGTTTCGATGCTTGAGGCGGATGACGAGTACTATAATACTGGTATCGTGGATGTTTCATATCGCTTTGAGAAGATGTATGTGATTCGTCCGCAATTCTTTATTCCGATTATTACGCTTTTGCGTAATGCGGCGCTCAATTCGATGAAGTATAAGGCGGAATTGGCAGTAGTGCGCGATCAGAATATTGATATTACGAATTTTGAGAACGACATGAACGAGTGGAAAGCTGGCTGGCTCAATACGATGAAGAACGCTGGCAAGAAACATCTCGAGGCGATTGAGCAGATTAATAAGGCGATTAAAGACCTTGAGAAAACGCGTGATGCGTTGATGCTTTCGGACAAACACTTGGCGAGTGCTGAGGGGAAGTTGGATGATTTGACGATTAAGAAGCTGACGCGTGGTAATCCGACGATGAAAGCGAAGTTTGACGAGCTGAATAAAGCTTAAGCGTGATATAATTTAGCTAATGTACGAAGGTGGTGTAAAATCGGGTGCGCGCAGAGTAATGAAGCTATTTTTTATTCTCTGCATTATCGTGTTGTTTTACTACTTCGGTAAGATTGTGCTTTCCTATATCGACTCTGACGGTACGGTAATGGGAAGCGGTAGTTGTAAAAATAATGAGGGCTTTTTGATATTGCAAAAGGCGGGTGTGTTTGGTGATTTACATATAAATTGTACCGATAAAGATGACGAAGAAGAGAAGAAGGATGAACCTGCGGATGCAGTAGACGATGGAGCAGACGAAGAAGTTGAGACAAAGAAAAAGAATTGGCGATCGAAATATTAAAAAAACTGACCTCGTAGGAGGCCAGTTTTTTGTTTTGAGAAATTATTCTTCGGTTGCTTCTTCGCTATCCTCAGCGGCATCTTCGATGGCGGAGAGGAGGGAATCTTCAACGTTCTTTTTCTTCTTTTTCTCTGGTGCTTTAGCGACTTCGACGTCAATGTCGTAGCCGGTAAGCTTGGAAGCGAGGCGGACGTTCTGGCCGACGCGACCGATAGCGATGGACTGCTGTTCCTTAGTTACATAAACAGTAGCTTTCTTATCTTCGATTTCGACGGTCTGAATTTCAGCTGGGCTGAGAGCTTCGCGGATGTATTCAGAGATGTTTTCGCTCCAGTTGACGATATCGATCTTCTCGCGTTCGCCAATTTCGTTCATGACAGCCTGGACGCGAACGCCACGGCCACCGACGAAGGTACCGACTGGATCGATGCCTGGCATAGTTGCAGCAACAGCGATCTTGGTGCGGCGACCAGCTTCGCGAGCGATGGCCTTGATTTCGACGGAACCGTTTTCGATTTCTGGGACTTCCTGGCGGAAGAGATATTCGATAAACTCTGCGCAGCCACGGCTAAGGATGAGCTGTGCGCCACGTTCGTTGCGCTCGATTTCCTTAATGAGAACCTTTATGCGGGAACCGACGGCGTAATATTCGCCTTCAATCTGTTCCTGCTTTGGCATGATACCGGTGGCTTTACCGAGGTCGATGCGGACAACGCGTGGCTCGACGCGGACGATAGTACCGTTAACAACTTCGCCGACGCGGTCTTCGTAGAGGGCGAGAACAGCATCGCGTTCAGCCTCGCGGAGACGCTGAGTGACGACCTGTTTTGCGGTCTGGGAAGCAACGCGGCCAAAGCCGGTAACTTTAATTTTTTCTTCGACGATATCGCCAAGCTGCTTGCCTTTAGCCTCAGAGAGAGGGATTTCGGTAGCTGGGATGTAAGCAACGTCATCTTCGACGACGGTGCGGGAAACATAGACGAAAGCTTCGCCAGTGTTAAGATCGAGTTCGCAGCGAACATCCATATCTTTATCACCGTTATCTTTGCGCCATGCAGCAGCAATAGACTGTTCAATAACGTCAATCACGACCTCTTTTGGGAGGTTCTTTTCTTCGGCAACGATGTCAACCATCGCGACCATCTGTTTGATGTCTAACTCCATGATTGGAATCCTTTCTGCGCCATATTGACTGCCTGGGCGCGGGCTTAAAAACACCGCCTCTTTTCGAGCCGGTCTTTATCTGTATGTCAACATTGTAGCACGGGGGCGGGGAAGGCGTCAAGCATATTGACTTTTTGAGCCATTTGTGCTATAATATAGATATCTAGTGTATTTCGGCGCCATAAAGGGGGTGATTGCATGCCGAATAACGTTCTTTACTATAATTACTTGCTTAAGCTCTGTAAGATCACAGGTGATTTCGTTCAGAAGCGTGCGCTCCTGAATGACATCAGATACGGAGATCCTACTTCGCCGCAGTCTATCATTATCCTCGCAAAATATTGGGACGGGGATGTGAATAAACTCGCTGCTAAGTACAAGGATGTGCGTATCGAAACGTCTGGTGCTTGGGATTCTGTTAAGGAGCTTCTTAGTGATTGCGGACGCTATGACGAGGAAGATGCTAAGGTATTCGGTCAGCAGCTTTGTAAGACTGAAGATGTATGTGACTTTCGCAAGATGGTGCGTACTTGGGCAAAGGCCGAGTTGAACAAAGCAGCAAAGGGAAAGGAAACGACCTTCTATGATATGGGAGAGCTCCTTGATCGTTATGAGGCATTGATTCTGAAGCGTAGGCAGGCAAGTTAATTTGGAAGGCATCGGGAAACCGGTGCCTTTTCTCTTGCCTTAAGAGAGAAATTTTGTTATAATGAAATCACTAATTATTACTTTTAGCGCAACAATCTTGGATTCAGCTTAGGCGAATAGAGCGCTTATTAGTGTGGGAATAAATATTATTTGTTAAATAAAGGAAAAAATGAACGATAAAAGTAAGGCAGAGGCGGAGCGCCGCGCAAAACTCTTAAAATCGCGCGCTGAACGCTTGCCAGACATTAAAAAACAGTTTGAGGAGAATCAGAAGCGTAACTTTAACGCTAACTTTGCCCCTGGCGGTAAAGATGAAAAATTGGTTCGCGGCAAACATACGGCAGCTGCAAAAAAGAAAGCTGCACCAAAGAAAGCAGCAAAAAAGCCTGCTCCAACAAAGAATCAGAAGGAAGCCAAGGGCTCCGACGTCAAATTGATGGTCAGCACTCGTAAAGGCGAGATGGTGCACCATCAGCGTATGCTTAGCCAGGACGTGAATGCTCAGGCTACGCAACATATTGTTGGTATTCCAGTAAACAAGTCCCGCTACAACGGCTTTAAGGGCAATCAGCTAAGCCTCGCACAGATTCGCGCGGCTCGTCCAAATAAAGATGCAGTTCGTATTATTCCAATCGGCGGTCTTGGCGAGTTTGGTATTGGTAAGAACATGACCGCAATTGAATATCAGGGCGAAATCATTCTTATCGATATGGGTACGCTTTTCGCAAACCCAGATTATCCGGGTGTTAACTATATGGTGCCAGATAGCAAATGGCTTGATGATAACCGCGACAAGGTGAAGGCGATTCTATTTACGCACGCTCACCTTGATCATATCGGTGCATGTAAGCATCTTTTGCCATACTTTGGCCCATTGGTACCAATTTACGGCTCTTCGTTTACGATTGGCATGATTAAGAAACAGATGTCTGAGCTTACGGATGTTCCTGATATGAATTACCAGGAAGTAAATCCACTAGAGCACAAGGAAATCCGCCTTACGCCACATCTTTCGGCTGAGTTTGTACATATGTTGCACTCGATTCCGGGTAACACTTCGATTGTCGTGCGCACGCCAAACGGCGTAATTGTGCTTTCTGGTGACTGGCGCTTTGAGACCAATCCAATGGATATTCCAGCGGATTACGATCGTTTGCGTGAGATTGCAGACAAAGAGGGCATTGCGCTCCTTTTGAACGAGTCTACGAACATTGATGTACCTGGTACGCATCCACACAGTGAGTATGATGTCGGTGATAACATTGGCAAGGTAATGGACAACTACGCTACTGGCCGCATTATTATCAGCTGTTTCTCGAGTCAGGTGAAGCGTATTGAATGCGTGCTTCGTGAGGCTGCGGAACGTGGTCGTAAGGTTGCTTTTGCCGGTTTCTCGATGATTAATAACGTCGAGGTTGCATTGCGCGCTAAGGCGATTAAAGTGCCTAAAGACACTATTATGAAGATGGAAGACATCGTAAAGCTTCCGGACGAGAAGATTACAATTGTCTGTACCGGTTCTCAGGGCGAAATGAACGCCGTACTTAACCGTATGGTGACTGGTGCGCATCGCCACATCAAGGTTAAAGCAAGCGACACGATTGTATTCTGTTCTAGCCCAATTCCTGGCAACGAGCCAAAGGTTATGGGCACGGTAGATGGTCTTCTTCGCGAAGGCGCACAGGTGATTCAGCATAATAAGACTCACCTTACAAACATCGGTCCATTGCATCTCTCTGGTCACGCTTACTACGAAGATCATGTGAAGTTTGTAACGGATTTGCATCCAAAGAACTACATGCCATATCACGGCGAGTTCTACATGCTCGAGCATAACGCCGAGATGGCAGAGAATGTCGTTGGCATTCCGCGTGATCGCATCTTGGTCGCTGATGATGGTGATGTTGTTGAGCTCATGCCAGATCAGACGATTCATAAGAATGGCCGCATTCAGGTCGGTAACAAGCTTTATGACGATGCCGATCAGCAGGTGAATGAAGCAGTCGTGAAGGATCGTATTCATATTTCTCGCGAGGGTATCTTTGTGGTGATTCTTACGATCAGCAAGAAGACTGGTCGCCTCATTAAGACGCCAGATATCGTTTCGCGCGCATTTATCTATCTCGATAACTCTGAGGAGTTAATTGGCAAGATTCGCCATTATCTCCGTGCGAAGACTGATCACACGGTCAATTCTGACGAGGACATTAAGACCTTGAAGGAAGAGATTAAGGAAGACGTCACGCATATCCTTTATGACGCAACTGGTCATACGCCAATTGTGATTCCAGTAATCAACAAGGTATAAACAAAAAGTCTCCCGGAAGGGAGATTTTTTGTGCTCTTTTGAAGAGGCGGTCAACTAATTAATAATTCCAGCCTTCGTTTTGGCGGGCTGCGGCGTTAGCTTCGACGGTTTCGACGTCAAGGATGAGATGATAGCGAGCGGAGCTGTATTCGGAATCGGCATTACAGTTGAAGGTGACGGAGCTGACGAAGCTGCTGGAGCTGCCGCCATTAGCGGCGATGTCGCCTTGGAAGTAATAATAGCCGTCAGACTTGAGAACCCAGTCGGATGGGTTAGCGAAATTAATAACAGCCATAGCCTGGTTATTAACCTTGAGCGGAAGGGTTTGGCCGGAGATAACTTGACCCTGATCGTTGAGCTTCTCCCAGCGCTCAGTGATTTTTACGCGGGCGTTAATTGGGGTAGTGCTGGTGTTAGTGACGACGAGAGTCTTTGGAGTCTCGGTGCATGGCGTCCAATCGGTTGGGCTTTCAAAGGTTTCAGTGAAGGTGGTAGTAGAAGCGCCAAGCTTGAACTGGTTATTGAAGACTTCGGTATAGCGGAAGTAAGCAAAAGTACCGCCGAGAATAGCGACTGCGAGGAGCGCTATGATGGCGACTAAGGATTTTTTATTTTTCATGCATGCATCCTATTTAATCTAACTTAAGGATAAGCGATTAGAGGGGAGCTGTCAAGGTGAGTGCTATGTGGTAAAATAAACATAAGTATTTTTATTGGAGATTTTTATGCCAGCAAAGAAAACCATGAAAAAGACTGCTAAAAAGACAGCACCGAAGACGATTACGAAGACTGTTGAGGCTAAAAAATGCGACTGCGGCGAGAAGTGCAGCTGCAAAGAATGTAACTGCAATGGCCATAGTCAGTTGCCAGTTTATCTTTTGATTGGTATGTTGGTTGCTACTTTGACCGTGCTCGTTGTTTCAGTCAGCTTTAACCGCTCGGTACGCGACATCTTCCGCCCGGCAACTTATATTTACAACGGTAAGTTTGAGGCGGCTAAGAAGGACGAGAAGAAGGATGACAATGGCTTTATTAAGTTGTCTGCTGGCGCGACGATTGATATGGTTACGAATAAGAACGGTTTCTTGATTATCGGCGAAGAGAACGACATCAATAGTGATGCGTTCGCACGCCGTGTTGGCAATCTCGTTGAGGGTGACCTCGGTATTTACCGCTATGATTTCAAGGTAGATGAGGACACGGATGATATTCGCGCAAAGAAGCTTCTTGGCATCGGCGATAACGCTCCAGACTTCGTTTATATCAAGAACGGTGCAGTTTATGATAGAATTGACGATGTGAAAGACGAGGATCTCCTCAAGGTCTTTCTAAGCAAATACATATCTGCAATTAACGATTAATGGAAGAAATTATCTACGTAGACAAGCCGGCTGGGATGACCAGCTTCGGCGCGGTTGCGCGCGTGCGCAGAATTTTGTCACAGCGTGAAGGGCATAAAGTGAAGGTGGGGCATACTGGCACCTTGGACCCGTTCGCGACTGGGCTTTTGATTTTGCTGGCTGGAAAAGCGACGAAAAAAGCGCCTGAGCTTACGAAGAAGGATAAGGTCTACGAGGCGACGATTCGTCTTGGCGTGACTTCGACGACGGGGGATCCGGAAGGCGAGATTACGGCTACGGGTGCAGAGTTGCCATCCGAAGAGCAGATTGCGGAAGTTTTGAAGCAGTTTACGGGCAAAATCGAGCAGCGTCCACCAATTTTCTCGGCGATTAAGATCAACGGCGAGAGGGCATATAAGTTGGCGCGTAAAGGGCAGGAAGTAGAGATGCCGACCCGCACCGTAGAGATATATAGTATTGAACAAATTAGTTATTCAAAGCCAGAATTACAGATAAGAACGCACGTTTCGAGCGGTACTTACATTCGTACTTTGGCGGAAGATATCGGCAAAGCCTTGGGTTGTGGGGCGTATTGTTCGCAGCTTCGTAGAACTCAGATTGCAGAGTATAAACTAGACGAGCTACCTCTGTTTGAATTGCCAGAGTAGGGCGGACAACAAAAAATCCCCTAAGGGGGTCTTTTTTGTCTAAAATGGAGCCGTTGACTGGGATCGAACCAGCGACCTGCTCGTTACGAATGAGCTGCTCTGCCAGCTGAGCTACAACGGCATAGAGCTATTATATCATAAAGCGCTTGCATTTCCGCTCAAAATCCTATATACTATGAAAGGTAAGGGCTCGTAGCTCAGTTGGTTAGAGCGCCTCCCTGTCACGGAGGAGGTCGCGCGTTCGAGTCGCGTCGGGCCCGCCATTTACAAAAAATACACCTTGTGGGTGTTATTTTTTTGTCTTTGAATAGTGCTTATGTTATAATGGCGGCAAGAATAGGTCAAAACAAAAAGGTCAAGAGATGAAAAAGCTAGTTTATGGATTATTAGCGGTCGCTTTGGTCGCCTTGCAGTCGGCGCCAGCGTTCGCAAAGAAGATTGTTGTTGAAGAGAATTCGGAAAGTACGATTATGCTCGATGTGGCACGTCGTTATTATCCGATGTCTGAGATTAAGCAGTATATTGATGCGCTTTCTGTAAACGCCAATTCATCGATTCAGATGCATTTTACCGATGACGAGAACGTCGGTATTGAGTGTGCTTATCTTGATCAGACCGAAGCAAATGCGACAAAGAACGGCGATGTCTATACAAATCCAGCCACTGGGCGTAATTTCTTGACCTATGCCCAGGTACAGGAGTTAATGGACTATGCTGACGCAAAGAAAGTGACCTTTATTCCAGAAATTGATATGCCAGCGCATATGACTGGTTTCTTTGATCTCGCGACAATCAAGTTTGGCGAGCCTTATGTACGCGATCGTGCTACGGGTATCGCTTGGGGCACTGGTGATGAGGCGGGTAACCTCGATATCGTGCGCCCAGCCGCAAAGCAGTTTTTGATGAATATTTACGATGAATATACGGAGTTCTTTAAGAGTCGTAAGTACTTCCATATGGGCTTTGATGAATATACTTTCCGTATCGACGAAAAGATCGATTTCGCAAATGAAATGTATGAATATCTCGCTGGTAAAGGCTTCACGGTGCGTATGTGGAGCGATGCGGTGACAAAGACGAATATCTCGCAGCTCAATAAGAATATTGAAATTGTTTACTGGGGCTGGTGGGCAGATGTTGAGCAGTATGGCTATGCAACAGTGCCAGACTTTCAGCGCGAAGGTTTTAAGTTGATTATCACGAACCGTTTTTATCTGTTCTTTGTGCCATATCTGCCGTACATGACGGACGAAATTAATGCGCATACGGTGCGTGATATTGAAGAGAACTGGGAGCTTGAAAGCTGGAACTATAACTTCCCAAGTACGCTTGAAAACCATGATGGAATTATGGGTGGTATGGTCTGTATTTGGGGTGAGAATTCGGCCGGTGTAACTGATGCGGCGATTCGTGAGCAGGGCGTGAAGATGTACAACGCAATGTTCCCGAAGCTTGATGTGTTCCGTCACGAAATCGAGGTGCCGGATGATGAGATTGAGAACCCAGCGACAAGTGATTCGATCGTATTTTACGGGGTAGTTTTGGTTGCTTCGGTGTTTGGCTTTGTAGCTAGCAGACGTAAATAAAAGACAATAAAAAATGGTGGAGCGTGCGGGAATCAAACCCGCGACCTCGGCAATGCGAATGCCGCGCTCTATCAGCTGAGCTAACGCCCCATCGACTAGGGAATATTATAGCACGAAAATTTGCTGTAATTTTGAAACATATAGTATAATAAGCGTTAGTGGAATGTGAGAGTAAAACAACAAAAATAAATGTTTTTGGTTCACATGAGTTTTACTCACAAAAGAAAAATTACAGGGAAAAATAGAAATAGAATCTTTGGGGCTGGTATTTTGCTAGCCCTGTTTTTATTGAGCTTTTTCGTCCTGAAGCCGATGATCGCTAGCGCGGAAGCGAAGTATTTGCATGCGACGATTACGGCTGATAATGGCGAGGTTGATTTCTCGCCTGGAATCGATGATGCGGTAGCAAACTTTAGCTATGTGCGTTCGGGCGGCTTCGGTGCTGTATCGAATATTTATGACGCAAAAATATCAATTAAGAATCTTCCGGCATCTGGTACTACGGTGAAGAAGCTTGAAATTGATTTGCCGATTGGCATGTCTTGGGTAGATGACGCGTCGGCGGATAAGAACCTTCAGACCCAGATGGATGCCTCGAAGGGCACGAATGGTATTGAGAAAAAGGCCGTAGATCAGACGCCAGTGCTTGGCTATACCTTCGCCAGCTCCGGCAAGCGTACTTATTATATGCAGCCTGGTACGGAATCGATTGCGGTCAATATTAAGGTCCGCATGGATACTCATGTAGATATTGGCTACATTGAGGATGCGATTAAGGCGACTTTGACGGTTGACGATTACAGCGAGACTGCAAAGGTGGACGTAAATGCACCTACGAATGCTAGCGCGAGTGGTCGCCATTATAATGCGAACTTCTCTTATTATGTTAAGGCTGGCACTTATTACAGCGGTAATGAAAGCTACAATAAGCTGACTTACGCGAGCTATGCGGGCGGTATGTATGACGTGCAGCGCTTAGCCACGCAGGTTAGAATGTATTACCACGTAAATAATCCTGCGGCAAAAATTGAACTTAATACGACGGATACTAGGTATGTATTGGACGACTCTGGTGCCGCTGAAGGTGACTACGTTTTGATTTATACGCCAACAACATCGACAAACGTGGCTTATGTTGCGCCATGGAAGATTTGGGTCCCAGCCGATGCAACGGAAGATGTTGTTGTGACTGGCCATTCCGAGACGGATCACTGGCAGTTGGATGGCAGCACTAGAACGGTCCCGTTTTCGAATCAATATAAATTGACGCTCAAACTCGCGCCGGAAAGTGAATTAGTGACGGTTGGTCTGAACAGCTTGAATCCGGCAAATACGGCTACGGCGTTTGATTATAATACGACGACGCGTGTCTATGTGGCACCACAGGAACAGGAGACTGGTGTGTTGGGCGTGAGCTATATTAATAACCGCGGTTCGGTAGATTCGGCGCCAAAGACGGTGAAAATGACTTTTGATACGGATGTGTTGGGTGTCATGTCGGTGCGTTTGTCTTGTACTCCTGGCAGTACGATTACATCAGCGCATATTAAGACGAAATCTGGCATCGAGAAAGATGTTGAAATAAACAGAACCTGTAACGCGTATGGTTGGGGCGGCGAGTTTAGCTATAAAGATTTTGGTACGGAACGTACGGATTATATTAAGGAAGTTATTTATGATGCCGGTAAGATTCCAGCAGTAACGCAATTGCGCAAAGCAATGACTGAAGACGCGTCGTGGTCAGTAGCTTGGTTCGGTGCGCGTTTGACGGATGAACGCAATGGTGTAGCGACGATTGAAGTTTATAATACTGACGACCCAACTATTACAACTGGTGTAGCGCATGCAACGACGGTATTTAGCGCGGCAGCATCGATTGATTTGTCGACGATGGCAACACAGGTAGTAGAAGCGGGCAAGACGCTAAAATTCAGCGTAAATATTACGCCGTATTCAAGCGCAATGACATATCAGCATAGTATTTTGCACCCGATTATTTATATTCGCCAGGAAGTTCGCGATAAAGATGGTAATTTCTTGCCGATTTCGAATTTGAAGGTTACGAATGGTAGCACTCGTGGAAATGTAGATATAACAGAAAAGTTTGGTCAGATTCATTCATATGATACAGCAACGGCGAAAGTCTATGTAATTGATGGTCGCAATATCAGTGATGCTTCGGCAAACATTTCGACGGGCTTCGTAAATGAAAATGGTGTAATTGCTTATACTTTCTTGAACGTGTCCTATACGGTCGAAACGAGCTCGACGACGCCAGATCAAACACATCTTTTGCGTGAGGCAGTATGGGCGCAGAGTGCAGGTATCGACAGTATGGCAACGCATCAATACACGGACGATCCTTATGGGTTGAAGAATGGCGTTACGGGTGCATTGGTGCATAATAACGGTGCAAATTATTATCAGGTGCGCGGTTCGCAGTCAATTACGGTTGATAACCTTGCAAAGCATGGCAATTCGAGCACATGGTCGAAATGGTCTGAGGGTGCAAACCCAATTGCGATCGGCACTTCAGATGTTTCGTCGCTTAATATGAACATGCAAGTCGTAAACAACTCTGGCGTTGAGGTGCCTGGCCCAACGATGATCTATATGCCAGTGCCAAAGGTTGGCGAGAACTGGGGTGGCTTGAACTATAATGGTGAGGACTTTGAATTCTCGACGGCATTGACTGGTCCGCTTAATAATCCAGACGGGAACGTGTTTGAGATTTATTACGGCAAGAATATTACGCCTTCCGATGATGGTTCGGAACTTGAGAGCCGTGCTAGCCAGTTCACTAATGATACGAGCAACTGGACGGCGGCCGATTGGAAAGACGTGAACTGCGTGAAGATTGTTGCGCGCAATATTCCGATTACCGACGCGGCTAATTTGAACGGTTACGACTTTGGTTATTCGGTGCGCGTGGTTGATATCAATGGTATCAGTGATGGTGCAACGGATACTTGGAGGCCGATTTATTATCAGAAGCTAACGAATAGCGATGGCGACTCCTTTGCTGGTTGGTATGGCGCAAGCTATATTTCGATTCGTCTCGCTGACAGCAAGATTAACGGTCAGTTGTTTGTTGATGCAAACAAGAATGGTAAGTTCGATAATAACGAGAGTGCTTTGCGCGAAAGCGGTTGGACGATTGAGCTTTACGACCGCGCGTCGAACCAGCTTGTTCAGACGACTACGACGGATGCGAACGGTAGATATGAATTTATCGAGCTTCTAAATGCCGATGACGGTTATTATATTAATGTTATAAACAAGCACCCGATTACTTATGGCGTGGATGGTGGCTATCTCTTTACGAAGAAGGGAGCGGCAAGCAATGTTGGTAGCTATAATACGGATAACCAGGCGGTAGGTAATAAGCTATCGAATCCTGCTCATGCTACGGGCTACATTGGTCCGGTTTCGCCGGCGCGTGCAGTTGGTGAAGCGACTTATAATATCGGTGTTCACGACTATGTGGCGAATGCTTTCTATACGGCAAAGGTCAGCTTTGATGATCAGAATAACGCGAGCGGCAATCGCCCACAGACGATAAAATTGACAGCAAAATCTGAAGGGACTGAGGACGTTATCACTAATCTTGGTGCTGGCGATACGGCGTTGATTTTGCCACTTTATAACACTGCTGGCGAGGCGTTGTCTTACAGTTTTACAGCTGAAGATATTGTCGGCTACGATAAGACGATTAGCTTTGAGAACGACGTAGTCACGGTCAAATATACGCAGCGCCCGGCGCAGATTCAGGCGAATGCGACGATTTCGGCACCAACGTCAGTCGATTCAAAGGACAGCGAGATTGAGTATGAGATTAATTACGAGACGACGGTTAGCCAGTATATTGGCGGGCTTAACACGACGATTGTAAGTAAGTTGCCATATGAGATTGACGAGACGGCTTCCGAGCTTGATGGCGGTGTTTATGATGCGAATGCCAAGACGATTACCTGGGCCATATCTGAGCCAAGCTTTAATACCTATAATGAGACGAATGGCGTGAAGAAGATTGCGCGTAGCTATAGTTTGCGCTTGGCATTTATTGACGTGAAGGCACGTGATGCTTTGACGAATACGCTGGAAACCGAGACGATCTTGAGCGTAAAGAATGCGAAGGCAAATGATAGCGCGACGACTTATGTTTTGACACCAAGCAAGATTAAGTTTCGCTTTGTTGATGAAAATGGCGATGAGCTAGCAGATGATACGGATGTTGACGGCATTGTTGGCGATGATTATGTTGGTGCGCCAGTTTCAATTCCTGGTTATGAATATGTCCCAGGCACTGAAACGAAGCATACCTTCACGGAGGACGAGCAGACGGTAGTTTACTATTACAGAAAAGTTGCGGCGCCGGTAACTATGGATGATATTGTGGTTTGGATTATCGTTTTGTTAGCTTCCGTAGCAGTCTTGAGTGGGCTTAAGGTTTGGCAGGTATCTAGGACGAAGTAATGCTAGCGTTAAACATTTTTCTACTAATCATTGGGTTAGTGGCGCTAGTGAAGGCGTCTGACGTTTTCGTGGATGCGGCGTCGTCGTTTGCGACACGTTTGCGCGTGCCAAAGATGTTGGTGGCGCTGACGATTGCGGCATTCGGCACTTGCGCGCCGGAGCTCGCGATTTCGTTCACGTCGATTGCGCGTGGCGATGTTGATATGACGCTTGCAAATGTGATTGGCTCTTGTATCGTGAATATTCTTTTGATTGTTGGTATAGCAACGATCGTGAAGCCAATAGAAGTGCGAGAGCAGACTGTAAAGCGCGAGCTGCCGTTACTCGTGCTAGTTACGGGTGCTTTCTTCGTGACGTTAAATGACTCGATTTTTTTGAACCGTCCGAATGGATTGGGGCGCTGGGATGCGCTAGTATTGCTTGCGCTGTTTGGTGTGTTTATGGCGTATATCTTCTTTGCAGTGCATGTACGCAAGGTGAAGCGTGGACGTTTGCCGAAAACAAAGTATACTATGGGCCAGTCGTTGATTTATATTGTTTTGAGCATTATTACAATCGTTCTGGCGGCGGATATTGTCGTGGATAATGCGGCGGAATTCGCAGGCGCAATTGGTATTTCGCAGAAGATAATAGCGATGACGGTCATTGTGATTGGCACGTCTTTACCTGAGCTAACAATGACGGTTGGAGCAGCAAAAAAGGGCGAGTTTGATCTAGCGATAGGAAATATTATTGGTACAAATATTTTCAATATCTGTATTGTGCTCGGTTTACCGACGCTTGTCTTCGGTGGTTTCGAATCGAATGCGTTTGGTCTTATTGATACCTTAGTTGTGTTAGTTGCGGCGCTTGCCTATTATGTATTTGGTCGTAGCAATAAGCGTCTTACGCGTAAAGAAGGGATCTTTATGGTGATGTTATTTGCGGCTTATTATTCATACGTTCTCTTCGGGTAAAAAATACCGCTCCTTGTAAGGGGCGGTATTTTGTTGTTAGCAATTAGTGCTTCTTGCTACGGATGAATCCGATAACTGCGACGGCGAGACCGGCTATGGATGCTACGCTGAGCTTAATGTAGTCGATGATGCTGTCGTAGGTCTTTGGTGAATCAGGAGTATCTGGGGTATCTGGGGTGTCTGGAGTATCTGGGGTGTCTGGGGTGTCCGGGGTATCTGGTGTGTCTGGAGTATCTGGCTCGGCTTCTTTTCCGGAGATAAGAGCGAAGTTGTTGCCGTTAGTGTAATTGGCGGTAGTTTCGTGAGTGGTCGCCTCGTTACCTTCGACGGTCGCAGTCATTGTGGTGCCAGAGAGGGAATAGCTTGCGCTAGTGGAGTCGTTGCCAGGAACGGTCTTTTTGGCAGTAATGTCGTCTCCGAGTTTTTCGACGAGATATTTGCTGGAACTAGTGAAGCTAACTGGGGTAATTCCGCGGAAATCGTCGAATTCGTTTGCTTGCGGAAGGGCGGGAACTTCGGTGCTGCCGTTTGCAGCGAAAAGGGTGGCAGTATCGTCGATAGTAATTGCTGCGCCATATTCCTTTACGATTTTGTCGTCGAGGCGCTCGAAGTAGGTACCACCGGTGCCGATCGCGTTAGCGTATTTGCCGCCGATGGCGGTGACGTTGGCTTTGTTGGTGATGTTAATTTTGTAATATACTGGCTGCCAGTTGTCGCTGTACTGGTATGGCGCGCCAGAGCCGATGCCGGAGCCGGACTTTACGCGATAGCCTGGGCGGTCGACTGGATCGTAATCGTCGATACTTTCGCCAATGGCGAGAACCTTTGTATTGGCGCCGGAAATATTAATAATGCCGGATTCGTCGCCGTCAGCTTTCTTTGCGCGATCATAATCGTCATTTTCGGAATAGATAGCTGATGCGACGGCTGTTTCTTCATAACCGCCACCGATGCCTGCGCTACCTAGACCAGTTGCCGTAATGTCTCCGCCGGTAATATTGATTTTCTGAACGGTGCCACAGTCGCCTGCGCCAATGCCGGCGCCGCTAGGGGTAGGGTTGCTTTCTTCGTATGGTCCATATTTGGAGACGATTTTGCCACCGCTAATATTGATGAAGCCGGAGTTTTGGTTCGAACCGCCACCGATGCCAGATGCAAGCATGCCACCATTGGCCTTAATGGTGCCGCCGGAAATATTAATCTCGACGTTGTTTAGTGCGATACCGCCATCGCCGCGACCTGAGCCGGTGCCAATGCCTGCGCCACCGCCGACGCGATCACTTGCTCCTTCGGCAAGACCGGAGGCGTTAATGGTGCCGTTTTTGATATTGATTTTGCCGTTGAGTGTTTCGTGATAGTCGGGAGATGGTTCATATGCGACTGTGCCGCCAGTGCCAATGCCTGCGCCGCCGTCGAAATCGTTTTGGTTGCTATTACGCCCCTGGACGCTATCGGTTTTACCGCCCGTAGCGTTAAGGGTGCCAGTGAAGTCTGAATCAATAGTTACTTCGCCGAAGTCTGGGCCGTAGTTCCAATCCCAAACGCCATCAGATGCGCTACCTCGGCCATCCCATTCGCTATAGCTACCGTTGCCGCCAATGCCTGCACCAGTGCCGCATTGGAAACTGCTGTTTTCTTCGCTATTTTGGCCACGACCGCCAAGGACGGTTAGATTGCCGGAACCTTTTATGATTAGTTTTGCGCTACCTGCGGCATCATAAGTCTTGTTATTGTATTTTGGGGAGACGAGGATGCCTGCTGCGCAAGTGCCGCCGTAAATGTAGTTGTCGCCCTCGAGGTTTAGGGTGAGGGTGGCGCCAGGTTGAATTGTGATACCGGCGAGCTGCTTTGAGCTTCTGGCGTCGACAATAGCGTTACTTAGCGTTATTTCGTCATCAGAAGTAACATTGAACGGTGCGACTGTATCGCTGTAGCTTGCTGCGCTTGCGAGTGGGGCAATGCTTGAAGCTACCAAAATAGCGGTAGATATGACATATTTGCTCTTGTGCATATTTTTGTCTCCCAATGTGTATTTTTTGACCTGTTTAATCTATTTGTAGCAAAGTGCTTATGCTTTGTCAAGAAAAAAACTCCCGCCCTTTAAAGCGAGAGTTTTTCAGTGATTAGATTGTGCAGATGTGGTACTCTGCGATGTGCGAGAACGGTTTTTACGACTTCAGGGTTACCATTTTCGACGACGTAGCCGTTAAAGCTTTCAATCATCGGAATATCGTTTTTGTCGTCGCCAATTGCGATAATGTGTTTGGGGTCATGGACTCCGATGATATCGAGCAGCTTTTTGGCGCCAGTCGACTTATCGGTGCCGGTACGAGTGACCTCTATGATATGTCGCATAGAGCTGCTAACCCAGGGGAGTCTTGCGTCATCGTTGAACGCGGCATTGCGATAAGCTATAGCGGCAATTTCGTCGTGAAAACTTGACGTTAGTACTTGCTCGGCGGCGACGCAGTCGATTAGGCCATTGAACCAAAGGCGGATTTTGCAAGTGCTCGCCTCAATCAGGGGCGATTCCTTTTCGTCGCTAAAACAGATGAAGGCGTGGTCGTCGGTGTATTTTATTGAGTTCAATGCACTTACGAGTCTTCTAGCGAGATCTTTTCCAAATCTGTCCGTATATACTATTTTGCCGTGACAATCTTTGACAATGCTGCCGTCGCACAGAATGAGAAAATTGCAGTATTGGTAGCAGTCGGGCCAAGCGGAGACAAGACTTTCTTCGCCTCTACCGGTTGCTATTACGAAGCAATTGTTGGCTTGACGCCATTGTTTGATAGCCTCAAGGTTGTCAGTAAAAACTTCGGGACTGCCATGTTCGCACAGGGTGTAATCAAAATCACTAAAAAGAACTGAATTAAAGTACATAAGCCCACCTCCTTATAAGCTGTTATTTTATCATTTTTACGGTGTTTTGTCAATGAAGGGTATAATGGATAAAGAATTAGGAGCACGAGTTATGACCTCAAAAGAGTTACAGAAACGCATCTATGATAACAAAGTAAAACATAATTTTAACCTGACGAATATCGAGCAGGAATTCTGTCTACTTTATGGGGAAGTTGGCGAGGCGTATGACGCTTGGCTGAAGAAAAAGGGGAAGGATGAGCTTGGTTCGGAACTAGCAGATATCGCAATTTATCTTTATGGTTTGGCAGAATTGCTAGACTACGATCTTGGTGCTGAGATGGAGAAGAAGATGGCGATTAACGAGAAGCGCGTCTATAAAAAGGTTAAAGGCGTGTTAGTCAAGGAATAAAAAATAAGCCCCGAAAGGCTTGATATGGTGGGTTGTGAGGGATTTGAACCCCCGACCCTCTCGGTGTAAACGAGATGCTCTAGCCAGCTGAGCTAACAACCCATACACGGCATTATAACACAAAAAGAGACCGGACGGAAGCCCGGTCTCGATAAGGCTCGAGAAAGCCTTAGTTTTTTATGAAAGGAGTTGCCACTTAACGTATCCGACGGCATCAAGATTAGTGTAGGTAGGTTTTAATTCGCAAACTGCAGCAAGAGCGGTGATTTCATCGAGCGTCATGCTGGCGAAGTTTCTGAAAAGAGGACTTACCTGCTGAGCGATATCGTAACCACCCATATAGACGTAATCTTTGCTAAAGCTATATCCGCCGAGTTCAGTGTTGGTGCTGCCTCTCATGATGCGATAGGTAGTAGTCCAAGCGCCTTTGAGTGCTTCTTCTTCAGTCTGGCCCATGTCGAAACGCATATCTTTGATTAACTTGGCGATTTCGGCAAAGTCTGAACCACGACGAGCCTGATCGCAAGCGATAGTCGCGTAAGGCATCGGAAGGGCCTCTGGGCCATTGATACTTACGTCGCTAATCTTTGCGACTCCTTCATAAAAGAGTTCGTCATCGCTCTTTGCGATAACAGGGAAAAGTGGAGCGAGCGGTGAATCAGCGCCAAGAATCTGCTGAACGAGCTCTTTGCAGTTTTCGCTGCCGAGTAGGTGACACTCAATCTCGTGGCCGATGAGCTCGAGCAATTTGAGGCCATTAACCTTGCGTGTGGTAGGAACACCGACGAGCGGTCTACCGGTGAGGTTCTTGTCGCGGACATCGATTGAAGTGAACTGGTCACCGACTTCGATAGTCCAGCTGTCGATACCGTAGTGGTTGATTACCTCTGTAAACCAGTAGCCAATCATCTCTGCATCGAACTGCATTGCCTTGAGCGCCTTCTGGTCTTTCTTGGTGAAGCGAGACTTTTTGGCGTAAGGAATGACTTCGCCGTTGACGATCTGATAGGCACGATAAGCCTGGCTGTTGGAAGGGAAGCCGTAAATCTTTCGACTGAGGTCGCATACTTCATTGTCGTCTCCAAGCAAGATGCTTGCGGCGATTTCCGTGACAGTAATGGCATTGTTGATGCGGCTGAGCAGAATCTTTTTGATGACTTTTTCTGCGTCAGTCTCAGGGATGAGGCCATTGGCGAGCGTTGCTCTTGCGGCGGTCAGTTCGAAGTTGTGGCTGGAAGCTTCCTTTAGGGCTTCGCGATTGTAAAGAAAATACGGGTTGGTAAAGAGACCGATTTTGGCGCGGTCTAACCAACGAGCTTTCTCGTCGGCCACGTTGATAGGGGTGACGAGCTCAACAGGGTTAAGTCTGATGATGATGTCTGCGAGTGACTGAAAACGGGTGTCGACTGAATACTTCATAAAAGCATTCTCCTTTCATGTAAAAGTACTTTGTTGTTGATGGGTTGCAACAAAAAATCTTCTCGCGATGCGAGTATTTATATATTATAGCACACTTAGCCTGAAAAGTCAATGAATGAAGAGTTTGCTAACGGGGGTGAATAGTGGTAAAATAGACAGGTAAATTTTAATCAAAGAAAGGGCAGCGATGTCAGAAGAATTAGTCATGAAGCAACGTCATACGCTCAGCCATATTATGGCCGCGGCGATTAAGCAGGTCTATTCTGACACAACAACACTTCAGTTTGGTGTAGGCCCTGCAATTGATAACGGCTTTTATTACGATATCGACTTCGGTGGCGTTAAGGTCTCCGATGAAGATTTGAAGAAGATTGAGAAGGTAATGCGCAAGATTATCGCGCAGAAATTGCCTGTGGTTTATAGCGAGAAGTCTCGTGCTGAGGCTTTGAAATGGGCAGAGGAGAATGGCCAGAAGTTTAAGGCTGAACTCATTAATGATTTGCCAGAGGACGAGACGATTTCTTTCTATACGCTTGGCGAGTTTGAAGATCTTTGCAAGGGTCCTCACGTAGAAGATACCGGCAAGGTTGGCGCATTCAAGCTTGAGAAGGTTGCTGGCGCTTACTGGCGCGGTGACGAGAAGCGCGAGATGCTTACTCGTATCTATGGTCTCGCATTCGAGACTCAGGAAGAGCTTGACGAATACGTCAAGAAACAGGAAGAAGCAAAACAGCGCGATCACCGCAAGCTTGGTAAAGAACTCGATTTGTTCTGTTTCTCGGAGCTTGTTGGTTCTGGTTTGCCAATGTTCACTCCTCGCGGTACGATTCTTCGCGATATTTTGAACGATTTTGCTCAGAGCTATCGCCTAAAGAACGGTTATCAGAAGGTCTGCATTCCTCATATTGCCTTGGTTGACCTCTACAAGACCTCTGGTCACTATGAAAAATTCCCAGAGATGTTGCAGTTTGTTAGCCAGGAATCCGGCGATCATCTCGCCTTGAAGCCAGTAAACTGCCCGCATCATTCGCAGATTTATGCTTCTCAGCCACGTTCTTACAAGGATTTGCCAATTAAGTATCTTGAAACGACGATGGTTTATCGCGATGAGCGCAAGGGTGAGCTTGGCGGTCTTAGCCGCGTTCGTTCGATCACTCAGGATGACTCGCACGTCTTTGCAACTGAGGACCAGATTGGTCAGGTCTTTGGTGAGCTGATTGCTTCCGCTCAGGATCTCTATGAGCGCATTGGCATGAAGTTACATCTACGCCTTAGCTTCCGCGATGACGGCGATGGTTACACCGGTACGCCAGAGATGTGGGAGAAGGCCCAGAATGCAATTCAGGCAATGGCTGATGAGCACAAGATCGAATACTTTATTGGTATTGGTGAGGCTGCGATGTATGGTCCAAAGATGGACTTCATGGCAACGGATGCCTTGGGTCGCGAATGGCAGGTTGCAACGGTTCAGCTCGATTACGCAACGCCAACTCGCTTCGGTCTTGAGTATACCGATGCTGATGGTAGCAAGAAGACCCCTGTGATGATTCACTGTGCATTGGTTGGTTCGATTGAGCGCTTTATGAGTGTACTTATCGAGCATACGGCTGGTTGGTTCCCATTCTGGATGGCGCCAGAGCAGCTTCGTATCTTGACTGTTAACGATTCTGTGAATGAATACGTTGGCAAGATTAAGGCTGAGCTAGAGGGCTTTGAGCTTGATATTCCTATCGAGCACAACAAGCTTCGCATGACGGTCGACGACCGCAACGAAAGCCTTGGCAAGAAGATTCGCGAGGCAACCAAGATGAAGATTCCTGTAGTTTTGATTGTTGGTCCTAAGGATGTCGAAGCTGGTGAGGTTTCCGTACGTCTTCGCGACTCCGAAGAGAAGGTTAAGCTCGCTGAACTTAAGAAATACCTAAAGAGCCTTTAATATCGAGAAAAGCCGCAGAAATATTGATATCTGCGGCTTTTTATTGTATAATATAGAATGTTAGCGTGTAACAACTAATGTTTTTTAAAAATCGGTTCGGTCAGAAGGAGCGAAATAAAACTATGAAACTACTGTTGATATTGTTATTAATAGTAGTAGTGGTGGGTGTTATATATTTTAGAGCTGTCGCTCCATGGATGGCAGCAAGATGCAAGCGCAAGAAGAATAAGCGCAAGAAGAATATAAGAGATATGCACTCTTATATTAAGAGCACCGGTGAATTCGATTTTAGTCGTCTTATGAATAACGCCGGCGAGCCTCTGGTTTTATCTTATAGAAGTCCTGGGATCTTTCGTCTCCCCGAGAAAAGGGGATACCTGAAAATGGTATATAGCCGAGACGGTGCACTCCTGGACGAGCTATATGTGTTGAAGCCACCATTTTTTCGAAAGAAAATATGGGAAAAAGCGGAAGAGTACTACTTCTGTTTTTTCTATATTAGCGGAAGTAGTATTGGTGTGAAAGCACGTAAGTTGTACCTAAATTATGATGCTATTTGCGCCATTTATAATGAAGTACGAAAATCATAAAAAGAGACCGAACCGATGGAAATGATTATACCCCAGTATATTTCGACATGCTGGGGTTTTTCGTGCTTCTCTTTTTAAGATGATTATGCTAAAAATAGAATAAGGATTATATATGAAAAATGTATTAAAGAAAAAGAGAGCACTAGTAGCAATTCTAGCTCTAATAGTAGTTGGCTTGGTTGCTGGCACGATTGCCTATAATTACGATAGATCCATCTTCACGAATATCTTCGGAGTGCAAGACTTCAAGACCGAATTCATTGAGACATTTGATTCTCCAGACAACTGGCAACCTTGCGACGAGATTCCGAAAACCGTAATCGCAAAGAATGACTCTGGCGTAAGAGTGAATGTACGCTTGAGTTATGAAGAATTTTGGAATGCGAAAAATGGCGGTAGTTTGCCATTGACTAGAAATGGCGTAAAGTTGGCGATTATTAACTTCCAGAACGAAGACGACTGGGAGCTTCGTAGTGATGGTTGGTATTATTTTAAGGCTGGCCTAGCTCCTGGTGAGTCGACGAATTCCTTGTTTAAATCTGTGAAACTTGACTGTTCGGCTAACTTTGGCGGTGAGAATATCTGTACCGAAACGGAAACAGGTAAGACCTGTCAAAAAGAAGCTGACGAGTATGCCGATGCCGAATATCACCTAAAGATAACAGTTCAGATGATTGCTGGCGAATTCCCGTCCGTCAATACACATACGGCTTGGTTCTTGCCTCTAGATACTCCGGATGATGGGCCGATAGTAAAAGATGTCGATTACAATCTTGATATATGGAATAGTGAACAAAGTGACCCTGATACTACCGACCCTGGTACTACCGACCCTGGTACTACCGACCCTGGTATTATTCCGGTTATTCCAATAGGAGGGGGATCTAGCCCCACCTGTGCTTATACATATAACGATCTAGAACATCCATGGAGGTTTCTCTCGCCGTATGTAACGAGGGAGAAAATTGCGGACGGAGAAGCGATCAGTCTAGACCGTAGCAAGCTGCTCCTACTCTTTGAAAGATATGGCTATAGCTGTGGTTTGGCGTGGCAATATGCGGAGGGGTCATACAAAGGTAAAAAGATTGTTAGCGCCCAAGTACTGGATGAAGGATATCAGGGTGGATCGACGCGAACGAGCGGCTATTTGCTCATTGATGAGAACTTTGATGAACCAGGACAAATTAAATATTACAATAATGAATTAGTTAGCTATGAAGCACGCCGATATACTAATTCGTTTGATAGTGATGAGGATGGTTTCTATAGCTGTCAATATACTGGAGCAGGCTATGATTGTCATATAATTAAGGCCGAAATTAGTGTATTTAGGTATATACCTAGAGATGAAGAGATGAATTTTGTCCCGACGAGCGATGTCGTGATAATGCCAGATATATCTGTTATAGCGGAGGCTATTTGATTTTTCGACGTAGCTATGCTATATTTTATGGATTCTCGATGCATATAGGGGCATCGTGTTGTTTAAAAATATATTGAGTAGCGTAATGACGTGTAGCCGCTAGTATTACTAGCGAGAAATCTTTTGAAGGGGGTAATATGGAGACTTTCTTCTTGACAGTAATCCTTGTGTTATTTGCTATGCATCTCTTGGCCGAAAAGGCGTTATTGCAGTTATGGCGTCCTTGGTGTCATGGGGATACTACAAGTTTGTTGAGGCCAATTTGTTTTCATGAATCATTTAGGGAAGACAAAAGCGAATACTTGCTATTGTCTTACCAAATTGCGAACCACATACCGGAAGTTTGTACTAATTACGGTAATAGGGTGAGACTTTGCGGTTATCACCGCGGTATCTTCGTTGACTTAGTACTCGATGAGGAGAGACTCTTGAGGGGGATACGAGTAATTAGTATTAGGAATAGCTTTGACTTCTTTTTCCCGAAAGTGAAGGAAGTTGATCTGGCTGGTAGGGGGCGTCAATACGTAGTAAAATTGCGAAATTGCGAGCCATTTTACATTAGGCTAAGCGACGCAATTGGGCTACAATATGCTCTCTTATATTAAGCTTACTCCCGCCGTTCTTTACGACGGGAGTTTTTGATATATAAATATGACCAATCGCGTAGGCTGTCTCCGAGTAGCGTAAGCGGATCTTCATTGATTTTTACGGCTTTTTGTGGTATAACTAAAGGTTAGTTGGCGCCGTTATTTAGCGGCGCTGAAGTAGTTTTTACAATCAGTTTTCATTGAAAGAGAGGTAAAAGAATGGGCGAAACTGTTGTATGGTTTATCTTCTTGGCGGGCGTGATGATTGCTTTGATAGCTTATTTGATTTCTTTAGATAAGCTAGCGAAGCTGTATCGCCCTTGGCGCTTGCGCTTAATATGCGCAAGAATGTCGGCAAATGCGATGATGTCTTATATCGACAAAGAGACGGGCGAATTTTACTTTGCTCAACTCATGGACGATGCGGGAGCGCCGCTTGCGGCGTTGCTGTATAAGGATCAATATTGTTTGCCGAGGAAAGGTGAGTTTCTGGAATTGGAATTCACGGATTATGTCGACAGGGAAGGAAAGGGTTACGCGGTAATGGATAGACTGTCCTGGCGTCGTATTCGTAATCCATTCGAACTAATCTTTAGACGCAAGAAACAGATTTGGCAAAATGATCCTCGCAATGTCTGTAGATTCTTTTGGATAGATGGCGAAAGCATTAGAGTAAAAAATGACATCTATCTGACCTACGATGCAATCCATTCAATTTATGGATTAGTTGGAAGGAGGGGGTTAAATGTTGCATCTAGATTTAGGTGAGTGGATTATGCTAGGCCTGATTGTCCTGATGTGGATGATCGTAATTTTGTATTTTGTCACATGTAAACGTGTGGCAAAGATTTTGTGGCCATGGGAAAACAAAAGTGTACGCTATGCGATCCTGGGCAGAAGCAACTGGCACGATATCACGAAGAGTGATTACGTGACCATGGAAGGGGACTTTGATATGCCTCGCTATGTCGAGGATCTTGGAGCGCCAGATTTTATGGAATACATTGATGTTGATGATGGCACGATTCGCCTCTGCACGCCGGAAAAGGGGGTCTTCTTTGACCTGCATTTTGCGGCGTTGGGTGGCGAGAAGATGCTAAATCGAATCGAGAAAGTGTGCATCAGAAATATGTTTGAGTATGTTCTGATGCCGAGTAAAGAGATATATTCGCTAACCAAGGAGGCAGAGACGGCGCAACCTTTTTACGAATATGTCGTGCACGGCGGCAACCGCGCAAGAGTGCCGGATTTTATGATGACCGGTGTAGCCCTTAGGGCGTTTTGCAGCGGAATGTCAGAATTAGCAGAATGAGAACTGATTTGATGGGATCCCCGGAGCAGCTCCGGGGATTTTTGTGGTTTTAAGCTTAAGCGTTTTGGTATAAAATAGACGAAAAGGAGATTATCTAAAATGGATAGAGGCGAATTTGAGGCAGGTCCAGTACAGACTCAGCCATCAGTAGTAGTAAAGAGGAAAAGCAATCCAGCTGTATTAGCAATGGCAATTATCTTTGCTTTGATTTCAGTTGGTCTTGGTGTTTGGATCGTGATTCTATTGAACAATCCAAAGAGTAGCGAATCAAAAACCAGCAAAAACGAGACGAGCCAGGAGCAGACAGTTGAGTCCGGCAATGGTGAAGTATCGACTCCAGCAACTCCAGCTGGTGCACGCATTGGTTATTCGGTTTGGGGCCATTGTACGGTCGGATATCTTACAAAGGGCGGTGAATTCTATGTGAGCACCGCTGATGCTTGCGATAGCATGTGGAAGAATCAGACACCTGGCATCAACAAAGCGGACGCTGCTACTGGCCAGAACGGAACCTTTACTTTAACTTATGGCGCAGGAAAAGATCTTGCCGAGTATGAAGTTGCGGGAGCTATGACGGACAAAATTACGGTTAATGGCTTAAAGGTGAACGACTCTAATATTGCTGCCGTTGCTACTGCTGAAATTGGCCAGAACTGGACTGGCGAGAAATATGTGCTCGTAAAAGAAGATGGTACTGTCGATATGCTTCTCTTGGACGCTGATGCTACCGGTAAGCTCAATCCGAAGCTCGTAAAGAACTTTGGTGGTTTTAAAAACATTGCAAGCGCAGTGAGCGTAGATAATGGAGACTATGTTTCTACAGTTTTGATTACACGCAATGGCGGTCAGATCTCAATGACTGATGCTTTGAATGGTCTATATACCGACAATGACTAAATAATAGAAAAGAGGCGCTAAAAACGCCTCTTTTTTGATGTTAAAATAGATTTATGACTGAAATTTTGGAGGGTCTTAATCCGGCGCAGCAAGATGCCGTTCAGACAATGTCTGGACCGGTATTAATTTTGGCGGGCGCGGGCTCTGGCAAAACAAAAACATTGACGCATAGGATTGCGAATTTGATTGCGAGCGGGGTTTTGCCGCAAGAAATTTTGGCACTGACTTTTACGAATAAGGCGGCGCGCGAGATGCGTGAACGCTTGGCGAAGCTGCTTGGTCGCGAGAATTCCTTCAGTTTTATGCCTTGGATGGGGACATTCCACTCGATCTGCGTAAAGATGCTGCGCATTGAGGCAGAGAGCGTTGGTCTCGATAAGAGCTTCGTGATTTATGATACGGATGACCGTTTGGCGCTGATTAAGCGTGCAATGAAAGAGTTGCAGGTTAGCGACAAAAATGTGAAACCGAAAGCGGTTGAGGCCTATATTTCGAAGGCGAAAAATGAAGGTCGTATGCCGGATGAGATGCTGGCGGACGCATATTATCCAAATCAGCAGCAGATGGCGCGCGTCTATGAGCGCTACGAAGATATGCGCAAGAAGGCGGATGCGGTTGATTTCGATGATCTATTGCTCTATGTGGCGCGTTTGTTGCGTGAGCGTAAGGATATTCGTGAGAAGTGGCAGAATCGCTTCAAGCATATCTTGATTGACGAGTATCAGGATACAAACCATATTCAGTACGAGATCGTGAAGCTGCTCGTGAACGAGGAGCGTAATATCTGTTGTGTCGGTGATGACTGGCAGTCGATTTACTCTTGGCGTGGGGCGGATTTTACGAATATTTTGAATTTTGAGCGCGATTTTCCGGGGGCGAAAGTGATTAAGCTCGAGCAAAACTATCGCTCGACGCAGAATATTCTCGATGCCGCACAAAAGGTGATTACAAAAAATACTCAGCGTAGCGACAAGACTTTATTTACAGAGGCGGGGAAGGGGGCGCCGATTACGATTCAGCAGGCGCGCGATGAGCAGGATGAGGCGAAGTGGGTGGCTTCGACGATTCGTAAGATGCGCCGTCCGCTCTCGGATTTTGCAGTGCTTTATCGTACAAATGCGCAGTCGCAGGCTTTTGAGCGTGCATTCATGGATTACCGTTTGCCATATAAGTTGGTTGGCGGGGTGCGTTTCTATGATCGTAAGGAAATTCGCGATATCGTGGCATATATGCATCTGATTGTGAACCCACACGACATTATTTCGCTCACACGCGTAATTAACGTGCCAGCCCGTGGAATTGGCGAGAAATCCGTCCAAAAGATCTTAGAGGGCGATTTAGAGGGCTTGACGGCTAAAACTCGTGGGGCCTATGAGAAGTTTGTCGATTTATTAGCGCATTTGCGCGAGCAGCACGCTGCTAATGTGGGGCCGGCGGAGATCATCGAGGAGTTGTTGCGCAAGATTGACTACCGTGGTTATCTAAACGATGGCGATAAGCTAAAGGCCGAGGAACGCAATGAGAACTTAACGGCTTTGGTTGGTGAGGCGGGCACTTACGAGACGCTTGATGATTTCTTGGCAGATGCGGCTTTGATGTCGTCCTCGGATGAAGAGGCAGGGAAAGACGCGGTAACTTTGATGACTTTGCACGCCGCAAAGGGTTTGGAATTTCCAGTGGTATTCTTGGTTGGCCTCGAGGAGGGTTTATTGCCGCACGTGCGTTCGATGGATGAATCGGTTGAGGATGTAGAAGAGGAACGCCGCTTAGCGTATGTTGGCATGACGCGTGCGATGCAGGAATTGTTTTTGACCTATGCAAATTCGCGCTTTATGTTTGGCGGGAGAAATTACAACTTCCCATCAAGATTTTTGCAGGATTTGGGTTACAATCCGTATGGTGGTTCGTCGGCTTTGACGGACTTTGGTGATGACTTTGGGGCGGACGATTTTGGCGAGGATTATGACGACGATCCATTCCCAGATGATTTGCCAGTATTTGATTGATATGACTGCGGTATAATAGGGGTAACTGGCAAGTAGTCCTTTTCGATTTTTGTGTATTTTCCAAGAAGGAGGGGATATGGATGAAAGGCGTAGAAGCTTGCAATGTGTTCGTGAAGAAAATGCGGGATATGTCAGGGCTATTACCGCGCTTTATCGCGGAGCTGGCGATGACTTGGGTATTAGATGAGATATTGCTCGTATATGAACCAAGTTCCGATGATATGGCTGAATTTAATGCGATATACGGCGATATGCGGTCAAAACCGAAGGGGAGGGATGTTGCGGATTTAACGTGGTCAGAAAATTCTACGCCGTTATATTTCGTTGCGCGTGCGGGAATTGACCTTTGCATCGCTTTGTCGCTTGAGCTATCTAGGGGCGGAGATGAGAGAGAAGTTGCGGCGGTAAAGGCGAAATTGTTGGTGCGAACTGCGAGATTCGTGCAGATGTGTTCGCAGACGGCGCTCGGATTATCATACTCTCTCGAAAGTAATAAAGCGCGTGATTGTCGACGTTTTTCTGATTTATATAAAGAAGCGGAATCACTGGCTTTAATCGGCTCGAGCTATTCTTCGTGAAAATATGCTTTTCTCCCCGAGTCTTTCGGGGAGTTTTTCTTGATTTTGTATTCTATTTGTGGTATTATTATCGATAATATTAGCTCAGCAGAAGGTGACTCTACAGAGAGAATAACATGCTTCTGCTTTAACCAAAGGAGTGTTCATGAGAGAATACGAATTAACCGTTCTCGTTCATCCTGATCTAGAGATGAATCTTGAGGCGGCAACCGACAAGATCAAGGCATTGATCGAAGGCAACGGCGGTAAGATTACCAAAGAAGCCAACGAAGGCAAAAAACGCCTCGCTTATCAGATTAAAGGCCAGGATTTCGCGGTTTACTACTATTACGAATTGGAACTTCCTGCAGCTGCACCAGCGAAGATTTCTTCCGTGCTCAACATCACGGACGAAGCTATCCGCTACTTGCTAGTCGCAAAAGATCCACGTCGTGAGAAGATGTTGGCAAAACGCCAAGAACGCAAAGCGCAAGAAGATAAAGAGGAGGAATAAACAATGGCGCGAGGTTTTAGCAAAGTTATAATTGTGGGTAACATTACAAGAGATCCAGAACTACGTTCTACTCCAAGTGGTACGCAGGTTTGTGGTTTCTCCGTTGCAGTAAATCGCAATTATCGTGATGGCTCTGGTGAGCAAAAAGAGAATGTTTCATTCTTCGATTGTTCTGCTTGGGGCAAATCCGGCGAAATTATCGCGCAGTACGCAAAGAAGGGTAGCGGAATCCTCGTTTCCGGTCGTCTTGAACAGCGTAGCTGGGAAGACAAGGAAGGTCAAAAGCGCTCCCGCGTTGAAATCGTCGTCGAAGATTTCAACTTCATCGGTGGTGCTGATGGCGGCGCATCTGGTAGCAAAAGCGCATCTGGCGCAGCTGCTAGCGATGTAGCTCCTGATGATATCAGCGATGAGCCAATTGATTTAAGTGAAATTCCATTTTAGAAAGGGTAAGGATGAGAAAATACAAGAATGATCCAGATATGTATTTCGATTACCGCGATGTAAAGACTTTGCAGCGCTACGTCGATGCATATGGCCGTATTGAGCCAATCAGCAAGACCGGTCTTTCGGCAAAGCAGCAGCGCCAGCTCGCTGTAGCTGTTAAGCGTGCACGCCATCTAGCATTAATGCCATTTGTCGCTAACGCGTAATAGAGGTCTGATTTATGTACGGACCAACTGATTTAAAGAAAAACACCTTGATTACGCTTGACGGTCAGCCATACAAGGTAATTGAGTATTCCCAGAAAGTTATGGGTCGCGGTGGTAGCATCGTGAACGTTAAGGTAAAGAACCTTATTACTGGCGCTTTGCTTCCAAAGACCTTCAAGGGTCAGGAAAAGATTGAGCCAGCTGAGGTTACTAACCAGACCGTTCAGTACCTCTATAACGATGGTGAGAAGTTCTACTTTATGGATCCTACTACTTTTGAGCAGTATGAGCTCGCAGCTGATATGGTTGGCGATGCAAAAGACTTCCTCAAAGAGGGTTCTGAAGCAGAAATCCAGTTCTATAATGAAATGCCAATCAACCTAAACCTTCCAAAGAACGTTTGGTTGACTGTTGAATACACCGAAACCGCAGTTAAGGGCGATACTTCCTCTGCAATTGTAAAGGATGCAAAGCTTGAGACTGGCGTAGTTGTTAAGGTTCCTGCATTCATCAAGACTGGTGATGTAGTATCGATTGATACGGAGACTTACGCTTATCGTGAGCGTCAAAAATAATACTAATGATGACCGGTGGCCTGCTTTGAAGCAGAAGATACCGGTCATCATTGGCCCCACGGGGTCGGGTAAGACTGGCTTATCGATAGATTTAGCCTTAGAACTCGTGAACCGTGGGATTTTTGATGGTTGCGAAATTATTTCGGCCGATTCGCGCGCGATTTATAAGGGTATGGACATTGGCACGGCGAAACCGACGGTCGAAGAGATGCGCGGTGTGCCACATTGGGGAATTGATTTAGTCGGGCCGGGCGAGCGCTTTACAGTTGCCGATTTTAAGGAATATGCTGAACAAAAAATTTCTGAAATTGTTCAGAGAGGGCATTTACCGATAATTGCTGGTGGAACAGGTTTATATGTAGATGCCTTGATATATAATTATTCATTTTCTGAAAAAGCGAAAAATAGTTATGCAGACCGTGAGCAAATGAGTGATCAATTTTTGGTGGTTGGCATCGATTGGCCGCGTGAACAACTACGTGAACGTTTGCGTTTGCGTGCGGAACAATTCTTTAATCAGCCGATTGAGGATGAGTACAAAAAAGTGGCCGCCGAGTATGACGCGAATAGTCAGGCGATGAAATCGAATATTTATCCGATTATTCACGATATGCTTGAGGGCAAAATTACTCGCGAAGAGGCAATTGATTTATTCGTGCTTGATGACTGGCACTTAGCTAAGAGACAACTAACGTGGTTTAAGCGTAATCCGAATATCGTTTGGTTGCCGTTAAAAGAGGCGCGTGATTTTCTTTTAGACACTTATGTGTGCTAAAATATTATCAATATGAATAAAGAAAACGCAACAATTCCACTAGAAAAGTTATTCGGTTCAAAGACTAGGGCAAAGCTACTTGCGCTTTTCTTTGAGAATACAGAAAAATCTTATTATGTGCGCGAGATTACTCGCGTTATCGAAGAACAAATTAACTCAGTTCGTCGCGAATTAACAAATTTGTCCGCTTTGGGGCTCGTGAAAATTGAGAACTACGAGAACAAAGTTTATTACTCAGCAAACATGAAGCATCCGTTTGCGCGCCCGATGACTGAAATCTTTGCACGCTCTAGCGCGATGAACTACGCGACAGATGGTGAGCAGAAGATTGAAGTTAAACGCACTTCTATCTGGGAAGAATATGTTCGCCCAGTGGCGAACCTTATCTCTGCGCTTATCGTTACAAATCGTATTCCTGGTCAGGATGGCTTGGACCTCTTGATCGTGGGCGACAACCGTACACATAAGCTAACGCATTGGGCTGAGGTCGTTGAAAAACGCCAAGGTAAGCCGCTCAATTATGTTATTATTAGTCGCGAGGATTATATTTACCGTAAGAGCGTTCGTGATAAGTTCCTAACCGACAATGTCTGGTCATTGCAGATTAGTGAGACTTATGACCCAGGCAAAATACTATAGTAAGGAGGAAATATGTTTGAGATTGAATTGAAGAATCCAGAAGAGTTAATTATTCACGACAAAGATAGGAACGTTGCAATTAATATTGCTGAATCTACGATTAATGCAGATTTGCGCGTCGGTACTATCGGCGGCGCAGGCGAGTTTGAGATTGGTGATGTTGCTATCTCCGCGAAGCCACTTTCTGCTGGCGGCATCATGTATCGCGTAGTTACTGAAGGTGTTAAGATCGGCCTCGTTGGCTCTACTGCAAAGATTGAAGATCTCGATGAGCTTGGCCCAATTGATATTCTCGGCACTACTAACGCAAAGTTTGTACCCGTTGTTGAACCTAAGGCAGTTGTCCCAATGGGCAACATGGACTTTGCTGAGATCAAGGGTTCCGTAAAGACTGATAAGAAGGTAAAGGTTAAGGCCGCATCTCTTCCTGCAACGCTCGAAGTTTGGAAGATGGACTAGTTTAGCTATTAAGGAAGCCCCTCAGATTTGAGGGGCTTTTTGGCGTTTTGTCGATTGCGATTGACAAAAATTTTGCAAATTTTACCTCTGTTACGGCTTGGCGATGTAGGGCATAATTGACAATAATTCCGAATGGTGATATAATGTTGTTATCGTCATGCATGGAGCCCAGCATGACAGAACCTTATAGTTCGACGATAGGCCTAGCCTTAGTCGTTTTTCTGAGATAACAGGAGGGGGATCTATGATTATCTTAAGAAGAGCCCGCGATGGGCTATAGCTTTACGGGTGACGACGTTTAGGTGATGCGCGCACGGCCGGCCATCAAGCGCTTCTTGTCGTCATCCGTTCTCCCTGGTATTTAGCCACGCTTTTGCCATCATTTTATGATTGGCGGTCTATGCGGCGATAATACCGGGGAGTTTTTCATTGACGGATTATAAGATTTGAGATATAATAGGGAATAGTTTTAATTTAATAGTAAAGAGTAAAGATATGGCAATTTGTGAAATTACCGGCAAAGGCAAGATGTATGGCCACAATGTGAGCTTTTCTCAGCATAAGACTCGCAAAGTTTTCAAGCCAAACGTCCAGAAGCGCACTTTCGTGATCGATGGCCAGAAGGTTAAACTTAACGTTTCTACTTCCGCGCTACGTACGCTTAAGAAAAAAGGCCTTTTGAAATAAGATAAATACGCTCCGAAAGGGGCGTATTTTTTTACGGCTTCGCCCTCAAGCTTCTTCTTGGAAGAAGAAGCTTGGAAAGAAGAACCATTACGAAAAGAAATCCACGCACATGTCGCGGATTTCTTTTTGATTATGTTAGACTATGAAGTATATGGATATCAATTTCGGGTATATCGCTGCAGTTTTCTTAGTGTCGATTTTTTCGATTATCTTGCATGAGCTGATGCATGGCGTAGTAGCCTACTGGCTCGGTGATCAGACGGCGAAATTAAGCGGTAGGCTAACCCTTAATCCGATTAAACATATCGACCCAGTGATGTCGATTATCTTGCCGGTTTGTTTGGCTCTGATGGGGATGCCGGTGTTTGGCGGTGCGAAACCAGTGCCGATTAATACGCGTAACCTAAAAGGCGGCGAATGGGGTTTTGCAGCAGTGGCAATTGCGGGTCCACTAACGAACTTTATCTTAGCGTTTATTTTCTTCTTGATCGGGCATTTTTCTGGCGCATTTGACAGTGCTATGAATCTAATGAGCTTCGGTGGATTGCTATGCTATGCGGGCGTGGTATTGAATATTGGCCTCTGTTTGTTCAACTTGATTCCAGTACCACCGCTTGACGGTAGTCGTGTGTTATATGCTTTGGCGCCAGAAGGTGTGCAGGATTTTATGCAACAGATGGAAAAATACGGAATTATTGTAATTTATGTCTTGATTTTGGTTGGCGGTACGGCGTTCTCGCACTATATGGCGGCTGGCCAAAATGGGATTATCGACTTCTTCTACTGGATTGTGGGCGTTCACTAAGCCTGCGGCTGCGTGCTATAATAAAAGTGTCCCTAGTACGATTATTTTCCTGAATAATCATTTTCAAGGGGATTCGTGGTGATTAAACCGTGGTTTAATCGCATAAGAGTCTACCCACCGTGTATCTAACACGGGAAAAAGTGTACTAGGGATTTTTGATGCTGCTTATGGTAAAATATAGGTAATGAAACAGCGGATTCGGGTGTCGGCAATCTGTAAAAAAGACGGGGATATTTTGTTGTTGAAACGCGCCGGCGGACGAATTGACGGCGTTGAAGTGGATTTTGAGCTCCCAACAGGGAAGATTATCTTTGGTGAGCAGCCAGAAGAGGCAATGGCGCGTGTGCTCTATGAACATACAGGGGTAAAAACAGCTAGCCTGCAGCTGATGGATGTGGTGACCTTTACAAGCCTCGAAGGATCGTCGCAGCTTGGTAGTCTGTATATTATCTATGAAGTGAAGATTGACGACGATTCGGCGGTAAAAATTACCTCTGAGCGTTATTCGGCGTACAAGTGGATGCCTTTGACTGAAACGTCGAATTATCCGCTAGATGAAGCGACGATGATGGTGCTTCAGATTACCTCGACGAAGGGCGTTGAGGTGCATTCAAAGATGCGTCGCATTGGTGATAATGAGCAGGTTCTACCTTCGAGCGATTTTGCGACGATTTACACCGACGGTGGCAGCCGTGGTAACCCTGGTCCGAGCGGTATTGGCTACTACATTGTCGGTGCGGACGGTCGCGAGATTAAGCGTGGTGGTGAGTTCCTTGGTATGTCGAACTCGCGTTTGGCTGAGTATTATGGCTTGAAGGAAGGTCTTGAGCAGGCGATTGAGCTTGGTTTGAAACGAGTGAACTTTATGAGTGACAGCTTGATGATGGTGAACCAATTGAACGGCGTCTATCAGGTGAAAAATTTAGATTTGATGCAGGTTTATTCGGACGTACTTGGGTTATTATCCAAGTTGGATTCCTATTCGTTTACACATGTGCCGCGTGAACAAAATAAAGAGGCAGATGCGGAAGTGAACCGCGTGATTGATGAAAATACGACGCGCGGCGAGTATTAGTGTCTGAGGCTAGCCATTATCGTCCAAGCGGTAATGCCGGCAGCAGCAATTAGACAGAAGAAGCCAATGAAAGTGAAGGTCTTGTGGAGCTTCGACTGGCGTTTTTCTTTGCTGATGATGCGCGCCAAAGTGGCGACGACCAGCGATAGTACACCGATACCACCCAAGATAAATGGAGATAACTCAATTAGTTGTTCCATATTACTTGCAGTATAGCATATTTTTGCGGAAGCCGAATTTTTCTAGTGCAGTAATAGTATTTTTGTATTCTGCCGGGATGAAGATTTTTACATTTTTATTCAGTTTTGGCAGATAGTTGTAATATTTTTCAGGTAGTTCAACGACGAAGATCATTATTTCGGTCTTCTCGAGCATTTCAGGGAAGTCGAGGTAGTGGAAAGTATCGTCAGATTTGACATTTTCGTCAAAAAAGCAGATTTCTTTGCGACTGATAATAGGGGTGAGGGCGTTAGCGAGGTCTTTATCGAAACCGATAAGATCAGTTGGCTTACCGTAGGGCTCGGCGATGGTTGTCTGAATTTGGGCTATCAGGCGATTTGCATCTATCATTTGAATCTATTATAAGATTATGCTAAAATGGGTCAAGCTCGTTCAATGTAGTCGCTGGCCTGAAAAATGGCGAGAGGAAAGTCCGGGCAGCACAGGATACGATAGTTGCTAACGGCAACCGCGCGCAAGCGTAGGAAAAGTGCCACAGAAACTAAACCGCCTTAGCTTCGGTTAGGGTAAGGGTGAAAAGAGTGGGGTAAGAGCCCACAGACTTCGCTGGTGACAGCGGGGTGAGGTAAACTCTATTGGCTGCAAGGAGACCTAGATACCGTGATCCGCGGATGGTCGCTCACCGCTTGACTCTATGAGCAATCGTAGAGCTAGATAGATGACTACGAGTTGCACTTCGGTGTAATTACAGAACCCGGCTTACTAGAGCGAGCCGTTCAAAAAACCACTTCTTTCGAAGTGGTTTTTTGATGATTACTTTTTCTTGGCTGTTTCTTTAGCGTTTTTGTTATGCTTCGTGACAAGCGGAACGTAGAGAACGAGCGTAATAACAACAGAGAAGATAAGGGGTTGAATGATGTATTCATTTGCATTGTATTGGAATTCAGAATGCGTAATGACGTTGGTCCAAAAGAGGTCGAGAAGAGGAAATAGAACTAAGCTGGCAATGAAGACCGAAACAAAATAAATAATTGCTTGTGTTTTGACATTCTCAATTTTCTTGCTCATGGTTTTATTGTAGCATGGATTGACGAGAGGGGAATGGTGTGATAGAATTAACGACAGGTTGCCGCCTTAGCTCAGTGGTAGAGCACTTCCATGGTAAGGAAGGGGTCTCGAGTTCAAATCTCGAAGGCGGCTCCATATAATGACTATTAAGACTCGTGAACACAAAATGTTTGCGAGTTTTTTGTTTCTTGCTTTTCCTTAGAAGTCATTGGCGCACTTTTTCGTATGTTTATCCTCGCTAAATCTTGTCGGTCCAGACAAAGCTTCTATTCTGGATATTCATCCATTGAAGAAATTAGAATCGCACGCGGCTCAGGTGGACAAGATGGACCAATTACGCCCATTTCTTCGAGCTCATCAATAATATATGCGGCGCGGCCGTACCCGATATGCAGCCTACGCTGAAGAAGTGCTGTACTAATTTTTCCTACCGTAACGGCAATCTCTGCCGCTTCGCGGAGGATGATCTTGTCGTTCTGCGCACGCTCATACGCTCGACGAGATTCCAGGAATGATTCATAGAATTCATCAAAGTCGCTCGGCGCTATCTCTAATTTAACTTCCTTTCCGTCGATTTTTGCTTTTAAGTTTATACTTGGTCCACTCATTATTGCTTGTTCCTCATCTTTTTAAGTATTTCTTTTATACTTTTAGGATCGTCACATTTTTTAGCTGTCTTTTTCTTGTCAGTAATATTCTCAAAGAATTCATTATCCTCGAATCTAGTTCTAAGAATTGGACACTCGTTCATGGACGATAATCTATCTGCTATATCGATAATTTCTTCCGACAAATATACATCATCTCGCCATTCTTTCGGTATAGATTCAAAGCCGTAATATGCTCCTGCGAGCTGTCCATAGATTGCGCCATTCGTGTCAGTGTCGCCACCTAATCCTATGACCGCAATCATGCCTTCCTTGAACGATTTAAAATGCAATAAACCCCATACAGCAATCGCAAATGCGTCTAAAATATATCCGCCTAAGTCTCTAAACTCTTCGCCGTCTTTAGACTGAATAGCACGACTGATTGCGTCATGAATTTCATTCTCGCAGTTTCTTTCTTCTTCATTGTTGCGCGACAGCCAACAGGTGCAATGTTCGATAGCACTAGCGGTGTCTTTATAGGAATAGCAAAGAGCTAGGAGCGTTGCGAAGGCTTCTGTTACAGCTATAGCCATATACGAATCGTGCGTCTCTCGGCACGATAATCTTGCTAGTTCAATGATATGATCTCTTTCTTCTGGACCGCCTGCTTTGGTGTCATGCTTTCCTGCAATTACAATTGGAGCGAGTCGCATAATTGCGCCATTGCCGGCGTTCCACTCTTTTTCGGCATCTTTTGGCACTATTGGATCGTGACGATAATTGCTTAGAGAATTAGCGGTCTGGCCGCCTTCGTCATAGCCAAAGTCGAAATAGCTGCGATAGCCGTAGGCCTCCCAGTCTAGATACTTATTCATGATGTCATATGAATCATAGCCGCCACATTCTAACAGACTATCCGCTATGCATAGCGCCATTGATGTATCATCAGTCCATACGCCCTTTGGTAATACGTGGTTGTCATGCATATGGCGGATGTAATCTAAATTCATCCTTATGGCATCACTACTATTGCCAAATTGTACCGGCGCGCCTAATGCGTCGCCGATAGCAAGCCCTATAAGCATACCACGGGCTTTACTAGTATATTTATCTACTTTTTCATTGAGTTTTTTCGTCTCGAAGGTTTTTGGCAATACGACATTATCTGTATGGTTTTTGAAATGCGGAGCCATCTGTTTTGGGCTATAACCTGCGATTCCGCAACCAATTTCAGTGACAAGAAATGTCAGTTCTGGGTGTTCTTTCGCAAATTTAAGAAATCTCTTTATTTGGGCTACCATCTCTTCGTATCCATCCATTGTATTAATGGCATAGCTTTGACCTTGTAATCCCTCTGCCTGGCCCATTTTGGCCCCAAACTTGTGAACGGCCGTCGCGGCAGCGCCGCCTAGATGTGCGCCATGGCCATTACTGCCAAAAACGAATACTTCATCTTTTTCAAGTTCCGTAATATACCCGTTTTTATCATATTTAGCCATATTAGTCCTTTAATATTTTCTTTGCTAATTCATATTTCTTTTTACGTGCTTCGTTAAGACCGCTCGCGCGTTTCGGATCGGTGTTATTCGCTAAATCTGCTAGTTTTACCTGCTTAGCGAGAGGATTTGCCTTAACGCGTTTGAGATACGATTCGTATTCTTCGTCCTTTGGCTTGCTTAAGAGCTGAACAGCCTCGACGATATTCTTTGGTATGCCTCTCTCGAGCAGATATTCGGCCGTTACGTCAGTATCCTCGATGGTGTCATGAAGAATTGCGATCGTCTTTAGTTCGAGGGTGTCTAATTGTGCGGCTACCGCCATTGGATGAAGGATATAAGACACGCCATTCTTATCTACCTGGCCTTTATGGGCTTTTAGGGCTATTTCTAGTGCGGTTTCAAATATTTCGTTCGTAGTCATCCTTTCTACGGCCAACAGAAAAATTCCGTCTTTATGTTATGTTCGTCACAATACTTTTCTATCTCCGAAATGCGTCCGTCTTTTCCGAACTTTTCTTTCATGGCAGCAAGTTTTTGTTTATCGGTTTTATCTGCGACACCTAAACTATCGAATAGCTTGGTAGTATTTTCTTTATCTAGAGACAGCTTGTATTCATAGTCGTCACCCATACCGCGTAATTCCTCGACTCTTTTTCCGTAGTCTAGCCCATTAAGAAGCAATTTTCCATCTTCAAGAATAGCATCTATATTAATCGTGATATCTTCATCTTCATAATGATGGAAAGAAATCTTCATACTTCTATTATATCATTACGTACAAGCTATGCTGTTCGTCTTCACATGTAGACTGTAATGTGTGGTTGCAGGTAAGGAAGGGGTCTCGAGTTCAAATCCCGAAGGCGGCTCCATTTTTTATGTCTTGAAAAAAAGCGCCACGAATGAGTGGCGCCTTAAGTGATGGGGATTAATAGATTCTCTTCACATTACGATTTCGGTAGGCAACTTCAAAACCGTCGTACTCTTGGTCGGCTTTGCGCATGATAGCGTCAGCGGTTAAATAGCCGCCGACTATTGCTAAAATAACGACAAAGACTGCGAGCAGAATGATATATTCGCTACCTTTCTTCGAGCGTGACTTTTTGCCGCCACTGAATGCTTCCACGATGCGACCGAAGGCGCTTGGAGCATTTCTAGCTAAGCTGATTGTGTCATGGATCTGGGCGTATGAGTTCCAGCCAGCAGTTGCAATATAAGAGAAGGTTTTCTTCTCGAACGCTGCTTTTAAGCTAGCCAGCCAGATACGGATGCCAGATAAAACAATCGGAACTGCCACGAGCAGATAGAGAATGTCGCCCGCGAGCGACTCAAAATCTGCGATCACCTCTGCATCAAATTTGCCAGTAGCCTGCATGATGTATGGTGCAATTAAGAGTAAAATGCATCCGTAAACCATAGTAAAGCCAGCTACTGCCATGATATATCCGCAGACGATGTGACGTCTGAAACTGCCGCCGACTTCCTTCGACTCTGACCAATAGCGACCCACACAGGATGCATTAGACCAGGATATAAAGAAATTTAAGCCGAGCAGTAATATATACAGAAAAAACATATCCCTCACCTCCTAAAGAACTGTCCCACCACTGAAGTGATATTATAGCATTATCGTGTAGGATAGTCAATAGCGTTAACAGGGGTAATGTATTGACTTTTTGTTGCGCTTATGCTATAATGTATACATTGCATCATTGAGGTGAGAACATTAAAAATATGAACTTAGTTTTTATGTTTTTTCTCATGTGCTTAACTTTTTCGGCAAAAAGAAATGAAACAGGCTTTTGGAGGTTAAGAATTATGACAGCTAGAGAACTTAGAGACATCGGAGAGCTTGGATTATCTGAAAAATCAGCGATGTATTTTGCTAGTCGAGGCTTTGAGCCGCAGCATCTTGTATATTATGGTCGTTGGTTTGAGCATAACACGAGAGTAGATGAGCGGGGGTTAAATTACGTGCCAGGGGTAGAGTCTATGAGCTTTTGGACCATCAAGTTTAATGGCAGAACATTTTTCGTATCATTAGATAGAATGCGCGAACTCGTAAAATGTCTTAAGGCGCTTGGGCTAATTCGTCCCGAGTTGAAGAAAGATTTGGCGGGAAACATTGATAGCTTTAATCTTTATGCATACGGGAGAGATTCGAAGTATTGCATCTGGAGTAGAGAGTTTAGCGGAGATGATCGCTATTCGCAGTTCAATGACTGCTATGAGACATATGTCCCGATCTTTGAGTGTACATAAGACAGTTCATGATTTGAATACCCGGCATTGCCGGGTATTTTTTATTTCAAGAAGCCATTAATAATCTGAGATTCGGCTTGCCGGCTAGTGAGACCGAGCGTCATGAGCTTATTGAGCTGTTCGCTGGCGATTTTACCGATGGCGGCTTCGTGAATAAGCTGGGCGTCGACGTGTTTAGCGTCTAGGGAAGGGGTGGCGAGAACGGTGCCGTGATCCTGAAGAATGGCGTCACATTCGGAGTGGCCGCGACAGAGGTTATTGCCCTCGATATGAAGGGTGAATTCCTGGCGCGACTCGTCGGTGGCGACGGAGCGAGAGACGATATCGGTGACGGAATTCTTGCCGTTCAGGATAGTTTCGATGTGGCTCTTGGCGTATTGCTTACCTTGGGTGAGCATTTTTTCGCGAATGAGAATCTTGGCGTCATCTGCTAGTTCGGCTTCAGTGATGCGGTCGGTGGAATCGACGCCACGAATTTGTTCGAGTTCAGCCTCGGCGTAGGCGCCTTTCTCGAGGTAGAACTTGGAAACTGGGTTCAGGATTTTGCCCGCGCCTGGGCCAGCACCGTAGTGCTTCTCGATGTAGCGAACCTTGGCGTTTTTGCCGATATGGAAGGTATGGATGCCGTCGTGGATGGAGTTTTCCGGGCCGCAGTTATAGATGCCGCAGCCGGCGACGATAGTGACGTCAGCGTTGTCGCCGATATAGAAGTCGTTGATAACGGTTTCTTTGTGACCGGTTTTCGAGATGACGACTGGAATATGGACAACTTCGTCTTGAGTATTAGCTTTGACGGTGATAATGAGGCCGTTTTCTTGAGGTTCGACGTTGATGTTATCTGAACTCTGGCGACCGATGGATTCACCATTAACGCGGAAGTTATAAGCGCCAGCTGGCGGTTCGTGGACGCCGGCAACGGTCTGCATGAGCTCCTTTTCGATTTGATCGAGGGTTTTCATAGGTTTGCCTCCTGTAATTGAGGCAGTACGTCGTCAGGATGGCCCTGTAAGGCTATCTGGCCGTCTCTGAGGACGATAATGCGGTCTGCCTGCTTAATGAGGCGTTGTTGATGGGAAATAACGATTAGCGCGCGTTCTGGGGCTTTGTCGCGGAACTTCTTGAAAATCTGAACGAGTTTTTCGAAGCTCCAGATATCAATGCCGGCTTCCGGTTCGTCAAAAACGGTGAGCTGAGCTTGGCGTGCGATGGCGGAGGCGATTTCGATACGTTTGAGTTCGCCGCCAGAAAGGGTATTATTGACCTCGCGCTCGAGGTAGCTCTCGTCTAGACCTACGGTTTCGATGAGCTTCTTGTAATCTGTTTCATTATCTTCGAGGAAAGTCTCGTGACCGGTGGCAGAAATCTGCAAAAGATCCTTGACGGTCACCCCCTTGAAATGAGGTGGCTGCTGGAAGGCGAAAGCGATTCCGAGACGGGCGCGCTCTGTAATATCCTTATCTGTTATATTTTGTTTATTGAATATGATTTGGCCGTCGGTCGCCTTCTCGAGCCCCATAATAAGCTTGGCAAGGGTAGACTTGCCGCTACCGTTTGGGCCGGTAATGACGACAAATTCGCCTGGCTTAATATTTAGACTCAGATTGTTTAAAATAGTAGAACGTTTTCGGGCAGGTCCAACGGAAAATGATAGATTTTTGGCCTGTAACATAGTGGTTTTATTATAACAAAAAATATCCCCGGTTTCTCGAGGATATTTTCTTTGCGATATTATTTTACGCTTTCGCAAATAGCGGTGAAGGCTTTTGGATCGCTGACAGCGAGTTCAGCAAGAACTTTGCGGTCAAGCTCGATGCCTTTATTCTTCATACCGTTGATCAACTTGCTGTAGCTGATGCCGTTTTCACGGGCAGCGTTGTTGATGCGAGTGATCCAGAGGGCGCGAAGATCGCGTTTGCGATTGCGGCGATCACGGTAAGAATAGCGCAAGGATTTGATAACACCCTGCTTCGCAAGACGGAAGCTACGAGTGCGGTAATGCTGCATACCTTTAGCTGCAGCCAAGATCTTTTTGTGCTTTGCGCGAGCAGCAACTCCACGTTTAACTCTCATGATTAAGCTCCCAATGCAGTTTTAACGTTTTTAGCAATTTTACCCTTGACGGTGCCAGGGGTCTTCATGTTGCGCTTGCGCGCCTTGGACTTCTTAGCCAAGATGTGGTTACCGAATGCACGTTCACGCATAACTTTACCAGTCTTGGTAATGCGAACACGCTTAGCGGTACCCTTATGGGTTTTGAGTTTTGGCATGTTATACCTTTCCTACTTTAGTTAATATTTATGGCGCTTTGGGGTGTAGGGAACCGGTGGGCGTCGAATACGTAATCTTATTTATGGCGAACCATGAAGGTAAGATTGCGGCCGCTCATCTGGGCTTTGCCGTCAACAATGACGTCTGCGCCCAACTTTTCGATGATGCGATTCATAAGCTCAGTACCGATCTCTTTGTGTGCCATTTCGCGGCCACGGAAGACGATCATGATCTTAACGCGATCACCGTCCTCGAGAAGCTCGAGGGTCTTGCGGACTTTAATATTGAGGTCATTCTCCCCAATTTTCAAACCGAGTCTAATCTGTTTAAGTTCACTGCTTTTAGCGTTTTTCTTGGCGCGAGCCTGTTCTTTCATCTTTTGGTATTGATATTTGCCCCAATCGATGATTTTAACTACTGGTGGGTTGGCGTTAGGGGAAATTTCCACTAAATCCAAACCAGCGTCGCGAGCCATGAGCTGCGCATCGCGGCTAGACATAATGCCTAACTGCGCACCATCAGCACTAATAACGCGTACCTCAGGATGACGAATATCGCCATTGATACGGGTACGAGATGTAGGATTACTGATAGTTTTGCTCCTCAAAAAATTAGACTTGTTATGGGGTAGATTATATCAGAAAGGATTATTTAATGCAAGCATTTTTACCCCTATATTTCCTGGCGGTATTGGAGAGCTTCAGCGAGGTGGGATTTTTGGACGGTTTCGCTGCCTTCGAGATCGGCAATCGTGCGGGCGACTTTGAGAGTTTTGAAGTAGGCGCGGGCGCTCAAGCTGAGAGTTCTGGCGGCGTTGTCTAGGAACTGCTGAGTGGGCTCGTCGAGCCGGCTGTAATTAATTGTTTCAACTGAGCTGAGCGCGGCGTTGAATTTGCCACATCTGTTAAATTGTGTGTTCAAGGCCTTTTGGATGAGATTCTTGGCAGTCTCGTGCTCGTGAGTGCTAGATGTTGCATTTTTTACTAAAACAGTGGTAGATTGCCGCGGAACCTTGATTTGCAGGTCGATGCGATCGAGGAGTGGGCCGGAGAGCTTGCGGCGGTAGTTCATGAGAGCGCCTGGAGTGCAGGAGCAGATTTGTTCACCGGAGCCGAGGAAGCCACAAGGGCAGGGGTTCATGGTGGCGACCAGCATGAAGTCGGCAGGGTAGCGGATTTTCTGATGAACGGTAGTTAATGTAATCTGGCGGCTCTCCATTGGCTGACGGAGCGACTCGAGGAAGTCGCGGTGAAATTCGGGAAACTCGTCCAGATAGAGTACGCCGAGGTGGGCGAGAGTGATTTCGCCTGGCAGTCCGTCAGCGCCACCGATTAGGGAAGTTCTAGAGGAGCTATGGTGTGGAGCGCGGAAAGGACGAATGGTGCAAGGCTCGGTGATATCTGATACGAGTGAATGAAGCTTAGTGAGCTCAAAGATTTCTTTATTGGTCGGTGGCGGTAAGAGGTTAGGAATAGTGCTGGCGAGCATAGTCTTACCGGCGCCGGGCGGGCCAGAAAGTAGAAGATTGTGATGGCCGGCAACGGCGACTGTGAGAGCGCGCTTGGCTTGGGCTTGGCCGGCGATTTGGTCGAGAAAAGGGCCATTTGTCTCTGTTTCTATATTTTTTACAACATTCTTCGTAAGGTGTTTGGGTTCCTGGTAGCCCATGCAGATTTGCCAGAGTTCGCTGAGGGTGGAGACGGGAATAATCTCCGGTATTTTCTTCTGATAAAGAGCGGCTTGGCTGGCATTATCTGACGGAATAAAAATGCGTTTTAGTCTGTTCTTGGCGGCGCATTCGACCACATTTAGAATGCCTCTAATCGGCCGTATTTTGCCGTCTAAGGCGAGTTCGCCGACAAATAGGGTATTCATGACGCTTTCGAGCGGGAGCTGCTGAAAATGCGTTAGAATGGCTACGGCGATGGCGAGATCGAGATGACTACCGGTCTTCGGGAGACCAGCGGGGGCGAGATTGATAGTAATCTTATCTTTGGTCGGATAGTAAAAGTCTGAATTGCGGATAGCGGCACGGATGCGCTCACGGCTCTCCTCGATAGTTTTGTTGGCCATGCCGACGATGTTGAGAGTCGGTAACCCCTTGGCGCTATCGCACTCGATAGTAACCAGATTAGCGATGATACCAGAGGGGATTGCTGAGAATGATTTTGAGATTGTCATGGCGGGAGTATAAGGGGTGGGGCGTTGAAAATGAAGCGTAAGTATGATAAAATCTCTGTTAAGTCTAATCTGGGGCTGACAAAGTTTAGACGGTTTATTGACAGTATGCAGGCGGGTCGAGTTGTACCGTAAGTACAGTAGTAAATGCAGAGAAAACTGCTAGTAAGCATGTGGCATACATGCCAGCTTACGCCTAAGATCTTGATTTATTAGGTCTTATCGGGTCACTCGAGATACCATAGCGTGATTTCGGTATTATACACTTGGTATTAAGGCCGTCCTTCTGACAGAGGTCGACACGAAAATTTAGTCATGGCTGTGTTAGGTTTTGTTTATTCCAGCCTAATGCGTTTGCCAAGATAAAAGAATAGACTATGCTCGTAGAATGTATACCTGGAGATTTATCGGACCCGGAGGCAGTATCCGGCAGCTCCACCATATGACTTATTTTTTATGTCAAAAAAGACCGGCGGGGGTCAGCCGCACGGTCTTATTTTTTTGTAAGAACAAACCCCACATTCCGGGCCAAAAAGTTGAGAGCAAGAAAAAGGATCGGTAACTGCGAGATAAACCGATCCTTTTTGTGTGGAGTGTGGAGTTATTTTGGAATCGATTTTTGTTTTTGGCTTTTGTGCAAGAATTTTACTCAAAAGCTACCTCTATAATAAAACGCCAAAATGCTAGTGTCAATAAAAAAAGTGTTGTGTTTTTTACATCAAACGAGTGTGGAAATGTGCAAGAAAATTGCACGAAAAATACACAAAAATGAACGTTCAAAAATTGTCTTAAACGAACAAGTAATAAAAACACGGGCTTGTGGAATGTGCAGGATTTTTTAAGTTTCTGAACAACGTGGGCAAAATGCCGTACAAAACGTTTTGTGATCGAAATGAGCAATAATTTAGGACATGTTGTAAAAATGACAATATTTTTTGTAAGGCTGTTTATATCTGTTAGGGCGGTATGTGTTGTAAAAAATACTACGAAAAATGAGCACATTTATTATTGACTTTTATGCTTATGTTTGCTATAGTGGATTCAAGCTTGATAAATACAAAAACAAGCAAAACAAAAACAAAAACGGAGTTTGAGGAAAATGACCTAGGAAGGTGGTTTGGCGTAGTAATAGCTTATTTCTAGCCATAAATTACAACTACTAGGAGTAAGCTAAGCTCCGCCAAAGCTTAACGAGAGTTAAGGAGCGTAGAGCGCGTAAAGAAGAAGCAATTTTAGCACATTGATACCCAAATAACAGAAGATTGCAGAAGACTTTACAAGGACGATGCCTCTCTATACGAGAGGCGGTCAATTAGCCAACAGGCAGACCTAAAGATTGTGGCTTTAAGTAATGTATATATTTGCCAGATAATCCTCTCTGCCTTTGGCTTTAAGGAATATCTTGGGGGAGAAAAGCAGCGATTTGACAGATAGAGGCTAAAGCTAGCTTATGATCAGTTGTAGATTATGCATAAGGGCAGGACGAGGCACGGTTTACTGTGTTATAATTCGCTTATGAATAAGTTACTGCTAATCGTAAGTGCTTGCGCTGCAATGGTTCTCCTTGCAATGATGTTTTTGACATCTCCGAGCACAGTAGGTCCGGCAGGTGTTTTAGTATTTTTTACAACATCCTACTTGTTCTTTTTAGGGCTTGCAGTTTTAGGCTGCAGGCTATTTTTTATCCTGCGTGGTGCGTTAGACAAATCAAAGAAAGCGCTTAACCTCGATAAAAAGAGTTTGCGTTACGGGCTAGTGATAGCATTAGCGCCGGTGATTTTGCTACTGATTGGTACCTTTGGTGGTATTTCGATTATGGAAGTGGCGCTAACGATTGTTCTAGAAGTATTACTTTGCTTTTTGACTTCACGTAATGTGATATAATAATGCTTATGGATAATAAGGGCGGCTTCGGAGGTAGTCCGACAGGGGTAGGCGAGAATTTGACTGCGCCGGAAAACTTAGCACCGAGAGGTGATATTCCTAGTTTTGATGAGTTTTTGAAGAGCCGCGAAGATCTTAAGCCAGCGGGCGAACAACCGATTAGCGCTGAAGCGCCTGGCCAGCAGGCTGAAGTGGGTGCAGAACAGATGTCGAGCGCGATGCCGATTGGTATGCCTCCAGGGATGCCGCCAATGGCAGACCAGACTCCTCAAGAGGTAGAAACGCCAGCTTTGACTGAATTGAAGAATATTAATGTACCGCGTGACGCTGAGAGCTTGCCGAAGGAATATGTGGCGGCAATTACGAAGATTATCGAGAGCGATAAGCGTGATCCGCATAAGTTAGTAGATGATCTTGATCAGGCACGCTGGGACATGCTAAGCAAGGCCTACGGCCGTAATCTGGGCGATGGTTTAAACGGAACGGGTGGTAATGGAAGCATTGATTAAACCACTAGTTATCGTATTAGTTTTTATCGTGCTAATAGTGATAGCATGGAGGATTTTTGCTAGCGCTAAGCGTGGCAAGAAGAATTATGCGCGTGCGCTTAAGATGGTGCCGATGCTCATTCATCTTCCACCATCAACAGATGACGTTCAGGTGAACGGCCGCGATGAGCGCGATGTGATTGGCGAGCAGATCTCTGAGGCGCAGGTAATGTATAGTATTATCTCGTCCACTTTGACTAAAGGATTGAAGACGCGTCTATATGGTCAGAAGCATATTAGTTTCGAGATTGTGGCGCACGATGGTTTTATTAAATACTATGCAGTCGTACCGGCGGTGCTAACAGAGGTGGTGAAGCAGGCAATTACGGCGGCTTATCCTACGGCACGTCTCGAGGAAGTAAAAGACCCTAACTTCTTTAGTGAAGAGGGTAAGATTGATGCGATTGCTGGTGGCGAGTTCCACTTCAAAGAGGACTACTGGTATCCGATCGCCTCTTATGAGGATACGAAACGTGACGCGAGCCTTGGTCTTATTAACGCTTTGTCGACGGCAAAAAAAGGTGATGGCGTTGCCGTACAAATAATGTTCCGCCCAACAGACGGTGGTTGGGTAAAAAAATCACTCGAGCGAGTACAAAATATAAAGGATGGGAAGAAATCAAAGAAAGCAGCTGGTTTGCTTGGTAAGGCGGTTAATAGTGCAGGTAACTTGGTCGGCGACTTGGCGGAGGCGCTTTGGAAACCGCCAGAGGAACATGATCCGTACAAGATCGAGGACAAGCAGCTAACTAATCTTCAACAGGAAGAGATTCAGCGTATTGAGGATAAGACGAAGTACCCAGGCTTCGAGACTTTGATCCGTGTGATTTCTAGCTCTTCGACGAAGGCACGCTCAGAGGCGGTGCTCTCGAGTGTTGTATCTGTTTTCTCGCAGTTCGATTTGCCACAATATAACGGCTTTAAGTACGATTTTCAGAACAATGCGGAGGATTTGGCGCGTAATTATATCTTGAGGTGGTTCCCACAGGAACAGACCGATATGATTTTGAATAGTGTCGAAATTGCAAGTATTTTCCACTTGCCAAGTCAGAATGCAATCCCAACGAGCCAGGTTGAGCGTCAGGCAACCAAACAGGTTGATGGCCCAGCTAAGCTTGCTGAAGATGGTGTTATCCTCGGCGTCAATAAGTTCCGTGGGGAAGAAAAAATTATTCGCTTGCGCGATAAGGATCGTCGTCGCCATACTTACGTAATCGGTTCTACTGGTATGGGTAAGTCTATCTTGCTCACGAATATTGCTTACCAGGATATGTGCGATGGCCGTGGCTTTGCTTTTATCGATCCGCACGGTGATGCTATCGAACTGCTCCTCAGTAAGGTTCCTCAGGAGCGCATGGACGATATTATCGTGTTCGAGCCGGGCAATATGGATAATCCGGTCGGTATGAACATGTTTGAATTCCAAAGTGAGGACCAGAAGGACTTTATCGTTCAGGAAGGTATTAATATGCTTACCTCCCTCTATGATCCGGGCAACCAGGGTATCTTTGGTCCACGCGCGCAGCACATGTTCCGCAATGCAGCATTGCTTCTCATGAGCGACCCAGAGGGCGGTACATTTATTGATATTCCACGCTGTTTCATTGATCCGGAGTTTGTGAAGTCGAAACTCAAGTATGTAACAGATAAGACCGTCTATGATTACTGGACGAAAGAGTTCCCGGCATCTCAGAAGTCGAGTGATGCAGGTGAGGTGACGAGCTGGTTTGTTTCGAAGTGGGGTCCGTTCCTCTCGAACAAGATGATGCGCAACATCCTCGGTCAAACTAAGTCTGGCTTCAATATCCGTCAGATTATGGATGAGGGTAAGATTCTTCTTATCAACCTCTCTAAAGGTAAGACGGGTGAGCTGAACGCAAAGCTTCTCGGTATGATCTTCGTAATGAAGTTCCAGGCTGCAGCAATGAGTCGCCAGGATATTCCGGAGGACGAGCGTAAAGACTTCTGTCTCTTCGTGGATGAGTTCCAGAACTTCGCAACAGAGAGCTTTGAGTCGATTCTATCTGAAGCTCGTAAATATCGTTTGAATCTTGTGCTTGCTAACCAGTTTATGACACAGCTAACGGATAAGATTCGCGAGGCACTCCTTGGTAACGTTGGTACGATTATGTCTGGTCGTCTTGGCGTGACAGACGCGGAATTGATGGAGAAGGCATTCTCGCCGGTATTTACGGCGGAAGATTTACATAAGCAGCCGAACTTCTGCGCGATTGCAACAGTGATGATGTTCGATATGCCGACGGCACCATTTACGATTAGTCTCTTGCCGCCAATGGGCGAATCTTCAGATGAGTTAATGGAGCGCATGAAGGCGTACGCATTATCTAAGTATGGTCGTCCACGTGCAGAGGTGGAAGCAGAGATTGACGCACGTCTAGCAGCGACAGATGAGCCTGCACCTAAGGCTGCACCAGCGCCAGCTGCGCCAGGTGAAGCGCCGAAGCCGTTGCCGCCAAAGAAGAACTTCTTGGATTCTTGGCTTGAGAAGAAAGCAAGCCTTGAGAAGCAGGCAAAGGAAGAGGCGAAGACGGCAATTGCGACGAAGCAGGCAGCGCCTGCACCGAAGGCTGCGCCGAAGCCAGCTGCGCCAAAGCCGGCTCCAGAGACGCCAGTTGAAGCGCCAAAGGCAATGCAAGTGGCGGCCGCAACAGATATGCGCGCGAAGGTAGCGACAGCTCCTGAAAGGATGTCGGTTGAACCTCAGAAGACGCAGTTGATGAAAGATCTCGAAGATGACGGTGATGGTTCGAACTGGGTAGCAACAGCGGTAAAGAACGCTGAGGCGGCAGCGCCAACAGAGGCGGCAACCCAGGTGCTCCAGAAAGATGATTTGGCGGCAGGCGTAAAGATTCATCATGACAGGCATGCGGCTCCGCGCCCAGCACCGGCTCCAGTCCAGCAGGCAGTGCCAGCTCCGGCACCAGCCGCACCAGCAGCTCCAGCGCAGCCACAGATTACGGCTCAGCAGGGTAATCCTGAAGACGGCGTTGTATTAAGGTGGAGATAAAAAAAGAACCGGATAACACCGGTTCTTTTTTGGCAGTTCTTTTAGTGTTTCTGCTGGGCGAAATAGATTGCGACTATAGTGACGCTAAGAGCGAAACAGATAAGAGCAGAGTTCCGCGATGATTCTTCGTGAATTGATGACATGAGTTCGTATTTTGTGGTGCAATCAGACTGAGAGATATTGTCGAAGTCTTTAGTACATGAGTCCTTGAGGGACTGCATACTGGTAGAGTCGATGCATTTAAAAATACCTACACCCAATAGAAGTACGGCTATTATTAGCGTTAGGATGGATGGTATTTTTTTTATTTGTTTTTGACATTTCTATTTGTCTCCTTTTGAAATAAATACTAGCATACTTTAAACGAGAGCGCGAAAAAGGCGCGTTTTTAGAAAAAACGGGTAAATACTAGGTTTTGCGAGCAGAGGGGCCTTAGAAGCGCTTTTAAGGGCCTTAGACTTGATTTTTGGGGGTGCAGCGTGCTAGAATAATACTTGTTATATAAAAAGTAGAGGTAAAGTATAAATGGCTGCAGCTAAGAAGTCCGGTGGGGCCGACGAAGAGTACAATGCGTCCGAAATTCAGGTTTTGGAAGGCCTTGAGCCAGTTCGCAAGCGTCCTGGCATGTACATCGGTTCTACTGGTTTTGATGGTCTGCATCATCTTATCAAGGAGATTGCCGATAACTCTATCGATGAAGCAATCGCTGGTTATGCTACTCACGTTAAGGTTACGCTCCTTAATGATGGTGGCTGCCGTGTAGATGATGACGGCCGTGGTATCCCTGTAGATATCCACCCAAAAACAAAAATGTCCACACTTGAGACGGTCTTAACCGTGCTCCACGCCGGCGGTAAGTTCGGTGGTGGCGGCTATAAGGTTTCTTCTGGTCTCCACGGTGTTGGTTCTTCGGTCGTAAACGCTTTGTCGAAGCATATGATTGCCGAAGTCTATCGTGATGGTAAGATTAATCACATTGAGTTTGATACCGGTAAGACGGTTAAACCAATTGAGGTTACTGGCTCCACGAGCAAACAGGGCACGAGCATTACGTTCTATCCTGATGAAACAATTTTTAAAGAGACGGTTACCTTTGACTATGACTGGGTAGTGAACTATCTTCGCCACCAGGCATATCTAACCAAGGGCATCCTCACCTCTGTTCATGATGAGCGCACTGGCAAGAGCGACTCCTTCTACTTCGAAGGCGGTATCAAGAGTTATGTTCGCCGTTTGAACGAGGGCAAGGAAGTGGTCTCCGACGATATCTTCTATGTCGAGAAAGAGGTAGAGGATTGTGTCGTTGAGGTCGCTGTTCAATATAATGATTCGTTCTCTGAGACGATGCGCCCATTCGCTAACAACGTTCTTACCCCTGATGGCGGTACACATGTAGTTGGTTTCCGCACCGCTCTTAACCGTGTAATTAATGATTACGCACGTAAGAATGGTCTCCTCAAAGAGAAAGAGGATAACCTCACTGGTGACGATATTAAGGAAGGTTTGACTGCTGTTATCTTGGTGAAGCTCCCAGATCCACAGTTTGAAGGTCAGACCAAGAACAAGCTCGGTAACCCAGAGATGCGTGGTTACGTCGATAAGGTTACGAGCGAATACTTCGCTTACTATCTTGAAGAGCATCCAGATATCGCTAAAAAGATTGTTCAGAAGGCAACGCTCGCCGCTCGCGCACGCAAAGCTGCACGCGCAGCCCGCGATAACGTTATCCGTAAGGGCGCCTTTGAAGGTCTTAATCTACCTTCGAAGCTTGCTGACTGTTCTTCGAGAGACCGTACCGAATGTGAACTCTTCATCGTGGAGGGTAACTCCGCAGCAGGTTCCGCAAAGGAAGGTCGTGATTCGAAGATTCAGGCAATCTTGCCACTTCGCGGTAAGGTTCTTAACACCGAGCGCGCACGTCTCGATAAGATGTTTGCAAACGCCGAGATCGTATCTTTGATTAAGGCACTTGGTGTCGGTATCGGCGATACCTTTGATATTAATGGTCTTCGCTATTACAAGATTGTGTTCATGACCGATGCGGATGTCGATGGTGCACATATTTCAACTCTACTTTTGACTTTCTTCTTCCGCTACATGCCAGAGGTGATTAAGGCTGGTCACGTTTATTTGGCAAAGCCACCTCTATTCGGTTTGATTAAGGGTACTGGTAATACTCGTAAGATTGAATATATCTATAACGAGGAAGCACTCGAGCAGACTCTCGCAAAGAGAATCGAAGAGCGCAAAGCTGCTGGTACAAAGATTAATCCAGAGGATGAGACCTTCAAACAGGCAGGTTACACTGCACAGCAGCGCTTTAAGGGTCTTGGTGAGATGGACGCAGCTCAGCTCTGGGAGACCACAATGAATCCAGCAAACCGTACGCTTATCCGTGTAAATATTGAGGACGCCGAGAAGGCTGACGCAATCTTTACCAAGTTGATGGGCGACGAGGCAGAACTCCGTAAAAACTTTATTCAATCGAGAGCGGCCACGGTCGACTTGGATGATTTGGACTTCTAGGAGGAATAAATTATGGCAGATAAGAAAAAGACAATTGAAAATCCAGAAGACGAACGCGACGAGAGCAAAGTTGGCAACGTTCCAGATAAAGCCGATGATAAAGGCGTAGATGAAACGCTTGGCGACTATGCTACCGAGGAAGATGAAGAAATCGTAAAGGTTGGTGGCCTCCAGGCGCATCGCGCTGAAGATGGCGTCGAGGAACTCACGGTAGAGAACGTGATGGAAGATAGCTTCCTTCGTTACTCTATGTCCGTCTTGATCGACCGCGCACTTCCAGATGTACGCGATGGTTTGAAGCCGGTTAACCGCCGTATTCTTTACGCAATGAACAAGAACGGCTGGAAGGCTCCACACGCTACGGTTAAGTCCGCTCGTATCGTCGGTGAAGTTATGGGTAAATACCACCCACACGGCGATTCATCGATTTATGATTCTATGGTTAACCTTGCTCAGCCTTGGAAGATGCGCTATACGCTCGTTGAAGGTCAGGGTAACTTCGGTTCCATGGACGGCGATGAACCAGCAGCATCGCGCTATACCGAGGCTCGTATGGACAAGGTTGGCGCAGAGCTTTTGACCGATATTGAGAAGAATACGGTTGATTTCCGTGATAACTTCGACGGTACAGAACAGGAGCCAGTCGTTTTGCCGGCAGCTCTTCCTAATATTCTCTTGAATGGCCAGATGGGTATCGCAGTCGGTATGGCAACCAATATTCCGCCACATAACCTCGGTGAAGTGGTTGATGCAACGATTGCTCAGATTGATAATCCAGACATTACGCTCGATGAGCTCATGAAGCACGTTAAGGGTCCAGACTTCCCAACGGGCGCCGAAGTCTATGGTGGCGCACCAATGAAGCAGGCCTATGAGACCGGTCGTGGCTCTGTGACGATTCGCGCCGTTGCGAACATTGAAGAGAAGAAGAATGGCCGCTTTGCGATTGTAATTACAGAGGTACCTTACGGTATGAGCAAGGAGGCCTTTGTCGAGAAGGTGCGCGAGCTTGTGCTTGCAAAGAAGCTTGATCATATCGCAGACGCACGTGATGAGTCAGCTCGCGGTAAGGTCCGTGTGGTCGTTGAGTTGAAGAAGGATGCCTTCCCGAAGAAGATTCTCAACCAGCTTTACAAGCTTACTGGTCTCCAGACGAGCTTCCATTACAATGTTTTGGCACTTGTTGATGGTATTCAGCCAAAGGTGATGGGTCTCAAGGAGATTCTCGCTGAGTTTATCAAGCATCGTCAAAAAGTTGTTCGTCGCCGTACGGAGTTTGATCTTCAGAAGGCGAAAGAGCGTGCGCATATCTTGGAAGGTTTGAAGATTGCGCTTGATCATATTGACGAGGTCATTAAGACTATTCGTGAATCCTATGATGATGCAGATAAGCGCCTTATGGAACGCTTTGGCCTATCAGAGGTCCAGGCAGCTGCTATTCTTGCAATGCAGCTTCGCCGTCTCCAAGGTCTCGAACGTGACAAGATTGAAAACGAGTTGAAAGAGCTCCATGAGCTTATCGCTAAGCTTGAAGCAATCTTGGCATCTGAGCAGGCTATCCTTGACGTTATCAAGGAAGAACTCCTTGCGATGAAAGAGAAGTATGGCGATCCTCGCCGTAGCAAGATCTTCAATCATGAGCTCGGTAAGTTCGCTGAAGAAGATTTGATTCCAGATGAGGAAAGTGTAGTACTCTTGACCGCACAGGGCTATGTAAAGCGCGTCTTGCAGAACGACTTTAAGAAGCAGAACAGAGGTGGTAAGGGTCGCCGTGGTATGACCACGAAGGAAGAGGACGTGATTGATACGATTATCCTCGCCAACTCTCATGATTATCTCTTGTTCTTCACGAACCAAGGTCGTATTTTCCGCATTAAGGCTTACGAAATCCCACAGTCCTCGCTCGTAGCAAAGGGTACGGCTTCTGTGAACTTGCTCAGCTTGCATCCAGAAGAGAAGATTACCGCTGTTATTAAGCAGGGAACCGAGGCAGGCGAGGATGGTTATCTCTTTATGGCAACCACAAAGGGTACTATCAAGAAGACCTCTCTCAAAGATTATGCCAATATTCGTACGAACGGTTTGATTACGATTAAACTCGATGAAGGCGATGAGCTTCGCTGGGTACGCGGTACGACTGGTGAGAATGAGATTATTATCTCTACTTCCGCCGGCCAGGCAGTACGCTTCAATGAGAAGGAAGTTCGCCCAATGGGTCGTGCAGCTCGCGGTGTTCGCGGTGTTCGCCTCCGTCCAAACGATACAGTTGTCGGTATGGATGTGGTATCTGATCCAGAGAATCAGAAGTTAATCGTTATCTCAACTAAGGGTTACGGTAAGATGACAGCAGCGATGAACTTCCCACCACATAAGCGTGGCGGTGTAGGTGTTAAGGTTGCGGCTATCACCTCTAAGACTGGCCCAATCGCAGCAGTTCATACGCTCGATCCAGAGGCGGAAGAAGTTATCATGATGTCTACTGGCGGTCAGGCAATCCGCGTCGCAGTTAAGGATATTCCAACCTTAGGTCGCGCAACGCAGGGTGTTCGCGTGATGCGCCTCAACGAGGGCGATGCAGTTGCTTCTATCGGTATTCTCCCTAAGGAAGAAGAGGAAGAAGAAGATGTCGAAGCTCCAGCTAAGGCAGAAAAGGCCGCGAAGCCAGCAGCAGAGAAGAAAGCTGCGCCAAAGAAGAAATAAAACTTCTTGAGATAAAATCCCCTTCGTAAGAGGGGGATTTTTGATGTGTGATAGAATATAAATATGGAAGATATGGCAGGACTCGGTGGGTTACTAGCATTCGTAATCGGATGGTTTGTAGCGCAGGCCGGTAAACTAATTGGTGATCTTATTAAACATGGACGCATGAGCGGTAGGGAAATCTTTGATTGTTTCTTCCGCAGTGGCGGTATGCCAAGCGGCCATACAGCAAGCTTTACGGGCCTTACAGTATTCTTTATGAGTAAGTTTGGTATCTTTGCGCCTATCAGCGTTCTCGCGCTTTGTATGACTATTATCGTAGTCTACGATGCAGTTAATGTTCGCTATGCAGTAGGCGAGCAGGGCAAGATGCTAAATATTATGATTATGGACCGTAATTATAAGAAGAAAAAAGTGAAAGTCGTGGAAGGCCATACGGTCCCGCAGGCGATTGTTGGCGGCATTCTTGGCGTCACGATCGGCTTATTAATGTCACTTTGCTTCTAATAATAACGTTGTAAATAATACAAAAACAGATAAAATCCGTCAGAAAATGGCGGATTTTTTGATAAAAATGCAAAAAAGTCCAAAAAAAGTAAAAAAAGTCCAAAAAAGTGCTTGACTCGGCCATTTGGATGCGGTAAGATTAGAGATAGTTCAACTGCGAGGTACACCACTACAAAGGGGCGTCTCTTAGCTGAGCTTTCAAGTTTTTAAAAAGTTATTTAACAATTTAGTGTGCAATTAATTATCAACGTCAGTCTTTTATTTTATTGAGTTTTCAAATTCAAAATTTTATGGAGAGTTTGATCCTGGCTCAGGATGAATGCTGGCGGCATGCCTAATACATGCAAGTCGAGCGGTAACAGGACTAGCTTGCTAGTTGCTGACGAGCGGCGGACGGCTGAGTAACGCATGGGAACGCACCCCAAACTGAGGGATAACGCACCGAAAGGTGTGCTAATACCGCATGTGATCTTCGGATTAAAGCTTTCGGGCGGTTTGGGAGCGGCCTGTGTACGATTAGATAGTTGGTGAGGTAATGGCTCACCAAGTCGACGATCGTTAGATGGTTTGAGAGGATGATCATCCAGACTGGGACTGAGACACGGCCCAGACTCCTACGGGAGGCAGCAGTAGGGAATCTTTCACAATGGGCGAAAGCCTGATGGAGCAATGCCGCGTGCAGGACGAAGGCCTTCGGGTTGTAAACTGCTTTTATAAGCGAGGAATATGACGGTAACTTATGAATAAGGATCGGCTAACTACGTGCCAGCAGCCGCGGTCATACGTAGGATCCGAGCATTATCCGGAGTGACTGGGCGTAAAGAGTTGCGTAGGTGGCGTCTTAAGTAGCTAGTGAAATCTGGTGGCTCAACCATTCAGACTGTTAGCTAAACTGGGATGCTCGAGAGCGTCAAGGGTAACTGGAATTTCTAGTGTAGGAGTGAAATCCGTAGATATTAGAAGGAACACCGATAGCGTAGGCAGGTTACTGGGGCGTTTCTGACACTAAGGCACGAAAGCGTAGGGAGCAAACGGGATTAGATACCCCGGTAGTCTACGCCGTAAACGATGGATACTAGCTGTGGGGGGTATCGACCCCTTCCGTAGCGAAGCTAACGCGTTAAGTATCCCGCCTGTGTAGTACGATCGCAAGATTAAAACATAAAGGAATTGACGGGGACCCGCACAAGCGGTGGAGCGTGATCTTTAATTCGATGCTAAACGATAAACCTTACCAAGGCTTGACATCCAGAGAAGAACTACGAAAGTAGATTGTGCCTTCGGGAACTCTGTGACAGGTGATGCATGGCCGTCGTCAGCTCGTGTCGTGAGATGTTTGGTTAAGTCCATCAACGAGCGCAACCCTTGTCAGTAGTTGGATTTTTCTACTGAAACTGCCCCGGTAACGGGGAGGAAGGAGGGGATGATGTCAGGTCAGTATTTCCCTTACGCCTTGGGCTAGAATCGCGCTACAATGGCCGGTACAATGCGAAGCGAAGTCGCGAGATGAAGCAAATCGCATCAAAGCCGGTCCCAGTTCGGATAGGAGGCTGAAACTCGCCTCCTTGAAGTCGGAATCGCTAGTAATCGCAAATCAGCATGTTGCGGTGAATACGTTCCCGGGTCTTGTACACACCGCCCGTCAAACCATGAGAGTCACCAACACCCGAAGTCCGTTTCGGCGGCCTAAGGTGGGGGAGATGATTGGGGTTAAGTCGTAACAAGGCATCCGTACCGGAAGGTGCGGATGGATTACCTCCTTTCTAGAGAAGGATAAGATGCGCAGATTATAGCAATATAATTTGTAGCTAGGTCGGTTGTAGTAATTAATGTAAGCTTGATTAATTACATTTCTGATTTCGATCAGATGCAACAAAGCTATTTAGAAACCGCGTTGTTCTTGATTGCACGCTAAATTGTTAAAACTTCCAAGCGCCCGAAAGGGCGTTTTTTGGTGGTTTTGGCCGTATTGGGGCTGAGTAGGGTAACAGAGATGGAATATTGTTGTAAAAAATACTAATACGGTGGTAGAACATGAAAAATCCCCCGTCCATGACGAACGGGGGATTAGGGGGGCAATATTTTTCTTAATGATTAGATTCTTCCGAGTTTTCTGCCGTAGATGCAGTTGTTGTGCTTCTCGTATTCAATCAGGTAAACGAGATCGTCTGTGTCGCGACCGAAATCGCGAGCGGCTTCGATTACTTCGTAGCTGACGAGGAGGAGAACTCCTTCCTTAGGTTCAGGGAAGCTATGGAGCGCCTTATCCTTGATAAGCGACGGCTGGCCATAAACTGAAACGATAGGGATCTCGATAAGATCATCTTCTGCTTCGAATACGTAGCTATCGACGTCGACGCTTGCCTTCATAACGGTAGCAGTGCCGCCGTCTTCCAGGGGTGAAACGTCCGGCATAACGCCGTTGAGTGCCTTGCGAAGCTGTTCTTTACTAACGAGTCTTACGGTTTTTCCGGTTAAATTAATGATTTTCTGATTATTCTGGCTCATAGTAGTTACCTCCTTGACTATGGCTGGTTCTTCTTCTGGCCCCTCAGGTATTTCTTCTGAGTCTGCCTCGATTGATTTTTCCTCTGCGTCGGCCGTAAGTGGCTCTTCTATCACCTCTGTTTCTGGGTCACTAGCAGGCTTATCGGCCGGCTCTGGATCCGGTTCTAGCTCCGGTTCACGGATAGGGGTGATTTCAGGCATTGGCTCGGACGGCGCAGGTTCGCTTTCTACGGGTTCTTCGGGAACTATCTCCTCGATCGGCGTCACGACGAACTCCTCGGGCTCCGGTTTTGATTCTTCTGGGGCCGTGAGAGGCGTTTTAAGCGCGACTTTAGGGATAATTCGGGTTTCTCCTACTTTGAGCGGCACGGATTGTTCTAGGGGCTTTGGCTGCTCCTGGACGACCTGGGTCGCCTTAGTAGATTTTTTGCGTCTTTTTCCGCCTTTTTCCTCTGTTTTAGGGGGTTCTGGTGGCGGAGGATAGAGTCTGTATTGCTGTTCTGGATGCTCATGGAAATACTTAGCCTGTTCAAGCCCGAGGGCGTACGATCCAAAGCTAGATGCGATGGCATTTGTTACCTTAGGGTCGCTATTGAACTCACTATGGCTCGGTGCGTGACCAAGCTCGTCCCAACGCTTAAGAATGTCGATTATGTGCTGCTTTTGTGCGTCGCTCAGAAATGCCATACAATCACCTCCTTCCGATGTATGCTGAGCTAAAGAAAAATATTGCTGAAAATGTGCCTTAGTTTTTTGTCTCTAACTGCCATTAGGGTAATATGAAAAGCCGCTCATGGCAAGCATGGGCGGTTTGAAAAACGGAAATCAAAAAAGCTCCGAATTCAGTGCACCGTGACCAAAAGATAAATATTGTCACGCTAGAATCGGAGCTATAAAGGTGTTTGTGTTTTGTTTGTTTTTGCTAAATTTTTGTTTTGGTTTGAAGAATAGTGCGGCTTTTGAAATCTGCGAATAATTCCAAAAGCTACTTTTAGTATAAGCGGAATATTTAACTATGTCAACACTTTGCATAAATAATTTATTCAGAAAATAACAGGGGTAATTTTGGTGAACGTTCAAAAAAGTCGAAGATTTTTTGCATTTTTTGAAGAAATCATGTTGGTGGATTTTGGGCCGATTTTTTGGTAAAATTAGCCTATGGAAAAACGTATTTTCGGCGCAACTGACGGAATTCGTGGGAAGGTCGGTGAGGCGCCACTTAGACCAAATATTATTAAAGAACTTGGCCGTGCGATTGCGAAAAATACGTATGCCAAAAAAGTACTTTTGGGCCGCGATACGCGCGAAAGTGGCATTTGGATGGCCGAGCAAATTACGGACGGCTTGCAGGCTGCTGGTGCGGAAGTTGAGAACTTTGGTATTTTGCCGACGCCGGCTGTGCAGGTAATTATTAAAGATTCTGGTGAATATGATGGTGGCGTAATGTTGACCGCATCACATAATCCAGCAACCGATAATGGCATTAAGGTATTTGGCGCCGATGGTGACAAGATTTCCGACGAACAAGAGCTATCTGTTGAGGCGACTTTCTTTGAGGCTGAATTAGAGGCAGATATTGAGGTGCCGGAGGTGCGCTTTGTGAAACAGGCAAGCGAATCGGCTGAGAAATATTATGAGCAGATCGCTGCTAGCCTAGTTGGTGATAATGGCTTTGACGGCATGAAGATTATTCTTGATGCGGCGAGCGGTGCTGGTCATGATTGGTCTCGCAAGGTCTTTGAAGAGTTTGAGCTAGAGGTAGATCAGATTGATCCGGAGCCAAATGGTAAGAATATCAATGATGGCTACGGCGCGCTTTATCCAGAAAAGATGGCAGAGCTTGCTCGCGAGGAAGGTTTGATTGGCGTAGCGCTTGATGGCGATGCGGACCGTATTGTGCTTGCAGATGAGGAAGGCCGTATTTGGGATGGCGATAGAATTGTTATCTTGCTTGCAGAATACCTTAAGAAACAGGGGCAATTGCCAGCTGATACAGTAGTTTTGACTGAGTATAGTAACCTTGCAACGATTAAATATCTCGAAGATGAGGGTATTAAGGTGGCAAAGGTAGTTAATGGCGATCGTTATGTGGCGCAGAAGTGTATTGAACTTGGCGCTGGCCTTGGCGGTGAGTTGGCCGGCCATATTATTTATTTGCCATGGTTGAGAGGTTCCGATGGCACCTTTATGGCATTGATGGTATTGCGCATCGTCCAGGAAAGCGGCATGCGTTTGGCTGATCTTTGGGCAGATTACGAGAATCTTCCGTCAAAACAGTGGGGCCTAAAGGTGCGCGAAAAGCGTGATCTTTCCGAGGTGGCTGGCTTCAATGAGGCAGTCGCTAAGGCTGAAGAGCGTTTTGCTGGTAAAGGTCGCGTATTTGTGCGCTATTCTGGTACTGAGAATAAGCTTCGTATCTTGGTAGAAGGCGAGGATGCTGCGCTAGTCGATGAGATTGGCGACGGTCTCGCAGAAATAATTAAAAAGGAGATTGGCGAATGATAGAAATTGGCCCAGTAACAGAGTATGACCCAGAGGTAGCAGCGGCGATGGGCCGTTTGCGCCAGCAGCTTTCGGCGCGTCATGATGGCTCGGCAATTAGCCGTGAAGTGATTGATGAACTAGTCGAGTCGCCTTATCATGATATTTTGATTGCGGTCGATGACGGTAAGGTAGTTGGTATGACGATTGTTTCGATCGTAATGGCAACACTCGATCGCAATGTCTATATGGAAGACTTAGTGGTTGATAGTGAATGTCGTGGCAAGGGTGTTGGTGGCAAGTTGCTTGACGCTGTAAAGGAATGGGGCCGCACACATGGTTGCCGTCGTCTTGAGTTTACTTCGTCTAGCCGCGAGAAGAAGGAAGGCGCGAAGGGCTTCTATGAAAGCCATGGCGCCGAGGTCCGCGAAACGAATGCGTTCCGTGCGGAGTTGAATTAATAAAAAAGCCGCCCGTTTGGGCGGTTTTTTGATTGGGGGCGATTCTCAAGGGAATTGGTTCGGCATGATTAAATGGAAGATAAAGTATAGAAGTAGTGAGTGGAGATTTGCCATAATGACGAAACCGCCAATAACTGCTACTACGCCCCAGAGTTTGATTTTGTCATAGCTCTGAATGCCGCCCGCGAGATTGTCTGCGATTTGGCGATGAAATTTTACCATAATGAGGCCCGCAATCGCGATGGCGATGCCGCCAAAGAACCAGCCCCAGCTGAATGTCCATTGCATAAGCAAAATTATAGCACAACTAGGCCTTGCATGGATTGAAATAATTTAGTAAAATAGGACGAGTAAGGGGATATAGCTCAGCTGGTTAGAGCGCGTCACTGATAATGACGAGGTCTGTGGTTCAAGTCCACATATCCCCACCAGTACATGGGGTATGCGAAGGCTTCGGTCTTTGCTACTCCACCATTTTTTTTCTAAAGAAAAGCCCACGAGGGCTATTTTTGACGATCGCGAGGCTGTGGCTAGAATTCTACCCCTGTTAAATAAAGCACGAGCCGTTTAGAGGCGCTAGAAGGCCTGTTTCGGAAACGAGACGGGTCTTTTTGTGTCTTTTTTTGGCGGCAGAAAGGGCGGAAGCGTAAGCATTACAGAGGTTGTTCGGTTATTATGACATATTTTTAAGCAAAAACATGTTGACAAATAATACTATTTATGCTAATATAGGTTTAATCACTCCAAAAGGGTGGCAATAATTATTTATTTGGTGGGCAGAAATGGAGCTAGAAATGGCTGGAACTAAAGCTGGTGGTCGCAAAGCTGCTTCCACGAACAAAACCAAGTATGGCAAGGATTTCTACGCAGAAATCGGCCGCAAAGGTGGTAAGAATGGTCATACTGGTGGTTTCGCTGCAAACCCAGAACTAGCAAAGATTGCTGGTGCAAAGGGTGGCCGCATCTCTAAGCGCGGCAAAGCAAAAAAGACTGCTTAATATAAACTTATTTAGGAAATCCTCTACTTGACTAAGTCGGTAGGGGATTTTTTGTTAGTCCAGGTGGCGCCGCAGAGTGCGCAGTGGTAGTTGCCGTTATTATCTTGGTAGCCGGCGAGCTGGCAATTCCTGCACAGGGAAGAATAGTGAAGGTAGTCGCGGTAGCTGTCGATGTGATCTTCGGCGAAATCTTCGTCGTAGCTAATCTGATAATTGTCGCAGAGCTCGCGAGCTTTTGCCCAGGCTTTTGCTTCGATTTCTAGGAGTTCAATATCAGTAGAATAATCTGTTTCGCCAATCAAAAAGTGGCCAAGCTCGTGAAGAAGGAGGAGCTCTGGTTGCTCAGTTTCTTCGGTAGTGTAATAGAGGTGGTTAGGCGGCGAGAACTGGAAACGTTCGCCGGCGCTTATCTCTAGTTCAGGGTAATCGCTAGCGATTTTTTTGATGAGTTTTTGCATAGAGATAACAACCTTGGATTACAGAGAAAGAACCGAAGCGGGCTTTGATAAGAGTAGGCATCTGGACGTTCTTAGGGAGATAAAGACTGAGCTTCTTGCGGAGTTGGCGGCGATAGCGGGGAAGTTCGAGGCCAAGAGGGCCGCCGAAGATGACGCGGTCAGGCTTAATACTGGCGATAAGAGGTGCGAGACCGAGAAGCATGCGGTCGGTGATGTCGTCCCAAGCGTCGCGATCCTTAATCTCTGAGACGAGTTTGCCGTATTTGCGATTAATAGCGCTAGCGGCGGCGAGATCTTCCCACTCTTTCTTCTCGCCGTGATGGACGTAGATGTTGTGGCCAGGCTCGAAATCCTGGTATTTTTTGACGATTTTACCATCGGTTACAACACCGCCGCCGATACCGGTGCTGAAGGTGAAGTATAGATTTTTTTCGGCATTATTGCGAGCTTCGCCAAGGGCGCCAAGGTTGGCGTCGTTCTCGACGTAAGTTGGTTTGTCGAAATCTTTAGTCAGTTTCTTGGCGATGTCGAAGTTTTTCCAAGGGAGATTGCCGAGCCAGGTGCACTTGTTATCTTTAACGATGCCAGGCATAGCAACAGAGAAGGCAAGAACTTCGCTGGCGACAAAGTTAATTCTAATCTGCTCGACGAGACGTTCGTAGAAAAGTTTTTGGTCAGGAATGGTCTCAAATTTGATTGAATGCAAGAGTTTACCTCTGTGATTTACGAGGGCAATGATAGTTTTAGTCCCACCAATGTCTATGCAGAGATACATATCTCTATTATACACCACGCAAAATCTCTGTTACCTCTTGCAAAATAAGCGAAAGTGTGATATAATATGCTTAAGTTTAGACACAGGAGTTATTAAATGTTAAACGAACAGAAATACAAGCGTTGGGCTTGGGGCGCATTGATTGGTCTCGCGGTGATTATCGTAGTCGCTGGCATTATCATGGCCACAAGTGTTAAGACGCCAAAACCAAGCACGGATGTTGCAAAAGCAAATACCGAAGTAGTAAGTGGAGAGAAAAATGAGAAGACTACCGAAGAGTCAAAAACAAATGATTCAGCTAAGAAAGATGATAAAAAGACAGAGACTAAGTCTGAAACTACCAAGAACTCTTCAGAGAATTCGACTAGCAAGAAGCAGAGCGACGCTGGAAGCGTAAATACGCCCGCAACTACTACGACTCCTACGACTACGAATAATATGCCAAAGACTGGCCCAGAGGAAGTAATTGTTCCTATCCTCGGTGTCGCAATTTGCGCATACTTGTTTGCTTATAACGCAGCGCTTTTCAAGAAAAACGCTTAAACTTTACAACAGATAAAAAATAGATTAAAATAGTGAGCAGTGTGGGACTGCTCACTGTTTTTTGTAGTAGCACGAAGAACAATGAGCAGTTCCAACGAAAGGAAACAATAATCAATGGCTACAAAAGCTAAGATTACGATGGATGAACTCCTCGCTAACGAGGATGCTAAAGCTATCGTCTTGGGTGACACTATCGAAGGTACGGTAATGTCAGTCAAAAAGCACGAGATTCTTATCGATCTCGGCGCACGCGGTGTTGGTCTCGTTCCACGTCGCGAGGTTGCCTTTGGGCGCCAGCTTAAAGAGGGGGATGCAGTTTCTGCTTCCGTAGTAGATACTGAGATGGAAGATGGCATGGTATTGCTATCTCTCCGCAAAGCCGTTAAAGAGAAGGGTTGGGATGAAATCTCTGCCAAGCTCGAAGCCGGTGAAATTATCGAGGTTCAGCCTTACGATGCTAACCGCGGTGGTTTACTCGTAGAATACGAAGGTATTCGTGGCTTCTTGCCAGTTTCTCAGCTTTCGGCTGAACACTACCCACGTGTCGGCGGTTCTGATAAGGATGAAATCCTTCAGCGCCTCAACGCACTCGTTGGTAAGTCTATTCGCGTTCGCATCCTTGATGCTGACCGCAAGACTAACAAGCTTATTCTCTCTGAGAAAGAAGCTATCAAAGACGGTCTCGCAGAGCGCTTCTCTAAGCTCGCTGTCGGTGACGTCGTAAAGGGTGTAGTAACCGGTGTTGTCGACTTCGGTATCTTCGTCAATGTTGACGGTATTGAAGGTCTCGTACACATTTCCGAGATTTCTTGGGAACGCGTTAATAACCCAGCTGACTATGTCAAGGTCGGTGAAACTGTCGAAGCTAAGATCATTGCTATCGACAAGGATCGCCTCAGCCTCTCTATGAAGCAGCTTCAGGAAGACCCATGGCTTTCCGAGATTGCAAACTTCAAGAAGGGTGACAAAGTCGAAGGTACGATTACTCGTATCACTCCATTTGGCGCATTCGTTCAGATTTCGCCAGCTGTCGAAGCTCTTGTTCACGTATCTGAACTCGGCGAAGGCAGCGATGTCGATCCAGAGAAGATCTTCACTCTTAACGAGCGCAAGGAATTCAAGGTTCTCGACATCGATAAGGAAGGCCGCAAGATTTCTTTGAGCTTCAGCGATAAGAAAGCTAAATAAGCCTAATCTTACAAAAGAGCCGTGCTAGTCGCGGCTTTTTTGGTGGTTGCAAAGAGAGTAAACGCTTATCATTGCGTGACGATTATAGATATGGTAAAATAATGGGAGTTTTTGTGTAATTTTTTATTACACTCAATATTATCTAAAAGAAAGGAGCTAGAAAGTGGAAGAAAAAGTGATACAGGTTTCTGGCTCGATTACGGTAGATGAGCTAGCAAACGCCTTGGGCGTATCTGTTACGCACCTCATTGGTGAGTTGTTCAAGAATGGCATTATGGCGACGATTAATCAGCGCCTCGATGTTGAGACGGCTCAGATTATGACCGAAGAGCTTGGTTTTGAAAACGTTCGTTTTGAGCGCAAAGAGAATTCAGCTAAGTTGCCAGGCGTAAAGCGTGAGCTTTCTAAGGATGCAAAACTTCGCCCACCAGTAGTAGCAGTGATGGGTCACGTTGACCACGGTAAAACTACCTTGCTCGATACGCTTCTTAAGAAGAAGACGGTTGAAGGCGAGGCTGGCGGTATTACCCAGCATATTTCCGCTTATCAGATGGAGTATAAGGATCGTAAGATTACCTTCCTTGATACCCCTGGCCACGAGGCTTTCGCAGCAATCCGTCAGCACGGTGCGATGCTTACTGATATCGTCGTGATTGTGGTTGCGGCAGATGATGGCGTGAAGCCACAGACTGCAGAGGCAATTAAGTTCGCTGAGGCAGCTAACGCAAAGATTATCGTTGCGATTAACAAGATTGATAAGGAAGGTGCAAACATTGACCGTACTAAGGCTCAGCTTGCAACTGATTTCAATCTTAACCCAGAGGAATGGGGCGGCGACACGATCATGGTTCCTATCTCTGCAAAGCGTGGTGATAACCTCGAACAGTTGCTTGATATGATTCTTTTGACCGCTGATATTGATGAGCTTAAGGCTGATACGAACATTCCAGCGGAGGGTCTCGTAATTGAGAGCCATATGGAAGTCGGTAAGGGTTCAGTTGTTAACCTTTTGATTACCGGTGGTGAGCTTAAGGTTGGTGAATTTATCGTAGCGGGTAAGACCTATGCTAAGATTCGCACGATGCTTGATTGGAAGGGCAAACCAAAGGGCAAGGCTACGCCATCTACCCCTGTTGTCGTAACTGGTTTTAAGGAGCTTCCAAACTTCGGCGATAAGTTTGAAGAGGTTGAAGACGAGAAGACTGCACGCCGCATGGCATTGCTTAATGCGCAGGCTGAGGCAAACGAGACGGCTAACGCTAACGTCACCTCTACGGATCTTCTCCGTATGATGAATACTGCTGATAACACTAAGACTTTGAATGTTATTGTTAAGGGTGACGTGGCTGGCTCTGTGACCTCTGTTGTTGATTCGCTTCGTATGATTGATACGCAGGGTGAGATTACGCTCAATATCGTTTCTACCGGTGTCGGCGCAGTGTCCGAGAACGATGTCTACATGGCATCTGGCGGCAAGACGATTATTTACGGCTTCAACGTTACGGTGCCAAACGCAATTGCTAAGATGGCGGAGCGTAATGGTGTACCTGTTCGTAGCTACCGTGTGATTTATGAACTTCTTGATGATGCAAAGCATGAGATGGAAGAAATGCTTGATGCTGAGATGATTGAGACCGCAACTGGCGAACTCGAGGTTAAGGGCGTCTTCCGCACTGAGAAGACTGAGGTGATTGCCGGTGGTATGGTTAAATCTGGCCGTGTTGCACCTGGTATGCTTGGTCGTGCTTATCGCAAGAAAGACTTGCTTGGTGAAGTTGAAGTTGTCAACGTTCAGGAGGGCAAAGTCGACGTTCCTTCGCTCGCTGAGGGTGAGCTTGGTGGTATGTCTCTCAAGACTCAGAAGAAGATTCAGCTTGAGATTGGCGACCGCATTGAATTCTTTGTTCGTGAATACAAGAAGAAGAAAATTGCTTAATAGTTACCTAAATTTTAAACATTAGCTTTTTTGTGCTACAATGGGGAAAATAGGAGAAAAAAGGCTATGTATAAGTTTGACGACAATTTTCTCGAGAGCGTAGGTCTCGGGTCAATGCCGGCCGAACAGAAAGAGGCATTCTTGCAGTATGCGCAAGATCAGCTCGAGGTGAGGATCGGCGAAAAGATGAGCGAAGGTCTCTCTGATGAGCAGCTCGATGAGTTCGAAAAGATTATCGACAACGATCAGGCAACTCTCGATAAGTGGATTGCTGGCGCTGGTGATTACAAGAACGACGCTATTTATCAGAAACTAGCTGAAAATATCGGTGGCTCCGAAGAAGATGTCCTTGGCGACTATGTAACTGCTAAGTGGCTCAACCAGAATTGCCCACAGTATCAGCAGATTATTCAAGAGTCTGTCGATGCATTGCGCGCAGAGATTTCTGCAAATAAAGACGCATTGCTTGCAAGTATGTAAATAAAAAATGACCCCCGTAAGAAAGGGGTTATTTTTTATGTCCGTTTAGGAAGCTCTTGGCGTCCATCTCTTTGGAGTTTTCAGGGATGAGACGGTCGATCACTAGGTATTTGCCGTCGGAGCACTTCTGGTCGATTTCGGTGGTCGCAGCGTCAGCAACATGAGCAGCGGTGATAGTGCATGGAACACCTAGCAATTCGAGCTTAGATTTAGGGAATCCGGCGTATGCGCGAACCTCGTTGTAGAGCGTCTGAGCGGCTTTCTCGGCCGGTTTTAACTCAGATAGGTCTTTGCTAAGTTGGGTGGTAAAAGTGGCTTCTGCGTCGTTTTGTGCGGTCTCAGAGGCATTTTTAGCCACGATACCAGGCAAGACCTCCAAAAGGCGTTCGGCGCCAGCGGTTGCGAGCTTTTCGTAGAGGCTCTGCTTAGTGTCACCAACTTCGATTTTGACGATTTCTTGAGCAAAAGTATTGCCGGCGTCCATAGCCTTAGCGAGACGCATAACAGATACGCCAGTCTCAGCATCGCCGTTCAAGAGAGCGGACTCAATAGGGGTGGTGCCGCGGTATTTTGGTAACATTGAAGGGTGAATATTAATGATTCCGCAAGGGAAGGCATTAATAATGCGCTCTGGGATAATCTTTCCGAAGCTAGCGAGAACGGCGACAGGAGCGTCGTACTGAGCGATGATCTCCATAATTTCGTCGTTGTTTTTGCTGAAATATACGGGAATATTAGCGGCTTTGGCGGCCTTTTCGATAGCGTAAGGTTTGCGGTGATTTGGGTTAGTTAAGAGGACGGCACAAATTTCGAACTCATCAGAGTTATGAAGGGCATCGAAAAGAATAGTTTTTGGTTTAATGCCCTGGGCAAGCTGTTCGTTGCCGAAGAAAATTACTTTAGTCTTCATCTGGGAAGAGGTCCTTGTTGTTAGCGACTTCTTCGTCGTAGTTGATAGGGACGAGGTCGCCCTTGTCGTCTAGGCGATACCAAGCGTCTTTGTCGTCCTTGATGTGATCAATGAAGAGAATGCCGTTAAGGTGGTCAATCTCGTGTAGAAGGGTACGAGCAAGGAAACCATCGGCTTTGATACGTACCTCTTGGCCGTCGATAGTCTGGGCCTTGATGCGAGCTTTGGTTGGGCGAGGAACTTTGCCGTAATAGTTAGGAACGGAAAGGCAGCCCTCATAATCGCGCTCAATCTTGCCTTCGGTTTTGATAACCTCTGGGTTCAAGAGAGGGATGAAGGTAGCGTTCTCTTTGTTTTCGGTATCTTCACGCACAACAATAATGCGACGATCGTAACCGAGCTGCGGAGCGGCAAGAGCGGCGCTGATTTCGAATTTGTGTTCTTTTTCCCAATCAAGACAGTTCTGAATCATGTTCTCAACCATCTCGTGGATTTCGTCGTCAATGTGATTGACTTTCTTGCATTTAACGCGAAGGCGCGGGTCAGGTGTTGTAACGATATTCATATCTGTTATCTTAGCATAATCTTAAAGCAAAGTGTAGGGGTCGAAGTCGTAGTGAAGATAACTGCTCTTTGGGAGCTGATCAAAAATTGTAGTGAGGTCTTTGCGAGACTTGGCTTTGATGACGATTTGCCAGGTATAGCCGGAGCGTTCATGCTCGTGAAAGGCTGGCATTGGTGGGGTAACAAATAATTGATTCAAGCCTTCGGACTGGATAGTTTGGCGAATGACTCTGAACAATTTTTGCGCATTTGCGACCGTGGCTTTTTCAGTTTTGTAGCTCAATGATAATTTGAGTAAAAACGTGTATGGCGGAAGTTTGGCGAGCTGACGTTTTTCAAGTAGGTAAGTATAAAAATCTTGGTATTTTCCAGAGGTGGCGTACTTAATAATATTTTGTTCAGGCTGAAAAGTTTGAATAAAAATACGACTGTTTTGGTGTCCGCGATTTGCGCGGCCGATGACCTGAGTAAGTAATTGATACGTGCGCTCTTCGGATGAGAAATCCGGCAAGTTAAGGCCGGCGTCAGCCTGAATAACGCCAAGGGTGCTGAGCTTTGGAAAGTCGAAGCCTTTAGCGAGCATTTGGGTGCCGATTAAGATATCGTAAGCGCCGGATTTAACCTCTGAGTAGACCTTGTTGAGCTGCTGATCGGTAGCAGTATCAGCGTCGAAGCGGCCAATTTTGGCGCGCGGAAAGAGTTTAGTGAGCTCCTCCTCGATAAGCTTAGTGCCGAAGCCTTTGTGATGAATGCTGGCGTTGCCGCATTCTGGACAAGAGGTAGGAACGGGGTAGCTGGCGCCGCAAGTATGGCAGCGGAGCTGATATTTGTCGGCGTGAAGAACGAGGGGTAGGAGGCATTTCTCGCAGAGAGCCTGCCAGCCGCACTGGTCGCAGATAGTGAGAGGAGCGGTGCCGCGGCGGTTATGAAAGATTAGGCTCTGCTGATGATTATCGAGAGACTGCTGAATAGAAGCAATAAGTTCATTACTAACGATGCGGCTACGAGTGAAGCTAGTGCGGTTTTTAAAGTCAATAACAGAGATGGAAGTAGTCTTATCGCTCTTGATAGCGAGCTCGTCGAGTGAAACGACGGCTTTGTGTTGTTGGCAGATGTAGTAGTCAGCGATTAGAGGGGTGGCGGTACCGAGGATAGTCTTGCTCATCTGGCTAGCGAGGCGAAGAGCGGAGTATTTTGGATTTTGATCTTGATGGTAGGCTGGCTCGTGTGCCTCATCAATGATAATGAGGCCGAGGTCTTTAACGGGAGCAAAGAGGGCGCTACGCGGGCCGATAATGATCTGTGGAGCGGTTGCCTCGAGGGACTTTTGCCAGAGTTGATGACGAACGGATTCGGTTTGCTCAGAGTGGAGTAGAATAACTTCCTTGAAGAAATGCTGGAAGTTCTGGACGAGCTGAGAGGTGAGGGCGATTTCTGGGACGAGCAAAATGACGGATTTGCCAGAGGCGAGCTGGCGCTTGGCGAGTTCGATATAGATATTGGTTTTGCCGGAGCCGGTGATGCCATGTAGAAGGACAGTATTTGCGGTGTTGGCCTCAATTTCGCTGATAACGCGCTTCTGTTCGGCGGAAAGTGGATTTTGGCTCTCTGATGAATAGAGGGCATTCTCGAGCTCGTTAGGAGCGCTACGGCGCGATTTAGTGATGCCGCGTGGCAAGATGGCGGTTACGACGCTAGAAAGAGGGCAGCGATAATAATCGACAAGCCAGAACATTGCTTTGACGAGGTGTTTTGGCAGAGGTGTTTCATATAGAACGCGAGTAATTGCCTTGGTTTCGAAGTCTGGTTGCTTGGTTTTTTCGGCGATAATGCCGATGGCGCTCTGTTTGCCAAAAGGAATCTCGACAATCTGGCCGATTTTGAGCGTAGTTTCAGACTCGTAAGTGAGAAGATTTTCGCTCTGATGGAAAGATTTGGCGGGCGCAACCAGGTAATAGTTCATAAGATAAGTATACCTTAAATGACGGTATAAAAAATCGCAAAAGTCAATGTTGTGTTTTTTACAACCACTAATTACAATAGAGACAGTACAAAGGAGGTAAATGTTAGACGTTTTCGTGACGAGTCGGGTGCGGCGCAAGATTATCGTTGTCTTTGCAAAATATCCAGATTTTAAGACGCACGTCCGTGGCTTGTCGAAACTTATCAAAGAAGATCCAGGCAATATTCAGCGTGAGTTACGCCGGATGACAAAAGGTGGCTTTTTGGTAGCAACGAAAAAGGGCAACACTAGCATTTATCAGACGAACAAACAGTTCCCGATTCTTAAAGAGCTTCAGAGTATTGTAATCAAGAGTCAGCAGGCGGAAGACGCCAAAAAGACCCCAAGCAAGATTATTGGATGACGCGGATTTTTAAGCAGTTGCTGGCCGACCGTGGGCTAGACAAATCTTTTTTGCATCCAAAATACGAGGACTTATTTGATCCGTTTTTGATGCTCGGAATGTCAAAAGCGGTGGACAGAATAGAACAGGCGCGCGAGAATGGCGAGAAAATTATCATCTATGGCGATTATGATGCAGATGGCGTGACTGCAAGCACAGTTTGTCAAAATGCGTTGACTTATTTTGGCTGTACTGATGTTGAGATTATGCTGCCGAATCGTTTTAAGGATGGCTATGGTTTGAATGAGCCGGCAATTAGAGAGATAGTTGATCGCGGCGCGAAGCTGGTCGTAACGGTAGACTGTGGCAGCGGTTCTGGTGAGGTAATCGCGAAGTTGCGCGAACAGGGTGTTGATACGATTGTGACGGATCACCATGAGATTCCGAAGGTGCCAGAGAAGGCGGTGGCGGTAGTGAATCCGCATCGTCGTGGTGAGAAATATGGCTTAAATATGGCCGGTGTTGGTGTGGCGTTTACCTTGGCGCGGGCGTTGAATATGCGTAAAAACGGGGGTAAGTGTGACGGTCAGGAGAAGTGGCTGCTAGATATGGTGGCGGTCGGTACAGTTTGCGACTCGATGGTACTTCGCGAAGAGAATCGCATTATGGTTTATTACGGTATGCTAGTGCTCGGTAAGACGCGTCGTAAAGGCGTGCAGGAACTGGCGAAGGCGGCAAAATGTAAGCTAGAACAGATTACGACGCGTGCAATTGGCTTTCAATTAGGACCACGCATTAATGCGGCAGGTAGGATGAAGTCGGCGGATTTGGCGCTAGATTTAATGCTATCTGATTCGCGTGCGGAAGCGATGCGCTTAGCGATGGAGCTCGATGAGCTTAATAAGGAGCGTCGCGAGGCGCAGGATAAGGCCGTAAAAGAGGTGGATGGCAGCTTCGGCGACGAGCCGGTGATTATTGCGAATGGTAAGTGGCATGAGGGGATTGTTGGCATCGTGGCGGGGCGCTTGACGGAGATTTATAAGAGGCCGGCCTTTGCGTTGACGCAGCTGGAAGACGGTACCTTTAAGGGGTCGGGCCGTAGTTTTGGTGAGTTCTCGCTAGCGGAGGCGCTGCAGAACTGCCCAGAAGGCTTACTATTATCTGGCGGTGGTCATGCCGGAGCTTGCGGCGTGAGCTTCAAAAAAGACAAGCTCGCTAGTTTTAAGAAACAGATGAACGATTATTATAAGTCCCTGAATTTAAAGGATCAGGAGAAGTATTTGCGCGTAAAAAGCGATGTGATCCTGAGTGATTTGAGTGAGCTGACGCCAGAGCTATATGAGGAGATTTGCCAGCTAGAGCCATTTGGCACTGGCAACGAAGAACCAATTTTTGAGTATGTTGGGCGCGTGAGCGGAAAGCGTATCTTAAAAGAGAAGCATCTGTCGCTCATGGTATCTGATGGCGAGAATGAGTTCAAGATGATGAGTTTTTATGCGCCCGAGGAGCAAATGGCGGTAGAAACCGGCGACGAGGTAAAGGTCCAGTTTACGCTCTCGAAGAACGAATGGGGCGGAAAAGTGAAGATAGAAGGCGCGATAATTTCTCTTGAAGTAAGCGACAAGATATGATAAAATAAGGCGCAGTATGGCAATCAAAGTAACTAGAAAAGACCAGAACGAAGCAAATGAGAACATCATTCGTCGCTTCAATCGTAAGGTTCTTCAGAGTGGCGTGATGGCTACTGCGAAGGAAAGTCTTCGTTTCTCGAAGCCTATTTCCAAGCGTGAGCGTCGCCTCAAGGCGATTCTTCGCGACAAGCGCAAAGCCGAAAAAGCCGAACGCATGAAGTTAGGCCTTAAATAAAGAATACCCCCGACTTTGCGGGGTATTTTTGAGGAAAATAAAAAGGAGGTAAAAATGTTTATAATCTTTGGGCCAGCGGGGAGTGGCAAGAGTCTACAGGGGCAGCGCTTGGCAGAGAAATATGGCTGGCGTTGGCTTTCAGTCGGTCAGCTTTTGCGTGACCAGCAGAATCCTAATCTAGATAAAGCAATGAAAGAGGGCGACCTCGTCGACGATAACTTTGTCGTGAATATGATGCATGATGCGATGAAAGCGGCTGAGTATGCTGAGCAGAATGCGATTCTTGATGGCTATCCACGCGATGTCTGGCAGGCAGAGTGGATCGTTAAGCATGGCGATCTTGAAAACGTTGATGGTGCAATTATTTTGAACGTACCAAAGGAAGAACTTTGGAAGCGTTTGGAAGCACGTGACCGTGCCGATGATAAAAAGGACGCAATTGAAAAGCGCTGGGATATATTTGAGCAAACGATTTCTGCAATGCGCGAAATCTTCGAAAAAGAGGGGTTGAAGTTTGAAGAGGTCGACGGTGTTGGTAAAATTGAGCAAATTACCGAGCGTATTGAGGCGGTTTTGACTAAATGGGGTACAATATAATCTATGGATGAGAAAAAAGTTTCTGCAATGCGCGAGGGCGGCAAAATTATGGCCCAGATTTTTGCAGATTTGAAAGAATATACGCAGCCAGGTAAGACTGGCAAAGAGATCGACAAGTGGGTTGAGCAGCAAATTTTGGCTGCCGGCGCAGGCGTTGCCTATTATGAGCCAGAGGTGAATTTTCCTGGTTCTATCTGTATTTCTGTTAATGACGAACTAATTCATGGTACGCCAAAAGACATTCCGCTCGAAGAGGGCGATAAGGTTAGCTACGATCTCGTAATCAAATATAAGGGCTACTATGTAGATTCGGCATTTACGATGATTGTCGGCAATAAACCAACGGCAGCACAGAAGCACCTCTTGAGCTTTACTGAGTCTTCGCTCTATGAAGGTATAGAACAGGTGCGTGATGGCGCAAAACTTGGCGATATTGGCGCAGCAGTTCAGAAGACTCTTGAAAAAGGTAAGCTTGGCGTAATTCGCAATTATGTTGGCCATGGTATCGGTACGAGCATGCATATGCCACCAGAGGTGCCAAATTATGGTAAAAAGGGCCAGGGCATTACGCTCCATACTGGCGATACGATTTGTATTGAGCCGATGTCTAGCCTAGGCAAGCCAGATACGATTGTCGTGGAAGATGACGATGACGGTTGGACGGTCTGTCTTCGTGACGGCTCTTTGGGTTGCCACTTCGAGCATACGATTCTCGTCACTGACGACGGATACGAAATTTTGACACAAGCATAAGCTTATATGCTACAATAATCTTATGGAAGAAAAAGCGCGTTTTGCGGTGGGAATTGACGTTGGCACTAATTTTGTGCGAACGGTTTTAGGTACTGTAAAAGGGGAAGAAGTCTCCGTCATTGGCTATGGCGAAATCCCAACTGAGGGTATGCGTCGCGGCGTCGTTAAGGAACTAGTTCCTCCTGCAAAGGCAATTGATGAATGTCTCGCCAAGGTAGAAGGCATGAGTGGTGTTAAGGTTGACTCCGCGAATGTTGGTATTAATGGCGCTCATATTGGTAGCGTTAAGATCGACGGTATGATTGCAGTCGGCGTTGCTGAGCATGAGATTAATGAAGATGATATCGTTCGTATCGCTGATACGGCTATTGCTGGTAAGGTGCCGGCAAACCGCGAGACTTTAGCGCTTGTCCCGTATGAATATATTCTTGATGGCCAGGGCGGCATTCGTGAGCCACTTGGTATGCATGGTGCTCGTCTTGAGCTTCGTGCAAACGTTGTTTCTGCTTTGACTCCAGATTGCGAGAATCTTCGCAAGGTTTGCGAAAGCGCAGCAATTGAGCCGCATGGCCCATTTGAGCCAGCTGTAGTAGCTGCTGCGCGTGCTGTTACTAATAGTGCGCAGCGCGAGAATGGTGTTGGCGTCGTTGATATGGGTGGTGCAACTACTAGCATCGCAATCTTTGATGAGGGCGAACTCCAGTTTGTTGGCGTAATTCCAATTGGTAGCAATGATATTACTAAGGATCTCGCGACGGTGCTCGCAACGATTCCAGATGTAGCAGAAGAGATTAAGATTCGCTTCGTTTCTGCGACGAAGGATGATAGCGATAGGGATATTGTAGTAAAGCGTGGTCGTGAAGAGTTCCGCTTTAAGCGTAAGGACGTCGAGGAAGTCGTCGAAGCTCGCCTTGAAGAAATCTTTGACGGCGTACGCAAAATGCTTCAGCATGCCGGCTATGATCGCAGACTTCCAGAAGGTATCGTTCTTTGTGGTGGCGGTGCTAAGCTTCGTAATATCGAACAATTTGTTCGCAAGCATGTTGAGCTCGCAGCGCGCGTCGCAAAACCAAGCGGAATCATTGGCGTCAGTGAAGATATTTTGAAACCTGAATACGCTGCAGCGATTGGTTTGATGCTCGGCGATAATGAACGAGCAAATATTGATGGCTTTGATAACAGAGAGAAAAAGTCTGCAAAGAAGCCAAAGAAGCAAAAAGAAGGTAGCTTCTTCTCCAGAATCTTCAAATTGTTCAAATAATTTGCGCAAAACTTTACAAAAAAGATTTTTAGATGTTATCATCTAATTAAGTATTTTTGAAATGTGGAGGAGCAACATGCCCGAAGTTAAACCGAGCGAGGTGGAGAGTACAGCAAGTATCAAAGTTATTGGCGTTGGTGGTGCCGGCGGTTCTGCCGTTAACCGTATGCGCGAAGCAGGCCTTTCTGGTGTCGAATTCGTTGCAATGAATACCGATGCTCAGGCTTTGCATAATTCTAAAGCAGATATCAAGGTTCATCTTGGCCATGACACGACTAACGGTCTTGGCGCAGGTGCAGATCCTACTGTAGGCGAGAAAGCTGCTGACGAAAGCCGCGAAGAGATTAAGAACGCTCTCGCTGGCGCAGATATGGCATTTATTACGCTTGGTGCCGGTGGTGGTACCGGTTCTGGTGCAGGTTATATTGTTGCAGAGGAAGCTCGCAAGCAAGATATTCTTACTGTTGGCGTTGTTACGAAGCCATTCTCCTTTGAAGGTCAGAAGCGTGCAGCTAACGCTAACTGGGGTATTGAGCGCTTGGCTCGCAATGTTGATGCATTGATTACGATTCCTAACGATCGTCTCCTCCAAACGATTGATCAGCGTACTCCAATTCTCGAAGCATTTAAGATCGCTGACGATGTACTTCGCCAGGGTGTTCAGGGTATTTCCGAACTTATTACCGAGCATGGCTTGGTCAACTTGGACTTTGCCGATGTTCGCACCATTATGAAGGATGCAGGCTCCGCTCTTATGGGTATTGGTCGCGCATCTGGTGAGAACCGTGCGACGATCGCAGCACAGCAGGCTATTGAATCTCCACTTATCGAAGTTTCTATCGATGGTGCACGCGGCGTCTTGCTCTCGGTTATTGGTGGCTATGATCTCTCTATGGCAGAAATTAACGAAGCAGCAGAACTTGTTACGGCAAGCATCAGCCCAGACGCAAATATCATCTGGGGCGCAGCAATTCGTCCAGAACTCGAAGACGAAGTTATTGTTACGGTTGTCGCAACTGGCTTCGATTCCCAGTACTACAGCAACGATCCACGCGCTCTTCAGGACACCTATGTTAGCGATTTGAACAGTAGTGTAGAACCAGTTTCTGCTCCAACTCAGGCTGCAGCAGATCCAATTCAGAATATGCCAGTTGAAGAACCAGCTGCAGCAGCAGAGATTCAGCCAGAGACCCAGGCATCTGCAGTCTTTACTAATAATGACAACGTTAATATGTGGGATCAGATTCGCAACGACAGCGATGACGACGACAGTGATATTCCAGCAATCTTGAGGCGCCGCAAAAAGAATAAAGATTAGGAGGGCGGGATGAGCCATCTAAAAATTGGCGAAAGTAAAGTGCTCGAAAGTCGTGAGTCTCCGGACGGCACGATGATTAGAAGGCGGCGTGTGTCGCTCGATGGAAAACATCGCTTTACGACCTATGAGCGTATTGAGCGCCCAGGCATGATGGTGCGCAAGCGTTCTGGTGCGCGTGAGGCCTTTGATCGCGATAAATTGATGAAGGCAGTGCGCAACTCGGTTGGCAAATACTTCAACAGCGACCTCGACGTGCAGAACGTTGTCGACTCCGTTGAAGAGAAGATTTATGACGTTGGTAAGGATGAGATTCCGTCGAGCTTGATTGGCGAGACGATTCTTGAGGTGCTAGCCGACACGAACGAAATGGCTTATGTGCGTTTCGCGAGTGTGTTTAAGGAATTTAAATCATTAGAAGATCTTGAGCGCAGCATAGCAGAGCAGCGCGAGAGAATGAAAAATAAAGCAGCAGAAAAGGAGTAATTTTATGCGGGTGGTAATGATTTGGCGTGAAGATACGGATTATGCACGCACGGTAACTGATTGGTTGCGCGATTTTGAACATCGCACGGGTAAGCAGCCAGAAAGCTTTAGTCCGGATACACCAGAAGGCGAGAGTATTTGCCGTACTTATGATGTTGTGGAATATCCAACGATTTTGGCTTTCGACGATGAGGGCAAGTTAGTGCAAGAATGGCGCGGAATGAACCCAAGCCTTCCACGCATTGATGACGTAAATTACTATTTGATGAACCAATAATAGTAATTGCGTTAATGTTTGTTGCATTTCGAATAAATGTGATATAATTTTTGTATAAAGCGTTTGAGCAGCTATCAACTGCGAGCTGGTGGAAGAAAGACGTGTCTTAAAAACTGCGAGTAGACAGGTCGAGTAGACCCATTCGTGAATCCGCGTGAGAGATGAACTGAGTGCCGAATTGTTCTGATTCGGAAATTGGATGGTACCGCTCCAAGGAGTTCCAATGAAAATTGGAATTTTTTTGTTCAATAAGAAAGGAGATGTGGGCATGAAATATAAATATGGTGAACGTCGCCGCGCGAGTGAGTATGAAAAAGCACTCGTCGATTGGTGGAAGAAAAATAAGACGTTCGAAAAGTCAGTCGATAATCGCGATGCGAAGAATTCGTACGTGTTTTATGATGGCCCTCCATTCATTACTGGCATGCCGCATCATGGCACTTTGTTGTCTTCCGTCGTGAAGGACGCCGTGCCGCGTTTCTGGACGATGAACGGTAAGCATGTTGAGCGTCGTTGGGGCTGGGACTGCCATGGTTTGCCAGCTGAGAACTTCGTCGAGAAGCAGCTTGGTATTACTGACCGTCGTGATATCGGCACGAAGATTTCTCTTGAAGATTACATTATTAAAGCACGCGAGTCGATGGTGGCTAACTCTGAGACTTGGCGTGGCACGATTGATCGTATTGGTCGTTGGGTTGATTTCGATAACTGCTATCGCACCATGAATAAAGACTTCATGGAGTCTGTTTGGTGGGCATTTAAGACCCTTTACGAAAAGGGTAAAATCTACGAAGGCGAGAAGGTCCTTATGTATGATACGAAGTTCGCTACCCCTGTTTCTAAGGCGGAGGTGACGATGGATAATGATGCATATCAGACCGTGACTGATCCTAGCGCTTACACTCTCTTTAAGCTAGCTGATTCTGATGAATATATCATGGCTTGGACGACGACGCCTTGGACGCTTCCTGCAAACATGGCGCTTGCTGTGTCTGAAAAGCTAGAATATGGCCTCTATGAGCTTGATGGCAAGAAGGTATATCTCTGTACTAAATTGGCCGAGAAGGTGCTTGGCGACGCTTATAAAGAGCCAGAAAGTATTGTTGAGGGTAAGGCTCTAGTTGGTAAGAAATATCTCCCGCTCTTTGAGATGGATGATGAGATTGCGAAGGATGAGAATGCTCATAAAGTTTGGGCAGCTGACTTTGTTAGCGCTGAGGATGGTACTGGTATCGTTCATATCGCACCAGCTTACGGCGAAGACGACTTTGCGCTCGGTAAGAAGAATAAGATCCCGACTCGCCACACGATTGATGACAATGGTTATTACTTCCCAGAGTGGGCAGAGAAGCTACACGAGATTGGCGTTCGCGACACTGACGAGAATGGTCTTGAGGTTTGGGCGGCGAACAAGTTCATCGCAAAATGCCTCGAAGAGAAGGGTATTATCTGGAAGATTGAATACATCAAGCATGAATATCCATTTAATCCACGCAGTAAGCAGCGCATTATGTACCGCGCAATTCCTAGCTGGTTCTTTGATATTGAGGGCAGCAAGCCTTTGATGCTCGAGAAGAACGAGGAGATCAACTGGTTCCCAGAACACTTAAAACATGGTCGTTTTGCGAAGAATATCGAGCAGGCTCCAGATTGGAACCTTAGCCGCGATCGTTTCTGGGCAACGGCGATGCCGGTTTGGAAGAGTGAAGACGGTGAGTATCTGCACGCCTTTGGTTCCTATGATGAGCTCGAAGAGTATTCTGGCCAGCGCCTCGAAGATTATCATCGTCCATGGGTTGATGCGGTTGAGTTCGATGCTTACTGTGTAATGCTTTCGAACGGCAAGAAGTCTGTGCGTCCGCTCAGCGATAAAGATGCTGAGAAGGCGTATAAAGAGTGGCAGGAAATCCTAGATAAACATGCCCAGGGTGAACCAATCCCGCGTGGTCCGATGGCTGTCGTAAAGCAACACTTTACGCGTGTCGATAAGGTGCTCGACTGCTGGTTCGAGTCTGGCTCGATGCCATTTGCGCAGCTCCACTATCCATTCGAGAATAAGGAAAAGTTTGAAGCTAACTATCCAGCAGACTTTATTGTCGAGTATGTCGGCCAGGTACGCGCATGGTTCTATTATGTCCATGCGGTTAACACGGCACTCTTTGGCGACAAGGCTTATAAGAATGTGATTACGACCGGTACTTTGGCTGGTAATGATGGCCGCAAGATGAGCAAGTCGCTCGGCAACTATACTGATCCAAATGTCCTTATGGACCAGTATTCCGCAGATGCACTTCGCTTCGTGATGCTTTCTAGCCCAGTGCTTGCCGGTGAGGACTTTGCGCTTATCGATAAGGACGTATCAGATACAGCTCGTAAGTTGACGATGATTTGGAATGTCTATGACTTCTTCACGATGTACGCTGAGGTTGATGGTTGGGAGTTCAAGGGCGATAAGCTCAAAGCTCCAGTTAAGCTTGAGAATCCACTCGATGCTTGGATTGTGGCACGTCTCTATCAGCTACGCGATGAGATTACTGATGGTATGAATAAGTATAATCTTCCACTTGCAACCGGTGGCATCTTGCCATTCGTAGATGATCTTTCGAACTGGTTTGTACGTCGTAGCCGTCGTCGTTTCTGGAAGTCTGAATCTGGTAGTGATAAGGCTGAGGCCTATGAGACTTTGCATTATGTCTTGAGCTACCTAGCATTGATCATGGCGCCATTTACGCCATTCCTAGCAGAAGAACTCTGGCAGAATATGATGGGTGGCGAGAGTGTGCATCTTCAGGATTGGCCAGCAGCTGGCAAGATTGACGAAGAAGCAATCGCTAAGATGGCAGACTGCCGCGCAATCATTACTGAAGGCTTGGCATTGCGTATGGATCGTAATGATGAATTCGGTCAGATTAAGGTACGTCAGCCACTCGCAAGCCTTAAATATGGTGGCGAGAAGCTTGATGAATTCTATGAACAGATTATTGCCGAAGAGGTCAACGTTAAGAGCGTTGCGCATGGTAAGGCTCTTGAGCTCGATAAGAAGCTTACTGACGAACTCCGCGAAGAAGGCTTTGTGCGCGAATTGATTCGCTTCGTACAGTCTGCTCGTAAGAAAGCTGGTCTTAATGTTGATGATCGTATTAAGCTTAGTGTCTCCTGTGAGGTGCCTGAGGCTTATGTTGAGACATTAAAGAATGAAGTACTCGCAACTGAGCTTACGAATGATAACTATGCATATGACGAAATCGTGAAAGTTGAAGGCGAAAACGTCACAATTAGCATAGAAAAAGCAGAATAATAATTCGCATTTAGGCGAGTTGTGATATATATTTCCACTGTCCGAATAGGGTAGTGGAAATATTTTTTAGATTTTGCAAGGGGGCTTCTATCTCTGTTAAAATTGACAAATTGCAAAAATATAGCATAAGCGCTATTGACAAAAAAGCATAAGTGTGATAGCATAAGGACAGTTGAGCAAGCAAAAAGCCAACACAAAAACGAAAAATCAAATTCCAGTGGGTATCAGGAAGGAGACTAGCCAAAATAGAAAGGAAAACAAAAATAATATGGCAAACAAATTCGAAATAGGAAGCAGCGAATATAGCTTCCCAACACAAGCAAAAGAGCATTACTCGGAAGAGGAGCTCGATCAGAAAAAAGATATGTACGACGCCATTGAATATGACGAAGGCATAGCACCAGATCAGTATCAGAGTAAAAAAGAAATCTCTGACGAAGCAAAAGAATTAATAAAGATGAGAAAGGAACGTGAAATAGCAGACCAGAAGCGTGGTGCGGGCCTCTTAGGCTTCATCCGCAATCTAGCTGCCTAAATAGATAGTTATAAATAGATAACGAATCTTGCCATAAGAAACAAGGAGATTGCCTATAAGATAAAAACTTATTCATGAACTTTAAAATAGGAGAACATACCAATGTAAAAACTTGTTCGAGTTAAAAATCATAACAAAGCGAGTTTCTAAAAAAATAAATAGCAGGCGAAAGCCAGAAAAGAGGACTAATCCGTAAAAACGAATCGGTCCTCTTTTTGTTGTTTGAAAGTACTTGACATTTTGAAAAAGCTAGTGCTAAAATGGACCCAAACTAGGTCAAAAATAAAAAATAAACAGGAAAAAGAGAAATGTCGGAAGTTCCAAAATTACCAGATCACAGCGGCGGCGATGACGACCGCAAATGGCTGATGGATCCAAATGCTGCTAAAAACGAGTTGGCAGTTGTTGATGGTGGCGACGCTCAGGAGCCTGGTACTGAAATCAGCACCGAGGTTGTCGAGCAAACTACTGAAGCAGCAGAGGATGCAGAAAGCGCAGAGCAGAAAGAAAGAGAAAGACTCCATAAGGAGATTGCTCACAACTATACTTCTGCGATTTTCAAGGCAGCTCGTAAGATTGAGAAGCCTGTGACAAATGCAATGGATGTATTTAGCTGGAGCCTCGAAGATCAGCAGCGTCTAGTTGATGCTTTGAATGCTGGCGAAGAGCAGGCGGATACGAGCACTCAGGGTACTGAGGCTGCAACTGAGGCAAATAGTTCCGAAGGTAGCTCCACTGAAGAAGGCGGTTCCGACAACGCCGAAGATGGTGGCGAAGATGAGGGCGAGAATAATACTGAAGATAACGATGATTCTAACGGCAATGCGGCAGAAACTGCAGCCGGCGTTGCAGCCGGTGCAGCAGCAGGCGTTGCAGCCGCTGAGGTCGCAGATCGCGCAAATGGCGCAGGCGGTGAAGAAGAGGAAGCTTCCGATGAAGAGGCTGTCGAGGAAGCAAGACAGGAAGCTGAAGCTATCGATAATAGCAACAGACCTGAATCCGAGAAGAAGAAAGAGCGTAAAAAACTATTCAAGAAGCTCGCAACTCGCGGCATCGTAGTAGCGCTCGCACTTGCGACCGTTCTCGGTATCGGTCTTTCTGGCAAGAGAGATAAAAAAGAGGTTCAGGATAATACTGCTATCGTTCAGGAACTCGAAGATGACCAGGAAGATAACGAGTCTATCCACGATCGCTCTACTTACCATGGTCAGTTCGCTAGTGAAGACGGTTCGACCTTTAATAATGAGAAGATTGGCAATCACGCCTTTGGCGAGTCGCTCGGTAGTGGCTTGTCCGAAGAAGAGATGCGCCAAGAGCTCGGCGATCGTATGCTTCAGCCAGGCCAGCTCGCTGCAACTTATTACTACATGCAGGAGAAGACTGCTGATCCTAACTTCGGTGTTGAAGGTGCGAACTTCGATAACCCGGATGCATTGCTTGAAGCAATGGAAGCTGATGCAGATCTTCATCAGGAAGTTTATGACTATGTCATGTCTATCTTCAGTAACAGCGAATTTACTGAGAACACAGTTTCCGGTACCTTCCATAACTTCTTCATGGATTCCGAATTCGAAACCGGTGACTCTGATACGAGTAACATTGAGGTGGTCGGTTGTACGACTCAGGAAGACGGTACGAAGGTTTACACTGTTCGCCGCGTCTGGATTGACGAGAATAAGAACGAACATACTGATACCTTTACCTTTAAGGAGCGCTGTGGTGGCCAGCCATTAGATGAATTTGACTTCACTACGACCGTACGCCAGATTCCAGGAGACCCAGAACCAGATCCAGATCCAAATCCAGACCCAGACCCAGATCCAGACCCAGACCCAGACCCAGACCCAGATCCAGATCCAGACCCAGACCCAGATCCAGACCCAGGCAAAACTCCATTCCGTCAGGATCTCGTCGATGAAGGTCTCGATGGCCTACATGTAGATCCGCAGGACCAGAACGGCGAGGTCTCCGATAAGCCAGCTGATGTAGCGGACTATGACGCTGAACAGAATAATGACGGTTCAGATGGCGCAGAGCAGAATGACGTAGCTCCAGATAGCAACGAACAGACTGGCGCTCAGGATACGAACGAACAGAGTGCTGACGGCAGCGGTAATACTGTCCAGCAGAATATCGATAACGCTGAAACGAATGGTGGCTCGAATGGTGAAAACACGAGCAATCAGGAGAACCGTACTGCCGAAGACCAGCAACAGCAAGCGGTAGATCAGGCTGGTCATGAAGCTCAGGAACAAGCTAATAATTCCGAAGATCGCTCTGCCGGTCAGGCTAGCGAGAGTATGTCCGACGAAGACGCCGCTAACGCATTTGCGAATGGTGACTTCTAGGAAAAAATTGAGGTAGTAAAAAGGAGTAACAAAAATGCTAAAACAAACAAATATCAAATTTAAACGGAGGTTGACGGTAGCAGCGCTCATTGCTGTTGCAATCACGGCCATTGTGCCATTTGCATCCAGCTCTGCAGCTAACGGCACCAACTGGGGTCCAAGTCGTAAGACTTATACGATGAAGAGCCCGGCTGATGAGCCTACCTTCAACTCTATCACAGACAACAACATTGTCGGCAACGAGACGAACTTCGTCCGTGTTGGCGAGGTTGGTTCCGGCAAGGCAGTCTCTGACTCTGTCAAAGTCACGCCTGGCAAGGAATATCAGGTCTGGATCTTCTATCACAACGATGCGAAGTCTAGCCTAAACGAATCTGGCAAGGGTATTGCGCGTGGTGTACGTGTAACTACCGGCCTAACCGCTTGGAAGGTTAGCGCTTCAAAGCCAGTTAAGGTATCTGGTGTCATTTCGGCAACCAATACCAATCCACTTGAAGTCTGGGATGAAGCAATCTTTACGACCGATTCTACGAAAGACGTTGTTCTTAAGTATGTTGAAGGTTCTGCAAAGATCTACAACCAGGGCAGCCTAAATGGCACAGTTATCCCAGAATCGCTCTTTAGTAAAGACGGCGCATACATTGGCCACAATAAATTCTCCGGTATTATTCCGGGTTGTGAAGAATATTCTGGCCATATCGTATATAAGATTCGCGCCGAACAGGTTGCTGCTAAGGTAACCAAGACCGTCTCTAAGGATGGTAAAAACTACTACAAGACTGTAGACGCAAAACCAGGCGACACTCTTACTTATCAAGTTAAGTTCGAGAACACTGGTACTACCGATCTTACGAATGTTACTTTCCACGATAAGCTTCCAACGGGCGTAACGCTTGTTAATGGCACTACTAAGCTCGTTAACTCTGCAAACCCTAATGGTCTTACGATGAAAGATATCATTGGTCAGAATGGTTTCAACACCGGCCTTTATGGCAAGGGTGCAACTGCGACGATTACTTATAAGGTGAAAGTAAACGCTAACGCGGTTGATAAAGCAGCCTGCAACTCGAAAACTGCTTTCAAGAACACAATTTATGTCGACCATGACGCCGGCGAGATCAACGATAGTTCCACTATTAATGTTCTTCGCGAATGTCAGGAAGAGCCAAAATGTGATCCTACGAAGGAAAAATGTGATGAAGACGACACATGTGATCCTACGAAGGAAAAATGTGATGAAGACGACACATGTGATCCTACGAAGGAAAAGTGTGACGACGATGACGACTGTGATCCAGACGATGTAGAGTGCATTTGTACTACTGATCCAAAGAATCCGGTCTGTGATGAGCCAGATATTCCAAAGACTGGTCCTGGCGAAATCGCCTTGGCAATTGTTGCAGTAGTCTGTATTGCAACTGGCGGCCTCTATTGGTACCGCAGCCAAAAAGACTTGGCGGCCATTGAAAAAGGCCTGACCAAGGACGATAAATAGCATATAGCAACTCCTTTATTACAGTAGCGCCGGCTAGGGTATCCCGGCGCTGCTGCTTTTTATGCTTGTAATAGGGGGGATTTTTTGTTATAATATTCGAAGTAATAAAAGGAATTTTATGAAAAAAGCAGTCGTAAAGATTGGCGGCAAGCAGTATATTGTCGCTGAAAAAGAGACCCTCCGTGTGGACCTCCTCCCGGAAGGAACTAAAGATCTCGCTGTCGATGCTTTGCTCGTAATTGATGGTGATAAGACCACTGTTGGTGATCCAACTGTCAAGGGAGTTAAGGTTAAAGCGAAGGTCGTTAACGAGAAAGTAGCTGGCGACAAGGTTCGCGTTATCCGCTACCACTCCAAGAAGCGTGTCCATACTGAAACTGGTCACCGCCAGAAATACAGCGAAATCGAAATCGTATCGATCGCTTAACTTGATAAAAGAGGAGCCCGAAAGGGCTTCTTTTTTGCTCCTTGCGCTTATGCTTGTGCTATTATTAATACAGTATGAGTGTGGTAGTAGGTATTATTGTTGGTTTATTAATCTTGATGTTGCTCGTGACTGGTCACGAGTTCGGGCATTTTATTGCTGCGCGTCGTAATGGCGTAGAGGTGGAAGAGTTTGGTATTGGTTTTCCTCCACGCGCGATTGCTTGGCGCAAGGTGAATGGTAAATGGCGTCGCTTAAAGAAGTCTGAATGGGAAAAGATGCCAGGTAAGGGCTTAGTCTTATCCTTGAACTGGTTGCCGATTGGCGGCTTCTGCCAGATGAAGGGCGAGAGCGATGCGGATAAAGCAAAGGGTAGTTTTGGCGCATCATCGTTTTGGTCTAAGACAAAGATTCTTTTTGCTGGTGTTGCGATGAACTGGCTAATGGCATTTATCGTTTTGACAGTCTTGGCATGGATTGGTATGCCACATTTTCTTGAAGGCCAGTTTGAGATGGGGGGTGATACGAAAACGGTTGTAACTCAGCCAGTTACAATCGGCGAAGTGAAGAATGGCAGCCCGGCTTCCGCTGCGCACCTAAAAGAGGGTGATATAGTACGTCAAATGCGCTCTCTCGGCTGCGAGGAGGGCGAATGTGATGCTCCTGATGGCGAACGCGTATTCATAAACGTTACGGACGATTTGCTCGCATTTGACGCGAAATACGCTGGTCAGACGGTATATATGACGTATGAGCGTAATGGTGATACGAATATGATAGAAATGACGCTCAATGAAGAGAGTGAAGAATATATTCTTGGCGCCGGGATCTCTGGTGCGGCAGTATATCGTAGCACTTGGAGTGCACCGATTGTTGGTTTAGCGACGACTGCTCAGCTGACGGGCGAGACTTTCAAGGGTGTTGGTCAACTATTGTGGAACTTGGTTACAGGCGTGGTCCGTCAGTTGAATTTCTTTGATCAGAGTGCACGCGAGAGCGGCGCGGAAGCCGTAAAGGCAGCAGGCGATTCAGTGAGCGGCCCAGTTGGAATTATCGGCGTATTGTTCCCGAATATGATGTCGACTGGTTTGAATAATCTCTTATTCTTGACTGCAATTATCTCGATCTCGCTAGCCGTAATGAATGTATTGCCAATTCCGGCACTCGATGGTGGTCGCTGGTTGCTAATTCTTATCTACAAATTGCGCAAAAAAGAGCTTACGAAAGAGAAAGAAGAAAAGATTGTTAGCAGAGCATTTGTAGCATTATTGATTATTGTTGCGGTAGTAACCGTAATTGATGTATTGAGGATTATCGGATAATGACAGAGAAGAAGTCTGTAGAGGTTGCAAAGATTTCTGATAAGCCGACCGCGTTGGAGAAAAAAGTAGCTGAGCTGAGCAAGAAGATTCAGAAGAAAACCAAGCGAAGCAGGGGTTGGAAAATCTTCTTTCTGGCACTGTTTGGCTTAGGGTTGGCAGCGTGGATAGGCTTGGTTTTATTCGCTGTGCAATATGCGATTGCATTCCTGTTAGTTAAGATCCTCCCAGAGGATAGTCTAACTTCGAATGTGACGAATGCAGTTTATCAGGTGATAGTCTATGCGGCGGCGCTATTCGTTGCAGTATTTGTGCCTTGGAAGGTATTGAAGTATAAGACTACGCGCGATGAAATAGGTATGCGCGGTTTGCCGACTTGGACGGATATATTATTGGCGCCAATTGGCTTTGCTGTCTCTTTGTTTGCGGCGGGCGCATTGACGCTTACGATGAAAGCGTTGTTGCCGGATGTAAACTGGGAGCAGGTACAAGAGGTTGGCTACAATAACCTCTATCAATTCAGTGATTTCGTAATGGCATTTGCCTGTTTGGTGATTTTGGCACCATTGTGCGAAGAGATTATCTTCCGTGGTTGGCTATATGGTAAGTTGCGCTTTAGGATGCCAGCACTACCAGCAATGTTAATCGTATCAGTGTTGTTCGGTATCATGCACGGTCAATGGAATGTTGGCGTGACAGTGTTCGCGATGAGCATTTGTATGTGTATTTTACGCGAGTTTACGGGTACGATTTGGGCGGGTGTACTGCTTCATATGATCAAAAACGGCGTCGCATTCTACTTCTTGTTTGTCATATAATAGAGATATGCCGGAGTTGCCAGAAGTTGAGACGATTAAGCGCGGTCTCGAAAAGTGTATTGTTGGCAAGAAAATTTCTAAAGTGCATATTTTGTGCGAAAAGAGTTTTCGTGGCAAGCCGGAACTAATTGAGGGGCAGGAAATTGTCGGTATCGATAGGCGCGGTAAAGCTCTATTAATTAGGCTTAAAAACAAACTGACGGTTATGGTACATTTGCGCATGACTGGTCAGATGATCCATGATGGCTTAGAGCGTTTTGCGGCAGGGCATCCGGACGAGAGTTTTCATGAGAAGATGCCAGGGCGCTTTACGCGTATTTATGTAGACTTAAGTGACGGGACACATCTGTATTTTAATGATTTGCGTAAGTTTGGTTTTTGGGCGGTAATGGATGAACTGGATTTGGCTACGGACAAGTTTTTGAATAGCCTTGGTGCAGAGCCGTGGGATATGAAGCCAAAAGATTTCTGGGAGATGCTACAAAGGCACCAGAATTCACCTGTAAAGGCAGTAATTCTAGATCAACATAATATCGCTGGCGTCGGCAATATTTATGCTGATGAAGGATGTTTTTATGCGGAGATTTTGCCATGGCGTAAGTGCGGCGACTTGAAGCGTAAAGAAGCAGATAAACTATTAGAAGGGCTTTGCTCAGTAATGCAGGCGTCAATCGATAGCGGTGGTTCGACAATGAAAGACTATGTAAAGGCGGATGGTACACGCGGTAATTATCTCGAGAAATTTGCCAAGGTGTTTCGTCGCGAAGGGCAGGAGTGCCCGCGTTGTGGTGGCGAGATTTTGAAGACACGTACGGCTGGGCGTGGCACGCATTATTGCGAAGGATGTCAGAAATGATAAAAGTGTTTTACGGTGAAGATCGTATTAAGGCACGCAAAGCAATCGATAGATTGTTTGGCGCCGATTACGAAGTGATTGAGGCAGAGAATTTGACGACAAGTGACATGGCTTCGGTCTTTCTCGGCACGTCGTTGTTTGGCGAGAAGCGCACGATTCTCGTGAAGGATTTGTCTGCTAATAAAGAATGCTGGGAGATGGTGCCGAATTTCGTGGACGATTGTCCGCACGATATTGTCTTGTGGGAGGCGAAACTCGACAAGCGTTCAGCGGCTTATAAAACTTTGAGCAAAAATAAGAATGTTGAGTTTAAAGAATTTGCGGCTGCGGAAGACCCGAATAATAAATTAGTTTTTGACATCTTAGACGCGGCGATGCGCGGGGATAATAGCGCCGTAAAAATGTGCGAAAAAATTGAACAAACAAATGATCCATATATGTTTATGGGCTTGATGGTTTCGCAGGCAATAAAGAAACTGCAGTATAACAATGCGAAGGCGGCGAAGACTTTGAAGATTTTGGCTGAAGCTGACGTGAACATGAAGTCGACCGGCATTGAACCGTGGACGCTGATAAAGATGGCGTTGCTCAAAATCGCTAGCCTCTAGCATGCTAAAATAAAAACATGAGAGTTTTACAATTGAATGTTTGGACTGGGCGTATGAAAGGCGCTCTGACGCGTTTTTTGCGCGAGAATAAATATGACATTATCTGTCTTCAGGAAGCGGTCTGGAGTGATAGCGACGACTTCTTAGGCTATTTTGTTGATACGGTTGAAGATTTGAAAGCGGCTAGTGGTTTGGAATATGATGCGCGCGTTTCTAATTATGGTGTTGAGTTGCTTGGCGGTAAGGCCACGATGGAACAGGGCAATGTGATTTTAAGTCGCTATCCGATCGAGAATGTCGAGACGGTTTTAACGCACGGTAAATACAATCCGAAGTCTGCCTTCTCGAACAAGAATGGTGCTGATGATAACCAGGCGTGGTATGCGCTGAAAGTGAAGCTCGCGAATGGACTAACGGTTTTGGCGCACCATGGATATTGGCAGAGAGACCCGCTTGGCAACGAAGAGACAGTTCGTTGCATGAAGGTCGTAGCCGATACGTTACGTGATGAAAAAGGCCCAGTCCTGATGTGTGGTGATTTGAACGTGATTGCGGAGGCGCCAGCGATGCGTGAGCTGGATTTCTTGACCGATTTGACAGTAGAGACTGGCACGAAGCAGACCCTAATGAATCTCAAGTTCGTAAAAGACGTGGCCTGCGATCATATCTTGATTAGCGACGGTATTAAATGGTCGAACTTTGAGGTTCATAAAGAGCTAGTTTCCGACCATGCGGCAGTAAGTGTAGAGATTGAGCTATAGAAAAAATCTCCTCATTGAGAGGAGATTTTTTGATGTTGCTAAATTAAGCAGCGTGAACTTCGACGCGGGTGCGGCGAACGCTCTTGCCGGAGAAGTGGCTCTTCTTAGTCTTAACGAAGACAACCTTGCCATCGATGGCAGCATGAATCGTGAAATTGCGGCTCATGAAGGTGCCTGGGCCTGCGAGCTTGGTTGCGCCGGTCTGGCGAACGAGAACTTCACCGGTCTTTACGGTCTGGCCACCAAAGCGCTTGACGCCGAGGCGTTGGCCAGCATTGTTGTGGATGTTTTTACTGGTACCACCAGCTTTGACATGTGACATACTTTACTTTTTCCTTAATACTATTATTTGACGCGCAACGATTTGGCCCTCTCGGTAATATAAGAGGTCATCAAAAGAAGCGTATCGATACTTTGTTAAATTATACCCAAGACCCTCTAATCTGTCAAGAATATCGAGGCCGGAATATTTGCCGTTTTGACGGAGCCAGGCAGGGATAGCGAGAGCGACGGTCGTGCCGCTGGTGATTTGCGGTGCGAGGTTCTTGAGGAAGCTAGTTAATAGAGCTTCGGAGTTCTCTTTTTCGGTGCGGAATTTGATCTCAGCTGGTGGCTGAGACATTGGATGACCGAGGTAGATTTCGCTAGCGATGAAGTCTGGTGCTGGTTTCCACTGATGTGAGGTAGCGTCGCCTTCTTCGAGCTGAGGCTTTTGATTGATATCGGAATAACGTCCGGCGAGCCAGGAGAGGTTACGTTCGGAGTAGCTAATCATTTTGTCTGAAAGATCGGTGCCGTAGACTTGGTAACCCATAAGGGAGGCTTCTTGAAGAACGACGCCAGTGCCACAGAATGGATCGAGGAGACGACCGGATTTGGCGCCGCCAGTGGCGAGGTTGATAAGAATCTGGGCAAGTTTTGGAGGAAGCATGCCGACGAAAGCGTCGCGGGCAGGGCGAGCCTGATCGCGCTTGGCGTAGGCAGTGATGTTCTGAGTGCCAGTAGAGGTGGCGAAAGTGTCGCCGAACTTGATAAGTTCGATATGATTGAGCTTTTCGCCGAGCTGGTTATGATGGGCGGTAGCGCTAGAAATGGTGGCGGACTTGCCTGGAATAAGGCGGACATTGCGGCCGTGGCGCTTTAGAAGATTCTTGTATTTTAGTGCGAGTGCCCAAGCGGATTTTTGGCTGGCTTTAGGGGAATAATCGCTGACGCCAAGAGTAATCTTGCCTTCTGGTAGTTGGCTAAGGTAGTCGGTAGGAGATTCGTCAAGAACTCTCGCGACCTTGAGTGAGCCGCCGAGGCGATTAATATCGACGTATTTGGCGGTCACGATTGCGAGATTTGGTGCAACTTGCTTGACTTTGCTGGACGAAAAAAGTGCCTCGAGTTCCGCGAGGGAAATTTTGGCTTCACGACCGAGCACGACAAGATATTGCATACCCTTAAATTATACCTTAAACGGCGCGAAAATGATATACTAAAAAGGATATGTTAAAGAAGGTTTTAAGTGTAATTACTTTGGTTTTGGTGGCCTTTATTGGCTATCAGGCATTTTCTGGGGAAGTTGAGCTTAACGGCGAAATGATGCCAATGTGGGATGCGTTGGTTTATTCCTTCCAACACTTGAATCCGTGGATTCTTTTACTATTAATCCCTGAGCAGATCATGATGTATTATGCGGCGGGGCAGATTTACTTTGCGTTTTTGCGTCAGCGCAAAGGATTTAAGATGACGCAGGCGAAATTGACGCGTATCTCGCTTGAAATTAACTTCGTTAACCATGCGTTGCCAAGTGGCGGCGCGAGTGGTCTCGCCTATCTGATTTGGCGCTTGAAAGATCTCGGCATAACGGCTGGTCAGATTAGCTTTATCCATGTTTTGCGCTACGGTATTTGTGCGCTTGCAAATACGGCGCAGACCTTTATTGCGATTGCAATTGTTTTGATTGCGGGTTGCGTATTACCGGGTAAGCACTGGACCTTAGGTTTAGCGGCATTGATTGCGTTAGGTATTCAGATGGTAATCCTAACAGTCTGGCTCATCGTGCGCAAGCAGAAGAATATTGATTGGCTATCAGAGAAGGCGACGAAGTTCGTGAACGGTCTTGTGCATAAGATTTCGCGCGGTAAGAAGCGCAAATATCTCAAAGATAATAGCGTAGCAAATTTCTTCGGTGATTTGCGTGGCGACTATCTAGAGCTAAAAAAGAATAAGAAGGTGCTTTGGAAGCCGGTAATCTGGGGTGCATTTTATTCATTTCTGGAGCTTGCGACCTATTGGGTAGTGGCGTGCTCGCTCGGCCATCCGGAGATTTTGCCGCAGATTATGATCGCAGAAGGTGTTGCGAGCGTAGTTGGCACGGTTATGGTGACGCCGGGTGGTCTCGGCGGCTATGAGGGCGCAATGGTGCTCATTATGGTCGCAACGGGCGTGAATCCATCGGTGGCTGTGATTACGGTAATTGTAACGCGCATCTGTGTATTGCTTGGTACGATTCTTAGTGGCTGGGGCTTCTATCAGCATGCTTTGATGAGCCGTAAAGATAAATTCAAGGTAGATAAGAATGGAAAATAATCCGCAACAAGTCTACTCGGTTTCAGACTTTCAGGCAGTCTGTAATCAGATTATGGAGACGGCTTTTACTGGCGTCGTAGTTGAGGGTGAAGTTGCAAGCTATAAGGTTAATCAGGGTAAATATGTCTTCTTTGATTTAAAGGATGCACAGTCGAGCGTAGGCTGTTTTATGATGGTCTATGGCCTAAGATTCCCGATTGAGGACGGCATGCGCGTACGCGTGCGTGCGGTACCAAAGTTAACGAACTGGGGTAAGTTTTCTTTGACCGTGCAGGCGATTGCGCCGGTAGGTGAGGGCAGTATTAAGAAGAGCCTCGAGATGCTAAAGAAGAAGCTGACAGCTGAGGGATTATTTGATCCGGCTAAGAAGCGCCCACTCCCAGATAAGATTACGAAGATTGGCGTGATTTCTAGCACGCAGGCGGCAGGCTATGCGGACTTCTGTAAGATTTTGAACGAGCGTTGGGGCGGCCTGACTGTTTTGACGGCGCATACACAGGTGCAGGGCATGGTGGCGGCTGATCAGATTATCCGTGCACTCAATTACTTTAATGAGCGCGGAGAAGTGGATGTGATTGCTGTAATTCGTGGCGGTGGTTCGGCGGATGACTTAGCGGTCTTTAACGATGAGGCGCTTGTGCGCGCAATTGCCGCTTCGAAGATTCCAGTGATTACGGGTATTGGCCACGAAGTTGATGAAAGCTTGTGCGATTTGGCGGCAGATGTGGTGGCCTCGACGCCATCCAACGCAGCGCAAATGCTTACAAAAGATAGGCATGCGATTGCAGAAAATGTAAAGGCTGACATAAAACGAATAAATAATTTGCTCAATACGAAAATCGACGAAATAACAGAGGTGAATCGTCAGGAAATTGTGCGTGCTGGACGCGAAATTCTGCGCAGAATCGAGCTTCTCCAAAACGACGTTTCCGGCCAACGTAAAATACTAGAACAATTAAACCCGGAGCAGGTGCTCGAGCGTGGCTATGCGTTAATTCGCGGCGACGTGGCGGAAGGAAACGAGATTAATATTCTGACGGCGAAGAATGAAATTGAAGCTAAGATAACTAAAATAAAGGAGCGCGAAAATGGCTAAAAATATTAGCGAAAAGATTGATGACCTAAAGGCTGGCGTCGAATGGTTCTATTCGGACGACTTCAAGCTTGAGGTGGCAAGCGAGAAATACAAAGCGATGACTGAGCTTGCAAAGGAGATCGAGAAAGACCTCGCTGAGCTTAAGAACGAGATCAAGGTTATCGAGGAAGATTTTAGTAAATAAGTTCTTGCAAAAAAGCATAAGCTAAAATAAAATTATAGTATGGATCAGAATTCTAATATGGGTGGCTTTGCTCCTATGCCTGGTCAAGAAGGTATGGGTGGCAACGATACGGTAGTGACGCCTACTGGTTTTCAGGGCGCACAGGCTGCGGCTCAAGATTTGACTGGCGCAGCACCGATGAATAATACTATGCCAAATCCGGTAGCAGCTCCTGCGCCGATGATGGCTCCTCAACAGGCTCCAGCTATGCCTGGAATGCCAGCTCCTGGAATGCCAGGCGTTCAGGCTCCAATTCCAGCTGCTGCAACCGCTGGTGCTCCAGCAAAGAAAGACACTACTCTTATTGAGACGATTATTCTTGTTATCGTCTGTTTGATTGCTGCTGCAGCGATCGTCTTCGCAGTTATCTTCTTCATGCAGTACAACGAGCTTAAGACTAACTATGATTCCGAGAAGGGCTTGGCAGTTGCTGAGGCTGTGAAAGAAAAGGAAGAAGAGCTCCAGAAATCCTTCGCAGAGCAGGAAAAGTTGCCTTACTACAGCTTTACTGGCCCAAGTGACTACGGTTCAATCAGCTTCCAGTATCCAAAGACTTGGAGCGTCTATGTAGAAAGCGACGGTACGAATAATACCGATTACAAGGCCTACTTCCGCCCATCCCAGGTAGACCCAATTAAAGATAAGAATTCTCGTTTTGCACTTCGTTTCTCGATTCTTAACCGTCAGTACGATACGGTCTTGAAGACTTATCAGTCAAAGATTAATAACGGTAAGATGACTTCGTCCGCCTTTAGTGCAGGTGACAATATTACCGGTAGCCGCCTCGAAGGTGAGATCGAGAAAGAGATGAATGGCGTGATTGTTCTCATTAAGGTTAACGATAAAACCGCTGTCTTCCAGATGGATGCAGAGGTTTATCGTAACGATTTTGAGACTTTGCTCCAGGGCATTCGCCGCAACTCGTAGAAAATCGATTTTCTAAAATCCCTACGCTTTAATGTGTGGGGATTTTTGTTGTAGAATAGAGGCATGGAGAGTGAGGTAGTTGTTGCGCATGAGTTGAAAGCGCCGCTAAGTTTGATGCGACAGCTAGCTTTGTCTTTGGATTTTGAAGAGGATATGAAGAGTGCGCGCGAGGTTGGTCGCCAGATTGTAGCGACAAGCGAGCGGGCCTTGCAACAAGTGAATGATTTGACGCGTATTGCGCGTCTAGAAGATGCAATGTTTGAGATGGAGCCGGTCAATCCGCGCGTGGTTTGCGACGAGGTGGTTGGCGAGCTCTGGCGTCTCTTTGAATTTAATCGTCGCGAGCTTAGGATTGAGTACCGTAATAAGCGTCGCTTGGTGGTGGCGAATCCTCAGCTATTACACTCGGTGGTCTATAACTTTTGTTTGAACGCGATGAATTATGGCGGCGAGGAATTGCCGAGCGAAATTACGGTGATTGATCGTGCGAATAAGATTAGAATTGCGGTGCGTGATTACGGCCCGGCAGTACCAACGAAGATCTGGCGCGAGATTAAAGACGGCTTTGTGAATAAGCCGGTAGCGACGCCGATGCGTCCTGGTTCATCTGGGCTTGGCCTCTATATTGCGGCGAAATTCGCGAATTATATGGGCAGCGATTTTGGTCTGATTCGTCACCGTGACGGAACGAGCTTCTATATTGATTTGCCAGTAAGCGGACAGTTGAGCTTTCTATGATTTACGTGATTGAAGATGATAGAGGGTGGGAAAGCTATTATCGGAGGCTACTAAAGCGCGACGACGTGAAGTATTTTCATGACGGCGTGGCGGCGATTGCGGAGATGGATGAAGAGGTGCCGGATTTGGTGATTTTGGATGTGCTTTTGACTGGTCCGACGGGCTTTGCGGTGCTCAATGAGATGCGCAGTTATCCGGAGTTAATGGATGTGCCGGTGGCGATCGTAAGTAGCGTTTCGCTCGGTGATGATATTGCAGAAAAATATGGGGTGGTGGCGACTTTCGATAAGGGTAAAATGCAGCCAGGCGAGCTGCTAGAATTGGTTGGCCGCTATGCGTGATTTAAAGACGAAGGCAATTGTTTTAAAGCGTACGGACTACGGTGAAGCGGACAGAATTTTGCAACTGCTGACGCCCGAGGGTAAGAAGTCGGTGATGGCGAAAGGGGTGCGTCGTGAGAAGTCGAAGCTGGCCGGCGGCATTGAGTTGTTTTCGGTTTCCGAGGTAGTGATTCATGAAGGCAAGGGTGAGCTTGGGATTTTGACCTCGGCAAAACTATTGGAATACTATGACGCTTTTGTGCGCGACATTGAGCTTTTGGAGTTGGGCGGTAATCTGATGCGTGATGCTTCGAAGCGGGCGGAGCAGGTAGATTCACCGGAATTCTTTAATATTCTGCGACAAAGCCTGCAGGCCGCACAAAAACATGCCCCAGAAGGCTCTGAGACGCGCTGGAAGGAGCTTTTGCGTGCTTGGGCGAGTATGAATATGCTCGCGGCGGCAGGCGAGGAAATAAATCTAAAATTCGACGTCGCGGGCAATAAATTAAACTCGAAAAATCGTTACGTATGGGACGTCGAAAATGTTGCGCTCGCGCCACATGATATGGGGCGGGTGACGGCGGACCACATTAAAATGATGCGCGTGATGGCGTCGACGCCGCTTGAAGTAGCAATGAAGGTGTCTGGCTACGGTGAGCTAATGGATGAGATTGGCTATATTACGCGCTGCGCTGAGAAAGCGGGCGGGATTTAGTGATAGTCAGCAATGTATTTGATTTTATAGAGAGGAAGCGGTAGGTCTTTTTCTTCTACGATGCGAACATTTGTAACGGTTCCGTATGTTAAGTGGTTATTGGGGCCAAGGGGGACACTAACTTCGTCGCCAACATTGAGGTGAGGGTTGGTTGATAGATAGACGAGTGTATAGTTGCGGTCTGATGTTTCGCTATATAGTTCAACATCGCAAAGGATGAAGCGATTCGACGCAGGGTATTCTTCGATGTCTTGATTAGCGAGAATGGCTCGGCGGATGATGCGGACAGGAGTAGAACATTCATTGATAGCCCAAGTGAAAAGGATGCCGTTAATGCCGGAGATCTCGTAGGCTGCTTGATAGGGCGAATCAATGTCGATGGCATTAATGTCGCCGTATTTTTGTGGACCTAGGAAGTCGGATAGTAGGTTCGAGAATGGACAGGTGTCTAAATATACGATGAAGAAGTTGCGGTTTTCTCTGAAGAAATTGAGGAAGGAGTTGAGCATAAAAGAGTTTAGGCTAGCAAAAGCAGTGGCGAGATCCGTGTAGTAATCTTGGAGTAAATCTTCGTAACTGTCGTAATAATTGTAAAAAGTTGCACGACTAATTTTTGCCTTTTTGGCGATAATTGAAGGGGTGATTGTCTCTGAGGAATCTTCGATAAGTGCTTTGAATGCATTTATAATTTCGTCACGCTTGCTCATAAGATAATTATAGCGAATTATTGGACATGTGTCTAATGTGGACGCAGATAATCTGTTATGAGATAATGAAAGAATGAGTGACATAGATTATAAGAAAGAAATTGAGGCAATTAAATCGCGCAATAAACGCGTGGAAACAGATAAGGCTTGGGAGACTAGCTGGACGCGCCGCCTCTGTATTATGGTGTTAACTTATGCGATCGTCGTGCTTTATCAGGCATCGATTGCTCAGGTCTCAAATGTATTTTTGAGCTCTTTGGTTCCAGTGATGGGTTTCTTGCTTTCGACTTTGTCTTTGAAGTTAATCCGCAAGATTTGGGAAAAACGCCGTTAAGGAGTAAAATAAGACTATTATGGCAGTAAAAATGGAAGATATTGTAAGCCTATGTAAGCGCCGCGGTTTCATCTGGCAGGGTTCAGATGTTTACGGCGGTATGGCTGGTACATGGGATTTTGGCCCTTTGGGCGTAGCACTAAAGCGTAAAATTATGGATGCCTGGTGGAATTACTGGGTTGAAAGTCGCGAAGATATGTTCGGTGTTGATGCGGCAATCATTATGAACCCTCGCACCTGGCAGGCCTCTGGTCACACGGCAACCTTTGCTGATCCACTCGTAGAGTGTGGCGAGTGCCATGGCCGTTTCCGCGCTGATAAGATTGCAGACGGTATTTCCGAAAGTGTTACAACCGAAGAATTCAAGGCGCTTAATGTTAAGTGCCCAACTTGTGGCAAGATTAACTGGGGCGATATCCGTAAATTCAATATGATGTTCCAGACCCATGTTGGTCCAGTTGATGATGATAGTTCGATTGCATATTTGCGCCCAGAAACTGCCCAGGGTATCTTTACGAACTATAAGAACGTCGTCGATACGATTTATCCGGATCTTCCATTCGGTCTTGCTCAGCAGGGTAAGGCTTTTCGCAACGAGATTTCACCGCGCGACTTTATCTTGCGCGACCGCGAATGTTCCCAGATGGAGATTGAGTACTTTGTCGCTCCTGAAACTTGGGAAGAGAACTTCGAGAAGTTGCTCAAGGAGCAGCATGAATTCTTGACCGAAGTAATGGGCCTTGATGCTTCTCGTATTCACGACCTCGAGGTTGAGCCTGAAGATCGTGCTCACTATTCTAAGCGCACCGTTGATATCGAGTTCGATTATCCTAACGGCCGTGAGGAATTGATGGGTTTGGCTTATCGTACTGACTTTGATTTGCAGAATATTCAACGCGAGAGCGGTAAGAATATGGAATACATCGTCAAGGGTGGCGGCGCACGTTTTGTGCCTCATGTGATTGAGCCATCAATCGGTGTTGAACGTTTGCTTCTCGCTGTGCTCACCTGTGCTTATCGCCAGGAAGAAAAGCGCATCGTGCTCGCACTTCCAGAGAATTTGGCGCCATATCGCTTCTGCGTTTCGCCACTGCTCAAGAATAAGCCAGAGCTTGTTGCTAAGGCGCGCGAGGTTTATGCGATGCTTCGCAAGAAATATCATAACGTCACTTGGGATGATTCCGGCAATATCGGTAAGCGCTATCTCAAGCAGGACGAGATTGGCACGCCAAAGTGTATCGTAATCGATTTCGATACACTCGAGGATGGAACTGTTACGGTTCGCGATCGCGATACAACCGAACAGATTCGCGTCAAACCTGAAGAACTATAGAAAAAATAGCCTCTGCGGAGGCTATTTTTTGTTATTTTTGGCGGCGGCTTTGGCCTTTTTCTTCATTGCGGCTTTTTCGGCCTTGAGAGCGGCTTTGACGGCGTTTTGCTCTGGGCTAGCTACGAAGTTCGGAAAGAGGGAATGAAGCTGCGAGAGGAGTTTGTGGCGGGCGTGTTTACTGCTTACCTTATCGAGCCAACCTGGGTTAGGCTGAGTGTTTTTGGCGGTGATAATCTCGATGACGTCACCGCTTTCGAGCTTAGTGTTAAGACTAACCATCTTGCCGTTAATGCGGGCGCCGATACAGGCGGCGCCAATCTCGCTATGGAGGCGATAGGCGAAATCTAGAGGCATGGAGCCGCGTGGTAAGTCGATAATGTCGCCCTTTGGTGTGTAGACAAAAATCTTATCAGCAAAGAGGGTGAGGCGAAGTTTCTTAGTGTCGACTTTCTCGCCGGAGGCAAGCTTTGTGGCGGTCTCCTGAAGCTCCTTGATCCAAAGAAGATTGCTCGGGAGGCGACTGACGCGACCTTCGGTATAGGCGGAGGTAAGCTTCTGCTCGTTATAGTAGAAGGTGGCGGCAAGACCGCGTTCAGCGTAATCGTGCATCTCGCGGGTGCGAATCTGGAACTCGACAATCTGTTTATCCTTCGTAATAACAGTGGTGTGGATAGACTGATAACCGTTCTGCTTTGGCATGGCGATATAGTCTTTGATACGGCCGTCCATAGGAGTAAAAAGGGAATGAATGAGACCGAGAACGAGATAACAAGTCGTCACGTCATCAACGATGAAACGAAGGGCAATAAGGTCATAGATACGGTCGATGTTCTGATCGTATTTTGCGAGTTTTTTATGAAGCGAATAGATAGATTTGACGCGGCCATCGCAGCTGTATTTAATGCCTTCTTTCTTGAGGAGATCTTCAACGGCGTGCTGAGCGTTTTTGAGCTTTTTGTCAGCCTGGCGTAGGCGTTCTTCGGTGAGCTTCTTGAGTTCTTCGTAGCGCTTTGGATCGAGGTAGCGGAAGCTAGTTTCCTCAATCTCGACACGGACGCGACCCATCTGAAGACGGTCGGCGAGTGGCGCGAAGACTTCGAGTGATTCGCGAGCAATCTTTTGCTGCTTATCTGGCGGAAGGGCGCTGAGAGTGCGAAGGTTATGGAGACGATCGGCAAGCTTAATGATAAGGACGCGAATATCCTGACCGGTAGCGATGAGAAGTTTAAGAAGGTTGTCGGAAGTCTCTGGAAGGTATTCGTCGAGATTCTTCATACTGCTGCGAGCCTTGCCGAGCTTGGTGACGCCGTTCACGAGGAAGGCGACATCTTTGCCGAATTGCTCCTCGACATCTTTAAGAGTAAGCTCGGTATCCTCGACAGTGTCATGGAGGACGCCGGCGACGACGGAATCCTCATCCATATTCCACTCTTGAAGGATTTTCATAACGGCGAGTGGATGGATAATGTAAGGCTCCCCAGTTTTGCGCAACTGGCCTTCGTGCGCCTTAGTGGCGACCTTAATAGCCTGTTGAATGCGTGGGGAATTGCTCATACTCATATTATACCACGGTGTTTTGTCAAGGCATTTTGACAAAAAATGCCGTATTTCTACCTCTGTAAAAGTTGTGTAGTGTGGTGTATGAATTGACGAAAATAGCAAAAGTTGCTATAATAAGCCCATAAGTTTGAAGCTGGGAGGCGGAAGACTGGTTCATTACAATTTAGCTTAGATTCTAAGCGACTTTGTCGTGGACTGGTTTTCTGCTGGGCTTCAGCTTATCTTTTATGAGGTGCTGAGCCGATTGCGCCTTTGCCATTAGAGCAAAAGCTACGTTGTTTGTAGCATACCGCGGGGACAGGCGTACTGAAGTATCGTTTGCCTCTATCCGGGGGTGGAAGAGGGCGATTGCGATCTTGCTCATGCAAGAGAAGATCGAGAGTGGAAAGTCTGGCAAGTCGCGGCGGCAATTGCGCTCCACAGCCAGTGATTTTAAAAGTTTTTAAGAAAACTTCTGAGATTTCACTGGTGCGCACGGTGGGTTTCAGTAACTTCGAGCAGAAGTGAGTCGAGGAAAGGTTATGCTAGATTGGCCGTCTCGATGGGAGGTTGCTACCCACGAGAAATATTTCTAGTTTGGGGAATCCGTATAGCTTACTCTCCCAAAATGAGTAGGGTATTCTTCTCGGTAAGAGAGGAATATGGTTGGCTAGTCTCGTCGTTGGGAGCTAGCCGTAAAAACGCAAAGAAGTCGCCGGGGAGACTAAACCGGGTGAGCACGATGAGTCGTCAACGAAAATGCCCCAATAAGGCAAGCCAAAATGGGGGCGAGGAATAGGAATAACACTTTCGCAGTGCCTGTTCTTTGAGTTAACCGTTAGCGAAAGCGATCGGGGAGTTTGCGAATACTGGGTGCAGATATGTGGCTTGGAAACCGCATGTTCCGGTAGGGATCACGCTTAGAGTCGTCGCGAATCTGAGCTAAAAGGTTTTTTTGGAGAGTGAGTACTCTTGGTTTTAACCTCAGCAAGTCAGCCCCACCCCGCTAAATGCGGGGGAGAAGATTGGGGAGCGCGAAGCGGCATCCAACCGCATAAACCTAAATAAAGGGCCCGGCAGATGTGCTGGGCTCATTTTTTATACGATGAATTCGATTTTCTTGCCGGAAGCTTTGTATTCTTCACATTTGACGCCGCAGCGACGAAGCATCATCTTAGCAGCGATAGTGTTTTCGGCGTCGGCGTATTTGTCGTCAGCATAGACGACGCGTTTGATACCGGATTGAATGACGGCCTTGGCGCATTCATTGCAAGGGAAGAGAGTGACATAAAGCGTGCAGCCATCGAGTTTGGCGACACTGTTCAAAATTGCATTAAGTTCGGCGTGGCAGACGTAGGCATACTTGGTCTCGAGGAAATCACCCTCGCGAGCCCACGGCATTTCTTCGTCTTTTACGCCACTTGGCATACCATTATAGCCAGTTGCTACAATCTTGTGATCGTCGTTGACGATACAAGCGCCAACTTGAGTATTAGGGTCTTTGCTGCGTTGTGCGGACAACAGTGCGAGACCCATAAAATATTCATCCCACCTGATGTAATCTTCACGCATGTTAAACACTCCCTTTATTAGAGATAGTATAGCATATAAAAACCGCCCCTCGTGTATCTGAGGAGCGGTATAAGAAAGGAGGGCCTGGTTGCCTAAGCCAGGCAAATGGGATATAGGAAGTGATTAGAATTGTACGTAGAGCGTCTCGTCTTCTATCCAAACGTTAGGAGGCATATAGGAATAATCTTCCTGCTCGTCTTCGTCGCTATTGGCGGCGTGGGCAGCTAATGCTTCGTTGTAAGACTGGAGTCTAAAATCGAGCTCGTCTCTAATATTGGAACAGATTGTCTCGCGGCTTTCTGCGTCTACAGGGAACTCATAGTCGAGGTCGTTAATCTGGAATTCGTAGGCTGATGAATCATCGTCCATAACGACGTCGCCTTCGTTGACGGCGTTGAAAAGATATTCCTCGAGTTCGCAGATGTTACTCTCGTACTCTAAGTTTCCAGGTATAAGTAATGTTTTATTCATAATCATTACTCCTTTCAAGAATTAAAGTGCTGCTTCCGAAGAAGCCTGGGCTACTTAAATTATGCCATAACAAGCGAATATAGTCAATATGATGATAGAATGGAATTATGAAGATTTTTTCTTGGAATGTGAATGGTTTGCGGGCGGTTCTTAGCAAGGGTGCTTTGCAAAGTTTTATCGAGAAATATCAGCCAGATATCTTGTGTCTGCAAGAGACAAAGGCTCGTCAAGGCCAGGCCGAGGTGGATTTGCCGGAATACGAGGAGATTTGGAATTCGGCCGAGCGGGCAGGCTACTCTGGCACGGCGATTTTTACGAAGCAGAAACCGTTGAGCGTGCGCTTTGGTTTTTTGCCAGAGCAGGATGCGATGCCGGGCTGGGAAGATGCCTTTGGTGATGCCCGTACGGAAGGACGTGTTTTGACGGCGGAATTCGAGGATTTCTATCTGATAGATGTGTACGTTCCGAACGAAAAGCACACGCTGGAACGCATGGGCTACCGTGAGAATGTCTGGGATAAGGCATTGCTTGATTATATGAAGCAACTCGAGCAGACGAAGCCGGTGATTGTTTGTGGTGACTTTAATGTGGCGCATGAAGAGATTGATTTGGCGCGCCCGAAAGAGAATGAGGGTAATGCGGGCTTCACGAAGTCTGGCCGCCAGGGTATGACAAATTTCTTGAGTAATGGCTTTATTGATTCATGGCGTGAGCTGCACTCAGGCGAGCAAAAGTATAGCTGGTGGTCGTATCGTGGCGGCGCTAGAATGCGCAATATCGGTTGGCGTATTGACTACTTCTTAGTAAGCGAAAAGCTGCGCGAACAGATTAAAAATGCAGAGATTTACGACGAAGTAAAGGGCTCTGATCACTGCCCAATTATGCTGGAGTTGGCATGAGCGAAAACCTAGATTACTGGCATCGCCAGGGTACAAAAAAGTTATACAGCGACATCGATATGATGGCGCCAGAGCAGCGTCGCTTTGCTGGTAAGCTGCTAATTATTGGCGGCAATAAAGGTATGTTCTTTGCAGTCGCAAGTGCTCTAGAAGCGGCTAAACGCTTCGGTGTTGGTGAAGTACGAGCGTTGATGCCAGATGCGCTCAAGAATCAGGTTCCGAGCACGCCTGAGCTTTATTTTGCAGAGGCGGAAGCTTCGGGGGCTTTTGGCAGATTAGCGCTTCAGGAGATGTTGCGCCAGGCGGAATGGGCCGATGCGGTGATTTTGATTGGTGACAGTGGCAAAAACGCGGAGACCTCCTTGGTTTTTGCGGAGTTTATGGATAAATGTCAGAAGCCAGTTTACGTGACGCGTGATGCGGTGGAGACGGTGACGCCTTCGGCGACGGATTGGGCGATGCGCGACTATGAAACAGGGGTGCTTTTGACGATGCCGCAGCTACAAAAGATGCTCCGTACGATGTATTATCCGAAGGTAATTACGCTTTCGATGCCGACAAACCAGCTAGTTGAGACTTTGCATAAGTTTACCTTGAGCTATCCAGTAACAGTGGCGACTTATCATAATGATTTGATTGTGATTGCAGAGAAGGGTGAAGTGGTGACGCAGTCGATTTCCGAGACGAAGCTGACGCCGATTTCTCTCTGGAGCGGTGCTTTATTAGTACAGGCAGTAGTGGCGCGCCTTTGGAACTCGGAAAAAGATTTCTATAAGGTCTTTGCGAGCGCGGTATAGAAAAAGGGACCGTTAGTACGGTCCCTCAAAGAAGTAGTAACTGCTGCGAGAATACTCAATGTCTCCTTCGTCGGAGATTAAGCAAATAACACTAACAACTGCTACCGCGAGTGCGACGAGCGCTGACAGGCTAGCAAGTTGAGCGCTACCCGTTATTATCGCTGCTAGACTAAGGATGATCCAGCTACATATTACGACACGTCTCGAGGCGTTGATGATGCGATTACGCTCCGTAATGAAGTTTATGCTCCAACGACCGCTTAGATGCCAGATGATCATTAAGATATCCCTTATAGACGCAATAGCAGATGTAACGGCGACAATAAGGGCAACTGAGCAACTGTTTAGCTTAAGATCCGTCTTCGTAAATGCAATGATGATTGCGATGGCGTGGCCTATGAAGAAAAACTTTTGCGTAAAAGCTTCGAGCCAGCCATAGAATCTCGTGAAACGTTCGTGGATATGGGGATTGATGAAATCCATAGTCACGAGGCATGCCGCTGCAGAAAAGCCTGCAATGATTAGCCCGGCATTACCGAGCCAATTTGTTGCGATTAAATGAATATTAATCGCAATGGCTATTACGCAGATAGCCATGTCGTAGCCACGAAGGCCAAGCCTGCCGTTATTATCGCCTAGCCAATTTGGATTCTGCTTGTATAGAACGCAGGCGGAAGTACGAATGACTTCAAATAGCGATATGGCAACGATGCCGTACCAGGCCAAAAACTCTAGGGTGATGATTTTTAAGATTCCTGTCAGGATCATCAGCGGATAGAGTACGATTTTGGCTTTGACACCGATAGCATAGGTTTTATCTTTCTGCGGGCAATGCCAACCTTCTACGCCAGCATGAAAAGGCGTATAATACCAGGCGCCGCAAAGGATAAAACGCACGATATCGGATAGACCGACTACGATAAGAAGCCAGGTGGCTCCTTTGGCATTTGTCAGGATACTAAAGATAATCGCCACTACGAAACAAGCGGCATTAACAATCTCGAGTTTTCCTGAGCGTTTCGTAATGCTCTGGATAATTTTTAACATGAGCAACACTCTCCTCTCAAAGTACTAGTTTTTGTGCAACAAAAGCTCCAATCCTTTTATTTTATCACAAAATATCTAAAAAGTCAAGGAATAACTGGGGTAGAAAAAAGGCAACCGGAAATGAGCGGCTGCCTTTTACGTTTTCTTGAGTGCGGTTTCGAGACGTCGGTAATCAACGTAAACGCTTACTGCGCTGAGTAGCGCAGTAGCGATGATGAGAATGATGCTGAGTACTGTCATCTGAAGGCTGATTGACGGGTCGGGAACTGTAATCGAGATAGTCATTGCTAACAGCCAAGCGCAGATGCAGCCCATGCGGACTTTATCTACGAGGCTGGCACCGATGCCGTCGGGAATCTTGCGCCCGCGTTTAAAGAACCACACAAAGAAGAGTATGTCGCGTACGACGGTGATGGTGATGAATACCGTAGTGATAATCATCATAACTTTACTGCCGGTCATAATGCTGCTCTGATACAGTAGCCAAATGAAAGCGACTGCGTTAGGGAAGAAAATGACCTTGTCGCCAAGTGGATCGAGATACTTGCCGACTTTTGTAATACTGTGGGTAGCGCGTGCGATTAATCCATCAATTGCATCTGTACTAATTGCAATTATCATAATTCCGGTAGCAATGTAATTACTCTTTGCTCCGAAGGGCTGTGCTACATAGATATGTGGCATGATAATTGAAATTGATATACGCAGGATGGAAATCCAGTTCGGTAGTCCAATTTCGCCTTCTGTGCCATGTAACCAGTCCTCGTTGTATTTGTGCATGGTATACAGCAAACAACGGAACATTTCGGTCACGGCGGCGATGGCAATGATGTACCAGAGAATACTGCGCAAACCCTGAAGTTGTTCTGCCAAGTCTTTGAAGACGAATTCTGGCAGTTTAGCGATAACTAAGACGATGAGCGAAAGAAACTTTGCTCCAGCCGCGACAATGGCTAAGTCGTCTTTGCTTGGATTCCAGTAGTGCGCCGTCTCGTGAAAGGGGGCGTAATACCAGGCACCGCGGACAAACAAACGGAAGGTATCTGCGGCGATTATGATCGCAAGAAGATACCAGGCGCCTCTGCAGCCGACCATCGAATAAAATGCGATGCAGGCGATGTTGCAGAAGAAGTTTGCTTGTTCCATTTTTGTGGCACGTTTCAGTGAGCTAACAAAGTAGCGCCAGAGATTTCTCAATGACATCATAAAACCACACTCCTTTTAATGTGCAGGGATTTAGCTCCCGTTATCGGTTTTTGAGCCAAATAAAAATAGACCCAGTTGCTATTATTTTATAATAAAAACATATGTAAGTCAAGAAGAGCTACTTCTTTGGATGCCACTCGATAGCAGTACGGCAGGCTTTGCAGGTGCCGACGGTGCCGATAATATGGTTAGCTTTGCCACAGTTGTCACATTTGACGACATGAGGGGTGGATTGGTCGGAAGGATCGACCTTGGCGCCGTCTTTTTGCATGATTGGAGTTTTGCGAGTTGTATTGTCGCTGCCGGCATTGGCGCGGCTAGCAGAACCGGCCATATTAGCCATTCTAAGCGCCTGTGAGACGAGATTAGCTACTTTTCCTAGTGCAAGGCTAGCTATGATCATGATGACGCTAAAAATGGCTGTCCAGCGGCCAAAGTCGGTGAGTTTGGCGAAGAGTGGATGGGCGCGAAAGTCAATGAGAGGCTGAAAGACTGGAATTGTCTCGCCAAAGTTCTGCTGAAGGAGCTCATAGCCGCGTGGCGCGAGGCAGAGAAGGGCAACCACGAGAATAGCGGCTGGAACGCGATAATAGCGATAGCTGCCGTAGATAAAGAGGCGGGCGATTGTTAGAACGACGCCGAGCGGTGGTACTAAATAAAGAGTTACAAGTAATACTGGCAAGCTGCAGATGAGCTTTGGAATTGACGGTAATCTGAAAGAAAAGTTTTGGATACTCATGAGTTTATTTTAGCTTATTCCTGGCCAGTGAGCCACTTCCAGAACTGTTCGAATGGGGAATCATCGTTCTTTGGCATGGTTTGTTCTTCTTTGCTGTCGCCTGGATCTTCGGCTGGGGTTTCTGGGTCGGTATCGTTATAGCTTGGGTGGATTTGTTCGCCGTAAACGAGGAGGCGATATTTAGAGGTGCCAAGTGGCGTACAGGTAATGAGGGTGATCATTGGCTTACCTGGGTTGTTGTTGGCGATTTCGCGGAGAGAGGCGGAGTTAGATGGTTCAACGACGCGAGTGCCGGTGACACGGTAGGTGTAGCGCTGGCCATTGTAATCCATGTAGATTAGGTCGCCGGTGCCCATGCGAGTAAGGCCGGAGAAGATGAACTTATAATCAGATTGCTGATAGATATTGCCGGCAGAGTGGCCAGAGATAGCGAAGTTGCCTACTTCGCCTGGTTTGGCGGAAGCGCCACGGATAGAGAAGTGAGCGACGCCGTTAGACATAGCGTTGGCCATGGAATTGAGATCGTTCTTGGCGCCAAAGACGACCGGAACTTCGACGTTGAGCTTAGGGATCATAAGAGTTGGTTTCTCGTGAACGCTAGCGGAGACGGTTGGGTCTATAGCAGTAATGTCATTTACCTCGCTGCCGCCAGGAGACATATAGGCGACGGCGTTAGCGATAATAACCTGGTTGTACTGGAAAAGAAGGCCAAGCACGAGAATCGTGAAGCCGATAGTGAGCGGAATGAAGTGGCGAGATTTGCGCATCTTCTTGGCACGCTTCGCGACTTTTTTCTGAATCTTTGCCTTAAAATCGTTCTGGACGTCTTTGGTATCTTCGACGCTTTCGGCGGCGCTGGCAGCAGAGGAAAGAACCTTACGCTCTTCGGCAGCTTTTGCTTCGCGCTCGGCGGTTTCGCGCTCGATCTTTAGGCGTTCGCGGGCGACATACTCTTTGGCGGCGCGGCCATAGTACTCGCCGTAATATTTCTGATAATAATCTTGCCATGCAGAATGATACTTCCGCCAATCCTCGGTTTTGACTTGAGGAGCGGGAGCCTGTTTGGACGGTTCGCGGTAATTCTGCGGCTGATGTTTGTAGGCTTCTAGAACTTTCTGGCGAGCGAGAGCGGCAGCGGTCTGCTGCTGTTTTTGCGCAGCAGTAGGTCCGGTCGACGCTGGTTTTTGCGCAACTTGGCCATTAGCGGCATTTTTTGCCGCAGCTTGCCCCCAAGCATTCCAACTAGGAGGAGTACTAGCTTGCCCACCTTTCTGATTATCCATTACTTCATATTCTAGCATAAACGTATCTTTTATGCTAAACTAATATTGTTCGTTTAAAAGTTGGGCGAGTGGTGGAATTGGTAGACACGCTAGACTCAAAATCTTGTGATAGCAATATCGTGAGGGTTCAAGTCCCTCCTCGCCCACCAAGCTTCGAATTTGAATCGCCTATCTTGGCGATTTTTTGTTCCTCGCTCACTTATTATTGCAAGGATTTGCGCTTGAGAGTGTATTTGATTTTAGTTTCAGTTGTAGTGACAGGGTCAGAGTCGGATGGAGTGTCCTGATCCTTGTCGGTCTTAGTCTCTTCTTCGACGATGTCGAACCAGTAGAGCCAGCGGTTATTTTCGCTAATAGTGACTGGGAATGGATTATCGACATTAGAGATAACTTTGCGGCGGTTATCGCCGTCGAAGTCGCGAACAATAATATTATTGTCGACATTCTGCCAGAGGAGATAGCTATCAATCCAGTTGATGTTCGTGAGTGGGGAAGCGAGCTCGACGTCGAAATAATCTTTAGTTTCCATGTCATAGCTAGTCATGCTGTTATTGCCGGAGAAGACGGCGACGCGCTGGTTGGCATTAACGGAGAGGAGCTGTGGCGTGTAGCTTAGCTTGCGTTCGAGCTTGCTCTTGAGTTTAGCGACTTCGTTTTTGCCATAGGAAGGATATTTACCGCCGAGAATAAAGATTTTTTTGTCGACGCTATAGGCAAGCCAATCTTCGTTCCAGTAGGAGCCCATAGCGAGCTTGATAGTAGTTTTGTCGGTGGTCTTATCGAGTTTCTTGATGGTCGTATAACCTTTTTCGCCGTCCTTATAGATATTGAGCTGACGAACATCGTCTTCGACGTTGACGAAAGCGACGACGTCTTTATTGTGAGCGATTTTTTCGATGTTTGAAGCAAAGGCGCTAGAAATCGTTAGATTACCAGTGTCGATGAGGCGAAGATTGCCAGCTTCTAGTGCCCAGAGCTTGCTGGCGGAATCGTTTTCGATTAGGATGCTATCGAAATTAAGATTGAAACGCTTGGTGAGATTGATGCTGGCGTCGGTATGTTCGAGATCGATGAGATGCCAACTAATCCTATCGTTAACAGTCCACTTAGCGATGATGCGAGTATTACTATTATTCCAAGCAATAATAGATAGCGTACCCTCGATAGCTTTGGCGGCGGAAGTGCTAAGACAGTCATTTAGATTGATTTTAGTAGTTTTTGGTTTATCGCCCTGAATGTCGACGAGCTGTAGAGTGTTGCTGTCTTTTTCTATTACAATGAGTTTCTTGCGATTAGTAGAGAAAGTTGCGAGGCGCAAATCTTCGTAGGTGCGAACGCTGTCTTTTGCGGCTTTTTTGGGGAAGAGGCGAATCCATTCGACGCGAGTAAGGAGGCCTCCATCAATTCTGAGATTCTTTGTCCAGGTATCGTAGCCCGGTTTAGAGACGCTTATTTGATGAGTGCCACCGCTGAGCATTTTACTAAATTCAGTATGGCCGAACTGAGCTTCATCGTCGATGGTGACGCTAGCATCAGAAGGATGTGATACTAGCTGAACGAGACCGGCCTGTTCGAGCTTGCCGTTTTCCGTGAAAGTGAAGCCCATCGCAATCATCATTAATACGAAAACAATAACTACGACGGAAAAGCACATAAAAAGATTCGTAATGATAACACGAATATTGCGGATTTTCTTGGATTTTGCCCGGTCCATAAATTAATGAACATTATAACACAGATACTGCTTATGTTTAACAAAAATGCACCGTGAAAAATATTGAACAAAAATTTTAAAATGCTATTGATTTCCGTGCGCTTATGTTTTAAGATAACGTTAGCAGTATTTAAGTGAGGTAGTAATGGACGGAGTTAAAGTCGGAGTGAATAATGCATCTAGTGCCAAGAGCGCTAGCGCTGTAAATAAGCGCCGTCTTCAGAGCTCCGCAACACTTAACCGTAGGTTCGTAAAGAAGCCTACTCCAGCACCTAGGATTAATGCGTCTGCCGGTGCTGCAGCACGTGCATTGAAGGCACAAAATCAGAAACGTGTTCTTATCTCTAAGGGCCAAGCAGTTCGCTTGAGGCCGGTCGCAAAGCAGACTGCTCAGCAGGAGCAAGTTGCTCAGCAGACCGAAAAAATTGTTCAGAAAGCTGCAAAGCAGTTGTCCGAGCAGGAGCAGATGCAGAATAGAATTGCGTCTCGCGCATCATCGAATACTATTTCGTTGAAAGATTTAGCTTCTGTGAAGGCCGTCGAGGACGAGCCGATTGCGCCAGCTCAGGACACTAAGCTTGCAAAGATTGCAAAGGCTCGCATGGCGGCTCGCAAGGCATCTGCGCCACAGGCATTGTCCGCACAGGAGCTTAAGGAGCGCGCTATTCAGCAGGCGCTTCGCAAGGTATCTATGATGAACGCCGAGGAAGAAGCTGGCATGAAGAGTGCTAAGCAACACTTCTGGCAGAGGAAGAATTTCAAGATTGTTGCCGCAATGTCTGCAATCACGCTCGCAATCTTCGGTTATCTCGTAAGTGTTAATCTTCCTGATATCTCTGTTCGCGTTGCTGCTATGCATACTGGTATCGAGAAGGCTTACCCTAGCTACTTGCCAGCAAATTACCGCCTAGATGGTCTCGTAAAAGAGGAAAATGGTCGTATCACGATGTCCTTCAAGAATGATCGCGACCAGAAGTTTACTCTTATGGAAGAGAAGTCCTCTTGGGATTCTTCCGCGGTGCTTACGAACTATGTATCGAAGAACTGGGGCGCTAGCTACTCTATTGCTAAGGGCCAGGGCCTAACGATTTATGTTTCCGGCTCGAACGCGGCTTGGGTGAATGGTGGCGTCTTCTATGTGATTTCCGACGACACAAATACGCTCACTTCGAGCGATTTGCACGATATCGCAGTTAGCTTGTAATTGAGATGATAATCAGCCCCCTAGGAGTAGTTCTAGGGGCTTTTCTTATGGTAAAATATAGATAGAATTCGGAGGTAATATATGATTGATTTTAAGTGCGATTTTCAGAAGTTTATATCCGCAGAGGAGCTCGATGAGCGCGTGGCGATGACGCGTCAGTTTGTTGCGCGTGCGCAGCAGGATGACTTTGGCGGTTGGGTAGACTTGCCAATTAACTATGATAAAGATGAGTTTGCGCGCATTAAGGCGGCGGCAGCTCAGATTAACTCCGACTCTGATTATCTTGTATGTATCGGTATTGGCGGTAGTTATCTCGGCCATCGCGCCGTAATTGAGGCGCTCGGTGGTGAGCGTGGTCGTACAAAAATTCTTTATGCCGGTAACTCACTTAGCGCACGTGGCCTAGAGAAGGTCGTGAAGCAGCTCGGTGACGCAGATTTCTCCATAAACGTTATTTCTAAGTCTGGCACGACAACTGAGCCAGCAGTGGCATTTCGTACTTTCAAGAAGCTTCTGATCGAGAAGTACGGTGAAGAGGGCGCTGCTAAGCGTATCTATGCGACGACTGATGCGAATAAGGGCGCGCTTCATGATGAGGCGGTTGCAAAGGGCTATGCAGCCTTCGTAGTTCCAGATAATATTGGTGGTCGCTACTCGGTTTTGACTGGTGTCGGCCTGCTTGCGATTGCGGCAGCCGGTATCGATATCGATAGATTGATGGACGGCGCGGAAGAGGAGCGTGCGACGCTTATCTCCGATGGCGGCAAGGCGGCTGAATACGCAACGCTTCGCAATGTGATGCTTGAGAGGGGCTATGATATTGAGGTGTTGGCAAACTTTGAGCCAAACTTTGTGTACTTCAATGAATGGTGGAAGCAGCTCTTTGGCGAGAGCGAAGGCAAGGAAAATAAGGGTATTTTCCCAGCTAGCGTAATCTATTCAACCGATCTTCACTCGATGGGTCAGTATATGCAGGAAGGCCGCAGGGCATTGTTTGAGACCTTTGTCGAGATGGCTAGTGATTATGCTGGCGTAGTTGTGCCGACGACGGCGGAGAATCTTGATGGTCTGCAGTATTTGGAAGGCCGCGAGGTTGATAATATCTGCAAGGTTGCAGCGCAGGCAACGCGCGAGGCGCATGCTGCGGGCGGTGTGCCAGTAATGCAGATTATCATTCCTGATGTCGATGAACGTTCGCTCGGTGCATTGATTTACTTCTTTGAGATGGCTTGCGCACTCAGCGCATTTACGCTCGGCGTAAATCCATTTAATCAGCCAGGCGTTGAGGCGTATAAAACACGCATGTTTGAGCTGCTAGGCAAACCTGGTTATAATAGATAAAATGTTTTGGAATTTTGTAAAAATCTTTCTGATTTCGATGGTGCCGCTGGTCGAGCTTCGTGGCGCGATCCCGGTTTCTCAGGTGATGGGTTTACCGATGTTGCCAGCCTATATTACTTGTATTGTCGGTAATATGCTGCCGGTGCCGTTTATCTATCTGTTTGCAGCGAAGTTTCTTGAGTGGGGCAAAGATAAGAAAGTTATCGGTAAGTTCTGCTCGTGGTGTCTGAAGAAAGGACATAAGGCTGGTAAAAAGCTATCCGAAAAAGCTGGTGAAAAGGGTGCATTCGTGGCGCTATTGCTCTTTGTTGGTATTCCGCTACCTGGTACGGGCGCTTGGACGGGTACCTTGGCAGCAAGCTTCCTTGGCTTTGGTTTAAAGAAATCTGCGATTGCGGTAATGTGTGGTGTGCTGCTTGCAGGCGTAATTATGATGGCGGCTAGCGCCTTAGGAGTTGCATTACTATGACGGAAAAGAAAACTACAGTAGCTAAGAAAACTGCGGCGAAGAAAACCGCAAAGAAAGCGACTTTTAAAAACTCGGTAAAAGGTAAAGAAAAAGCTGAGTTTAAGGCTTCGCGCAGTTATGTGACCTTTTCGATTATTGCGATGGCGGCCGAGGCTTTAATTATCGTTGTGCTCGGTATTGCTTTGACGACGATTAGTAATGGGCCAAAGTATGTTGTCGATAAAGATGGCAATGTTACGAAGGTGCGCCAAGATAAGCCAGCTAAGCACGGTGACATAAAGAGTAATGATCATGTTGAAGGCAATGAGTCGAACGGTGTTGCGTTTATCTGGTATGTCGACATGCAGTGTCCAGCATGTGCTAGTATGGCGCCAATTGTTCAGGCGCTCTATGAAGAGTATGGCGACAGGGTTGCATTCGTAACGCGCAATCTGTTGATTTCTGGCCATCAATACGCACGTCCGGCGGCTTATGCTGTAGAGGCGGCGGGAGAGCAGGGCTACTACTGGGATATGTTAATGGAAACTTTCTCTAAGCGTAATGAGTGGGCATATGTCAGCAATGAAGATTTACTAAAAGAACGTTTGGCGGAGGTCTTTATGTCTGCTACCGAGGGGAAGGGTGATAAAGAGAAATTCTTGGCAGACATGACGAGCGGAAAATATGCGTCTAAGATTGAAGCCGACGAAAGATTGGTTCGCGATGATGGTCTGAATGGCACGCCAACGATTTTCATTAATGGCACGAATATTGACTTTACCGGAGGCAACGAGTCGCCAATTGATATGTTTGCGGAAGAAATAGAAAAAGCATTAGGAAAGGAGTAAAAATGCAAGAAAAGAAATCTTCGTCGGTGGGAATTGTTATCGCAATTCTTGTAACTAGCCTTTTGATTGCTGGCGGGGTAGTAGCAGCGGCGTTAATTATTTCGGCAAACAATAATTCTGGCTCCGAACCGACAAAAACTAGCAAAGTAGATGAGCCTAAGAAATCCGAGAAAGATAATCCTGGCATTTTGTCGACCGATCATGTGCGTGGCAAACGTGATTCGAAGGTCTTAGTGATTGAGTATGCTGATCCGCAGTGCCCAGGTTGTGCTACGATGATGCCAAAAATGGATGCCCTTTATGAAGATTACAAAGATGAGGTTGCCTTTGTTTATAGGCATTATCCAATCTCTGGTCATATCAATGCCGAATCTGCAGCAATCGCAATCGAGGCGGCCGGCAAACAGGGTTATTTCTGGGAGATGCTCAGCGCAATGTTCGAGAATCGCTCGGATTGGGTTTACGAGAGTGGTGATGATCTAACTGACGCCTATGTTGATATCTTTAAGGATGTCGCTGGTAAGAAAGGCGACGTCTCGAAGTTTAAGAAAGATTTGGACGACGACAAGTTGAAAGATAAGGTTAAGTCCGACAAGAACTTGGGCATCGATGATGAGATTTCTGCTACGCCGACGGTTTTTGTGAACGGTGAACAAGTAGATTTCTATACCTCTAGCGACCCAAAGAAGACTATTGAAGAAGCGATTAAGGAAGCTTTGGAAGACTAATAAAAAATCTCCCTTGCGGGAGATTTTTGATGCGTTTGTTTTATTAGTGCTTGAATGGATTTTCGAGAGCAAGCGTGGAGTTTGCTTCGGAAATACGGATGAGCTCGTTGTATTTAGCGATGCGCTCAGAGCGGCTGAGGGAACCGGTCTTGATCTGGCCAGTGCCAAGACCGACAGCGAGGTGAGCGATGGTAACATCTTCGGTTTCGCCGGAGCGGTGAGACATGACGCAGTTGTAGCCATTTTTCTTTGCAAGGAGAACTGCATCGATGGTTTCAGTGAGGGAACCGATCTGGTTTGGCTTAATAAGAATAGCGTTGCCGGCACCCATGTCGATACCTTTCTTGAGAAGCTTGGAGTTGGTCACGAAGAGGTCGTCGCCAACGAGCTGAAGCTTGTCGCCGAAGCGATCGGTAAGCATCTTCCAGCCATCCCAGTCGTTTTCGCCGAGACCATCTTCGATAGAAACAACAGGGTAGTTGTCGAGAATCCACTGATACCAGTTAGCGAGATCTTCGCTGGACTTCCAGTCGCCAGTAGTCTTGAGTTCATAATGGTCACCTTCAGCGAATTCGGAGCTCGCAACATCCATGGCGATGCAAATATCGTCACCTACGCGGTAGCCGGCAGCCTCGATAGCGAGCTTGATGAGTTCGAGCGGTTCGTTGTTGCCATCTTTGACACGTGGAGCATAGCCACCTTCGTCACCAACGGTAGTAACGTAATCGCGGTCTTTGAGCACCTTTGCGAGAGAATGGAAGACCTCTGCGCCCATACGGACAGCGTCGGCGATGCTGGTTGCACTAACTGGGATAATCATATATTCCTGAAAATCGGTAGACCAGCCAGCGTGCGCGCCACCGTTCATGACGTTCATCATTGGCATTGGGAGGCACATCTGATCGGTAGTGCCAGCGATTTCTGCGACATATTCATAGAAGCGCATGCCCTTAGCATGTGCAACTGCCTTTGCAGCTGCGAGGGAAACAGCGAGGATAGCGTTTGCGCCGAGATTAGACTTATTCTCGGTGCCGTCGAGATCAAGCATGAGCTGATCGATTGCGCGCTGATCTGCTGCGTCGTTACCGATAAGGACGTCAGCGATCTTGTTGTTGACGTTCCAGACTGCCTTGAGGACGCCTTTGCCGCCGAAGCGTTCTTTGTCGCCATCGCGGAGCTCAAGAGCCTCGCCTGCGCCGGTGGAAGCGCCAGATGGAACGGCTGCGCGGCCAGCGTGGCCACTCTCGAGGATGACGTCGGCTTCTACGGTAGGATTGCCGCGAGAGTCGAGAATCTGACGAGCGTGAATATATTTAATATTTGTGTTTTTTGATTGCATAATTGATGCCTTTCTCCCTTAATAAAACAAAAGCGTATTGATGAAATTATAGCATATGCGGAATGTTTATGGTACTATTAAGCTAAAGCATATTTAAGGAGGGCAATTTTAGTCATGGCTACCAAAAAGCCTGCAGTTAAGAAGACTACTACTACCGCTAAGAAGTCTACGACTGCGTCCAAGAGCTCTGCACGTCGTATTTCGGCAAAGGCGCTCTACACTGAAAAACACCCAGAGCGTCATCAGGCGACTGGTAAATATAAATTCTTCTACATCTTGTTTGCATGTACGACATTATTCTTTGCTGCTTTGTCGGTAGAGCTTTTTGTCTTTGCTAGTGAGGTAGAGAACAAGTATGAAGAAGTTGATGCATGCGTTCGCGCACATACCAAATGTAACGTTCGCATCGATGATAACGAACTTAAAGTTGAAGGGGAATAATAATGAGCGACGACGAATATCGCAACGGCTTCGGTGAGAGCGACGCTCCAGCTGAAACTCCAGCTGAAGAGCCTGCAAAAACCGAAGAAGAAATTGCTGCTGAAACGGCAAAGGCTGAGGAAGATTTTATCTCCACTCCTGAAGATACTATCGAAAATCCTTTGGTACCAGAAGAGAAGACTGATGACGAGGACGAGGATCGCCTAAAGGGTGCAATCGGCTCCGGCAATCTAGCAGTTGATTATCCAGAAGAAACAGCTCCAGCAGAAGAACCTGCAGCCGAAGAGACTCCAGCTGAGGCTCCAGCCGAGGAGGCTCCTGCTACGGAAGCGCCTGCAGAAGAAGCTGCGCCTGCTACTGAAACTCCAGTAGAGGAAGCTCCAGCTACTACGCCAGTTGCAGAGGCTACTGCTACGGTAGCTGATTATGCTGCTCCTAAAAAGAAATCTAAAGCTGGTTTGATTATTACTCTCGTTGTAATCTTCTTGCTTTTGATCGGTGGCGGCGTTGGCTTCTTTATTTGGATGATGTCCAATGAGTCTCCTGAAAATCTTTTGAAGGATTCTCTCGCAAAGCTCTGGACTTCTGAGAATATTCAGATGGCTGGTACTTTGTCTAATGATAGTAAAAAGAAAGATGACGGTGCATCTAGCTTCGAAATAACTTTCGATGGTGCGAAGTCTGGCGGTAATATTACCGGTAGCGGCAAAATTAAAGGTAAAGCAAGCGGCGCAGACATCAATATTGATTTCAGCGCTTCCTATATTAAGGGTGGCGAAGCTTACTTCAAACTCGAAGGCCTTAAGAAACTCGTAAAGAGCCTTGGTCTTGAGGATGGTGACGACGAAAGCGGTATCAGCTCTCTTATGGGCGACTACTCTGCGCTTCTTTCCTCCTTGCTCGGCGCAATCGTAAAGAAGGTTGATGGTCAGTGGTACAAGATTACCGCTAGCGAAGCTAAAGAGAATAGCATCATTAAGAGCGCAGGCTGTATGCTCGAAAACATCGACGGTGCTCTCGATCCTGAGACTATGAAGAAGGTTGCTGATATCTATAAAGAGCATCCATTCATCGCTGCTGATAAAGACAGCGAAGTTAAAGAAGAGAATGGCGTAAAGCTTATCGTCGCAAAGATTAACAAAGACGAATCAAAGAAGTTTGCTGAAGAAGTAAAGAAGATTGATTCTATGAAGAAGATCGCAGCTTGCTCTGACGAAAAGGAAGAGGAAGAAGAAGACGAGAAGAATGCTAAAGATACTAAGGTCACCCTCGGCATCAAGCCATGGTCTCACGAGCTCGTATCTGCAGTCATTTCTAGCGAAGGCGAAGAAGGTACTAGCAAGCTTGACGTAAAGATGACTTACGATAAGAAAGATATTTCTGCTCCAAGCGATGCGAAGTCTTTCGATAAGCTTGGCAGCGAAATAGAAGAAGCTGTAAAAGACGCAATGAGCGACTACATTGACGAAATGTGTAAGAGTACTTACGGTTCTTATGGCCAGTCTCTTGTAGACTACTGTAAGCAGGCTGCTCAGCAGCAGATGGGTAACTTCGATCCATCTCAGCTACTTGGCGGTTTTATGGGTAGCAATAGCTCGACTGAATTGTAAAACAAACATAGGAATCCGCCCGGTGAAAAAAACGGGCGGATTTTTGTTGTAGAATAATAGTATGACGCCTAAGCTTAAAGAGAAGCTAAAAGAACTTCCGCGCGAACCGGGTGTTTATTTTCATAAGAATCGCGCAGGAGAGGTGATTTACGTTGGTAAGGCGGCGATTCTGCGTAATCGTGTACGCCAATATTTTCAATCGCCGGAACGTAAGGATGCGAAGACGCGGGCGCTTGTGGCGGAGATTGACGATACAGATTGGATTGTAGTTGATACAGAGATGGATGCGCTATTTCTCGAGAGTGAGATGATTAAGCGCTATATGCCGAAGTGGAACATTCTTTTGCGCGACGATAAGTCTGTGAGCTACGTGCGCATCGACATGAAGTCTGAGGTGCCGTATGTGACGATGACGCGTAATCCAGAGGATGACGGTGCGGAATATTTTGGTCCGTATTATGGCAAGACGGCAATTACGCGTGCGCTGAGGATTTTGCGTAAAATCTTCCCGTATTATGACCGCCCATACACTGGTCGTAAAACTTTGAACACGGATCTTGGCCTTACGCCAGGAATTGAAACTGGTAAGATGACGCCGCGCGATTATAAGCATAATTTGCGCCGAATGATTAGTTATCTAAAGGGAAATCGTAAGCGTCTGGTGCGCGATATCGAGAAGCTAATGTATGAAGCGGCGGCAAAAGGTGAGTATGAGAAGGCGGCCGAGTATCGTAATCAGTTCTTTGGCTTGAAGGGGCTTGGTACGAAGATTGTTTTCTCGGATAAAGAATTCTTGGATATCTCGAGCGATCAGGCGTTGCAGGATTTGCAAAGTATTCTAGGACTAGAGAAGCCGCTAGTGCGCATTGAAGGCTATGATATTAGTCATCAGTCCGGTACGAACGTGGTTGGCTCGATGGTGTGTTTTATCAACGGTACGGCTGACAGAACGAAATATAAGCGTTTTAAATTGCGGAAGCAGCAGAATAATGACCCAGAGAGCATGCTTGAGGTTTTGACGCGCCGTTTGCGCCACCTAGAAGATTGGGGTAGACCGGATCTGATCGTTTTAGACGGTTCGGTAGGGCAGTTATCGGCAGTACGGGCGGTTTGCGCAGAAGCTGGCGTGCCAGTGATTGGGCGCGATAAGAGCGGCGATCATAGCAAGAATGCGCGCGTGCGTATTGTCCTGCTAGAAGGCAAGGAAGATTATCGGATGGTAGAGCTGGCGCCAGATAGTCATATCGCGAAATTGATTGCGCGTATTGATGATGAAAGCCACCGTTTTGCAATTCAGTACCACACTTTATTAAAGCGTAAGGATGCGCTAAAATAGGCTTATGGTAAAAGGGCAGGTAGTTAGGTTTATTCTGCGTTGGTTTGTATCTAGCGTAGCAATGTATATCTGTATTAATTTCTTTGGCTCCTTCCGCGAAGGCTCCGAGATGATGCGTGACAGTTTTTGGCTCTATGTTTCGGCTGGTTTGATTTTCTCGGTTGTAAACACGGTAATTAAGCCAATTTTGACGATTTTCTCTTTGCCGCTTATCTTCTTGACGCTTGGTCTCTTTACGATTTTGGTCAACGCAGCGATGGTCGGTTTGACGATTTGGATTATGCCAGACGTTCAGATGAGTTTCTGGGGCGCAATTGAGAGCTGTATATTGATTTCAGTGATTAATTACCTTGTCAATCTGGCTATGCCTGATGTAAAATAGACCTATGGAAATAGGTGCTATTTGTAATACTATCACTGCCGTTTCGGCCGTTTTGCTAATTCTTTTGATTTTGCTTCAGCAGCGTGGTGCTAGCCTTGGCGCTGGCTTTGGCGCAAGTGGTGAGCTTTTCACGGAGCGCCGCGGTCTCGAGAAGTCGATGTTTAATACGACTGTCGTGATTGCATTTATCTTTGCGCTTTCGATCTTAGCAACTTTAATTGCAGGGTAAATGAGTAAAACCAAGAAAAAGAGTGGGCGTAGTCGTTTTAGCCGTAAAAAGATTGCGGAATTTTATCATGAGTCGACCGATAAGGTAGGCAAGCATTTTTCTGATAATTTTATTTCCCGCATTCAGAACGCTCATGAGGTACGTCTTTGGATTATCGAGTGGGTGCTCTTGGTTGTTGTTGTTTTCTTGTTCGCGATTGTTCAGATGATGTGGTACGGCGATTCATATCATACGGACGCATTCGTAAGAGGTGGCGACTATACTGAGGCAGTGCTCGGCGACGTGAAGTCAATGAATCCGCTTTATGCTTCGAACAACGCCGAAAAGACGCTCAGTAAGCTTTTGTTTGCAAATCTTGTATCGCCAGATAGCTCTGGTCATATTAAGGGTGAGCTTGCGAAGAGTGTAAAGATGGATAATTCTGGCAAAGTTTGGACTGTAACTTTGCGCGACAATATTAACTGGTCGGATGGCGAGCCAATTGTAGCAGATGACATTATTTACACTGTAGATTTGATTCGCGACAAGTCTGCAAAGACGACGATTTCGGCGGATTTCTCACGCGTAACGACGAAGAAGATTAATGATAAAACAGTAGAGTTTACTTTGCCTTCGACCTATGTAGACTTTATGGATACACTTGAGTTTCCGCTATTGCCGAAGCATATTCTTGGCGATGTTAACCCGGCGCTCGTTTATGAAAATGAATTTTCGAAGAAGCCGATCGGTTCTGGCCCATTCGTATTGAATGCGGTGCAGGCGGCAACGGTTACTCAGCTTAATACCTATACGATTTATCTAAACCGCAATACAAAGTACTTCTTGTCCGACACGAAGCTTGATACCTTTACGCTCAAGACCTATAAAAAACGCGAAGATATTATTTCTGCTTTGAATGCTTCCGAGGTTACGGCGACGGCTGAGCTTGGTCTTGATTCGGCCGAGAAGCTTCGCAATGGCATCTCTTCGCGTGAGAGCCTCTTGAATGGCGGTGTGTTTGCCTTTATTAACACGAAGAGCGATAACCTTACGAATAAGACTTTGCGCCAGGCAATTAGTCGCGGTGTAAACATGACTAAGGTACGCGAGGGCATTGATGATTCGCAGTTGCTTGACTATCCGATTCTTGTGCGCCAGGAGTCTCTAAAATATCCTGATTTGCTCGGTTATGACCTTAAGGAAGCGAAGGCTTTGGTAGAGAAGGCTGGCTTTAAGTATAATGAGCAGGGCAAGATTATTAACAAAGAGGGTTTGCCAGTTACACTTAATGCAGTAGTACAGAAGCGTGATGTGATCGCGCGTGTGGCGGAGCGTTTTGTCGACGAACTGAGGACGCTTGGCTTCGAGGTTACCTTGAATATTTATGATGAATCGCAGACGGCGGCGGACTTCTTCACGACGGTTGTACGTCCACGTGATTACGACATCTTGTTCTATGAGGTTGACCTTGGTGTGAGCGCCGATCCGTTTGTTTACTATAGCTCCACACAGGCATCGACTGGTGGTTGGAACTTCAGCAACTACGAGAATAGTCTAGTAGACGATGCGCTTTTGTCGGCTCATATTACGACTAATATGAATACGCGCAAAGCGAAGTATGAATACTTCTTGAAGACGTGGGTGAATGATGTGCCTGCGCTCGGCCTTTATCAGTCGAGCTTGAAGTATTACTACAGCCCAAATGTTGAGATTTACTCTGAAAACTTGCAGATGACCGACGTCCTCGACCGTTTTAGTGACGTGCGTTATTGGGCGAGTGAGAAGCGTTCTGTAAATGTAACGCCATAAACATTTTACAAACGACAATTTGTGTGATAAGATTAGTCTATCTGCGCCCGTGGTGGAATTGGTAGACACGCTAGCTTGAGGTGCTAGTGGCTATTCAAACGGCTGTGCTAGTTCGAGTCTAGTCGGGCGCACCAAAATTCGTGCTAAAATCCGCCATCTTGGCGGCTTTTTGTTTTCGCTCGGTCGGGAACCGCGCTTCAAACAAAGAATCCGCCAATCTAGCGGATTTATATCTACGAATTTTATCTGAACAATTTTCCTCTTCGATAATCTACGAATTTCATCTGAATAATTTTCCTCTTCGATAATTTACGAATTTCATCGGGCAATGAAAAAGCCGGAGCGGGAGCTCCGGTTTTTGTTGAGTATTAGATTGTTGGCGTCTCGATGTTAGTATTCATCTCGCGCAGAATACGATGTGCCTCCAAGAAGAATTCGTCGCCATCATACGGCGCATATTTGTCCGCAAACCAGATGTCGACGGCGTTCTTGGCGCCTTCCTTGATGAGCTTCTGGATGTCGTCGTTGTCACGAATCATGGCGCTGTTCTTGAGGTTCCAAGCAAGCTGATGGAACTTGCCGGCATCATAGTAATGCTTCATGGTCTTGGTCGCGTCGAACTTATCGATGAAGTAAGCGAATCTCGCCTCTGGCGTCTTATGCTCGTCGAACTCGAACAGTAAATCGTAAACTTCCTGCTCGTAAGGGAGGCCCTTGAGAAGCTTGCGCCAAGCGGCATGTTCGGCGTCTGCTTTGCTAGCGTGACGCTTCTTGTCGATCATTGGTACGTCGCCGATGATAGTCTCGCCAATCTCATGGAAGATTAACATGGAGTTGACTTTTGCGAGATCAATCTGTTCGTGGCCGGGATAAAGCGGGTAGAACAGGTTAGCGAGAATAAGACAGCTATGGCAGTGCTCAGAGACGCTTTCGAGGCGTTTGTCGCGTACGCGCCAGATTTTCCAGCCAGTACGAATGCGTTTCTTCAGGTCGTCAAGGATGCAAGCGAGGCGCAGAGCACTCTCTAGAGTTTCAACATTGAATGCTTGTGTCATTTCTTATCTACTCCTTTCAAAAATGTACAAAGATTGAATCTTATGCGATTAATTTTGGCAGAAAATTATATAAATGCAAACATAAGCTAGAGATTTTGAGGCCGAGAGCTTTGTCTTTCGGCCTATTTTTACACTTGTTTTTTGTGCTTATGTTATAATCAAATTAAACATAAGTGTGAGGTGTGATGAAAAGTGTGTGGACTAAGGTCGGCGCGGTGGCGTTGGCTGGTGTTATAGTAGCGAATGCGTTTATTCCGTATGCGTTTGCAACGGATGTGGCGCCTGCGACAGAGCAGGAAACTGCTGCCGAAACTAAGGTAGAAGAGTTCTTTACGACCGAGAGTAATGTGCTTGATTTTGGTCGTGTAACCGAACTTGGCCGTAGCTACACAAAGGCTATTACAGTCAAAAATAATACTGCGAACGACGTAATTATCGATGCTTCCGCTGGCGTCTATGCGGATGTTGCGGCTGAGAATCAGGCGCTAACGAACTGGATTGCTTTTGTTGGCGGCGTTACTCACTTTAATATTGCCGCTGGCGCAACGCGTGACGTAAATGTTCGCGTGGTGGTCCCAGCTGACGCTATTGCTGGTACGCAGTATGCGACAGTCGAGCTCGTCGATGGCGCTGCTCATAAGCAGAGCGTGCTCGTAAAGATTGATATCGCTGGTGAGAATCTCAAGTATGGTAGCGAAGTAAACGATGCTTATATTGAGCCAGTTCGCCTCGATGACACACTTAAAGGTCGCGTAACGGTTAAGAATACTGGTACGGCCGGTTTCACTTCTACTTATCAGATTCGTGCAAAGAATTTCTTTGGGGGTATGGACTGGGAAGTCATTAAGCAGACTGATGGCGAAGTTTTCCCAGGCAAACAGATTGAGTTTAGCTGCGACGAACAGCTTGGCTTCGGCGTCTATTCAATTGAGCAGCGTGTAACTTTTGCTAACGCTGAAGGCCGTATGGTTGAGTCGCTCTTGTCTCGCACCGTCATTAATCTCCCATGGTGGAGTCTTGCGATTGCTGGCGGTGTATTATTCCTAATCATTCTAATCACGATTGTTGCTAAGCGCCGCAAGCATAGCAAGAAGAATGAAGATAAGCTTCGCCGCGCTGAGCGTAAGGCTCGCAAGGCTGCGATTGCGAAGGTAGAGAAGGCGGAAGGCAAAGCGCTCAAGAAGAAGGGCGACGAAGAAGAAGAGAACATGAGCGATAAGGAAGCTCAGGAAGCTATTGAAGCCTTTAGCGATGAAGTGGCTGATGACACGGACGAGATTGAGAATATTGCTCAGAAACTTGAAGAGACCGAAGAGGAAGGTTCTGCAGACGATGATGCGGAATACGATGAAGAAGAGGCAATTCCGATCAAAGTAAATATTAAGAAAAAGAAATAGAAAAAGCCCCGCGTAATACGGGGCTTTTTAAGAGGCGTGGATTAGTAATAACTTTTTTCGACGATAGAGATTTCCTTGCGGTCGCCACGGAAGTATACCTTCACCTTGGCCTGACTCAGGTAAATCATAAGACTTTTTACGACTTCAAGCACTGTTTCTCGCCAAAGGCGATAGTAGCTTTCGTGGTCAACGCACGGTCCTCCCCAATCGCTGTCGCCAAGGTTACAGGTTACCTTAATGCCGCGACGAGCGGTATTCTTATTGCTAGAATAGCCGTGCTCATACCAGTGTACGGATTCGACGCATGCACCTAAGCGCATGTCGCCACGGCGGAGTCTTTGCTCGAGGAATTCGGTGAGCAGGGCAGTAATGTTGACCTGACTAGGGTTATTTGGATCTTCGAGTTCATCGTCATTTACGCCAATAATAAATTCGGCGTATTCCATTGCGATGTCCTTTTTGGCTTCGATTGCATGGATATGAAAATGGTCGTTCATATTTTGGCCTCCTTCTAAGGTACGTACAAGTTTCGGCTTATAAAGCCAGCGTATCTTATTATTGTATCATACTTATGCTATTTTGTCAATGAAGGGGATGGCTAATGCTTGCATTTTTGAAAAAAATGGTGTAGAATGGTTCAGGTAAGGGTCCGTAGCTCAGCTGGTTAGAGCACCTGCCTTTTAAGCAGGGTGTCGTGAGTTCAAGTCTCACCGGACTCACCAAATACGGGCGGTTAGCTCAGTTGGCTAGAGCGTTTCTTTGACGTAGAAGAGGTCATAGGTTCGAATCCTATACCGCCCACCATTTTAGGAGCCACAATCGCCAGCCTTGGCGTTTTTTCATGATTCGCTCGCCCAGTAAGGCGCGCTCTCATGAAGAAAACACCAATACTGACGATTCTGACTTCCTAAAACCACTAATTATAGCTATAAAATTAACGGCAAAAGGGCATATATGAACGACAAAAGTAAAATCAGGAACGTCGCGATTATCGCGCACGTTGACCACGGCAAGACCACGCTTGTTGATGCACTCCTCAAGCAGAGTAATACTTTCCGTGAAAACCAGGCAGAGATGGGTCAGACTCTTATTATGGACTCTGGCGACCAGGAGCATGAGCGCGGTATTACGATTACTGCAAAGCAGACCGCAGTTCACTACAACGGCTACAAGATTAATATTATCGATACTCCAGGCCACGCTGATTTCTCCGGCGAGGTTGAGCGTACGCTTAATATGGCAGACGGTGTACTTCTTATTGTTGATGCCCAGGAAGGCCCAATGCCACAGACTAAGTTCGTGCTTCAGAAGGCGCTTGAACTTAATTTGACCCCTATTGTCGTTATTAATAAGATCGATAAGCCAGCTGCACGTCTTGGCGAAGTTGAGGATGAAATTGCCGATTTGTTCCTCGAGCTCGCTACGAACGAGGCTCAGCTCAAGTATCCAACCTACTACGCAATTGCCCGCGATGGTAAGGCTGGTAAAACACCAGAACTCGATAATGATCTTCATGTTATCTTCGATGCAATTATTAACGAAATCCCAGAGCCACAGGTAGATCCTGACGATTCTAAGGGTGCTCAGCTTCTTGTTGCTGCGCTCGCAGCTGATAGCTATCTTGGTAAGTATTCCATTGGTAAGATTTTCCGCGGTAAGCTCAAGAAAAATGAAGCTGTTACTATCATGAAGACGAACGGCGAAAAGGTTCGCGGTAAGATCGATAGCCTCTATACTTATCGTGGTCTTGGCCGCGAGGAGACTAACGAGGCGATTGCTGGCGATATCGTCGCATTGGCAGGTCTCGGTGCTGCTTCGATTGGCGACACGATTGCTACTGGCGATAATCCAGAAGCGCTTCCTACGATCGAGCTTGAGGCTCCGACCCTCTCGATTTACATTGGTCCGAACACTTCGCCACTTAAGGGTCGCGAAGGCGAATTTACGACTTCTCGTCAGATTGGCGATCGTCTCCAGAAAGAGCTTGAGACGAACATTGCGCTTCGTCTAGAACCGCAGGGCCTTGGCTATAAGGTCTCCGGTCGTGGCGAGCTTCACCTTTCTGTTCTTATTGAGACTATGCGCCGTGAAGGTTATGAGCTTGAAGTTGGCCGCCCAGAAGTTGTCTATAAGGTTGAAAACGGCGTTGAGATGGAGCCAGTTGAGGAGCTTACGATTGAGGTTTCTCCAGAGTATGTCGGTGCTGTTTCGCAGGAGCTTGGCGTCCGCAAGGCAGAACTCGTTTCTCAGGAAATGACCACTTCTGGTAGTACTCGCTTCGTCTATACGATTACTACGGCTGCACTTATCGGCCTTCGCAATAACTTGCTTACCGGCACGAAGGGTACGGCTATCATGAATACCTTGCCAAAAGGTTACCAGCCAGTCACTTCGCATTATCAGCAGGAACGCAACGGCGCGCTCGTTGCTTCCGAAGCAGGCCAGAGCACTGCTTATGCACTCGATGCCGCTCAGGCGCGTGGTGTGCTTTATATTCCACCTCAGGTAGATGTCTATCAGGGCATGATTGTTGGCCTTTCCAAGAAGGATGAGCTCGACATCAACGTTTGCCGCGAGAAGCAGCTTACGAACATGCGCACGCACGCATCCGATGGTGCAATTCAGCTTACGCCACATACGCAGCTCAGCCTTGAGCAGTGCTTGGATTTCTTGATGGAAGATGAGCTTCTTGAAGTTACACCTAAGTCTCTTCGCCTTCGCAAGAAGGAGCTAAATCCTACGATGCGCAAGCGCCAGCGCAATCATATGGCTTAAGCTTATTGAACACTAGATTTACTCACGAAAGTATAATATAATGCAGGGCAGAACAGCCCATTGGGCTCGCTCTTTTGCTTATTTTGATTTCGTGGGCGATTGGTGATCTATTACGCTTTAAGCTTTTGGGGATGAAACAAAAGGGTTCCAAGGTATCTGACAGCATGCAGCAATAATAAGTTTTCATACACCGCCTTCTATAACAGAGATATATATAATTTTGCAAATAGCCGGGTAAGTAGTGGCGAGCGAAAACTCGGTAGTCTCCAAAATAAACGAAATCAAAACTAAGCCTCCCTGGCGGGATTCTTCGGAATCCCGCCTTTTTCATGCTCGTGCTTGCATATCAACAGAGGTGGATGCATAATAATTTTATCTAGAGCACTGCTGCAAAAGCGTATTTCTGCGAAAGAAAGGAAGGTGGGCGCTATGTTTGTGTTGGCACTTTTAAAAAATGTTGGTTGGTTTGCTTTATCATTTTTCTTAGGTCTTTTTACTATTGTCTTGGTCTATAAGCTATTTATGGTCTTCTTTGGCTACACTTGGTCTGTGCGAGCGATCAGTGTATATCTTGATAATCACGGGAGAGGAAATCGGAAGGAGGAGAATTTCCGCGCTGTTTGTGTAGACGCTTTTACGAGGCTAATGTGGATTCTTGTCTTTTCGATAATTGCTATCGTGATGGGATGTTTATTCTTGCCGAACCTGGCTCTGAAAGTCGGCCTCATCGTTGCAGTAGTCTTTTTCTTTATTTTAATTGGATGGATAGAGCTACATTATTCGATTAGAATTGGCCGCTTAGCTAGCGTTGACGACGAGGGACGAGTAGCTTATTTCGAAAACCTCGATGGCGTTGAGGAGCAAGACGTTTTTAGCTTTACCTATGACTATGATGATAATCGCGAATATCTCCGCGAAAACATGAAGTATATCGTGGTTGATTTTGTGCATTATAAGATGTTTATTATAGCCGACAAGTATGAATGGGGGAGTAATTTATGATGAGGGTCTTGCTGATTTGCGGCATCATTGGATCGGCTGCGGCCGGCTTCTTCTTCTCAGGATTAATCGTGGTATTACTGATGGAAAAATTAGGATACGATTGGGCCTTAGCACTGATGATTGGCTATGTTAGAAAGCTAGACGTCGGACGTTTTCGGTTCAACGAAGAGACTGGGAGGCAGGCGGTCGCTGTGAATATTCAGACGAGAGTAGTGTTTACGCTGGTCTGGTATGCGCTGATAGCGCTTGTTTTATTAGCTATAAGCATGGCTTCCGGTAGTGTACTGGTGGCGATAATGCTGTTCGCAGCCAATGTCGGATTGCTCATCAATTGTCTCTTTGCAATTATCAGTGAATATAGTATTTGGCCGATGCTAATGCGCTATGAGGGATTGGATGAATCTAGGCAATTGTGTTTCAAAACAATAGTTTGCGGTAAAGATGAATGCGATGGTGACGATGAGATGTTTTTCGGCCTTGAAGAAGCTGAGGGATTATATGATATTGCCAGGAGAGGTGATATTGTAGTCGTTTTCGTCCCGCCGACCGGCGACATGATTTACGACGTAGTGTTGTAGGGAAGAGAACCCAGGGAGTTAACCCCTGGGTTTTTCATGTATTAAAATATTTTTAAGAAAATGCAAGTGCAGGGAATTGAATATTGTAAAATATACAACGATTTTGTCAAGGCCGATTGCGTTCGGTTTATATAAAATATTTCCGTGAAAATGCAAGTGTGGAAAAAACGAAAGCGAAATAATTTTTTGTTCGGTTTTACCTCTGTTATTTCCTGTATTTTTCCACCGTATTGTGAAAAACTAGCTAAAAATGGGACTTGAAATTTCCTGAAAAGTTGTTTATGCTTAGGACAAGTGGAAACAAAAACAAAAACCACGAAATAAAAACAAAAATAAGTATTAACGATTGACTACACTACAATGCAGACAACACAATACACTGAAGATCAATCGCAACAGTATCAGATTGTTACTCTTTTGAAGCGCAAATAGCTTATTTTTGGCAGCACATTTACATAGTTCGAACCCGGTAATCGAGGAGTTTTGGGCGCGTTTAGGATACGCGAAACAGAAACTGTATGTACATTCAACACAAATACACACCTCCCAAACAAATAACTCCACCTCACACAAATTAAGTCTCTCAACTCCGTAACAATATGCTGGCTATACGCCATCAGGCAGTTATGGAATCTTAAATGTGTTAAGGAACTAACATAAACAACAAAAAACACAAAAACCTGAAATTTCTCGATTAGCGGGCTCGAACGAAGTATAATGAAGGAATGAATGAAGTTCATATTCCAGTATTATTATCGGACGTGATTAATATGTTGTCCCCCAAAGAAGGTGAAACTTATTTGGATCTAACAGCAGGATATGGTGGGCACGCAGATAAAATTTTGGAAGTAACGCGGAATTATAATGGAGCGGTCCTGAATGACCGTGATCAGAACGCGATCAATTTCCTAGAGGCGAAGTACCTAGAGGTGAAGCCGAAATTGATGCATGATGATTTTTATAGTACGGCGCTACGACTTGTGGAGAGTGAAAAAAAGTTCGATATGATTTTGGCTGACTTCGGCGTTTCTTCACCGCAACTAGATATAGCGGAAAGAGGATTTTCCTTTGCAAAAGAGGCTCGTTTGGATATGCGAATGAATAACGAGCAGGATTTGGACGCATGGACGATTGTTAATAAGTGGAGCGAAGGAAAACTAGCGGATATTTTTGAGCGCTATGCTGAAGAACGTAGCGGCCGAGCAAAAATGCTTGCGCGCGAAATTTGTATGCATCGCCCTATTAACACGACGACCGAGCTTGCCGAATTAATTCGGTCTAAGTCGCCATATTCGCATACGCATCCAGCAACGAAGATTTTTCAAGCAATTCGGATTGTAGTAAACGACGAATTGGGGATTATCGAGCGAACGTTGCCACTTCTACCAAAATTACTGAATCCTGGCGGTAGAATTGCGATTATATCTTTCCATAGCCTAGAGGATCGACTCGTCAAAGATTTCTTTAAAGACGAAAGTAACAAAGGTTTTGAGTCGACACTAAAAGTACTTACGAAGAAACCAATAGTTGCGGACGACACAGAAATAGTTAATAACCCACGCGCACGGAGCGCAAAACTTAGGGTGGCTGAGAAGATTTAAATCTTGATAGTGCCCTAGTGGAGTGAGACGGGCGCTATCGTAAAAATAAAAACAAAAAAAGGAGCAAAATAAAATGGCAAAGATCATTGTTGCTAGCCGCAGCCGCGCACAGCAAATCAAAGTTAACTTCCGCTAAGGCTATAGGCCTCGAGCCTATAGCTTTTGCTAGAAAAAAATCGAAAGACTTAATCTATTACATGCCCCTTTTGACCGGGGGTACCGAATAGGTGAAGTTGTTCGGAGTGTGTAAAAAATTTTTGACCTTCTTTGGTAAGGGAGTTGGGCGTTTATCTCTTGTCGCCCAACTTACCGCCAAAGCTCTACTGAAACAAAAATAAAAAGGAATAGTAATTTTTAATGTCAGCATATATTGCAACTCGAAGACAGAACATGACTTCTAGTTCAGCTACTTGGATCCGTAATCACAATGCGGTGCGTCACGATGCGAAAAGGCAGCTGGGTCCGATTAGTCACATTCTAGTGCTATTAGCAGTAGTGTGCCTTATCGGCTTGCTTGCGCTGACGCAGAGTGCCAAAGTGGTACAGTATGATCTTGGTATTGCGGAAGCAAATAGCGAGATTTCGAACCTAGAGGCACAGCGAGACGCGCTCGCGGTTGAGAATGCGAAAATCACCGCAGCGGCAGCCGGCGAAGAGACCAATAAAGTCGCTTCGACGATGGTTGATGCTAATAGTAATGCGGAATTTGTTAGCGAATAATAACTATTGTTTGTGTTTTGCAAAAATACACCCAAATTACAGGGTGTATTTTTGATATAATATGGTTATGTATAATCGCGAATTGCGGTATTTTTGGCTGAAGCTCGTGATTGCCGGTATGGCGATGGTTTTTGTGACCACGCTTTTCTTTATTCAGATTGTCGAACATGATCAGCATGTACGTGACGCAAATGCGATGCGCGTGAAGCAGTATGAGCTTCTCGCTAAGCGTGGGCAGGTCTACTTTATGGACGGGAAAGATAATGTTTCGCCGGCGATTATGAATGAACGCACTTGGACGATTTTCGTCGACCCGAATTTTATTATTAAGAACGCTGGCTCGAATGGTGTTTTGTCAAAAGAAAAAGTTCAGGAAAAACTAACGGGAATTCTTGGCGACAAAATGGTTACGACTTGGGATAAAGTCTGGGCAGATGAAAATAATATGTATGTTGAAATTGCGAAGCATGTCGACTATGATATGGCCTCGAAGATTAAGGAGTCTGGTTTGCGCGGTGTTGGTCGTAAGGAGACTTCTCGCCGTGTTTATCCGAATGGCTCGCTTGGTGCGCAGTTACTGGGCTTTACGAATGCAGAGGGTGTTGGTTCTGGCGTAGAGGGCGCATTAAATGAGCGTTTGTCTGGCAAGAACGGTATGCTTAAGACCGTTACGGATGTTAACGAAATTCCGCTTTCGGTTGGCGACGAGAATATTGAGATTGCTGCTCAGGACGGCGAGAATATTGTTTTGACGATTGATGAAAATATTCAGCGCGAAGCTGAGAAAGTTTTGAAGAAGGCAGTAGAGAATCATAAAGGTGGTATTAGTGCGGCGAGCGCCTTAATCATGGAGCCGACTACTGGCAAAGTTTGGGCGATGGCAAATTACCCAACTTATAATCCAGGTGAATATTGGAAGGAGAAAGACGCGAATGTTTATGTGAACCGTGTTTCTGAAACTCCATATGAGCCAGCTTCAGTCTGTAAGCCATTTACTTATGCGACGGCAATTAATGAGGGTAAGTTGAACCCGGATGAAACTTATAGTAATACTGGTAAAACGGAAGTAGGAAACCGTGTTATTAATAACGCGTATGGTACGGCAACGCGTAATGGCGTGATCACGTTCCGCAAGGCGCTTGATTATTCTTTGAATACGGGTAGCGTTGAAGTTCTGCGTAAAATGGGCGATGGCAAGAATATCACAAAGGCAGCGCGCGTAACGCTTTATAACTATTTGTACGATAAGTTTGGTTTAGGCCAGAAGACTGGCTTTGAACTATATGAAGCGAAGGGCACGATTATTAGTCCAGACGATCCTTCTGGCGAAGGCAATGCGATTCGTTACGCTAACATGACCTTCGGTCAGGGTATGAACCTTACAATGTTGCAGGTAGGCGCTGCATTTTCTTCGATGATTAATGGTGGCAACTATTATGCACCGACCGTAATTGCGGGGAAGTACGAGAACGGAAAATTGATTCCGGCTGAGAAAAAGTCGGTTGTGCGCAGAACGATTTCGGCTGGCACGAGTGCAGAAATGCGTAAGATGCTCCAGGAAGTGCGTAGCGAGAACGGCGGACAGAATGATCCGGCAGGTTATCGTGTTGGCGTAAAGACTGGTACGGCAGAAACGATTAATCCTAAAACGGGTGCTTATTGGTCTGGTAAGACGAATGCAAGCGCGCTTGGCTTTGGCGGCTCTAACAGTGACGGCGCCTTGCCGAGCTATGTAATTATGGTAAGATTAGATGGAGAGACGCTACTTTGGGGTAGCTTGGATGCGATTCCAGTATTTACGGAATTAAGCAACTACATGCTCCAGTATTTAAGAATAGAGCCAAAATAGAAAGGAAGAAATGCTACTAAACGATATTAATGCAAATATAGGTTATGAGCTAGTTTTGGCACTAGGCGCGTTTTTGCTATCGATGTTTTTGACACCGATTTACACGACTTTTGCTTATAAACACAAACTCTGGAAGCGTCAGAAAACCGTAGACATTTCTGGTAAGAAATTAACTGTCATGAACAAGCTTCATGCAGAGAAGATTAAGCGTCATTTTCCAACGATGGCTGGCATGATTATGCTGGTTGTTGTGCCGCTAGTCGTGATTGTTTGTAATTGTTTGAATCGTGGCCAGACTTGGCTTGCGCTTGCAGCATTTGTAGGTGGTGGCGTGATTGGCTTGATTGATGATGCAATCAACTTGTTTGGCAAGAATGCAGCAGCTGGTTTACGCGCACCAGTGAAGTTTGCGATGATTACGGCGCTCGGTATTTTCCTTGGTTGGTTCTTCGCGGTAAAGCTCGGTTGGACGAGCATTGAAGTGCCATATGTCGGTGTATTCAATATTGGCGTTCCGGCAATGATTGCATTGTTTGCGTTTGCAGTAGTTGCAACTGGTAATGCGGTCAATATTACGGATGGTATGGACGGCCTTGCGGGCGGTCTTGCGATGATGGCATACGGTGCATATGGCGTAATTGCACTCTTGCAAGAGCAGTGGTATCTCGCTGGCTTCTGTTTTATCGTACTCGGTGCATTGCTTTCTTATATTTGGTTCAACGTCTATCCAGCACGCTTTATGATGGGCGATACTGGCTCCTTTGCGCTTGGCGCAGGCCTTGGCGTTGTAGCGATGAATACTAATGCATTCTTCTTGCTCCCAATTATCGGCTGTCTGTTTGTGATCGAGGCCGGCAGCTCACTTTTGCAGATTTGTTCGAAGAAATTCTTCCATCGTAAGATCTTTATTTCTGCACCAATTCACCATCATTTGCAAGCAAAGGGTTGGGAAGAGAGTAAGGTCGTGATGCGCTTCTGGATTATTGGTGGCGTAGCGGCAATGCTTGGTATTTTCTTGGCAATGGGTGGGGGCATAATTAGCTAATGCGAAAACATAAGACTGACAAAATAATCGCTCTATTGGTGATTATTTTGATGCTAATTAGTCTTGTGATTGTCTATGCAATTGGCGGTCGTGTCGCAGTTGCGAATAACGTAGCAAAAGGGAAGCATTTTAGCGATTTGTATTTCTTTACTCATCATGCGGTGACGATTGGCGCATCGATCGTTGCGATGATTATTGGCTATAAATTACCATACAAATTGCTAGCAAAGATCGCAAAGAAGCTTTTCTGGATTTCAGTCGTACTGTGTTTGATGGTGACAATCCTTGGTCGTTTAAATGCGCCGATTGTAACTTGTGATCTTGGTGCGTGCCGCGCATTTTGGGTGCCAATAGTAAGCGCCGGTTTTGCGCCAGTTGAGTTGTTAAAGATTAGTGCAGCGCTATATGGCGCATATCTTATTAAGACGCGCAGGCAGGATGGTAAGCTTGACAGCAAAGAGTTCTGGGTCCCGTATGCAACAATTTTTGCATGTACTGCAGTATTCGTAGGCGGCTTCCAGAAAGACCTTGGTAGTACGGTTGTAATTTCAATGATGCTTGCAAGCATGGCTTTAGTTGGTGGCGTGCCAGTAAAGAGCCTCGTGCTTGCTGGTTGCGTTTTGCTATTGTCGGCTGTGGCATTGATTGCAGTAGCACCACACCGTATCGCGCGTATTTCTGGCTGGGAAGGTGACGGTGATAGCTATCACTTGGAGAGCTCAATTATTACGTTTGGTACGGGCGGTTTGACTGGTCTTGGGTTGGGGAATAGTATTCAGGCGTCGGGTTACCTGCCAGAATCCTTAACAGACTCAATCTTTTCGATTGTAGGCGAAACCTGGGGCTTCATAGGTGCATCGCTAGTCGTGATTATTTTCGCATTGTTATTGAGCCGTATTTTACGCGTCAGTCAGCAGACGGAAGACGGGGAACAGAGTCTCTTTGCGGTGAGCGTTTTCGCCTGGATAGTGAGCCATGTTATAATTAATATCGGAGGAATGCTAGGTATTATACCGATGAAGGGTATTACCTTGCCGTTCCTGAGCTATGGCGGTACGAGTATGCTATTCGTAGCATTCGCAGTCGGCATGGTGATTCAGATATCTGGATGGACAAAAAGGAAAGAAAATATAAATGAAGATTCTAGTAGTCGGTGGGGGCAGCGGCGGACACGTCACGCCGGTAGTAGCCGTCGTTCGTGAGATTTGGAAAATTCGCCCGCGCGCGAAAATAGAGTTTTGGACTGATAAAAAGTATTACAAGAACGCTCGTAAAATTACCGTTGAGAACGGTATGGATTTGCGTATCCGCAAGGTCGTAGCAGGGAAGTTGCGTCGCTATACGAACTTCACTTTTATGACTTACTTGACGCACTTTGACGTAGTGCTTAAAAACATTCGTGATGTTTTCAAAAATATTTTTGGTTTCTTCCAGTCATTCTTCCGTTTGATTGCTAATCGCCCAGATGTGATTTTCTTTAAGGGTGGTTACGTTTGTTTGCCAGTTGGTACGGCAGCGAAGATTCTTCATATTCCATACGTAATTCACGATAGCGATGCTGCGCCAGGCCTTACGAACCGTTTGCTTGCAAAGCGTGCAACAAAGATCGCAACTGGTATGCCGCTCGAATACTATTCCTACCCAGCAGACAAAGCAGAGTGGACCGGTATCCCAACGAGCGAAGACTTTAAGCCGGTCAATGCGGCTAAACAGCGTGCATTAAAGAAAGAACTTGGTTTTAATCCTGACGAGCCATTGCTTGTCGTAACGGGTGGTAGTCTCGGTGCAGAGAATATTAACTTGGCAATTCGCGAAATTCTCCCATCGCTTTTGAAATTTACGAGTGTGATGCTTGTGGCGGGTCGCGAACGTTATCCTGAAATGCTTGATTTAAAGGAATATGAAAAGTGGGATGATGGCAAGCTTGTTTCGAACTTCCGCATGGTTAAATTCTCGAGCGAGATGTATAAGTTGTTTGGCGCCGCAGACATCGTTGTGAGCCGCGCTGGTGCGTCGACAATGACGGAATTGTCCAGCATGGCTAAGACGGTGATTATGGTGCCAAATGAGAAGCTTCCTGGCTATCATCAAGTGAAGAATGCGCGCGCATACGAAAAGGCAAACGCAGTGGTGGTAGTAGAGGATAGTGAGATGCATAAAGATCCAGAAAAGCTTCTAAATGCAATTCGTAGACTTTCAAAAGACGAAGAGAAGCGTGCTGAACTCGCAAAGAATCTACGCGGCTTCGTAAAAGACAACGCTGCGGAAAACCTTGCAAATACAATTATCTCCGTCGCAAAAGATAAAGATTAATTTTCTCAAAGAAAATTCTCCGTGGCCTGCATGCAGTGGGGAAGAGAAGATCTAATTAAACTTACGATGATTGACGAACAAAATGGATAAACACGGAGAATTACTAAGTGCTACTATTTGCCTGGCCTAGCCAGCACAAATAGTCTGAGTCGTATTTTAGTCGAGTAGTCCAGGAAGGGAAGCATGAGTATTTTATTTTATGCACTTTTTCACTTTGATGTTGTAATATCGAGCATTTTACGTTAAAATAGTAGTTACTGGTCACGTCGTCTAGTGGTTAGGACTCCTGGTTTTCATCCAGGCAATCGCGGGTTCGACTCCCGCCGTGATCACCATTTTAGTTTTTCAAAAATCTCTCTGTAATAGGAGAGATTTTTTGTTCTGTTTATGGTAAAATATAAGATATGAGTACACTATTTAAAAGAACAAAAATCTTAGCGACGGTGGGTCCTTCTGTTTTTGAAGAAGAGAAGCTAAAAGAGATGGTCTACGCGGGCGTAAATGGCTTCCGCTTGAACTTCTCTCACGGCACCTATGATGAGCGCGACGAACAGATTCGCATCATTCGCAAATACGCTGCAGAACGCGGCAAATCAGTAGCAATCGTTCAGGATCTTCAGGGTCCAAAGATTCGCCTTGGCGAGTTGAAGGATAATCACCTTGATCTTAAGAAAGGCGATGAAATCGTTCTTGATTACGCTATCAAAGAACATGATGGCAGCAAGAATATGCCAGTTCAGTACAACCTTGCAAAGCGTGCAAAGGTTGGCGAGCATATCTTCCTATTCGACGGTAAGATTCGCACGGTTGTAAAAGAAATCGTTTCCGGCACTGCAATTAAGTGCGAAGTTGAAAATGATGGCTTTGTTATGAGCCGCAAGGGTGTTAACCTTCCAGAAACTGATCTTGGTGGTGATATCTTCACCGACAAGGATTTGGCTGATATCGAGTTCGGTGCAAGCCGCGATTTCGACTACGTAGCAATGAGCTTCGTTCAGACTGCTGCGGATATCGAAAAGATGCGCCAGATTCTCGCTTCTCATGGTTCCACGGCAAAAATTATTGCAAAGATTGAGACCAAGAAAGCTGTTGAGACTGACGAAGGCCTCGAGGCTATCGTTAAGGCTACCGACGGCATCATGATCGCACGTGGCGATATGGCAATTGAGGCTGGTGCTGAGGTTGTTCCTATCGTTCAGCGCAAGTTGATTGCATTCTGCCGCCAGTATTCCAAGATTTGTATCGTTGCTACCCAGATGATGGCAAGCATGGTCGACAACCCAGAACCGACTCGTGCAGAGGTCTCCGATGTCGCTACCGGTGTTATCCTCGGTGCAGACGCAGTGATGCTTTCTGATGAGACTGCAAACGGTAAATATCCAATTGAGACGATTCGCGAGATGAAGAAGGTGATTCTTTACACTCAGAACCATACCCGCATTCAGCCGCTTGATACTTTGCCAACCGGTCCTTACAAGAACTATGATGCAATTGCTAGCGCAACCGTAGAAATGGCAGAGAAGATCGACGCAGACCTTATTGCGGTAGCAACCAAGTCTGGTGCAACCGCACTTGCAATCGCTGCTCAGCGTCCAAATATGCCAATTATTTCCATTACTAGCGACCCACGTGTTGCTGGTCAGCTCGCATTGACTTATGCAAACTCTTCCTTCATTCGTGAATACGACGAGAATTATGCATTCGATGCAGTTCAGGATCTTAAGGCTGATGGTTATCTTAAACTCCCAGAAGGGAAAGATAGCTTGAAGGTTGTACTCGTCTCTGGTCTCCGCGATGAGCAGGGCGGTACGAACAGTATTCAAATTCGCAAAGTTTAGGTGAGTTTATAAAAGGAGGGCTCCATGGCGGAATTTAGAAAGAAAACAATTCAGGATGTCGATTTTGCCGGCAAGACTGTATTGGTACGTGTGGATTACAACGTGCCGATTAAAGACGGTGTAATCCAGGAAGATATGCGCATTTCGGCAAGCTTGTCGACGATTCGCTATCTTCTAGACGAAGGTTTCGCGCGCAAAGTAATTCTAATTTCGCACTTGGGCCGTCCAGATGGCGCTTACGTACCAGAGATGTCGTTGGCGCCTTGCGCACAGCGCCTTGGCGAGCTTTTGCCAGACAAGGTTGTGCGCTTTTCTGATATGATTTATGGTCAGGACGCAAAGGATGCAGTAGATGCATTGCCTGATGGTGGCGTTCTCTTGCTTGAGAACTTGCGCTTTGTGCCTGACGAAGAGGCTAATTCTGAGCAGTTCGCTCAAGAGATTGTTAATGCGACCGGTGCTGAACTATTCGTTCAAGACGGCTTCGCAGTGATTCATCGTGCGCATGCTTCTACGGATGCGATTGCGCGCATTTTGCCTTCCGTTGCAGGCTTCTTGGTCGAGGATGAAGTTTCTCGCCTTGAAGGTGCAATGAAGAATCCGGTACGCCCACTTCTCGTGATTGTTGGCGGTGCCAAGGTTTCCGATAAGCAGCCTCTCATTGATAAGTTTTTGACGATCGCAGATAAGATTGCAGTCGGCGGTAAAATTGCCGCTGATGGCTATAAGAATTCTAGCCCTAACGTCTATGTGGCTGAGGATTTTGCTGAGGATGGTAATGGCAACAAGCTCGATATTGGCCCAATCAGCACTAAGAAGATTGTCGATATGATTAAAGAATCCAAGACTATCGTTTGGAACGGTACGCTTGGTATGGTTGAAGATGATAGATTCGCACGTGGTTCCTTTGCAGTTGCTCAGGCAATGGGTGAAAGCCGCGATATGACGATCGTCGGTGGTGGCGATACGACTGGCTACGTTGAGAAAGTCCTTAAGACTAACGGCGAGCTTACCTTTAATTTGATTTCTACTGGTGGTGGCGCAAGCCTAGAGCTTCTTTCTGGTAAGAAGTTGCCTGGCTTGGAAGTTTTGCAGGATAAATAATTGCAATGAAGCAGTGGGGCGGTGATCAGAATTATCGACCAGAGAAAAAGTCTTCTGACGTAAAGAAGGCTAATCGTTCTGCTGCCAAAGAAACGCCCGAAACGAAGAACAAGACCGAGCGCGATTATCGCGTTGGCAAGACGATTGCCGGCGCGACGAATAACGCTCGTAAGCGTAATTTGGAACATATTGCAGCGCGTAAGAAACAGCAACGCAAGAATGCGTTGATTATACTTAGTGTGCTGATTATTGTCGTGTCGGTTGGGATTGTTGTTGCAAATTATATTTCGCAAAAGCAATCTGAACGTGAAGCGGAGCTTGCTAAAGAAAACCCAGTAGAGCCAACGGTAGCAATTGTTGACGAGAACGTCGGTAATAATATCTCTTCTCGCACGAAGGTCTTCGTGGCGCGTCTAGAGGCCGATGCTAAGGAAAAGAATCTTAAGGTGGATCATGTTGTGCTGCCTTTTCAGAAGGCACGCGAAATACTGGTGTATTTTGACGGTAGAAAAGAGTATTATAAGATGACGTCCGAGCGGGGTAGTGCAGTCCAGATCGAAGACGCCGAACGTATGATGCGCTATTTGGACGGCAAAGGACTGATGCCAGAATATGTCGATTTGCGCGTAGAGGGCAAGGCCTATTATAAATAGGCGCTGATTTCGTGCGCTTCTACTTCAGTCCCCTAATGTTCGGTTTTTGTTCTGTTCGTAAAAATTGGTGCAAGTTGAGGGTGGGGCAGCAAAATCCATATTTTGCAACATAATTATAAAAAAGTCAAATGGGCAGGGGAGTGACGGAAAAATTTGGACAGACCGTGAAAAGTCTGTGGAAAACTAGATTTCACGCGGGCTAGGATTTGGCGAAACGGCAGCTAATTATGTTATAATATATGAATTTACAGGGGTGGCGCCTATATATCTGCATGTAGATTGTCAAATCTTAGCCCCTCAGGACCACTTCTGGATACTCCCCCGGATAAAAATTCCCGGGGGAGCGCCTAATTTACGGTATTTATTACGATCGAAAGAAACAGATGGTGGAAGGCTATTTAAAAGGAATTTATACCTGTTAGCAGGTCAGCCACTGCGTATGCCCGACGATTGTATATATGTCCGGTTTTACATATAGTATAGTCGTAAAATATACATTGTGCGACATTGGATATTAAGGCAAAAGTCGAGTATACACTCGTCCCGTTTATGCTTAGTTTTTGCTGCCCGGCTGGCTTTTGGCCCTATTTGCCGTCTATTTCGCGTTCTAATGTGCTTCTGCTTATATTTCTATATATACACACGTTCTGTGCCGTTCTGTGCGTCCTGTGCGATCCTGCGGCTTCGGCTAATATGGCTTCCCCAGGTATTTTTCGGATTTACAGGGGTGGATGGGGCTATATGCTACTTCTTTAACAGGGGTAGAATAGGGTATTAACAGGGGTAGACAGGGGTAGAATAGGGGAGCGAGCGCTAAAAATCGGGCTGGAGAGAGTTTTGACTTCCCCATGACTTCCCTGTTCGGTTTTTGTTCTTAAGCATTATGGAAATATTTATGATAAAATTAATTTAATATTGTGGAGGTAAAATGAGCGCTAGAACAGCGGATGTTTCTGGCGGTGGGCCCAAAACGGCTAAGAAGCCGCGGATTGCATATTTTGATGTGTTGCGCGCGTTTTTGCCGATTGCGATTGTCGCGATTCATGTGTTCCGGGTCGATTCGGCTTGGAGTGCGGATAGCCCTCGGCTAGTAGTGACGACGGTTATTAATGCATTGCTGCGTTTTGCTGTGCCAATTTTTATAATGATATCTGGCGCATTGTTCTTGGATCCTAAAAAGAATTTTTCTTTTAAGAAGCATTTCAAAAAGAATGTCTTGAAGTTGCTGATATGTTATTTTGCCTGGACGATTGTGTACGCGCTATTGGATCTGCATTGGCGCGGATGGAACGTAGGCAACTCGGATATCCTTAGGATTTTTGTAAGCTCGTTGTTTGGCGATGGCAGATATCATCTATGGTTCATCATGATGATTATCGCAATGTATCTTTTGGTGCCGATTCTACGCAAAATAACAGAGGACAGGGCACTAATGAAGTATTTCCTGGTGATTGGTTTTGTCTTTTGTTTTGCCCTGCCGACGCTTGCAGAATATGCGGATATCATATTAAGGACGACTGGCGCTTCTAATTTCCCTATTGCTGCCGGTTTATTAATCGGCGCAAAAGAACTGTTTAGGGATTTTTCGAATTGGCTAGGGCTTCGTTACGTAGTTTATTTCGTAGGCGGTTATTATTTCGCGACTGAGGATTTCTCCTTTAGGCGTCGCCTATCGTTATACATTTTGGGCGGTCTTGGGACATTGAACTATGTCTTAATATCGCTTTTGCATGGGCGCATTGATGAGACTGCGTTTGATTCTGGGGTTAGCCTGATGGGGGTCGGCGTTGCGGTCTATAGCATTGCGGTGTTTGTGGCGGTCAGATATTCGTTACGAAAGATGAAACATGTACCAACGCTGATAAGCTTGATGGCGAAGTGCAGCTTTGGAATTTATCTAATACATGCAGTATTTGTAGATTTGTATAGTAAGATAATTCCACAAGAAAATGTGCCAGTATGGGGAATGGGTGTAGCGACGATAGCGGTTTATGTGCTTAGCTTTGTTGCAGTGTGGGTATTGAGTAAGATTCCGCTGCTAAAGAAGGTGATATAATAGGTATTAGCTTTATGAAGAAAAAGTGGATTAATGTCTTAATCATTCTAGTGATCACAGTGGTATTTTTGTGGTGGTCGCTAAAAGACAACTTCAGCGAAGTGATGAATACGCTTCTTTCTTCGAATATCGGCTGGATTATCGTTTCCCTGTTAGTTTTCTGCGTTTATATGCTCTTTGATACGCTATCGACCTATGGCATTATCAAGATTTATAAGAAAGACGTTACCTTTAAATTTGCGCTTTATCTAGGCATTATTAATAAGTTCTTCTGTGGCATTACGCCGTTGTCTAGTGGTGGCCAGCCGATGCAGATTTATGAGCTTCGCAAGAAGGGTGTACCAGTTTCAACGGGTGCAAACATCGAAGTTCAGGCTTATATGATGTTTCAGATTGCCTTGATGATTACGGCGATTATTAGCGTGATTTTTGACCAGATTTTTCACTTTTTCCAGTTTATCCCATGGCTTCAGAGCATGATGGTTGCTGGTTTCGTCATCAACTTGGCGATTCTTTTGGTCCTGTTATTCGTTAGCTTCTCGAAGAATTTCAATCGCGTAGTAGCACGCGGTATTATTAACGCGCTCGCAAAGGTTGGCCTCGTTCACGATAAGGAAGCTCGCATTCAGAGATGGGAAGCAGCCTGCAAGAATTACTACGAGAACGGTCGTGAGCTTCTTCGTAATAAGAAGGTATTCGCAAAGGGCGTGTTCTATCAGTGCATGGCGCTCCTTACTTACTATATGCTTCCGATCTTTATTGCATTCGCAATTGGTTGTGCTGACAACCTCGACGTCATTAATGTCTTTACGGCTAGCTCATTCGTCTACGTAATGGGCTGCTATGTGCCTATTCCTGGCGCTTCTGGCGGCATGGAAGCGGGCTTTATGGGCTTCTTTGGCAACTTCGTCGACGGTCCAGCTTTGAACGTATTTGTGCTCGTCTGGCGCGGTATTACTTACTATTTGCCGATGATTGCTGGCGCAATCGCCTTCAATATTTATAACGGCCGTGGTGCAATTGCAGAGGCAGAAAAACTTGCCGCCACTGCTGACGACAAGCCTAAGGCTAAAGCTAAAACCAAGAAGAAATAATTAGAGAATTTCTTCGCAAATGATATTATCGCAGTGCTTGAGCGCTTCTTGGCTCTGAGCGATTTTTGAGACAGTCCAGCCGAGAACTGGAGTACCCTGCGCGCGAGCTTTTTCGACGTTCTTATTTGGAAGGGCACGGATATCATATGAGATGAAATCTGGCTTATTGATAGGGGAGAACCAGAGGTTTTTGAGTGCCGGTTTCATAATAGAGGAGACGTCTTTACAGTTCTTGAAGTCGCTAGAAAGCTGGCCGCGCGGAATTTCTGGCGCGTGCTTTTTGAGCCAACGCAAGGCAAGTGGACTGAAGCTCTGGAGAGCATACTTCCCTTTATAGTTTTTGAGTGCTTCTACAACTGCAGCTTCTAGCTTCCCCGCTGGCTGATCATACTTTAATTCAATAAGGAGTGGAACTTTACCATTGATTACCGGGAGAACCTCAGACAATAGCGGGACGCGCTCGCGTGTATGCTTGAGGTACATTTCGCGAATCTCGGTGAAGGTGCATTTTGCAATCTCTTTGTCGATACCGCACATGCGTTTGAGGTTATCGTCGTGGAATACGACTACTTCCCCGGTCTTAATCATGTGAACATCTAGCTCGATAGGAAAACGGCCTTCTACGGCCTTCTGGAAGGCTGTGAGAGAGTTTTCTGGAACCTTGTCGCTATGCAAACCGCGGTGAGCGATTGGCGAATGTAGTAGGAAATCGATTTTTGACATTTTACCTCTGTACCGGGCGATTGCCGCGGTCGTTTGCGTTACTGTGTTTGTGATAGCTGATTTTGCGGCCTTTTTTCTGAATAGTATGGACGTTAGCTTGGCCGTTCTTTGCGCTAGTAATTACCTGGCGACCTTCTTCATCGTCTTCGCCGCGAGTGGAGTGAGGGATTTCTTGGGTTACCTCTTCCTCTTCGACTACCTCAGTCTTTTTGATGTTTGGGCTAGATTGCTGAGCAGCGATGAGGGCGCTAAGATCCTTGAGACCAGGGCCGGTCTTTTCGCCTTGAGCTTGAGATGGAGAGATCTTCTGTTTGCGGAACTCGGCCTGTGGTGTAAACTGGAAAACTGGTTTTTCGTGCTTGACGATAGTCGGCTGTTCGGAGCCGCGTTCGCCGGCTTCACGGCCAGAGTCGGAGAGATTCTTTTTCCACTTCTCTGCTGCTTCGATGGCTTCTTTAATTTCTTTTTCTACCTCTGCGCGTGGGCGAGAATAGGTCATACGAGAGTTGCGGACGATCTGCGGCGTGAGGTCGTTAGGTGGTTTTGGAATACTGAGAGTAGTTGCCGAGAAGGCTGGAGTCTTTTCGCCATTAATAATCATCGAGAGAACGAAGTGGCGGTTATTGAGGTTGAGAAGGTCCTGCGCCTCAAAGACTGGCTCAAATTGTTTGGAAAGAATTGGTGCGTCATCTGCGGAAACGCGGAAGCTAATAGTAGTACCGACGTTGCCAAAGACTGCGTCGCGGACGGATTCAGTCATCTGGCTAGTGTACTGGTTTGCAACGGTGAGGTTGAGACCGTATTTGCGAGCTTCAGAGAGAATGACTGCGAAGGAATCGGTTGCGAAGTTCTGAAACTCATCTACGTAGAGATAGAATGGGCGGCGATCTTCGACGTTTGCAATATCGGAACGGCTCATTGCAGCGAGCTGTACCTTAGTGACAAGGAAAGCACCGAGAATAGCGGCGTTATCTTCGCCGATAAGACCCTTAGAAAGGTTGACGACGAGAATTTTGCCTTCGTCCATAATCTTGCGCACATCAAAGCTAGACTTTGGCTGACCGATAATGTTACGAATAATTGGGTTAGCAGTAAAGGCACCAACCTTGTTCAGAATAGGTGCGACAGATTCGGTGACCTGCTTATCGCCCCAGGAGCCGAACTCCTGTTTCCAGAACTGAAGAACGGTAACATCCTGACAGTAATTAAGAGTTTCTTTGCGGAATTCCTTATCGGTAAGCATGCGAGAAATATCAAGCATGGTAGTGTTTGGACGATCAAGGAGTGCGAGCAAAGTGTAGCGAAGAATGTGCTCGAGACGAGGACCCCAAGATTCACCAAACATACGTTTAAGAACGCCGATGACCTCAGAAGAAATGTTTGGCTTGCGAGCCGGGTCGTAAACTTCGAGTGGGTTGAAGGCCATTGGATACTGAGTGTCGGCTGGGTTGAAGTAGACGACATCTTTAATACGATTTTCCGGGATGAACTTAAGGTTATCCATAGCGAGATCGCCGTGTGGATCGATAATACAATAACCCTGATTGTGATAGATATCGCTAAGTGCGAAGAGGGTCAAAAGACCAGACTTACCAGAACCGGTCTGACCGATAATATAGACGTGACGAGAACGGTCGCGGCGATACATACCGAACTGGTGCTTGATGCCGCGGAAGTCGGTAAGACCGAAAGCGGAAATGTTTTCATCAAAGCTTGGGTTGCCGGTTAGCATTGGAAGCTTGGCTGGTGGCTCCGCGGTCTTACTAGATGCCCAAACAATATTTGGTGTTTCTACGTTGGTATGTGGAAGGTGATAGACGCTAGCAAGCTCGGAGATATTAAGAATGAAGCCATGATCAGTGAATTGACGTTGTTTATAGGCGTTAAGCGCGGTCTTATCGAAAGTAGCGCCGACCATCTTGAAGCCGTTCAAGTTGGTAGAGTTAAACTGCTTGAAAGTACCGACGAGCGCCTGCATATTAAGCTTAGCGCTAACTTCGTTTTCGCCGACATAGGCGAGACGAATCTTAACTTCATAGCCAAGCTTAGTTGCTTTTTCTTCTGCCTTTGCGATTTGAGTCTTAGCACGGTCAGAAAGCTCGACTTTTACTTCGGAGCCAGTGCCGCCCTCTGGTGGACGCCATAGCGCTGCAAACAACTGTGCGAACCAAGCAAAATCGATACTGCCGAAGCTAAAGGTTTTGCCGGCTTTGATTTTTTGGATCCATTTGTCAGTCTTAGTGTGCCAATCGTCAGCGACTGGACGAGTAAGGATTTGAATCCAGAGCTCTTCCCCACCGTTTGGATTGAGCTTTGCGAGCGTACCGGTAATACCTGCGAGAGGGTCAACCTCGAAAGAATCGAAGGTTTTAATTGGCAATGCATCGTCGTAGATAAGGGAGATTTCGGAGCTGTAGGCGACTGGATATTTGTCGCGGCGATCTGCGTAATCCTCTTTCATGCGGTAAATCTGGACGCTAGGATACTGAGAATAAATCTGACCTTCTACAAAGCTCTGAAGAACTTTTGGTACCCAGACGAAGAAGCGGATTTGGTTACCAGTAGAAGCGATTTCGAAAGAAAGATGCTCCTGAACGCCGCCAGAATGTTTGAGCTCGTTTGCGTCGCGCAAAATGCCATGGAGTGAGGCAAAAAGCTGCTCAGCGCTAAGCTCTTTTTTGTCGTTATCCTTTGGAATTTCGAGCATCAAAAGGACGGAATCGACATTCAAAACTTTGAGGCGATTGAGCTTTTTGTAGTTACGATAAGTAAGAAAGCCGAGAATGGCGACAATAGTGATCCAGACAATCGGCGTGGCAAGAAAATGAATAATGAACTCCATGCCATTATTTTAGCATAAACACAAAAGAAAAACACTAGTTTTATCTCTATAATGCGGCTTATTTTTGCGGTATAATTAGGGTAGATGAAACGTAAGATTCTTTTTACTTCCCATACGGCGAATTTTCATAAATTTAACCGCCCATTGATGCGCATGCTGCGCGGTACTTTGGAGGCGCCATATGACGATTTGAATATTGGTGGCTGGCAGGTTGATTATGCCTGTATGTGCGAAGAAGAAGTCCATGATGCGGATAAGGTTTTTAAGGTAGATTTTGCGCGTAATCCGCTCGGTTTTACTAAGCACGTAAAAGCCTATCGTCAGCTGAAAAAGATCATTGCTGAGGGCAATTATGAAGCAATCCATACACATACGCCAGTTGGCTCAATTGTGACACGCTGGGCGGCAAAAGCGGCACATAAAAAAGGCGTAAAAGTGATTTATACTTGTCACGGTTTTCATTTTTATGATGGCGCGCCAAAAATGAATTGGCGCTTGTATTATCCGCTCGAAAAGAAGTTTGCCAAAGATACGGATTTGTTAATTACGATTAATCGCGAAGATTATAATCGTGCGAAAAAAGACTTCTCTTGCCCAGTAAAAATGATAGACGGCGCTGGCGTTGATACAGAAAAATTCAAGAAGACTACTAAGGCTGAGCAGAAGGCGGCGCGTAAGAAATATGGCCTTGCCGACGATGATTTTGTGATGGTTTATTTGGCAGAATATACGGCCAATAAAAACCACGAAATGTTGGTTCGTGCGGCTGCGCCAATTATGCGCGAGAATTCAAAAGTAAAACTACTATTCTTGGGCGAAGGTCCAATGATGGATGCTACACGTGAGCTCGCAAAGGAACTTGGTGTAGAAAAGCAAGTTTTGATGCCTGGTTATATTCGCGACAATTATATGGCGCTCGTTCAGAGCTGTAATCTCTGTGTTTCAGCAAGCAAACGTGAGGGCCTTGGTCTTGGCGTTTTGGAGGCAATTTATTGTGGTCTACCTGCACTCTTGGCGGATAATCGTGGTCACCGTGACATCGTTGACGATAAGAAAAAGTATTTGTTTGCGCTTGATGACGTTGACGCGTTAACGAAGAAAATGCGCGACGCGATTGCGGAGCCAGCTAAGTACCATTTGGACTTTCCGGAGCGTTACAGTATGCATAATTCCCTTTCGGAAATGCGCGAGATTTATAAGGAGATTTTGGGATGAAGAAAATACTACACGTAATTGGCGGTATGGACCGCGGTGGTGCCGAGTCGTACATCATGAACACGCTCCGCAATATTGATCGCAAAAAATATCAGTTTGGCATTCTTACTTTTATGGCGCCGCGCGAAGGTGAAAAGTACTTCTACGAAGACGAATTAAAGGAAATGGGCGTTGAAATTATTCGCGTGAAGGATAATCGTTTCCGCCATCCAAATAAGTTTATTGAAGATGTTCGCAAAGTATTAGTTGACGGTAAGTATGATGCTATTCATAGTCACATAGATTTCATGTCGGCACTTACTTTGACGGCTGCGCGTAAGGCTGAAATTAAGCAGCGCATCTCGCATTCGCACAATACGAATAACTCGAAGTTTAGCTCGAAAAAGATGCGTGCGATTGCGATGGTTTTGCGTCGCAAATTGAATCGCGAAGTAACCGATCGCCTTGCTTGCGGTGAGGACGCTGGTAAGTTCCTATATGGCGATAAGAGAGATTTTACGGTTATTCATAATGGCATCGATTTACAGAAATTCCGCTACAACTCGAATACTCGCAATATGATGCGCGCGAAGCTTGATATTCCGGAAGATGCGGTCGTCTTACTAAACGTTGGTCGCTTTGAAGAGCAGAAAAATCAAGAACATTTGATTGATATTTTTGGCGACTATGTTCGTAAGAATAAAACTGCTCGTCTCGTAATTATTGGTGAAGGTTCTCTTCGCAAGAATCTTGAGGATAAGATTGCGTCCGAACGTCTTGGTAGCTCTGTAAAACTTTTGCCGGCACAGGACAATATGGAACGTTTCTACTCGATGGCGGATATCTTTGTCTTGCCTTCCCTGTTCGAAGGTGTACCGACGGTCGGCATCGAGGCGCAAGCGAGCGGCATGAAGTGCTTGTTTAGTGATATGGTACCGAAAGAAACCAAGCTGCTTGATTCAGTAGAGTTCTTGCCGCTAGACGAGAACTGGACGGCGCATATTGTCCCAGTAGATAAACGTGGCGAGGCGGTCAAAGTGCCAGCAGTTCAGGAATATGACATTAAAAATACCGTCAAAGCACTAGAAAAAGTTTACGACAAATAAAAAATCCCCCGTTTATGCGGGGGATTTTTGATGAGAATGGTTATTTCTCGTAGATCATAGTAAAGCCGTCGGAATCGAGAATGAGCTGTTTGCCATCGATTTTGTATTCGATAGTGTCGCCATCGGCGGTCATAGTCTTTTTGTCTTTATCGTAGGTGAATTCTTTTTCTTCTTCGCCGTACTTCATGACGCCTTTGCCGTCGCCCTTGAATTCAATGGTATATTCACCCATGCCGATACTCTTGAGGACTTCCATGGAGACTTCCTTATCGCCTTCCTTAGCGCCAGCGATGCTCCACTTACCCTCAATGCTAGTACCGCCACTAACTGCAACAATGACGACAACGATGATTGCGATGACTGCAACTACGCCACCAATGATGCCGGCAATGAGGCCAGTATTCTTTTTAGCTGCTTGTTCTTCAGACATTACTATTCTCCTTTATTAATGCTTAAAATTAGTATAACAAAAAAAGCAGCCATCTTTCAGGCTGCTTTCGGTTTGCTAGATTAAGCAAGTTTGTAGTGATCTTTGCCGACGCGAGTGTAAAGATCTTTGTTCTGGAGGTTAAGAAGAACGGTAGTTTCCTTGACTTTGCGCTCTTTGAGAACCTGCTTGACGATTTCTTTGCGGCTGAGGCCTTCGTCGCCAGCTTTCTTGAGGATCTTAGAGATGATATCTGCGACAGTACCCTTGCTGTAGCCCCACTTATCGAGAGCGTAGATACCGCGGCCGATAAGGACGAAGCGAGAATCTTTGATGAGCTCGTTGTGAATTGCCTGAACGGTCACGTCCTTGCGCTTGAAATCAGAAGAGCTGATTGCCTTTGCGATATCGTTGAAGTGCATAGGCTCTTTGCGCTTTTCGAGAACGACAAAGATTTTATCGCGAATATTCTTTGGGTTGACGGTTGGCCACTTTGCGAGACCCCACTGACCGTTGAGGGTGGAAAGAAGCTTGCTAACATGAGCGATAGCCTCAATGTGGCTTGGATGCTCATAGTTAAGCTTTTCATCGAGCTCGTCGATAGTCATTGGAGCTTTGTTGGCCTTGATGATACTGACGATTTCGTCGGTCTTGGTGCGAATTTCTTTTTCGCTACCGTATTCGGCGATGCCGATTGCGGTGTGATACTTATCGTTCTCTGCAACGATGCTGAGAGCTGGAGAGATTTCGCCAAGGAAACTAAACTGTGCTTTTTGGGTAGCGTTTGGCGCTTTGCCAAGAATTTTGCTTGCGAGGTCGTTAACGCGGGCTACACGACCCATTTCGGTAAGGTTGCGGACGATTAGCTTTTCGGCAGCTGCTAGATCGTTGATTTTACCTTCTTCTGCGGCGATTCTAAGACGGATAAGAATAGCCTTTTCGAGTTGGCGAACGCGTTCACGAGTAATTGATAACATTTCACCGATTTGTTCAAGTGTTTCTTTGTGACCATTAAGCCCAAAGCGACGCGAGATGATCTCTCTTTCGCGCTCTTGCTCAATGATGTTTAGACTATTCGTGATTGCCTTGGCAATCGTTTCCGCATTATTCATGATGCTGCCGTTTTTCCTTACCTTTCCGTCTATTTTATATTATAATATGACACCAAAATTTTGATGTTTCTTATCTTATTATTTTAAATTTTAACACTATTTTTTGGTGTTGTCAACAAGCAAATTATCTTCACTTAATATTTATTATATCAGAATTTTGACGTGTGGTGAAAAAAACTTTAAAAAACTTTTAAACACTAACGAATTGTTATCTAGTAAAAACGCTTATGCTTTATGCATATTTCGCATAAAAACGCAAAAAAATAGCCCCATTTTTCTTCGAAATGGGGCTACGTTTTATTTCTTTTTTGTCACGGTTTTGCGCGTGCGTTTAGATGGGCGGCGCGTGGTTTTCTTTGGCTTGTTAGCAAGATATTCTTCGGCCTGCTCTTTTGTGACAGTCTTCGGATCAACGTCCTTAGGAATACGAGCAAAGTTACGGCGACCTGGACCTTTTACGTATGGGCCGTAAGCGCCGTTAATGATCTGAATTTCGCCCCAATCGGCGATGAAGGAATCGCGCTTAGCTTCATAAAGAGGTTCGGCGTCTTCGAGTGTAATAGTATATGGATCGAAGTCTTTGAGCGGAATATTATATTTTCCCGCCTTAAGATATGGGCCAAATGGGCCGGCAGCGGCAATAATTTCGGTGCCGTCAGTGGTTTTACCGAGCGTACGCGGCAAAACTGGCAACGCGAGCTGCTTAATAGCCTGTTCGAGTGTGACGGTCTTAACTGATTTGCGTTTTGGTAGTGGCGCAAAGCGTGGCTTTTCGCCGGTTTCTTTTTCGTTTTCGCCGAGCTGAATAAAGCCGCCATTCTTGCCGACCTTAGCGTAGATTGCTTTGCCGGTTTCTGGGTCGTGGCCGAGGAGGCGGGCGTTATTGTAGCGCTCGATACCCTCGCTGGCGAGAACTTCGTCATTGAATGGGCCATAGAAATCACGAAGCATTTTGACGCGATCGAGTTTAGCCTCGGCAATTAAGTCGAGATCTTTTTCGATCATAGCGGTAAACTTATAATCAACAATATTCTTGAAGTGGTCGACTAGGAAGCCGGCGATGAGCTCGCCGATAGGGGTTGGCATGAGCTTGCCCTTATTGGCGCCGAATTTTTCTTTAACATTCTCTTCGGTGATTTCGCCATTTTCGAGCTTGAACTGAGTTATCTCGCGCTCTTCGCCTTCGCTTTCGCCCTTTTCGACGTAGCCGCGAGCCTGAATGGCGGTCATGATGGTTGCGTAAGTCGATGGGCGACCAATGCCGAGTTCCTCAAGTTTCTTAACGAGAGAGCCTTCAGTGTAGCGTGCTGGTGGCTTAGCATAGTTTTGTTTTGCAATAATGCAAGCCGCCGTGAGCTTATCTCCGACGGTGAGTTTTGGCAATTCGGTATCTTTGAAACGGCCATAAACCTTAAGGAAGCCTTCAAAAGTAATAACTTCGCCCTTCCCCTCGAAGAAGTATTCGGTAGGAGTAGAAATATTAACGGTAGTTTTCTCAAGCTTAGCGTCCGCCATCTGAGTAGCAAGAGCACGAGCGCGAATCAAAGCATAAAGACGTTTCTCGTAATCGTTCTTACCGGCAACCTCCACCTCGATATGGGTCGGACGGATAGCTTCGTGAGCTTCCTGAGCGCTGGCGTCTTTAGTCTTAAAATTGCGGACTTTGACATATTCTTTGCCATAATTCTCTTCGACGTAGCTAGAGATGCTGGCGATAGCTTGCTTAGAAAGGTTTAGGCTATCGGTACGATGGTAAGTAATGTGGCCAGCCTGATAGAGCGCCTGGGCGGCCTGCATAGTGGTCTTGGTGCTATAGCCGAGCTTAGAGTTGGCTTCAATTTGCATAGACGCAGTCGTAAATGGCGCAGATGGTTTGCGCTCGCCTGGAGTGGTCTCGACAGCCGAGACGGTATATTCTGCGCCGATGAGTTTGCGCAAAAAATCATGAACTTCGTCTTCGTTTTCGAAATCATGGTCGAGAGTGGTTGGAAAACCGAAATCGCCAGATACCTTATAAGTATATTTGCTAGCGAATTTATCGATAGCCTGCTCACGCTCAACGATAAGGCGAAGAGCTGGGCTCTGGACGCGACCAGCGGAAACTGCACCTGGGACTTTTTTACGGACGACGCCGGAAAGATCAAAACCTACGAGCATATCGAGGGTTTGGCGAGCCTGCTGGCTAGCGACCATGTCCATATCGACAGTGCGTGGCGCTTTGATAGCGGCTTCTAGGGCTGGTTTAGTAATCTCATGGAAAGTAATGCGCTTGGTATCCTTAGGGAGTTTTAAAACTTCGCAAAGATGCCAAGAAATAGCTTCTCCCTCGCGGTCTTCATCCGTTGCGAGCCAGATTGTCTCAGCTTCTTTGGCGGCTTTCTTAAGATCAGCAATAATACTCTTGTGGCCTGGATCTACTTCGTAAGTAACGTCAAAAGTATTTTTGTCGACCTTAGTGTCTTTACGGATATGCCCAACGGAAGCGAGCACGGTAAAATCTGCACCGAGGTATTTCTCGATGGTGTGCGCTTTAGCTGGAGACTCTACTATTACTAAATTTTTGCTCATACTGTTATATATTATCACACGTTTTTAACACGGTTTTACGAGCTCTGTCAATAAATGATAAAATATAAATAGATGAAAACCGCCAATAAACAGCCTTTGATTTCGGTTATTGTACCGATTTATAAAGTTGAAAAGTATCTCTCTGAATGTGTCGAAAGCCTTTTGGCGCAGAGCTATAAAAATCTTGAGATTATTCTTGTTGATGATGGTTCTCCGGATGACTGCCCGGCGCTCTGTGATGAGTACGCGAAGAAAGACAAAAGGATTAAGGTCGTGCATAAAAAGAACGGCGGCCTTTCTGATGCTAGGAATGCTGGTATAGAAATTGCGACTGGCGAATATATTTGTTTTGTTGATAGTGATGACTATGTCGCTAAGGATTACATCAAGAAGCTATACGGTGCTTTATATAATAATGGTGCCGACATGGCGGTTTGTGGATATGAATACGTTTTAGACGATGGGTCTAAAGAAACTGACGAGAAACCTAAGGCGGAGTTGTTGACTGAGGACGAATATTGGTCAAAAGTTTACGACGGCATGTTTACGACCTTCGTGGTGGCTTGGAATAAGCTTTGCAAGGCGGATATTTTCAAGACAATTAGATATACGAAAGGCAAAATCAACGAAGATCAGATCATCCTTCATGATATTTTGCGCCAGTGTCAAAAGATTGCCGTAATCGAGGACTTACTATATTTCTATCGCAAACGCGAGGACTCGATTATGGGCAAAGAGAGAAAAAAGAAGATATTGAGCGACGATGCATTTGAAGGATTATTGGGTCGCGCAGAGTACTTCTTGGATGTTAAGAAGTATGAGCTATGTGCCACTCAGATTTATGCTCTGCTCGGTGAAGTAGTGAGCGGAAAACAGGCGCGTAAGTTCTCGAAACGCATGGCGAAAATAGTTAAAAACATTCCAAAGCAATATAAGCCAAAAGACTTAGATTTGAAGATATCCGTATTGCGCTTCGCTCCTCACGCGTATAGCTTAAAGAAGTTACGCTAGAGGTTATATAGTATAATAATAGGTATGCGAAAAAAGAAACAAGAGAAGAATCAGGAGCCTGCACAGCTTTCTACGAGAGTAGTGTCGGGGCTTTTTTGGAAATTCGGTGAGCGCGTGCTTGCACAGGTAATTTCTTTTGTTGTCTCGCTTGTTTTGGCAAGGATGATCTTGCCGGAAGAATATGGCGTCGTTGCGCTCGTTACGATATTCATTACATTTGCTGACGTGTTAGCGACGAGTGGTTTTAGCTCCGCGTTGATTCAGAAAAAAGATGCCGATGAGCTAGATTTCTCTAGTGTGTTCTATTGTAGCTTGGGCATATCTATTGTTACTTATATTATTCTCTTCTTTGTGGCTCCATTGATTGCAAGCTTCTACAATATGCCGATGATTACGCTAATTATTCGCGTATTCTCACTTAGAATTCCATTGGCAGCATTCAACTCGGTGCAGCACGCTTATGTGTCGCGTCATATGATTTTCAAGAAGTTCTTCTTCTCAACCTTGTTCGGCACGCTTGTTTCGGCTGCGATTGGCATCTTCTTAGCAGTTAAAGGCTTCGGTGTTTGGGCGCTTGTAGCTCAGTATATGTCTAATTCATTAATTGATAGCATCGTGTTGCTATTTACGGTTAAATGGCGTCCGCGTCTAATGTTCTCTTGGAAGCGCGCAAAAGGCCTTTTGCAGTATGGCTGGAAGATTCTCTTTGCGGAGTTTAGTGGCACTTTCTTCAATCAGCTAAAAGGTTTGATTATTGGTAAGGTATATACTTCGGCTGACCTCGCCTTCTTTAATAGAGGCAATAACTTGGTTGGTATTGCAACGGAAAATATTAGAACGAGTACAATGTCAGTACTCTTCCCAGCGATGTCGAATATTGAGGATGATAAAGAAAGAATAAAAAGTGTTACGCGCAGAAGTATTAGCGTAATGGCTTATGTGATCTTTCCATTGGCGCTCGGCTTATTCTTAGTTGCAGAACCACTTATTGTAGTGCTTTTGACGGATACGTGGTTGCCGACTGTTTTCTTCTTGCGTATCGCAGCAGTAGTGGCGGTGATTGAGATGATTGGTCACGTCTCCCTCCAGTGCCTAAAGGCAATTGGTCGTTCTGATTTGATTTTGCGTAATGAAATTATTAACAAACCGCCATATATTGCTGTGCTAATTATTGGCATTAATACGTCTGTAGAATTGATGTGCGTGCTTCTTCTTTTAACTTCTCTATTCGGTACTTTTATCAACGTTCATGCATGTAAGAAATGCATTAAGTATCGTTGGACGGAGATCGCAAAAGACCTTTTGAGCCCATTGTTGCCGTGTCTAGCTATGACTGCAATTGTGCTGCTTATTAATATTTTGCCAATCGGCGTGCTCATTAAGCTAATTGCTGAGGTTGCGCTTGGCGGTATTGCATATGTCCTAACTTCAATCGTAACTAAGAACGATTCGTTTATCTATCTTAAAGATATTATGAAGAGGTTAATTAAAAAGAAATGAAAAAGGTCGCATTAGTTTTGCCAGAACAAGGATTGCCGGTGCCGGCAGTGTTGGGTGGTGCGATCGAGACATTGGTTGAGCTTTTGGCGGACATTAACGAAAAAGAAAAGAAGCTCGATTTGACTATTTATAGCCGCTATAACGCTGATGCTGAAAAGAAGTCGAAGAATTATAAACACTCAAAGTTTGTGTACATAAAAGACGCGAAAGGCATCGATAAGTTGCGTTACTCTTTGGGCTATAGGCTAAATAAAGCTAATTATTTAGGCAATTATTACAGTCGCGTTTTTGAAGATTGCAAGAAAAATGATTTCGATTACATTGTTGCTGAGGGCGGCCACTACCCTGCTTTCAAGAAGTTCTCGAAAGAATTCGGTAAGAAAAAGGTGGCGCTTCATATTCATCATCACTGCAAAGACAGCGATGCGATAACCGGTATTTTTGGCGCAACAATTTCGGTCAGTAATTTTATTAATAATGCTTGGGTTGAAAGCAAAAAAGACTATTCTGCAGATAATGATCAAAAGAACTATGCATTAATTAATGCCGTCGATGAGGAGAAGTTCATAAAGTCGGTGAGCGCGAAAGAAAAAAGCGAATTGCGCAAAAAACTCGGTTTTAGCGACGACGACATCGTAGTTGCATATATTGGCAGGATTCTTGAAGTTAAGGGCGTAAAAGAGCTCGTAGAGGCTGTAGTGGGCCTAAATGACCCACATATTAAGGTCTTAGTCATTGGCAGCGCTGGTTTTGCGGACAATCCAAAAGAAAACTATGCAGACGACGTGATCACTATGATTGAAAAGAATAATTGCGGTACGCATCTTGGCTATGTTGATAATAAAGAAGTCTATAAGTATGCGAAGATTGCTGATATTCGCTGTTTGCCATCGAAGTGGGAGGAGGCGGGTAGTTTGGCGCTTGTAGAATCACTGCATTGTGGCGTTCCTTTGATCGTGACGCGTTCTGGTGGTATGCCAGAGGTTGTCGAGGGCGCAGGCGCTATTGTTGTTGATAAAGATGAGCGTTTAGTAGATGAGCTAGCTAAGGCAATTAAGAAGCTTGCAGCCGATTTCACGCTAAGGCAGAAAATGGTCAAGGAAAATTTGGAACGTTCTAAGAAATTCCGTAAACTAGAATTTTATAATAATTTCGTAAAAATTATCGAAGGAGAGGCGAAATGAAAAAGCAGGAAGAATTAACGATTGTTACGGCCTTTTTCGATATTGGGCGCGGCGAAATGAATTATGATAACTGTGAGCCGAGATCGTTCGGGCGTTATCTGAGCTATTTTGAAGGATGGGCTCGTGTCCGCAACAATATGATCGTCTATGCGCAAAAAGGATTTGGCGATAAGATTCTTGAAGTACGCAAGAAGTTTGGCTTAGGCGATAAGACGAAAATTGTCGAAATTGACGATGTGTTTGCGATTGAATCTGAATTACTTGCACGTATGGAGAAGGTCGAGAAAGATAAGGGCTTTTTGAATTTTCGCTTCTTCTCTTCTGAAGTTTCTAATACTGCAAGGTATAACTATATTATGTTGATGAAATATTACTTCTTGAAGGATGCTTCCGAAAAATATGTAAAGGATGGCGACTTAGCTTGGATTGATTTAGGCTTCAACCATGGCGGCGATTGCTATTCGAAACCTGAAGAATTCGACTTTGAATTGAAGAGCAAATCTACAACCGATAAGGTTCAGCTATTCGCTTTGCCTGGCAAGGACATCGAAAAGATTAATCCGGTGCGCAGTTTGCAATATCAGTCCGAACATATCCATGGCGCGCCGATTGTCTGCCCTGCTGCTAAAAGCGCCGCATTATATAAAGAATGCATTGACGCTATGGATGCTTTGCTTAGGATTGGCTGTATTGACGACGATCAGCAGCTTCTCTTAATGGCAGTTCATAATAATCCTGATTTGTTTGAAGTAAAAACTTCTTTCTGGTTCATGCCGATTAAGGATTATCTTGGCGGCGACCATTTGTCGGTGAAGCCGGCATTCCAGAATAAGGCTAATGGCGGAAAACCAAAGGATACTGCCATTAATAAGTTGCGTCGCATGAAATGGCGTATGACTGGCGGTAAATACAAGAAGGAGGATTTCTTGGCGCGCCAGGAAAAGATCGCTAACGAAGAGTGGCCTGACGCTTCATAAAAATTTTTCCATCAAAAAGCCGCAGGTAAGGGTGGGCATCACCTGCGGCTATTTAACCCTTTAAACACACCTCTTATTGGTACCGGAAGACGGAAGCGCGACCCACCTCACACAAATGGGGTCCGCCGGTTTAAAGGGGTTGCTAGCCATAGAAACTTGCATTCTAAGTGGAGGTAATACTTTTCACTTCAAACTATATAGGAGAAATTTGAAGGCCGAATGGGTTTCTATAGCACGCAACAATTGTTAAAACGAATGTTTTAACAAAGTTATAGATTATTTAGGTGCAGTACTTAGCCTTTCGGCTAAAACTGTTATCATTGTAGCACTTATTTGCAAAATAGTCAATAGTTTTTGCACACTTTTTTGCAAAATCAATAGATTTTCGGCCTTTTTCTACCTCTGTTTATGCTTATTTTACAGAGGTGATTCCGCTTATTGTTATTTTTAAAAAAAGTGTTATAAAATGTGCTAAAAATTAGTATTCTGACACAAATTTGGCGATTTCGCCAAGAACGGAGGCGAGTTTTTCGTGCTCTTCTGGCGTGAATTTACTAAGGACAAAATCGACGTCACCAATGCGGGTGCGGAGCTCGTCGTTACCGGTGCCAAGGCGAAGGCGTGGGAAATCTTCGGTGCCGAGATGCTGGATGGTCGATTTGAGGCCGTTGTTGCCGCCTGCGCTGCCCCGCTCGCGGAAGCGGATCTGGCCGAATGGCAGATTAAAGTCATCACAGATAACTAAAATGTCCTGTGCGGAAAGCTTATAGAAGTCGCAGAGGCTGCGGATACACATACCCTGATCGTTATAAAAAGTCTGCGGTTTTACAAAGAGGATGTCGCCGTCCTTGGCAATTTCGGCTTTGAACTTTGGCTGCGACTGAAAAGTGAGATTGTGGACTTTGGCATAAAAATCCAAGGCTAGAAAGCCGAAGTTGTGGCGCGTGAAGTTGTATTTGGCGCCTGGATTGCCGAAGCCGATAATTAATTTCATAAGATATATTATAGCAAGAAAAAAACCGGAGCGAATGGGCTCCGGTTTTGCTCCGTAAAGAACTTTGGAGTTTATATAGCTGTTTTACAGTAATTGCGGTGGATGATTCCCGCACCGTCACGCTGACTCAGGTCGCCTTCGAACTTTAGAATAGCAACTTCTTGGTCGCCGGCTAGGCGTCTAATTACTCTTGCGAGCGAATTGCCGTACCAGCCATAAGGGTTGCGGATCTGAGTTGGGTCGCCACAGATGATAATTCTTGCTCTTTCAGAGATTCTTTCGATAGCGGTACGAATCTGAGATTCTTTCATGAATTCCGCCTCGTCGAGAAGGAAAATTACGTCAGAAAAACTATCACCGTTGAGCTGGCCGGCGGAAGTGAAATGAATTGAGCGCATTAAGCCTTCGGCTTTGATTTCGATATCGCGCGAGTTCATCTCTTCGCCACCTTTTTTCTTGTTCCTTTGAGCGGCCAAGAAAGCCTGAATGTTTTGACAATAGCCATCGAGATTATCTCTAAGCTTTTCCCAGCGGTTGCCAGGTACGGCTCCGAGCTTGTCGCCCATCATACGATCGGGTGGGCAGCACCAGATTTGGCTGTAGATAGCTCTATCACTTCTCTCTTCGGCTTCATCTCTTTCTTCGCCTCCAGACTCGGCATACTTTTGCTTTTTGCGACGTTTTGTGTAGTTGCCTTGGTAGACCTGTTCGAGTTTTTCTCGATTAGTAAAACTAGCACGTATGTCGGTTTGAGCAATAGCCGCTCCGAGCGAAATGAATGTCTTGCCGCAACCAGCTGCGCCATAGAAGATGACGCAAGTTAGCTTTCGGTCGAGGTCTGCATATGCTGCCTCGAATGCCATTGCCTGGCGTGCGTTGCGTGGGTAGATGTTCTTTGGAACTCTGCTGCAGTCGAAGTACTTCAGATGCTCGAGCTCGTTTGTCTGCGGGTTGAACATGCCAACATTACTATAATTGCTGGGCTTTGCTCCATCTCGGTAGACAAACTCGACGAACTCATTGGCCATAAGCGGATCCTGACTGAAGTTGTTCTCCCAATCTGCTGCGGTGATCGAATTGCGTTTTTCCCAACGCAAACTGTCGGCTGCTGATATCTCAACTTTGCGGTAGCCAGTGTAGATGTTCGGACTTAGGAAGTATGCGTCGACTCCCTTTGTCTTTGCGTCAGTAACTAGCGTAGGCTTGCTTGTGATAATCGTAGCATTCCAGTGCTTTGCGCACGCTATGGTGTGTGTGCTAGATGACGGTGAATCGCCATCATGGTTGCGCGGATCAAGGATAATCTTCTTTCCATCTTCATAACTATACTCGAAGTAGAGTTTCCCCTCCTCTCCTTTAATCTCCGAGCGGTCTGTAATATTCATGAGGAATCTTGCTAACTCGATAGCGACAAAAGCGCGATCATTGTCCTCGTCCTCCCAAATGCGTAATTTGCGATCATACACGTCGATTGGCACAATCAGACAATTACAAATGGGCGCGTTTTGGCTAATGTCGAGAATCTCCGGAAAGTTTAATGCTGCATCCAGGTTCAAGACATAAGCTTTGCCATCCAAGAATAGACTATCAGTCATAGACTTTACCTCCTTTGGACTCCAATAGGTATTTTGTGAAGCTACTAACAAAATAAGCATCCGAATGAAAGATGCCCTCCTGCTTGTCATTATTTTAGCATATTTGACATCTCTAGTAAATATGATATATTATGGTATAAAATTATGCGAAATATGCATAAATAGTTCTTTTTAGGAGGTATAGATATGAATGCGATGAGAGAAATAATCTGGTCTATTAGACGCAAAATGTTCCTGCGTAGCCGCAGAGCGAAAGCCGCTATGAAGATGTTTGAAATGATGGATTACCAGGAGAGGCGCTATAATCGTATGCTCTAACAAAAAAACACCCGGTCTTGCCGGGTGCTTTTATTAGTCGCGATTTCTGAATGAGAAGAAGATTGGTGTGCCGCCGAAGTCGAAGGCGTCGCGGAGACGACGTTCGAGGTAGCGTTTATAGCTCCAGTGGAGGAGGCTAAGATTACTACCGTAGACGACGAACCATGGTGGACAGGTATCGGTCTGAACCATATAGCGAAGCTTTGGATGGGTATTCTTGAGGCCGGCAGGTGGATGCGAATTGACGGCGTCCATGAGAAGCTTATTGAGATCGGAGGTTTTAAGTTCGGCGTGACGAGCGCGGTCGATTTGGGTTGCGAGTTCGAAAATCTTAGTGACGTTTTTGCCAGTAACGGAGCTAGTCATAACGACTGGTGCGTATGGAATGAAGTTAAAATCATATTCGAGGTTATCGAGGATTTCGTCGGTATCTTTGTGCTCGAGATCAGTCTTAGTAACGACGAGAATGATGCCCTTGCCCGCGTCGACAATTTGGCCTGCGAGGCTCTGGTCGAGCTTAGAATGAGGTTCAGTACAGTCGACGAGCATGCAGCAAATATCTGCTTCTTCAATAGCGGCGAGACTGCGGAGCGCGGAGAATTTTTCGATGCCAACTTCGCGTTTGCCTGGCTTGCGGAGACCGGCAGTATCGAGTAGCTCGATAGTCTGGCCTTTGTAGCGAATTTCGGTGCGGTTAACGTCGCGGGTAGTGCCGGCGAGGTTAGCAACGACGGCTTGCTGCTTTTGAGCCATAGAATTAAAGAGGCTGGATTTGCCGACGTTTGGGCGGCCAATCAAAGCAATCTTAATGCGATCGTCTGGCTTCTCTTCTCTTTCGCGAGTATCAAAACCGAGACCTTTGAGCTCAGCGAGAATCTTGCCGCGAAGCTCATTAAGGCCCATGCCGGTTGTAGTGGAAACGCGGATAGGATTCTTAGCGCCGAGATTTAAGAATTCTTCATTTGGAAGAGATTCGCCGAGGTCGGATTTGTTAAGCAAGAATAGAATTGGTTTACCGGATTTGAAAGCCTTTTTGGCAATCATCTTGTCGTTATGGTCTGGATATTTGCTACTATCGAGGGCGAGCAAAATGAGGTCAGCGTTAGCGACGGCATCTTCGATTTGATCTTGAATGTGAGTCTCGAATTCGTCGTCTGGATCCTTAAGACCGGCGGTATCGACGAGGACGTACTGGCCGTTAACTTTACTAACGACGTTATCGCGAGTGGTACCGGCTTCGCGCGCAACAATAGCCGTCGACTTGCGGACGAGGCGGTTAAAAAGACTAGATTTGCCAGCATTAGTCTGGCCAATAATTGCTACTACCGGTAATTTCATAGCAATATTTTAACAGATTTGACAAGATATGTAAAGTGTTGCGTACTAGGCGGTTTTGTCTTGGATGAGATCCTGGATGTTTGCCTGCTGCTCGTCAATAACTGCCTTTACGGCTGCACGTTTGGCTCTCCAAAGGCGATAGAAACAGAAGTAGGCAATGTATGCCAAAACGCCGGCAATGCCCGCTAGAGCGTCAATGAGGACGTCAGAAGCCTGGCCGCTGCGGCCGGCAATAGTAAGCTGGTGAACTTCGTCTAGTGCGCCGTAAATAACGGTGACGATAACTGGGTAGAAAATGTGGGTATGCTTTGGGAAAGTGAGTGGATGAAGACCTTTAATGAAGCTAGTGGTGCTGTAACCGAGTGCACCAAAGAGGAAGAAGTGAGCGAATTTGCGAATAAGACCGTTAGAAATGCCAAAGAGGCTGGCAAAGAATAGAGATTCATTATCAGAAACATCGCCGTTGTGGCTAGAGAAAATCCAAATAACTGCCACGAAAAAGATTGGGAAAATGATACGCCAATACCTTCTCAAAATGCTCATGCTTGCTCTAGCTCCCTTTTGATTGTTTAACATATTATACTATTTTTTGCAGGAAAAATCAAATGTTATAATAGAGGTATTATGGAGGCAAACAAGTATCAAGAATTGGCGCTTAGAACGCTAAACAAGGATTTAAATAAGGAGCAAGTTTTGCTCAACGGCGCGATGGGGCTTTGTGGCGAGTCTGGCGAGGTAATCGATGCGCTCAAGAAGCATATGATGCATGGCCATGACCTCGATCGCGAGCATATGATTAAGGAGCTTGGCGACGTGTCGTGGTATCTTGCAATTACGGCTTATGCACTCGACTGCGATTTGTCTGAGGTCTTTGAGCGTAATATTGCAAAGCTTAAGGCGCGCTATCCGGAAGGCTTTTCCGAGGAGCGCTCGAAGCACCGTGCAAAGAACGACGACTAGCATTTGCATTTAGTCTGATTTTTTGTTAAAATATCTCTTAGTGGTCCCGTCGTCTAGTGGTCCAGGACGTCTGGTTCTCATCCAGAAAATCAAGGGTTCGACTCCCTTCGGGATCACCACTAAGGATATATCAGAAACACCCGCGAGGGTTGTTTTTTATTGTTGCGAGATGCTGATTTCGGTTGGGGATTTTGTGGCGGCGTAGCAATAGTAGCCGTTAGTCGATAGGTTGTAAATATGCTCAGTCTCTAGTAATTCTTTGGCAGAGACATCCCGGAAATCTTTATTGAGGCCAATGCCGAGATATTTAACGTAGGCCTCTTTAATTACCCAGTTATTTAGCAGATTATCGCCAATTATTGGTTCGTCTTTAGACAAAACTCTTTTGCTAATATTTGATTTAAAATCTCGGGGTTCTTCTATGTCGATTCCGCATTCTTCCGTAGAAAAAATCACAGCGAAATAGTGGCTGCTATGCGAGATATTAAAGAATAATCCATCAATAGGTTCCGGCTTACCGAATTTGCCTCTCAACAGTTTTTCGTAAACGATAGTCTTTCCGGTTTCTTGGAAATAAGCTTTTGGAAACAATTGTCTTGATGCGTCAGACGAATGTTGGCGGTCGGATTTAAAAATATAAACTTTCGCTTGAGTCACTTTGTCATTCGCTGATTTTATTATTGATGATAGCTACGATTGCAGACAAAGATGTCATGCTGCCGATTTCTTCTGGGGTTAATGAGATTTTAAAATCTTCTTCCAGTTTGCTTACTAAATCGAGGTGAGCAAACGAGTCCCAGTCGTCTTCGTTTTCCTGCGCGAAATCGTCTTCGATGGTTTTATTAAAAAGCTCACTGAGAATAGTTTTGATGTGTTTCTTGATGTCCATTATTCTTCCTCCATATGATATTTGTCGTCCATGGCAATTGGCTCCGTAATCTCGTAGCTGTAGCAGTTATTGCCAGTTAGTTTGAAGCCGAATTGCTTATAGAAGTCCTTAACTAATGCATTCTTTTTGGTAGGAATATAACTGCTGTTGATATGTTTAACGCCGTTTTTCTGTAAGTCGTTAAGGACGGCTTTTAGGAATTCATTTTCTATTTTTCGTCCTAAGGCGCGGCAGCTCATTAAGAGCGTGTCAATGTCCGCCGAGTCTTCATTAATGCGCGCAATTGCGATTCCGGAGATGCCTAGATCTCCGAATTTATCGCTAATTTTTAGGCCATAAATACGGCAGCCGTCGCGTTCTAGTTTTTTAAGATCGTCTTCTGAATAGCGTTTGGTTGTCAGATTGAATTGGTTGCTTTTGTTAATAAGCTGAGAAAAACGAGCAATATTCGTCTCGTTCATTTTAACGATAGCCAGGTTAATCTTGAGCTCGCGGATAAAATCATTTTCGTCAGCAAAAGATTGCCTGAGCGAGTTACTTTTGAGCATATGCTCGTATTGCGTTTTCTTATTTTTGTCTTCGTCCGTGATTTGCTTACAGCCGAAATGTTTCAAGAAAATTGGTGAAAAATGGCTAGTTAACTCGTATGGTTCTTGCGGGAAATCTGGGACAATAACTTCTGGCAAGGACGTTTTAACGAGCTCGCGCTCTCGTGGATTATCGTCGATAAAGACGACGGAGTCTAAGCCGATATTTAGCTGTTTGACGATATTCTTGATGCCGTCTACTTTGCTATTCCAGTTAATGCTATGTATGACGAAATCGTCGTATTTGAGAACCATGTCGTCTCTTGTTTTAAAACATTCAGCTACGTCGCTTTCATTATTTTTGCTGCAGGTGCACAGAATAATGCCAGTTTCCGCGACTTCTTTGATCAATGTTTGGAAATCGTGATAGGCGTTCCCCGGGTAGCTACCACTGATTTTGAGCCCAGCGACGCCATCCTCGCCAAGAATGCCTCCCCAGAGCGTATTGTCTAAATCGAGAATTAGGCACTTTTTTCTTGCGGTAGTGGGATTATTTGTGATTTGATTGATTGCCCATTCACGAAAAGCGCCTGCTATTTTAGGGCCAACAATAGTGTTGTATAAGTAGTAATATTTTTCATCAAAGAACTCAGCTCGATTAGCAAAGAAGCTAGAAATATCGATTAATTGTACATTTGGCAGTTTTAATAATTCTTCGTTTGTTGTTTGGATTATTTTTTCTACTGCAGCATTGCTAGCTACGAGTGGTTTATAGAAATAATTAAAGAGTGAAAATGTATGGATTGTTTTGTCTGGATATGAATTTGCGATATAGGTAGTCTTTTCGAGGAATTCCTTTGCAAATGCGACGATATTGTTTTCAAAATAACTATACGGCAGAAGATAAAGGACTACTATTTCTCTATCTGATTCATCGCATTTTTCTACGCCGCCGTAGCTACTAAAAACGCAATCTTCGCCCTTGAAAATATGCTCTAGTGTGCTGTTTCGATAGATATAGTATTTATTTTTCATTACCAATTTCTTTCAATTTTTCGCATAGGCGATCGATATATTTTTCGGTGTACTGCCCTTTGTAATAGCATAGCGCGATGCGCGTCTCATTGCTATATTCTACAATCGAGGCAATGAATGGGCCGAGCGGTTCTGCGGGTGGTATGCTGATAAAATCGGAAATCTGGATAATGTCGTTTTGCATTTTTTCGATAGGGATTTTACCTAAATATGTAACTACGCCGGCGATCGAAAATCTGCGCCTCTTCTCTGCATAAGAAACTGTTGTGCGCATGACGAGATGGCGGATTCTTTTAGGTAAATATTGATAGCAGAAATAGGACGTGTTTTTTATATTTAGTTCGTCTCTATTTTTTAAACCCATCAATAGTCTGCCATTGATAGTCGGTATATTGTCTGTCTTGTCGATTCTTAGCATGATTGGTAATACGAGATTGCCACAGTGCTTATTTGCCCTATCGTGGCGTCTGAGGTCGGTTGGGACCATTATTTTGACACTGTTGTCCTTGAATTCTTCGGCAAATACTTTTGATATTTTTGCGACTAATGAATTAGTGTAACCCTTGAAGCATATTATTCTTCGCGCCTGGGTGTAGCTTTTGATGTGGCGCGAGTTTTTAGGCTGCAATTTTGGCATTTTTGGCTCAATTTTTGAACAGTGTGGCAAACTTTTGACGAGCTGCCTATCGGTAAGAAGGTTGTCGTAATGCTCCATTGGCTCACCATTAAGATGGCGGAATATATTATTAATGAATAGGAGTCCACCTTTGCCATCCATAGCGGTGTGGGAGATTTTTAATACAAAGTATTTATCTTTGCGATACGTGACAAGATAAGCAAGGATTGAGTTGTTATTTAGGTTAATTTTTTCTTCAAAGAAAGACGAATTCCAAAAGTTATTTTCGGTGATTTTGATGCTTTTTAGCCCTATGGGTTTTTCGGCGTCGTAAAAAGATTTCCCTTTTAGCAGAACATTGGTTCCACTGTTGAATTGGATTGCTTCATTGATTGCGCGCTCGAGGGCTTCTTTGCTTTTTAGTTTTTTGATCTTCATGACGTACTGTGAAGCATAGGCATGAAAAACTTCTTGCATGTCGGCGTATAAAAGCTCGTTGCATGATATTTTTCTTACATACTTCATTTTGCGCCTCGTTTTATTTTTAGCGTCGTTGTCTTTTTGAACTCTTCGCGCTTTATGGCGAATGAGTTGATATGTTTATAATCTGGAAGCTCAGCGTTGATGCTATCGATTATTTTTTTAAGCTTTTTATCTAGTGATTTATCGTTCATGAATTGCTCTTCTGGCACAATGGTTGCGACAATTTGCGCGCCAGCTTTTTTCTTGACACTGCTAACGACGCTTTCTTTGACTATGTTGCTATAGTTGATTAATGTCTCTAGTTCCTCTGGGTAGATATTTTTACCGTTGCTTGCGATGATGACGTTCTTCTGGCGTCCGACAACTTCCAGATTGCCGTCGTCTCGGATTCGGCCTAAGTCGCCAGTATATAGCCAGCCGTTCTTGAGCACGGCTTTCGTAGACTTTGCGTCGTCGTAGTAGCCGAGCATGACTTGTGGAGCTTTTGCGACTATTTCGCCTACGCCGGTTGAGTCTGGTTTATTGATTTTTAGATCAACGCCATATAGCGGGCGGCCTACGCCGATTTTACTCTTCACGAACATTCCGCGAATCGTAAGAATAGGCGAGCTTTCAGTTAATCCATATCCTTGATAGATGTTTAAGCCAACGTTATCTAGGTAATCGAAGATTCTTTGATCTAATTCTGCACCGCCACAAGCAATCATGCGAACTTTTCCGCCAAAGTTTGCAAGAATGCTACGGAATAGATATTTTCTTACGTCAATATGTAATACGCGGAGCGCGTTACTGATTTTTACTAGCGCGCGCAATGCTTTTTGTTTGCCAGTTTTCTTGGCTGTAAGTTCGATATTGTTCATGATGTATTCCAGTAAGCGCGGGACGACAACTAAGGCAGTTGGCTTATAGAGGGACATCTCTTTCTTCATGGACTTTATGTTTTTGCTAAGGCAAATCGAGCAGCCATTCGTAATTGGCACTAATACTGTGCACTGCAATGTGAGCGTGTGATGTAGCGGTAATATCGTGTAGTAGCGATCGGTGGTTTTTAGCTTAAAAGCGGCAGCCGATGAATAGGCGCACGAGGTAAGGTTCTTCTCGGACAACATAACTATTTTTGAGTTAGATGTTGTTCCTGACGTCAGAAATAGTGCGGCGAATTTTCTTTTTGGCGGTTTTATTGTGGCGTTTTTGGATTGCTGCTTTAAGATATTGTCGATGCTAGAGACGTGCGCCTTACCGATTCTTTTAGGCAGGGATTCGATCTTGTCTTTCGTTGAGTTGTCGTAATAAATGAAATCTAATTCTGTGCGCTTTACTGAAAGCTTCAACTCCCTTTCGGGCAATTCTTTGTCTAGTGGGACTATAACGCCGGTTTTTCCACTGACGGTGAAAAACACCAATAGCCAATAATATGAATTAGATGCGTAAATACCAATTCTCTTATTGAAAAGATTGTTCTCGGAGAAATAGTTTGCAAGTTTTTCTATGTCCTCTGCAAAATCACTGTATGTTTTTGAAAAATCTTCGCCGACAAAGAATAACTTTTGTCCGTATTCAGCCTCACTTCGCCTAATCATTGCGGAGATGCTGTAGTCGTCGATATTAAGCATATAAGGCCTCCATTCGCTTTTCTATTTCTTCAACAAATAGGTCGCTATTCTCTGTCTTGCCAGTTATTATTTTTACGGATGATGCTTTGTCGGATAAGTATTCTGGGAATGCATCGTTATTTAAATTTAGACCAATGCCGATTATTGCATAATCGATGGTATTTGATTTTAGATAGGTCTCAATTAGCAAGCCACATATTTTTTCATCGTTGACGTAGATATCATTTGGAAGAACCACTTCAGAATTAATGGCATATAGCTCGTTTAATGTCGTCGAAATAATGGACGGTATTTGCTGAATTTTTTCTCTAGGCAAATTGCGAAGGAGAAAACTTAGTGTAATGCTTTTGTCTGGCTCGGAAAACCATTTGCGATTATGCTGGCCGTGGCCGTTGGTTTGATCTTTGGCGATTATTAAAGAATTCTCCGTGAGGCTATTTGCGTTATTTTCGGCGTACGTATTTGTACTATCGACGCTATCGAGAACTATCCGCTTCATTGTTCTCTCCATTTCTTAAATACTAGACTAGAATTATGACCGCCAAAGCCGAATGAATTAGACAGGGCGTAATCAGTGTTTGGCTTTTGCTCTTTCTTGCAAAGATTCAGCTCGCACTCTTTGTCAGTATCTACCGCGTAGTTGATTTTTGGAATAATACCGTTTTGCAGCATCAATACTGTTGCGGCAGCTTCTACGGTGCCGCTAGCGCTGAGTAGATGGCCTATTTGGGATTTAATGGATGATACGACTGGCGCATTGCTGCCCCATATTTCATTGATGGCTTTGGCTTCGGTTTTGTCGCCCATGTGAGTCGATGTCCCATGTGCGTTAATGTAGCAAATGTCTTCTGGCTTAATGTTGGCATTCTGAATGCTTTCGAGCATGACGTCTTTGCAGGAAAGGCCTTCGTAATCTGGCGAAACCATATTAAAAGCGTCGGAATTATTGGCGTAACCAACTATTTCGGCATAAATCTTTGCGCCACGTTTTTGCGCGTGATTAAGTTCTTCGAGCACTAGAATACCTGCGCCTTCACCAATACAAAATCCGCTGCGTTTGGAGTCGAAAGGAATAGAAGCGAGTTTTTTATCGTCGCCAGTATAGATGGCTCGCATCGCTGCGAAACCGGCGAGGGTTAATGGCGTGATAGAAGCGTCTGCTGCCCCGGCTACAATAACGTCCGCTGTTCCCTCTTTGATCTTATTGAAAGCCTCTCCGATAGATATACTGCCGCTTGCGCATGCTGCAACATGACACATGCTGCTGCCTTTGGCGCCTAAGTCTATCGATACCTTTGCTGCTGCAGTGTTTGGCAGGACGGATTGCAGGAAATATGGTGAAATTCTCTCGGCGCCTTTTTCGTCAAGTTGTCTGACGCCGGCGCTAAGCGTTTCTGACCCGCCGATGCTCGTTGAGATATAGACGCCTATTCTGCGAGCGTCTTCCTTCGCAATGTCTAGTCCGGAATCTAACCATGCTTCTTTGCTTGCGATTCTGGCGAAATTCGTAAATCGCGAATCAAATTTTGTGTCCCGTTTTGGCAGTGATGATAGATCCAAGTCTTCAACGGTTGCAGCTAATTTGACTGGTGAGTTTTCGAATTCTTTAGAATCTAGCTTTGATATTCCATCTTTACCAGCAATGAGATTGTGCCAAAAATCTTGCGCGTCGTTTCCTATTGGCGAAATAACGCCGATGCCAGTGATAACTACTCGTTTCATACTAATAAACCTTTTATATCGTCTAATGATTCTACTTTTTTGATTGTGGCTTTCGCGCGCTTCTCTCTGCATATTTGGCGAATCAAATTGACTGGCGTTGTGCCGATTCCAATACTGATGAACTCGTTTATGCCGTCGTCTAGCATATTTTCTATGATAGCCTGGAACTTTACTGGGTTCGAGACTTGTTTAGCGAGATTGTCCTTAATGTCTGGAGTATTTGAGTTACCCGTTAAATTATAGTAAATCGGAGTTGATGGATTCTTCGGCTCGAAAGGCTTTAAGAAAACCGATAGCTGTTCGCTAGCTTGTTCTAAGTATGCAGAATGAAAAGCGCCAATTGTTGGCAGGATAACTGCTGTTGTTTTGTCCAGCTTTAGTAAGTCTGTCTTGAATGCGTCTATTTGCTCTTTTCCGCCACCGACAACGACTTGCGTAGGCGAATTATAGTTCGTGATTGTGATATTATCGTAATTCTTGATTAGGGTTTCGATTTTATTCACGGACGGTCCGATACAGGCGAGCATGCAAGTATTTGATTTGCTGAGCGCTTCATCCATTGCGTTCTGGCGATACTGGATTATTGCTTCTAGCTCTTCGACGCTAAAGACATTTGCGATGGCGTAACATGAGAGCTCGCCTAGGCTCAGCCCAGCAAGAGCGTCCGGCTTGATATTGTTAGCGATTAGTATTTTTGCGAGAGAAATGCTGGTCCAAAAAGTCGAGAGCTGCGGATTAGTGAGCTCGAGTTTTTCTCCTTGGCCGGTAAAAATAAATGCTCTTTTAGTCATTTTGGTCCCAGTGCCTTATTCTATTATATCGTCTAGTAGCTAGTTGTTTTTGATTGAGTTTGTTCAAAGCGACTAATGACTGGGTTAGATATCTTTTGATTTGTCCGGCGTTATAGTGTAAATCACCTTCCTTGAGTATTTCGTCGATTAGGCCATTGTTATATAAGTCCCTAGCGGTATATTTCATTCCGTCGAGGAGATCGGGTTGTACTTTTGCTTTCCTGCTAATAATTGCCGAATATGATTCCGGTGAGATGACGGAATACATTGATTTATCAAACATTGCGAGATAGTCAGAAATTGATAATGCTAGTGCGCCGCCACTACAAGCCTCTCCAGTGACAATTGAAATAATCGGTACCCGTATATTAAGTAGATGCGTTATGCAATCCGAGATAGCAATACTCTGGCATTTTTCTTCGGCTTTAGTGCCAGGATGCGCGCCGGGACTATCCAAGAGAATCAATATTGGTAAATTATATTTCTCTGCTAAGGACGCTATACGCATAGCTTTTCGGTAGCCCTCGGGTTTAGTCATGCCGAAGTTGTTTCGGATATTTTCGTTAAGATTCCTACCCTTATCTTGAATAATGAAAGCGACATTGGTTTCGGTAGTTTTCCCTATTCCGCACAGAAGACTATCGTCGTCTCCGGAGACGCGATCTCCTTTGATTAAGAATGAATCTTCGAATAGCTCAAATAAATAGTCACTTCCGACGGGCTTAGAACTACTCCTGATATCCGAGAGGATTTTATTTGGATCTTGTTTAGTATGACTAAAAACTGGTTTATTGGCAGGATTCTTAATGGGCGCATTCTGTTCTGCTAAGGATAGATACTTTAGAATAGTTTTTGGTAAATCTTGGCGTTTAAATATAGCGTCAATGCTGCCGTAATTTAGTAGGAATTGTTCTGTTTGGAAATTATCTGGCACTTGCTCATGAAGGATGTCTTTTATGAGCATTTTTCCGCCAAAACCAATCGAGGAATTTGGCTCAGCTATATTGATGTCACCCTCTAGGGCAAAGGACGCGGTGGTGCCGCCATAGGTTGGATTGGTAAGAATTGAGATGTATGGCAATTTCTTGCTCTTGTGTGCGGCTAGGGCTGCGTTTATTTTTGCCATTTGCACTAGTCCGGAGGTCCCTTCTTGAATGCGTACGCCACCACCCGCGCAGAATGCTACGACCGCATATTTATGCTTCGTGGCGTATTCGAAGGCTCTTGCGATTTTTTCGCCGCTTGCTTTTGATAGAGTGCCAGCCATGAACGCTTGTTCCATAAGAATAATGATGAATGCTGCTTCATTTGTCGTGCATCTACCTATGATGACCGATTCGGATAGTTCAGTTCGTTCTTTGTCGCGCGCGATTTTGTCTTCGTATCCAAATTGCGCTGAATAATCGATGTCTAGTTCTTTGAATATTTCTTTGAATTTAATGCCGGCTTTTCTGAGCGTCTTTATGCGCTCGAGGACTGGTAGTTTTTCGTGAAAAGAACACTCTTGGCATACCCAAAAAGAATCAAGGTTACCGCCACAGACGGGACATGCTTTGCGCCCTGAGAGTTCTGCGTCACGTTTGCGTATTTCGTTCTTTCGCGTCTCTAGGATATTCATTTTTCCGACTCCTCAAATATGCTGTAATGGCCGGAACGATACTCGCTTGAGTTGATGATTCGATATAGCTCATCGATATTGGTTGAAGTACCCATAATAATGGTGGAGTCGAGCGCTAGTTTTGCTTTTGCGATAGCCTTTGTTCTGCTCTTGTCGCTAGTTATTATTTTTGCGATAAGTGGATCGTAGAAAGGTTTGATCACGTAGTTCTGATAAGCTACTGTGTCTACGCGAATATCCTTACCGGAAGGAAGATTGATAATATTTAATTCTCCTGGCGCATTTGCCGAGACGCGACATTCGATGGCATGTTTTTTAGCCTTAATGAAGCGCGGAAGGCTATTTTTTCTTCCCATTGCAAGTTTTATTTGCTGTTCGATTAAATCTACGCCAGTGGCTTCTTCTGTAATCGTGTGCTCCACCTGAAGTCTAGAATTTACCTCAAGGAAATAGTAGTTCATTCGCTCGTCGACAATGAACTCGGCCGTGCCTACGTTATCGTAGCCGACTGCTGAGGCGATTTTTGTTGTATCCTGAGACATTTTGTCTAGTAAATCGGCAGGAATACTAGCAGCCGGAGTTTCTTCGATTAGTTTTTGATAACGCCTCTGAACGGAACAGTCTCTTGGAGGAAATATCGAGATATTGCCGGCTTTATCGGAAATGAACTGAATATCGATATGTTTATAAATATCGACAATTTTTTCATACAGAAAGCCGTCTCCTTTGAAAGCGCCGTTTAGTTCTATTTTGGCGGCTTCTAAGCAATTATTTAATTCGGTTTTGTTATTTACGATCGTTATGCCTTTTCCGCCACCGCCGTAGTTTGATTTGAGCATTAGTGGAAAGTGATTATTGGCTGGCGGTATAGTTGGAATACCGAGATTACTTGCGGCCTTCTTCATTAATGACTTATCGGCGGTCTTGAGAAGAACGGCGGGCGATGGACCGATGAACAATATGTTGTTTTCTTTTGCGCGTTTTGCGAATTCGGCGTTTTCGCTCAAGAAGCCGTATCCTGGATGGATGGCGTCGCACTTTTTGCTGAGTGCGGCGGAAATAATATGATCAATATTAAGATATGATTCTGAAGGCTCGCTGTCGCCGATACAAACTGTTTCGTCGGCAAGAAATACAGCTAGCGTGTCTTTGTCGCAGTCTGAATAGGCGGCAACTGTTTTGATGTTCATAGCGCGACAAGCCTGTATGATGCGTACGGCTATTTCTCCCCTATTTGCTATGAGCATCTTTTTGATCATAGATAATCAACCTCGAAAAGTTTGGATTTGCATTCGACTGCATCGCCGTCGCGGAAGTTGATTTTCTTAATAATCATGTCTGCTGGAGCGCAGATTTTATTCATGATTTTCATGCTCTCGATGATGCATAATACCTGGCCTTCGTTGACTCTCTGGCCCTCTTTGATTGGCTGTGCGGGATTATAATAATTGCCGATTAGCGGCGACAAAATATAATCGCTTGCGTCGTCTGGCTTTGTGCTTTGTGTATGAGTCTTCCCTTTTTTGATGCAGATTCTTAAATCGCCATCTTCATATTCAAGCTCTTCGGCGTCCGTTTTCTCGAACTCCGCCAGTATTTTTTTGAGCTTATTTATCGGCACTCTTTATACCCTTTTTCTTTAGCAAATCAATACAGTCTTTAACGGTCTTCAGGTTTACGAGTTCGTCCTGCTCAATCTCGATATCATATTTCTCTTCAAGAGAAAGAACTAGTTGCGTGGTAGCTAGGCTATCTATCATTAGGTCGTCGCGTAGATTCGTGTCTAATGATATTTCTTCGTCGATACCCAATTCTTCATCTAAAAATTGCTTAAATTCTTCTAACATTTTATGCCTCCATTAATAATATATTTGACGTTAAGCCTGCCGCAGTGCCACATAGCAATATTTTATCGCCAGCACGGATGCGCTTTTCTTCGAGCATTTTGCAGAGCATAAATGGCACAGAAACTGACACCTGGTTACCGTAATCTTTTACGAGATTAACATATTTCTCGGTCGGGATGCCAAGTTTTTTCATGATAAGCGGCAAAGCCTTGCTGGCTTGGTGTGGGATGACTAAATCGACATCTTTGATAGTGATGTTATTTTCTTTTTTGAAGTCTTCGAACATTTGCGGTAGTTTGCGCGTGCAGGCGCGTAGAATATCTAAGCCTTCCATCTTGAAAAAGTACTTGTGGCGATTCTCTTCGGTAAGTTTTGTGGCGTTAAGTCCAGTTAGGCCGCCAACAATCTCGGTCGAATGCGCGCTTTCCGACCAGGTGCGCTGTTTTGAGGCGATGACGCCCTGGGACGCGTTATCTGCTTCGGCAAGAACGATTGCGGCTGCTCCGTCCGAAAAGAGCTCGTAGATTTCTCTTTTATCCTGCGGAAGTCCTGGGCTAGCGAGTTCGCTGGAAACTATAAGGATTCTTTTATATGTGCCGGATGAAATAAAATAGGACGCGGTGTCTAGTGCGGTTATGAAGCTCGTGCAGGTCGTGTTGATGTCCATGGCCGGAATGTCGCTGCCATTCATTATTTGCTCGTGAATGAGGGCTGCGGTGCATGGAATAGGCTGTATGCCGACAGCCGATGCAGAGATGATTAGATCTATATCGTTTGTATTTAGGTCAGCATTCGCGATTGCGTTTTTAGCGGCTTCGCTTGTCATGAATAGCTGTGTTTCATTTGTTGCCCTATAGCGCGTTTGGTCGCCGAAAGAGACGGTATTATCAGGTAAATAGTATCCGTATCCTGCTATTTTACAATTTCTCATTTTTTGATTCTCTCCACGCGTTTCATTTTACGACTAAAATCTGGTTGATATTTTTCAAACGACACATCTGGCATTCTGAAGTTCATTTTCTTTGCTAAGGCGCTAAATTCTTTTTTGATGAGATTTTTATTTTTGGCGCTAATATTGTCGAGATAAAATACTACTTTTTGCGGTGATTCCTGTACTACCCTATAGTTTTTAATGTTCGGGACGTACAAAACTACTCTTGATATAAAATCTGGAAATACGCTGACTACGTCGCCGTTCATGCCTTCTAGCTCAAAGATATCATCCATGCGGCCTTCAATTTTCTTTAGTCGGAGCATGGAGGTTCCGCATTTACACGGTTTCTTTTCTTCGACGAGAATATCATTTAGGCGGTAGCGAATGATTGGTTGAGTCTTCCTGACGAAATCTGTAATGATTGGCATAAAACGTTTGTCGTCTAGATATTCTTTTTCGACGTAAACCACATCTTCATTCAAATGAAGTGAGCCATGTTCGCAGGTGTATGCAAGGAAACCCTCGGTACACTGATAAACCTGATAAATGTTTTTTTGCTTAAATACTTTTTTGAAGTATTTTTCGTCAGATTCGGTTAAGACCTCTGCGACAGAAATGATTCTTATAGGATCGATGGATAGTTTTTTGTCGTTTACGGCATCGGCTAGTAGTAATAATACGGATGGTGGAGCAACAAGGATGGTAGGCTGGAATTGTTGAAGCTTCTCAATATTTTCATTCATTGGTTTGAGGATGTCGAAGAATTCGAATTGTAGGGCTTTGCTATTGGATGACTCATATAGGTTATTATCTGCACGTAGGAAGAATGCTACTTTTGTTCCGAATACTTTTCCTTTTGGAAGCATTTTTGCCATCATGCCGCCAACCCATGTTGCGATCTCATTGTCACTGAGCACAAATACGCCACGGTGCCCGCTCGTACCAGATGATAAACCAACTGAATAGCCGTGAAGTTTATCTGAAAAATCGCGGCTTTTTTCGCTATTGATAGCTAATTGTAAAGCGTCTTCCTTATGGATGCCGGCAGTATTCATGTTGTCGAAGTTATCCATCATGATTTTTTTGTCCATGTATGGAAAATCTTCGAGTGGCTTCCCCTCATACTGTCTGAAGTATGGCGATTTTTTTGTCATATAAGAGAGCTGCTTGGCTAGTTGTTTCTGCTGGTAGCTTTCTAGTTTTTTACGATTTTTGAAGCCATGAAAATACCTGGCGCGCATAAATGTCTGTAAAATTAATGCCTTATTCATAGAACCTTCTTTCTATTATACGTGTCATGGCTGAACATTAGTTTTATTCCGTCTTTTCTGAACTGTTTGAGGATTTCTAGAGATTTGCGGTAGTCGTCCATATTGTATTGAATGAGATTGGCAGGAAATTTCATTTTGTCGGAAATATCAAGTAAATCGTTGCCCCAGCACGAATCGGCAGCAAGAAGGATTTTGTGGTTGATTAATGCGCATAATTGGCCACGAGCGTGACCTTCTAGCTCAACCAGAATAATGCTTTTGTCGTCAAAAAGGTCATGACCTTTAAGAATATCGAAAACGGTTGTATTCGTCTTTTCTTTTGTTATCTCGATGACGCGTTCTTCGAAATCTTTTGGAATGAATTGCTTCATAATTAGTTGGCGCAATGATCTATGGCGATAAGCGTCTAGGGCGTTTGCTGAAAGGACAATTTTAGCTTTCGGAAAATCGAGTAGCCCGCCGATATGATCAGGATGCAGATGGGATAGGATGATGTATTTAATTTTGTCAGTTTCGATTCCCTGTTTTTCAAGCTGGCTTTTTATAGTATCTTGTTCTGAGACTTTTGTTGGGTTAGCGAGGTTGTAAATTCTGCCAATTATGCCTGTTTTGCAGATTTTTTCCGAATATCCAGTATCGAATAAAATGAGACCATGTTTGCTATGTTCAATTAAAAAGACTCCGGCTGGAAATTTACGCTTTTCGTGCATGCCTTTAAAGACGCGGCAGAGATTATTGACGCAATAGCCGCAGCCGAAATAATTAACGCTTTTTACGGTCTGCTGCATATTTTTTAATTCCTTGGCTGAGCGTTATTTTGGGTTTGTAGCCTAAATCCTTTTTTGCTCGATCAATATTCAGAGTCTGGCTATATCCGAGCGTACAAATAGTATATTTTGTAATTGCCGGTTCTTTATAGATATGGAAAATCTTGTAGATTCTTTCTATGGCTGACGCCCCTGCGAGCGCTACTTTGAGATTAATATTGCGATATCTAGGGGTTTCGCCTAAGGCTGCGAATAGCTCTTCGAGCAGACCTTTGAATTCTTGCGGCTCATCATTGGTGATGTTGTAGATGTTGTGCTTAGATTTCTTACTTTCGGCCGCAAGCCTTATTGCATAGGCAACATTTTCTACACAGGTCATATCGACGAAGTTTTTGCCACCTCCAAAAAGTGGTAAGCCGATCTTTTTGTTTGCTTGGATTAGGCGAGGAACGATGCTGGTATCTCCGATACCAAATAGACCGCGTGGGCGAAGAATTGTCCAATCAATGTCGCCAAAATCCGCAGTAATCATTTTTTCTGCAAGGATTTTGCTTTCAATATAATAATTCAGTTTATTCTTGTCGTCATAGTCATCTTCTTTGATGCCTAGGCGGTCAGATTTGCCCGCGTAGATGCTTGGTGAGGAAATATGGACTACCTTTGCGATTTTGTTATGACGGCAAGCCTCAAAGACGTTTCTGGTGCCTTCTACGTTAGTTTCAATGAAATCGGAACGTTTACCCCAGACGGTTGATAGTGCGCCGAGATGTGCTACTACGTCAACGCCCTTAATGCTATTTATACAATCCTCTTTTTTGCAGAGATCGCCGTAGGCTAGCTCGATTTTTGGGTACTGCTTTTTGAGCGCCTGCATTTTCTTTTTGTTTCTGCCGAAAGCAACAACGACATAACCATTCTCGAGAAATTCTTCAATGACGTATTTGCCTAGAAAACCATAGGCACCAGTAATTAGAACTTTTCGCAGTTTTTTCTTCATAAACTATCTTAATTATAGTACGTTGGTAGGACTTTTCGATATAGCTTCTCTATTCTTTTACCGAATTCTTCTTTACTGAAAGCGGTGGACTTTTCGAATGATTTTTTGCCCATTTCTTTGGCTAGCGTAGGATTATTAATGATTTTGATGATGCTATCTGAAAAATCTTCTTCATTTCGATATATGAAACCATTTTCATTATCAGTTATAACGCCTTCTAGGCACGCATCTTCTCTGCATACCATTGGCACGCCCGATGCTAGTGCTTCGACATAAGTAAGGCCCTGAGTTTCGCTCGTAGAGGCGCAAACGAATATGCCGAGCTGATAATATTTGTATACTTGGTCAGATGGAATCATGCCCGTGAAGACTACACTCTTTTGTAGTCTCATTTTTGCTACTTTATTTTCCAGTTTCTTGCGATATGGACCGTCACCAACAATAATTAGTTTTATCTTGTCGTCGCGAGACAATAGGTTTGGTAAATAATCTAATAATTCATCGATATTCTTTTCTTTAGCTAGTCGACTAACGGCGACTAGGCATTTATTTGTGTCGGGCAATTTTAGTTCTGAAAGAATTTGTTTTTTACCTTTTGCGGTAAGCTTTCTTTGGTATTTCGCTAAATCGATGCCGGTCGGAATGACTTCGATTGGACATTTAATGCCATAGTCTTTCTCGACTTTTTCTAGTTTTTTCGATGGAACGACGAGAGCATTAGAGGAATTGTAATATTTATTGCTTGCGTACTTAATGACGACTCTACCGAGTTTTTTGCTTGGGCAAAAATACTGCGTGTAGTCTTCGTATAGTGCGTGACAGGTATAAATGAAAGGAATTTTTAGAGTGCGAATGATCTTATTCGCTAAAATGCGGCTGGAGAATTCTGATTGAAGATGGATGATGTCTGGTTTCCAGCTAATGATGTCCTTAATTACTCTGTTGTGTGTTCTAAGGCTAATTCTTGCACCAGGATAAATTAGCGCCGGTGAAGAAGCGATAAAATAATCGTCGTCTTTTTCGAAGGATTTATTATTTGGGGAGAGTGAGAGCACTCTGGCGTCGTGTCCTAGTTTTCTTAGTTCATTTTTGAGTGCGACTATAGAATTAGTAGCACCGCTTGTTTGGTAAATATAAGTATCAGTCGTGATGAGAATCTTCATCTTTATTTTTTGCCAAAGAGCCACTTAATAAAGCCATTGGTGATACCGCGACTGGCGGTGCCAGCTGCATTTACGACGGCACGTTCGGCGGCCTTTTCGCCGGTAGATTTGCCGCGACGGGCGGTGGTTTTAGCTGGAGTTTTCGCAACGGTTGTTTTAACTTCGTCTTTCTTGAAATTGCCCGGAGAATATTTAGCGAGTGCCTCAGCCTGGGCTTGATTTGGATCGAACTTTTTGCCTGGTTCAGTAATGGTATTGCTCTGACCTGGGCGCGAGACGGCGTCATATTTAGTAACAAATGGGCTAGCAGCGACAATATGATTGCGCTCTTCGGTCGTAATGACACCCATGCGGCTCTGCGGCGGTAGAATCGTAGCTTTTTCGACGACTTCTGGCGCACCTTTTTCGTTTTGAAAAGAAATCAATGCTTCGCCAGTGCCAAGTTCGAGAATAGCTTGTTCGGTATTGAAGGATTTGTTGGTGCGGAAGGCGTCAGCAGCAGCCCTAACCGTCTTTTGTTCGGATGGAGTGTAAGCACGAAGTGCGTGTTGGACACGGTTGCCGAGCTGGGCAAGAATTTCGTCTGGAATATCGGTTGGAGCCTGCGAAATGAAGTAGAGGCCAACGCCGCGGGAACGAATGAGCTTTACGATTTGTGTAATGCGCTTGAGGCGGTAGCTAGGCATGTTGTTGAATAGCAAATGTGCCTCGTCGAAAAAGAAGACGAGTCTTGGCTTGGCTTGGTCGCCGACTTCTGGTGATTTGTTGAAGAGCTCGCTAAGAATCCAAAGTAGGAATGCGGCGTAGAGATCTGGACTCTGGAAGAGTTTGACGGAATCGAGAATATTAATAATGCCCTTGCCATCTTTGGTTTGGAAGAAATCTTCGATTTCGAGCATTGGTTGGCCGAAGAATTTGTCAGCGCCTTGATTCAGGAGCTGTAAGAGCGCGCGCTGAATGGCGCCTACGCTCTGTGGGGTGATCTGGCCATATTTTGTGTTGTAGTCGGCGCGATTATCGGCAATGAATTGTAAAACGGCGCGCAAATCGGCAATCGTATTGAGCGGTAATTCTTCGTCCTTTGCAATCGCAAATGCGATAGCAAGGTTGCCCTCCTGAGCTTCGGAAAGACCAAGAATAATCGACAAAATATCTGCGCCAACGCTTTGGACAGTGGCGCGAAGATGGTGGCCTTTTTCGCCATAAAGATCCCAGAAACGAACCGGATAAGCCTGTGGCTTGAAGTTATCGATTTTGAGATTGTCGAGGCGGCTCTGGATTTTTTCATTTACTTCCCCGGCGAAAGCAGTGCCGGCGAGGTCGCCTTTGACGTCGGCGAGAAATACTGGCACGCCGGCATCTGAGAAGCTCTCGGCCATAACTTTAAGAGTAATAGTTTTGCCGGAACCGGAAGCGCCGGTAATGAGGCCGTGGCGGTTAGCCATTTCTGGCAAAATGAAAAGCTCTTTCGCTTCTGCGGTTTTGCCAACAAGAATACGATTGTCGATATACATAACTCTATTTTAGCGAGAATTAGCCGAAAATGCCACGCGAGAGGTCTGGAGACCAATTGCTGTCGTCTTCGTTGTTTTCTTTTTTCTCTTCTTCGGCCTTAGCCTTTTCTTCTTCGATGGTAGTGCCATTCGCCTCAGCGGCTTCAGCGGCGGCCTGAGTTTCGGCCTTTTCTTCTTCAGTCATGGCATTGAACTCATTTTCTGCGTTTTCGACGGTATCGATGGCTTCGAGCGCTTTGTTAGCAGCTTGCTCCGCGACATCGGTTGCCATGCGAGTTTCAAGATTGTCGTCGGAATTTTCTAGCGTTGCAATGCTGATTTTTTCGGCGGATGCAATTGCTTCGTTAGCGCGCTCTTTAACTTCTTCGATACGCATCTTTGCGTCTTCGTTGCCATTTTTAATATCGTCGGCGAGATCTTCTGCGAGGGCGGATGCGGCAACTGATTGAATTGCGGCAGCTTCGGCGATGTCGTGAGGCTGATCTGCGACCGGCTCGGATTCTGCGTCTGGGCGTTCATTGACGTTGCGCTCAGTGTTTGCGATATCTGCAGCGGCATCTGGATTTGTGGCGGACTGTTCGATGGCGCCATCAATGTAATCGCGCTCAACGGCTTCTTGGACTTTGTCTAGATCAGGTACTTTGCCTTCGTCCCATTGCTCATTAAATTTGGCGGCGACTGCGTTGTCTGAATCGTGTTTTTTAGAAATATCTGCAGCCATTTCGCTTGGCGTTTGCGGCTCATCTTTTTCGATACCGTCTTCCATAATGTCGCCAACAAGATTGAGTCCTTCGCTTACTGCTACATCGGCTGCTGCGACAGCTGGTCCCTCGACGGCAAGCTCGGCGGTCGTCATTGCTATATCGGCATCGCCGGCAAATGGGACGTCGTCACCGAGGCTTTCGAAGCCAGCGGCTGCCTCTTCGCTGAGATTTGGATTAAAGTTTTCGCCGTTTGCGATTGCCTCGCGTTCGGCGCGTGCTTTCTCGCGTGCTTCTGCGCTTTCGTAGTTTTCTCCTGGCATTGGGTCGCTATACATGATTTCTCCTTCCTTATTCCCAAGTTACTTTGCCATTGCTTGGATAAAGAGTGATCCAGGTTTGCCCACGATTGAGCTGGATTTCGTTACCGCTTGCATCTGTGAATTTTAGTTCTGAATCTTTGTCGGCGCGCGACCAACGGCCCTGAATGACGCCTCCGTTTTGGAAGATAGCGGCATCGCCAGTACCGGTTGTAGTATAGTCGGCATACGCCTCTTCGCCTGCACGTGTGACGGCGTTGACCTTCATGGCGACGACGACGTCTGGTGTGTTTTGAACTCTGGATCCATTTTCGTTTTCGCTATAATGAGCACCACCTTGAACATAGGCGCGGAGATATTTGTTGATATTTGCGTCATAAGTGTAGGCAGGGCTATAGAGGTTACTGCCCATACTGATAGTGATCTTGTTAGCTTTTGTTGCTGGCGCTTCTGGTTTTGTGTCTGGTTTGATGCGGGCGAAGCCAGCAAACTCGCTAGTACGATAGCCTTTACTGTAGTTGAGCTCATCAAGCATGCTTGAACGCGTATAAACATTGTGCGGCGAAGCACGTTTGCGGATGCGCCAGTAGTACTTTGCGTTATAGAATTGGTCTATATCGCGGAAGCCGCTGTTATTGCGGATGAGTCTGAGCGCGTTATCGCTACCGCCGACGTGAGCGATGGAACAATGGTATGGCTTGGCCATTTCAGCGAAAGTTAGACGTACGCTGCGGACTGGGCCAATATAGTTTGGTTTTGCTTCTTGGAAGATTGCCATAAAGCGAGTGATGCCACCTTCGGCGATTGCTTCATAAATAACACCAGCTTCATTAAGGCCGGATTGTGGACGGGCGGCTGGGCTGTTTTCGATCATGACGCAAGTTGCGGCCTGAGTCGGGATATCTTTGTTGCTAACTTCTCTACCGGTAAGGCGAGAATAGTAGATTTCGTCGGCCTTGGTTTCGCCTTTTTCAATAGCCTCTAGTTCGGTCTGGTTGCCGCCGGTTTGCAAGAAAAACCAAACGCCGCCACCAACTGCGCCGAGCAAAATTAGAATTAGAATAGTACGTTTAATAATTTTGCCGATTTTGCGACCAGTTTCGGCGCGCTTTTCTGCCTCAATACGTTTCTTTTTAGCAGATTTTTTCTCTTTAGGAGTTTCTTCGTCAATGTCGTCGCTGTCCTTGAGGAAGTCTTCGACGTCATCATTGGTTTCGCTTTCGCGATAGAGTTTTTTAAGAGTATCGTCTTGCTCTTGGTTACTACGTTTTTTGATATCGCCGTAGTACTGTTGCTTGCCGTTCATATCTTAATTATAGCATAAGCGTGGTAAGATAGGAGTATGACAGATGATATCTATAATGTTTTACTTTCGGTCGTAGCTATAATTGTAGAATCGTTTGTTCCTTTCTTGCTTTTTAGGTGGGTAAAAGATGAAGCGAAAAATGTATCGGCATATAGAGCAGGTGCGACAATTCTATTGATTGTACGACTCATCGTAGATTACGTATTAGGCACGATCCTCTCGTTATATGGCGCCGGTGCTACGCAGTCGAGTAGCACTGTTTTTGGCATATGCTGGCTGGGGATGTCTTTGAGGGATATCGTGATGTACTTATTCTTTTTAGTAAAAGTTGATGTCAAAAATAATGCTTCAACTAAAGAAGAAAAGATTGGGCCAGTTGATATTTCTGGCGGGATTTTTTCGCCAGATAATAAGGAGAAATAGTTACTAGTCTCTAGAATAAGCCGTTACGACTGCGTTGAGACGCGCGAGGCTGCGTTCGCGGCCGAGGACGCTGAGCGTATCGTGAAGAGCTGGACTAAATGGCGCAAAGCTAACGCTGAGACGAATAAGGCCAAAGAGCTCGGCTGGTTTGCGGCCGGTGCTTTCGAGTAATTTATTGAGCGCATTCTGGAGATTCTCTGCGGTCCAATCTTCAACACTGCGGAGCTTTTCGATACCAGCGCGAAGGATGTCCTGAATCTCATGCTCAGAAAGTTTCTTGAGCGCTTTATTGGATTCAATCATAGACATATCAACAGCTGGGTCGACAAAGTAATAATTCGTCATGGTTTTTAGATCGCCGAGAGTTTTGAGGCGGTCGTAAATGATGCTGAAAATCTTGAACTTGTAGTCGTCGTCAGCATTGGCGGCTTCTTCTGGCCAGAAATCTTTCGTACGTGCGTAGAGCGCCTTTGCGTCTTCTGCGAAGAGGCGGCGAATCCACTGACCGTTGAGCCAAATGAGCTTCTGCTCATCGTAGCGAGCGCCGGCATGCTGAATGCGGTCGATGCTGAACTTTTCGATGAGGTCTTCTTTGCTGTAGATTTCGTCTTCGGTGCCATCGTTCCAGCCAAGGCAGGCGAGGAAGTTTAGCATAGCTTCTGGCAAGATGCCGTCAGCGCGATAATCTACTGCGGATTTTGCGCCGTCGCGTTTGCCGAGCTTCTTGTTACCGCTAGGCGCAAGAATGTGTGGCAAATGAACAAACTTTGGCGTATCGAGGCCGAGCGCTTCGTAAATAGCGAGGTAGTTGCCCATGCTTGGCAAGTATTCTTGGCCGCGGAAAATATGAGTAATACCCATCGTTGCATCGTCGACAATGTGGGCGAAGTTATAAGTTGGCAAACCGTCGGCTTTGATAAGAATAATATCGTCCTGCGTTTCTGGGAGCATAGTCATATCGCCAAAAACTTCATCGTGATATGTGCGAGTTTTTGGATCAGCTTTGAAGCGAAGTGGCATGCCTGGCTCCCATTCTGGAGTTTCGGCTGGGCGGTAGTTGCGATAAAGAAAAGCCTGCTTGTTTTTGCTAGCTTCTTCGCGATATTTTGCGATTGTTTCGCTTGGAGTTGGATCGGCATAAGCGCGGCCGGAGGCAATGAGTTTCTTTGCCCATTCAATGTAAATTTCTTGGCGCTGGGTTTGGAAATATGGACCATTTTCGCCGCCTTTTTCTGGACCTTCGTCCCAATCGAGGCCGATCCATTTAAGAGTATCTTCGATAAGCTCGGTTGCACCTTCTACGTAGCGTGCGCGGTCGGTGTCTTCAATGCGCAAAATGAATGTACCCTGCTCTTGTTTAGCGACAAGGTATGGGTAAATTGCTGAACGTAGGTTGCCAATGTGAATATAGCCGGTTGGCGACGGCGCAAAACGAGTAACGGTTTTCATATCTGTTATTTTAACATTTTATGGCATGTTATACTAGTCCCATGAAGCAGCGTAACTATATGGTAGACCTCTGTCGTTTTATTGCGGCGGTTATGATTATGTTTTGTCATTTGGATTTAGTCGGCAATAAGACTTATCCGACTTATATGTTCGTTGACTTCTTCTTTATTCTGAGCGGCTATTTTACTGTTCAACATTTCGCAAAACAGAAGGCCGAAGAAAGCCCCGAAAAGCGCGGCCGGATTGCACTGAAATATACGGCTAAGAAGTTTTTACCATTCATTCCGCATTTGCTGCTCGCGTTGCCAATTGCATACTTTGCTTGCAATTTTCATTTTCTGAAAGATGGCGATTTGCTAGGCTTTTTGACTGGCTTTAAAGATATGTTTGCTGAGTCTTTATTGCTCCCAGTAAGCTTTTTCGATAATCCAGTTCGTCAAATTGGGCCACTCTGGTATTTGTCGGTATTATTGATTGTGATGCCGCTATTTAGCTATATCTGCCAGAGCAAGTATCGTAGGCCGATTGGCTTGGCTGGTTTAATAATGGCCTACGTCTATTTCAGCATGCAGGATGTTATCTCCGCTTTTGACCCTATTAGCGGTTTATTGCTTTGTGTATCATGCATGTTCTTGGGCATGTTCGTGTTTGATGTTGTGCTAGAAATAAAGGAAAAGAAGGCAAAGGTTGCGACGCGCACGCTTGCGACTTTAGTTGAGTTGTTGTGTTTAGCCTATGTGTGTCTTGCGGCGATATTTGGTTTTACGCCAGTTAAGATGCAAGTGATCGTGTATGTGATCATGCTAATTATTATGCTTTCGGGTGTAAGTTATACATCGAAATTAAAAATACCGGTCTTTACATGGTTAGGCAAAATTAGCATGCCTCTGTTTATTTGGCATTATGCAGTTGGGCGCGTTTTGTCGCATCAGGTTGCTAACTATACAACTAAACGCTTAACGATATATTTTTTCGCGGGTAGCTTTATCGTGGCTATTGCGATGCATTATATTTGTGAATTTATCTTAAAACGAGTCACAAAAAAGAAGGCATGAAAAACCGCCCCAACAATTAGGGGCGGTTCTTGTGAAGATAGGTGTTGCGTTAATCGAGTGTCCAGTCGGTCGCTCCGACGGGGCCATTGGTAAAGTAATCCCAATTATCGCTGCCGAAACATTCGTCAGGATCGAGCCCTATCGTGTAGCCATACCAACCTACGGAGATTCCTACTCCGTCTGGGGTTTCTGCTTTGACCATACGCCATGATTCTCCGCCTTGGCCGTTGCCGAAGTGAACGTAGATTCCATACTGCGTGTCAGTAGATCTTACGCAGTGGGAGTCGACGATACTCCAGCCGTTGTTACTGAGATAGTTTGAGAAAACTGCCAAGTCTGCCTCGGCTGCTGCCTGAAGATCGGCTGCCGTAACTGACGGAGTATCTTCGTGCCAATATCCGTCATCGACAGGCTGCTCCGGATTTTCCGGTTCGCGACCTTCTTCCTCTTCTTCCTGCGTCCACTCTTCTGCCTGAGCCTGAGCATCCTGCGGTACGTCGCTGACGTCCGGGACCGTAACGGCCGGTGCTTCTGTTGTGGCTTCTGTCGTAGCTTCTGTTGTGGCTTCGGTTGTAGCTTCTGTCGTAGTTGTAGTTGTAGTTGTTGTTTCCGTAGGCTTTGGCGTTGCCGTCGTAGCTTCGGTTGTTGCTTCTGCTGTAGGCGCAGTTGTTACCGTCTGCGTTGTAGCCTCGGTTGTTACCTCAGAGGTTGCTGTGCTTTCCTGTTCACCGCAGCCAGTCAATGCAAAAAGCATGCAACTAACTACGAATACGCTCGCTACCTTCATTATCATTGAGGTAGCATTCCTTCTTGATTTGTTCCTTACCATATTGTCCACCGTCCTTTCGGTTTTTTCGAAAGCAGCACAAAATAGATGGGGCGCTATCCTCAATAATCTAAATGTGCGCTTATTGGTCTTGGGCTTTGCCCGAGCTATATAAGATCGAGGTAATTATACCATTATCGATTTCTATTTGCAAGCATAAGTATAATATGGTATAGCTTATTTTGCTATAATTATGACATGAGCACGCAATCAAAGAAATCAAATACAAAATTTATTGCCGCAATTACGATTTTGAGCGTAATTGCCGTCGGTACGATCGTATCGACCATTTGCCTAGCTTGGTCACTAGCGACTGCGAATGAGAAGATTGATTATCTTGAAAAGAAAGTTGATAAACTGACTAGCGAAGTTGATGAGCCTGATGGTCCGATATATGACGACCCAGACGATCCATTTGTTGCAAAGAAACCACTAATCTATTTATATCCGACTGAGGATATGAACGTCTCTGTCAAGCTTGGCAACCCAAGCAAATTGACTGCTACCTATCCAAAATATAATGACGGCTGGAATGTTTTTGCGCGTAAAGGCGGCACTTTGATCGCCAATGGCCGCTCTTATTATGGCTTGTATTGGGAAGGCGCAAATTATGACGCAAAACAAACCAATGAAGGTTTCATTGTTGCCGGTAAAGATAGCGCTGCTTTTCTTGAAACGAAGCTTGCGCAGCTTGGTTTAACTGAGCGTGAAGCAAATGAGATGATTATCTACTGGCTGCCAAAGCTCGAAAAGAACGCCTACAACTATATTCGTTTCGATTTAAATAAAGAGTTGGATGCATATATGCCAATGAATGTATCGCCAAAGCCGGACACGACGATCCGCGTTTCGATGGTATTCAAAGGCTTGGAAAAACCAATCTCCGTACGTGAGCAGAAGCTCGAAACACCTGAGCGCAAAGGTTTTGTAGTTGTTGAGTGGGGCGGCTGCGAAATTAAATAATTTTTGACAAGAGAAAAGCACCTCGCGAACGGGGTGCTTTTTTGTTGGAAGTGATAACGAGTTAGTTTTCGGAAGAGTTTTTCTGCTCCTCGAACATTTCAACTACTTCATTGTCGAAGTCGCGGCTATGCGCAGCACTGTGCTTTAACTTAGCTTTTGCTTCGTCTGAAGGGTTGCTACTCTTGTAGATAAGCTTGTGTTCGGCGGCTGCCCAACCCTGCATACTGTAAGTTCTGAGCTGGATCTCTACGGGTACTGACTTTGTCATGTTGTCATAATATACCTGTATTACGACAATCAAGTGAAGGCTACTATATCCATTTTCTTTCGGATTCTTGATATAGTCATGCTCTTCGATGACTTCGAGGCCTGGTTGCGCATATATATTATTGCGAACGCGATATATATCGTCAATCGAGGTCATAATTGCTCGAAGCCCGGCAACGTCCTGCATCTGCTTTTTGATGCCATCAAGAGTAGGCGGATAGTTCTTGCGCTCGCACTTTTCCATCGCGGATTTGTATGACTTGATACGGTAAGTGATAATATCGTTGCCGTAATTATCATCCGTGTCACAGAAATTCTTAATGTGTGCGTTTACGATTCTAAGTCCGCGCTTGCAAAGCTTGGCGTATGCAATATACTCTTCTTCTGTTATTACTTCCTGGTTCTGAAAAGGTTCTTCCATTTATTTCATGCCCTCCCATGATTCTGTGGACTATTTTTTGGCGCAATTGCCAATGAATTTAATTATAGCACAAAATAGCTAAATAGTCAATAGAGCTTATGTTAAATATTGACAAAATTAAGCATATGTGGTATAATGAAGATATCACACTTTGCAAAGATAGAAAGGGGTAATTTGCATATGAAGAACATTGTTAATTATGAAGTCAAAAATGCATTTCCTGCAATCGACGGTAAGGCTTTGAAGGAAGGCGAGGTCCTTCTCTTCTATAAGAAGTCTCCGCAGACTGCATACGGACAGACGTCTGACTGCTGGGGCGCAGAATTAATGATCTTTCAGGGTTATGGCAACGCCGATAAGAGTTATCTTATTTTCGAGGGTACTGCCTCAGGCGATCATGGCATGAATCTTGATGTTTTTGGCAGCGAATGCTGCGTAAAACTGAACAAAGATCAGCATCCTCCTGTTGTTAAGGACGGAATGCGCTACGTATTTGCAGTTTGAACTCCATTTGGCCCGCAAAACTCAATTGCGGGCCGTTTTTTATGTATTTTTCGCGAAAAAAGTGCTAAATGTTAACTTTTGTTGCGCAAAAGTAAAGTCTGGTTGGTGTTAATTTTCGTTGCATTTATATAAAATTAAGGCATACATTAACAAAGGAAAACGTAATGACACTACCTGATAGGCTAGTAAAATTACGCAAGGCCGCTGGTTTGTCGCAAGAAGAAGTTGCAGACAAATTGGAGGTTACGCGTCAGACCGTTTCGAAGTGGGAAACTGGTCAATCGAGCCCTGATCTCGATAAAGTATTGCCACTTTGTGATCTTTACCATATTACTCCGGACGAGTTGCTCCATGATGGTGGAAGCGAGGAAGCCGATGAGCTAAAAGCACAGAAAGATGCCGCGCGCGCTGAAGAGTTGTTAGAAAAGAGCGTAGCGAAAAAGAAATTAATTGGTATTCTCTCTGGTGTAATGCTCTACGTGCTTGGTATCGTTTTTATGATCGTGGCAATTCCAGCATTAGGCTTTAATCCATTGTTTGCGACTGGTATTTTCTTAATACTATTTGCGGTAGCAACTTTGATGATTATTTATTCTGCCCTAATGTATCGCAAAAAACGCGATAAGAAAAAGAAGCTAACAAAAGAAGCGCAGCTATATAAGTCGATTGATAGTATTCTCGGTTTGATTACTTTGACGGCATATCTTTTGATCAGCTTTATGACGATGGCATGGCACATTACTTGGATTATGTGGATTATCTATGCCCTTGTTTCGCAGATTGTAAAACTAATCATCATGCTTGCGACCGGCAATTCCGTCGATGCATGCGACGAGGAGAGCTGCTGCCATGAAGAATAATAGCAATAAAGGTTTACTGATTTTTCTCGTAGTATTTCTATCGATTATCGTGTTGGCGCTGAGCGCATTAATGGTGCTCGGTATTTCTGGCAAGGGCGGCATGTTTGGCTGGCATTTTGGCAGCTCAAATATTAGCACTAACTTAGTCGCTGAAGAGACGATTAATGCGGAAAATATTAAGGAAATTAAGGTTCGCGTCAAGACTGGGAAGTTAAAAATTACGAGCGAAGAAACGAGCGAAGATGCTAAGATTGTTGCGAAAATTTATGCCAAAGAAAAAGATTGGGTTAGTTTCGAGAACTCCGATAATAGCATTAGTATCGAAGATCGTTCTGAAGATTGCCGCTTCTTCTGCTTCAATTGGGATGGCGTAAATATTGAGCTATCAGTGCCAAAAGATTATGTTGGCGACTTCGATATCGATACGTCTTATGGCGATGTTGAGATTGGCGATTTTGAGCTAGCAACGATGAAACTTGATAGCTCCGCGGGCGATATTGAACTTGGTAGCGCAAGGAACGTTTCGGCTGAATTAAGTGCTGGCAACCTTGAGCTCGGTAACTGCTATGGCCACGTAAGAATCGACAATAGCATGGGCAACGTAGAGATTGATCGCTTGGATATTACTGAGGATTCAACTATCGAATTGTCGATGGGTAACGTTGAGATTAGAAATATAGGCGATGTAAGAGTCGACGCTAAAACTGACATGGGTAATAGCTCGGTTAGTGGCGGTAATCCAAAAGCTGACGTTACTCTAAAAATCGAAAATAGTATGGGCAATATTACTGTCCATTAATATGGAGCGGATTTAACTTCGCGTAGACGTTCGTATCGTAGTATTTACCGTCGAGTAACTCATTATCGCGAAGTGTGCCCTCAAAAGCGAATTTAAGGCGTTCTGCGACCGCGCAGGACGCCTTATTTTGTGATGCGGCCTGGATTATTACGCGATGCATGTCGATTTCATTGAATGCATATTTAGTGATTTTTGCGGTACAGCGAGAAGCAATTCCTTTGCCGGTGCATTTTTTATCGAGCCAGTAGCCAATTTCGCAGCGGCGATGTTCGGCGGAGAGATTGTGAAGGTCGATAGCGCCAACAAACTGACCTTTATAAATGATGTCGTAGCCGAGGACCGCGCCTTTATTAAAGGCTTCGATTTGGCCGTCGACGAATTTTGGCATTTCATCGAAACTCTGATAAAAATGCGCCCATGGCATCCATGGGAGTAAGTGTTCGCGGCTGGAAATGATGGCGTCGTAGCGAGCCTGATCGTAATCATGGCTCATGCGACGCATAGTTATTTCATCGTCAACGATGATTTCTTCTGCTGGTTTAAATTCGTTCATTTTTTCTTCTCCAAGGCAAGTTTAATATCTTCAATTTGGTCGCGAAGCTCAGCGGCGCGCTCAAACTCAAGATTGGCGGCAGCAAGCTGCATTTGTGTGCTGAGTTCTTTGACGATTTGTGGCAATTCCTCGCGTGGAATCTTGCGCAGGTCGAGCTTATTGCTCTTCTCTTTCTCTGGAATAATTGCGCGAAGGCCTTCGGTAATTTCTTTTGCAATTCCCTTCGGTGTAATGCCGTGGTCTTTGTTGTATTTCTGCTGAATTTCGCGGCGACGATAGGTCTCTTCGATCGCGCGTTGCATGCTGCCGGTCATATTGTCGGCATACATGATGACTTTGCCTTCAACGTGGCGTGCAGCACGGCCGATGGTCTGGATGAGGGCGGATTCGCTGCGGAGGAAGCCTTCCTTGTCGGCGTCAAGAATAGCAACGAGAGAGACTTCTGGAAGGTCTAGGCCCTCGCGCAGAAGGTTGATGCCGACGAGTACGTCGTAAGTGCCATTGCGTAGGTCACGGAGGATATCACTGCGCTCGAGTGTATCAACATCGCTATGAATGTAGGCGGTCTTAATTTTAAGGTCTTTGAGATGCTCGGAAAGGTCCTCGGCCATGCGCTTAGTAAGGGTTGTAACGAGTACGCGCTGGCCCTTGGCGATGCGCTGGTCGATTTCTTCGACGAGGTCGTCGATTTGGTTTTCGCTGCCGCGGACTTCGATTTCTGGATCGAGGAGACCAGTAGGACGAATGACTTGCTCGGCTGGCTTAGGGCTGTGCGATAGTTCGTATTCGCCTGGTGTTGCAGACACATAGATAATCTTGTTAATGTGACGGTCGAATTCGGCAAAAGTGAGCGGGCGGTTATCGAGCGCGCTTGGCAGGCGGAAGCCATACTCGACGAGCGTTTCTTTGCGGGCGCGATCGCCGTTATACATACCGCGAATTTGCGGAATGGTCATATGAGACTCATCGACGAGACAGAGGAAATCTTCTGGGAAATAATCGAGCAAGGTGGCAGGCGGCTGGCCTTGAGCGCGACCATCAATGTGGCGAGAATAGTTCTCAATTCCCTTTACGAAGCCGGTGCTTTCGAGCATCTCCAGGTCATACTTAATGCGCTGCGAGAGGCGTTGCGCTTCGAGATATTTGTGCTCATTGTTGAAGAATTTGAGACGGTCTTCATACTCGGCGCGAATCTTTTTGATGGCCATATCGAGCGACTCTTTTGGTGTAGCGTAGTGGCTATTTGGGAAGATGCCGATTTCATTTGGCTCAGCGAAAACTTCAGCCGTGAGCGGATCAATAACTTTAATATTTTCGACCTGATCGAAGCCAAATTCAATACGATAGGCTCTGTCGCCGGAAGCTGGGAAAATATCGATTGTGTCGCCGCGAACACGGAAATTACCGCGTTCGAAAGCGATATCGTTGCGATTGTACTGGATCTCGGTGAGCGAGCGGATAAACTGCGACATGTCGCGCATTTCGCCCTTGGCGACGCGCATAGCCATGGCTTTGTAGTTCTCTGGCGAGCCAATACCGTAAATACAAGAGACGGATGCGACAATAAGAGTGTCTTTGCGAGTTAATAATGCCTCGGTGGCGCCGTGACGGAGGCGGTCGATTTCTTCGTTGATTGCACTATCCTTTTCGATGTAGGTGTCGGTGCTAGCAATGTAGGCTTCTGGCTGATAGTAATCGAAATAACTGACAAAATAATGCACTTCATTTTCTGGGAAGAATTCGCGAAACTCAGAATAAAGCTGTGCGGCGAGGGTTTTGTTGTGAGCGAGCACGAGGGTTGGACGGTTATATTTCGCGATAAGATTAGCCATCGTAAAGGTCTTACCGGAGCCGGTTACGCCCAGTAAAGTTTGTTCGCGTTCGCCGCGCGTCAAGCCACGATAAAGCTGCTCAATTGCTTGAGGTTGGTCGCCGGTAGGCTGATATTTGCTATGTAGCTTGAAGTCCATATGTTAATTATATCGCAATTAAAAATCTCCAGGAGTTGTAGTCCTGGAGATTTAGTTTAGTTAGCAATTATTGCTGACCAGATACCCATGGATCTTCTGGTTTCTGTGGGGCTGGAGCTGGACCCTGTGGTGCAGCGCCTGCAGCTGGAGCGCCAGCTGGCTTGCCGAGAACATACTGTGCATTGCCGAAGCCGAGAATCAAATAGAATACTGGTGGCAAGAGGATGAGACCGATAGCGAAGCCAGTATCTTTGCCGAAGGCTGGAGCGAGCTTGAGGGCTACGAGGATGAGCCAGATAAGCGAACCTACGCCTGGGATGAGGATAAGGAGGAAAAGCAAGCCATTCTGGCCGCTGATCTCAGTAAGAACATAAAGGTTATAGATTGGGATAAGAGACTTCCAACCTTCGCGGCCTGCTTTTTCGAAAAGCTTCCACATACCAACAATCATAACGATGTAGAGCGCTAGGACGAAGAGCATGAAAGTGCCGAAGAAAGCGAAGAATCCGGCCAAGAGATCCGTGTCCGATACTGTATTGGTTCTATAGTATACGGAGTAGCTCATTAATTGATTTAGCATTAATATTCTCCTTATGTTAAAGTTACCGCTATTGTAGCATACTAACGAGATTCTTAAAATCGTCGCCGCGTTCTTCGAAGTTTTTATAGAAGCCGTAACTGGCGGCGGCTGGCGATAAGAGGCAGCTCTTACCTGGCGCGGTAAGCGTATAGCCCTGCTCTACCGCTTCGCGCATATCTTTAACATGGATGAGCTTTTGGCCGTATTCACCTTCGTCGAAAGTCTGTTGGAAACGATTGTCGGTGGCTGGTAATAGGATGACATTTTGAATGTCAGTCGTGCGGATGAAATTAACGAGCGGATGATAATCGAGGCCGCGATCCATGCCGCCGAGAATAATTGTGTCGACATCACCAAGCGCCTTGATGGCATTAATGACGGCTTCTTGGGCAGTTGCAATGGAATCGTTATAGAATTTAATATCGCGGAAAGTGCCGACGTATTCAAGACGGTGCGGAAGAGGCTGGAAACTTGCAACGGCTTCTTTGAAGCTCTCGCCGTTCACTTTGTAGGCATAGGCGATAGCGGCAGCGACCTGAATGTTGAGTTGATTATGCTCGCCAATGAGCTGCGTGCGGATTTGATCGCGTGGCACAATGTCGGTTTTTGTGATATCGATTTTCATTGCAGGCGCAGCATTAATCTCTTCGATAGTCGCATGTTGGAAAATGTCGCCATAAATTAGCAAATCATCAGGCGTCTGGTATTTGAAGATATTTTTCTTCGCATTATAGTAGTCATCTGGCGTAGTGTAGTGATCAAAATGCTCTTCATAAATATTGAGAAGAACTGCAATATGCGGGCTAGCTTGAATGTATTCGAGCTGATGTGCGGAGAGTTCAAAAACGACAATTGTATCGTCGGAAATTTCGTCAAGAATATCGAAACATGGCTTGCCAATGTTGCCGACGAGCTGAGTATTTTTGCCTGCGGTTTTTAATACATGATAAATGAGTGAGCTTGTAGTGCTCTTGCCTTTCGTGCCGGTTACGCCGACGACTTGACGATGAAAAACGCGCATAAATAAGTCAGTTTGGCTGGTGATTTTTGCTTTCGTTTCAGCGTCGAGATAATCTTTAATGATTACGCCTGGGGCCTTGAGGACGATATCGTAATCTTTGCAGGCGTCGAGATAATTATCACCAGAGATAACTGTTGTATTTTCTACAACAATATCTTGCTGATCGGCGACCGCAACTTCTGCTTCTGGCAATTCGCGACGAATAAAACCAAGCGAGCTTTTCCCCTCGCGGCCGAAGCCAAGAATGAGGATTCTTTTATTACGTAGATATTCGATTATTTGGTTTTTCATAGTGCCATTAATGCCTTTAGATATTCTTCTGGGATGTTATGCTCTGGATTGTAATATCGAGCGATGTCGTATTGTGTAGTTGGATTGTAATGATAGCTTGTGCGATACCATTCTAAGAGCTTTGGTAGCGGTTTTGGCGCGTTTTCATCTTCGATTGCTAGCTTAATTGCGTAGTTGATTTCTTCGCGCGTGCCGACGCATTCGAACGGTTTGGTGGTGTCTGGATTGATGAGGCTATAGAAAATCTGACCCATAGATTCATCGTCTAATAAATCGCGGCCAAAAATGTCGACGAGGCGATTTTTGCCGACAAATGGGTATAGCATGATGTAGACGTAGAGACACTTTGCGCAGTGACCGCACCAGCTGTTGGTTTTGGCACCGACGTTGCAACTGCGGAAGATTTTGAGGTAACTTGGGAACTTAATGAATTTCTGGACGATTTGAAATTCGTTCATGCAGCGCAAAAGGCTGAAATAATGAATCTTTTCGCAGAGATAGTTTTGGCAGTAATATTCAAAATCTCTTTCGAACTCGTAGCTCTTGGAATACTGATGGTTGATGGTCGTACCGGCAATATTGCCCTCATTCGCGGAAGCCTCATTACTGACAATGATGTACTGTTTGTTGTTTAGGTAGCAAATAATTGCGCAGGCAAAAGCGAGCATGCCAGAGAATGGAACGTGGCCATTATAGAATTCGCCAGTTTGGTTGAGCTCGATGACCTGCTGGTCAATGCTGAGATTGAAGTTACAAACTTGCTCGAGGCTATAGCCGGCGAGATGAATATCGTCGAGTGCGGCACGGTTTTCCGGATAGAGGCTGCGATTGAACTGCATGCAAAGATTTTGATCGTGCATGCCGCTAAGCGCTTCGAGCGTGACAATGGAATCTTTGCCGCCACCAACTGTAATGAGGTTGCCGTGGAAATTATCATCAAAATAGAATTGTTTTTTCTCGGCCGGTTCTGGTGCATCGATGGTCATAAAATCGGCGTATTGCATTAAGGCATTGTTGCGATACATTAACTCGCCAAGGCCGTTATAAAAGAGCTTCTTGAAGAATTCTTTTTGAGTAGCATCTAGCTCACCGCATTTGATAGTGAATTTTGGTGCGAGACTAAGTTTGTAATAATTGATCGCATTGATGACACCAAAATTAAAGAAGAGATTATCGAGGATTTCGTCCTTAATATATTCATTGCGAATACTAGCAATTGGGATATCGACGGTTGGCTCAAAAGTATAGTCGCCTAGCTTATAAACGAAGCTGGCGTGGATGCCATTAATGCCGCGTTCGATATTGTATGATTCGAAGATAAATTCTGGATATTTATTGCGAATTTCCATGCTTATATTTTAGCATTTTTAGGGCTTTCTGGGCCATTTCTGAGTCGTTAGGATCCATTTGGATAAAATTGTCTAGCGCGTCGTGACTTTTTAGCGCGTAATAGTCGGCTTCGGACTGATTATCGTCGAACCAAATAAATGGCTGCGAAAAATCGATGCTATCGGATTTATAAATGCCGCTTTGGCGGTATTGGACTCCACTTGTGAGGCGGTCTAATAATTCCCCGTCATATTCGCGCGCGAGGACTTCTGGAACGCGTTGTTCTGAATATGAAGTAAGCCAGTAAATATGGCCAGCAAAATTATCAAGAATATAACTCAATAAAGCTTCGCGGTCGGCTTTTGGCGAGGCGTTTGCAATGAGGGTCCCATATATATCTAAATAGATATCCATAGCTATATTTTAGCGGATTTAAGACAAGTCGTGTATTATATATGTAAGGGCAAGGTCTTTTGTGGAGGTAATACTAAGAGGAGTGTTTTAAACGTGAATTCGTTTATTTGTATTTTTTGTCCTGCCGTTGTTGCTTTTTTAGTATACGAAAAAATATCGGGCAAAAAATTAGACTATAAATATTCGTTGGCATTGTATTTTTTGTTTGTTCTAGCTATTAATGTGCTAGCGACCGTGGCTTGCCGTAAAGTATTCCATATTGCTACTTCTAGCGGAGTATTAGATGACTCTCCGCTTTACGCGGTTAAGTATGTAGTTGTTGCTACGGCGTTGGGGGCTATGGGTGCTTTTGTTTCTGGCTGGCTAATGAAAAATGTCAAAGTAAGTTTTGCTATTAAAAAAGAAAAGAGGAAACGTGCAAAAACTAAAAAGCGTTCCTAGGATTTTTAAATATTTTTTGCTGTTTTTGGCGGCCTTTGTTTTGGCGGGCTCATTCTATATTTGTACGGCCTATGATATTGATTCTTTCGAACAGCTTTTATATACCGTCAGAAGTGCAGAAGGTACCGGAACTGATTCTATTATGGGCGGTATTATTATCGGCGTAATTGCTACAGTGATTGTTTTTGCAATTTTAATTACGCCATTGTTTGCGGAAAAACTTCGTACGAAAATATTCGTGAAAATTAAGATTAAGAAGAAAAAGTTCGAATTTCCGGTTAGCTATGTAACGCATAAATTTATTTATGCTGTGATTGTCTTTGCAGTTTCGGTTTTAATTGCATTAAACAACCTAGATTTCTTCAATTACATGTCTAGGCAGATGCAGGTGTCGACAATTTATGAAGATTACTATGTTAGTCCAAATTCGGTCCAAATTACTTTCCCGGAAAAGAAACAGAATTTAATTCATATTTATGTCGAATCGCTAGAGGCGTCTAATTTTGCTACAGCAAATGGCGGTTTGCAGGCAAATTCCTATACGCCAAAACTTGAACAGTATGCTTTAGAAAATACGAGTTTCTCTAACGGCGACAAACTTGGCGGCGCCGTCACGATGACGGGCACTGGCTGGACAACGGCGGCAATGATCGCGCAAATGATGGGTATTAACATGAAGGTCGACATCTACGGAAATGATTATAGCGGTTACTCTTCCTTCCTTGGTGGCGCAACAGGCATTGGTGATATCTTGAAGGATAATGGCTATAAGAATTATTTCTTGATGGGTTCCGATGCGACGTTTGGTGGACGTCGTGAATTGCTTGAGCAACACGGTGATTACGAGATTTTCGATTTATTAGCGGCTCGCAGAGAAGGAAAAATTCCAGAAGATTATAAAGAATGGTGGGGTTTTGAAGATGCAAAGCTGTTTGAATATGCAAAAGAAATGTTGACTGACGTCTCGAAAAAAGACGAGCCGTTCAACTTCTCGCTTCTGACGGCGGATACGCATTTTTACGATGGCTATCTTGAAAAAGGCTGCCCAAGTATCTATGGCGTGCAATATGCAAATGTATTCCATTGTAGTGACGCGATGATTTACGAGTTTATTGAATGGGTCAAGACGCAGCCATTCGCTGACGATACGACTATTGTGATTACTGGCGATCATCTAACGATGCAAAGTGATTTCTATGATACGAGCAACGGCTTCCAACGCACGGTATATAACGCATTTATCAATCCAAGAGTGGAAGCAAAGAACGAAAAGAATCGCCAGTTCTCGACGCTAGATTATTTCCCTACTACCCTTGCTGCGCTCGGTGCGAAAATTGAAGGCGACCGCCTTGGTTTAGGCACTAACCTATTCTCTTCTAAGTCAACTATTTTGGAGGAAATGGGTTACGAGAAGTTTGATCTCGAGCTATCGAGACGTTCGAATTATTACAACAATAATCTTCTAGGCGATAGTTATTTTGAAATGCAGAAAACTATCAAAGAAAACCCGGAAGCAGTAACTGGACAGGATTGACTTTTAAGATAAAAAATGGTAGAATGTCCGGGATGAAAAGTACGGATTTTGACGGTGATAAGATCAGTATTCGTGGCGCGCGTGCGAATAACTTGAAAAACATCGATATTGATATTCCGCGCGATAAACTTGTTGTGATTACAGGTCTTTCTGGTTCGGGTAAATCTTCCCTAGCCTTTGACACGATTTATGCTGAAGGTCAGCGTCGTTATGTCGAGTCTCTTTCGAGTTATGCTCGTATGTTCCTTGGCGTGATGGATAAACCAGATGTTGATATGATTACCGGTCTTTCTCCGGCGATTTCGATTGATCAGAAGTCTACTTCGCGCAACCCGCGCTCTACGGTTGCGACCGTGACTGAAATTTATGATTATTTGCGCCTTTTGTTTGCGCGTATCGGTGTACCGCACTGTCCGATTTGCCACAAAGAAGTCGCTCGTCGTACGACGCAGGATATTGTCGATCAGGTTATGCAGTGGCCGACGGCAAGCAAACTTATGGTGCTTGCGCCAATTGTTACGCAGAAGAAGGGTTCTTTCTCGCATATTGGCGACCAGTATCTTGCCAAAGGTTTTGCACGTGCACGCGTAGACGGTATTATTTATGCGCTTGACGAGTGGCCAGAGCTTGATAAGAATTTGCGTCACGATATTGAGATTATTATCGACCGTTTTGTAATGGCACCAGACATGGAAAGTCGTGTGGCTGGCTCGGTTGAGCAGGCGCTTGATCTTGGAGATGGCATTATGAAGGTTCTTTGCATCAAGGACCAGTCGGTCGCAATTGGTCAGAATAATATCAATACGCAGGATGCGGAAATCGTTACTTATTCGCAGCGCTATGCTTGTCCTGAGCATCCAGACGAATTGATTCCAGAACTCGAGCCTCGCCTCTTCTCTTTCAACGCACCGCAGGGTGCATGTCCGACTTGTACTGGTCTTGGTACGCGCATGGAAATTGATCCTAGCCTCGTTTTGAACCCAAATCTTACGATTGCGGAAGGCGGCATTCGTCCATATAATCGCATTAATCAAGACTCTTGGTGGCTGAAACGTTTGGCGGCGGTTGGTGAACGCCATGGCTTCACGGTACGTACGCCGATTAAAGAATTAACTGACGAGCAAGTTCGGATGATTCTTTATGGTACGGGCGATGAAAAATATCGTGTCAGATTAAATAATGGCTACGACTATGATGCGGTTTATGAAGGTGTGATTCCGAACCTTGAGCGTCGTTATAAGGAAACCGAATCTGATTTTATTCGCAAAGACATTGAACGCTTCATGCGTGAACGTATTTGTCAGACTTGTCATGGTGCGCGCTTGAAGCCAGTCGTGCTCGCAGTTACGATTCATGATTTAAATATTATGGATATGTGCGCGATGGACGTTGAGCAGACGCTTGATGTTTTAAATTCAGACCTTGGTTTGACGGAAAATGAGCAAAAGATTGCTGGCCCAATTTTGAAGGAGATCAAAGCGCGTGTCGGCTTTATGAAAGATGTTGGTCTTAACTATCTCGAACTTGGTCGTTCGGCTGCAACGTTGTCTGGTGGTGAGGCGCAGCGCATTCGTCTAGCAACGCAGATTGGTTCTGGTCTTCAGGGTGTGCTTTATGTGCTGGATGAGCCATCAATCGGCCTCCATCAGCGCGATAACGACCGCCTAATTGCAACACTTAAGCATCTACGTGATTTAAAGAACACTGTGATTGTAGTCGAGCATGACCATGATACGATTATGCAGGCAGATTATCTTGTTGATATTGGCCCCGGTGCTGGCGTAAATGGCGGTAAAGTTATCGCAGCTGGCACGCCAGAAGAAGTCGCTAAGAATCCAGATTCGATTACTGGTAAATATATTTCTGGCAAAGAAAAAATTGAGACGCCAAAGAAGCGCCGCAAAATTTCGAATCGTTTTCTCGAAGTAATCGGTGCACGCGAAAACAACCTCAAAAATATCGACGTGAAGTTCCCGCTTGGCGTGATGACAGTTGTTTCTGGCGTGTCTGGTTCGGGAAAATCTACGCTCGTAAATGAGATTGTGGCAAACGAATTACTTGCACGCCTCAATCATGCACAGACTGTACCTGGTGCACATGAACGTATCGATGGTATTGAGCATTTGAATAAGGTTATCGTAATTGATCAGTCGCCAATTGGTCGTACGCCACGTTCGAATGCGGCGACTTATACCGGCATTTTTAATAACATTCGTGATTTGTTTGCTGAGCAGCCTGAAGCACAGGTACGCGGCTACAAAGCTGGTCGTTTCTCCTTCAATGTGAAGGGCGGTCGCTGCGAAAAATGTCAGGGCGACGGCGTTTTGAAGATTGAAATGCACTTCTTGCCTGACGTATTTGTGACTTGTGATGAGTGTCATGGTCGCCGCTATAATCGCGAGGCTTTGGAAGTTAAATTTAAGGGTAAAACGATTTCTGATGTGCTCGACATGACGGTCGATGAAGCGGTTGAATTCTTTGATGCTTTGCCACTGATTGCAGGTAAATTAAAGACTTTGCAGGAAGTTGGTCTTGGCTATATTAAGCTCGGCCAGCCAGCTACGACCTTCTCTGGCGGTGAGGCGCAGCGCATTAAGCTCGCAACGGAGCTTGGGCGTCGTTCAACCGGCAAGACGCTCTATATTCTTGACGAGCCTACGACCGGCCTTCATACTGACGATGTTAAGAGATTGTTGTCGATTTTACAACGTTTGGTCGACGGTGGTAACTCGATGATTGTGATTGAGCATAACCTTGACGTCATTAAGACGGCCGACTGGATCATTGATATGGGCCCAGAAGGTGGCCAGGGCGGCGGTAGGGTTGTTGCGACTGGTACCCCTGAAGATGTGGCGCGGAATGAGAAATCTGAGACTGGCAAATACCTCAAGAATGTTCTTTAGCGCTAATGCTTGATTTTCTCTTGCGCTTATCTTAAAATATAGAATAGATTTTAAAAATAGGAATAAATTTAATGAGCGATACAAAATTAGCACTCGCAAAGCGCGAAGTTGCTGGCAAAAAAGTAAAAAACTTGCGTGAGCAGGGTCTCATTCCTTCCGTCGTTTTCGGTGAAGGTGAACCTGTTTTGACGCAGTCTGTTTATAACGAAACTGAGAAGGCAGTCCGCGAAGCTGGCTACCACTCCCCTATCGATCTTACGATTGATGGTAAGGCACAGATGGCACTCGTAAAGAATGTCGACATGGATCCAATCAAGCGCACTATCCGCAACATTGAGTTCCAGGCTATTAACGCAAACGAAGTTGTTGAAGCTACTACCCCAATCAAGGTTGTTAACTTTGAATCTTCCGACGCTTCCAAGGCTCATCTTGTTCTCTCTATCGTTCTTGAGGAAATCGATGTTAAGGCAAAGCCTGCAGATCTTCCAGAGGATATCGAAGTTGATGCAAGCAAGCTTGCTACTACCGAAGATGGTTTGACTATCGCAGATATCGTTCTTCCAAAGGGTGTTGAATTTGCTGATAAGGAACTCGACAAAGAGCTTCCAATCGCTAACGTTTACGATCCGGCAGAGGAAGCTGCTGAGCGCGAAGCTCAGGCTGAGGCTGATAAGGCTGCTGACGAAGCTAAGGCTGCCGAAGACGCAGCTGCTGCAGCTGCTCCAGCTGAAGAAAAAGCTGAGTAATATAGTTTAGCTAAAAAAGAAATTACCCGTCACGTTGGACGGGTAATTTTTGTGAAGGAAAAAATGCCGGCCTCTTTTAAGGTGTTGATTAAGTAGCTAAGCTCTCTACACGAGAAATTGCTAGCCCTGACGACCTTCCAAAAAGGCTTTCCGTTCAGAGACGTTAACTGGCAGACAACAATTTCTTCGCCGTGCCTTTTCATGATAACGTATGGAATATAAATATCGTCGTCACTATTCAGGAAATTGGCTACGACTTGCCTGATGGTCTCATAATTGTCGTGGTTTAAAAGATTCCAGCTTTTCTTGCTGAAATTGCAAACCAACTTGATGCTCATTTGCTCGGTCTGCACTGCCTCATGGACCCTTTCATAATCACTTATTCTTTGGGTGATTGCTAGGAGTTCTGACAATGAATCGAGATTCTCGGTACCGTTTTCTGGCTTCGATATTATCAGTTGATTATTGAGTAGAGAAAAATGAGTTGACATAAATCCTCCTTTGAAAGTGCGAATGCAAAAATAGATTGATTCAACTAATAATTATACCACTTTTGCTTAAAAATGTCAATCAATTTTCTTTGGAAAAGACTTGCAGTTCTTGAGGATTATAACGCCTTCGACAATACCCCAAACGATGCTGGCGAAGAATAGAATAAAGCCAGCGATAACTAGAACGTTTAGAGTGTCGTCGTAGCCAGAAATGTCTACGCATTCGCCGCCATGCTGGCATTGATAGACGACGGAGAATGCGTAGCCGAGCGGCATAAAGAACATACCAAAGGTGATCGAGCTATAAAGTAGATGCACGAAGCCACGCTTCTTGTTGCACATCATGGCGTTATGAATGCCGGTCGTGCCAAGCAGGATGCCGAAAATACCAGCCCTAATCGCGCGGCTGCGCGTAATAGGCTTTTTACGGTATGTAGACTTCGCGACGGCTTCGTCGAGATAGTCTTTTCCGTGCTTCTTATTCTTGCTTGGCTTAGTTGGCATTTATTTAGCTTTCAACGCGTCGGCGTTAGCAATGAGACGTTCGCGGAAGGCGCCGCGAGCAGCATCTGCGTTATCGTTATTGCCCTGCCATGCCTTGAGGGCTGGATCCTGAAGGGCGCGTGCATACGAGAATGTAACAGTCCATGGGAATGGGCCATTGTTGGTGACTTCCTGAAGGTTTTCAGTGGCCTGTGTGACGCTCTGGCCGCCAGAAAGGAATACGACACCAGCGAGTTCGCGTGGAACATGCTCACGAAGAACCTGAGCGGTTGCGCGGCCAACTTCAGCTGGAGTGGATTGCTTTTCTTGGCGCTTGCCGGCGAGAACCATGTTGACTTTGAGGAGGCAGCCGGCGAGATTGATATTCTTTTTCTTGAGCTCTGCGAAGAGGCAGTCGAGAATCTTGCCGGTATACTCGATGTTCTGCTCAATTGTGTAATCGCCGTCATAGACAAGCTCTGGCTCGACGATAGGAACGATATTCGCAGCCTGGCAGTCGCGAGCATAATCGGCGAGAATTTCGCAGTTCTTTTGGATAGCCATTTGGCTTGGGCTATGGTCGGTAACTTCGAAAGCGGCACGCCACTTAGCGAAGCGAGCACCCATTTGATAATACTCGGCGAGGCGCTCTGGCAAACCTTCGAGGCCTTGGGTCCATTTTTCGTCGGAATCGTCGAAATTGACGAGGCCTTGGTCGACCTTAATGCCTGAAATAACGCCACGGTCAGCGAGATATTCAATGAAAGTCTTGCCGTTGTCTGCGGTTTGGCGTGCGGTTTCATCAAAGAGGATGACGCCGCTAACGTACTTTTCGAGGTCTGGCGTAGTAAAGAAGATATTGCGGTAATCGCGGCGATGTTGCTCGTCGTCTGGGATATTCATGGATTCGAATTTCTTATGGATGCTGCCACCGGATTCGTCGGCTGCAAGAATACCCTTGCCTGGTGCCATGAGTTTTGCGGCGGTTTCTTCGATTTCTGACATGTTGTTCTCCTTTTTGTTAGCGTTTTCTACGCGATAATAATCGTCTGCAATGTCACGTTCGAGCGTGCTGAGATTCGAGGTGCTGCTGAGTTTAGAATTCTGGACATTAGCGCGGGCAAGCAAGAGTGCTTCGCTCGGATCTTTGCCTAGAATGAGCGCACCTAGAATAGAAGCGGAAATGGTAAGGCGTGCAGTGAGGCGCGTCATGAGGTCCTTTTTATCGTCTAGAGACCAGAAAACGCGGCGACCCATATATTCGATATGGCTACCGCTGATATGTACGAAATCGCGTTTTTGTTCGAGTGTAATATCACTAATAACGATGTCTGCGCGCTCGATAAGCTCGCGAATATGTGACGCGTTCTGGTTCGTACTCTTGCCGACGAAGAGAGCTAATTTAGTATTGCGGCTAAGATTTAGGAAGTCGAGAATACTAGTAGCGAGCTTTGGCGAGATAATTGCGGAGCTATCGAGATAAATCCAATCTGGATTATTAGTTGGGATATCCCAGGTAGTGTAAGTTGGCTCGCTTGGGCCGAGCTGGCTAGTGTTGTTATCTTGGCAAAGGATGTAGCGATAAGTTGTGTGTACGTCTTTTGCGATGAACTGGCCGTCGAGGAAGGTTGCTGGCGTGCCGGAAATACTGGCGTTCAAGCCGAAGCGACTGAGGACTTCTAGACTAATACTTGCGCCGCCATAGATACTAATACGCGAAAAGTATTTATGGTGGCTGCCGTTAAAGCCGAAATCTAGCCATTTGACGCCGTTCTGGTCGGTCTCAAAATTGTTGCTGCGGTTGTCGAGGCGAAGGTAGACGTCTTTTGTGACGTTGCCGACGATAAGGACGCTTTGCATTAGCGTCTGCCTCCGATAGTGCGATAAATCGCGAAGCCGAGCATCGTAGAGCCGACGAAGCCAGCGAAGTAGATAATGACAGGGTCGACGGTTACTGGGTTAGTGGCAGTATTAACTGCGACTGGGTCTGGGTTGGTGACTGGCTGTTGTGGGTCTGTAGTGCCTTGACCGCCAGCGTCAGGAAGAGAGATTGGATCGGTGGTTTGAGTCGTAAAGGCAGAAAGCGGGCTGGCATTTGTATTGCCGAGAGCATCTTCGGCTTCGATGTAGAACTCGTACTCGGTTGTATCTTCGAGACCGGTTAATACAAAGTTGAGATTAGTTTGAGCAGTTACATTGCTATAGCTCAAAGTCTCACTATTGTAGCTACTAGTACCCTCCTTGCGATAGTAAAGCGTGACTTTCTTTAGGCCACTTTGCGAATCTTGAGCGGACACATTGATGGTAATTGTGTCTGTGCCGGCATTGCTGAAAGTAATCTGAGAACCGAGGCTTGGACCAGTGCTATCGACATAGGATTCAGTAATCGTTGCCTTGCCCTTAGTGCCTGCTGTGGTCTTAAGCCAGAGGCTGTAGGTGCCATTTTTAGGAACTGCTACAGTAGCTTTTAGAACGCTATTATCGGTAGCTAGGAGGCTAGCGGTTTGCCAGCTGGATGAGCTAGGTTCTGCTGTGCCAGTAGTGACGGCATAGCCGTTGATAGATTGGCTACTGACGACATCGATTGAAGCGGCATCCATTTTTACCCAGTTTGTAGCCTGAGTTTTTGCTTGGATATGTGGAGTATTGAACTTCTTTGCGCCGAAGTCGACGATACCGTTACCGTAGTAATTTGAGTCGCCTAGTGATACAGCGTAGCTCTTGAGCGCTGCAATAATCTGAGCAGGAGTGTAGCTTGGGTTCTCGAGTTTAATGAGTGCAGCAGCGGCGGCGAGGAATGGCGAGGAGAAGGAAGTACCACTAATGGTTCTCATGGCATTGTCGTTAGTGACGCCACTTGGGGCGGTCTCTCCGGATTTGATGATGGTTGGAAGCAAGAGGCTCTCGCCAGGCATTGCGAAGTCGATTTCTGGACCGTAGTTAGAGAAATCGGAGGAGAAAGTACGGTCTTGTTTGACAGAGGAAACGGCGACGACGCTAGAACAGTTTGCTGGAAAGCCGACGCTGTGAGCTTCGTTGCCGGCTGCGGCAATAACTAGAACGCCTGCGCTCCTAATGGAATCGAAGAATTCTGACATGGACTGGTTTTCAGAGCATTGAACGATGTCGGATTCGTCTTGTGCGTCAAAGCCAAGGCTAAGGTTGACGATATCAACTTTATCTTCGTTGACGGCGTTGGCGATGGCATAGAAAACATTTAGGATACCTTGCTGGCCTTCGATTTTGCCGCTAGCGCCAAAAACCTTGGATGGATAAATTTTTACATTTGCAGGAGTAGACTCGACAATAGTACCAGCAACACTGGTGCCGTGACCATTTTCGTCATCCGGATCAGCGTCATTATTGACGTAATCTTTAGTATTAGCAGTGATTACAATACGGTCATTTACGCCGCTTTCGTTCTTGAAAGCGAGGTGATTATTATTAATGCCGGAGTCGACGACGGCAATCTTTACGGTGTTATTATTGTCGGTAACATCGAGCCAGTCTTTGTAATAGTTAGCGCCGACATTTTCGACACCCCAGGCATATTGGCTAGGCGAAACGGCGGATAGTTTGACTGGAATATCTGGGTCAACCGACTGGATGCTCTCGAGGTCGGATAAGGTTAAGAAAGCACTGCGAGTAGCTTCCTCGCTATCGAATTCGAGGACATAGAAGTCTTTATAAAGATGGTTAACTTTTGCGCCGAGGTTTTGAAGCGCATTATAGTCGCTAGTATGAACAAGGAGGCGCTTGAGTGAAAAGTTCAGACCGTTAGCATTAACGGAGTTAGCTGGTGCGCTCGCTGGCTTCTCTTCTGCGAGAGTTTTGAGCTTGGTCTCTGGAGCGGCTGTTGTCTGCTCTTGAGTTTCAAAGTGAATTTCGGCAGTTTCGGCTGCATTATTGAGTGCTTCGTCGAGTTCTGCTGAAGCGCGTTTATCGATATTGGAAACGCAAAAAATAATTGCTGTTACAGATAGCGCTAGCGCTATAGCCTTCTTTGGCATAAAAATTGACCTCTCTTGTTAACCTTATGCTTAAATTATACCATAAGCGTTAGCGGTTCAAGTCTATAATTCACCCCAATTATGGCCAATTTTTACGTCGACGGCGAGCTTAACTGGGAGCTCTGGTGCGACTTGCTCCATTTTTTCTTTAAGAAGTGCCGCGAGCTGCTTGGCATCTTGCTCTGGGCATTCGATAATCAAGGAATCGTGAATTTGAAGAATGAGTTTTGCACCCTCTGGTAAGGCAGCGTCGACTGCGAGCATGGCCTTCTTCATGAGGTCTGCTTCAGTACCCTGAATTGGCATATTAGCAGCAGCGCGTTCGGCGGCAGCGCGGACAAGGAAGTTTGGTGCATTGACGTCCGGAGTTGGGCGGCGGCGACCAAAGAGGGTTTCGACGTAGCCCTGCTCTTTTGCCTGCTTAAGCTGAGCGTCAAGGTATTTGCGCATTGGCGCACGAAGTTCAAAATAGCGGTCGATGAACTGCTTGGCTTCATAGAAGCTCATGTCTGCGGCATCGGAAAGGCCTTTCGGGCTCATACCGTAAAGCACGCCGAAGTTAATAACCTTGGCGGCGCGGCGCTGGGCCTTGGTGACCTGATCCATCGGAATATGAAAAGCGTCGCTGGCGGTCTTGGTGTGAATATCGAGTCCGGCGTTGAAGTCGTCGATGAGAGCTTGGTCGTGGCTAAGCGCAGCGGCGAGACGTAGCTCGAACTGAGCATAATCGGCAGTTACGAAAATCTTGCCTTCGTCGGCAACGAAACATTCGCGGATACGCTTGCCGTCTTCGCTACGAACTGGAATGTTCTGGAGGTTCGGATTGAGGCTAGAAAGACGACCGGTTGCTGTGACATCCTGAGTGAAGGTGGTATGGATGCGCAGGCTATCGTCAGCGAGAGCTGGAAGCGGCGCGATGTAAGTGCTGAGTAGTTTGCTGACTTCGCGGTAGCGTTCGAGCTTGGCGATAATTGGATGAAGGTCGCGAAGTTTGTCGAGCTCCTTGGCGCCAGTAGAATAACCGCGGGTGGTTTTCTTAATGCCTTTGGTTGGCAATGCAAGCTTATCGAAAAGAATTTCAGAGAGCTGGATTGGCGAGTTAATATTAAAACTCTGGCCAGCGAGCGTATGAATTTCGGTTTCGAGCTCGGCTAATTCGGCGCTAAATTCTTTCGCAAGCGCGTCGAAACGGCTCTTGTCGATCTTGATGCCGGCAGCTTCCATTTTGTATAGAACTGGAATTAATGGAAGGTCGAATTCGGTCGCAATGCGCTCGAGTTCGGGCACGGCAGCGAGCTGCTGGCGCTGTTTTATGTAGTCTTCTTTCTCGTCGCTAATGACTAGTTCGAGTTGCTCGGTTTTGCGAGCGAGTGGATCGAGTAAGAAATCGACTTGGCCAAGATCCCAATATGGACGGCCGTTAATAATATCGTTTGCAAGTGTCACATCGTCGTGCATGTTAGCTTTGACGTCTTTGGAAATATAGAGGTTTTCCGGGATTTCTACCTTGATATCTAGCGGTGCTGGCAGACTGTATTTTGTTGCAGTTTTTACAACAGGTTTCTCTGTTTTTGGCTCAGGTTTTGCGGCTAGCATAGCTTCGCTTTTGGCATTTGGGAAGAGTTTCTTGAACTTTGCGACGAGCGAATTGAATTGGTATTTTTTGAGCACAGCTAGGACGTCGTCTGGATTGAAGTCAGCGAGTTTAGTGCCATTTGGATCAAACTCAACTGGCGCGTCGAACTGGATTTGTGCGAGCTGTTTACTAATGTAGGCGAGCTCTTTACCGTCTTTGAGTTTCTGGCCGGTAGCGCCTGGAATTTCGTCGACGTGAGCATAGAGATTGTCGAGCGTTTCATAGTCTTGCAGAAGCTTTACCGCGCCCTTCTCGCCAATGCCTGGCACGCCTGGGATATTATCGGAAGAGTCGCCCTTAAGGGATTTGAGGTCGAGGAATTGGGATTTTTTGAGGCCATACTTCTCTTCTACGGCGGCAATGTCAAATTTCTGAACGTCGCTAAAGCCGCGTTTGAGCTGATACATATGAATGTCGTTGTCGACAATTTGGAGCATATCGAGATCGCCGGAAATAATTTCAACGCGAACATTTTTGGCGTCAGCTTTGCGCGCTAGGGTGCCAATAATATCGTCGGCTTCGTAGTCATCGAATTCATAAAGTGGAATATGAAAGGCCTCAAGAAGCTCCATAAGGAAAGGAATCTGAGCATAGAAATCATCTGGCGCTGGCTTGCGATTGCCCTTGTAATCGGCGTAGATTTCGCGACGGCGGCGGATATTGGTTTTTGGCTTATCCCAAGCAACCGCGATATATTCTGGCTGAAGTTTTTCGATAATCTCGATCAACATTGTGGCGAAGCCAAAGACGCCGCCGGTTGGCGTGCCATCTGGCAAAGAAAGGTGCCCCATGGCGTAATAACCGCGATAAAAAACACTTTTGCCGTCAATGATTGTAAGATTATCCTTCATAACTCTATTATACTCTAATATTGACTTTTTGCCCCAGGTGTGCTATAATATATATTATGTTGCATAGCGGAGGCAGTTCCGCTCGTTTTTTTAGAGCATTCTCTGAAAATCAAAATAATTCTAAGGAGGGTTAGAAACATGATTTTATCCGGAGATACCATTAGAGATTTAATTAACGAAGGCCGTCTGGTTAATACTACGGGCACGATGTTTGATCCGAAACAGAAGCGCGACGTTAGCGCAAGAGATTATGTGCTCAGTCATGTTGGCGCAGACAATCTGGATATTCGCCTGAGAAGCGGATTCAAGCAGATTGATACTTCCCTGGTTGATCATCTCGAGATCGGACAAAGCTATACCTATAAGGAAATGAACGAGATTGAGGGTGGTGGTATTTATCTTCACCCTGGTAAGTTCTGTTTAGGTACTTCCGATGAATCGTTGCTGTTGCCTGATGATGTTATGGCAATGGTAGATTCTCGTAGCTCGGTCGGTAGAATGGGTTTGGTGATTCAGACCGCTACATTCATTCACGCTGGCTTTGAGGGTCGTATAACCCTTGAGCTGAAGAATGAATCTGCCGTTCCGATCGTGCTTCGTCCGCACGATATCGTTGGCCAGTTGGTATTCATGAGGCTTGATAAGCATACGTCCGATCCGTACCATGGCGTTTATCAGGGTCAGTCTGACACTACGTCGCCGAATATGGCCGGTAAGTAAATCTCGCAACAAAAGGCTGCGCGTATACGCAGCCTTGTTTTTTGTTTCTTTTAGTACCTGGATGGCAATTCGCGTGAGTAGGTTGTGGTTGCCTGACTGTAACGTGACATCTCGTAGTAACTCCAGAGATAAGTTGCCGGGTTGAGCTCGAAGATTTCAGCGCGACGATACTGGTCGCCACCGTTGCCGCCGCCGGAAGTACGGTTGAGGACGACCTTGCCCTTTACGATGACTGGGGCCGTAAAGCGAAGCTCGTTAGTACAGACACTACTACTCATCTCGTTAGGCTTGTTACTCCATAATGTGTATAGCGTATTGCCAGCGGCATCATGTTGAGCTTTTCCGGTTGGGAATGATGGGAGTACATTGTTTACGAAACTATTGTAGTTATTCCACTTACAGGTGTTAAGCTCTTCTTTTGCGATGATGATGGCATCGATGCGTTTTGGCGTGCCAGTAAACCAAACTTTGTTTGCGATAATAATCGGCATACGGAAGTCGCTTGGACCTTTCTTCTCGTCGGCGTTAGCGATGATGCTAGAGTTAATAACAATAGTATCAGCCTGATAGACGATGACGGAATTTGCAGTGCGACCAAGATAGGTATTTGTTCCGCCTGCGTCTTTGTCGAGTGAAATAGCGAGGCTGGAAAGATCGAGATCGTCGCCACTGCTGTAGCCTAGGAAGGCCTTGCTGTTGCCTACGTTCTTGTAGAGGGCAGCGTCTTCGTCATCAGTATTATCGAATTGTTTCGCTTCAGCATTGTAGTTGGTGATGTCGATATATGAACCGATTCTTGGCGCACCGTCGGTTTTTGTTACAGTGTCAGTCTTATAACGATCGAGAATGCTTTCATAGAAAGTCTTAGCTGCGTCCGCGCCGACTTTATTAGAACCGAGCTTACCGCTATCGCATTCATTATTAGCAAAGGTCTGAGTTGCATGGTTGCAAATCTTACTGTTGCTTGGCGCGGTGCCGGCAGTGTCGGATGCGTTTACAATAGGAGCGTTAGCGAAGGTGTAAGTGCTTGGATTAATTGTGTGTGTCGTATTAGATACTAGCTGATAATAGTGCGAGCCATCATCCTTTGTTGCGTAGTTATATACGATGACGCGTTGTTGAGTGTTTGGCACAATGTTGCGATTGTAATTGTAGTGATAGGTGCCGTTCTTAGGACCCTTGTTGTAGACAATAACAGTGAGCGGCAATGGATTATAGCCAGTTACCGTCGTGCGGTGGTTATAGCTGGACTGATTATAGCCATAAGATGCGCCGGATGCCATACCGAGCGTGCTGACGCTATCGCCCTTTGTTGCCGTCTTAACGTTGCCGAAGATACCATATTCGCTCCAGGAGCCGAATAGATAGTACTTTGGATCACTCTTGCTGTTATTCCAGCGCGAAATGACGCTAGTAGTCACGTTAGTAGCGCTATAGAGGTTAGAGTCCTCGATACTAACTGTTGGGCGTTTGACGGCGGTTGAACAGGTCGTTGCGTAAGCAGTGGTGTCGCCATCTTCGCGGAGCGCCCAGAAGGTCTTGTAGCGGTTAGAAGTATCCTCTGCGGCTGCATAGTTCAAGCTTGCGCCCATGACGACGGCTTGCGATACGTTGTTATGGCTATCGGCAGGCGTGATGGACATCTCGATACAGACTTTGTTGCCTGGATTGATATTGTTTGGAATATCAACAACGTAGTCATCGTCAAGTTCTGGGCCGCCGGAGTTACCGCGTCCAGTTGGGTGACCGACAGCGCCAGAGAGGTTGCTCTGCGTGTTTGCGCGTACGACGATAGACTCTTGATTGAAGTTTCGGCGTATACCATTATCGTCGATATAGTACGAAGTGTAAGTGACCTTAGTTGGTTTAGTAACTGTCGCGTAGGTGGAGTAGCTGTTATTAGCGGAACACTGATCTGGTCTAGTAAGGGTAGTACCGAAGCCGTTCAAGAAGGCGCAGTTCTTGCGTGGGAAGACGGCGATACCAGGTGTGGTCATCATCTTGCCACCAATCTGGACGGTGCCCTCTGGCTTGGAGTTATTCTTTAGGAATGGTTTTGCAGTGTAGTTGTATGGGACGCGGACATAGGCCTGAGAAGCGTAGTCTGCGCGGTAGGTACCGTAGGATACGCCGCCACTAACCTTAACGCTAAGGTTAGTCCACATGAGGCTTTCGCTGAGCTCACGGCCAACATCGAGCGACTGAGTACGGTTGGAGCCGCAGCCGTTGATAGTATAGCGATCATTTAATGCGAAGTCGTAGCCGGATGGACTGTCATAAGTACCGGCGGTGTTGATAACTTTACCAGCAACCTGATAATAGCCACTTGAGCTACTTGCTACGCCGTCATTTGGACAGCTGTAGGTAGTGCCCATGCTGCTGCTTGGCGATTTCTTGCCGCCAATAGTCGTAGAGTCACTAATTGACTGCTGCTTAACGGTGCCGTTATTTTCGCGATAAATGTATGGGAAGGTGATAGGAATAGTCTTATCGTTTTTGTAGTCGATACTGTCGTGCTTGGAGACTTCCTTGCCGAAGAGATAATGGCTACGACGGACTTCGTCGACTTTGCCTGTGAACCTATCTCTTGCTTCACTGTTGCCCTTCATGTAGAGCTTGGTATCTTGATTTGTATCGCTTGCGTTACGGCCGCTGATTGGGTGACCGTCGATAAGATGGACGGCATCAGAATAGTTGGCGGCCATACAATATTGGACGTCATAACGAACATTATCACCAGGGCGAGCCCAAACGCTCGTAATGTTTGGTGAAGCGGTGTTGATGCGGCCCTGGTTGTAGTTCCAAGTGGTGTAGGCGTAATTGGTCATGCCGATGGATTTATTGATTACGCCAATCTTAGCCATGTTGTCACCCTGTTGGTGGGAGATTACGGCGTTGCCGAATTCGTCACACTTTTTGACGTCGCGGTGGACATAGACACAGCCTGCGGTACTATCGGTCTCGTGTTCGATTTCGGAGCCGTTATTATCGAGCTCACGGACTTTGTCGCCATAATGGAGGACGCCGCAAATCTTAACTTTCTGGCCATAATATAGGGTACCTTGGACGGTTACCGTCTTTTTGCCGGAGACATTCGTTTTGTTGGCTTGGTTAGAAGTAAACTCGCCACGATCTACCCAGGTATTGTAAGTGCCGTTGGTACGGTTAATATTGTACGTCTGGCCGCTACCGTCAGCCGCTTCAATTGTCTCTTTAGTCTTCCACTTATTCTTAACCTGATAGTTTTCTGCGCCAGTATCTTTTACGTTGTCGGTGTTGGTGCGGTTGACAAAATAGGTGAAGGTAATCGTAAACTTGCCGTCGGAGCTGGTCGTATTGAGATCATAGTTATTGCTTCTGGCTGTAGATGCGCTGCTATGTGTACCAGAATCAGCTTTAATCTCAGCATCGCCCTGCTTGAAATGGACGTGGCGGCGCCAACGAGTAATCCAGTTACATGCAGATGATGAAGTGGTACCACTCCAGGACCCGCCACTATAGCTAGCTCTGGCTGAAATGGAAGTACATTTGGACGGGGCAGTTTTGTAATCGTTCTGGCCGTTGCCTAGGAGAAGATCGGAGTCGTTAACCTTTTCCCAATTCTTAGTTTGCTTCTTGTTGTCATAGTCTTGCCAATAAGTTTTGCCACTTTCACAGCCAGGATAGTAGTAGACGTAGGTTTTTTCTTGCTTGTGTCCGGTACATGGCTTATAGCAGGACCCTGCAATCTTTTTGCCTTTAGAATCGTATTTGCAGATTTCGTCGCCCCATTTATTGCAGTCGCCGTCATGGTATGTGCCATTCCAGTGGTAGTTGTTTTCGCCTGGATGACCATCTGGCAAATCCTGTGTGCCTGTGCCGTGTAGGGTTGGGCCTTCAGAAGTTAGACTGCCACTGACGTAATACCAGTAGTATGTGTATGGTCTATATGAGCGTTCACATTGGCTGCCTGTGCCGTACGTTAAGTTTCCGTGGCTATAGTGGCTGTTGCCGGTTCCGGTCTTGCCGGATGGGACAGTACCGCCAGAGTTTCCATTAATCCAGGATTCATGATAGATTTTCCACTTTTGGCTATTCGTGTCGTAGCCCTTATTGCACTCGTTGCCCTTATGTTGTCCAGCTGCGTCGACGGAACAGGATTGCTTGGCGGTAAAGTCGCCACCGGCTGGGCGTTTGAATTGAACGCAGTTGTTGCCGGTATTAGCCGTGGATTCGACGGTGCCATCATCTTTGACCTTTGAATCATAATAGAGGGTTTGACAGACGGTAACTGTGCTGCCGTACGGCACGGATACGGAGAAGGAATCGGTCTTTGCGCTCTTTTCTTGTCCCTTAGTGAAGTCGCTATTTGTTTTTGATAGCGCCGTGCCGTAGCCGCTCGGATCGCTGTAGACGGTTGTGCGATAATTATTTTTTACGGCGCCATCTTTACCGTCTGTACCGCGTTTGACGTTATGAGAAAAAGTAACAGTTGCGCTGCTTTTTGTGAGCGTCGTGCCGTTGCCGACTGGGGATCCGTCGACGTAGATAGTAGTGGAGCCAGTAAAGCTTGCGCCGGAGTTTTTAACGCCATCACCATAACAGAACCAGCTAAGTGTACTATTCCAGATGTCAGATTCGCCCTGCGAGTAACCGAACTTATTTAGCCAATCGTAGTATTCAGTTTTAACGTCAGAATCCCTCTTCTTGTAGTCGGCATATGCAATTAGTTCACCGTCGCTAGTGTAGAATTTGTGGCTAAGCTGACTATCGGAAAAATCGCTGTAGTGTAAGTCTCGATTAGAGCTGCCGTATTGGTGTTCCGGGTTACCGGCCGTTGAGTAACCATTCATTGAAACGTTGGTATAGGCATATGCTGAGCCCCAGTGCCTTAGGCTTTTCTGAACATAAAAACCGTAGTGCCAGAAACCGCCATAATCGGCGCATTTTGAGCTAACGGTCTTGATGCCGCCGGAGTTGGCGGACGCTGGGCCGAAATTAATGTCGCGTTTCATGCCTGGTGCGTATTTGAAGTGTACCCAGCCATAGCCATCATCGGAACAAACGCCGTAGCCGGTACCTGCTGTATAATAATAGCTTTTTCCGCCGCAGCTACCACCGACATTACCGCCTTCGCCCTGCTCTGCGAAAAGATATTCGGAGTTTAGTAATGCGCAAGCGGCAATCGCTGCAATAATAGCTAGAACAAATTTCTTCGCTCCATTAGTCTTCTTTGACATAGTTGCCCTCTTCGCTTTCTTTAACATCTAATTCTTCGATTTGCTTTTGATACCAATCGGATTTTTGCGTATCTCCACCCTCGAAGTATGCTAACGAGTAGACATTATAGATGGTTGCTTTTTCGATATCGTTGATAGCCATATCGGATACGCTGTCTAGTTTACTTATTACAGTCTCATAGCTCATCGGCATGATACTGAGGATAAAGCGAGCATATTCGATCGTGTAATAGAATAGTTTTGCGTCGTCTTTTTCGTCTTCCGCCTGCTTGATTAATTCTTCTGCTTTTTTGCAAGCATTATTGTAGTCGTCGCCATCGCCTTCATTGTATGCGGTCTGTATTTGACTAATGAATTCCTTGCTATATTCGTAACGAAGATCGAATTTTGTGTTAGCCTGTTTGATTTTCTGTTCTTTCGGAACAACTACGGTGTAATAGTAGTTGTACGAACGCCAAACGAAATAGCCGAATACGGCTAGTGCAATAAGAACTGCGATAGTGACGAATTTATGCCAGCCGCGCCAGAGCGATTTGAAGAAATTAGCGATTGCACCAAAGAATGCAGCATCGCGTTTGTGCCCTCTTTCGACGGCGGCAAGATGGCGGAGATGCTTTTCTTCGGCGACGATTTCTTTATGGGCATTCTTTTCCAGCTCGTCATTGTATTTTTGTTGACGGGTGCGTTCGGTGGCTGCGGCTTTTTCTGCGCGAGCTGTTTTCCTTTCGGCACGGCGCTGTTCTGCAAGAATACGTTTCGAATCGGCTGCCTGCTTGCGCTCGGCTTCGCGCTGAAGCTTATCGGCATCTTTAATATTAACGAAGAAATTAGTCTTTTTGCGGTTGTGAATGTCTTCTGCGGAGAATTCAAGATCTGCGTCATTGGCAGTAATAGTGCCGTTGGCTTCTGGCCCATCAGCGTAAACATCATAATTAACCCCGTCGTCACCGATTGGTTCGTCCGGGTCTATCATCTGGCTCGGTTCTGGAGGATTTTTCCCCTCTCCTACAGGGGTAGTTTTCGCAGTTTTTTCCTCAGAATCGAATGCACCAGGATTCTCCACTTCTCCCGCATTCATAGTTCCATTTTAGCAAAAGCGTTTCGTAAAACGCAAGCGTTTTTAATGTTTTTTATGTAATTGAATGGTCTAAATAGCGCGTGGAGCCGAATGGGATTTTGCATTTTACTTGGTCGGTGCCGAAGCTGTCTGCAGAGTGAATTTTGCGAGCGCCGAAGCGTAGATTGATTTTGTCGGTTGTGGCGCAGATTGTATCGATGTGGTCTTTTCTCGGCTGATCAAAACAAAGTTGTGCGTCGGCGGTAGGCTGGAGCTTATATAGCGTAATGCCGATAATACGGACTGGGCATGGAAGTTTCTTATAAAGTTCACGCGCAAGGCGGGCGATTTCATAGTCGCTATTGAAGGCCTCTTTCGCGATGAGCTGAGTGTGGGTGTAGCCGCGCGTAAAATCGTAAGTCCAGACATAAATGCCGCGCGCGTAAAGCTGCTTACTGCGCAGGCGGTAGCCAACATCCTCGGCAAGATGAACGAGACGAGCGTCAGTCTCGGCACGCGAAAGATTCTTGCCGTCTAAGACAAACTGGCGGCCGACAGTCTTAATATCGCTAGTAGCGCTGTCGACTTCAATACCGCGAAGACGGCGGTACCATTTGTGGCCGTCGATACTTTTGCAGACGAGCTTCACGAGCGTATCTTCGTTGGCGTCTAGGAATTGCAGTGGCGTCATAATACCAACGGCGTTAAGACGGGCTTCCATACGGACATTAATGCCTGGTAAGTCGGTAAGTTTTAGTGTGGCGAAGATTTCGCGCTGATTCTCGGCGGTAATTTCGTCGAGGCCGTCAGGCTTATGAAGCTCGCCGGCGAGTTTGGCGAGAAAACGATTGCTAGCGATGCCAACGTTGCAGCGCATATAACAGCCAATTTCGTCTTTAAGGCGCTGTTTGATTTCTAGTCCGAGCTCAAAGCGACTGCGCTCGTAGATATGCTTTGGCGACTGAGTAAGGTCGATGACGCCCTCGTCGATAGACTTCATGACGACGGAAGCGGAATAATCGCTCATGATGCGTTTAAGTTTTTCGTGTACAAAAATGAATTTGTCCGGTTCGGTTTCGGCGTAGATGAGGCCGGGGCAGATAGCGGAAGCTTCGCGACTTCGCATGCCGACTTTGACGCCGTAAGCTTTGGCTTCGTAACTGGCGGCAATAATACAGGAATTTGGGACGAGGCGATTCGTGATGGCGACTGGGCGACCGCGTAGCATTGGTCTACTCTGCTGCTCGATAGTAGCGAAGCAGGAGTTGAGGTCGATATAAAGAATGTCGTTAGGTGGGCGGCGTTCAAGCATATTGGTCTCCTTCAAATTCTAGATACCAGTTGAGTGATTCGCTATCGAGCGTAATGCGGTAGTCGCTAGAGCCGTCTGTGATATCAAAGGCAAAGACGGTTTTAAGGCCATCGTAACGTGGATGGATGAGGCCTACTTCGCTAATGAGAACTTCCCTGCCGGATTTAGTGCGAAAAGCGACTGGGCGGCAGTGTCCGAGGATACTGCGCGAAAAAGTAGCGTCAACGTCGATCGGCTCGTGTAGTGGGGTTTGATAAGAAGAAGATTGATCCATAAAAATCCTTTGCGTAATTACGTTTTATAGGGGTTTGACGCAATATTGGCGTCGGAAATTTATGAATCAGAGCCAGGGGCCGAAGCATAGCTCGATATAAATATTGTAGCATAAAAAAGCCGTCACAGTACGTGGCGGCTCCTTCCGTAGGAATGAAATTGATTGGGTAGTATGAACGCCGAACGAACATATCTACCCGGTGGGTGCGACTTACCAGAAAAGACCTGACTTCTTGCCGTTGTTACATGATGCGCAAACACCGTCGCTATTTAAATCGCTCTTCGGCTGGCCGCAGTTCTTGCAGATGCCATACTTAGGAGCAGGATTAAAAATACCGGGATGAGTTGCGCATTTCTCGCAAAGATTATTGCTGTTAAGATAAGCTAAATCGTTGCAATTTGCACATCTTCCATAAGCCACTCATATCACCTCCTTCCGTGATAGATTGAAAAGATCAAAATAGACGATATATTATCTAACTGCGAATTATTATACTATTTTTCGCTATTTATGTCAAGCAAATTATTGGCGAAATCGAGGATTTTATCGAATTCGGAAACATCTGGGAAATCGAGCGCTTTAATATGTGCGTAGACGACCTTAATTAGTTGCTTAATGCGGCTTGCTTCTTCGTCATTAAACTCGAGCTCGAGCGGGCTAATATCGCCCTTCTCACCTGGCGCAATGAAGTCGATGCGACCTTTGGTGACTTTGTAGTTCTTGTAGTCGCGGCTGTCTTCGATGAGGAACTTGTAGAAGTAAAGCTGGAGCTTGTATTTGAGGATGGAGTTGTTCTTGTCGTCCCACTTGTACTTTGGCTTGGCGGTCTTAAAGTCGGCGACGGTAATGGTCTTAGTGTCTTCGTCGATCTCGATACGGTCGATCTTGCCGCCGAGTGGAATATCGTCGAGCATGATGTTCTCGCTGAAGAAACTACGTTCAGAATCAGCTTTAGTGCCGCGGAGCTGGTCGCCGCGTGCTTCGAGGAACTTCATGATTTCGGCTTCGCCGCGGTCACGGAGATCGCGTTTCTCGTCGTCGGTCATATCGGCCTCGTCGACGAGCTTTAAGAAGTGCTCGTAAGCCTGCTCATTGCTGAGGTTCTCTTTGTTAATTTTATCCATGATTTCGTGGACGAAATTACCGTAATCCATGAAGAAGTTGCTCTCGCCCGGTACGCCAATAATGTAGGACTGGAGAAATGCGATTGGACCGGCGTATTCGACATCGAGGAAGGTGTTGAGCTGGGTTGGATAAAGGCGGAGATGCTCTACTTTTGGCTTGTAGAGATTTTTGCGAACTTCGTCGTCTGGAACGTAATTGTCGAACCAGAGTGATGGCGAAATATCTTTCGGCTCGAGTTCGGCGCTAGTGCTCGGAATGACCTCATTAAAGGCGGCCGGCATGGCGCGGCTATAGACTTTATCGTCCTGTTCAAAGGTGTCAAGGAATTTGAGACGATCAACGTTTTTGCCGGCAAAGTCGGAGCTACTAAAGCTCATGAGTAAGTGAGCTTTGGCGCGCGTAATTGCGACGAAGAATACGCGAAGTTTTTCGTCGGCGGAGTCGCCGGTATGGCGTACGTATTCGAGGTTGCGTGGAAGCGTGAGACGGTCAGTATTGCCCTTTGCGTCGGCCCAGTTGTAGTTATCAACGGCGATCATAAAGACGTAGTCATACTCAAGACCTTTACTGGAATGAACGGTCTGTACGACGACAGCATCGTCGGATTCGTGGTATGGTGAACGGTCAAGAATTTGGATTTCAGCGTTCTCGTATGCTTCAAGTTTGGCGACAAAATCGGCAAGCTTGAGCTTAGTATTGCTCTTGGCGAAGATACTATCGCGGAGCGTATTGAGATTGCTATAGAAATCGTAATCGTCGGTATCATTAAAGACCTTGGCGACGATTTGTGTGACGATATATTCGGCAGAATAAGTGCTAATTTTGGCGGCTAGTTCGATGCACCAATTAATTGCGGCCTTGATGTAATCTGGGCGGTCCTCTTTCTGCATTTCTTCAATAATCGTGTCGCGATTAGTGTGCGCATCGTTAATAAGTGCAATTATTTCCGGCGCAGAAATACCCCAGTTTTCGAGTGAGAAAAGATGGAAACAATATTGGTCGGCACGCTGAAGTTTGCCTTCGGAAATAGCTTGCAGGAACTTGCAGAATTCAACGAGCGTAGCGACTTTCGGATTGTCGAGAATGTTTTCGCGGCGTTCATAAGAAACGCGAATATTTAGCGCGTGAAGGTATGGCAGAATTGAAATTAGATGTTTGTGCTTTGGCGCGATAATGGAGATTTTGCTGCCGGCGACGCCGCTGTCGAGCAAGGCTTTGATTGAGCGCGCGACGTGCGAGTATTCGGCTTGATAACTCTTAAAATCGCGGTATTCGATATTGGTTTCTGCTGGTGGGTTTTCGGCAGTAATATTTTTGTCGATGCCGACGTTCGGTGCGGCACAAAAGCGATCTTCGCCCTGCTCGATTACGTTATGGGCGAGCTCAAGAATCTCGGCGCTAGAACGATAGTTTTTACTGAGTAAAATATGCTTTGGATGATACTTAGCGTCGAATTCGAAGAAGTTAGAGCTATTAGCGCCCTGGAAGCCGTAAATTGCCTGATCGTCATCACCTACGGCCATAATATTCGGGCGGCCTTCGTTACTTGGATTGTCTGTGAGTTGCGCAACGAGCTGGCTTTGTGCGTCGTTAGTATCCTGGTATTCATCGAGCAAAATATACTGGAAACGCTCCTGCGCGTTATAACGTTTTTCGGCGTCATTTTTAAGTAATTCGATGGCGGTAAGAATCATGTCATCATAGTCATAGAGACCTTTTTCGGTAAGGATTTTTGTATACTCGCGCATGATAAAGGCGAGGTCGGCAAGCTTGTCGTTAGCGATAGAATCGGCAAAAATGTAGCGGTCGCTGGAGTCCTTTTTGAAGAACTTATCGCGCCAAGCGCGGAGCTCGGTTGCGATGCTGGTTTCGCCGTCGTATTTTAGCAAAATATCGGCGAGGCTGCGGTAATAAATATGGGCGAGTGGCTCGACGCGGTCGGTGATGTATTCTGGTGCGTTATTAATAAAATCTTTGAGCGCTTCGAGGATACCCTGATAGTGCGGAACATTGGTTGGATATTTCTTGCCGATTTGTTGCAAATCGCCATCGATGGCGCTGAGAATGAGACCGTTGTCGGTTTTGTTGCGAAGAATGATTTTGTCGATATCGTCGGCGTTAATGGCAGCAGCTTTGAGGTTGCCGATAGCGCCAATAATGTCTTTGGTCCAGAATTCGCCGCGTAGCGGTGCGGTGATCTTGAGTTTGCTCTGAATATCGCGAATAATCTGGAAACGCTCGAGTTCGTCGATGCTGTTTTTGAGATCTGGACGATGCTCTTGGAGAATATAGGAACCGAAGGAATGATAGGTATGAATCTGGACTTTGTATGCTTCTGGGCCAATGAAGTCAGCGAGACGATGACGCATGTTGCTAGCGGCGGCTTCGGTGAAAGTAAGACAGAGAATATTGTCTGGCGTAGCGTCAGTCTGTTTTAGTATGTTGGCGACGCGGACGGAAAGCAACTGAGTTTTGCCGGTACCTGGACCTGCAATAACTAGCAATGGGCCGTCGATATGATCGACTGCTTCGCGCTGTTGGTCGTTAAGTTTTTTGTATGCTTTTGAAAACGCGTCATCAAAAATATCCATAGTTTTATTATAACTTATGGATATCTCTGAGCGATTAATTAGGCGCGAAGGCGATTAACGAAAACTGCAGTGGATGCTGTGCCAAGTGCAGCGATAGTTGCTGCGATAATAATTGCGATTGAATTGTCGCTATCTGCCTGGCCGGCTTCTGGAAGCTTTTCTTCTTTGGCAGCAGTCTCAGCTTTTTCTTCGGCCTCAGCTTTTGATGGGGTTTCAGTTTTGATTTCTTCTTTCGCTTCTTCTTTCGTTTCTACGGGAGTCTCGGCTACGGTCTCAGTTTTCTGAGTGACTTGAGGAGCTGGGGCGGAGGTTGTTTTCTGCTCGGTTTTCTCGCGGGAGATAATAGTGATCGTGATTTTTTCGGAGGAGCTTTTTGTTGGCTCGGCTGGTTTTGGCTCAGCGGCAGGAGTTGGAGCTGGTGCTGGTTTTGATGCTGGGCAGGTTGAATTGTCGACGTTGACCTGCGCACCATTAATCGTGTCATAGCTGTAATTGCCGCAGTTGGTTAAAGTTCCGCTTTGAGTGAAGGTGATATTTTCTTCGTGACCGCCGGCGCTAGACAATGTGCCGCCGTAGACCTGAACGGTTCCGCCGTTTGACCAAATTGCAGGATGCAATGCGGAACGGACGCTAGTCAGACTGTCGCGAACAATGACGATACCGCCTTTGTTCTTAATGGCGTAGTCGGAGTCTGCGTAAATTTTGCCGCCATTTTCAACGATAAGAGTTGCCCCGCGCTCAACATGGACATGACAGTTGTTGCTGCCGTAGGCGTCGTTTAAATCATAGTTAATAGTTTTAGATCCGCTAGAGACTGTAATTTCGCATGAACGATCAGCAGCGCTGACATTTAGCGGAATGAATGCCATTGCTACGGCGCCTAATAGCGCAAAAATAACCTTTTTCACCTTCCCTGCTCCACGAAAGTTAATATATAACTATATTATAGCAAATTTTGGCAAAAAAGTCAATCGTTCTAAACTATTCTTGCATGCTTTGCGAGATAATGTTCTGAACTTGTGCCAACAGAGGGTAACCGTCCCAATCGACGATTTGAGCTGCGCTGTAGCCTTCAACGGTTTTGAGGTCGTTTAAGATGTCGCCAGCCTTCTCGCCCGCCTTGAGGCGTTTACCGAAGGTGAAGTTGCGCGAAGTTTCGTTTGTGCAGGTGAGAATAAGGTCGCCGAGACCGCAAGCGAGGTCGGAAGTATGTGGGTCTGCACCGTGTTTATGGAGATAATTTGCGATCTCGTTATGGGCGCGCTCGATGAACATGGCAATGTCGTTCATAGAATCACTGTGATAACCGGCACCGATAGCGTAGATATTCTTTAGAGTGCCACAAAGGACGATGCCATATGGATCGTCGAAAAGTTCGATGGAAATCTGGTCGTTCTTAAATAGACCCATAGCGTATGGGTTGGAAGCAGTGAAAGTAGCTGGTTTGCCTTCCATAATTTCTTTCGCGAAGGCTGGGCCGGAAATGACGGAAAACTGCTCGAAATCGGCAAACATGTCGATATTCATGAGGCCTTTGCTAGCAAGAATAGTCGGGAGTTTCTTGAGATGGTCTGGGTAATTATCAATAAATTCTGGCAAGAAAATGGATGGAATTGCGATAACTACAGTGCTAACACCGTCGGTTGCAGCTTCGAGGCTAGTGTCTGGATATAGGGCTGGATCATAGTAAGAAATGGTATGGCCGTTGTCTGTAAGAATTTTGCCGAGGGCTTGGCCAAATGCGCCGGCGCCGAGGATTGCGATTTTCATAAGTATTATTTTAGCACAAGCACTGCAAGTGACTCGATATGCGGAGTGCGTGGGAAGAAATTATATGGCGTGAGTTCTTTGATTTCGTAATTCTCTGATAATAATGCAATGTCGCGAGCCTGAGTGATTGGGTTGCAAGAGAGATAAATAACGGATTGCGGCTTAACTTCATTGAGTCTGTCGATGAGTTTTTGGTCGCAGCCGGCACGTGGTGGATCAAGGATGACCGTGCAGTCTGGGGTGACGTAATCGGTGACATCTTCAGACTTGGCGAGGATACAATTAGCATTTGTGCCCTCGGCATTCTTCTGCATTTCCTCGTAGGCGGCGCCGTTGATTTCGACGAGAGTTAGGTCTTTGTCACGCGCAACGCTTAGGCCGATACTGCCGACGCCAGAATAAAGGTCGAGGACTTTATTGGTTGTGATGTGTTTTTGGATTTCTTTTAAGACCATCTCGTAGACTGGCAAATTAATCTGGAAAAAGCCGTTTGGTGAATAGCTATATTCTTGGCCATTGAGCGAATCGGTGAGATTCGGCATTTGTGGATGCGGCTGGCCGTTGACGAATAAGTCGCCGCTCGTATCGCCATGCTGGTCGCAGCGCATTAATAATGACTGATAGGTACGCGCTTCAGCATGCTCGGCGTTGAGTTTGTCGAAGATTTCGGTGGCTTTGGCCCAAATTTCTGGACGCTCAATGCTGCTTTGTTTGATTGGAACCTTGCGATGTGTGCCGCGCTCATGAAAAGCTGGATAAATATGGTTATCGTCATTATCCCAGTAGAGCGAGTATTCCATTTTGTTGCGATAATAGAAATCTTTTCCGTCAGTCTGAGTCGTTTTTGGCTCTACATTGATATGATTCTGCGTGAAGCATTCTTTGACGAGTTCGCGCTTCTGCTCTAGTTCGTAGTCGTAATCCATGATTTGCCACGGGCTAGTAGCGAGATAACATTCGTCTTTTGGTGCAATACGATGTGCGCTGGCATTCTCAATTTTTGTCGCGACGCCTTCGCAATAGCTGCGCTTATTTTTCGTAATATCAAAAACTACGGTCTCGCCCGGGAGTGCGTTCCAAATAAAAGCTTTTTTGCCATCTTCGAGGGTTGCAATGCCCTGTCCGCCTGGTACTAATTTGTCGATTTTTGCCTGCATAACTTATATAATTATATCAATGAAAAACGTGATTGAAGTAAAACACCTTACGAAGAGCTATAAGACTAATAAAGCGGTCGATGATCTTAGCTTTAACGTACGCGAGGGGGAAATTCTTGGGCTTCTAGGACCTAATGGTTCCGGTAAGTCTACGACAATGAATTGTATCTTGTCGCTCCTTAAATTTAATGAAGGCGAAATTAAGATTTTTGGCAAAGAAATGCAGCCGGACGCCTATGATATTAAATCGAAAATTGGCGTCGTGTTTCAGGATGTTGCAGTCTTTGATGAGCTGACGGTTTATGGCAACATAGACTACTTCTGTGGCCTTTATATTGACGACAAAGAAACGCGCAAACAATATGTTGAAGATGCGTTGAAATTGGTAGGCTTAGAAGATAATAAATCGCAGTATCCAAAGCAACTTTCTGGCGGTCTTCTTCGCCGCCTAAACATTGCTTGTGGTATCGCGCACAAACCTTCTTTGATTTTCTTGGATGAGCCAACGGTCGCAGTCGATCCACAGAGCCGCAATAATATTCTTGAAGGCATCAAGAAGCTTCGTGATAATGGCGCGACGATTATTTACACGACGCATTACATGGAAGAAGTCGAAATTTTATGTGATCGCGTAATTATTCTCGACCATGGCAAAATTATTGCTAGCGGCACGAATGACGAGCTAAAATCGCTTGCGAAGATTGAAGAAAAAGTAACGATCGAAGTGCCGGATTTGGCGCCAGAAAAACTTGCTGGCTTCGACAAAATTAAGAACGTTAGTGAAGTTGAATATGATAATGGCGTGTTGAAAATTGTTTACGGCAAAGGCAAGAATAATTTGGCGGATATGGTTGAATATCTCAAGGCAAATAAGATTAACTACAACAAGATTTTTGCTGAGCGCCCAACATTAAACGATGTCTTTCTAGAATTAACCGGTAAGGAGCTGCGCGACTAATGTTCTGGCATAGCTACAAGTATGCTCTGAAGACTCTGCTAAAAAATCGCATGTTGGTTTTTTGGACCTTGGTCTTTCCTTTTTTGCTCGCGATGATGTTTCATTTAGCCTTTTCGCGCCTACATGATTATGATGTTTTTGAGCCATTTAATGTGGCGGTCGTAAAAGACGAAGCTTATGAAAATGAGAAGGTTTTTAGCGAAGCATTTAAGTCGCTTAGCGAGGGCGATAATAAACTATTCAACATCGAATACACTGACAAGGACGATGCCGAGAAGAAGCTAGAAGATGGCGAAATTGAAGGCTATGTCTATGTGGTTGATGGCAAGAAAAAAGTAAAAATTAAAGAGAATGGCACGAACCAAACCGTGCTTACGATGACGACGGAACAGATTTCGCAAAGTGCAAAAATGATCGACGATATTGCAATGCGCGAAGTAGCAAAGAATGCTGGACGCAAAGTAGACGTCGCGGCGATTTATCGAAATGCCGTGAAGACTGTAACGGAAGCTGAACCGAATATTAAGGACGAATCGCATGTGATGAATATTATCTCGGTTGAGTTCTATACGCTCATTGCGATGGCCTGTATGCAGGGTGCAATGCTCAGCTGTGAGATGATGAATCGCTGTATGCCGAATATTACGAATCGCGGTAAACGTGTCGCAATTGCGCCGACGCGTAAGGGTGTGATTGTGGCAAGCAACTTATTGGCTGGCTATACTTTGCTCTTCGTAGCGGTGATGGCGCTAATCTTCTTTACGCGCTTCGTGCTGGGCGTTGAGTATGGCGATAATATACCGTTTATTTGCTTGCTAGCGGCCGTAGGAGGTCTGACGGCAACAATGATGGGTATGTTCCTATCCGTGATTCTAAAGACGCGTGAATCGGCGAAAAATATCATTATCGTGATTGTGACGATGGTTGGCAGTTTGTTTGCAGGCATGTTTGGCGTAACGAAAATGTTTTTTGACGAGTTGGCTCCAGGCGTAAACAAAGTTAGCCCGGTCGGTCTAATTACTGACGGTTTGTATTCGCTTTATTACTATGATGATATGACGCGTTTTTACATTAATGTCATTTCGCTAGTTATTATTTCCCTACTATTCTTTATCTTCTCGATTAGAAGCTTGAGGAGGCAGCGCTATGATAGTATCTAAAGCCTTCTGGAAGATTGTGCTCAAAAATATTGGCTCGATTATCTCGCCGACTATCGTTCTTTTGATGTTTGGTACGATTAGCGCGACATCTACTTCTTCGACGATGACCTATGAGGCGCGCAAGCCGGCGATTGTGATTTTTAATCATGACGAAGAAGTCGGTATGACGAAAAGCTTCATTAGCTACATTGATAAAAATGCCGAGATTAAGACTGATTATAAGGATGATGATCGTCTAAAAGATGCGCTGTTTTATGAAAATGTGGCGGCTGTAGTGGAGATTCCTGAAAACTTCCATCAAGACATCGCGCTTGGTCATAAACCGGAAGTTAAGTTGCGTTCTTCGGCCGGCTACGTGGCAGAAGTAGCAAAGGTGATGATTCGCCGCTATTTGACGGTAGCGGAAGGCTACGCGGCGACAAATTTGAGTGAGCAGGCGTTAGTAGAGCGTGTCGACAAAGCGATTGTCGATGATGTTGAAACCGAAATGCAGGCACCAGTCGATACGTCGAAATTTGCAAAAGCTTCGCGCTATTACAGCTTTGCGAACTACACGATTCTATCCTGTTTTATTACGATTATTTGTTTGATTATGTCAGCGTTCAACCGCACGGAGCTACGCAAGCGCAACTTGGTCGGCGCGATCGATATTAAGAAAATGAATCTCATTTTGCTAAAGAACTGCTGTCTATATGCCTTGGTGGCGTGGGCGTTCTATGTGACCGTGAGCGTCTTTGTGCTCGGCGCGGATGTGATGTTTACGACGCAGGGCTTGCTCTACGCGGCTAACTCTTTTGTCTTCGCCGTGATGGCAACGACGGTGGCATATTTGATTAGCCTATTCGGCTTAACGGCTGGCGCTGTGAATGGCGTTCAGAACGTCTTGGCGCTTAGCTCTAGCTTCCTTTGCGGCGCTTTTGTGCCAATTGAATATATGCCGGAATCCGTAGTGCTCTTTGCGCATGCTCTGCCAAGCTACTATTACATTGATGCAAACGACAAAATTATGAATTTGCCAGATTATAGTTTTGAAAATTTGCTGCCAATCTTGCTCGAAATGGCAGTCGTAGCGGGCTTCGCAATTCTCTTTGTAATTGTGGCAAATATTATCTCGAAGAAGCGTCGCAAAATAGCTTAAGCGCCTTGACTTTTTAGCATAAGTGTGATATAATGGATATATTGTATCTATAGGTTTTTGTAGTTAGGGGAGGTGTGCTATATGGCGGATGCAAGTTTTTTCCAATTACTCCAAGAGTTTGGCAGCTGGCTTATTCATGCGCTTGCTGTCTCGGGCGTCTTTATCTTAAACATGGTCATCTACATGTCCGTAGTGATTTTAGTGGCTATTGTTATTATGGTTCCCACTATCAAGATCAAGGCAGTGCCCGAGGCGGTATTCAATAGTATTATGGAAGGCACGATGGCCTTCGTTGCGCTAGGATGTTTTGCTTGCATATTTATTTATGCGGCAAATATATTCCGATTGATTCCGCTACCATAAACAAAAAGCCCCTCTGATGAGGGGCAATTTTTTGTTTAGATTATTCGTAGCGCAATGCATCGATTGGGTTCTTCTTCGATGCGCGGCGTGCTGGAAGCGTACCGGCGAGGAAAGCGATGAACATAATCGTGAGTGCGATAGAAATCATTGTCCATGGCTCAAAGATAGTGAGCTGGAAGGTTGGGAAATCCTTAAGGAAGGTTTCGACTGCAACCTTGTTAGCAATGTTGCCGACGACCATGGAGACGATAATGCCAAAGGCGGAGCCCCAGAAGCCAAGCATGATAGCCTCTGCTGAGAAGCTAAGGAAGACTTTGCCGTTGCTCATACCGAGGGCCTTGTCGAGACCGATTTCGCGTGTGCGTTCCTGGACGGACATGAAGAGGGTGTTTACGATACCGATGGAAGCTGCGACGAGTGCGATGCCGCCAAAGATATTAAAGACAACGAGAATGGCGTCAAAGAAGCTCTGGAACATGCCAGCTTCGTCTTTAACGGACATTGCTTTGAGGCCAATCTTTTCGAGTTCAGCTTTGATATTGTCAATCTTTTCTGGGTCAACGTCAGCGGTTGCTTGATAGCTGCGGTTAGTTTCAGCTGGCATGCCTTCGTAGTTGATGGCGTTGATGCGGTTCCAGAGCGAAAGGTTTGCGCGGCTGCCGCCCATGGAAAGAATACCAGGAGCTTGAGTGCCGGAAACTTTTACGTCGATAATTTCTTGGCATTCGCTGCGCTTAATGGCGGTGTAGCAAGCAAGATTTTTAGGAACTGCGATTTGGACAGTTTCGCCAACGATGTCTGCGACGTTTTCGTAGCCGAGAGCCTTTGCGAGATCTTCGTTAACGGCGATTTCGTATGGTGCATCCTTTTCGAACTTTGGCGTTTCGCCATTGGACATATCAAACTTGATACCCTCTACGACGAGGTTAAGGTTAATACGATAGCGCTTGTCAGTCTTCTTGCTAGTAATGTAATCAGCGGAAGAATTTGGAAGAACGTTAAAAACCTTAATGCCGTCGATTTTCTTAGCTTTTTCGATCTGCTCTTCTTTGAGATAAGTAGAAGCGTTGGCGCTGTCTTTGTCGTCAGTGTATTCCTGAGGACCGTTGCTGCCCATCATGCTTGCAAGTGAGTCATAGGTTTCGGTAGGCATCATTTCGAGATAGCCATCGCCGCCCATGTTTGCAATTTGCTTGTCCATGAAGTCGTTAACGCCGGCATTGATTGCGGAGTTAAGAATGATAGTGAAGCTACCTACAAAGATTGCAAGAATCGTGAGGAAGCTGCGGAGTTTGCTGCGCCAAAGGTTGGCGTTTGCATCATGAATTACGTCTAGAATTTTCATTATTCTGCCTCCACGTCAATTTCTTTGGTATGGTTGCGGTCGCGCATGCCATCGAGGTTTTCATCTTCGATGAAGCTTGGGTCGTGCTTTGCGACGCCCTTGCCGTCGGTAACGATTTTACCATCGGCGATGCGGATTTGGCGGCCGCACTTCTCTGCTAGTTCTTCGTCGTGAGTGACGATGATAAGAGTGATGCCTTTTTCGCGGTTGAGATTAAAGAGGAGTTCTTCGATCTTGGCGCCAGTTGCGGAGTCGAGGTTGCCGGTTGGCTCGTCAGCGAAGATGACTTTAGGGTTATTGACGAGGGCGCGAGCAATACAAACACGCTGTTTCTGGCCGCCAGAAAGGTCTTTGGCTTTGTTCTTGGCTTTGTCGTCGAGCTCGACAGTCTTGAGAGCTTCCATTGCGCGACGGCGACGTTCGCTGCGGCGGACGCCAGCAATCTTCAGAGGCAGGATGACGTTATTGAGAACGTTATCGTTTGCGTTCATGAAGAAGCTCTGGAAGACGAAACCGAATTCCTTGTTGCGAAGACGATTTAGCTTGCGCTGTTTAAGATTGCTGGTATTTTTGCCATTGAGGGTGATATGACCTTCGCTCGGCTTGTCTAGAAGTGCAAGAAGATGCATTAAAGTCGATTTACCAGAGCCGGACTTACCGATAATTGCTACCGATTCGCCTTTCTGAATATCGAGATCAATACCCTTCAGGGCCTCGAATTTTGAATCGCGCTTTCCATAGACCTTTTTTAGGTCACGCGTTGATAATAAAACATTTTTCATGCCTTCTATCTTAACATGGTATTGCTTTTAAGGCCACCAACTGCAGGTTGAATTTACATTCTAATGAATGACAGACCGATTGCAATCCACATTTCGACACGTTCAATAAGACGACTTGCAACATAAGCGATTACGCCTCCGACGATGGCGGGTAAGTATACTCCGAAACCGAAAATACCGTTTGGCCAAATCGTGACTAGAATTGCGTAGACTAAACAGGCTGGAATGTAGAAATAGCCAAAGCCCGTGACGAATTTAATACATAGGAAGGTGACAATAATTGTTTCGATGATCCAAAACGTGACGGCGAATGCTGGCGTGTTGTAGCCTGGGAAAATCGCAGGCATTAATAGGAAATCGATGCAGTATTTGGCGACGTAAATGGCAATAAGGACGAAGAAACTAAGGACGGTAAAGCCTGGAACTTTTTCTGGTTTTTTGTTTGGATTAAACTTTGGTGCTTTATATTTTGCTGGTGGCGTATAAGGCTTGTCCGTGTCTATCATAACTAGATTATAGCTTATTTTTATGATAAAATGGCTTGCAGATTGGGCCTTCGCCAAGTGGTAAGGCAACGGGTTTTGGTCCCGTCATTCGCAGGTTCGAATCCTGCAGGCCCAGCCACAATGAAATCAAAATAGACCCGTAGGGTCTTATTTTTGTTTCATTGCTCGCCGTAGGCGTGGCAGGATTCGAGCCAGGTTCGTCCAATGCCCGGCGAAGCGACGGCGCATTGTTTATATCCTGCAGGCGAAGATAAAATGTTAAAATTAATTTATGATTATAAAATTTTCTTGGCGGTTATTCTATGGGCGAGTTCTTGCGTGGTAATCCGGAATCATCTGAAGACGAGCAAAGGTATGACCAGGAGTCGCTAGAATTGGCCGTCAATGGTCTGTCTCGTGTTGTTGGCGAGCAAGATGACGTCGACAGTAATAGCGACGATTTCGAGGAAGAAGATGACTATGATGATGACTATGACGAAGATTATGACGAAGAAGATGACGATGACGATGACGATTACTATAGTGAATATGAGGAACAGCACTATGGCGAGGAGCGAGCCGATTTCGATGAAGAAAAATTGACGCTCCAAGAGATTCCTTTGCCGGCGGAGATTTTAAAGCGTTATTCTTTCCTCAACGAATTACCGCATGGCGTTGCTGTCATGGGTGGCGTAGCTCGTAGCATAGCAAGAGAAATTATAACTGGTGAGCGCGAGCCTATTCGCGATATTGATCTTGTAAATATTATCGACGAAGAAGGCAATAGTGAGGTTGATGACGATACTTTAGACGCACTCTCGCGTAAGTTTATGCCAGACGATTATGCTTTCGGCCATGGTATTAAAAATGATACCCTGGATAACTATTTTAAGACTCGTGATTTCACGATTAATCAAATCCTGATTAAAGATAGTAAACTCATTATTAGCGATTTTGCTTATAATGACTTTCAAGAGAACATTGTTCGACCTACTTATTTTGAGCATCCCTATGACGGCGACGATATAAGTAGCCGGCTATTCCTTAAAGCCTTGATGATGAGGACCGTATTATCGCAAATTTCTGATTCTATCCCACTTATCGAAGATATGGAACGCCCAGAGTATATTGGCGCTTTTGATGTAGCCGTATTCCTAAATAAAGCTATGAGTCGTGGTGCCGAAACGGCTCGCGTATTCACGGAAGATCTTGCGGATTGGGATGTTATTTCCGAAGATTACGCCGGTCGTCCGGTTGCTCTTGCTAAAGCGCTATTAGAAGATGTCGATGCGTTCGAATTTCGCCCATCTACCGATGAACGATTTAAAGATGTCCAAGAATGTGAAGATATGAGCGGATTCTTTATTCCGCCGTCTATGTCGCGTTACTATGCCTCGGATCCAGCGATTCGTCGCGCAATTGCTGAATATGGAGATGGCTTAGACGAGCCTATTGATGGTGAAGAAGAACGAGTTTCTGGTTACTATACTCAAGCTGAATATGACAACATCAATCGTTAAAGCTTGCTTTGTTTTGCTCAGCCACAATGAAATCAAAAAGACCCGTAGGGTCTTATTTTGTTTCTTTCGTTAATGTGAAAGCCCCGACATAAAAGCCGGGGCGATAAATTATTTTAGAGTTACCGCGCGGGCAGATACGACTGCGGCTATTTCGTCTAGTGCTTCGTCTGTTCCAGTTAGTTCTCTTGGAATTCCGATGTTACTTAGGGCTTTCCGCACCTCTTCTTTCTCGTCTTCATCAATATTTGCAGCAAAGAATGATGCTAGAGCGCCGAATGACCGTGTCTGCCCGATGCCTCGGACGAATTTATTATGAAAATCGTCCCTAGACATATCTCTAATAATGTCTGTACCACTACGTGCGTCCTTTTTCATAAAAACCACCCCTTTCTACTACTTGGATACTAATATTTATAGTATATTTTGCGCGTTTTGTCAATGGTTCTTACTTTAGTATAATTCTCGTTTGAGTTTATATTCTCTTTTGGCTACTTCTGACGAAAAAGCGTTGGCATAGAATTCCTCTACAATATCGCGATCGTAGCGCATCACTCTGGCGACAGCTTCGGTTTGCCGGTTTTTTTCTTTTAGATCGCTTGGCCAAAAGTTGCGTACGGTGAATGGGCGAGTATGATATTTTCTAGCAAGTGCATTAATACCATTCAAGTGCTTTATTGCGTTGTTGTGCGCATTGGTTCTGCCGAGATTATAACTTGCTTCGCCCATATCACGCGCCTCTTCTTTCGGCATATATTTATAGTCAAGATGAACCATAACTGAACTATAAAAGTCTTTTGCGTAGTCTAAGTCGTCTTGTGCTTCTGGTAAGCCCGATTGCATAATTGCTTCACGAAGTGCTTTCATTCTGTCATGGTAGAAGTTTCCAGCTTGGGCTTCGATGGTTTTATTAATTTCTTTTTCGTCCCTCGAGATAATCATTTCTTGCTCAACTTCGGCAAGTGGCTCTAATATATAAGCGTCATTTCCTAGCTCATCTTTCGCATTTTTAATTGAGTGAGCGTAGTCATCCTCCCAAGCTTCGAATTCGTTCGCACTCATTTTAAGTCCCTGCTCTTTTAATGAGTCTATCTTTCTACTAAAAGTAGTTTGCGTATCTAGGGCCTCTTTATAAAAATCTTTAGCGAATTCTGCTGCCCTACTGTTGTAGCGTTCGTTTATTTCTTTGGCTTGCTGGATCAAAGCCTCTCTTTCTTTCGTCTCTTCTGCGAGTTGCAGCCACGGGCTTTTAGGACTTCCACTATTGTCAGGCGTATCTTCGAGTGGCGTTATGGCGTGTGTCATTTTTCCTCCTATTGATTATGTTTATTATACCGCACCGCTCTAATAGGTTGTATGTATGGTATAATTATATCTGTTACTCATACGTAATCCACCATTTCTTAGAGAGGAGTGAAACTATGAGAAGGTTCTTTAGAACATTCAACGGTTACATGACTAAAGAGGAATCTCCGAAGTCGCATCGTCTGTCAGACGGCATATTACGCTACTCAATGGTTACCCCGGGTACGCAAATTATTCATTCGGAGACCGAGCCATATAATCTTCGTTGCGCACAATTTGGCGACAAATATCACGCTCGCCGTCTAGCAGACGAAGAAGACTGGAGAGCAAAAATGCTCGAAGCAATCGATTTTATGGAACAGTATGACGAGATTGGCTGCTATACATTCTGCGATTGTGGCGGCAGCGACAAGATTTGTACTGCTATCTCATGCGAGAATCGACCGAATGCAAAAACGATGATTTTGGTTGATGACGCAAAGTTTAATGCCTACGACGGCTATAATTGTCCATTCTTTATCATCTTTAACGCCAGACCGATACTTGGTTTAGGTGCTGACCATAACGTGGTTATAGGTCGTGATGTTTATTACTTAAAGTTAGACAAGAAATCGGTTATCGTGTGGAATCTTGATCGATACGTGGATTTCATCGTAGAGGGGCATACCTTTTGGGGGATTTGTCATAATACTGGCGCAAAACTTAGTATAACTGACGATGTAATGGTTGGATTAAAAGACGGCAAACGTGTTTACGTTGCACATTAGAAGGCGACGCCGGGACTATAGCAGTTCCGGCGTTTTTCTTGTATTATGAAATTATGGACGATGTAGACGAAAGAGATTTGCAAATTCTCGACGCCGAACTGGCCGAGTCGGAACAGGACGGTGAAGAGATGCTTGCTTGTGGCAACTAAAAAACTCCGACGTATTTGGCCGGAGTTTTTTGATTCCCTATTTTTCGTCGACGATTTTGGCATCTACAGTCTTGGCGGATGATTTGTATGATTGTTTGACTATGATGCCGCCGGTCATATCGGAAACGGCGAAGATAATAAGTAATACGCCGAGGACCTGAACCACGAGGTCTGGAACGATGATTTTACCGAAGATACAAAGTGTGCCACAAACTACGCCGATAATAGCGAGAATGAGAGCGTTTTTGTAGTTCGGATTAAACTTTTTGCTATTGAGCGCATCTTGCAGGCGGAAAATGCTTTCGATAAGCAAGAAGATGCCGAGCACGATAGAAATGAGCTCTTTTAGAAAGTCTTTTTCGATAATAAGGAATGCACCAGCGACGCCGAGTGCGATAGCCGTGATAAGCTTTGCATTGTCGCTCATGTTGCGATTCTCAACGCGGTACCATGCGATGAAATTGTAGGCTGCGTAGACGAGGAATAATATGCCAATAGCAATAGAAATAAAGCTAGTAACTTTGTCGGCCCAAATTAGCAGGCAGATGCCGAGGGCGAGCAAAATAACGTTGATACTAATAGGCATAGAAAAGGTTTTTACTTTTCTTGCGCCTTTAACTTCGATCTTCTTCATATTACTCCTATTTTATAACATTCCGCGCTTCTTGAGCCAGATAGCAAGAATGAATGACAAAACGAATGAGCCAGCGAGTACGATTGCGGCAGATATTGGACTGGTGCCGATGACGCCGAATTGGACGTTCATGCCGAGAAAGGACGAGATGATAGTTGGAATAGAAAGCACGATAGTGATGCCGGCGAGAAACTTCATGATTTCGTTCTGATTATTATTAATGACGGCACTGTAAGTTTCGGAAATGGATTTAAGAATCTTACGATAAACTTCGGCCATATCGAGCGCCTGCTCGTTTTCGATAATAGCATCTTCGAGCAAATCTTCGTCGCCTTCATAGAGCGGAAGAACGTTGCCCTTGCCGAGACGATCGAGTACGAGGCGGTTTTCCTTTAAGGAGCTGGCGAAGTAGACGAGGGTCTTTTCGGCAGTTAGTAAGTCGATGAGGTCCTTGTTCTTGGTAGACTTTTGCATGCTATCCTCTTTTGCGTCGATAGCCTTGTAAATCATGTCGAGAACCTTGAGGTAGCGAGCGGCTGCGACGGCAATAATTTGAATGAGCGTGCGCGTCTTTTTCGCGGTGCGGAACTCGGCAATAATGCCCTTGCGGAAATCGTCAAGGATGCCGGTTTCGACTGGCGAAATAGTGATAACATAGTTGTTCTCTGACACGATAATACCGAGTGGGTAGGTGATGTAATCGTCATCATCGTCGCCGTCTTCTTCAAGAGCTGGCACGTCCAAAACAACGAGTGTCTCCTTGCCGGAAGTCTCAACGCGTGGCAGCTCGTCGTCATCGCGCATCTTTACGAGCAAGTCGCGGTCGATGCCGGTTTTTTCGACGACTTCTTCAATCTCGTCATCAGACGGGCGGACGATATCGATCCAACAATCAGTCTCGAAGCCGTTGCGGCGTTCGAGTTCCTTGGTATCGTGATTGGTTTTATAGTATTTAAGCATTATTAGTATTATAGCACTCTCTGTTGCGGTATAATAATAGCAATGAAGAAACAGCTGAAAATTATGCAGCCTCGCACGAAACTAAAGGATCGTGAGTTACCTGACTATACGCGCGGTGAAGAGATTTTTAACATGGTCTCACATATTGTCGCTGCGGCTTTTGCAGTACCGATTTTGATCCTTTGTATTATTCGTGGTGCGATTGAATATGGTGCGGCGGGTGTTTTGACCGGTCTCGCATTTACGGTTTCGATGCTCATTCTCTTTACGATTTCGGCGATTTATCATGGCCTAAAGCCAGAAAAACGCGCAAAGAAAGTGATGCAGATTATTGATCACTGCTCGATTTTCTTACTTATTGCTGGTTCATATACGCCAGTCACTTTAATTGCCTTGATGAAGACTGAGCCAGTGACAGCCTGGGTGATGTTTGGTGTTGTGTGGGTGATGTCGATTCTCGGTATTGTACTTAATGCGATTGATTTGAAAAAGTTTGCAAGCTTTTCGATGGCTTGTTATCTCGCGCTTGGCTGGTGCATTATCCTCTGCTTGCCAAGTTTGATGGCAGTGTTGCCGCCAATTGGCACCGTTCTTCTCTTCCTCGGTGGCATTATGTATACGATTGGTGCGATGTTCTTTGGACTCGAAAAAGAGTTCAAGTATATGCATTCGATTTTTCATTTGCTCGTGCTTGGCGGTAGTGTCTGCCATGGTTTAATGATTTTGCTTTGCATCCTCTAGGATTATTTGTTAAGATATTTTTATCTTTAACAGCTTTTTAAAAAGCATTGAGCACCTTAACTTTTTCAAAAACCTATGTAAGGGGGTAAATTACATGGTAGATAATGCGATGATCAAGCAAATGCTTGATAAGGCCGCTGCCAACCCATTCTATTTTGGTAGTGGCAATGAATCCTATTTTTGGCGCATAGCAGAAATCGAAGACGAGATTTTTGCTGAACGCGCTCAGTGCGTATGTGGTTGTGTCGACTACGGCTACTATTGTTGCTCTGTGGATGATGCACAGGCCAGAGAGAATATGTACTTCGATATGGTTATCGATTTTGCGACAAACTACTGCGCCTACTGGTACGAAAATATTCCGAGTGATGTCTTTGAGGAGACTGCGGGACCTGATGATGCTGAATTGCAGGAAATCCTGTTAGTCTTCCATAAGAAGTATTCGAATTTCTTAAATGATGTAATGCATTGGTTCTCGTTCTTAATCGAATGCGGGACGAATGAATACGGTACGTACGAGATTGTGGATACATGTGTTCCGTGCGGCGATAAGCAAGTCGTAAAGTCCGTATTGAGACATCTGTCACTTTCGAGCCCGGTTGTAATCAATTCCGAAGATACTGAATATATATGGCAGTTAGCAAAGGCTAATGGTCAGATTTGGTATCGTAGAACGACGCGTTTTTATCGCGATGATTACATCTATAACACGGATGAATATGGATACGTATCGTGCGACGATGTGGATGCGATTGGAGCTCTGCGCGATGCGATACGTCTCTGTTTCTTTATAGAAGGATGGGAGATCGTAGAGGATCCAAATAATGACGTGGATGCAATGTTCGCGTTGGTAGATCTTTCACTTGGAGAATTCTTGGTGTAGTGTAACTATCTGCTCGATGTTTATTTAAAAAGCATAGGTTTTACGGCCCGGCTGCTTCCCTTTTTATCTAGAGGGGAGTAAAGCCGGGCTTTTTACTTGCGCTTTTAGAAAATTCGTGATAATATAGGTATTGGAAGTGAGCGCCCCCCCGCTTGCTTCCACCTTTTGTTCAATTGTTGGGGCGTTAGCTCAGCTGATTAGAGCGCCTGCTTTGCAAGCAGGAGGTCGAGGGTTTGAATCCCTCACGCTCCACCATTTTTTATTTCCAACTGTTAATTTGTAAAAAAGAACCGCCTTGATGGCGGATCTTTTTATTTGAAATACAAGATGAAGTTGTCTTGCTTCTTCAGTTCTAGGCTGCGTTTTTTAGCGTATTCTACTATGGCTTCATGCTGACATGGGTCGGCTTCTAAAATGAGGCCGGCGGCGTTGTCTGGATATTGGTCGATAAGTTTATAAATGAGTGCTAGGCCTTGTTGCTCAGCGTAAAGTGCGAGGCTAGGTTCATGGTCGAGCGATTGATGATTGAGCCAGTCCCAATTCACATCAACGTATGGCAGGTTGGCGATAATGAGCGTATTTGGATCGGGCTGGAAATTACTTAGCAAATCAGATTTATGGAAGTTAACTTTGGCGCCATGATGGGCGGCGTTTCTCTGGGCGATACGGAGCGCGTCGTCGGAGATATCAACGGCATCAACTTGCGCGTCGGTTTCGAGTGCGCAAGTAATTGCAATACAGCCGGAGCCGGTGCCGACATCGAGAATCTTCTCCGGCTTCAAATCTTTTATGATATCGATAATCGTTTCGGTTTCTGGGCGCGGTATAAGGACGTCTGGCGTAACGAAGAAGCGGCGACCGTAAAACTCCCGGTAGCCGAGAATATAGGCCAGAGGCTCGCCCTCAGCGCGTCTGGCGACATATGAATCGATGGCGCTAGTATCCTGTAATTCCTCATCGCTATGCGACACAAGGTAACTGCGATCGACGTCATTCAGAAAATGCGCCAAAATGAGCTCGGCGTCGAGGCGGTCGATACTTTTAGCTGCATTTTTTAGCCAGTCACAGATTGTCATACCTCTATTATACTTGATTTTGAGGCATTTTTGTGATATAATTAGAAGGTTAGCGCATTTTTTCTTGCGCCAGCACTTTTAGAGTTTGCTTTGCTGAAAACGAAAGTGAGGTACCGTTATTTTATTACGAAAGTTTGCGGGTATGTTCATTGGTATTAGTATATGTACTGCCCTATTTATGGTTCCGATGTTCAGCAACGCTGCAGTGGCAAGAGGGGCGTCGGACGAAAATGAAACGCCGGTGGTGGCCGGAGCAAGTGATGCGACTGAAGTAGAAGTTACCGTCGTTGAGACGGAACAAACTACGTATATGTCTGCTCCTGATGAGCCTGAGTTGTATCAAGTGACAATTCCGGCTGGCTCGGCTACCGCTGAAGAGGAGCGCCGAAAAGGCGAGGAGTTCCTGGCTCGAATGGAAGAAGAGAGACTGGAACAAGAAGCGCATGATGCGCTCATTGCGGAATATTTCGATGAGAACGACATAGTGATGATGGCGCAGCTAATTAATGTCGAGGCTGGAGCTGTCTATCCCCTATATCGTCGCGCGGCTGTTGGTTGGACCGTATTAAACCGCTTAGAGAGTGGCCGTTGGGGACCTACTTCGATAAGCGGAATTATTACGCAAGATGGTCAGTATGCGTGGTATGCGGGTGCATCATATTCCGAAATAGATTATGAAATCGCCCGTGATGTTCTAACACGTTGGGCTGAAGAACAAATCTCAGGTGAAGAAGATCCGGGTCGTGTATTGCCGAAGCAGTATGAGAGCTTCTATGGTGACGGTAATCAGAATTATTTCTACGACCAATATGGAAACTACTGGGATTTTAGTATTGATATGGATCCATATGCATCTTGGTAGTATTTAAAGTAACTTGTAGGCTAAAGCAAAGCAAACTCAAACAAAAATCTCCGATCGCGTTGGTCGGAGATTGTTTTTATTTTGCGAGACCAGCAGTAGTGTTCGCCCAGTTGAGACGTTGGCCGATTGAAGCCTGGTCTGCGTCGCCTGCGAGGCGTGGAATGCGATTCCCCGCACTCGTAGTGGCGTGATAATTATAGCTCCATTTGAGGGTTGGTTTTTGAAGCTTAGTCTTTGTGATTTTATCGAAGCATGTCTTTTTGTCCTTGAGGCATTTTTCGCCAAGATCATTCCACTTTTCTAGGTCGGCGCTGCTGGCAGTAATTGTAACGTTGCCTTCGATGGCGGCGCTGCGAGGAACTTCGGCATTGAAAGTTTGGTCGAACATAAAGTTGCCGACGGAATAGACGATTAGTTTGCCTTTATAGGCTTCGGAATCCTGGACGGTATGCGGATGGTCGGCGATGACAGATTCGACGCCGTAGTCAATTAATCTGCGATAAAGGTTTTGACGGAGCGTGTCGTGGGATTTTTGATATTCGACGCCCATATGCGGCATGGCGATAGTTGGCACGACGGCAGCATAGTTCTTGATGTTCTGCTGAAAATCTTCGCCAGGGACGCCATAGACGCCGTGTGCACTACAAAAACCGAATGGGAAAGAAAGGTCTTTAACTTCCCCGTTGTCGTAAGTTGCTTTGACCGGAAGGACGACGATGTCGCAGTTGCTAATGTCGCTTTCATCGTTGCGATATTCAGTGTCGTTAGTATCAGCGGCAGTACGTTTTGGCGTGCCGAAGTATTGGATATTATTTTGCTCTAGATATTTGCGAGTCGTGCGCATGCCTTCTAGACCCTGGTTGCCGGCATGGTTATTGCCGAGTAGAAAAGCAGTAAAGTATTTAGCGGCTTCTGGTAGATAGTCTGGGTCGCAGTTAAACTTAAAGATTTTATCCTCTTCAGTATAGTTATGGCCGGCGTCAGTAACTGGGCATTCGAGGCCACCAATCCAGGCTTGATAGTTTTCACGACCAAGCGTGTTGAGCTGCGAAAATGGATATTTAACGCCAAGCTCAGAGGCGCGGGCGCTTTTGTTGGTATTTCTGCCCCAAAAAGTAGTACCGACGAAAAGGTATTTAGCATCGAATTGGGTAATTTTTGGATCTGGCGGAGTTTCTTTGGTTTCGACCGCGGATTGCTCTGTTTCGGTCGGCTTATTTAGATTTGATATAACTACGCAAGTGGTTGCCGTTAATGCTGCGACAGCTAGTATCGCAACGATAATTCGTCTAAATACTTTCATACCTTCATTATATTATTGCGGGCGGCTGGCGGCAACTTTGTGAGCACGATTTTCAATAGAATCGTTTAGGCGTTCGAGTTTTGGCTTCGTTTGATGACGCTCGATCGCTTTTAAAATGAGCCAATCGGCGATGCGCGGATTTTTAGGCAGAATTGGGCCGTGCAGGTAGGTGCCGATGCAGTTTTTGTAACGGGCGCCTTCCGTGAAATCATCGCCATTATTGCCGTAGCCTTTAATGACGGTGCCAAATGGCTTGGCTTTTTTGCCGAGCTTAGTGAGGCCGGAATGGTTTTCATAGCCAACGACTTCGCCGTATTCTGCAGTGCTAATTACGATGTTGCCAATGAGGCGTTCTGGGCCGGCTTTGGTTGTAACGTCGATAATATTGATGCCTTTAATCTTCTGGCCTTCACTGGTTTCGAAATAGTCGCCAAAGAGCTGATAGAGACCGCAGATAACTAATGTTGGGACATTGTTTTCGACGAGCTTCTTTAAGTCCATTGCGATGTGGCGTAGGTCGTCTTCGATTTTGTTTTGGTTAGAATCTTGACCGCCACCGCCGAAGATAATATCGATATCGTCAGGGATTGGGTCGCCTGGCTCGTGCTCGATAACTTCAGTTTTAATGCCGCGCCATTCGCAGCGTTTTACGAGCGTTAAAACGTTACCATGGTCGCCGTAAAGGTTCATTTCTTTTGGGTATAGATGTAGGATTTTTAGTTTCATACGAGACTCTTTCCGGAAATAATTTTACGTAGTTCTAGCATGGCGGTATAGGTCGTGAAAATACGTTTTGGCTTCTTGCCGGTGCCAGTAAACTTCGTCACGGCTTGTTTCAAATCTTCGACGATTGCGTCGGTTTTGACGCCGTCATATTTGAGGCGGAGCGCCATGTCGGTTGCGCGTGTACCACTAGTTAATTTGACGGATTCCAGGCTAGTAAAATCGACATTCCAGAGCCAAGAAACGTCGCGACCATCAGCGATTTCGTCATTGATTGCGATCATATAATCGTGGTCTTTGTCGACGAAAGATGCTAGGCTGAGCTGGAAAGCGCTTGGGTTTTTGACGAGCAATAATTCAACTTCTACATCGTTGATTTTGAAGACTTCGCCGCGACCAAAGGCGGACTCGATATTCGCGAGCGCTTTGATGAGGTCGGCGGTTTTCGCATCTGGCAATACGCTTTTTACGATTGCAAGTGCGCCAGCAGCATTGTAGGCATTATAGATACCTTTGACCTTGAGCGGCGTGGAATATTTCTTGCCGTCGATCGCGAAGGTAGCTTTATCGTCGAGCTTTTCGAGTGTGACGAGAGCAGCCTTTTTGGAGGCTTTCTTTTTGTCGTGCGAGAGCAAGTCGTCGTCCGATGGGAACTTTTTAATTAAGCTATCCGACAAGCCGAAGAAGGCTGTATTCTCTGCTTTGATTTTGCTGATGCGTGGGTCTTCGCGGTTGAGGATGACGGTCTTTTTGGTGGCAGCAGCGACCTTCTGTAAATAAGCTGCGGTATGGTCGATTTCGCCGAAGCGGTCGAGCTGATCGCGCATAACATTAAGCAATAATGCGTAATCAATTGGTGCGACTTCGCTAAACTTTACGGCGTGTGCCTCATCGAGTTCAAGTACGGCAATATCGTAATCGAACTTGCCAGTGATTTTAATGTTCTTTAGAATGGCGGAAATAACGCCACGTACGAAGTTGCTACCGGTCTTATTTGTGAAGACTTTGAGGCCTTGGCTCTCAAAGAGTTCTGTGATCATTTTGGTTGTAGTAGTTTTACCGTTAGTGCCGGAAACTACGACAACGCCATACGGGAGTTTCTTAAGTACATTTTTGACGAAGTTTGGGTTAGTGCGCTCAATCACAAGGCCTGGCAGCGCAGAGCCGCCGTTGCCTTTGAGACGAGTGATTTTTTGGATAGTTTTGCCAAGAATAATACTTACTTTTTCCATTGTTTGCGTGGAGTCCCGAATAGTTTTTTGAAGTTAATTTTTGGCGTGAATTCAATTGCGTTTTTGCAGTAAATGTAGGTTGCGAGTCTTGCGGCGAGAAGGCCGAAGATTGCGATGTCTGCGAGGCCGAGCCAGAATTCCCAGGTTGGCAAGTTACCAAAGACGCCGCGAAGCATCAAGGCGATTGGTGCGCTTGGTGGGAAATAGCTAAGAACGTAAGTTAGCGTGCTGGTACCGGCTGGCATGAAGACGTTAACGAAGAAGATTGGCAAAATGACCATGATAACCATGACGCTGGAGTAAGAGTTTGCGTCGCGTGCGGTTGGCGAAATAACGCCGACGATGACGCTGAGCGCGGTGAACATGAAGTAGCTACAAACGAGCAAGAGTGCGTACTGTGCGAGGCTGGCAAAGTCGAAGCTGAGCTTGATCCATTCTGGGAGCAAGTTGCCGTTCTGGCCAACCTTGTAAAGAATGAGCATTGGAACAATGAGAATGATGAGCTGGATAAGGCCAACGATCATCAAAGAAATGATTTTACCAACGATGAGGTTGACTGGTTTAATGCTGGTAAGAATGAGCTCGCTAATGCGGTTCTCTTTTTCTTCGACCATGGCGCTAGTAAGGCGGTTGCCAAGCACGACCATGAGGATATAGAAACAGACGAGTGCGAGGCCTGGGCCAAGGATTTCCTTGAGCTTTTCGCTATCGTCGATGACATGGTTATCTTTGAAATCGAAAGTGGTAGTTTCATAATCGACGGAGCCGGTAATGACTGCGAAATCGATTGCATCTACGTTAGCGGCGGCCGTCGTGGACATAAGCATGCGGATTGGCATGGAATAGTCGTCAGTAATGCCGGCATTTTCTGGCTTGGTGTAGATTTCGACTTTCTTGGTCTCAGCGAAATCTTTGCCAATGTAGTAGAAGACGTCGATTTTCTGATCTTTAACAGCGGCAATACCAGCGTCCTTGCTTTCTTGGACGGCAAGTTCCTGCTCTTTTTCTTCAGAGTTCATGAACTTGGTGCTAGATAGATATTGCGCTTCGTCATAAACGCCGAGTTTTAGGTCGGAAGTGGCGGTGCCGGCTTCCATAGTTTCACCAACGTTGTAGCCAACGAGTGCGGCGACGCCCATGTAGAGAGCGAAGCCAAGTGGGATAAGAACTGCGGCAATCCAGAAGCTAGGCTTCTTGAGGTTGCGCATGACTTCAAAGCGGATAACTTCAGTAGTTTTACTCATGGTCTTCCTCCTCGCCGTAGATGTCTACGAAAATCTGATCGAGTGACTTGTTGTCGAATTTTTTGCGGACGTCTTTGACTGGCCCTAAAGCACGTGCAACGCCGTCCTTCAAAAGAAGAATATCATCGCAGAGACGTTCAACTTCGTCCATATAGTGCGTAATCATGATGATAGTGCAGCCCTTCTTATGCTGCTCTTCGATGATTTCCATGAGCAAGCGGCGGTTGACTGGATCGAAGCCCTTGGTTGGCTCATCGAGAATAAGAAGCTCTGGGTCGTTCATGACGCAAACGCCGAGCTGAACCTTCTGCTGCATACCCTGCGAAAGCTTGTTGATTTTGGTCTTTGCAAATTCTTCGAGACCGACGCGTTTGAGATAGTTGAGAATCCATTCTTTTGGATTATCGAGGCCGCGAAGGCGTGCGAAGTACATCATTACGTCGAATACGGTTTCCTTTTTGTAGAGACCGCGTTCTTCTGGAAGATAACCAATGCGGATATCGTCGCTTGGATCGAACTTTTTACCGTTAATAAGTAGTTCGCCGCTATCTTCTCTATAAAGGCCAAGAAGCGTGCGAATGGTTGTGGTTTTGCCGGAGCCATTGCTACCAAGCAAACCAAAAATCTCGCCGCGTTTGACTTCAAAAGAAAGATCTTTAATGACAGTCTTTTCGGCAAACGAAATCTTGAAGTGCTTGACTTCAATGATGTTATCAGATTTGTTTGTCATGAAAATATTATAGCATGCTAACAGAGAGTTTATCGTGCCTATGCTTCACAATTTTTAAGGTCAGAAAAATAATTAGGCGCATGAAAAATATTGTAAAAATTTCCATTAGTTTCGTACTGAGTTTAATGATTTCTTTGCCCTGCTTTGCTGCCGGTGAAGGCCTAGAAGGGCTATACGTGGCTTCTTGTAATGATTTGGAGGTAATTTTTGCGCGCGGCTCAGGTGCTCCACTTGATGTATCGGAAGAATTTTTGGCGGTCGCAAATGCTGCGCAGCGGATTACGAATGAGTTTTATCTCGGCACGCATACAATAGATTTACCATATCCTGCAGTGAGTGTTGGCGATAATATTCCGCGCTTGATTGGCGCATATATTTCGGCTGGTAAGTCTTATGAATTTGGCGCTAGTGTGGCTACTGGCGTGCATAATTTGAAATCATATTATGCCGAGAAACGTAACGAGTGTCCGGATTCTGACTATATTTTGGTTGGTTATTCGCAAGGCGCGATGGTGATTGCGCAGTCTTTGTCTGTATTTGATCCGAATCATGTGAAGTTCATTATGCTGATTGGTGACCCTAAGACATATTTACCTGAGGGTGAGGGTTTGTTCCCGGAAGCATGTAATGGCAGGGCTTTGTCGCAATATCGTACATATGCACCAAATTGTAGAACCTACGAAGGTGCATTTGGCGGACGGAAACCATATGAATTGCCTGGGCTATCCGGCAAATATTCTTTGTGGTGCAATCGCGAGGATTATGTATGCGGTGGCTCTAAAAATCCTTTACGTAATTCTGGCCATATGGAATATGTAGATAAAATTGGTTGGGGCATGCAATATTTAGCTTTACGCTATCTGGAAAAATACAAGCCTTCAGACATCAGGCCGCTTAGTTTGCGTTCGGCTCCGCTAGATAATTATCTGGAAGACAATTCCCTAGTGAATGATGCTGGCGGTGCTGATATTGATGCGCCGGATGTCTCGGTTTGGCGCGATGGTGATGTATTGAAAATGGAATGGTTGGCGCCGTCGGAAGCGAAATATATGCTTTTGAAATTTAATGGCATAGATTTAGGTTATATAGATGCGAATTTAGGCAAATTTGAAATTCGTGATGTAGATTTTTCTGACGAATATGACTTGTCGCTTGCCTGGATGGATGCGTCCGGCGAGCTGGGCGCGATTGCACGCGCAGAGCCCGAAATTGAACCTAGAACTATCGCTGAGATTCCGAACGATGAACCATCTGAAGACGTGCCTATCGCGCCTATGTCTGAGGTTTCGATTGTTCCGATAGATGAGGCGACGGCTGATGTATTAGAAGAATCAACGACTAGTAGTGGTATTGTTGCTCTACCGGCAAAAATTGTGAAGAAGAATGGGTTGAGTTTTGTGGACAAGACGCAGATTGTTACGACAGTTATTAGTGTGATGGGCGCTGGCGGTTTACTGACGATCTTCGTTATTCGAAAACGTAGAGGCTGATAAACAAAAATAGCCCAAGCGGGCTATTTTTAGGAAAGAGCGAGCTGAATCGCGTGAGCGATTAGCCTTCGATAAGCGTCCAAGCTAGGGACGCAGTATCGAATTCGAGCTGGCAGCTCAATTTGCCTGCGACACATTGAAAAATGTGCTTGGCGGAGTTGCCGACGAATTTGATGCGAGCACCGAGTGTCTCGGTGATCTCGACTTCGCCCTCACCTGCTTTGCGGAAGTATAGAGGCTGACATGGAATGCGACTGTAGTTAAACAGTGCCATGACCTCCACTTTCTCGCTTTTGCTTGCTTGGTTGTTAATATTGTTCATAAATTACTCCTTGAATTTGATTAAATTTTTGGAGTCATTTATGTGAGCCATGGATTTCGGCTCGGTGCCGCCCGTACAATGACAAGATACAAGCGACGATGCATCACGACTGCAGTGACCGAAGTGTGCTGTCGTGATTACATTATAGCGCGGAGAATTCTGCTTATGCTAGTCTTGAAATGCGAGATTTTTGGCAGAATAATAGCGTGGAAAAGCGATATTTGGGTAGTGGATTAATTGTGGGTATGTAATAAGAAAAATCCCCAGAAAACGGAAATGCTACGCTTGGTAGCGTAGCATCTGCGTGTGGTTAACCTAATACTTATATATTAGCACACTTTTGATAAAAAGTCAATAGTATTTTGTAGTTTTTACCATTTTATAGGGGTGAGACCCCATTTTTCGAGTTGTTCATTGCACTTAATGAAGTGATTATTGCCGAAAAATCCGTTGTAGGCGGAGAGCGGTGATGGGTGGGCAGACTCTAAAACGAGATGTTTTTCGGTATCGATCATTGCCTTTTTGCTGCGCGCGTCGCGACCCCAAAGCAGAAATACGAGGTGGTCGCAATGTTCGTTGAGGTATTTGATAATATGTTCCGTAAAAGTTTCCCAGCCTTTGCCGCGGTGGCTGCCGGCGAGATGCGCTTCGACGGTGAGGACGTTATTCAGCAATAAAACACCCTGCTCTGCCCAGCGTTGTAAATTGCCGGAGCTCGGAATCGGTGCGCCGGTTTCGGCGTGGATTTCTTTGAAAATATTCTGCAATGAAGGTGGCTGCTGAATGCCGTCGCGTACGGAGAAAGCTAAGCCATGAGCCTGGCCTGGACCGTGATACGGATCTTGCCCAATAATAACGACTTTGACGTTATTTAAATCGGTCGTGAAAGCAGAAAAGACCTGCTGCTTTGGCGGATAAATCGTCTTGGATTCGTAGGCGGCATGCAAAAAATCGGAGAGCTCTTTAAAATACGGCTGTTCAAATTCGGCTTGTAAGACTGGCTTCCAAGACTCGTGCATTTAGAGTCCAAAGAGCTTAATTAATTCGGCCTGAATCTCTTCGATTGAAGGGCTAGCGTCGACGGTCGGGATATCGTAATCCTTGGCGATATGAAGATAGGCGTTGTCGACTTTGTGTTGGAAGTCCATAGACTTGGATTCAAAAGTATCGTTTTTGGAGTTATCGTCGCGGCCGGTTTGGCGTGCGAGGCGAGTTTCGTCTGGCAAAGTAAGAATTGCGCATTTGTCAGGCTTCACATACTGCTCTGGCATGGATTCTTTGGTGATGCGAACGATTTTGTTCTTGCTGACACCCTGGCCGTAGCCTTGATATGCGAGCGTAGACCACCAGTTGCGTGCGGAAATGACGTAGCCGCCTTCACGAAGAACCGGCTCGGCGAGTTTGCGCCAAAGCTCCTGGCGTGCGGCCGTAAATAGCAGCACATGCGTGAGTGGTTCAAGATTATATTTCTTGTCTTTAATAATGCGGCGAAGCTCATGGGCGGATTCGAGATCGCCGTCTGGTTCGTGCATAGTAATAACTGGCTTGCCAGTTTTGCGAAGATGCTCTGCTAGTAGTTCGACCTGAGTAGATTTGCCGGTTGCGTCCTGGCCTTCGATAACGATATACATTTATAACTCCTTCTTAAGTCTATGATAACAGTGATTGCAGAGTGCGCGGTAAACAATTTTTGTTTTACCGTCATCAATGAGGATGTCTGGCCCGTCTGTAGCGAGTTTGTCGTCAATAAAGCGGCAACTGAGTGTAGCCTTGCGGCCGCAGTCGCAAATGGTTTTGATCTCCTCGATTTTATGCGCGAGCTGGAGCAAACGAGTTGAGCCCTCGAAGCCACCGTCTTGGCGGCGGAAGTTGAGGCGGAGGCCGTAGCACATGACTGGAATATCGAAATCGACCACGACGTCCATTAATTGATCGACTTGGGCTGGCGTTAGGAATTGCGCTTCATCGACGAGAATACAGTCTACATCTTTGTAACTTTTCTCAATCTTTTTATAAATATTGTCGCGTCTAGTAAAAGTAAAGTTAGTTTCGCGTTCTGGGCCAATGCGGGTTAAAAGTTTAGTGCCATTTTTTGTGTCTGTACGTGGTTTAATGACGCAAACTTTTTGGCCGCGCTCTTCGTAATTGAAGGCGACCTGCAATAATTGCATCGTTTTGCCACACCCCATCGCGCCGTAGCGGAAATATAACTGTGCCATAATTATTATGCTATCATAGTTGTAGAAATTCGGAGGTCAAATGGCATTTTTTGACAGATTCAAGAAATCTGCAGATAAAAAAGGCGTACGCCCGGCTCAGCCGACCGGTTGGGAAAATATGGAACCGTCGCAAGAAGTTGATGTTGATGCTGAGCGTCAGAAGCGCAAAATTCTTGGCGCGTATGCGTTGGGTATTAATGCCCTGTCTGAACATGATGTAAAAATGGGCGCCGACACTCGCCAGGACGTAATCGAATCGCTTGCTTCTGGTCAGGTCAGCGATGAGAAAAAACGCGATATTCTTGAGCATATTCAGGATCCAGTACAAGCTAATGGTGCTGACAATGTTCTTAGTGCGATTAATTCGAAACATGAGAAACGTATTCTTGCAACAATGGGCGTTGCGGGATTCAACAATTACGAAAACGTGAGCGCTGCTGATATTCGCGCGTTTATCGGGCAGTATCCGACTCCGATGGATTTTCAGGCGACGGCCGATAAGTTTTTGCAGCATGTTGAGCAATATAATGGTCCGGAAAAGCGTGCCGAATACGAAGCGGCAATGACTTCTTTCTTGCATAAGATCTATGGCAAGAAGCAGGAATATTGGGAAAGAATGCGCGAGCTAGATAAGGAAGCAGACCAGGTGCGCGAGCGCCATGAGATTGAGCGTAGCGCGGAATGGATTCCGGGTGATGTTGCTGTTACGCAAAGCTCTCGCGGCCAGGCGCAGAATGGCGTTGTTTCGCGCGAGAATATTGATAATGGCTTAAAGGCTGATGCTAGTTGCGAAGATAGCTATTACTATGAAAAGGATAGACAAATCTTTGGCGTGTTTGATGGTGCTGGCGGCGTAGCTGGTGGGCGTTTGGCTTCACAGATGACAGCAAGTGTCTTGCATGAATATTGCGGCAAATATGCGATGAAAGATTGTTCTTCGCTTGCTGCTGCATTGGAAGATGCTAACAAGCGCGTCGCGAATGAACAGAGTGCCGGTATGTCGACTGCGACAGTTGCGACGGTCTTTAATCGCAATGGTCGCGTGATGCTTGGCTTTGCGCAGGTTGGCGATTCTCGTATTTATATCGTCGACGCAAAAGGTAAAGCTCGCTTAATTACGGAAGATGAAGGCGTTGGTCGTATTATTACGAATGCAGTCGGTCATATTAATGAAGATGGCAGCCCGACAGTTAAACAGTTTGGTGAAATTGACTTACATAAAGGTGATCGTGTCGTGATTTGCTCGGATGGTATTACGGGCGATTATGGCGATGATTTGATGAGCGAGGAAGAACTTGGTCGTATTGTGAGCGCTTCGCATGGTGCCGAGGATGCTTCGAGAAATCTTGTTGCGGCAGCACGTAAAAAAGACGACCGCACTGCGCTCGTCTTCGTGCCAGATTTTGATAAAGCTTAGAGCTCGATGGTTTCGCCAGTCTCGAGGTTTTTGGCGACGAATTTTTGGCTGCTTGCTTCGGTTTCGCCGACGACGATGGCGAAGTTTGCAATCTTGCCAGCGCGGTTGAACTTGTCGCCGAGCTTGCGTTCGCTAAAGTCGATGTCGACATTCTTGCCGGTAGCGCGGAGCTTATCTGCGAGCTTCATGCAGGCGGCAAATTCGTTCTTAGTGATAGGAAGAATAACATAGTCGACTGGCTTTGCGGAAGTCATATTAAGCAAGCCGGTTTCTTTCAAAACGAAGAAGAGGCGAGTGAGACCGATACTTCCACCAACGCCTGGGAACTTCTGCTCGGTGAAGTTATTGGCGAGGTTTTCGTAACGGCCGCCACTGGAAATACTGCCGATTTCGCGATAATCCTTGAGGAAGGTTTCGTAAACGGTGCCAGTGTAGTAATCAAGACCACGAATAATCATGAAGTCGATTTCGATGTCGCTCATGCCCTCTTTGGCATTAAGGATATCAAAGACTTCTTTAAGTTCGTCGAGGCCTTCGCGGACGGTGTCGAGGTTGCCAAGAATTTCGGTAAGCTTAGCTTCGATAGTCTCAAAGTCGCCCTTCGTAAACATGAAGGCGATAATCTTTTCGATTTGATCAGCGGAAAGCTGAAGAGCCTCAAGCGCTTCGCGAGATTTCTCGAGCGGAACTTTTTCGGCGTGGTCAATAATACCGCTAATCTCAGTGGCTTTGTCGGTTGCGTTAATTGCGGTTAAGAAACCAGCGAGAACCTTGCGGTTGCTAATGCGGATCTTCATCTCTGGTAAGTTGAAGGTTTTGAGCGCATCGTGGATACAAGCGATAACCTTGGCGTCGTAAGCGATAGGAAGCTTTTCGCGACCGATAATATCGCAGTCACACTGGTAGAACTCGCGGAAGCGGCCACGCTGAGCGCGTTCGCCGCGGAAGTTGCGGTTAATCTGAGTAACCTGGAATGGAAATACTAAATCATTGTTATGCTCGGCAACGTAGCGTGCGAGTGGAACAGTGTGGTCGAAACGAAGGGCCTGATCGGCGCTATCAGCAGATTCGTCGGTCTTGCTGACCATGTAAATTTGCTTTTCGGTGTCGCCGCCAGCCTTGGCAAGAAGCACCTCGGTGCGTTCAATGATTGGCGTCTCGATATTTAGGAAGCCGTAATGATGGTATACGTCGCTAATATTCTGTTTTAGCTGGTCAAAAATGGCCTGCTCGGTTGGTAGTAGTTCTTGCATGCCTGATAGAGGCGACGTATTAATTTTTTTCATACTATTAGTATAGCATAAACAAGAAAAATCCTCCCCTGTTAATCAGGGGAGGTGTGCGATCAGTCATCTTCATCTTTGATGCGGAAAGGCTTAAAGGCTTTCTTAAATTCTTTCACATCATATTCGCAAGCCTTGCAGATGCGTTCAATTTCTTGATTGCTGGCGTGACGTAAATCTTCGAAATCGTCTTCTCTGAAGATGTGCGAATCGTTTTCCTTCAGGATGACGCCGTAGCTACCATAGGGCGAATAGTCGCTGAAGAGTTTGTCGCCGCTTACTGCGATGAATGATGCGACTTTCTCGTCTACGCCGGTAGGTACGTCATCTTCGACGACCTTCAGCTCAGCAAAGTAGACGCCGGCTTTGCGGATTGACTTACGTAACTTTTTGCGAAGTGTATCGCCGAAGTATACGTAAATATGACTGTCCTTCTTGTATTTTGCTTTTCCCATGTGTCTGAACCCTCCCTTTTTATAAAATTTGGTTGATGGGAAACTGCTACTGATTATATCATTATTCCGTAATTTGTCAATGTTTGAAAATGGATGGTGGTTGTGATAAGATAGTGGGGTGAGCGGCTCTGTAGCTCAGTTGGTAGAGCAGAGGCCTGAAGAGCCTTGTGTCGTTGGTTCAAGTCCGACCGGAGCCACCAGATTTGACGAACCACTAAGAATGCTCGAAAGAGTGTTCTTTTTTAATCTGAAAATGAGTGGCATTTGGGCGGTTCCAAATTTTTCGCCATCATATGTCAACCCGACTGGAAAAAGCCATTTCTGGAACCGGAAGCGAACCTCTGGCTCTTTTATATCGTTGAGCGTTTGCTTCAAATCCACAAGCTTATCTAAGCCAAATTCTAGCAATTCGGCGGCGTCGCTATTTTGTGATTTGAGTGTCAATAACTCGCTTTTAGCCTCTAGCTCGTCTTTGTCGTATTTATCAAACATCTTGCGAGCAGAAGCGTCTGGAATGGCGCCATTGATAAGCTTCTCGGTTAGTATTTCCCGACTTGTTTGAATCTTGCTGAGTTTATCATTCCATTTATCGATAGCCGCCTTAGTGTCGTTCTCGACTTTATCGATATTAAGCTTTAGAGCGAGTTCTAAGGCGTCTTTAATATCTCCATCTACTCCGACATTAGAAATAAACTCGTCGAAGCGTATATGGGCCGTATCGACGTCGTAATTGGCGGCGTCTTTGCCTCGACATTTCTGGCAACTATACTTCGGATAATGGCCGTTGCGACCTTTTGGCGAGCTTGCGGTCATTCTGTGGCCATGCTTACAGAATAGTATCCCTCTTAGCGGATATGCAGGGTTATATTTCGAGTAGCGATTGCCTCGTTTCTTCTCCTTAGAGAGAATAGCTTGTACTCGATAAAATGTATCTCGGTCGATTAGGTGCGGAATCGTTGGACTATCGACCACTAAATCGAAAGCGTGAATAATTCCGATATAAATCTCATTATGAATCATATTCGAGAATGTCTGTTTCGTAATAGGCTTCTCGTTGATTCCCCTGAGCATTTTATTAACTTCTTTGCGAGCATCGGCACAGGATAAGCCATTGTCGATAAGCTTCCATGATGCGGCTAGAATCTGGACTAGCTTCGTGTTGTCCGATAGCAGAATATTTGGCTTATTATTGGCGTCTCTGCCATTCTTATAGCCTCTCGGTGCCGGTCTAGTGTATCTACCGTTTCTTACGGCTTCTATCATGCCGTTCTTGCAAACTTTTGCTCTGTTCTCGTTATCGAACTGAGCGAAGATGGAAAGCATGCCCTCCATAGCATGGCCGGCCGTATCGTCATCGAATTGCTCCATAACGGAATATAGGCGAATCTTGAGCTTAGCTAGAATCTGCTTGATTTCGTAATAATCGACATTATTCCTAGCAAGACGGTCGACTTTGTAGATAATAAGCGCATCGATTTTGGAATGATTCTCGACCATATAGCGAAGCATGGCTTGTAGCTGAGTGCGTTGAGTATTCTTAGCGCTCTCGCCCTGCTCGACAAAGAATTTCATGATTTCAAAGCCATTCTTTTCGGCATATTCAAGGATGTGCTTCTTTTGAACAGAAAGACTATTCCCCTCATCGACCTGGCGCTGAGATGAAACTCTTGTATATGCTATGGCTCTTTGTTTCATGGTGTTTTACCTTGCTTTTCTTGATAGTGTAATTCGATTATTATTTTCGCAATTTCGTTTAATTCCTTTGCGATTTGCAGTTTAGTATCTTTATCGCCTTTCTTGACCTTTCTGGCGATTTTCTTAATGTTCAGAACCTCGGTTGGCTCCATGATGTACTCCCCCGTTGAACGGGCGCATTGAACGACGCTCTAAGGCGTGTAGTTAGGGTCTATTTGTCGGTTGCACCTCCTTTCTCAATATTTCTCGCAGTATAGGATATTTTGACGGTCGGGATATTAAGCAGCGACAAGGCCTTATTGATATAGGGATTTAGCTCCAGAATGATTCTTGCCTTGTCATTAGGGACTTTCTTGGAATAGTCTGCTAATGTGTATGGATCAAAAATATAGCCACTTCCATCATTGAAGATAATGAGTGTTATTTCGTAGCCATAAAAAGCCGCCAGGAACATTGCATCCATCGCATCATCGCTTTTATAGAAAGCTTCTTTGAGATGAATGAGTTTCTTGGCGGTCATTCCGAACTTGCGTAGTTCGACTAATAAATCAAAATAGATGGCATCGATAAAGTTTAGTTTGCGCCAGCCTGTCTTAGTCTTCTTTTCTTTTAATAGGCCTACTTTTTCAAGATATACGGCGTTTCTGGCCGAAACATTTGTATTGCCAATGCGAAATAAATCGTCATTATGCAGGAAATGAAGAATCTTCTCCTGATATTCAGCTTTGCTATCGATTTTAGCTTGCGCTTCTTTAGATAGCTTACAGATTTTGATGCTGTTAAGTTCCGGCATCTTACCTCCTTTTATTAAAGTAAGTATACCGCTTTTGTAAAAACATTACAATAGTGTAATGTTTATTTCATTTTGCCTTTTGAAATGAATACAGTTCTCTTTATATAATCTTCATAATTATTTAGAATAACTGAATCGCCAAATACGTCATTAATTTTATTTGAATAAGTTATTAGGCCATTCTCGTTAATTCTACTAAGATAATGCGCCGCATAATCAGAGTCATTAATAAATGTCTTGCCTGGTTGTTCTTTTAGGCTTAGTAATACGACGAGCGTTTTGTCTGGTGTATGGAAGAATGTGTCTGGATTGTCGGCTGATATCTTTACATATTTATCTAGATTATGTTGCGTAATGACATCCCATTTCTGGAATGCGCCGCCAGCTTTGTAATATGGGACCTTATCGAATATGATGAAAATCTGAAAGTATGGTATTGCGTTAGCTCTTAAATTAGCTGTTTCGCCAAGCATGTTTTCAAAATAGTTATTGCTATTCTGTGAGTAATTGCGCATGACGAACTTAACGGCATATCCGGCAACGGGTTTTCCTCTAAGACTTATCGTAATGTCTACATTCTTAGGATAATAACGCCCGTCTAAGCAGCCCTCTTTATCCATGCCGTATCCCTGAGACTGGATGGTGTATTCAGGGCCAAATGCTTCTTGTAGATCTCGTGCGATTTTACCATGCAAAGATTTTAGTTTTGCGGTACTTCTGGACGTTCCGACGGAAAGATATGTTTTGAATGAATCTTTAATTACATCTAGGAATTGAGAGTTTGATAACATATTACTTTTCCTCCTTCGATAGCTTATAGTTAAGAAACGCAGCAACATCTTTTGAAGAATACGTATAATAGCCTCCGCTCTTGTATTTGCCGAGGAGTGAGACATATTTGCAAAAATCTTTATTTTGAATTAATTCTTTAATCTTTTTGACCGGTATTGTGTCGCTCACTATGTAAAGACCGCTATAAACGCCCATGCCCTTCTTCGCTTCTACTAGCTTTATATCTTTTTCCGTCTTTACTAGCGCATTAAGAGCAAGCTTATCCTTGTATGTGTCATTTATAGCTTGGCTTCGACCAAAAGCATACCAATATTTTTCGCTGTCCTTTTCATTAGCACGCTTTATTAGCTGCTCTTTTCTTTCGGAAAGGTAGTTCTTTATGTTGCTGTCTTTGAATAGCTCTTCTTCGCTATAAAGTTTTCCATTTTCGTCGTACGGATAGAAGATTTTCGTCCATTTTGCGCATGACGCTTTTACTACTGGAATAATGAACTTCGATTCGAAATCAAAATTGTTTATAAAGACCTTATCCGCTAGTGTTGCGTAGCCGTTTTTAACAGAGAAATCATGCTTTGCGTCGCATTTGATAATAGACTTCAACAAATCGAGGGATTTCTTATCGGAAAAGTAGAACTTGTCGTCTATCAAATAATCGTCTTTTTCTAGTGAGCTTATCTCTACTGGCGACAATGATTCTGCGTCGAATTCGGCATAGTTAATAGTTTTCTTCTCATTATCCTTTTTTAGGCAGATGATTGTCGTGTATGTTGTTGCGTTAAAAGCTTGAAAATGTTTTAGATCGCAAACGCTTACTAATAAATTATTTTTTGTTAAATACTCACGCATTTCTAGGCCGGCTAGACTAGTAAAGAAAGACGATGGCGTAATGTATGCCAAGGTGCCGGTTTTATTTAGCATTTTGATGCCGATTTCGTAGAAAAGGATATATAAATCTGTCATTCCGCTCTTGCAGAAGATATGTTCTTTGACGGAGATAGCATTTTCGTCTAAGTTGTGAATCCTAACATATGGTGGGTTGCCTACTACGAAATCCATTTTTCCGTCGAATTTATCGACCTTCATCGTGTTTTCGTTAATGAAGTCCCACTCAACATTCTCTACACCATAAATAGATGCGACTTTATCGCAGCGCTCTTTGCATGTTTCGAGTTCATCCTTTTCTATATCTATTGCATGAATGAATTTTTCTAGCTCTTTCTTGAGCGTGTCCTTGTTGTCTGATTCTTTAAGAAACTCTTTGCAATATCTATCGACTACATGGATCATGAACTGGCCGTCCCCGCAGCTATTGTCGATTACGTGCTTTTTGAGGATATCTACGCCGGAGTATCCGCCCCTATCTAGAATTATCTCCACCAGATAATCTGGCGTATATATCTTCCCCCGATGTTTTACCTTTATAAACTCATCGGTCGTGTTGTTGGTTTTATATAGAGAGTATTTTTGAGCCTTCTTTTGGCTATTATTCTTGGTAGGCATCTCTGCTGAACTTTCTTTCTAGCAGAAAGATGCACAAAAAGAGGACGCTACCTTGCGTCCTTGCTAAAATCAATCAATAATCATAAGTTTGGGCGCTCGGCAGACGTCCAATCTTTTTACAGCAGAGACGAATATCTCCATTGTGCCGAGACGCCCAAATTTATATTCGTCTCGACACAGAAATATAACGCTCTGCGCTTCTTCTGCTGTAATTAAATGTTAAGATTGGACACTTTAATTATAGCATGAAATGTAAATTTTTCCTATAGCGCTAAGGTGTTATGCGTCGCTCTCGCACATCTTTAGTAACGCCCTTAACTCATCTACCGTCAGGTCCTCTAATGGGCTTTTCTTTGGCTTAAAATCGGCCTGGTAGTCATATTTTGCTTCGTAATACTTCGGCGCATATCCAAAAGCTTGTAGTAGCAAGAAATCGGCGTCTCTGGAGTTGCCGTTCATGGCAGATTCGAACTTGTTGAACAGCATTTGGTCTAGTACGGTCTTTTCGTTATCCTTGACCTTCTTTAGACTATTAAACTCCGCCATAGTCATCTTGAATATGTCGATAATAGCGGCCTTACCATGCTCCTTATAGCGCCAGAAGCCTCCTGGTGCGATATTCTCTGGATTCTTATCAAAACCGTTCTTCGGCTTGCTACCTTTCTTAAAACGGCCCTTAGAGTCTCTTAAAACCGTTTGGTCTGTATTGGTGGTCCTACTTTGCCCTTTCTTTACCATATATCCTCCTGGGTTGCTAATGCTCTTGGTTGCTCAGATGAAGCAAGCTTCACTCTAACCCTACCCTACTGCATAGAGTGTTCTATGTTTCTTTGTTAAGTGCCTACTAAAAAGCTATCTATACTAACCTCTGGCGAGTATAGGATATACTTCAGTTCTCTCAGTTCATCTATGACTTGGTTCCATTGAATTTCAGGTGGGTCCACCAATTTGATATATTCAATGAAATACCCGAAAGGGTATTTTTTTATATATTAATCTGTTGGATATTGACTTTTTGCAATTAGTATGGTATAATACTGTATACACCGCAGTTTATTACAATACAAGACGCAGTAGTTTACTGTAGCGAGTTCTTTTACGTAGGAGGATAGTATTATGCAGAAAAGTGCAAAGAATGTAACTGTCGAGATGATGAATCTTAGCGAGGAAAGCAAGTCTCTTTTAGAAGGTATTCCTCTTCTTACTGTAATCATGATGGCTAGGCATCACCGCCTAGCGCCTGATAAAGATGTGTTTTGCGCCGGCCGTATTTTTTACAAGAAGTTTGGAAAGATAAAAGGCTGGAAGCGTAGAGATATCTACCCATATGGCCGCAGAACAGATATTAGTAATAGCATTGCACGTCTCGGTTGCGAGGTGAACAGGTATTTAAAGAGAGAGGACTTAATAAAAGACGACGCGGATTTTTACAATAATCAGCGTTTCGTAATAAGCTCAAAAATTTGGGCACTTCGTAACAGCGCGCTGACTAGCAGTCCGATTCTACATTCTGACAATAAGTATAGCTACTGGACCTTGGCCTGCCACTTAGATTGCGATCAGTATGAGTCATGGGAAGGATACAGCGATCAGGCACTGACGAAAATTGACGAGTTCTTGATTAGCCATTTATCGCCATACAATTATGAGCTTCTTAGCTATAGATATGGTCTTAAGGATGGTAAGTTCGTCAGCAGAAAGGATGTCGCCGCAAAATTCGGTTTTAATAACGAGACGACCGCGGCTAATTACGAAAGAAAGGCATTGAAAGAATTGCATGAAAGTTTAGACGATTTTTTAGCTCTAACAGAAATTGCATAACTAAGTTCCAAAAGCAGGGTTAAGCCAACCCTGCTTTTTTAATGCTTTATTCGGCTCTTATTTATAAGCGTATCCTAGTATAAAAAAGAGCGCGCTAATTTAGCGCGCTCAGCGGTGAAATGTACGTCTAAACCAGAGGACAACTCTTCCCCAAAGACTTTTTCTATAGCGTTCGTATTCTTTATTAACATATTGAATTTGTTTTACTACGCTACCGTCGTCTCGGATGACTTTCACTGTCCTGGTCTCGACTTTGTAACTGTCGTCTTCGACGACTGGTCCGGTGCCTTTTTGTGCATAGAGACCGCCATAGAAGCCGGGTCCTAAGGCGCTACGTCCCATTGGCCCCATCGGCCCCATTGGTCCCATTGGCCCCATCGGTCCATGTCCGTGAGGTCCACCGTGGGGTCCGTGACCACCGAATCCACCCGGACCTCCCGGTCCGCCTGGTCCCATTCCTGGCATAGAATCGCCCCCTTTCTCCAGAAATCTTGAGTAATTATAAAACGAATATTATAAAAAGTCAATGGGCGCTTGTGTTTCGATATACCCTTCGCCATGCTAAAATAGAACTAAAGGGAGTATTTGGAGGTCATATGGACGAAAAAATATTTGAGATTATTTCTGATGAAGAACGCCGCCAAAGCGAAGGCTTAGAGTTAATCCCAAGCGAAAACTATGTATCTACGCAGGTTTTGCGTGCGATGGGATCGGTGCTTACGAATAAGTATTCTGAGGGTTACCCTAACTTCGATGGTTTGGATGGTACTGACGCGAAGGCGCTAAAAGAAACTACTGCTGAGAATTTCCGCTACTATGGCGGCCAGGAAAATACTGACCGTATTGAGCGCCTTGCAATTTCTCGCGCACGCCGTCTATTTCATGCCGATCATGCGAATGTTCAGCCTCACTCTGGTGCTCAGGCAAATAACGCCGTTTATAACGCTTGGTTGAAACCTGGCGACACTGTACTTGGTATGGATCTCGCCCATGGCGGCCATCTTACTCATGGCTCTCCGGTTACTCAGAGCGCAAAGATTTATAACTTTATTGGTTACGGCACTAACCTAGAGACTGGTGATCTTGATTATGACGAGATTGAGCGTCTTGCAATGGAACACAAGCCGAAAATCATCTTGGTCGGCTATTCGGCCTTTATGAAGATCCCAGATTTTGATCGTATTGCCGCAATTGGCGCTAAGATTCCTGGCTGTCTCTTGATGGCCGATATGGCGCACGTAGCTGGCTTGATTGCTGGTGGCGTCCATCCAAACCCACTCGATCATGGTTTTCATGTAATGACCACTACTACCCACAAGACTCTTCGCGGTCCACGCGGCGGCTTGATTCTTTCTAAGGGCGTTGTTAGTAACCCACTCAAGAAACCTGGTCACTCCATTGAGAATATTCCTACCCTTATCGATCGCTCCGTCTTCCCTGGTACTCAGGGCGGCCCATTGATGCATGTGATTGCAGCTAAGGCAGTTTGTTTCTATGAGGCGCTTCAGCCAGAGTTCAAGCAGTATGCCAAGCAGGTTGTAAAGAACGCGAAAACGCTCGCAAATGAGCTTAAGGATTGCGGCTTTACCTTGATTGGCGGCGGCACTGATAACCATTTGATTTTGATTGATACAATTAAAACTTGCGGCGTTGATGGCAAGACTTTCGAAAAGCTTTGCGACCGTTGCGGTTTGACCTTGAATGCAAACGCGATTCCGAATGATCCACGCAAGCGCTTTTCGCCATCTGGTGTCCGCCTTGGTACGCCAGCAATCACCTCTCGTGGTATGGGCGAAAACGAAATGAAGATGATTGCGACCTGCATGAATGCAATCGCAGATTTCTGCCCGGCACGCAATAATGGCGAATGGCAAGATATGGAGATTATGGGAAAGGTTATCGTGGAGCTACGCGAAGCGGTGCGCTATCTTGGCAAGAAATTCCCTATTCCTTCTGTAAAGAAATAAGGCAAAAAGATATCCCCGACTGTTTAGGTCGGGGATTTTGCTTGAGTTACGGTTCCGGCGTTTCGCCAGTGTCAGCGTCATGATTTGGCTCGCCACCAAAGAAGTCGCCTTCTGCGTCGCTACCGGAGAAATCGGGGATCCAATCGCCGTCTTCGGGTGTTCCTGCTTCGGTGGTTGTCCCGATGTCTTGATCGGTTTGCTCATCCGTGTCGTCAAAATCAACATTTCCAGGCTGATCAAAACCAGGATTCTCAGTTGTTTGCGTGGTCTGAGTGTCCTGTGTCGTGGTTTGCGTGGTCTGATCTGTTTGACTCGTCTGAGTAGTCTGCTGCGTAGGTTCTGTAGTCTGCGTGGTAGCAGATGCATCGTTTGCCTGCGTAGTAGGTTCACTGTTTGTTGTCGTTGCAGTAGTGTCCGTAGCGGTGGCAGTATTTTGGCTTGCGGATGCGTTTGCATCGGCATTCGCCTGATTCTGACTTGCGGCGTTTTGGGCTGCATCTGCGTCGTGGTTAGAAGTCTGCTGCGCGTTTCTTGCAGCAGTGTTTCTCCGAGTCGTAGACGCAGCTGTAGTCGAAGTCGAAGTCGGTTCCGGTTCTTCAGTCGTATCGACCGGGTCGATGTGCTGCAACACGGTGGTGTGGGTCTCTGGCTCAGCTGTTTCATCTTTCTTTATGAGCATCCACATTCCCACTAACGCCAGCACCGCAACCAAGATAACAATGAGTCTCTTCATGTTTTGTTCCTCCTTGTGGTGGGTATGGTGTTCCTACTAGCGACAAAACTCAAGCTAGTAAAGAACGAGATTATTTGCAAACAATCTTAATATATTAATTATACCACAAAAGGTCGAAAAAGTCAATGAGACTAAAGGGTTGTGCGGTTGTTGAGCGCAGAGGTAAGAGTGATTTGATCGGCGTATTCTAGGGAGACGCCGAGCGGGAGACCGCGGGCGAGGCGGGTGATTTGAAGATCTGGGTACTTCTCACGGAGAAGCTTGTCGAGTAAAACAGCGGTAGATTCGCCTTCGACGGATGGGTTGGTGGCAATAATAATTTCTTTTACGTCGTCGGCCTCTACGCGCGCGATGAGCTCCTTGATGTGGAGCTGGTCGGCCGTGATGCCGTCCATTGGCGAAATAGCGCCGCCAAGGACGTGATAGGTGCCTTTGTAGGCCTTGGTGTGCTCAATGGCGTAGATATCGAGCGGCTCTTCGACGACGAGAACGACAGATTTGTCGCGAGATGGGTCTTCGTAGAGCGGTGAGACCTCTTCGTTGGCGTCCATGATAGCAAAGGTAATTGGGCAGCTTTTGACGCCGTCATGAAGCTTAGAAAGTGAATCTGCGATATTTTTCGAGATGCTAGAATCGGATTTCAGCAAAAAGTAGGCGTAGCGTTCGGCAGTGCGCGAACCTACGCCTGGTAAGCGCCCGAGCGCGTCGATGACGTCATTGAGAGCGCTAGGAAGCATATTACATTCCGAAGTTGCCGAGAGAACCCATGAGTGGCTTCATCTTCTCGGTTGCGATTTCTTGTGCTTTTGCGAAGCCGTCGCGCATACAGTTTTCGATCCAGCGCTCGAGCTCGTGGATATCGTCGAGATCAACCTTGGATGGGTCGATGGTGACTTTCTTTACCTTAAGTTCGCCAGTAATCTGAACTACAACTGCTTCGTCGCCAGCCTCGACTTCGACGATTTCGTTCTTGAGCTCTTTCTGAGCTTTGCGAAGTTCATTAAGCATCTTCATTTGGTCCATAGTGGCACCCATACTACTTTTCTCCCTTTTCTTCTTGTTCTGTAACTTTAGAGTATATATATAGTCTATCAGAATTTCGGCTCTTCGGCGAGGTGATTATCTGTTTGAGCGCGAATTTTTCGTCCTTTTTAGCGGTAAAGGTGACATATTCATCGACGTTACTGTTTTCGCTGATGATTTTGTAATCTTCATACTTAGCAAGAAGGCTATAGAATTTGCCGTTTTGGGTGTCCTCGGTGATGAGGATTGGTGTTTCTTTGTTGACGTTATCAGTAATAATCGTGAGGTCGTTGTTGAAGTTGTTGGCGACGCGTGGGGCGTAATGGTACCCGTAGACAAAGTGCGATAGGCCGGATCCGACAATCATAGCGATAATGACAACCATAGGGACGATACCAAAGAGGTGAGCGTATGGGTTCTCTGGGAAGAGTGAATACCATTTATCTACAATAGATTCAAAGCCTGCAGCGGTAAGGATAGCGATTGGAATAATGACCGTAATAGCGACGTCGCCATTGAGACCGGATAAGAAGATGGCATAGATTGCGAGGAGGCTGACGACCGAGTTGCGGGACATGTACATCTTGCCGACAGAGGCGAGAATGCCAATAATGACGAGCGTTACGGTTGCGAGGCCGAAGAGTGGCGCTAGGAAGATGCTGTCATAGACGAGACTAAAACTAAAGAATGGCGCGAAGGCGTTGGAAATGTTTTGGATGATGGCGCCGATGCTGAATTTCGGCATGAAGAGTAAGGTTTGAATATTCTCTGCTTTGAGAATGCAGCCAATAACGAGTGGCGAAATAGCTAGGATAAAGATACCGAAGCTGAGTACGAGCTGCGGTAAGGTGAGCTGCTTGAGCGCGAAGCGCAGATGCGGATGAATGATGCCGGCCGCTGCGATTGCAAAAGCGACATAAAGAAGATGTGGCGTATAGGCGGAAAGCGCGAGGCTTAAGAAGAATGCGATTACGAGTAGCGGATGTACGCGATCATTGCCGACGATCTTGGAGCCGAGCCAAAGGATGAGTGCGAGCCAAAATACATACATAATTAGTGGCGTGCCATTCCCTGCTAGAAAGAGGAAAGCGGTTGAAAGAGTTGTTAGGGCGGAGCCGATAATGGCAACGTCGTTCTTAAACCAGCGGTTTAGGAGAAGAATAATGAAGAAGCCAGCCATGACGGCAATGATAATAGATGGAAGCTTAATTGCGAATAAATTGAGGCCTAGGAAATGAAGGCTGACTTTCTGGATGATATGGTACGGGAGATTGATGATATTGCCGTCGGCAATGAAGTGGCGGTTCAATTCGCTGGATGCGATTGCAGAATCCATTTCACCTTGACCAATACCGCCAGGTGCGACAGTCGGCAAAAAACTAAGTAATGCGAAGAAAATGAAAGCTAAGACAACGTAGCCCAGCCCGATGCGGTGTCGATACAAAAAGAATTGTTTAGTGCGTTTTTTCACTGGTATTAGTATACCATATCGAGCAGAAGTAAACTACTCATGCTTAGTATCAAGCGACATGAAGCGGACGCGCTCTTTATCGAAGAAGAGCTCGATCTTGCCGGTCGCGCCACGGCGATGCTTAGCGAGAATGAGATCAGCGATATTCTGGCGGTCAGTTTCTTCGTTGTAGTAATCTTCGCGATAGATGAACATGACGATATCGGCGTCCTGCTCGATAGAACCGGATTCGCGAAGGTCGGAGAGCATAGGAATTTTTGGATCGCGGGCTTCGACGGTACGGCTGAGCTGCGAGAGCGCAATGACTGGAACGTTGAGTTCGCGCGCAATCATCTTGAGGCCACGAGAAATTTCGGAAATTTCTTGGACGCGGTTATCGGTGGCGCGTTTGCTGTTGCCGGTCATGAGCTGGAGGTAGTCGACGATGATGAGGCCAAGGTCTTGGTCATGTGCAACGCGGCGTGCCTTGGTGCGCATTTCCATAATAGAAAGGCCTGGTTTATCGTCGATGAAGATTTGCTCTTGCTCGAGTTCGCTCATCGCTTCGGAAATCTTAGCGAAATCTTCGGAGTTGAAGTTACCGGTTTCAAGGTTGAAGGAGCTAACGCCGGATGCGTCAGCAAGCATACGGTTGATGAGCTGCTCCTTACCCATCTCTAAGGAGAATAGAAGAACGGCTTTTTTGTTGATAGCAGCGACGTTGCGGGCGAAGTTAAGCGCGAGTGCGGTCTTACCCATGGCAGGACGAGCGGCAAGAATGATAAGGTCGGATTTATGGAAGCCCGCAGTCTTTTTATCGAGGTCCGGGAAGCCAGTTTTATAACCAGCAATAGAACCTTTGTTTTCGTAAAGCTGTTCGAGGCGATCGAAAGTGCTGGAAAGCAAATCACCAATAAATTCTGCGTCGGTGCGGGTGTTTTGGTCGGAAACATTGAAGACTAACTTCTCTGCTTCGCCGAGAACATCTTCGGTCTCGCTACCTTCGTTATAGGCGGCTTCGGTAATTTTCGCAGCAGCGTTGATGAGGTTGCGGCGAACGGCGGCCTTCTTTACGAGTTCGGCATAAGCGGTAGCGTGAGCAGCGGTTGGGACATAGCCAGAAAGTTCGGCTAGATAGCTGGCGCCACCGGCTTTTTGGGTGAGCTTCTTGGATTTGAGCTCGGTCTTAACGGTAAGAAGGTCGACTGGGCGATGGTGTTCGTAAAGATTCCACATTGCACTGTAGATGTGCTGGTTGCGTTCGTCATAGAAATCTTGAGGTTTAACAATTTCAGTGACATCAGGTAAGGATTCTTCGGAAATCAAGATCGCACCGAGTAAGGATTTCTCGGCATCTAGGTTCTGTGGCGTGATACGCTCGGTAACTTTTTCGTCAGGCATCGATTTGAATCTCCTCTCCTCCACCCATTATAGCTGCTATGTTTGCGACGTCTGGATCGTCGGCTAATGTTTCCTTAGTAATTTCTAGGCTAACGTCGCTCGGCAGGACTTCAGTAATGAAGCTGCGGCGTTTGTCGATATTCTTTGCCTTGATATAACTTCCGGTGTAAATAGTTAGGACTTTATCTTTTAAGGTGTATTTTGCGTTTAGGATGTCGGCGGCAAGGAGTGGTGATTTTTCTGCCATATTCTTTACAACTGCCTGCCAGATTTCGTCAGCGCCGGCGTCATTTGGAACTTTGCTAACGACTGGAGCTTTTGGTTCTGGCTCTGGAGTCGGCTCCGGCTCCGTTTCGACCTTTGGTTCTGGTTTCGGCTTTGGCGGGATTGATGCGGCGGCTTTTTGAACGATAGGCTGCGGAACGGCTTGAACTATCGGCGCTGGTGCGGCATTGGTGCAGAGTGCAACAAGCAGTTTGCCGGCCTTAATATTTGGCGCATTGGTTGGATTAATTTGTGTAAGTTTATCAAGTAAGTGAATATAGTTTGCGCTAGGATTGGACATGATAGCGTCGATGAGTTCGCTGGCGACTACCTCACTCTTAATGCCGGTTTCGGCGAGTGCAGTGAGCAATTCGCGAATCTTGGTGGTATCGTTGGCGCTGTAGGCGACGAGTAGGTCAGAAATAGCGGCTTCTTGCGGCAAGCCCATGGCGCGATTTAGCAGTTCAGCGGTAATTTTATCGTCGCTAAGCGTAGAGACTTGGTCAAGAATAGAAAGTGAATCACGATAAGAGCCGCCGCCGCGTTTGACCACGATTTTGAGCGCTTCGTCTTCGATGTTGATATTCTCTTTTTTGCAGATTGATTTGAGATGGTCGAACATTACGCTTGGATCGGCGAGCTTAAAAGTGAAGACTTGGCTACGACTAGTAATGGTAATTGGAACCTTCTGGACGTCAGTAGTAGCCATGATGAAGACGACGTGCTCTGGCGGCTCCTCGAGCGTCTTAAGTAAGGCATTGAATGCCTCCTTTGTGAGCATATGAACTTCGTCGATGATGTAGATTTTGTATTTACCTTTAGTCGGCGCGATGTTGGCGCGCTGGCGGAGTTCACGAATATCATCAATACCGCGGTTGCTTGCCGCATCGATTTCGATAATGTCTAGATAATCATCTTCGAGCTCGTAGTCGAATTTATTGATTTCGTGCGCAAGAATACGTGCGACGGAAGTTTTGCCTGTACCGCGCGGACCAATAAAAAGGTAGGCGTGCCCAATCTTGCCGTTCTTGAGCGAATTGGCAAGCACGTCAGTGATTTGCTCTTGTCCGACTACCTCGGACAGAGTCTTCGGGCGATACCTCCGGTACAATGCCTTCATAATTCAATTATACCGCAAAAGCTACCCCTTGTATTCAGTAAGTCATGGAAGCACTGCAGTTGTTCGGCCCGTCGTTACGGGCGAACACTGCATCTACTCGGTCGTGACCTCCGTAGAGCTTCCATGACTTACCAAATCCAAGTGGTTTTTGCGGGTAATTGAGTAAGAAGGGCCATAAAAAAGATTGCTAGGCGAGCTAGCAATCTTTGAGCGAAACTTATTTCTTGGCTTTGATGCGGGTGACCTTGGTCTTACTAGAGGTTTCTTCGCAAGGCATGTTGAGGAGCTTGTAGATGCAAGCTGCTGATGCGCCACCGGCGAGTGGAGCGACAATGAAGACCCAGACTTGATTGAGAGCTTCGCCGCCCTGAAGAACTGCTGGAGCGAGAGAGCGAGCTGGGTTTACGCTGGTGCCGGTGAGGGCGATGCCGATAACGTGTACGGCAACGAGCGTCAATGCGATAACGAAGCCAGCGATCTTGCTGTTCTCTGCCTTTGCAGTGACTGAAAGGATTACATAAATAAAGATGAAGGTAAGGATAATCTCAACGAGAATTGCGCCAGAGAGCGTGATGTTTGCTGCGCTGAGTTCGCCATAACCGTTTGCGCCGAGGTTGGTAGTAGGTGCTTTGGTGCAGCTAAGAATAGCGTAAAGAAGACCTGAACCCGCGAATGCGCCGGCGATCTGAGCGGCGACATAGGCAAAGAAATCTTTGACTTTGAGCTTGCCGTTAATGAGCATTGCGAGCGATACGGCTGGGTTGATGTGACAACCAGATACGCTTGCGATGCCGTAGGCACCGATGATGATTGCGAGACCGAAGGTCAATGCAATCGTTAAGATGTCGCCGGTAATGACTGCGGAGCCACAACCAATCAACACCAATACTGCTGTACCGAGGAATTCGGCAAGGTATTTTTTGATATTTTGCATAGAATTTCCCTTTCAGGTTAATATTACCTTCATTTTAGCACAAACACTTTAAAAACGATTATGTTTATGATAAGATAGGAATGTCTTATGGCAAAAACAAAAATGAAAATTCGCAAAAAACGCGCGATTCTAAAGACTTTTAGTCTCGGTTTGAGTCTATTAGCGTTTTTGTTGGTTTTCTTTGAGCTTTCTTTGACTACGCATGGAGGTTGGGACGATATTAATTTTGGTATTATCTTTGCCTGTCCGTTTATTGCTGCAGTTGCAATGCTTTTTGCAATCGTGAATCATGTTAAGTTTCATTCGAAGACGCATGAAATTATTCCTGCGCTTTCAATGGTCGGGGTTTCTGCCCTGTTCTTCTGTTACGTGATGGTCTGTATGACGACTATAGTCTTAACGAACTCATAAAAAATATCTGGCTAAGGCCAGATATTTTTGTTTGCGAGAACTACTAATTATAGGCTTGCTTCGACTGCTGCCCAAGTTGCATCAGTATTGTCGGCAGGAATGATAACAGTTACCTGGTCGCCAACCTTGATGCGGAAGTAAGTAACGGAAGCGTAGAGAATCTTGTATTCTTTGCCGTTAACTTCGACGAAGTACTGATCGTCATGGCTAGTAAGCGTACCGATGACGGTCTTGCGCTCAACTGGGCCAATCTGCTTGTAGAGGAACTTGCCGTTGTCACCGATGGTGAGCTTAAGGATATCGCCCTCAACGAGCTTGGATTTACTTGCATAGTTAGCTGGAACTGGATAGTTCTTGCCGTCTGGGCCAATCATGATCTGGCCATCGAAGACACCTTCGATAACCTTGCCCTCTGGGCTCTCAGTAATAGTGCTGGAAGGCGTAGTAATGATATCGCCATCGCCAAGCATGGACGTTAATAATTCTTTCGCAGCAGAAAGGTTAGTTTCTGCCTCGGTCAAAAGGCTTCGTAGTCTTTTTATTTGTTTTTCTGGTAATTCAGACATACCTCGCATCCTGTCTGTTAGTTTTATTAATTATATTATATTTTTTCTAGTGGCTAGTGTCAATGTATGAAATATATTGCTTTTCCACAGCAATAACAGATATAACGCGAAAAGCGTTGTATTTTTTACCATTGACATTTTGCTTATGCTTAATTATGAAAGCCAAGAAAAAGCCTCCGTTACTAAATTCGCGGAGGCATTGGTTATAGTTGGTTGGAATGTCGGATGATTACGCGGCAATCTCGAGTGTTGCCGGGTCGAGGGCGTTGGTGTAGAAGGTGTAGGCTTTTTTGTTCTCTACTCTCGCTTCGCCGTTAAGAGTAACTGCGATGAGTTTAGTGTTCCAAAGCCTGAAATAAGTAGCGGCGCTGAACTGGTTGACTTCGGTATAGACGCATTCTTCAGGGTCATTAACCTCAAAGATGTAAATATGACCGTCGTCATGCCTTGCCAGAACGAAGCGTCTCTGATCAATGTTGTGATACAGGAACTGGATATGTCCCATCGCAACATACTGGGTGAGCGGATCTGCGTGGCATGTGTGGGTGTAGTTTTCTGCCATGGCGCAGCCGCCTTCGGGATACATGCCTTCCGGAATGATATAGAAGTCATTCTCTTTCAGTGAAGTAACTGAAATGTCGCATGAGCCGATTGTTCTGAGTTTTACTGCCTTCTTGAGCCAACTGAATATACCTCTTATCACGGTACATTCCTCCTTTAAAGAACAAATTTAGTCGCTTTTTGGCATGAGCGACTATCTTTTAATTATATCAAATTTTGCCCATAAAGTCAATGCCACGACAGATTGAAGCAACAAAAAGAAGCCCCGGAGGGCTTCAGTTTGTAACATTTTTCTGACTTGAATTTGATAAAACTTAAGCGAGTTCGACAGTTGCGCCGGCTTCTTCGAGAGCTTTCTTAAGAGCTTCTGCTTCGTCCTTAGCAACTTTCTCTTTGACGACACCACCAGCGTCGACGATAGCTTTAGCTTCGCCGAGGCCAAGGCCGGTAGCTTCCTTAACTGCCTTAATGACAGCGATCTTCTGTGCACCTGCGTCCTTAAGAACGACGTTGTATTCGCTCTTTTCGTCAGCAGCAGCGGCACCACCTTCAGCTGGAGCTGCAGCAACAGCAACAGCGGCAGCAGCTGGCTCAATGCCATATTCGTCCTTAAGGACGTTCTTTAGCTCGTTAACTTCGAGGACGGTGAGCTTAACCAATTCCTCTGCGATTTTCTTAACATCAGCAGCCATGATTGACTCCTTTATACATTATTGGTTGATAGATAATAGATTGCAAACTTAGGCGTTTGCCTTTTCGGCAACACCATCGAGCAAGGCGTGCAAATTGCCAGAAAGGCCATTTGTAACGTCGTTGACTGGGCTGAGGAGCATGTCGACAACCTGGCCAATGAGTTGCTCTTTGCTTGGAAGCTTGGAAAGATCCTGAACTTCCTGTTCGGTTAAGGTCTTGCCATCAGCGGCAAAGGCACCTTTGAGCTCGAGCATAGTATGTTCTTTTGCGAATTTTGCGAGAACCTGTGCTGGGGCAACTTCGTCTTCGCTAGAAATAGCGTAGAGGAGCTGACCTTCGAGAGCAGTAGTATCGGTGTCTTTGTAAGCTGCGATCTCGCCCATAGCAACACGGACGAGGCGGTTTTTAACGACCTTGATTTTCACGCCGCTTTCGCGAGCCAAGGCGCGAAGTTCTTGCAATTCAGCGACGCTGAGGCCCTGATATTTTGCAAAAACGGTCATCTTAGCATCGGAAAGAATCTCGTTTAAGTCGGCAACCAATTGTTGTTTCTTATCTTTGCTAATTGCCATAGATAGAAATCTCCTTTTGGTATTTTATTGATATAGCCAGAAAAATGTTAAGGTTTCGTCACCAATAATCTAGACATAAATTGAAGAATATTTTCCTCGGTGGCATCATTAAGTATTCTTACGAACACCGCCACTGTCTCTGGTAACTTTCGCTATTATATCAAAAATGGTAGAATAATGCAAGATGATTCGAATAATTGCGGGCGGTAAAAAGCATGCTAGTTGGCTAGCTGAAGCAGCCGCTGAATATGAGAAGAGATTGCGCAAGCCTTTCATTATTGAATGGCAGTTTGTTGATGAAGAAAAACTGCCGGAACGCGTGGCGCGCTTGAAGCCTGATGATTATATGATTCTGCTTGATGAGAATGGTAAGATTCTTAGCTCACCAGAGCTTTCTGAGACTCTTCGCAAGCCACTAGAGAGCGGTCATGATGTCGTATTGGTAATTGGCGGCGCTTTCGGCCACTTCTCTGACGAGATTTTGGCGCGCGCAGATACGATCTGGAGCCTTTCGAGGCTCGTCTTCCCCCATCAGATTTGCCGTTTGATTGTCTCGGAACAAATATACCGAGCACAAGAAATTGCGCTCGGTCATCCGTACCATCACGCGTAGTTTATTCGATGTGGTGGCAGTTTTTGAATTGGAATAGCATACCGAGTGCTGCTACGGCGCAAAGAATAATCAGAAAACTTGGATAGTGACTAAGTGAGAACTGGGCGACAGAATATTTTGCGATGAGTTTTGAGCCAGAGAGTGCGGTAGTGATGATCCCGACTGGCTTAATGAGTCTTACGGCTACGCAGCCAACGATGACGCCGGCACCAATTGCGAGAGCGATTGGTAGAAGTTCGGTAAGTTGGAAACTATCGATGATAGTTGTCGCAACAGTAAAGGTTGCTATGGCGAAGATACAGAACTTTTCTAGGCTGAAGCCAAAGACGCCTAGGACGATGCCGGCGCAGATTGGAATTAGGGTTTTCCAGGTCTGATCGATGTCTAGATGTGGTACTAATAGCGATGCAAGGTAGTAACCGATAAGAAACCAGATTACGATAAATGCTACTTTTTTAATGCGATAACCAAAGAACGCAAGGAAGATGCCGAGCGCAATGGCAATAATCGCTTCATATTGTGCGAATTGCGATAAATCTATATCCATAAGCTTATTGTATGATAATAATTCCCGCTACGCAAAGTAGAACGGCGATAACGTGGGCGATAACGATATGTTTGTGGAGTTTTTCACGTCCGAAGTTTGGCCAAATTAGCGATAAGACGACGCCGAGGATGAAGGTGAGAATAAGTTCTGCGGCGTTAGTGACAGCACTGCCGAGGGCGGCGACGCCGATAACTAGGCCGTAGCGATACACGAAGTCGGCGAAGGCGCAGAGGCACTGGTTGAGTACGACGGTGCCGACGTAGGCTTTTGGCGAATGCTTCATGATATATTTGTGGCGCTTGCGATATTTTGGCACGAGACCAAGCAAGCAGTCGGTACAGCCGCGACCGAATAAATAGATAACGAAGACGGTTTTATAATCGACGTTAGATGCGCTACGGACGGCAATTTCGGCGGATGTAGTAGCGATGACCACATAAAGAATAAGTAATAGCGCGGCATGTATTGCCATCATGCGACTCTTGGCGCGTTTGCGTGAGAAGACGATGACTACTGGTGCTAATAGAATAGTAATAAAGCCAATTACTTGCTGCGCGGAAATTGATTCGCCGAAGATTAAGAAGTCTACAATGAGGAATAGAACCGGCTGTAATTGATAGAAGACAGTAGCGCCGGTAGCTTCTTCGTTCTTGAGGGCTTGATAGTATGCGAGCGCACCGACGGAGTTGAGTGCGCCGGATAATAACAATAGTCCGATTTGCGGCAAGTCTGGGAATTGAATTTTGAAAAATAGACCAACTGCTGCGGCGATCAAAATATATACCGGGCCATTTAATACCTTCATGGCCTGCGGTGTTTTGCCCTTAAAAATAACGTCAGTCTGGTAGTTATCAATGAATGCGCTGACGCTCCAGGTAAGAGCTGCAATGATACATAAAATTAGCCAAAGCATTAGCGTAATTATACCATTTTGGTTATGGTTTTGTGATACAATGAACGTATGCAATTGAGGAATACTTTATGAGCATCTTCGGTGATCTTTTTAAGAAGCCGAAAATCGATGCAGTATATGAAGTAAAATCCCCAAACAATAGGGTGGTTGCTTCATTTATGGTCGATAAGGGCCAGATTTCTTATTTCGTTACGAAAGACGAAAAGATTGTTTTGCGCAAATCTCGTCTTGGTTTGATTTTGAAAGACGCTGAGCCGCTAGCTGATAACTTCTCTGTTGTTCGCGCCTATTCCCGCTCGACCGATGAAACCTGGAAAGCCTATTGGGGCGAACAGCGTGTTATTCGCAATAACTACAATGAGACTGCTATCTATCTAGAAGAAACCGAAAAGCCAAATCGCCTCCTCACGATTCGCTTCCGTGTCTTCGATGATGGTGTTGCTTTCCGTTATGAAGTCCCTGCTCAGCCAGAGATGGAGAGTATGATTGTTGCTGATGAGCTTACGGAGTTCTCAGTTGATTCAAACTCTCGTTCCTGGAGCATTCCAGCCTATCAGCCAGATCGCTATGAGTACGATTATGTTGAACATCCGGTCTATACTTTGACTGAGTCTGTTCATACGCCAATTACGATTCAGACGCCAGTTGGTCATTATATTTCGATTCATGAGGCTGCGCTCTATAACTACGGCTCCATGACTTTAAAGCTGAATAATTCTTCTTTGAAGTCTGATATTACGCCACTTTCCGATGGTATGCGCGCCTATGTCGAGCTTCCATTCTCTACGCCTTGGCGTACGATTACGATTGCGCATGATGCGCTTGATTTGACGACTTCTCGCATGATTCTTAACTTGAATGATGCGCCACGCGATGACTTCTCTTGGGTCACACCAACCAAGTTCCTCGGTATTTGGTGGGCGATGTATGTTGGCGAATGGACTTGGGCTCCTGGTGAGCGCCATGGTGCTACGACCGAGCATGCCTTCCAGTATATTGATTCTTGTAGAAGGCTTGGTATTCCTGCGCTTCTTATCGAAGGCTGGAATGATGGCTGGGAGGGCGATTGGCTTGAGAATGGCGTCAATAATAAGTTCATGGAATCTACGCCAGACTTTGATATGCGCGCCGTTACGGATTACGGTCGCCAGAATGGCGTTGAGATTATCGGTCATCACGAAACGGTTGGCTTTATCGATAACTACGAAGCTCAGCTTGAGGATGCATATAAGTTCCTTGCCGATCACGGTATTCGTTATGTGAAGTCCGGCTATGCTGGCTCAAAGATGACAATTAATGGCCATCGTGAATATCATCATTCGCAGCTCGGCGTCTTGCATTATCAGCGTGCACTCGAATTGGCTGCAAAGTATCACATTATGCTTGATGTTCATGAGCCAATTAAGGGCACCGGTATCGAACGTACTTGGCCAAACCTCATGACGCGCGAAGGTGCACGTGGCCAGGAATATGAAGGTGGTGCTTTGGTTCCATCGCATGCCTGCTTCCTTCCATATACTCGTCTGCTTTCTGGCGGCATGGATTATACCCCTGGTATTCTTGATGTGACTAACTTCTCTAAGCGTATAGCTTCGACAATCGTTCGTCAGCTTGCCTACTATGTTACGATTTATTCTTCAATGCAGATGGCAGCAGATCGCCCGCAGATCTACGAAGAGTCGCATCCGGACTTGTTCCAGTTCATTAAGGACGTTCCTACTCGCTTTGAACGCACGATTCCGCTTCTTGGTGAAATTGGCAAGAGTTATGTAGTTGCACGCCAGGATTGGGAAGGCACTGATTGGTATATTGGCGGCGTGACGAACGAAGAAGGCCGTAAAGTTGAGCTTTATCTCGATTTCTTGGAGCCGGATATTAACTACGTCGCAACGCTTTATCGTGATTCTGAAGATGCGCACTATCGCGACCATCAGATTGGCTATGTGATTGAAGAAAAAATCCTCCGCCGTGGCGATAAGATCGAAATCTACATGGCACCAGGCGGTGGCTTCGCAATGAAGTTGCGTAAACAATAATTAAATATTGAGCGTAACGATAGTATCGTAACCAAAACGCGCGCGGACCTCAAAACCGTCTGCGCGTAATTTTGTTACCGTATCGGCATCGAGGGCTGTATTGGCGGAGTTTTTGACGCTAAAACGAGTGCCGCTCTGAGAAAGAGTGATTTTGTCGCCAGCTTCACAGAGTTTGAGAGCGCGGCGAATTTCGGTCGTATAGAACTTCTCGATTTTTTCAGGATCATCTACGCGGAGGGTGAGGTCTTGAATGTCGAGGTTAACGCTAATCTTGCGGCGCTCGCACTTCTTTAAGAGATCTTGGTAGATTGGTGAAATAATATCGATTAGTTTTGCCATAAGCCTATTATACACCAGGCGAGAATTGTTTGAGCTGTTCGCGGTGACGCTTATAGAGTGGGTCGTGCTCGCCGACTTCTTTCCAGAAGCTTGCGGAGTGATCCATATGATTAATATGGGCGAGTTCGTGGATAATGACGTAGTCGCGGAGCGGCTCTGGCACTTTCATGAGGCCGATGTTGAGCGAAATGGTGCCGGATGAAGAGCGGCTACCCCAGCGTGTGTTGGCATGGGAGAGACGGCAGCCGGAATAGCTGTAGCCATATTTAGTTGCCCAAAAATCTAGGCGATATGGTAGGTATTCGCGTGCTTTCTTCATGAGAATCTTCTTTTGAGCATCACGAGCGCGTTGTGTGGATGGGTCTTTAATTGGGAGCTTATTTTTGATGTCTTCGCGCATGCTGTTAAGGAAGCGTTTTGCAAGAAAATCAGAAGTGCCGGCTGGCACGGAAATAGTGAGCTTACCGGAGGTAGCTACGGATGCTTTAACGTGTGTCGCCCAGGCGCTGCGGCGCACAACAACTTCACCAAAATCTTTATCAATAAAGCTAGACATTAGTCCGTAAGGCGATTAACGACATTGCGACACTGAGTTTGGTAAGTGTGCTTGCCGGAGATTACAATATTCTTTTCGCCGTCAGCTGGGGCTTCGATACGACTGATGGCCTTCTCAAGAGCAACCTTTGCCTCAGGAAGTGTGCGGTAGCAAGAGCGCATGCGCTGCTTGATAGTGTTAAGATCGGTCTGAACCCAGACGAGGACTGGCTGATAGCCGCATTTTATTAGAAGTTGGCGCATTTCTTTGCGCTGAGCTTCGGTATCAATAAGACCTTCGATAATAATCGTGCTGCGGCTTTTTGCGATTTGCGCAATTAGCTCTGCGGCGAGCTTTTTTGTGACATGATATTCGTTGATTAAATGTGTAAGATTAAGAAACGGTGCGTTGATTGCCTGGCTGAAATGCTCAGCGAATGAAGTTTTACCGCTCTTTGGTGCGCCAAAAACGAGAATTGCGTATGGTTTGGACTTCCCTGTACTCATAAGGTTATTTTAACTAATGCGCTTGGTTTTTGCAATTTTGCGCTTAGAGCTAGGCTCGAGCGTGCTGGAGTTTGCGACAAGGACTTGGCTTGGATAATAGAAGACCCAGACCAAGAATGCGACGGTCGGAATCATGGCGGCTGGCAATGCGCCGTCTAGTGCGAGGAAGCGTAGTGCGACGCAGATGTCGCAGCATAAGAATGCGATGAAGCCATAGAGCGCGCAGCGGCGGCGGAAATGTTTGCTGTTTTCGCGCCAGAGGCTAACTGACATGACGAGATTGCAGATTAATTGAATACCGTAGACGGTTGCAACGGCATAAATTGGATCCATGCCATTGGCGATGCAGAGCGCAAAGAACAGGCTCAGGCCGCCGGCGTAGATACAGAGCGATATGTGCGGTAGTTTGGTCAGGCGCGTAAGATGCATGAACTGTGCGAAGCAAAAGACGTAGACGCCTGCGAGCGTATATGGCGTCCAGACGAGGATAGTGTCAGCTAGGAAGGTAAATAATAGAGCGAGCTGCAGATTGTAATCGTCGCGGTACTTCTGATGCGCATAGATAATGCAAAGGAAGATGCCGATGTATTTAATCAGCGCGGAGCCCCAAAAACCTGGCAAAAAGATATCTAGGCACAAAAAAGTGATATAAATGGCGACCCAAATAATTAACCAGTGCGGATCAACGTAAGAAATGCGCTGGTAGTCCTTCCACCACGTAGGAGTACGCATAAGCTTATTGTACTATTTTGAACGGATTTTGGACAAGTATGGCATCGAGCTCGTGGAAAGCATAATACTTGCGGAGCTTCTTCTGCGCTTTGGCGATTTCATTGTAGTCGCGCGGGCGATGAATATCGGTGCCGACGCAGAATATGAGCTTGTCTTTGGCGATTTTCTGTGCGGTTTTCTTGGCGTGGCGACCGTATTGGCCAATAAAGCTGCCGAGATTGCACTGCAGAAGAATGCCTTGCTGATATAGCTCAGTGATCTTTTTGTAGTTCTTCTGGAAGCTATGGTAGCGTTCTGGATGAGCGAGAATGACATTCCAGCCCTTTTGTTTGAGGTTAAGAAGAATGTCGTCATATTGCTGGAATTCGCCACTCATAGGGAGCTCAACGAGAAGATATTTATTCTTACCGAGTGGTGAAATTTTCTTTGAACGGAGGAGTTTCAAAATGTCTTTATCGATATAAATTTCGTTGCCGAGATAAAGCTTGATTTTGAGGCCTTTTTTATAGGCTTTTTCTTGGAGCTTTTTGAGAATTTTTTCGTTTTCGCTGCGTGGGCTGACCTGACAGGATTCGGCGACATAATGTGGTGTGCAGATGAGGTCAGTAATACCCTGTTCTTCGAGGCCCTGCAAAATCTCGAGGCTCATGCTCATGCTCTTTGAGCCATCATCGATTCCCGGTAGAACATGGGAATGGATGTCGATCATTTCTACTTATCTCCGTAATAGCTGTAGTATTTAGCAACTTTGCGGTTTACGCCGTTGAGGACGACACCGGTAATATGCGCATTGACCTTCTGAAGGCTGTCTTTGGTGACGTCGATGGTTTTCTTTGGAGTGCGCGCATCGCGTACGACGATAAGGGTTTCATCGACGTTGGTGGACATAATGACAGAGTCGGTAACACCGTTACATGGTGCGCCATCGAAGATGATGATATCGTATTTGCCCTTGAGTGCTACGATAAGGTCTTTGCACTTCTGGGAGCCAAGGAGCTCGCTTGGGTTTGGAGGGTAAACGCCGCGTGGGATGATGCTGAGATTCTTGATATGAGTTTTCTTGATGTACTTTTTGTAGTTTTCGAGCTCGTCAGTCAAAAGAGTCGAGAAGCCGTTGAGGTTTGGAAGATTGAAGAGCTTATGGAGACGACCCTTGCGGAGATCACAGTCGATCAAGAGGACTTTCTTGTTTGCCTGAGCGAAGCTAATAGCTAGGTTGGAAGAAACGAAGGACTTACCTTCTGCAGCGTTTGCGCTAGTAACAAGGATAGTCTTGAAGCCCTTGTCGACGTTGCTGAACTGAAGGTTAGTACGAAGGGATTTAATGCTTTCGGAAACGATGGATTTTGGATATTTGTCGACGAGAAGTTCGTCGCCAATGGTTTTCTTTTCGATTTCGGATTTGATAATCTTGCCAGCGATCGGGAGACCGATTTTCTTTTCGAGATCTTCGCTGTATTTAATAGAATCGTCGAAGTAATAGATAATGAAGGCGATTGCGGAAACGCCAAATACGGAAAGAAGCATTGCAATAGCGGCGTCACGAACGGTAGTGTTATTACTCTGCTTGTCATTTACCTGTGCAACGTCGATAACGCTGACGTTGTTAAGTTGATAAATGTTTACGATTTCTTTAGTAAAGACCTCTGCGATTTTGTTTGCGATCTGAGCTGCTGCGATACGGTTGCCGTCCTCGACGGTAATCTTGAGGATTTCAGTATCTTCGATTGCAGTTACGGTGACGTGCTTTGCGAGTTTTTCGGCAGTAGTGTCGAGCTTGAGGTCTTCGATAACCTGTTCGAGCACGAGCTTACTTTTTACGATCTCGGTGTAAGTGGCTACGAGTTTCTGGTTAATGCTAATATCGTTCAATGTGACAGACGAAGTGGTTTTATCGCCAGTCTGCTGGGCAAGCACGACAGTGGTGCTCGTCTTATACATTGGTGTTTTAATTGCTAAATTATAGAAAATACTACCGCCAGTTGCTATTAATGCCACGACGATCATTGGAACAAGATACTTCTTGAGATAACCAAGAAAATCCTTAATATCTATTTCTTCCATTCAAAAATCGCTCCCTTTATAACATTTTTTGAGTGATAATACTATCATTATAGCACAAAATGCTATATTTTGCAACTATTTCAGGTATTCTGCAATCTTGGATTTTGCGTTGTCGATGGTCCATTGATATGGCAACATGACGTAGAGTTTTTGGCTGCCCATGGAATAGGTTGGAAGCATAGCGCCAGAACCGTCTAGCGAGATTGATTCGACCTTCCAGGATTTGAGCTCAGCGAGCTGATAGCGGGCAAAATCGGTGATTTCGTCATAGGTGAGATTGGTCTCAAAGCTGCCCTCTGCGGCCTTCATGATATCAGACCAGCGTACGAGGTAATGTGGGTTGGAAATCTTCTCGATGAGTTTAGCGATGACCTGCTGCTGATTCTCGCCACGGTGGCGGTCGCCGGAGGCGTAGGCGTAACGTTCGCGCGAGAATGCGAGGGCACAGGCGCTGTCGAGGTGTTGAGTGCCCTTTATGATATGGCAGGACTTATTTGCGCTTGTTGTGAATTCTTGGTCGGAATCGATATCGATGCCGCCAACCTTGTCTACGACGCTGATAACGGTGCTAAAGCCGACCTTGAGCGTATAGTTGATATTTACGCCAAGAAGATCAGCGATGGTGTTTTTGCTCATCTCGGTGCCATAGATGCCGGCGTGGGTGAGTTTATCTTTCGTGCCGGTAGTGCCGTGAAGCTGGACGTAATAATCGCGTGGAATAGAAATAAGAAGGATCTTGGCGGTCTTTGGATTGACGACCGCAACAATATTAACGTCGCTACGTGCGGTATCGTTGATGCCGATACGGCTATCGCTGCCGGAAATATATAAGATGAATGGCTCAGTTGCAATATTAACGCGCTTTACGTCTTTTTCTTTATCGATACGGACTTCGAACTGGTAGATTACTTTACTCTTCTCGATAAAGTCACTGTTATTCTCTTCTAGGAATTCAAGATAGCTGTCAGTTAGAGTGATTGCGGAGACCTTGAAATCATTGATGCCGGCGATAAGGCTTCCAAGCTCATCAAAGTTTTCGTCTTTGAAAGTAATTACGTTCTTGAGGGTGCTTTTTGTATTTTCGAGATTTGGGTTCTGAGATAAGAAACCAATATGCTGAGTATTGAGCTGTTTGATATCGTTATACTGACTAGACTTAAGGACGAGAACTTTGTAAGTCTGAGTTTCGTAATGGGCGCCAGTGATATTCTCGATGAAGCTGACGGTCTGGCGGACATATTTATAGCCAGTTACGGCAGCTACGGAGATAAGGATGCTCAAGATAATTACGATAATTTTGCTGATTTTCTTCGCTTTTTTGCTAAGGATGAGCTTATAGACAGTGAGGAATTCTAGACCAAGTAAAGCGAAGGCGGTAAGGATGAGCTGCCAGGATTGAAGCAGGTTAAGCTTCTTGAGCGAGAAAATAAGGGCTGCGGAAGCGATGAACTGAACGGCAGACAAAATTACAGGGATAATTAGTCTTTTTGCAGGCTTAAGCTGCTCAGCTTTCTGAGCTTTACGAACAGTTTTTCTAGCTTGAATTTGCTTCTTTGAAATATTCTTCGCCATATTGCAAATATAGTAGCATAAAAACACTACTTTTGCAAACGACGGGCGCTGAGCTGACCGTAGCGTTCTTTGGCGTCTAACGCGGTTCGGAGCGCTTGTTTCCCCAGATATGAGACGCGAGCATAGGCGCGCATGTTTTTCTTTGATTCTTTATCGGATTTAACGATGCTGCGATATTGCTTAATAGTTGCCCAGGCGAGATCATACTCGGTCTTAAACTTGCGAGGCGTAACTATTTCTTCGAAAATATAGACTGCTTCGGTGAAGGCGCGGTTGATTGCGGCCTTTTCTAGGTTCGGAAATTGAGCCCTTACAAAATCTACGGCTTCTTCCGCAAAATGTAGGCCGTCCATACGCCTTGGCGTGAAGCCGCGACGCATTGTACTATTTTCGCTCTGCATGTAGTAGAGCAGCTTTTCGGTGCTGATAGTCACTTTATTGGCTTTGGCGATAATTTTATAGAGTGTAGCGAGATCCTCGTATTTTTTCTCTTTCGGGAATTTTATGCCTTCTATTAATTCTCTTTTGAATAACTTGCCCCATGGCGCAGTAGTTACTCCGGTCTGATAGAATAGGCGCTTCAAGGCGTCTTCGCCGCTGATGAGTTCAATTTTTGCCTTTTGCTTAGAATCTAAGCTGTGGTCGTTTGAGGTATAGACGAGCTTATATTGGCAGGTAGAAATATCGGCGTCGTTTTCGAGCATAGTGTTGAGCATGGATTCAATATAGTATTTTGAAACATAATCGTCGCCATCAACATAGGCGATGAGGTCGCCAGTGCTCTTCTCGTAGCCAACGTTGCGTGCGTCGCCCTGTCCGCCGTTTCCCTTATGAAATACTCTGACGCGTTTATCTCTCTTAGCATAGGCTTTGGCGACTTCGAGCGTGCTGTCGGTTGAGCCGTCGTCGATAACCATGATTTCGAGATTCGGATAAGTCTGATTGACGATAGAATCAAGGCAAGCCGGAAGATAAGCCTCGATATTGTAGGCTGGAATAATAATCGATACCAAGGAGTTGGTGCCTTTTGTCATAAACATATTATAGCAAAAGAAAAATCCGAACGTGAGTTCGGACCTACAGTTTTCCTCCTACTCCAGAAAGCAAAAATCCCGAGAATAGTCTCGGGCTGTTTGCTTGGTGCTGGGAGTAGGAGTCGAACCTACGAAGGCCGAAGCCGGCAGATTTACAGTCTGATGCGTTTGACCACTTCGCTATCCCAGCGAATACTAGTTTATTTTAGCATAAAATTTTTCAGAGGACAAGGAAAAAGCCCGTCACTTTTCAGTGGCGGGCCGAGGGTTAGAGCTGTAGCGACAGATATTCCATTGCTTTCTGGATTGCGGTTCTTTGTTCCGGTCTGCAGAGATTATTTTCAAGCAGAATCGAGAACATGTTGATTCTCTCGATAATATACGAGTCTTTGTATTCGCCTGTTTGCTTAAGGATGAATCTTTCGACGTATGCGCAGCGGTGGTCGGCGTCGGCATCAGCGAGGCCTTTGACCATGCCTTCGAACTGGTGTCCGCAGCAAATCATTTCATGAAAGGCAGCGAGGAGCTTGTACCATTCGGGCGCGTTGACGTCTACGAATACAGACTTTACTTTAGGATCGTAACGGACGAGGAATTTCGTTTCGAAGTCCGGTCCATCCTTGAAGTATTTTTTCATATATTCTTCTTCGTACTTGATTTCGAGTATCTTGTCGTCTACGATTACCTGTTTCGTAATCATAAGAACACCTCCTGAAAAAGATCGATTTGTATGGATACAAATTTGTAGTGATACTTTAGCATAATTTTAGTAAATAGTCAAGAGTGTGGAGCTGCAAATATCTTCGATATTTGGCTCTCCACTCTCGGAAAAGCAACAAAAAATGCAAGCATTTTTTGCTTGCGTTTCTCTCGAGTGGAGCCGCAAATCGGACTTGAACCGATGACCTGCCGCTTACAAGGCGGCTGCTCTACCAACTGAGCTATTGCGGCATAAAAATAACGTTGCGTGCGTCTTATTAAATTCTATATGATTTTACGCTTTTTGGAAAGCTCTTTGTTCTCGCCGCCCTGTACGTTTATAGGGTGTTTCGGAGCGTTTTGTGACGTAATAATGCGGTGTACTGGCTTAGCGGCAGCGGATGCAGCTCTTGCTTGTGTCTTGGCGGTTTTTGCTTCGGCTTTCTGAGCTTTGCGAACAGCGCGCTTAACGGTCCTGGAATTCTTTGCTTCAGCTTCGGCCTTTTCGAGCTGGAGCTGCTCGATGCGCTGGCGAGTATGCTCAGCATTTTCTTGATCATCGGCATTCTCGTAGATTTCTAGGAGATGGCGCAAAACAACGGTGCTAGGATTAAGGCTGTAAGCGGTCTCAAGGGCGTCAATGGCTTTGCTGCGCTCACCGAGCTTTTCTAGAGCTTTTGCGTAGGCAATATAGCGGCCTGGCTGGTCGCCCTCAATATCGATTGCTTGCGAGAATGCCATGGCGGCCTTCTCGTATTTGCCAGTTTCTAGGTAAATAAGACCGACGTTATGGAGGCTAGACGCGTTGTTGTCGAGACTCTGAGCGATTTCGAAGCACTCTACGGCTTCCTTGAAATGTTTTTCCTTCGCATAAAGAATACCGAGGCGGTTATAGGCGGCAGCGTTTTTCTCGTCGAATTTAAGAATGGTGAGGAGAGCTTTTTCGGCCTTCATTGGCTTGCGCTCTTTCATTGCAGTCTGAGCGAGGCCCCATAGTTTCTTGATCTGAGGGGTTTTGCGAGTATCGCTTAATTCTTCTTCGTCGCGTTCACTCCAGTTAGGTACAAAAAAGACAGTAATCATGGTAACAACAAGAATTAGCACTACTGCTAGCATATATTTATTATAGCATATTCGCTATAAGCTGTAGTTTGACGTGACCGTTTTGGTCGATTGCCTGCTCTGCGGCGATGAGTTGCTCGATCTTTTTTAGGAAGCCTGGATTGCCGCGTAACAGATAAGATTTGTACATAATATCGATGCCGCAAGAGATAACGTTGAGTGCGGCCTGACGAGTGTCGTTTTTGTCTAGTTTAAGGATTTTCTCGACAATGGCTGGGAGGTTTTTGGTGTCGGCAGAGACATATTCTTTTGCTAGCTTAAGTACTTCAATGTCAGCCTCCGGTGCGGCGCTGACCTTCTCGCTTTTTGGTAAGTAATAACAATTAGCGCGCGAGCGGATAGTCGGCAAAATACTATCTAAACTACGCGTGAGGAAGACGAAATGAATATTCTCGCCTGGTTCCTCGAGGCTTTTGAGTGCAAGGTTGGCAGCTTCGAGATTGAGCTTGTCAGCATTCTCGACGACGACAATTAAGGAATCTGCTTGCTTGTTGTGGCAGATTTTGAGCATTTCTTCGATTTGTGGCTTTTTGATTTCGCGGCTCATCTTGCCATCTTTGTTTTGCTGGAAGGCAACGTGATAAGAATTCTTGAAAAAGCTATCGAATGGATATTTCTCTGGCAGTTCAAAGATAGAAAAGTTGTTTTTTGGCGCGATTTTTTCGATGTCGTTAGCGTTATTTAACTGCATCGCGGAAACTCTCTGGCAAGAGTGCCGTAAAAGTCATGCGCTGACCTTCTGGAATAGTGATTTCGAGAGAGTAAGCATGTAAAAACATGCGGTCAGCCTTTGGCGACTTTGGGTTATAAACTGGATCGCCAAGAATTGGCGTGCCGATGTGGGCCATATGGATGCGGAGCTGATGGGTGCGGCCAGTGCGCGGTTTGAGCTCTACTAGGCTGAAGCGATCATTGCTAGCAATAACCTTATATTCGGTAATAGCTTCGCGGCCGTCTTTGTCGGCGATGAAGGTCGTAGGCTTTTTGAGATTGCGTGCGAGCGGCACGTTGATTAAAGCGTGTGGTTGCTTTGGATGGCCACAGACGAGCGCGTAATAACATTTATGAGTCTTGCGCTCTGCGAACTGTTTCTGGAGCTTAGACTTGGTCTCGGCGTTCTTCGCGACGATGATTACGCCCGAGGTGTCACGGTCGAGACGGTGAACAATCTCGCCGAAGTCTTCGATGGCTGTTTCGTCGAGATAGGCGCCCTTCTTGATAGAAAGCATACCTGCTGGTTTATTGAATACGACAACATTGTCATCTTCATAGATGACTGGTGGGCGTTCTTTATTGCTATTGTCTGGGATGGCAATATCGCAATGCTCTTCTTCGTCTGCTGAGAGGAGATAATTGGCCTTGAGGACGGTTTCGCCATTGATGCTAGCCAAACCTTCTTTGATGAATTTCTGGATAGTGCCGCGAGTGTATTGTGGGTACTTTTCAAGCAAAACCATGTCAAAGCGACGCTTTTCCTCTTCGATAGGAGCGTCATTCTTAACAATGTCGCCATTAATCATGCGCGACAGTTCTGGTTTGCTGAATTTTTTAGCCATATATCTGTTATTTTAATATCTTTTTGCTCTTTTTGCGAGCATGAGCTTTTTGCTTTGGCTGATATTTGCTAGCTTTATAGAACTTCTGAAGCTCGCTGTAGGCCTTATCGTAATGGGTTTGGAAGTTTGGGAAGGCGCGCAAGATACGGCGTTGCTGCCAGGTTAGAATGCGTTTGCGGCCGTTGTTGATCGTTTCGACGTAGCGACGGCCGTTACGTTCGAAGAACTGTAAAACGCGGCCTTTTTTGAGGTTGGCCTGGTATTTACGCAGGAAGTTATTGAAGCGCGTAATGCTGTGGTTGGTTGATAGAACGTCGAGTGTGAATAGGATTGCGAGGATTAGCGCCCAGGTATTCATGCTAGGAATGCTGCGGACGAAATCTAGGATATGCGGGTGTAGATAGCGAATGCCGACTGAGGCGCCACCGAAGGCGATGAAGCCATAAAGACAGATGCGGCCGTTAAGATTGAGCGGCCAGTCGCTATAGTCCCACCAGCGCGCTTTGAAAAGCTTTTCCATGGTATAGGAAGTAATATATTCAAGCACACAGGCGATTGCGCCGCCGATAAAGAATAAAGCGATTGGGTTGTCGACGAATTGTCCGGTGTATAGAAAGGCGAGGCCGCCGACGCCGTAGATTGGGCAGTACGGGCCGTTGAGAAAACCGCGGTTGACGAAGCGATGTTCTTTGACGAGGCTCATGCCGTCTTCCCAGAGCCAACCAAAGAAGCTATAGATTAAGAAACAAAGGAAAATTTCTTGTAAGGTCATTTCTTTAATTCCTTGATTACGTCGTCATAAAAAGGCTTCGAGAAGGTCTCTTTGATGGCGCAGGCTTTGTCTGCGATGCAGAGTAAGACGGCTTCGCGATAGCGTGGTGGACGAATGTTAAGTGGAAACATATGACGCTGGATCATATTAGCTTCAATTGGACTAATCGAGAAGTCGTCTGCGGCGTTTTCGAGCGCTTTTGAAGCGTGACGATAGCCGTGGAGATGCCCGTGATCCTTATCGTGCCAGTCGTAATTGAAATAATCGTGCAAAAGCGAGCCGCGGACTAGTGCGGAATAGTCGTGCTTGAGATGTGTGAGCTTCGCTAGGCGAACGCAAACGCAAGCGACGCTAATAGAGTGCTCCATAACACTAACGTCGCCATGCTGCATATTTTTGTCACTGACGTGGTATTTTGGCGAATCCAAAATGTCGGCCCCGTAAAAGTCTATCGTATTGCGTATGATACGTTTGCGTTTTGCTTTGCTCATTTTACTTGCGTAGACCAACTGCCTTTTGAACGCGTGCAAGCTTGGCGTTTGCGACGTCGTTGGCATATTGCTCACCCTTTGCGAGTACTTGCTCGACTTGTTCGTCGGTAATCTGTGCGACTTTTTCCTGGAAATCAGAGAGGAAGTTCTTGACCGTCTCGGCTACCTTACGTTTAAGGTCGCCGTAGCTAGTCTGACCAGACCAGTCGGCGATTACGTCCTGAATATCGCGGTCGGTAAGGAGCGCTTCGATGGTAAGAAGGTTGCTGATGCCTGGCTGATTAATCATATCGAAACGGATAACGCCTTCGCTATCAGTTGTAGCGGACATGATTTTCTTGTATGCCTGTTGCGGATTGTCGTTGAGGCTAATCTTGGACTTTTCATTGGTGCTAGATTTGCTCATCTTCTTAGCTGGGTCGACGAGACTACGAATACGTAGGCCCTTTTCGAGATGCATGAACTTGACCTGCTCTTTTTCTGGAGCCGGGATTGTGAAGAGGTCTTCATTGAATTTATTATTCATGCGAGTTGCAATATCGCGCGTAAGCTCGAGATGTTGGAACTGGTCTTCGCCGAGTGGAATATAGTTCGCATCGTAAAGAAGAATGTCAGCAGCCATCAAGATTGGGTAGTTAAAGAGGCCAACGGAAATTGCGTCTGCATGCTCTTCGGACTTCTCTTTGAACTGAGTCATGCGGCTAGCTTCGCCGAAGTAAGTGAAGCAATCGAGAATCCATGCGAGCTCACTGTGAGCAGGCACGTGACTTTGGCGATAGATATGGACGTTTGGATTGTTGACGTCGAGGCCGGCTGCGATGTAGTATTTGATGCCCTTGATTACCTGAGCATAGAGTTTATCGTGGTCGATTGGAGTCGTGAAGCTATGAAGGTCTGGTACGAACATATTGATATTGCTATCTGCGGCATGTTCGTTAGCGAGGTTAACCATAGATTTATAGGCACCAAGAAAATTGCCAATTGTTGGCTCTTCGTTCGCTCTGACCCCTGTTAGAATAGTTTGCATAAGTAGATTATTATCCTTCTATTATATCACATTTTATAGAAAATATCAAGAGTAAGCGGCTTCCGCGGCCGCGGTTCGAAGTATCAGGCCCAAGGCCAGTATGGTATAAAAGCGGATATGTTTGTCATACACTAATTTTAGCATAAAAAATGGTGGAGCACAGGAGATTCGAACTCCTCACCTCTTCCATGCCATGGAAGCGCTCTACCAAATGAGCTAGTGCCCCAACTGCGATTGATTATAACATAGATTTTACCCCTTATTCAAAAATAAGCGTTTTCTTAAAGCTTGTGCTATACTAAGCATAAGTAGTGGAGGTAATATGAAAGCACTATTTTGGATAGTGGTGGGAGTATTATTTATAGACTATATGCTTATCCGCGGGGGCGCTCGTCTACGCGATGAGTCAAATATTAACGATAAAGAGGAGTAAACACATGGGAGAAAGTGTTCTCGATCAAGGCAAGGCAAAAGCTGCAGCTCCAGCTAGCGTCTTGGATCAGCCAAAGGCTGCAAAGGCTTCTGGCGAGCAGTCTGTCCTCGGTGGCAGCGCAAATCATAAACCATTAACTTTCTATAAGAAGGCTTGGTTCTGGATTATTATCGCGGTAGTCGTTCTTGGCACTGGTGGCTTGGTTGCTTTCTTGGTAATCAATGCAAATATCACCGCTCAAGCAATTGAAGATTATGGCAAGAATGCTTTGGCGGCAACCGATGCAGTTTCTGATTTTAAGCGTGAATTCCGTTCCGCTTTCAACGATTCTGGTCTCGGTTACTATTCCAGCAACGAAAAGCGTACTGAAGAACTTCGCGATAAGTGTCTCGAGAAGCTCGATATCAAGATTGATGACTACAAATCTGTCGAAGATATCAAGTATATCAGCGGCGAAAAAGCAGCTGACGAGCTCGGCACTGGCGAAACTCGCAAGCTTTCTGAAGGCTTCAAACGTATCGCCGACGGCCTAAGCAATATCGATGACAAGATGGACACCTGTAAAGATATGCTCAAAGATACCCTCAAGGGCGATTATGAGCTTAAGATTGGTGATTTCGAGATTAAGGAATCTAGTTACTCTGTCAGATATAAACTTCCAGTTACCATCAAGAACAAGAGTGATTACACGATTCGCTTCTATGCTAAGCTGAAAGCTGTTTCTAAAGACGGCAAGGAGCTTGGTAAAGATACTTTCTATAGTACGACTTTGAAGCCAGGTGAATCTGATGACGACGAGATGTTCAACTATGGTTACTATAGCACCTATGAAACACTAAAGGACGCTAAGTTCGAGGTTGTCGAGGTTACTGAGTATTCAGTTAAGTAATTAATCTAAGACACAAAAATATCTCCGCGAGTTGCGGAGATATTTTGTTGGTCTTGTTCTGATAAGCGATTAACGCTTGGAGAACTGTTCGCGTTTGCGAGCGCTGCGGAGACCGTAGTGCTTGCGTTCCTTTTCGCGAGGATCGCGCTTCATGAGGCCGGCCTTCTTGAGCACTGGGCGGAATTCTGGGAATTCGAGCACGAGTGCGCGAGAGATAGCGAGCTTGATAGCGTCTACCTGACCTGCGACGCCACCGCCCTTAACGAGGATGGTGATGTCGTATTCTTTTTGCTTCTGAGTAAGAGCGAGTGGATCAGTGATCTCAGCCATGAGAGTCTTGTTACCGCTGAGGAATTCAAGAGCTGGCTTACCATTGATCGTGATTTCGCCTTTACCTTTGTAGAGACGTGCGGTTGCGGTTGCGGCTTTGCGGCTACCGTTACCGTAGGTGTACTTTTCGTTCTTAGCGGCCATTACTTAATCTCCTTTGGCTGTTGTGCCGTGTGAGCATGCTCAGCGCCGTTGAAGACGCGGAGGCGAGCTAGGCGATCAGCTGCTAGTTTGTTCTTTGGCATCATACCCTTGACTGCCTGCTGGATTGCGAGGCTAGGATCTTTCTCGATGATTTCAGCGAGAGTGAGATCAGTCAAACCACCTGGGAAGCCAGAGTGGCGATAGTAGTGCTTGTCGGTCATCTTGTCGCCAGTAACCTTAAGGTTCTTAGCGTTAACAACTACGACATAGTCACCGTTATCGGTATGTGGGGTGTAGGTAACTTTGGATTTACCCATGAGCTTATCAGCGATAACGACAGCGAGTTTGCCAAGTGGCATAACACTAGCGTCGATAATCCACCATTCGCGCTGAATCTCAGAAGTCTTCTGGCTATAAGTTTTCATTACTTACTCTCCTTTTTGACTTCTTCTTTAATCTCGTCTACGAAAGAGATAGTTGCCATCTCAGCGTTGTCGCCGCGGCGGAAACCGGTGCGTTCAATTTTGAGATAACCGCTATCGCGTTTGACCTGTGGTGCAATAACATCAACGAGGATGTTACCCATAGTCTGATCGTCGAGGCGAGCGATTACGAGGCGGCGGCTTGCGAGATCACCACGCTTTGCGAGAGAAATGAGTTTCTCTGCTGGGCGGCGGATTTCTTTTGCCTTTGCCATCGTAGTATTGATAGATTTGTACTTAAACAAGGAGCGCATCAGACCGCGTGTTAGTGCAGTGCGTTGGTCGTTTTCGCGACCGAACTTGCGCCCTTTATATCCATGGCGATGCATTTAGACTTTCAACTCCGTAAGTTTTTCACGAACCTCATCGAGAGCTTTTGCGCCGAAGCCCTTGAGCTCTTTGAGATCGCTTTCTGATAGTACGACGAGATCGCGAACGGTGTGAATGTCATTGTTCAACAATGCATTTGCGGTACGTGCGCTAAGGCCGAGCTCCTCGATAGGAAGCATAAGACCAGATTCGTCTTCTGCGGCAGCTGCAGTTGGAGCAGGTGCGGATTCAACCGTGGTGCTACCAGCGAGTGCCTTGTATTGATTAACTAGGATAGCAGCTGCTTCCTCGAATGCCTCACGTGGAGTGATGGTACCATCGGTATCGATGGTAAGGGTAAGCTGCTGAAGATTGGTATCCTGACCAACGCGGGTGTTTTCAGCGTTGTAGCGAACGCGAAGAACTGGCGTAAAGACTGCGTCGAGCGCAATCATATCATTATGTACGCGTTCTGCGCCGGATTGCTCAATGCTGAGGTAACCGCGACCAGTGTCGACAATCATGTCCATCTTGAGGGTGAACTTTGGATCGTCGATGTTGCAGATAACCTGCTGCGGGTTAGCAATTTCAACCTCTGCTGGGAGCTTGATATCGCCTGCTAGAACAGTGCCGGTACCTTTTTTCTCGAGATGAATCTCGACAGGTGCGTCGGAATGAGATTTGACATGAATGTTCTTAAGGTTGAGCATGATGTCAACGGTATCCTCGACGATACCAGGAACTGCGCTAAATTCATGAGTGGTGCCTTCAATGCGGAAAGCAGTGATGGCAGCGCCCTTGATGCTAGAAAGAAGTACGCGACGAAGTGAATTGCCAAGGGTGTTACCGTAGCCGTAGTAAAGAGGCTTGATAACAAAGCTGGCGCTGTTTTCACCAAGATCCTTGATTTCTGCTAGCTCTGCTTCGTGAATTGCTTTTGTCATACTTCTCCTTTATTAGCGCGAGTAATACTCGACGATTAACTGTTCGTTGATGCCCACCTCAGCTTCTTCACGCTTTGGTGTACCAGTGATTTCAATCTTCATGTTTTTAACGTCAGCCTTCATCCAAGAGAGAGGTGCCTGGCTAGCAGCACCGGCGACGTTTGCCAAGTTTGCGAAATAACTGTTTTTCTTTGACTTGTTACGAACCTCAAGTACGTCACCAGCGGAAAGGCGGATAGATGGAATATCTACGCGCTTACCGTTGAGAGTGAAGTGACCGTGGGAAACGAGCTGGCGTGCAGCGCGACGAGTAGACGCAAAACCTGCACGATAAACTACGTTATCTGCGCGGCGCTCAAGGTATTCGAGAAGTTTTTCGCCAGTCATACCTTCAGCACGCTGTGCTTCACGCATGAGTTTAGCGAATTGTTTTTCAAGTAGGCCGTAAATGCGGCGAACTTTCTGCTTTTCGCGGAGCTGAGTCAAATATAGACTGCCACCACGAACGCGCATGTCGGCGTGCTGACCAGGAATACCGGTCTTCTTTGCCATGATTTTCTGCGCTTTTGGAGCAAGTGCATAACCTTCACGGCGGGATTGTTTACCAATTGGTTGAATATCACGTGCCATTATGGTTTCCTTTCTCCTTTAGGACGGCAACCGCCGTGTGGAACTGGGGTTACGTCAGTGATGCTATTGATGGAAATGCCCATCGTGCTGAATGCGCGGATTGCGCTATCGCGGCCGAGGCCGATGCCTTTAACGAAGACGTCGACGCTATTCATACCGTGATCGCGTTTTGCGATTTCAGCGACTTTTTCTGCGGCGATCTGGGCTGCGTATGCAGTACCCTTCTTGGAACCGCGGAAGCCGTTAGCACCAGCGGAAGAAGCGGCGATTACGCCACCGGTCTTATCGCAGACGCTAACGATAGTGTTATTAAATGTAGCCTGAATGTGCACTTCGCCTGCCTGGACAATGCGCTTGCCCTTCTTGCCGCGCTTAGCGACTGCAGTCTTAGGTGCTTCTGCTGCTTGCTCCACTTCAGGAGCAGTATTGACTGTTGTATCTTCTGCCATAATTTACTCCTAAGTTTTACTTGCTGCCTTTGGCTGAGCGCCACCAACTGCGATAGCTTTACCTTTACGAGTGCGCGCATTCGTGCGGGTGCGCTGACCGTTGACTGGTAAACCTGCCTTATGGCGGAGCCCCTTGTAGGAATTGATATCCTTAATACGTTTGATATTGTTGGTCACGAGACGTTTGAGGTCACCTTCAACGGTATATTTAGAAATAATATCGTTAAGTTTTTGCTCATCAGCCTCGGTGAGATCTTTCACCCGAGTGGTAGGCTCAATTTTAGCCTCCGCAAGGATGGCTTTAGAAGTGGTGCGTCCAATACCGTAAACGGAAGTAAGTGCAATCCACACTTGCTTTTCGTTAGGAATGGTTACACCGGCGATTCTTGCCATGCTTAACCCTGCCTTTGTTTATTCTTAGGTTTTTTCTTGTTAATGACACGAAGAACACCTTTACGGCGAACGATGATGTCATCAGGGCTAATTTTCTTTACACTAGCACGAACTTTCATGTAAGTGAAAATTACCTTTCTGAAAACACTAAAACCGCAAATATCGCAAAAATAATATTTGTGATTTTTGTTGCGTTTTCGGTTAAATTTAATCTTTTTGGCGGTAGCTGATTCTGCCCTTCGTTAGATCGTAAGGGGTCAACTCAACATCCACCTTATCCCCCGGGACCAGCCTGATATAGTTTTTGCGCATTTTACCAGACATATGGCCGATAATAATATGGCCGTTTTCAAGTTCGATGCGAAATTTGGTCCCTGGAAGGGCCTCAACAACTTTACCGGTAAGTTTAATTACTTCCTTCCGGTTGTTTGCCACTGCCGAAGAATCGGCCTTCTTGGCGACCTTTTTCGATCTTTTTTGACTAGCCATAAATTACAAGCTTCATTGTAGCAGATTTAGCGCAAAAAGTAAAGATTATTTTATTGTTGCGCGAATGATAATAATTGAGTTGAACTCGGTAGAATTTTCGTCAGCGCGACGGGCCGAAATAAGCGCCAGAGTCTCCTTATCGTCTAGACGTTTCTGAGCGATTGGGAGGCGATTCTGAGCCTCTTCTTTATCAATGATGGTTACTTCTTTGACTTCATATTCAAAACGTTCGCCATCGCCTCGTTCGATCGAGATAGAATCACCTTTTTCGAGAGCATCAAGATAGGCAAATGCGCCCGGTTTGGTTGCACCTTGGCTAATACCACTCATGAGAATGTTGCCGCCCTGGCCTGGATTGCCGGAGCCGGAATACCATGCAACATCAAAGATATTGTCTGGCACAGGCATAACATACTCGGATACGTTACTACTCTTTACACGTGCATTGATTTTGAGGCGTGGAATTTCTAGGTAGCGTGGAGTTGTAGTATAGGTTTGGTGCTTCTTTAGCTCTTCTGCCGTAGGTTCAATCTCGCTAGGGTTTTCAGCGTCAGCAAGCTCTGTAATGACGGCCTGCTGAGGATTACGAGTCTCGGAGCTCTTGTTCTGATAATAGCTATGCTCCCAGACGAGAATCTTGATTAGGCATGCAAGGAGAACTATGCCGATAATGGCGCCGATAATCTTGGTGATTTTACTTGCCGTACGATCAATCTTTAAGCCCATCCCTAGCTAGCTCCTATTGATAATCGTCGTAGGTTACCATTAGAGCGCGGGAGTTGACTTGACGGATATTCTCAAGAGCAACAGTGACGACGATGAGAAGACCGGTACCAGAAACGGAGATGCCGAGCGGATAGCCGAGAGTCTGAATGAAAATATAGTCAGTGATATATGGAAGCATAGCGATAAGGCCAAGCGCCAAGGAACCGAAGAGGTTGAGGCGGTTGACGGTACGGCTAAAGTATTTCTCAGTAGTTTTACCTGGACGTACGCCTTCAATAAAGCCGCCTTGCTTCTGAAGGTTCTCTGCAATCTCTTGAGAGTTGAAGACGATGCTCGTGTAGAAGTAGGTAAACATTACGACGAGTACGAAGTAGATTGCTGGGTAGATGAAATCTTTGCCCTGAAGACCGACGGAGGTATCGAAGTTCTGTGCACTAGGTGCGGAAAACCAAGACACGAGGTTCTTACCAACTTCGCTAGCTGGATCAGCGTTTTGAATGAGCTGACCGACGAATGCTGGGACAGACAAGAATGCAACCGCAAAGATGACTGGAACGACACCAGCGGCGATAAGCTTGATTGGCATGATAGATTTAATACCACCGTAGGCGGAGTTACCGCGGACGCGCTTTGCGTAGTTGATAGTAATAATACGCTGTGCCTCATTGATCTTAACGAGGAAGTAAAGGACAACAATCAAACCGATGCCGAGGGCTAGCATAATGCCTGCCATCTGTGGGTTAACTGGTAGGTTGAGCCAACCAAAGAGGCTGAGGGTGCCTTGGCTCGTATCGAAGAGCTGATTGAGCATAGACGCAAAGGTAGATGGGAAAGCAGCGATAATACTACAAAGAATGATAGTAGAAGTACCGTTTCCGATACCCTGTTCAGAGATGAGCTCACCGAGCCACATAAGAAGCGCAGAACCTGCGGTCATTGCAGTAATGGCGAGTGCCCAGTTTTCTGCCGTCATCGTGACGGTACCGGTTGAAGACTGCGTAAGAACGGTTTGTTGCAAGATAAAGATGTATGCAATAGATTGCAAAACTGCTAGAGGTATAGAAACAATACGGGTCCACTGGTTAATCTTGCGACGACCAGTTTCACCATCTTTGCTAAGCTCCTCCATGCTTGGAATAGCCTTGGTGAGAAGCTGCATGACAATGGACGCAGTAATGAATGGGGATAGACCGACAAGAATGATAGATAGGTTGGTCAAGCCACCACCAGAAATAAGGTTAATGAAGCCGCCAAGATCGGTGCTGTTCACCAAGCTATTGACTGCATCTTTAAATGTTTGTGTATCGCCGAGCGGAACTGGAATATGCGCCAAAATACGATAAGCGACGAGAATTCCGAGAACGGCCAGAATGCGTTTGCGCATGTCCTTATTCTTGAAGGACTTGAAAATGGTCTTAAAATTCATGTTACCTCTTGTTTACTCTTTTTATGATAACACAAAAAGCACCCCCGGGGGAGTGCTTTTCGCTTATTTTTTCGAAGAATAATTATTTATCTTCTTTTGCCTGCTTTTTGCGTGCAGGAACAGCGACTTTCTTGAAGCTACCGCCAGCCTTTTTGATGGCTTCGATAGCGGTCTTGGAAGCAAACTGAGTCTCGAGCTCAATCTTTGCCTTCAATTCGTCGCGAAGGATAACTTTGACCTTAGTATATGGATCTGCGATGAGATTTTTGTCTGCGAGAACAAAGTTATCAACTTTGCCACTAAGCTCGTTGAGGGCGTCGGTGTAGACGACCTGAGCCTTAGTATGAATGGACTTAAAGCCTTTCATCTTTGGAACTGCCTGCATCATAGCACGCTGACCGCCCATGAAGGTTGCAGGAAGCTTATGATGACCAGTACGAGATTTCTGACCTTTAGTACCACGACCAGCGGTTTTACCCTGACCAGCGGAGATACCGCGGCCAATGCGTTTGCGATTCTGGTTGCCGCTAACTACCAATTCGTTGTATTTCATTACTTAGCCTCCTTTTTGTCGGCTTTCTTAGCACCGTTCCATTCATCTTTTGGAACCTGCTGGCGAAGACCTTCGATAACAGCGTAAGCAATGTTTGCTTTGTTGGTAGAGCCGAGGCTCTTGCTGATGAGGTTCTTGATGCCAGTAAGGCCAATGATAGAACGTACGACACCACCAGCGATAATACCGGTACCAGGAGCAGCTGGCTTCATGAGAACATGAGCACCAGTGACCTTGGTTTCGACTTCGTGCCAGATAGTATCATTCTGCATCTTGACGGTAATCATGTTTTTCTTAGCGCGGCGCTCAGCTTTTTGAACGGCGCTAGTAACATCGTTACCTTTTGCAAGGCCAACGCCGATGCGATTCTTGTGATCGCCAACGGCAACGAGGGCCTGGAAGCGCATGCGGCGACCGCCAGCGACGGTGCGGGATACGCGGTTGATTGAAATATTTACGGAATCAAATTCCTTCTTACCTTCTTCAGCTGCACGGCGGTTGCGGCGATTGTCGCGGCGGCGGCCCTTGAAGTCGCGTTCTGCCTTTGCTTCTTTTGCTGCAACAGCTTCGTCAGTGAGTTTGGTAGTACCAGACTTATTGATTACCTTTGGTTGCTTGTTATCCATATTTAGAACTCCAATCCTTCCTTGCGAGCTGCGTCAGCGAGGCTGCTCATGCGGCCAGCATAAAGGCGTGCGCCACGATCGAAAACGACCTTCTCGATCTTAGCTTTCTTTGCTTTCTTTGCAATTTCGCTACCGATAAATGCGGCGAGTTCCTTCTTGCTACCTTTCTGCTTGCTACCGACGGTAGTTGCATAGGCAAGAGTGGTGCCGTTATCATCATTGATGATTTGTGCAGTAACGTGTGCGTTGCTGATATTTACGCTAAGGCGTGGGCGTTCAGCAGTGCCGTGAATCTTTGCACGAGTGCGATTCGCTCTAAATTCTGCTTTCATTTTTACTTCTTCCCTGCCTTACCGGCTTTACGGATAATAACTTCATCGACGTACTTGATGCCTTTACCCTTGTATGGTTCTGGCTTCTTAAGTGCGCGGATCTCAGCTGCGACCTGGCCGACCATCTGCTTGTCGATACCAGAAACGGTGATAGTCATCTTGTCAGTCTTGAGTTCAATGCCTTCTGGAGCTTTGTACTTGACTGGATGGCTAAAGCCGAGAGCCATTTCGATTTCTTTTGGACCACCACTTAGGCGGAAACCAACACCATTAATCTCGAGCTTCTTCTCGAAACCTTTGGTTACACCAATAACAGCGTTATTGATGAGTGCGCGCTGAAGACCATGCCAAGCACGGGACTTTGGCTCGTCATCGCTACGCGTAACAATAATTTGATTACCTTCGACTTTCGTCGTGGTATTGGCCTGGACAGGAACCGTAAGCGTGCCTTTTGGACCGGCGACAGTAATATCCTTATCGCCGACCGTAATTGTCACGCCTGCAGGTACCTCTACAGGTAGTTTTCCGATACGACTCATTGCGTTCCTTTATGTTAATAATATCTTGGCTATTTTACCACAGAATAAAGATAATAGCAAGAGATTATTAGATTAAGCAACCAAAACTAATTCCGTGCCGTTGCGAATGTCAGTGCCGCGTACGGTTTCGTTGTAGTGATAAAGACGATAATTGCGGCGGTTATAGAGCTTCAAGCGACCATTTGGCGAGAAATTCTCATATTCTTCGCGAATCTTATTGAGGAGGAGGGCGGAAATTTCGCCTATCGTTTTATTGATGGGGATATATGCCTCATAGCGCTCTTCGATCTCTGGCGCATAGAACTCGACTAATACTTTGTATTCCATTATTCGTCCTTATCCATCATTACCTTCATTACGCTATAATCACCGCCAGTCATCATAAAGCCGAGGCCCTTGTAGCCGAGCTTCTTATCCTCGTTGCGAACCTCAATATTTTCGAAGATGCTCTGACTCTCGAGACCTGGACCAAGCCAAATGCCCTGTGAAGTATCAATATCGCGGTACCACTTTTCAAGCTTAAGAGTGCGAATATTGTCGTAGTTATCAATGAGGATATAGACAGACTTCTTGCTGTCTTTAATATGCTCAAACATGTTCTTGAAGATCTCGATGCCACCCTGCGAGAGACTGTTCTTGTACTGACCGGCGCCAATGATGATATTTACACCATAATCTTGAGCATCGGTACGGGTAAGAACGTCTTTTTCGAGCGCCGCAAAGACGACATTTGGGTCTTGGTCGAACATCTGAATATCAAGGATAGGCTTCTTGAAGATTTTGAGAAGATCGAGGACGCGTACTTTGACGTTCGGCACCTTAGTCAATAACGCAGCGAGAGCATAGACGAATTCGATATTCGCGTTGATATCTTTACTAGTAACAATATGCATTTTTTGCGCAACAAAGTCATAGCTTGCGAGATTCTTCTCGTAGAGATTAATACCGAGCGGAACGTTTGTGAGCGTAGAGATATGATTGATCAAATCATCGCTCGTAATATCATCTGGAATCTTTGCGAGCTGCTTAACCTTGCACTTGTATGCTTCGACGCATTCATCTGCGTAGGTCTTAATTGTCTGGAGTTCTTTTTCTTCCTCATCAATCATTGCAGTCTGGAATTCGCAATATGAATCTACGCTGGTTGCATCGAGCTTGCAAATACCACGACCGACGACTTTCTTTGGAATGAGGCCACGACGGCACTGGGATAGACCACGATACTGGCCATCGTCGTTTAATTGCATTAGGATCATGTGGTTAAAGAACTGCGAGAGACGAGAGCTGATTGCGGTCGTAGTGTTAGCACTGATGATGAAGGTGATGCCATATTTTGGCGCATCACGGAACAAATCGCCGATGATACCAACGGCGCGCGGGAAGGCTTCGCTAAGAATATCGTAGTTATTAATTACAACAACAATCAGGTTCATCTTTTCCTGGACAGTACGGTTGTAATATTCGAAAGAACCGTTGTAGTCGGAGAGGATCTCTTTACGTCTAGCGACTTCTTCAACAATCATATTAACGACGCCAGCGACTTTTTCGGTTTCATCTTGGAATACAACCTCGCCAACCTGCGGGAATTTTGCGAATTTTTTGAGTGTTTCTGCGCCAAAATCGATGATATAGTATGCGATTTCGGCTGGCGTACGCTCACAGATACTTGACCAGATAGTAGTTGAGATTAAGCGATCGATGCTACCATCCGCCTTACCAATAATTGCAATGTTGCCAGCAGCTAGGTCAAGGCTAAGGACTCCCTGTTTTTGCTCACGCGGTTCATCATATTCTCCAATGACGGTATTGTAGGTATATTTAGGGCTAGGCTGCAGATTATATTTCTGCTGTAGCTCCGCAAGAAGCATCTTTGGTTGAATATTCTCGAGCCACATTGGACGGCTCTTAATTTCAATCTTTTTGCTGATGTTTGAGATATAAGAAACGACATTAAGCAGCTGTTCACCTTGGCTCTCAATATGTTCTTCATGTTTCAAGGTATCAACAATGTGACCGATTTCGTCGATGCATTGGATAGACTCATCGATCTTGTGGCGCGTTTCATTCGAAGGATAGTATTTAGCACCAGCCCAAGCTACTTGGCCAAGGTTATAGTAGTCATCGTTGCCGACCTGTAGATAGAATGCACCAGTCTGTTTGAGATAAGCGGCATCAGGCTTCTTGATAATTTCGTTGGAGTCACTCTTGTTTTGGACTTTGAGCGCAACTTTGAACTTAGAGTTAGACCAGATCTGCTCATTGACGACGCCGCTAGGCTTCTGGGTTGCAAGAATAAGGTGGACGCCTAACGAACGACCGATACGAGAGGTCGAGATGAGCTGCTCCATGAACTCTGGCTCTTGCTGCTTCAATTCGGCGAACTCATCGCAGATAATCAAGAGATGCGAAAGTGGCTCGTCGACGAGGCCTTTTCTGTAGCACTGCTGATATTTATAGATATCCATAGAGGCTTCACGGAGCTTTTCGCGAGCATCATTGAATAGCGCCTGGCGACGCTTGAGCTCAGATTCAATTGCGGAGATAGAGCGGAAGATTTCGGACTTATCAAGGTTAGTAATCGTGCCGGCAAGGTGCGGCAACTTTACGCCTAGCTCCTTGTTCTCGAAGCTTTTCGCGAGGCCACCGCCTTTATAGTCAATAAGCACAAACTGAACCTCATTCGGGCTAAAGTTTGTTGCAAGCGACAGAATGTAAGTGATAATCCATTCAGACTTACCGGAACCGGTGGTACCCGCAATTAAACCATGTGGGCCATAGGCCTTCTCGTGAATATCCATACGAAAACTCTCATTGTTCTGATCGATACCGATTGGTACAGAGAGGCTCTGAGATGGATCGTTATCCTTCCAGCGTGCTAGACTGTTGAGCTGCTCAACGCGGCCGCAGTCGTACATTTCGAGGAACGGCAAAGACTTTGGCAGTTCGAATTTACCTTTTTCGGTTTTGACTGGAATATTTGCAAGTTTCTGAGCGCAGACATACATATCGACGAGATTGTTATTGTAGTCGGCATTGAAATTAATCTGTTTTTCATTCTCGCCGGTGGTCATAATGGCGGCGCGTTCTTTGGTGATACTAATGAAGTCCGAGGTCTCGCTTGGAAGCATAGAAATACTCTGGGCGGTAGCGATAATCGAGAAGCCTAGATTACGTTTGTAGTGAAGGATTTTATTGATCAGCGGGACATTACGTACGGCAGACATATCATCAATAAAGAAGAGGTAGTACGGGCGGAAATCTTTATAGCTAGTCTTTTGGCCAATTTCATTATCGCCGTCATCTTCGATTTTTTCTTCTTCATCATTTGCTTTGCGGGCGTCAAAAACCTTCTCGAGATCATTTGAGATGATTGATAGTTTTTCGACGGAGGTAGCGAAATAGCGGACGGTGCGCTCATTATTCCAGCAGTGCGGGATGGTCTTGAGGTAATCCCACTTCTCTGGCTCATTTGTAAATACGACGAATTTTAGATCGGTATAAGAGTGGAAGGTGAGGATTTGTAAGAAGACGCTATCGAGGAATGGTTTGACGAGGTTTGGATCACCCATGACGGCGTCGATAATTTGGTCAGTAAAGTCGTAGGTAATCGGCGCATCGGTAATTATGAGCGAATCATTGACGATTTTTCTGAGCTCGAGACGTAGATTATCTTCTTCATCGATCGTGAAGCGTTCGGCTGGTTTGTTAATTTCGAGCTTAGTTTCAACCTCGCCAAGACCAACGCGAATTTTTAGGAAATCGTCGTGGTCGATATTACGCTGCCAGAGGCGTTCATTACGTGTACCAATAATTTCGGCGCATTGCTGCATCGTTGGGTTGTTATTGAGAAGGGTTTGCTTCTGGACGTTCTTAATGAAATCCAAATGCTGCTTCTTTTTTGCTAGATATTCATGATATCTAACCTGGCGTTTTGCCTCACGTTTCTTGAGGCGCTTCTTGCTGATAGCGCGTGCGAGTGACGGCCAAAGCAAAATACCAAGCATTGTAATAACCATGGTACTGATGGATAGATATAGGCGAACTTCATTGCCGCTTCCCTGATTAAAGGCCATAACCATGTTCACGATAGAGAGCATGGAGGCACAGGCCATGGTTAGCTGCGGGCCGAGCGTGGCGATTAGCGGCATGTCGCTTGGCTTCGTTTCGGCCGGCGGCTCGTCGATATTTACCTGAGCAGTCTCAATCGTATAGTTGAAACGAGGCGACTTATAGTAGTAGTCTTCTTCGGTATAGAGCGGCGCGTCTTCGTCGCTGCTAGAACCCTCTGGCAAGGCGATTGGAGCGGATGGGTCTTCCTGCTCGGTCGGCACCAATCTTGGGCCTATTTTTACATATTCAGCCGGACTATTCAGGATTACCTTGTTGTTTAAAATGATAAGTTTGAGGCCATAATAGGAGATGTAGTCGCCGCAAAGGATTCTTTGACCGTTTACAATACGCGTATCTGAGGCGAAGAAGCTACGCGAGCTAGTTTCGGCGATCCAACCATACTTCGTGAGAGTGAGCTTAAGCGTGTCAGTGTTATTATGTGGCAATGGGTAACAGATATCACACATCGGGCTGCTACCGATGAGGACTTGGTTTGACAAAGCGAATGTCTGCGTATTTTGGTTATAGCGCGGAGTCGATACAAGATATAATACTTCATTCGTTATCTTCGAGACGATGCTATAGACGTGGTATTCTTCTAGTTTAAAAGCGTCAATTACGGAGTCGTTACTGCGGTAATCTTCGGTGAGTTTTACAGTCCAGCTGTCGCCATCAGAAAGAATATTCGCGACGATCTTACCACGAATATAGATTGGATACATGCTACTAGCGGTAGGCGACAACTCTTGAGTCAAGTTCTCCCTATCATTAAATACATGTATAATCATGCTACGACCCTATTTGGGAACTCCTACCCATCTTTTAAACATAAGTATTACCTTAAATTATATGCTTTTTAATAAAAAGTCGCAACGAGAATTGCTCTTTTGCTTAGAATAAGCATAATCTCTTGACTTTTTGCCACTTGTGTGCTATAATATAGACATTAAGCTTGTTTGTTGACGAGAGTTCATTAAAAGGAGGAATTTGTTATGAAAAAAAGAGTTCTCTTAATAGTTTCCGCTGTTTGCGCATTGGCTTTAGTCCTTGTTCTTGGTATCGTAATCGGAAAGAACGTTGGCGCTACTAAGTCTCCGGATAGTTCGAACAATCAGACTTCCGCAACTAATGTAAGTGCCGCCGAAACTGATCCTGCTAATCCCTTCAAGGGCAATGTCGTAGTTATGGTTAGCATGTATGAAGGCTACCTTATGTCTAGCGACAATGCCGCTGCACTTGCACGCAATATCGACCCTTCGCTTCACAGACAGAACCAAAAGTTTGTCGATATGTGGAATGACGGTGAAAGATATTACGAGTCCAACCTCGACTGCAACTTCATCTATGAACATTATGATGATGACTACGGTTTAGAGCTTGGTTGGTCCGGTTGCAAGATTTACGATTTCAGAGATCGCGACTTCAGCAGCAGCATTGATTTGTCCACAGTAGGCATGGAATCTGCAGGCACTATGGAGTGCCAGTTTGGAGAATTTGAATTCTTTCAGTAATAATTATTCTCCAGACAAAATGCCCCGGACGAAAGTCGGGGCATCTTTTTTATTCGTGCTTAAAGCTTGGGCGTGGCGGTGTTGGCGGGCGCATATTGCCGATTTCTGGTGTCGGCAATGGGTAGCCGGCTATCTTTGCCTCAATATCGGCGAGCGGATCTGGCGTATTGCCTACAATAGGCGTTGGTTCCGGTACTACTGTATGGTCGATCTGGAAGGTTTCGCCTATTTCTTCGACCTGTTCGACGGTTGGCTCTGCGGCAATTTGTTCTTCTTGCTCAGCCAATTCCTCTGTTTCCTCTTCTTGAACGCTCGGCGCTACCGGCGCATCAACAACAGGCTGCTCAGGAACGGGCTCAGCATGCATATTTCCGTGGCTGATAAATAATTCATTGTCCATATTAGACGACTCTGCGTTTTCTTTCGGTAATTTTCGGGATTTCGATTTTATTTACATTAGATACAGCACGCTCAGAGGCACTGTTGAAGTCATAGTCGGCTTTGTTAATCTCGGAACGTATCGAGTTTAGTTTATCGCGATATCCGTTAATGGTGCCACCTAGGCGATTCAGATAGTCTCTGTGCGCAAAACGCCAAGGAATATCAAAATAACAGTCAGCCGCAGCATTAGAAATAAACGTCGAGCAATCCTCGATAATCGTCTTCGTGCGCGGAGTTAGGCCATCTTCTGGGTAATTTAGTTTACTCATTTTAGTCCTTGTTGTTGTCTGAAATTGTTCCTTCGAGTTCATTTGCTTCGTTAAGCAATTCGCTGCTCAGAGCCCTTAATTTATTTGATAAGTTCTTATATTGGGACTGTTCTTCAGCCACTTTTTCAAAGTAGACCTTTGCCTGGTTACCAACCCATTCCTTCGTTTCGTTAGGAACGTCCTTCAAACGCGTAAAGAGGTCATCAAATTCCTCGTCTAGCTGATTAGCTAGATCGGATAATTCAACAGAGATTTTCTCTAATCCTATCGTGTCTACGTAAGATATCATTCTTCCATCTCCTCTTCGCGCAAACGCGCTTCTTCCTCTTCCTTGCGCTTGCGCTCCTCTTCTTCTTGGCGACGACGTTCCTCGGCCTCGAGGCGAGAAATTTCGCTGTTCGTATTTGCGATTGCGTCATCGATACTAGGTAGGATTGTATTGCGTAGGAAGCTAGAAGTATCTAATAGGCCGTTATCGAGAATACCGACGCGACCGGCGAGCTTTGCGGTGTCATTATTCACCTTGAAGTTGCTAGCAACTTCGTTTTCGAGACTCTCGGCACTTTGCGCAGCAGAATCAAGCTCGCGAATAATGCGGGTGATTTTGTCTTTTAACACATAGTACTTATTGACGTCTTGCCGGTATTCTTCGATAGAAGCCATATTATAAACCTATTAGTCTACAGTTATAGTACCTGCGGAGCTACGGATAGTATCTGCATCGCTGCTGACGTTGCCGGAGATCTTGGCTGCAGCTGCAATCCAGTTATCGTTTGCTTCGTGGACTAATTTCTTCTCGGTATCAATTGCTCTTACGTAAGCATTAAGAAGTTCCTTGACGGAGTTGAAGAAGTCCTCAACCTTGTTAGCAACTTCACCCTTAACTGCTTCTTCGATGATAGAACGCTTGTTCTGAAGACCGTTAATAATGTCCTGGATAGCGTTGCGATAAGTATCGACAGCAGAATCGAAATCTGGGAGCTTATCAGTTGCCATACCGGCGAAGTCTGCACCAAAGGAAAGGGTGCCCCAGAGGCCAGCGCCACCGCCAAGACCGGTCTGGGTAGAACCGATTGCGCCTTCTACGCTATCAGCGGCAGTTCTTACATCTTCAAAAGCGTCGTGTACGTTATGCTGGATAGAACCAGTTGCATCATCAATAGCCATATTCTAATTCCTCCCTTCCTTAGTTACTTTCCACTAGATTTTCATCAACCTGGCCCATGCGCTGACCGATCTGGCCAATCTCAGAAGCGAGGGATTCGTATGCTTTGTCTAATGCTCTGCGAACCTTGCGGATATCATTCTGCATGTTCTCTTTGAACTGTTCCTCAGAGTCACCCTGCCATACCTGGTCGAGAGCGTTTTCGAGATCAGTTGATCTAGTTTTCATTTCAGTGGAAGCTTCGTCGATAACGTCAGCTTTGATTTTAGCAAGAAGAGATGCGATACCGTCTGCATCATAACCGACGGATGCGCCGCTAATATCTAATGCCATAGTTCAATTTTCTCCTTTTATTGATCTAAAGTAGAATTAATTGTATTTGCTTGTTTATTTACTTCGTCTGTTAGGTCCTGGAATAGCCCGGCCAATAGTTTTTCATTCTCATGCATTTTATTAATCAATGCCTGAAAATCATCAGAGTAACTCTTGATGTTCTCCTTAATTGTCGGGTAAGAAGCGCTTAATTCCTCATAATATTGCATTATTTTATCGTAGGGAGGACCTTGATAGCAATCTTCCAGCCTTCCCATGCATGCATTAATCTTCTCAAGAATCTCAGAAATTCGATCTTTCCTATCGATAATCTCAAGACTAAGAGAGTTAAGCTCCTCTTCATTAATTCCAGCAACAGCGTCTATCATATTGTTGGATTTTTGATAATTGACCAATACTCGCCACCCTGCGAGTAGTGTGTAATTGACCTCCTTTCTTAAAGATAAGTATAGCATAACTATTTTGGCACAACAAAAATAACAAAAAATACCCCCTTGCGGAGGTATTTTCTGAGTTGATTATTACCATACCTTAACTAGGATCTCGCCGCCAAGTTTGTTCTTGACTGCTTCCTGGCCGGTCATGATACCCTTGCTCGTAGAAACGAGGACGGTACCGCGGCCAGATTTGACCTTAGGGATTTCAGCGACGCCAGCGTAGATGCGGCGGCCCGGAGTGGAAACCTTAGAGATTTCGTTGATGCGAGCGTTTTCGCCTTCTTTGTTAATAACAACGTGAAGGATGTCGCGTGGTTCAGCTTTTTCGAGCTCAACTGCTTCGACATAGTTCGTTTTCTGTAGCTTATCTGCAACCGCGAACTTGAGTTTGCTGGTTGGGACGCGAATCTCGGTCTTACCGACAGCGATGGCGTTGCGGATGCGAGTAATCAAGTCAGCTACTGGATCAGTGGTTTGAATTGACATAATCTTCTCCTTTCCTACCAACTACTCTTTGTTACACCAGGGATTTCACCCTTGCTTGCTTTTTCGCGGAAGTTAATACGGCTGAGGCCGAAGCGGCGCATGTAGCCGCGTGGGCGACCGTCGAGCATATCGCGGTTTTTGAGGCGAGTTGGGCTAGAGTTGCGTGGAAGCTTCTGAAGACCTTCGATATCGCCAGCTGCTTTAAGCTCAGCGCGCTTTTCAGCGTATTTTTCATACATCTTGCGGCGTTTTTCGTCGCGGAGAACTGCACTTGTCTTAGCCATATTATTTGCCCTCCTTCTCAAATGGCATACCAAACTTTTCAAGCAATTTGGCACTACCTTCCTGAGAACCATTCTTAATAACAAAAGTAATTTCGAGGCCATGGAGAACAGCTGCATCTTCGAAGCTAATCTCTGGGAAGACGGTCTGCTCTTTCATACCGAGGCTGTAGTTGCCCTGAGCATCGAACTTGCGTGGGACGCCGTGGAAGTCACGAACGTGTGGCAATGCGATGTTAACGAGGCGATCTACGAATTCATACATTTTGTCATTGCGAAGGGTAGTAACGTAGCCAACTGGTGCGCCCATACCTTTGCGAATCTTAAACTGTGCGATAGACTTCTTTGCCTTACGAGCAGTAACTGCCTGACCAGTAATCTTAGTGAGAGTCAATTCGACAGTTTCGGTGAAGCGCTTATCTTCGCGCTTTTTACCAACACCAGAGGAGACCATGATCTTCTCGAGTTTTGGAACCTGATTGATATTCTTGAGGCCAAGCTCTTCCTTGAGCTGCTTTGCAATCTCTTTATCGTAGAGAGTCTTAAGACGAGCCTCATATTTAGTTTCAGCCATTACTTAACCTCCCTGTTATTTGCTTGGCGAGCGATGCGGACAGTCTTGCCGTCTTTGTCTTTACCGTAACCGATGCGGCTGGTCTTGCCAGCTTTTTCGTCGATAACGAGAGCGACGTTAGATGCGTCTACACCGACCTGAATTTCTTTCTTACCGCCCTGGCGATACATATTTGCACGCATGTGGCGAGTGCGGTTGCCGATACCTTCAATAAATACCTTATTGTCAGCTGGGCTAACCTTAACGACCTTACCGGTCTGGCCCTTTGCAGAGCCGGCGATTACCTTAACGATATCACCAGTCTTAATACGGATTCCCATTATAGTACCTCCGGCGCAAGGCTGATAATTTTGTTGTAACCGAGATCACGAAGTTCGCGTGGAACTGGACCAAAGACACGAGTGCCTTTTGGAGTCTTGTCGTCGTTGACGAGCACTGCAGCGTTGTCGTCGAAGCGGATGGTGGAACCATCTGGACGGCGGATTGCCTGGCGAGTGCGGACGATTACAGCGCGGACTACGGCTTTTTTCTTAACGTTACCGGTTGGGGATGCGTCCTTGACGGAGCAAGTGACGATATCGCCAACATGAGCGTAACGAGCGCGGGTACCACCGAGGACACGGATAACGCCAAGTTCCTTAGCGCCACTGTTGTCGGCGACCTTCAAGCGGGTTTCTTGCTGAATCATTTAATTATTCTCCTTCCTTATCGTCACTTTCGACCCCAGTGACTTCGTCTTTGAGCTCAACTTTACCACGGCTCTTCTCGACAACTTTGACGAGAGTCCAGGTCTTAGTCTTGCTGATTGGGCGCGTTTCGGCGATCATAACGACGTCGCCTTCATGAGCCTCGTTGTTGGCATCATGAGCAGTGTACTTACGCGTCTTGGAATACTGCTTCTTGTAGATTGGATGCGTCTCACGAGAGGTGATTTCGACGGTAATCGTCTTGTCACGCTTATCGGAGGACACTACCCCTGTAAGTGTGCGTGCCATTACTTATCTCCTTTCGTGGCGTTAATCTGAGTATAAATACGAGCAATTTCTTTCTTGATAGCTTTGATGCGATGTGGGTTCTGAAGAGTAGTGCCGAGACCCTGACGTGCGATCAAAAGCTCTTCTTGCTTCTCTTTGAGTTGCTCATCGAGTGGCTTGTTACTAACAACCTTAGCTTCTTTGACTGCTTTCTTTGCCATATTAGAGCTCCTCTCTATTTACGATCTTGCAGCGAACTGGAAGCTTGTGGCTTGCAAGGCGAAGAGCCTCTTTTGCCTGCTCTGGAGTAACGTCTGCAATCTCGAACATAACGGTACCAGCCTTAACCTTAGCAACGTGGAACTGTGGTTCACCCTTACCGCTACCCATCTTAACATCAAGAGGTTTCTTGGTGACTGGGGTATGTGGGAAGATGCGAATCCAGATCTTACCACCACGTTTGACGTAGCGGGTGATTGCCTGGCGGGCTGCCTCAATCTGACGGCCGTTAATGCGTTCGTTATCAAGGCTCATAAGGCCATACTCACCGAATGCAACATAGTTACAGCGGGTAGCATTACCTTCGTTTTTGCCTTTGCGTACCTTGCGGTGTGCTTCTTTGCGTGGTTGACTAAGTGCCATAATTATTTCTCCCCCTTATAGATCCAAACTTTAACACCTACGATACCAGCAATCGTCTGAGCGTGCTCGACATAGAAGTCGATGTCGGCGCGGAGAGTATGAAGAGGAACGGAGCCCTCAATAAACTTCTCACGGCGGGACATTTCAGCACCGTTAAGACGGCCAGCGACCTCGACGCGAATACCTTTAGCACCTGCGATCCTAGTAGAAGCACATGCCATCTTGACTGCGCGGCGGAAGTTCATACGCTTGCCGAGCTGGAAACCAATGTTCTCAGCAACGAGCTTTGCGCTAAGTTCTGGCTTTTTAACCTCTTCGACATTGATGCGAAGTGGGCTGTCGGTAACTTTTTCGAGTTCTTTCTTGAGCTCGTTGATGCCTGCACCCTGCTTACCGATTACAGCACCTGCTTTTGCAGTGCGGATAGTAATGGTAGTAAGGTTAGGACTGCGCTCAATCTCGACACGATCGATGGTTGGGCGGCTCTTGAAGCGATTCTCGACGGTTTCGCGGATTTTAACATCCTCGATGAGCCAATTTTTGAAATCAGCTTTGCGGGAGAACCACTTGCTGCTCCAGTTTTTGTTGACCTGGAGACGATAGCTTACTGGGTTAACTTTCTGACCCATTACTTGTTCTCCTTCTTATCTGCTGCCTTTGGAGCAGCTTTCTTTGCTTTCTCTTCGCCAACAACCTCGACAAAGATGTTGGAAGAGATCTTCTCATAAGGAAGTGCACGACCGCGGCTTGCTGGAACGTAACGGCGCATGCGGGTACCAGCGGTGACGGAGATGCGAGAGATCGCAATCGTCTTGGTATCGATGCTGTTATTGTTCATAAGGTTTGCAGCTGCGGACTGGATAGCCTTCATAACTGGCTTGGCAGCACGGCGTGGAGTGTTCTCGAGGATGACTACTGCGTCAGAGACGTAGCGATCACGGACGAGGCTCGCGACGATGCTAACCTTGCGTGGCTGGCTATCAACACCTTTAATATATGCGTGTGCAGTTTTCTGGGCCATGGATTATGCTCCCTTCTTTGCTGCAGCTTCAGCGGCTTTCTTACCGCCATGGCGCTTAAATTTACGAGTTGGAGCAAACTCACCGAGCTTGTGACCAACCATGTTCTCAGTTACAAATACTGGAACATGGACGCGGCCATTGTGGACGGCGATAGTGCGGCCAACCATCTCTGGGCTGATGGTAGAACAGCGAGCCCAGGTCTTGATAATAGTGCGGTCCTCAGTGGAAAGTGCTTCGACTTTTTTCTGAAGCTTGTAGTCCACAAAGAGGCCCTTCTTAAGAGATCTAGACATAGACTATTTCCTCTTTCCTTCATGACGACTGCGAACAATCATCTTGTTAGTTTTCTTATTATGACGAGTGCGGTAACCCAAAGTGAGCTGACCCCATGGAGTGCGTGGAGCTTTACCGGAACCGTGACGACCACCGTCACCACCACCGTGTGGGTGATCACATGCGTTCATAACGACACCACGTACAGTTGGGCGGATGCCTTTGCGGCGTTTGCGACCAGCAGAACCGATTTTAACGTTCTGGTGCTGGACGTTGCCAACTACACCAATGTTTGCACTACAACCAACTAGAACTTTGCGAACTTCGCCGGATGGCATACGAAGAGTAGCGTAACCGTTCTCTTTTGCCATGAGCTGTGCGGTAGCACCAGCGGCGCGAACCATCTGTGCACCCTTGCCTGGGACGAGTTCGATTGCATAAACCTGAGTACCAACTGGGATTTGCTCGAGGGTCATACGGTTGGAAGTTTCAATTGGAGCTTCTTCACCGGTCTGAATCTCAGCACCCTTCTGCATGTTGGTATCAGCGATGATGTAATAATATACACCGTTCTGATCCTTAACGCGTGCGATACGTGCGCTGCGGTTTGGATCGTACTCAATCTCTTCGATACGAAGAGTGAGACCTGCAGGAAGGTTGTGAGTAAGAATACGATAATGGCGCTTTACGCCGCCGCCGCGATGGCGAACAGTGATGCGACCGCTGTTATTCTTACCAGCCTGCTGCTTTTTGCTCTTTACGAGGCTTTTGAGAGGCTTACGAGTGGTAATCTGATCAAAATCCTGCGTAGTTTTCTGACGCTGAGCCGGCGTAGTTGGACGGTAAGCTTTAATAGCCATTACTTGTCTCCTTTCTTGTCGGCTTTCTTATCTGCCTTCTTATCAGCAGCTTTTTCAGCTTTCTTTTCTTCTTCAACTGGTTCTTCGTCAAAGACCTTGATCTTGTCACCTTCTTTGAGGGTTACATAAGCGATCTTCTTGTCTTGGCGATAGGTAGTACCAGGGTATGCGTGTTTGCCACGGCTAAAGCGAGTTGCTTTGCCTTTGCGAACTACGATGCGGACGCCGAGAACAGTAACGTTGAACTGATCTGCGACCTGCTTTGCGACTGCCTGCTTGCTTGCGTCAGCTGGGACTACAAACATGTAGGTGCGCTTAGTCTGCTCGTGGTAGGCTTTTTCAGTAGCGATAGGACGAACCAACATTACTTAGCCTCCTTTCCGAGTAGCCAGTTTTCGATAACTGGAAGAGATTTCTCAGTAACGATGATCTTATCAGCGTTGAGAATATCAAATACGTTTAGATAGGTTGGACGGACAACCTTAACATTTGCGATATTGTTAGTTGCGCGAATGATTTCGGTCGTCTTTTCTGCTACCGCTACGAGGTAGTTCTTATCTGCTTCGATGCCGAGTTCTTTGACTGCATCTTTGGTTTTGCCGCTCTTTGCTACGAAGTCTGCGAGAACAATGATATTCTTGTCAGCATTCTGCATAGAGAGAGCTTGGCGAACAGCCTGGAGCTTTGCGCTCTTGCTGATTTTCTTGGTGAAGTTTTCTTCGCCGGTGCGACCGAAAGCTACACCACCATGGCGCCAGATAGGGTTGCGAGTGCTACCAAAGCGTGCACGACCGGTACCTTTCTGCTTCCAAGGTTTTTTACCACCACCACTAACTTCGCCACGCTTCAAAGTTTTAGCGTGAGAGCTGCGGCTGTTTGCTAGATAAACATCATAAGCGAGTTTAACTAGTTCGTGATTGTCGACGGAAAGACCGAAGACGTCTTTGTTTAACTTAGCGTCTGCCATATTAGTCCTTTCCCTCCACCATTACGAGACCTTTGTTTGGACCAGGGACTGCACCCTTGAGGCCAATAAGGTTGTGATCGGAGTCGATATACGAGACAACGAGGTTTTTGACGGTAACGCGATCGTGACCCATGCGGCCAGCCATCTTCTTACCCTTGAAAACCTTCTGTGGGTACATGGAACCGATGGAACCGACTTTGCGGATGTCTCCCTTGAAACCGTGCGTATTGCGGGATTCCTGGAAGTTGTGGCGCTTAATCGTACCAGCGAAACCTTTACCCTTGCTCGTACCGGTGACCTGAACCTTGTCGCCAAGGCTGAAGTCTGCGACGGTCAATTCGCTACCGAGGGTGACCTCTGCAGGAATTTCGTCAACGCGGAACTCACGAATATATTTAGGGTTGATATCTTTTCCGGATTTTTTGACGTGTCCGGACACGGCCTTGCTCAGATTCTTACCCTGACCATATGCCACCTGAACAGCGCTATATCCGTCTTTTTCGACAGATTTAGTCTGAGTCACTGTGCATGGGCCGGCTTGAAGGATAGTTACAGGGGTAACTACACCGTCATCACCGATGATCTGGGTCATACCAATCTTGGTGCCGAGGATGATTTTCATCTGTGGGCGTCCTTTCCCATTAAAATCATTTGGCTTATGAGTGGTATCTCTCGCCTGCGCGGTTCAAGACCTTACCTCTTGCGCCAAAGTGACGTTATTTTGATAATATACCTCGGTATTATATCACGGATTATCTTAAATTGTCAACATTTTTATCTTAAAATCGCTATTTTTGCTGTTGCTTGTCTTCTATTGACTTTTACTATAGCTTATGCTATAATAGTAGTTGTAGCCATTGTTCTATAATGATTGTTCTTTTGGAGGCTTTTGCGTATGAGTAGAATTCTTAATCTCTTTAATGTAACCCGACGTAGCGGCGAGGAAATCGATACTCTCCTCCCGAAATCAGAGAACAGAGTAACCGTAAATCTCTACAATCTACTCAAGGAACTCGAAAACAAAAGTGCATTCCCTAAGCAGCGTAGTATAGAAAAATCTATTCTGAAATACAAAACTATTAAGAATAGATCTATTTACGGGGCCGATATCGCCCGCGGCGATTTCACCAGCGATGAAGGAAAGAGTTGGGAGCAATATCGTAAATATGGAAAAGATTTTCTGTATCACATCTGGTGCGTAGAATTTCGTATCGGCAAGACGCTTGTCGGTGAATACTACCCCAGTGATGACGAGTGCGTTATTTATGAACTCCCAATTGACGAACTTCATGCTTTTGCCCGAATCTGCAATCGTTTTAGACATGCATAAGCTCAATAAAAAATCCCCGATTTCTCGGGGATTTTCTTAGTTTCGTAAGATGATTACATCTTGATTTCAGCGTCAACGCCTGCTGGGAGCGAGAGATTCTGAAGAGCATCAATCGTCTTTGGAGTAGCGTTGATAACGTCGATAAGGCGCTTGTGAACCTTCATTTCGAAAGCTTCACCACCAGTCTTGTAGACGTGTGGGCTCTTTACGACGGTAAAGGTTGAACGCTTGGTTGGAAGTGGAACTGGGCCACTTACGCTTGCGCCAGTGCGGATAGCGGTATCAACGATCTGCTTTGCGCTCTGGTCGATGAGGCGATGATCGTATGCCTTGAGGCGGATACGAATCTTGAGACCTTCGGCTTTGTCTGCCATTTGGATTATATCCTTTCTTTACGACCGCGTAACCTCGGATACTACCTAGACGGAGCGTCCACGAGTTGTCGCGGCAATTAATATTGTATGCGATTTATTATGCCTCACTTGAGGCGTTTTGTCAATTGGCTAGCGTATATTTAATTACGATATATATCGCAAATACTATCGATAAGACGACGATATCGTGAATGAACTTCTTCGTTGCCTCTTCTGACGGCCGCCCCTTCTCCTCGATAGATCTGCGGTTCTTCTTATCTGTGAGGAAGGTATGGAGGATACTTACCGTAAATATGATACCTGGAATAGTAACAAATAGCAGGCCAGGCCTTTCCGCCCATAGATACTCAAGCAAGCAGATAGTAATAGTGGGCGATACGAGAATTATTATGTACTGCAAAAAGATATGGAGGCCTCTAATCCACCGGTGGTTCTTATAGGCATTCTTCCAGGCGACCCTAAAACGACTCATAGGCGCGTTACATTTTTAATGAAGTGCCATGCGAGATATATCGCCACAATAGCTAACGTAGCGAATACGACCTTGAGAACTACTTTTCTCGGTAGCTTGCCGTCTTTTTGTAGCGATTCGCGGATGTCTTTATTCGTAAACAGATATCCAACTGCGCAAATACCTAGTAATGCGCAGAGGTAAACGCTAAAAGCTAGCTGCCCATTCGGCTCGAGAATCATCAGCAAAATAATCAACGCACCTAGAGGCACGCCAATAATAATCGCCAACTTCATTATGTTATTCATTATGTTTATTTTACCATGAAAAAGGCCTCTCGCAGGAGAGGCCCATATGGAAGCATTGGGGGGGGTAGAATTATGCGGCAGCGGCCATCGTATAGATGCACTCGCCATTTCCGCTAATGTTGACATTGATATCGCCATTCTCGAGGCGGTTAACAAATACAAAAATATTCTGTACCCCGAGGAATGCGACCTTGGTAACGCTCGAAAGGTTACTCGGCATTACTGTGTTGTTGGCAGCCATGAGCTGGTACGGCATCGGATCACCAGATTCAAGATAGTCAGTGATCTTTCCGACCGACTGGCTCATCTTCATATTGATCACGGCCACGTTGACGCCGCCCGCGGGTGTCATATATGCAATAGCGGCGATGCCACCTTTGATAAATGACGCATACATGCGAACGCCCTTCGTAGCGCACACAAACAAGCCGTCGAGACACTCATATCTGATGATTTTTCCGATAGATGCGTTTCTGTGGTTCGGTGTGACGCGCTGGATCTTATAATAAGCATCCAGAGTGCCGCAATCCTTCCACTCGAATCCGCCGATCAGGAGCTTCATATTGAGCTTCTTGACCATATCGGTAGGATCCAGACCAAGATCTGTCTTCTCTGAGCCTTCGTCGTAGTACTTCTTGAGCAGCGCATCGATTTTCTCCATCGGATACGCCTTGCAGAACTTGTCGACTCTGACGGCATACAGACCCGTATTAACAACAGTATTGTCGTCCATAAGAATCTGCTTAACTCTGTCGGGTCCATACTTAGCCGGCTTCTCAATGAAATCAAGAATCTCGTAGAACGGGCCTTCTTCAGATGAGTCATACTGAGCGTTTCCGCAGCCACCAACGATATTTGCGTCGGCTACTTTAGCGCCAACCAGTACAGAGCGACCATTTCTCGCCTCGTTGCAAGCTGCCATGATAGCCATTGTCAGCTCTTCCTGACCCTCAATGTGAGAGTCGGACGGTGTGATGAAAGCAACTGCCTTCTCTTCGTGTCTGCGGATATAGTCCGCTGCGGCCGCCATAACTGCGACATAACCAAGATGCGGATCAAACATTACCACATTTGTGCTAGGTACTTTGAAAGGTGTCAGCTGATCGATTGCGTAATCACGCTGCTCTTCATTCGTTACCACAACAATCACGCGCGACGGCTTAATGACCTCATCGGTGATCATCCTGACTACATCCTGTACGAATGTGACTTTTCCATGCTCCTCATCGTCAAACTTCGGAGCAAACTGCTTAGGGATTGATCCCGCAATAGGAAGACGTGAACCTCTTCCGCCAGCCAACACGATTGCATAAGGTTTTGCGACAATTTCCATTTTTCTACCTCCAATGTAAAAGAACATAATTTAGTTATGACAACAAAAAATGTCGTCATAACGACTACATTTGCTATTATAGCACATATTGGCTAATAATGCAAGGGATATTTTTATACGCTAGCTTCTGGTGAAATTGCAGCCATGACATGTATGAAAAGCCACATAAGAATAGATATGCCCATAAATATGCATCCTACCATAATACCGAGCTTATCTTGCGAGTTATTGCTAGGGATACTGATATCGTCATAATCTGATGGATTGACGTATATAGTATAGGTTTTGCCTTTTCTGAGATTAGAGTGGATATAGTCCGTGGCTTCGATTTCCCTTTTAACGCCATTGATCTCCGTTGCCAATACAGGCACTTTGACATTGCCGTATTTGTCCGCAATCTCTACAAACCTGACATATTCCGCCTGGACCTTGAGTATGCATTCGTTTTTGCGATGGAAAACTTTTATTAATGTCCTCACTAGGAAAACTATGCCCATTATAAAGAACGCGCCCATAATTATATCAAATGGTATCATTAAGTATGACTCATCGCTCATACTTCTTATGTTAGCACATTTACGAAAACAAAATATCCCCCGCCTAAACGAGGGATATTTTAATCGGTTACGATAGATTATTTAACAATCTTGGTAACAACACCAGAACCGACGGTGCGGCCACCTTCGCGGATTGCGAAGCGGTCATTGTCGTTCATAGCGATTGGAGCATTGAGCTTGACGCTGAAGGTGACGGTATCACCAGGCATAACAATCTCTTTGTCCTTTGGAAGTTCAACCTCACCAGTAACATCGGTGGTGCGGAAGTAGAACTGTGGCTTGTAACCGTTGGAGAATGGAGTGTGGCGACCGCCTTCTTCCTTCTTCAAGATGTAAACCTGGCCCTCAAACTCGGTATGTGGAGTGATGGAACCTGGCTTTGCGATGACCTGGCCACGCTCGATCTGTTCACGCTCGATACCGCGGAGGAGAAGACCTGCGTTATCACCTGCTTGACCCTGATCGAGAGTCTTGTGGAAGGCCTCAATACCGGTAACAACAGATTTCTGAGTGTCTTTAAGACCGACGATTTCAACTTCATCGTTGATGTGGATAGTACCCTGCTCGATACGACCAGTAGCAACAGTACCACGACCCTTGATGGAGAAGACATCCTCGATTGGCATCAAGAATGGCTTGTCGAGATCATGCTCTGGAATATCGAAGTATTCGTCCATAGCCTTGACGAGTTCCATAACAGCGTCTTCGTTAGCTGGATCGCCTTCGAGAGCCTTGGTTGCAGAACCCTTGATGATTGGACAGTTACGATCGAAACCGTTCTTCTCGAGAAGGTCGCGGATATCTTCCTCGACGAGTTCGACGAGGTCAGGATCAGCGAGATCCATCTTGTTCAAGAAGACGATAATCTTTGGAACGTTAACCTGGTGAGCCAAGAGAACGTGCTCGCGAGTCTGTGGAAGTGCACCATCGTTAGCAGCAACGACGAGGATAGCACCATCGACCTGTGCAGCACCAGTAATCATGTTCTTGATGTAGTCTGCGTGGCCTGGCATATCAACGTGTGCGTAGTGGCGCTTCTCAGATTCGTACTCCTGGTGGGAAGTTGCGATGGTAATACCACGAGCTTTTTCCTCTGGAGCGTTATCGATCTGGTCGTAAGCGACTGGCTTGTTGATCTCGGAAGGAAGTCTCTTCGCGAGAACAGCGGTAATAGCAGCAGTCAAAGTAGTTTTACCGTGGTCAACGTGACCCATGGTACCGACGTTAATGTGCGGTTTGCTACGGTCAAAATCTGCCATAGTTTTATTATTCTCCTTTATTTTGTTAATAATTTTGGGCACTAATATTAACCAGCCCAAAGCTATATATGCGTATATTTTATACGATTTTTGAAGCGTTGTAAAGCATATCACAGCACATTTTTCAGATAAAAAAATCCGGCTCAATGAGCCGGAAAAATAAAGGAAAGAATACAATTATTTGTTGTAGGACAGTGCGATTTTGCCGATTACTACAGCGCCAACTAAGGACACTGCTACGAACACTACGCCAAGCGTATTATCGTTGTTTTTGAAATCCTTCAGCATATCGCGATAGAAATAGTCGTTATTGTCTATAGTCTCGACTTTCTTCTCGTCGTCCTTAGGGCACCACGTGAGCGAGCCCTTGTAATAGGTAACGTAAATCTCGTCCGGTTCATAGTGGACGGTCTTGCTGAAGTCCTCAATCAGCTGTTTTTCGCGATGATCGTGGTACATCATTGCGCCTTTGAAGGCAACAAACACAAATATCATATAACAAACGATTAATACAACAACTTTTTTGGCTTTCATCATGAAAACCACCTTTCCTTGTAATATTCTTTGAGCTCCCAAACGGCCCAACTCTTATATTTTATCATACTTGAGCTTATTTGTCAAGAATTAGCATAAGCATTCTTGGCGATTCCATAGTATAATTATCCTAATGGAAAACGACAGGCTTAAGGATGGTTCGAGCAAGAGTAAATGGGATACTCTGCGCTCCCCTGATGCTAACGAACAGGCTCCGCGCGATACTGATCATCATAAGATTGGAGAGGCGATTCTTGATGCGAGCAATATGGCTGAGGGCACGAACTACGACATGGCCGACCGCGTTAGTTTTACTAATGAGCAAATCAAGGATTATCGCAAAGATGTAATGCCGAGAAACCTCGAATTCCTCGAGAGAGTTGGCGCTGATGAGACATTGAAACGCAGCTACCGCCAGATGATGCGCGAGTACCCTTTCTTGCGCAGCGTTATGCTTGGTCAAGTCCACCCCTCTGCGGATGACATAAGGGCCGGCAGACGGCAGGATGAGGATATTCAGAATGCTCGCTCTTGTTACGCCCAGGACACTCCGGAAGGCATCAAGCAAGTCGTTCAGTTCAACTTTAAGAATCCTGATATTTATCACGCTGAGAGATATGACTCGAATGGCGATCTTAATGGTTTCTATACGACGCTTGTCGAGATTGCTCTACGCGTCGGCGCAAAACCAGCCGACGTCGCCAATAACCGCGCCCTAGTATCGACTTTTATCCTCGCACATGAGTTTGGGCATGCGACGGATTTTCAGCAGAATTTTATCGCCCCAGAGGTCGTGAAAGCCCGCAAGGCTGGTCATACGAGTGGAATTGGCGTAATTGCCCTACCAGAAGCCCTAGCGCGCAAGAATGAATCTCGCAGCGCCGATATGGCCGAAACCCTATTTGGCGGTATTAGTACCGACAAGAGAACTAATCGCGATGACGTCGTCCGCTCTCGCTTTGCTGACTTGGATCTTCGTACGCCTGCTGAACAGGCGGTTTATAGGAGCAAAAGCTACCGTAAGTGTCGCAGCGAGAACTACGCTGATACTTTTGCAATGAATTTTGTAATGCGCCATTACGATGAATTCTTCTATGATCCGCGCAAAGGCGAAAAGGCGAATGGCCGCGTGGCAACAAATCTTTATGGCGAGACTAAATCCGTTGGAGAAAAACTCCTGCCTTATCTTGATTTTCATGCTGGTAAACATATTTCTATCTCTTCTATCGACGCCGAAGGTAATGCAAGTAAGCTTGATGGCTATCTTAGTAGTAGTCTTCGCCTTAACGAGAATCTGAAGATTAATCTTAGCGGCGATCCGACCGACCATAGACCCGAGAATATCAAGAAACTCGCTAAGGTCGAGAATATTCGTATGAAGCAAGAAAAAGGTCCGAATGGGTCGATTAATACCTTCTATCTAATGATGGATGACTTTAGCACGATTGAGCTGAAGGTCTCAGGCAATGGCGAAGCACCTGATATTCTAGTTGATCCGAGCGACTTCTTGCAGCGCTATCATATGAGCGAAGGTAGCCAGCTTTCACTCCTAAAGCGTAAGGTGAAGAATGGTGAAATGTCGGCAGTCAGTACTGGTGGCCTACTTTCTGGACGCCTAGCGAAGAATAAGCATAGCAGCAAACTCATCGATAAAGGTGTTCCGATTTACCTGAGTGGCGACAGCGCTTCTGGCGCACGAGGCGGAAATACTAGCGGAGTAAGGCGTTTTTATCGCCGCTGGAAACGCTATTATGCCGAGACTGAGACCTCAACTTACGAGCTCTTACCATACCTTCCTGACCGGTCCAAGCATTGACATTTTAACCTGTTTGTGCTATAATTATAGAATAGCTTCAAAAAATTTGTACTAAGGGGGTGTTTACCTATGAAGAAGCTGTACTTTTTAAGTGAAGAGGACAAGGCCCGCGTCGATGAGCAGAATAAGCAGAAGTATGTCAGTATACATGACTTACCGCCTTTTATTCCGTTCAACTATGACGCTTTCGTAAAGCTAGAGCGCAATCAGTTAAGCTCGGAGTACTATTTCGAAGCACAGTTCGACGACGGCGAAGAGACAAAGACCGTAATTATCTGTGACGGTACGAGATATCTTCCCCTGAAAATCGCCGAGCTTGTTCAGCAAAATAAGTGGTTCTGCGTGGCTATTCGACACATTAATGCGAATAAGCCATACCACGAAGAGCTTTATCTTGCGATCTACTATGACGACACCGCAAAGTTCCACTTCGCCGATATGGTTCATCCATCCGGCGCGTGTTCGGATATCTTCGTCAATTATGCAGATGACGGCTACTGCAGCTATATCGTAGCTTATAATCAGCGTCCGCTTGTAATCGGCAACGACGATGATTATTCTTGCTCGATGACTACCTGCACCAAGCAAATAGGTGGCATCTCGTTTGACGACTCGCGCGGCGTTGACTATTTGGCGCAATGCTTGCGCTACCTTGCCAATCACTAACACCCTATCCACCTCTCGCGAGGTGGATTTTTCTAGCACAAAAAGCTCTCCCGAAGGAGAGCATTTTTGGTGTGAGATTTATTCGCGCTTTGGCGGAGATTATTTAGAATTACGCTTTTCGATAATCTCTTGTGCGATGTTTGGTGGGACTTCCTCGTAACCGTGGAGCTCCATAGTGGAAGCTGCACGACCCTGGGACATACCACGAAGGTCAGAGGTGTAACCAAACATGTTTGCGAGTGGGACAAAGCCAGTAATAACCTTGACGCCGTTATCACGATCTTCCATAGCATCGATGCGGCCACGGCGAGAGTTCAAATCGCCAATGACATCACCCATGAAGTCTTCCGGAGTGGTAATCTCAATCTTCATGACTGGCTCGAGGAGCACTGGTTTAGCTTTCTTGATACCTTCGCGAGTTGCGAGAACACCAGCAAGGTGGAAGGCGAGCTCGGAGGAGTCGACATCGTGGTAGGAACCATCATAGAGGGTTGCCTTAACGTCGAGAACTGGGTAACCAGCGATAACACCGCCTTCGAGAGTTTCCTTGATACCTTCCATAACTGGTTTGCGGTATTCGAGAGGGACAACACCACCCTTAATCTGATCGATGAATTCGAAGCCCTTACCTGGTTCGTTTGGCTCAAACTTGACCCAGACGTCACCGTACTGACCACGACCACCGGACTGCTTGATGTGCTTACCCTGAGCTTCTGCAGTACCACGAATAGTTTCGCGGTAAGCAACCTGAGGCTCACCAGTGTTACATTCAACGTTAAATTCACGCTTCAAGCGGTCGATAATAATATCGAGGTGAAGCTCGCCCATACCGGAAATAATGGTCTGGCCAGATTCTTCATCGGAGCGAACGCGGAAGGTTGGATCCTCTTCTGCGAGCTTACCAAGACCGATACCCATCTTTTCCTGGTCAGCCTTAGACTTTGGCTCAACAGCGATAGATACTGGTGGATCTGGGAAGTCGATAGACTCGAGGTGAATTGGATGTGCTGGATCACAAAGGGTGGTACCAGTAGTGGTATCCTTGAGACCTACGACAGCTGCGATATCACCTGCGCCGACGGATTCGATATCCTCGCGCTTATCTGCAAACATACGGACGAGACGACCGACACGCTCTTTTTCGCCGGTAGTAGCGTTAAGGATGTAGCTACCGGAGCTGAGCTTACCGGAGTAAACGCGGATGAAGATGAGCTTACCGACGAATGGATCGGTTGCAATCTTAAATGCGAGAGCAGTAAGAGGCTCTTTTTCGTCGCTGTGGCGAACGATATCTTCACCGGTCTTAGGATTCTTACCAAGAATTGCTGGAATGTCAGTTGGAGCTGGCAAGAAATCAGTAACAAGATCAAGCACTTTTTCTACGATAACACCGCGGCCATCACCACCGGTAACGAGGAAGAACTGGCCATCGATAACACGTTTGCGGAGAGCTGCCTTAAGTTCATCAACAGTGATAGCTTCTTCGCCTTCGGTGAAGAACTTTTCCATGAGAGCTTCGTCAGCCTGAACAGCTTCCTCGACGAGCATGGAACGGTAGTGCTTAGCTTTCTCAACCATGTCTGCTGGAATATCGCCCTCAACGAGCTCATGGTCAGCGTAATCTTTGTAGGTGTAAGCCTTCATCGTAAGAAGGTCGACAACGCCGCAAATATCCTTTTCGAAGCCGATTGGGAGATGAATTGCGAATGCATTCTTGCTGAGGCGCTTGTGAATAGATTCGAGGGATTTGTAGAAATCACCACCGATCTGGTTGATTTTGTTTACGAAGCAGATGCGTGGAACGCCGTACTTATCAGCCTGGCGCCAAACGGTCTCGGACTGAGCCTCGACACCCATCTTACCATCAAAGACTACGACTGCACCGTCGAGAACGCGAAGAGAGCGCTCAACCTCTGCGGTAAAGTCGATGTGGCCTGGGGTATCGATGATGTTAATCTTGTGGCCCTTCCAGTAAGCGGTAACAGCTGCGGAAGTAATAGTAATACCACGTTCCTTTTCCTGTTCCATCCAGTCGGTAGTTGCACCACCGGTGTCGCCTTTAACGAGATCAATTTTGTGTTTGAGACCGGTACGGTAAAGAATCGCCTCGGAAGTGGTAGTCTTACCAGCATCGATATGGGCGATAATACCGATATTGCGGTACTTGGACAAGTCAGTGACTTTTTCGTTTGCCATATATTTCCTTATTAGTTAATATTTTGGACCATTAATAATAATAGCCCCGTTTAGTGCTTTTGATATATGTTAACATATTTTTAGCGCCATGAAAAGAAAATGCGCCCCAGTTTTTACCGAGGCGCAATAGAGGGTTGCATTCAAGTATTGCCGCGAGTGATTTTGGAGATTCCAATTCCGATAATGGCGATAACTGCTCCGACAATGGCTACTGATGCGATTAAATATAACAGCACCTTTCTTCCATCTGGATCGGAGCATTCACCGCCGTCGAAATACTCATCAAGATCGTCGTCATTCATGAGGTCGGTAGAATCGAAGTCGTAATCGTCGTCTCTTTCCTCTTCGTTAAGAGTAATGTACTCTCTTTCCTTCTGCTTTTTCATGCTAGTCACCTTTTCCTTTCATATAATATTGCTCATGCAAGCATGGCCAAGATTCCTCTGATGCATTTCGCGATCAGGGTAACAGCGCAGATGATTACGGCCGCGCTGCCAGTGATTAGTGCAATAACGAAGATAGAGCCTGCTACTGAGGCGCTAATATCTACCGGAGCAAAGTGCTCACCATAGTAGAGATCTTCGTCGACGAAGTACTTATGCGGGATACTCATGCGATGTGCAAGCTGTTTTCGCTTCATTTTCCTACCCTCCTCCTATGAAATTTAGCGAAAGCTATGCGATAAATTATAACATCATTTTACGCGTATGACAATATTATCGTGGTCATCCTTCAGATATGAAGGCGTCTTCATTGAGAAGTCGAGATGAATAAAATAGCGCTTTTTATCAAGGATACGATAGAATTCAAAAACGCCCTGCTTGGTGGCTTTTGCCACTTTGAGCGCACCGTCACGAATAACTGGGTCCTGACGCCAAAGCATAATGATATCGCTATAAAAATTCAGTACTGAGCTTGGCTGGCGACCTTGAAGAATATACTCGCCCCAGTCAATCGGCTGGCGCGCATTATCGCGCGAGGTACGGCGAACGACAGCCATCGCCTGACGCTTAGTCTTACCTTCACGGCGCAGACGACGATAGATCTGGCGAGACTGCACGCCTGGATAATCGTTAATATTCATACTTAAGTCGGCGTTGAGCGTGCCGAGCTCCTGCCCCTGATAAATGCATGGATTATAGCTTGGCAGTAAGAACTGCAGCATCGCCAGTACGCGCGGATTGACGTCAAAACGGCTAGGGGCGCGCGGCGCGTCATGAGACTCAAGCGCCATCGAGAAGGCCGGCTCTACTGACCATTTCGCAAGCTTCTTGAACCAGCGCTTATAGTTTACCGGATAAATACGGTCTTTGATTGAAAAGAAGGAATCTGCGACGTCCAGCGTGCCGACATTAAAGCTAGCATCGAAGGCTTTATCGGTAAGCTCATGGAATTTGCGCTTGCTAAAGAATTCCCCGCCAACCGGCTCAGCAAGCGTAAAGAGACCTTTATTCGCGAGCAATTTTTCAAGCACAAAGATAGTCGATGGAGTCTGATAGTAATTGAAGAAGCCCGGAAGGCCCGGAATACGGCCACGTTTGAGATTATTTTCCGCCAGGACGTTAGCTGAGTCGACGCGGAAGCCGGCGATACCTTCTTTCTTCCAGAAGTTAATGATATCCGTAAATTCCTTAATAACGCGCGGATTGTTGAAGTTTAAATCCGGCTGAGCGCGATCATATAGATGAAGATAGTATTTGCCGCGTAGCTGCGAGTAATCAAAGGCTGGGCCACCGAAGAAAGACTTCCAGTTGAGTGGCTTGTCGAGCCAGACGTAATAGTCCTTGTACCAAGGGTCATGTAGCTCTGATTTGCGGAACCACTGGTGCTCAATAGAAGTATGATTAATCACAAGATCGAGCAAGATACCGATATCATGCTTTTTGGCGACTTCTATAAGATGACGGAAGTCACGCATCGTGCCGAAGCGCGGATCGATTTTGCAATAGTCACTAACGTCATAGCCACCGTCGACCCACGGACTTTGAAAAATTGGACTGAGCCAGATGTAATCAGGATGAAGTTTGTCGGCAATAAGCGGGATTTTAGCAGAAATATCGCGAAGGTCGCCCACCGCACTCGGATATATCTGGTAAATCAGCTTATGCTTTGCCATAAATTCATTATACAGCAAAAACCCGGCCAATCTGGCCGGGCGCTTTCTAGTGTTTTTGCTTTTTGCTACGACGTATCTCCTCCATACGTTTTCCTCTCGACATAAGACCGCCGATATTTTCTTCGGTAAATGGCGCCAGCTCGCGAGTCTCAATGTTCGACAGCCATTGGTCAGCATAGCGGCTACGGAACGGCATTGACGACTCGTAGTAGTAACGATCTATGAGATAAACTGTTACCTCTGCATTGCTGAGATAATTCTCTACGCGCATGATGTTGACAATAAGACTCTCTGTGCCCGTCTTTGAGTGATAGTCCCAAGCTGAAGAAATGATATAGTCACCCTCAGCCAAGCCAACATAAGCCTGCGACTGATCGCTCTGCTTAATGTTTAGATTGTCTCGCCTTCCAAGAACCGTGGTCTGAAATAGCTTCATTGGATTCGTACATCCGCCACTACAGAAGATAAGTAACGGTTTTTCATCCTCCGTTAATTTATCTAGGTTATGAAAGCAAAACAACCTTTCTCCAACTTGAACCTTGTAGCTATATACATCCGCGCCGCGTGCAGGCAGATAGTATTGGGTCAATATAGCCTCGTTCATAGCAAACCCCTCCTTTTCAAAATGTACAAAAACCTTACAGTTTTATTGTTTTAATTATACAATATTTTGCTTGAATTTCAATCGGCTAGCGGCGTTTGCGAGTGATTACGACCACGACTGCAGCTGCTGCTACACTTGCGCCTGCAAGCGTAGAGATAAGTGGAAGATTTTCATCGAGCGTCTTTGGCGATACTGGAACATTTTCCGGCTCTGGGTCTGGATCGTTATAGAATGCATGATCAAAGAGAACCATATAAGAGTTGCCAGTACCAGAGATGCGATTAGCGAGAATTGCGCCAGCGTAAGTCGAGGAGACAATCGTGAACTGACCTTCTGGAATGAGCGTAAAAGCTAGCATTGGACGCATGGAGCGTACATTGCCATGATAGAGGCCGTCCGGACTGGAGCTATCAACGAAGTTCAGCGTAATGGTGTTATTGAGCTGAGCATCTTCGCGGGTAATATTTTCGCCACCCGTAAAGGACTCATTATAGATATCATTAGGTCCCCAGCGGAGGCGGGTACCAGCAAAGGAGAAATCGCCCTGATGGCCGGCCATATCGATATTAATTACGAGAGTGGCCTTCTTTTCCTTATCGAAGCCATCCACGAAGATATCGTGAGACTCATCAAAGTCCTGATAAGTGAGGTTTACAGAATTCAGGCCTTCGTCATTGAGAACACGAATGATTTTGTTATTCTGGTCCGAGAAGTCAACTTCCGTAGATACGTTTTCATAGCCAGCGAGCTTCTTACTGAATGCGACCGCCTGAGTCTTAATCGCGTCGAGATCTAGGAATTTAACATCCTTTTCGCGCCAGACGTTGGTAGGATTGGAGTTTTGACGACGTTGCGGGATATCTACCTTAGCGCCATTAATGCTCCAGCGATTACCATTATCGGCAAGATCAATATCTACGTCGCGGCCAACCACAAGAACAGTATTAACGTTATCATTTGGCGAAAACTTAGGATTAGTAATGCCGCCGCCAACTACCTTCGTGTAGTTAATTAACGGGAAGTGGACGAGACCGAACTCGCTCATATTAGTAATTTTATTCGTGATAATGTTGCCATAGACACGAACCTTTGCGTCGATCTCAGAGAAACCAACCATATGGAAGCCGCCCATCATACCGAGTTTGCTCTCGACATAGTATGGAGTCTTTTCGTAAACCATATCACTAGTGACAGGGGAAGTTGGGTCTACCCACGGATCGTAGTAAAGTGTGATTTTACTGCCAAAATTCTTTACCTGTTGAGTTAGTGCCGCGCTTGCATTCTTGTATTTATAGTTGTCGTAGTGTTTTGGCGTGACGGTATAAGTATCAAGCGCATTCTTCGTAACGGTCTCTTTTTCGATTACCGGATTACCATCATCAGTGCTTACATGCTCAACGACGAAGCTAACATTATTAACCTTGTAATCAAGAGAAACTTCGATATCCTTGGTAATGATACCGGTTGCAGCGATAGAGCCACTATGAAGTCCTAGATATGTTAGATAATCAAGATTGAGCGGAGTTGCCGAATATTCGGCGCCGTCATCATAGAATTCGAAGGTAGTATCAAATGGCTCAGATTCACCGCGAATATAATGGTTAACCGTAAGCTTATGCTGACCGACTGGCGCATCGCCGCCATCATCGCAAACGCCAAAGCTCTCGACAACAGCAGAAGTTACTGGGAAATTACCGTAATATGGACGCTTCGTGGCATTGCCGATCTGAACAGTGTTAGCAATTGCGATGCCGGTAAGATTATTGCTCTTTAGATTTGCGGACGGAGCAAGAACGAAGCCCGCGTTGTTCTGAATTTCAATATTGCCAGTATAAACCTTGTCCGCCTTGCTAGAATCATAAACGTTCAAAATTACGTTAGAGTTGCCGTTATGGTTCACAGTGAAGTTGCCGATCTGCGTATTGCTCTTTCCAGCCATATCAAAGTTGATAAGAAGCGTCTGGCCAGCAGTGCCGATATTGACAGTATAGCCAGCATCCCAGTTGTCGGAGCGCGCAGTTTGATTAAGAACCGCAAGGCCACTACCGCTCGTAGTGATAGGGAGTGCTTCCCACGCCTGAGCATTACCTAAGGTAATATTCGTATTCGTATTGTACTGAGTTGCGAGCTTAGCGCTTAGTTCTTTTGCACGATCTTTTAAGGTGAAAAGATTAATGAAGGCTTGAGTGTCTTCCTTATAGATATGTGTCGTTATGCTTTCTGGTGTAGAAAAATCGCCAGAGGCAAACTTGGAAGCCGGGAGGCTAGAACCGGCAATATTATAGTTAGCGTTCCACTGGTTCCAACCACTTACAGCACTAACACTTACGCCGCTACCGAGCACGAGCATAGAACCGTCTGCGGCCATGTTCGAGTTCCAACCGAACGGATTACTGCCATTAACGGAACCGAGATACGAAATCGTTGCGACCCCTTCCGTGCCAAAATCATTGCTATTTGCGGTGAAAGACGGAGTAGCGAGGCCGCCTTTATAGTTACCTTCGCTGGCGCTCGTAAAGCCAATAACGCCAAAGACCCCAAGAGAGCCAAGGTCATTCCCCGCGTTATAAAGAGCGCTTTTCTTGATAATACTATCGCAATCCACAATCTCTGCGACATTATCCGCCGTACGCGCTGCGTCACTGTGATTAGAAATATTGATAAAAGAAATAATTCCTGCCGTAAAAACCAAAAATAGTATACCGAATATACGGCGCCCCTTCTCCATTCGAGAAGCTCTCTTGTGCGTCATCAGTAAAAATCTTTCCCCCGCAGTATTTTTTCGTTTTTATTTTCCGAACACTCTGTAAAAAGTATAAGCATTTTTTAGGCAAAAAGCAATAGTTTTGACTAAATTTTATCCATGAAAAAGTGCTCAGCCGCGACGCCGAGCACTTTTGTCATTATTTAGTAAAAATAGCTGATAGAAGCTGGAATGTTAAGTAGCAAATCATTATTACGGTTACCGTAATCTCAATGAATAGATTGCGGCTGATCACGACGAATCTGCATTGTAAGTAAGCCAATATGGCCTGCATCGTAACCAGATAGCTAATTCCGATTGCTCTTAGCATTGATTTTTTGCCGAAGTTTCTCGCCATAGCTGATGAAATAATAATCGCCAGCGCAAGTGCATCCGTAAACAAAAAATATTCTCCCATAGTCATTCTACCTGTCGACCGCTGCAAGTATCCTCCATTTTTCTTTCTCGGTCGAGACTCTATAGTGACAATTATAATGTGCAACTCAGATGTATTCTTATATCTTATCACAAATTGTCATTTTTGTCAAGCAATTCACATTTCTCCGACAAAAAACCAGCCCCTTTCGGAGCTGGCTTTGAATGCTGATTGCGATTAGCCGCGTGCAAAATGTGCGAATGCACGGTTTGCTTCGGCCATGCGGTGGCAGTCTTCTTTCTTCTTGAAAGCAGCACCTGTTTCGTTGTAAGCATCGACGATTTCGGCCTCAAGGCGCTTAGCATATGGCATGCCAGAGCGTGCGCGAGCAGCCTGAACCATCCAGCTCATTGCGAAATGCAACTGGCGATGACCAGCGATTGGGAATGGAATCTGGTAGTTAGCACCACCGACGCGGCGGGACTTAACTTCAAAGTCTGGGCTAACATTCTTGATAGCCTGTTCGAGAACCTCGACTGGGTTTTCGCTCTTAAGCTTCTTTGCGGCACCTTCGATTGCGCTGTAAACTGCGCGCTCTGCGACGTGCTTTTTGCCATCAAGCATAGACTTGTTGATAAGGCGCTGAACGAGGACACTCTGATATTTGCGATCTGGAGAGACCTTGCGTTCGAGGCTTGCAGTAACTTTACGTGGCATAATTACTTATCCTCCTTCTTCGCACCGTACTTGGAGCGACCCTGCTTGCGACCCTGGACACCCTGAAGATCGAGGGTGCCACGGACGATGTGATAGCGAACACCTGGAAGATCAGGAACACGACCACCACGAACGAGCACAACTGCGTGCTCCTGGAGGTTATGACCTTCGCCACCAATGTATGCCCAAACTTCCTGACCGTTGGTCAAACGAACACGAGCGACCTTGCGGAGAGCGGAGTTAGGTTTCTTTGGAGTCTTGGTAGTAACTTTAATACAAACACCACGCTTAAGTGGAGCGGCCTGCTTGTAGTAGCGGGTCTTGAGCGTATTCACGATAGAACCGAGTGCAGGAGCTTTGCTCTTCTTTGCAGCGGTCTGGCGTGGCTTACGCACTAACTGATTGATTGTAGGCACAAAAAATCCTTTATTTATTGATTAATATTGCTGTAAAGCTCTATTTGTCCAGCATTAACAAAATAGAGCTAACGAAACTCTTACCCATTATTCTAGCAGATTTTATATAAAAAAACAAGCGCCTTTAGTGAGGCGCTTGTATGATTTAGAATAGTCTTTTTAGCGGGACGTAATACTCGCCGCTTATCGCCTGAATGACAGGCTTCTGAGCCTTGTATTGCTTGATCTTTTCCTCGTAGGATTTATCCTTTTCCGCTTCTTCGTACCCATCCAATGATACGGTATATACGCACTTATCGGACGTCTGCAAGTAAGAGGCACTTCCACAAAGGCGGAATTCCATTACGTCACCCTTCTTAATATGGTTTTCGGTATCTACATAATTAGCAAATAGGAAGGCGGCATTTAGACCGTTCTTATCCTGCAAGCCATATATGAGTTTAAATCTAGTTAGCTCTTTGTCGCCATTATAGGTAACCTTGATTTTGCGACGAACATCCAAGTAATCAGCATACCTGCTCTCGGTGCGCCTCGTAAAGCTTGCTTCCTCAATCTCAATCTTGAAGTCTTTTAGCTTAACGTTGATGAGAGGTTCGAAACAGTTGTTGATTGTTTCGGCAGCACTGCGATAAGCGTTGTTAATCTTCTCGAGACGTTCAGCTTCTTTTGCGACATCTTTGCCCTCTTTTTGTAAGTCATAGCTACTTTTACGGACTTCAACATACGCGATATCGTCATCAGTTAAACCGAACATGCCCTGTTTCAAACAGTCGTTACCGGCCACATGAATATCGTTCTCGGTAGGATAGATGTACTTCTCAGGATCAGTATTGTAATCAGAAGCTGGGCTAACGGCTAAATCAGACACACTGCTTCCATATACCGTCTTCGTGTATTCGGTGAGCTTTTCCTCGAAAGCTGCCTTATTAACGTTGAGCGAGTCGGAAAGCGAATCGTAACGTGCAATAGCGTTAGAGCTGCTCAATTTACCTTCATAAATCATGACCGTAATGAAGACGGCAGCAACTGCGGCAACAAGGATTACACCACTAGTGATTGCCCAGGTTTGCCACTTAGTAAAGATGCTCGGGCCTTTAGGCTCAGCTGTTTTTTCTTCGCCATTGGCGTTAAATGTAATGCTTTCCTGCTTCACGCCGGTGAATGCGCTGCTGTCAAAGACTTTTCCGTCATCTTTTGGCGCCTCAGCGACCGGCGCAGAAGTTTCGACGGTAGGTTCGGACGGAATATCCTGGCCAATAATGCCCGGTACTGGTCCGTTATTTTGTTCGTCCATAAAAATGATTTCTCCTTATGCTTATTCTAGCATAAAAAATGAGGGAGGCGTTAATACCTCCCCCTTCTTGTGCGTAAAAATATGATCTCTTGCGTAATGAGCGTCCTGAAATACACGCTTTGATCGATGTCTGGTACTTTTGTCCACAACCAGAGCAGCTTCTTGATCGGAGACATTCTTACCAGATAGGCCTGATTATCACGTACCATTTCTGCCATTTTTGCTAATTGTCGCTCGGACGGCAAATGATACGGTCTTATCTCATCGCCGAGCTTTTTATCAATCTCGCGGTGGAGCTCATTATGAAAGTCGACCGGTAGATCCACAACAAACACGCCTCTTATATATTGAGCGTCAGTGCCTGCATCAGTCCAAGCGCGCTTGGGATAAAGCAAGTGGTGACGGTTGTGGCGAGTCTTTTCTAGACCTACATCCTCGCACTCAATAATGTGCCCCAATTAAATCACCTCCCCTGGATGCAAATTGGTTAGTTTTATTATACCTTATTGGTCTATAATGAAGACAGACGCAAGTTGTCGCTCTTTTAGAGCTGTGATTCCCGCAGAAAGGAAGGTGATTTACATGGATGCTATCCTCGATCTCGATGAGCTCGTTGAGGATATTCTCGACGAAGGCGATCCTGAAAAAATGTTTACTTATCTGCGCGGCTACTTTAAGGGCGCGCAGATGCATGAGAGCATGGCCGCTCTTGGCTTTGCTCGTCGAAAACATTCAAAACAGAGACGCAAAGGAAACAATAAGCCCTACATTATTCACCCACTAAGTATTGCCTGCTTTGCAGCCGGCATAGGCCTACGCATTGACGACTATCTTGCCGCAATGCTACTTCATGATGTGCCGGAAGACACAGGTACGCCGCTTTCTAGCTTGCCGGTAAATGAGCACGTGAAGCAAATCGTTAACCTGCTGACCGTTAAGCCTACCGCCAACGAATCTAAATGGGAGTATAAAAAACGCTACTATATAGACCTCCTAGACGATCCAGGCGCTATACTCGGCAAAGGAGGCGATCGCTTTCATAATCTTTCTACAATGGAAGGCGAGATGCCTATTGAATCTATCGAGAAGAATGTGGTTGAAACTAAATACTTACTGCTGCCAGTCATGAAAGAGGCAAAGGATATGTGGCCGGACTACTATGACTTCATTAATACTTATCGCTATATTCTGAAAGTTGTATGTCGGATTTTAATCCGTTCACACAATATAACTACAGAACGCGAATTGGAAATAATCGAAGGAATGAAGCATACTCCAGCCGTTGATCTGAAGCACAAAAGCAAAGAGTCACAGTGAAGCTAGCCTGCTCAGGAATGAGCAGGCTTTTTCTTGCTATAATATACTTATGTTTAACCGCGATATTTCTTTGCGCCGCCTCGAGAGATTCTTGTTCCGCTATTCCGACAGCCCTAACGCCGCAGCCGAGACCGTTGCGCAGATCGTCGGTGTTTTTATTAGTATTAAACCGGCAATGGAAGGCGACTTCTCGCCGGTCTATTCCGATGCGAAGATTCTCTGGCGCTTCACGAAGATTCTCGAAGAACTGAAGCTTGCCGTTATTTTCGATTCCTCGCAAAACAGCGCCGGTGGTAAGGTATTCTTTATTGCCCGCTCACACAAAAAGGCCGCTGAGCTGCAAGATGCTTTTCGCGAGCTCTGGTGTAAGGGGCCGAACGCCGAGAATCATACGCGTATCGGCGTTCTACTTGGTTATCCGGATAGCGCCGTACAATATTTTATCCGCGCACATACTGAGAATGGCATTTCTGATAACCACATGGAACGCGGCTCGCGCAACCGTTTCTACGCTCATAGCGCAGCACATGAAAATGAAGAGTTCGAAGCCTACGAGGCACCAATTTATCGCCAGCTCGCCAAGCACTGCCCAAAAACCGCGCGTACGTTACGCGCTAATTCCGAAAAGCGCTGGCTAAACTAGATCAGAGTTGAGGTAGTAGTAATACTCGAGCAGCTCACGGGAATAGTTTTTGATGAGCGGAATAGCTGGCTTATCTGGCTCGTGGCTCGGGAGAATGAGCATGCGCGTAATGCCCACCTGCTCTACAAAGGACGGGTTGTGGCTAACCATAATAATCGTGCCGTCGTAGTCGCGGAAGTTCTCACCAATAATCTTTTGCGTCTCCGGATCGAAGTGGTTAGTTGGCTCATCGAGAATCACGAGATTTGCGCGCTGGGTGAGGATTTTACAGAGTGCGACACGCGCCTTTTCGCCTGGACTAAGGACCTTCACCTGCTTATTGACATCTTCTCCGCTAAAGAGGAAGTTACTGAGGATGCCGCGCATATCCGTATCCGTAAAGTCATAACTGCGGACGTTTTCAAGAACCGTGCGATGCTCGTCGAGGATTTCAAACTCCTGCGCATAGTAGGCCGTAGTTGTGTTTTGGCTGAAGATAATTGAGCCCTCATCTGGTTGGAGCTGCCCCACAATAAGCTTGAGAAGAGTTGATTTACCAATGCCGTTCTCGCCAACGATAAGGAATTTCTCGCCACGCGTAAGCTGAACTGAGAGTTTATCGTAAAGCTGAGGCTTGCCGTCGTAATGGAAGCTAAGATTATGAATTTCGAGCGGCGTCTTGCCGGATTGCTTGGATGGCGAGATATTGACGGCCACTTTCTGATATTCTTTTTCGCGTACTTCGAGCTCTTCGAGTTTCTTATCTAGCATCTTTTCGCGGACATGGCCCTGACGAATAAGCGCATAGTTACTACGCTTCGCATTACGGGCACGTTCGACGAACTCACGAATGCGCTTGATCTCGCGCTCCTGTTCAGTAACGCGGCGATCTTGCTCCGCCAATTCCTCAGCGTAGCGGCGACGGAAGGTCGTGTAGTTGCCATCGTAGGTCTTCATTTTATGAGTAGTCTTGTTCACGAAGAGTGTCTTATTCGTAACGACATCAAGGAAGGCAGTGTCATGGCTAATAACAAGCACCATACCCTTATAGTTGCGGAGATAATTAGCAACAAAATCCTTAGTCTCGACGTCGAGGTGGTTGGTAGGCTCATCTAGGAGTAAGAGACCAGCATTTTCAAAGAGAACCTTAGCGAAAGCGACTTTAGACTTTTGGCCGCCAGAGAGCTGGCTCATCTTGGAATCGACGAGGTCCTGGAGGTTCATTTTTTCGACGATTTTTAGAAGTTCATAATCAAAGTTCGCAACGTCATAGGAGTCAATCAAATCCTGAAGCTTCATAATGCGATCCATAATGGCGTTTGATTCCGGATACTTAGCTAGCTTTTCATACTCGCCATTTAGCTGCTCCTGGAGCTCGTCTACCGGGCGGCCGGCAGCAATATAATCCCAAACCGTTACATCGTCATGCTCGGACTCGATGCGGATTTCCTGCGGAAGATAGCCGATACGAAGGCTAGGTAGTTCAATCTTGCCGTCATCAAGTTTCTGCTCGCCGAGAATTACCTTAATAAGCGTAGACTTACCGGCACCATTAACGCCAACTACGCCGACTTTATCCTGGGCATCAAAATGAAAGCTACAGTCGTCGTAGATTTTATTGACGCCAAAATTAAGAACCAAATGCTCGGCTTTCATAAGCAATATTATATCTCAAGACAATAAAAACTACCCCTCGAACTTGAGGGGTAGTAGTTTGTTTGGAGATAGCTAGGTTATTCCGTCCGATTTACTTCTATGCGATCTGTAAGAACTTCTGTTCAAGCTGAGCGTTGTCAAACATGAACTCAGTTTTTACAGTTGTATTTCTCTTAATGCATATAGCTCTAGCGAGAGTCTTGACGTCGATGATTCTGAAACTCTCATACTGCTCATCATCTCTCATAGAGCCATATAACTCTTCGAAGCCGCCTTCGTCGAGCGTGATCTCGCCTTCAGCAACCTCGATGCTACCATCGTTAGAAACGAAGATGACGACCTTAGATAGATCCTCAATCTTGTTTCTAACTTCTTCGAGCTGAGCGTTCTTCTCCCTTCTTTCTGCGGTGGTACGCTCCATTTCGTCCTCGACCTTACGGGTCTCGGCTACAACCTGCTGATACTCAGCAGCGCATTTGTCCAGCTGGCTTCTAAGCTTATCGAGATCCTTGTCGATAGCACGAAGTCGTTCCGCACAATCACGGTGGTCAGCGCACTGCCTTACATGCTGTTTCTCGAGTTCAATTACCTCGTTACTCAGCGCTTCTTCTGCCGCCTTCAGTTCTTCAAGAGTACTAGGGGCTTTCTTTGTCTGCTCTTCGAGAGTAGGCAGTTCCATGTCTTCGATTTCCGAAATATTATTCACGTTAATCTCTGCGCGTGCCTTTCTGCCTCCTCTAGAACTCTTCTTTCCGTTTGATTCAATCTGAGAAATTATCTTCCTCAAATCCCTGTCGCTCTTGTTATAGATGTAAGCAAGCTGGATACGAAAATCTTCCTCAGAACAACTATACTTGTCACAAAAACCATCAATGGTCAGACCCTGATGGATTCCTTCCCTAACGTCTCTTGCGTCAATGGAATACAAGCTTCTTCTTCTACTCATTTTCCCCTCCCGTTTGAGCTGCTTCAAAATCATCGCAGACCTTGATGGAGTTGCGCACTGACTGCTGGAGTTTACCTAAATCAGCTCGTACGACTACTAAATGCTCATCAAACTCTGCTGTGTTCACTTTCTCTACTGGCTTTGTATACCAGTTGTTTCCAATGCGTGGGGGTTGAATCACTTCTAATAGCGATTCTCTAGTCACACCCGCAGCTTCTGCAATTTCGTCGAGGCGGTAGTATACCGCTCTTGACGTTAAGCCGTACTTTTTAGCTATCTCCGGGATGGACATTCCTGCCTCATGGTGAGACATGAAATTGGCCATCATTTTTAAAGTACGCTCGTCTCTTCCTCTTCTTTTCATGTAACCACCTCCTTATTTGTGGAAAAGAGAAATAAACAAGTTATCTTTATATATTAGCACAAAACGCTATTTTTGTCAATAGTAGCAAGGCAGAATTGACGATTTAGGATATTTATTCTATAATATCGCTAATTTGAATGGTTATAACATTGGAATGGGGGTGATTTCATGAGCTATGAAAAACCATCAAAGAAGAATCCCTTGCGACACCTGAAGCAAAATATCGACGATTCGAATAATGGATTGAAGATAATGCTGACGGAGTCCAGCACTTTTCACAGGATATACCCGCTAATGATTGTGGGCGGAATTACGCTCGGGCTCATCTTTCGCTTTATTGCGCTTGAATACATCATTCTTGTGGCGATATTAATCTTTGATGTAGCTACCGAGACCATGAATTCCGCCGTCGAGGAAGTTTGCGATCGCGTTACGCTCGAGAAGGACGAAAAAATCAAGCGCTCAAAAGATATCGCTAGTGCCGCAGTTTATATTGCGCACCTCAGCTATATCTTCGCCGCTCTCTTCTTCACAATTTCTCACGCTGTCGGGTTTACCTGGTGGACAAAAATAATCCCCTCATGACGAGGGGGTTATTTCATTCTTGAGGTTTTTAATAGGTTGCGCCACTCATGAAGGAGCGCCACACGTGCTTCATTTTTTCAATAAAAAAGAGCCTCTGATGGCTTCTTTTTAATCTTGGCTGGGGATGAGGGATTCGAACCCCCGAATGGTGGGACCAGAACCCACTGCCTTACCACTTGGCGAATCCCCAATCGGATGTAACCCATTATAGCACTAGTAGAAAAATCTTGCAAATTATTGTATAATATAGAAATCAATTCGGGCAATTTGTGGACCTGAATGTACTTTTAGAAAGGGGTTGATATTACTTTGAACGTGAAGAAGACTTCAATCAGACGCATCCAGAATCGCGGCTCAAAAAAGATTGCTGAAGATTTGCGAGCTAACCGCTACTCGATTTTAGAGTCACTCGGTTGCCATAAGATGCGAAAAGAAATGAGACTCGTTGGTATTGCTTGTCGAACGATCCTCTGGATAGGCGAATGTCGCGCCAGATGTCGGTCGGGCGATTTCGGCAAAAACCTTCGCGACCAAATCGCAGCCGTTTTGAACTGGGGTGCTCCCAGCAAAGTTCGCGGATTCTTTCCGCGCATTCAAAAAGGTATTGTATTCGGTTTTAACCATCCAACACTCGGCGAAATCATTCGCTTGATTGCCGTTTGCTTAATGGAATACCCGAACAGAAAATACCTTTTCCCTGTTAATTTGGCCTGGTATGAAGAATTGGCGCCCGTCGCTGACCGTATGGAAGTATTCGGACTCTACATAGTTCCGACCATTACGCCAGCCACCCGCGAAAAAATGAGCAAGATTCTCGACGAAGAAAAAATGAAAGTCGTTGACAGATTAGCGAAGGATTTTAATTTCGATTATCTGTCCGCTTGCAGTGAGTTTATCGCAGACAACCAGATTGTCATGATTGCGCCAAGCGCAACCAGGAAGGCCACTGTCTTCGACAGCTTTCCGCAGTATCAAGGATACGAGAAAATCGATCCTGCAACTATGTCGCTAATCGCTATGAGCCTAGAACGTTCTAAGCAGCTTGAGAACTGCGTATTTGTGCCGATTGCGATAATCCCGCCCCGCAAATACAATAGACGCTTAAATCTTTTTAAGACGTACACAATCTCACCGTGCGCCCTTATTCCTGCCGAAACCGTAAAACATTACATCAAGACTAAGGACCGCACCACAAACCAGCGCAAATTCGAACATTATTTCCTAGTAATGCTATCAGAGGAGTTGATGGAGAATGGCGCAGAATATTTAGTATACCCTTAAAAATTGAGCCGCTAATACACGCGGCTCATTTTTTATGCTACAATGGAGGGAGTTATAAGCATAAGAGATAAGGAAAAAGGGTGGACAACCAAGACAAAAAGCCAACTTCTAGCTACCAACCTCTTGATAGCGTAGAAGATGTCGAAGAATTTTACCAAGCGATTAAACGCGAAAAATTAACTCATAAGCTCTCGCCAGAGCGTCCATATTGCTATTGGACGATCGAGACTTACGATAAGGCCAACGGTATTCGCGGTGGCGGCGGTCTTGGCGTTTTGGCGGCAGATATGCGCCGTGTCGCTGAGCAACTTCAGGTGCCTTTCGTTTTGGTTACCCCATTCTATCCTTGGGAATCACACCAGAAGATGGTCGATATGGAGCAAATCGATTTCCATATCGAGAAGAACTACAAAGATTTTGGCTTTAACTTTGTAGACACCGTCCGCATTAAGACTGCAACCACCTCCGTCGAGCTCGATGTTGTCGAGAAAAAGATGGGCTCATCTCGCTTCTTGTGCATTACCGAACCAAACTTTGGCGAACTTTATTCTGGCGAGTCCGGTTCCGACCACCGTCTCTATCAGGAAGTATCTTTGGGCTTTGGCGGCTATCAGGCGCTCAAGCTTGTCGGTCTTCGCCCAGCAGTTATTCAGCTTAACGAGGTTGCAACCTTCTTCGCAGCCGTCGCTCGTCTCGATGAGCTCGTAAGTTCCGGCATGGATTTCTATGAAGCTGTAGTTTACACTCGTAAGCACACGCTTTATACCAACCACACGCTCGTTCAGGCTGCTGAGGCTACCTTCCACTATTCTCAGTTCGAGCAGTATGTCTTCCCGAACATTAAGAGTGTCGCCGTTAAACGCTGGCTTTCCGATAAATTCACCGACGGCACAATTCGTCTCTCTACTCCAACCGTCGAGATCGCTGAGCTTCGTAGCGGCGTCAGCAAGCTCCATGCCCGCGTCGCAAATTACCATGATATCAATGGCGCAAAGGTTAAGTTTAAATCAGTCACTAACGGTATTCACATGCGCACCTGGACTTTGCCAGAGATTATGAATTACTACTACGATCACAATATTCTTGATCGTTTTGATTTGCCAGTTGCACGCGACTTCGAGGAAAATGTCAACAAGATTACTGCCGATGATATTCGCGAACTCAAGATGATTGGCCGCGAACGTCTCAATGATATCTTAAAGCATCGTACTGATCAGTACGGCAAGACCGTCCAGATTCCAAACAATGCCATTCTCTTTGATTTCAAGCGCCGCTTCGTTGATTACAAGCGTCCATGGCTACCATTCAGCAATCCGGAGCGCCTTGCCGAGATTCTCGAGAAGCATAACGCTCACTACATCCTCGCCGGTCGCGTCCACATGGGCGATACTACGATGTTTAATAAGCTCATGGATTTGCTCCACGTTATCGATACAAATCCTATCCTTAAGGAGCGCGTCCACTACTTGCCAGATTACGATGAGGAGCTCGGCCTAGGCCTCAGCCTTGGTGCTAACAGCTCCATCAACACGCCTATTGTCGGCCTTGAGGCTTGCGGTACGAGCTGGATGAAGGATATCGCTAATATGGGCCTCCTCATTTCTACGCATGATGGCGGCGTTGCGGATATGCCTTCCGACAACTATCTCACCATTTCCGGTAAAACAGAGGCTGAGGAATGCGAAGAGCTCTATCGCCAGATGGGAGTCGCAGCTGACGCTTGGAACAATGATTTCGATCTCGAATATTGGATTCACAAGGAGCTTATCGCTTACCTAGATGTAATTTCCGGTTCTCGCATGATGCGCGATTACCTTAATTATCTCTTCTAAAAAGTCTTGCATCCTGCTTGCGGATTTGTTATACTATTGACAAGTCCGAAGCAGGACTATTTTTAATGGAGTAATTATGGCAACGAAAGTTACACGCATTTCGGCCAAAGACGATGGCCAAAAGACCCGTGAAGACAAAGACGAGGTCGTAACTCGCAAAGTTAGCGTTAAGGCTAAAGGTAGCGAGAGCAAAAAAGCCGTAGCTGAGAAAAAGGCTAAGGCAAAAGAAATCAAAAAAGCCGAGAAGAAGGCCGACAAGAAAGATAAGAAAGTTGGTTATTTCCGTGGTTCCGTCCAGGAAATCCGCCAAGTTCGCTGGCCAAACCGCAAAGAGACTTGGAAGATGACTTTCTCCGTTATCATTTATGTCGTTATTCTAGCAACCGCTATCATGTTGCTCGATGCCCTGCTTCAATTTATATTTAATAAACTCCTGGGAGGAAACTAATTTATGGCAGTTAACCGCTATGATGGTAGCCGCGCATGGTACGCAGTAAGCACCTACTCTGGCTACGAAGATAAAGTTGCAGATTCTATCCGCCAGCGTCTCGACGGCGTCGATTTCGCAGATAAGATCTTCGACGTTATGGTACCAAAAGAAAAGCAAATCGATATCAAGAACGGCAAGCGCCGTATCGTTGAGAAGAAGATTTTCCAGGGCTACGTCCTTGTTGAAATGAAGCTCTCTGATGCTACTTGGTACATCATCCGCAACACCCCAGGTGTTACCGGCTTCGTCGGTACCGGCACCCAGCCAACCCCAGTTTCCAAGAAGGAAATTGAGAAGATCAAGAAACGCATGGGCGTTGACGATCCAAAGTTCACCGTCAACTACTCTGCAGGCGAGGTCGTCTCTGTTATCGATGGTCCATTCAAGGGCTTCGAAGGTACGATTTCTGAAATCGATACCAACAAAGGTAAGCTCAAAGTTCTCGTTTCCATGTTTGGTCGCGAAACTGCAGTTGAGCTCGACGCTCTCCAGGTCAAGAAGATTGACGACTAGTGTGTTTTGCGGTATAATTAACCCCGTTACGCACGATTATTAATCGTAATAAGCCGGTGAAGCGCTTCAAAATACCGGCAAAAAGGAAATTAACAAATGGCTAAAAAGGTTATTGGCAACTTGAAGTTGCGTATCCCTGGCGGTAAGGCAACTGCTGGACCTCCAGTAGGTAGCACGCTCGGTCAGTGGGGTCTTAACATGATGGACTTCATTAACCCATTCAACGAAGCTACTAAGGAATACATGGGTAAGAACGTTATCGTTCATATCGCTGTCTACGAAGACCACACTTTCGATTGGAAGTGCCTTGGTCAGCCAGTCGATGATTTGATCCGCGAAAAGATCAAACTCGAAAAAGGTAGCGGTCGCCCTAACACCGAAAAGGTCGGCAAGATCACTATGGATCAGATTAAAGAGATCGCAGCCGTCAAGAAAGATCAGCTCAACGCTATCGACGAAGCTGGCGCTTGCAAGATTATTGCAGGTACCGCACGCTCGATGGGTGTCGAAGTCGTAGAGTAATTAGCCTCTAGAAGAAGAACCTCCGGAAACGGAGGCTCTTTTTTATGCTAAAATAAGCTTAAGTTAAAAGGAATTATTATGGAAACTATCGATCAAGATCCAAACGATATCGTATTGCAGGAGCCAATCAAACCAAAAACTGACTTGGTCTTTAAAATTACGACCTGCATATTTGCCATAACTACGATTTTCTTTGGCGCACTTGTTCTATTTAATAAGCCGGCAGAGACCAAGAAGGATGGCGATAAATCTGAGTCTAGCGAGTCCAGCTCCGAAGGTGGCGCTAGCGAAGAAAAACAAGATCTCGCCCTAAAGAACTTTGATGTTAATATCGGTAAACTCGTCGGCGCAGCCGGCTTCAACTATGGCTCAATCCTATCCATTAAAACCAATGCCGACGGCACTTATATGATCGGCGAGGTAAAGAATAACGATAGATACGGCTTTGCCTATCGCAAGTTGCCAGATGGCGCTTGGACGACAGCTAAAGTTGGCGTTGGACCATTTGATAAAGATACCCATATTGCAGCAAACTGCGAAACCGAAGTTACCAAGACTGAGCTCGAAATCTTTGCAAACTTCAAATCTAGTACTGGCAGCGAGCTATACTGCCTAGACAACTCTATTCCAGAGGATATGGTAGGCGAAGAGAATATCGGCTACGATGCAGTCATTATCACCGCGGCCGAGGCACTCAAAAAAGGCCTATACAAAGAATCTGACTAATAAACTCAAGGTGCTCATTGACAGAATGGGCGCTTTTTGTTGTAATAATCTCATCTAATTTGTCTACAAAATACCGGAGAAAGGGGTGGTTTCTATGAAAGGTAGACTAATTGGTGCCCTTTGGATAATTGGAGCGTTAGCATTGTTCTACTTCGCTTTTGACGGGGCAGATTTCCCGACGCTATTTATCATCAGTTTACTGATGTGTGCGGTCGAAATCTCATCCATTTCGCAATGCCAGCCTTATAGAATGAAGCCCGACGCCTGCGGCCCTGCAGGTGCCTGGTGTGCTCAACTCTATATCGTCTGCTTTGCATCATTAGCGTGCCTGATGCTGACAAAAGAACAGATTCTATTCGTCGTAATTGTTTGCTCGTTGTCCGATGTAGGCGCCTTCACCTTTGGCAAGCTCCTCGGCAAACATAAAGCAAAGTTTTCGGCAAAAATCTCACCTAACAAGACAATTGAGGGCTACGTTGGTGGCATTCTCTGCACAGCAATCGCAATTCCTATTTGCCCACTGCTCGGCCTAGAATACAATCCGCAGCTGATTGTATTTCTAGCGATTTGCGGCGTAACTGCAGAAATCGGCGACCTGCTTGGCTCGGCTACAAAGAGGCAGCTCGACATTAAAGACTCTGGCGACGGCATTCGTAACGTACCAGTCTTTAACGTTATCGAGTATCCCTTGCGCGGCCACGGCGGTTATCTTGATAGGCTAGATTCAATTTCCTTAAATCTGTTGCTTTTCGCTCTAATTAACGTGCCTAAGTATTAAGCTTGGGCACTTTTTTATTACACCTTGACAACAGGGGTGGATTTTGCTATACTAAACAAAGTTAAATTTAAGGTCGGGAGAGTTAAAACTCGTTTGTACCGCGAAAGGATTTCAAATGGCAGAAAAAGAAGCCAAAGATCTTGAGACTCCAGTAGAAGCTGTAGTCGAAGAAACCCCAGCTGTCGAAGAGGAAAAATTCGCTAAAGCTGGTAAAAAATCTAAGAAGCACGTAGAAGAAGTCAAGGCTGAAGAAGAGCGCCAGGCTCGCAAAGCTGAAGCTGCTGCAGAACCAGAAAAGAAAGCTGGTCCAAAGCCAGTTACTCGCAGCCGCCTCGAACGCCGTGGCAAGAACTATCGCAAGGCAGTTGAAAAGCTTGAGAAAGGTAAAGTTTACAACCTTACCGATGCTATCAAGCTCGCTATCGAGACTAGCCCAGTTAAGTTTGACGCTACTGTTGAGATGCACTTCCGCCTCGGCGTAGACCCACGCCAGGCAGATCAGAACATCCGCGCAACTGTTACCCTACCTGCAGGTACCGGTAAAACCGTTCGCGTAGCTGTATTTGCTCCACTCGATGTCGCTAAGGCAGCTAAGGCAGCCGGTGCAGATATTGCAGAGGACGAAGAGTTCACCAAGCGCCTCGACAAAGAACAGCTCGATTTCGACGTTCTTATCTCTACCCCACAGTACATGCCAAAGCTTGGTAAGTACGCTCGCCTCCTTGGTCCTAAGGGCCTCATGCCAAATCCAAAGGCTGGTACCGTTACCACCGATATCGAGAAGGCAGTTAAGGAAGCCAAGGCTGGTAAGATCGAATACCGCGTCGACAAGCAGGCCATCATTCACGTTGGCCTCGGCAAGGTAAGCTTCGGTGCTGACAAGATTGCAGAGAACATCAATGCATTCATCGAAAGCCTTAAGGCTCAGAAACCTGCATCCATCAAGGGTCAGTACGTCAAGAGCGTCTTCATCTCTACTACTATGGGTCCAAGCATCCAGGTCGAGAATCTCTACAACTAATTAGAGACAACAAAAAAGTTCCGGTCAGACCGGAACTTTTTTAATGCTATTTATTCTGGGAAGCTAGTTTCACCCTCGTAGCAACCGATATACTTAGAGCTCAAATCATCATCGATATACTTGTAATCTTTCATGAACTTCTTCTGCTCGTCAGTATACTGATCACATGTCGTAAAAGTGTGGCCACCCTGAAGAATCTTCCATTCGCCGTCCTTCTTGTTCTCTTTATAGAGTACAATCGCGAAACCGCCTACACCCTCAGCTACATCACCGATAATGTACGTATATTTGCCATCCTTGGTATATTCGAGCTTGATTGGGGATAAGCTAGCATTTGGATTCAATAACTTGGTGGCGCCGCTATAATTGATAGCATTTGCCTCGAAATCAAATTCGGAATCCTCAACAGACTGTGTCGGTTTCTGGGTTTTGCTCTTGTCGTACTCTTCCTTAGTCTGCGAAGTGATAACGCGATTTAAGAGCGAAGTTTTGCCATCATTAAAGAATAGATAGGCAGCAACACCGCAGCCAGCAACGGCGAGTAAGAGGAAGAATACTGTAGCAAATTTCCAGCCTGCACCGCCTTTTTTCTTTTTGCCTGGTTCTTCGACAGTATCGATAGTCATATATGCTTGATTCTCCGCTTTAGTTTTCCAGCTATTTTCTGGCTCAGCAGCACGAACCGGCTCTTTTGCCGTGTCTTCGTTCTCGATTTCTTCGAGAGCCGCCTTAACCTCATCGGAAGGCTCAGCTTCTGGCTCTTTTTCTTCTTCCTTTTTCTCGGCGATTTCTTCGATATCTTCCTCGATAACTTCGCCCTTCATATCTTTTTCGATATCAACAAGGTTTTCAGTTTCTTCTGAATCATTAAGTGCCTCGATAGCTTCTTCGAGGTTCTCGCGTTCAGTTTTATTTTCGTGAGCGTCTAGCCCACCGTGCTTGTGTAGGTCATTGGCGCTGTGGCCGGTTTCACTACGCTTGAATTTTTCTTCGCTCATTTAAAAAAATTTCTCCTTAGTAATATTTTAGCATAAGCGAGATGAAATTTCGAACATAAAAAATACGCCCCGCATGGAGCGATGGGCGTATTTAGCGTTTCTTTTCCTTGACTTCGTTGCGGCCGAGGTTCTTTTTGGTCTCGGTGAAGACAACGTGCTTGCGAAGTACTGGATCGTACTTGCGAAGGCTAAGTTTGTCAGGGGTGTTCATGGTGTTCTTCTTCGTATAGTAAAGACGAATGCCAGATTCCTCAGAAACTAAACCAACAAGCTTGCGCTTGGTATTACTTTTCTTTGCCATATTGGACCTATTTTAGCACAAATTTTATTTCTCTGCAACAGGGCTAGAACTGGTATAATAAAGCTAAAAGGAGGTTCCAGTGAAAATCATCGAAGGAACGAGCGAAAACTTCGAATCAGAAGTGCTCAAATCTGAAATCCCAGTCTTGGTGGATTTTAATGCCACTTGGTGTCCACCATGCCAGGCTCTACATCCAATTTTGGAGCAAATGGCCGAGGATAGCGATGATTATAAGATTGTAACCGTAGATGTTGACGCCGAGAACGCGCTTGCTGCCGCTCACGAAGTCAGTTCAATTCCTTGTGTCGTTATCTATAAAAATGGGCAAGAGACGGATCGCCGCGTCGGTCTACAACCTCGCAAGCGCCTAGAAAAGATGTTAGGAGTAAAATAATGTACGACGTTATTATCATCGGTGGTGGGCCAGCAGGTTTGACTGCTGCCGTATATGCTCGCCGCGCAAATCTAAAAACTCTAGTCCTTGAAGCAACTGCTTGTGGTGGCCAGATTATCATTACTCCAGACATCGAGAATTACCCCGCCGCTATGCATATCTCTGGTCTAGATTTCGCTAGCCGTCTCGAATCTCAGGCTAATGAGCTCGGCGCCGAAATCAAGTTCGAAGAAGTAACCGGGATTAATGATAATGGCATCGAAAAAGAGGTAATTACCGATAGTAATACCTATAAAGGTAAGACTGTCATTATTGCGACTGGCACCAAATCCCGCAAGCTCGGCCTTGAAGGCGAAGATGCATTGATTGGTCACGGCGTTTCTTATTGCGCAACCTGCGACGGTTCTTTCTATCGTGGTCGCGTCGTCGCAGTAAACGGCGGCGGCAATACTGCCCTAGACGATGCTCTCTTCCTCTCTAATATTGCTGATCGCGTCTACCTTATTCATCGCCGTGACGAATTCCGCGGCGACGCCGAGACTGTCGAGAAAATTAAGGCGAAAGACAATATTGAGCTCGTACTCAACTCTCGGGTAACCAAACTTATCTATGACAATAAGCTCGAAGCAATTGAGGTAACCGATAACAATGGCATTATCCGCAAGCTTGACGTTGGCGCATTGTTTATCGCAATCGGCCGCGTTCCGGCTACGAATATCTTCGTTAATAAGGTCAGTATGCTCGAAGGTGGTTATATCGATGGCGAATATTGCCACACCAATATTCCCGGCATCTTTGTCGCAGGCGACTGCCGCAACAAAGAGGTGCGCCAACTCGTTACTGCTACCGCCGATGGCGCCGTAGCCGTTCATGAAGTATTAAAGCTGCTCAATAAATAATCTAACATTAAAGAACGCGGTCACTTGGGCCGCGTTTTTGTTGATTTATAGCAGTTGTCGAAGTATTGCTCCCATTCGCCTTCATGATAGTATTCGCTCTTTGGCGCGCTACAGTAAAAGAAGACTTTATCTTTCTTCCCCTTTTTGTTGGCGTAATAAATAGTAGTCTCGTATCGCTCAACTATAATACCGAGTTTTGCGTCGTCATACTTCCAACCGCCACCTGCTATTCTTTCACCTTTAGCTACTGCAATCGAATAGGCCTGCTTCTTAATCTGCTGAGTTCTAAAGTGCTTTTTTATGCCTGCCATGCTAGTCCACCTCCGGCAAAAAATGTTAATATTATAGTAACACACTGGAGGTACCATGAAAAATAGAGAACTATTCGCTTTCATAATTGCAGTTATCGCCTTAATGGGCGGTTTAATGCTCGGCACATTCTTTACTGCTCGCGCCAATACTTTACCGGAACTGCCAAAACCAGAGGTCAGCGAAGGCGAACGCGGTAAGCTAGGGATAGACAAGAACGTCAACGAAACAACAATCGATAAATACCTCGGCCGCAAGGATAGCGTTTATTACGACGTCCGTATGCTTGAAGATCCAGCACAGTATGAAGAAATCGGCGGAGACCGCTATCTTTCTGGCCTCGTTGAAGGATTTGAGGTTGTTTCTTATCCGTATCTCGTAAACGTCGAAGGTTTACCAGAGGCGGTTGGCCAAACTTATACCGGCAAAACGCTTTATACCGTATCTGACGGGAAATATACCGAGAACTACAAAGAATCTAAGCAAATTCTCGATGACCTCTTCCCTAAAGACAAAAACATCTTCCTTATGTGCGGCGGTGGAGGCTACTCTGGTATGCTTAAGAATATGCTCACCTCACTCGGCTGGGACGGTGAAAAGATTTATGTCGTAGGCGGCTACTGGTATTACGAAGGTAACCATGACGTAAAGATTAAGCAAGATGACGGCAGCTACGCCTTCTGGAAGGTCTCTTATCACGATATCGACTTCAGCAAATTAACCGAGAAATAATGAAAAAATCACTAAAAATCGCAATTGCTAGCTTTGTCGGCATATCAATTATTGCCGGAAGCGTAGTTTTTGCCGTAAATATCCTAGGCGATCATAGATTTAGACTAGATGACGAATACTACACCACCAGCGAAGACGTTAGTATAGATAAAGACGAATACGAGAAGCTAATCTCAGGCAAGAAGAGCTTCGTCGTAATGATTGATAAACCCGGCTGCGTCACAACTGAGACAATGCGGGAAGATATGGCGAATTCTACAGATTTGCAATTTAAGTATTACCGCATGATGTGGAAGTATGTAAAAGAATCTAGCCTGCATGAATATGTCAAGTTCGCACCGTCAGTGGCTATCATCCATAAGGGCGAAGTAAAGGCTTGGCTATCCGCCGATAAAGACGAGGACTCAAAATACTTTAATGATATAGGCGCCCTAAAAGAGTGGCTTGAAAAATATATAATCTTCTAACAAAAAGCCGACCCCGCTAGGAGGTCGGTTTTTATTATTGTTGCGAGATAACGCGCGATTCGAGTTTGTCGTTCACTTCGATCGTGTATTTGAGTTCTTCCTCTACTGAACCGTCAGCGAAGCTACCATAACGAAGCGTAATTTTTGTCTTGCCAGGCTTCTTGCCCTGAATAATAAACTGCTCAACTGGTTTTCCGCCGTCATCTTCCGGATTTTCGTAGTCGATATAGGTTTTCTTATCGACAACCTCGGCAACCGTCGTATCCTCAATTGTGTAGCTCCATTCATAGATACCGCCGCTGGTTCTGCTGAGTTCGATAGAGCTATACTCGCTACCATCCTCGAACTGCGGTATACTAGCACGCTGAATCGCAACGACAATGCCGTAGGCGATAAGACCTAGAATTGCGAGCGCAGCAATAATCGTGAAGATTTTGCGCCCTTTAATTGATAATGATTTAGCCATTAATCTTCCCTACTTGCTTTTATTTCGACACCCTTTGGCTGGATGTTGCTAATCTTAACTAGAGATACGTAACCACTCTTATCGCCACCTTCACACTGCTTATAATCGGCATCAATTTGAAGGTTGTAATCTGCGTCACGGGTAACAGTCTTTACATCGAAGCTCTCGAGACAGTTGGCCTCGCGAGTAACTGCAATAATCGTACCGGAGTTAAAGAAGCCATCGCTAACATTGTAGCTAATATTTTCGTTGCCAGATGCGGCGCGGATTGCGTTCATGACATCCTCAAAGACGCTGTTGCTATTAATAACAACATAATCCAAGTCCGATTCCTTATTAATGAGTTTTACGAGGTAATTCTTCGATTCCTCATCCGTATCGTTTTTAGGGATCTTATAGCTAAAGTTAGTTGCCTGGAAGTCTACACTATTGATAGTAATAACTTCGTCAGCTTTCCTCTTTTCTTCAGCCTTGGTATCGATATTATTCTGGACACGCATACCAAAATGGATGAGCGCCAAGATAAATGCCGCACCCAATAGTACGCTAAACACTGCCGTAACGGCAATTTTGATATTATTCTGCCTTACGTCGTTCTCTTCTGACATTTTTGCCTCCCTTTTAGTTACCTTATTAGATCTTCATAATCTCAGTCTCTTTTTCAGAGAAGAGAGTATCGATTTGAGAATTAAAGTCTTTAATCATGTCATCGACGGCTTTTTCGGCACGCTTCTTTGCATCATCTGGGAGCTCAAGGTTCTTGATTTCCTTGCGAGCGTCATCGCGAGCCTGACGAAGAGAGATTTTAGCCTCTTCAACCTTGCCACTAGCGGTCTTTACGATTTCCTTACGGCGTTCCTCGGTAAGTGGTGGGATTGGAACGCGAATAACGCGGCCATCATCAGATGGGTTAAGACCAAGAGCCTGGTCAGCGCGGATTGCGCTAGAAATCTTATCGATATTGGACATATCGTAAGGAGTAATAAGGAGCATAGTTGCACCAGAAACAGAAATGTTAGCAATCTGATTAAGTGGGGTGTACTGACCGTAAACCTCAGCTTTTATGTTTGCAAGCATGTCTGGATGTGCGCGTCCGGTACGAACCTTCTTCATTTCTTCTTTGAAGCGTTCTACGGTTGCGGTCATTTTAGCTTTTACGCCGTTAGTATCGAACATAGTTTTTCTAGCTCCTCTTTATTCTTAAATTTTATCACGATTTCACCGGTGCCACGAGCGCTGGTCTTGATTGCGGTCTTCATGCCGAGGCGATCACTAATGCTCTCGGCGTAAGTATCAGTTTCCTGTTTTTCGCGTTCAGCACCTGCTTTTACTGCCTTCGCGCGATTATTGAGGTTAACTTTGTACTGCTCAACCTTACGAGCAGACCAGCCTTCGTCAATAATCTTCGGAAGAATCTTTTCAATCTGCGCCTCGTCAAGCGTTACGAGCGGGCGCATCTGGCCCTCGGAAAGCTTATGCTCAACCATGGCATGCTTTGCGCTATCCGGGAGGTTAAGCAAGCGAGTCGTATTAATAATTGCGGATTCACTCTTGCCGACGCGCTTCGCGATTTCGGCATTAGAGAGATTGAATTGCGAACGGAATTTTGCGTAGACAGTTGCGATTTCGATTGGATTCAAATCTTCACGCTGAACGTTCTCGATAAGGGAAATTTCAAGGCGTTTCTGCTGGTCGAGCGTACGAACGATAGCTGGAATCGTGTCGAGATTAGCCATGCGGCTTGCGCGCCAACGGCGTTCACCAGCGACAATCTGGTACTTATCGCCTTCTTTTACGACGACGATAGGTTGAACAACGCCATTCTCTTTGATGGAACGAGAAAGAGCCTCAAGCTGCTTTTCGTCGAATTCGCGGCGAGGCTGGTCCGGGTCTGGAATAATCTGATCGATAGCAATCTCTACGAGCTTGCTGTTCTTTTCGTCTTCTTCCGCAGTTGGATCAAAAAAGTCATCAACGGTGTCGGTTGGGATTAGTTTATCTAATCCGCGGCCTAGTCCACGCATTGCGCTCATTTAACACGCTCCATTACTTCTTCGGCGAGAGCCTTGTAGGACTTTGCGCCCTTAGAGAAGCGGTCATACTGGCCAATCGCTACACCGTGACTTGGCGCCTCAGCGAGACGAACGTTACGCGGGATAGTAACATCAAATACTTTGTCTTTGAAGTAGCGTTTAACTTCGGCAAGGACCTGAGAGCTAAGCGAAGTACGCTTATCATACATCGTTGCGAGCACACCGAGGAGCTTGAGCTTTGGATTGATGCCCTTCTTGATGTCATTAACAGTCTTAAGAAGATCTGCGACACCCTCAAGTGCGTAGTATTCAGTCTGGACTGGAAGAAGCAGATAGTTAGCTGCCGCCATACCATTAACGGTGAGAAGCGAAAGGCTTGGCTGGCTATCAATGATAATAAAATCATAATCTTTAGCAACCGAAGCGATAGCATGTTTAAGGATAAAGAATTTGTCTGGGCTAGACTTCGCGTTCATGCTGACTTCTGCATCTGCGAGCTCAACATTAGTTGGCGCAAGATAGAGATTCTTGCATTTCTTCTTGTCTGGTTGAACGATAATATCCTTGAGCTCGACCTTTGCTGGAGCCTCTTCGCCCTCTTCGAGTTCATCATCGTTAATCGAACCGCTAAGCATCACGGCGCTAATAGTCTTAGTAGCGTCTTTTTCTTTAATGCCAAGGCCAGAGCTAGCGTTGCCCTGAGGATCAAAATCTATAAGCAAAGTTTTCTTTCCTGCCTTTGCGAGATAAAAAGCCAAGTTGACAGACGTAGTCGTCTTGCCAACACCTCCTTTTTGATTGGTAATCGTAATCACCTTTGCCATAATACTATTCTACCACAAGTAAGAGTCAATAATCTCTGGAAGTGGAATTTCGAGTAGTACTAGGCAGTTTTCGTCGAGACGTTCGCCGAGATGGCTAATGAGGTCGAGTTCGTTCGTAAAGAATAGAACCTTTTTGTGAGCATTATTTACTGGCTTCTGGCCGAGGATGAGAACCTCTGAAACCATGTCGAAGTCAATCTTTGCGAGCTTACGCACATCGTCAGTTACGAGGATGCGATCTGGAGCTTGAATGTTATAGAGCGCCCGCATGCCATACTTAAGCGAAGTTGCCGAAGTAGAAGCGGAGTCATCCAAAATGACGCTATTATGAAGGCCTTTGGCCGGGGACATACGGCCATGCACTGGGCGAATCGCCGCAACACCAGCAAGAATCTTCTCACGGTCAATCTGGAACATTTTAGCAATAGCGCAGGCCATAACGACTGGGCGCATATTATGCTCGCCGATAAGCTTAACGACGACAGGAATATGCTCGCGTTCTGGGTTGACGATATCACCGGCCTGACCGTCGAGGCCAGAATCGTGATTCTCGAAGTAGAAGTCAGCTGGAAGCTCATCGCCATAAGTCGTAATCTCTGGATTGCGGAGATACTTAGCAAACTGCTGAGGAACGTCGTTATAGTTGATAACGACATGCTTTGCGCGGTTAGCAAGCGCAAAGAATTCGCGAGCTTCCTCATCCGTTTCACAGCTAGTAACAACTACGATATCTGGATTAATCTCTGGGAATTCGCTCATAGACTTGTAGTCTAGAACTACAACATCTGGATCGGCAGCTTTATTGACGCCCATAGTGACCGTCAAAGCCTGGCCGAGAATCATGCCAATACAGCGAATGGCAGATTTGCGGCCATAAGAACCGGTGATGACGATGGTTTTTACCTGAGGGTTCTTACGGAAGTAACGCTCGATTTTGCTCTTAGCGTCAAAGATCATTACTTCTTGCCTTTCTTGGTAGTCTTAGCAGTTTCTTTCTTTGCTGCTGGCTTGCGGCTATAAGATGCAAGCAATTCTTCCTTAGAATGAACACCGAAGAAGAGATCGGTAAGACCGTTAACCATGAGATAAGAACCGAAGATTGCGATGTGCGCTGCTGCGCCAAGGTTAGTGCCACCAAACATCATGAAGGCGAGGATACAGCCAATCATACCGTTAACGACCCACATGAAGCGGTCAGTAACGTTGTCGAAGCTAGCAAAGCCCATTGCGATAGTAACGATGGAAGCAAAGACAACATAGGCCGACAAGTAAGTAATGCGTAGCCAGGTTAGCTCGTCTGCACTCTTTGCATTCGGATCGATTGTGTAGAGCAAAGCGACGGCAATGAAGAGCTCGATTGCGCCAAGGATTAGTGGGAAGCCCCAGTTATGAGAACGGCGAGTGCGATAAAGCACGTTTGCGATCTCGATGAAGGCGAGACCAAACATAGTCCAACCAACAATCTGGGTCATTAATGATAAATCGTTTTTAGGAGCGAACATGAGGCAGAGACCTGCTACTACCGAAATCGCACCCTTCATGGCAAATGTAAGCCAATGACTTTCGACAAATTTAGTTTTTTTATTGCTCACTTGAAAAAGCTCCTTAAATCTAATTTAAGGATACAACACGCTTATGCTTTTTGCAATAATTTATCCCTTAAACGTGGCGGATTTTGGCACGTGTTTTTTCGATAATATAGTCGAGTTTGTATTTAGCTGGACTAATAATCATATCGTGTGCGTGGAGATACTTGAGCTCCTCAACGCCGAAGCTACGTTTGAACTGGCTGACACCATAGAAACGATGCTTAGTCTCATCGAGGCCAGTAATGCCCCAGAAGTTATAGCGCTTAATGCCGCGCTCGCGCGCATCGCGCATCGCCTGCATATGAAGAAGCGGCGCACCGGAATATTTAGTGCCGAGTGCAGTCGAGACACCGTAGTGATAGCTGGCTTCGTTGCCGTAGAAAATCATGAAGTTCTGCGCGAGAATTTCGTCACCGAGCTTTGCGGTATAGAGCTTAACCTCGTCGTACTTGGCGAAGGCTTCAAACTGCTTGGTCAGAAAACTTTCGGAAAACTCTACGAAGCCATGGCGCTTAGCGGTCTCGAGTTCAATCTGATAGAATTCGTGAATATCTTTTGGATCAGTGCTGGTCGTAACAGTAATTCCGTTCTTCTCTGCCTTGCGAATCTTGCGGCGAAGACCCTGAGCAGCGCCAGCAAGGATTTCCTCCTCAGATTTGTTGAGGTCTAGAATACCAGCATATTCAACGGAAAGATAAATTGGCGCAGGCTTAAGGCCAAGTTCCTTGAAGAGCGCGCGATTCTTTGGCGTTTCTTCGATTTGCGGGCGGATGCGAACGAATACGCATTTCGTAGCCTTAGCTTGTTCGCGAATATCATTAAAGATTGCCTCGCGGAGAGCCTTTTTACTCCAATCCATGATAGGACCACCGGCAATTGCCATATAGGTGCCACGCTTGGCGGTTTCTACCTGGCCAACGTAAGCAGCAACGATTTCGCCGTCTTTGTCGACTGCAACGCGACGAACAACTTTCTTGCCGCGCGCTTCATGAAAATCACCCCAAGCCCAAGAATGCAAAAAGTTCGCATCGGCATGGCTAGTGACGAATTTGTCCCATTTTTTCTGATCAGTTGCGTCGATAATTTGCATTTCTTCTCCTATAGGTGACGTTTTTTCTTACGGATTGTTTCTAGTGCGTGAACCAAGCGATAATGCATTGGTTTAATGACGAGGTCGTGAGCGGAAAGATAAGCTACCTGCTCGCCGCCAAAGCCCGTCTTGAAGGTTGTGACGCCAGCGTAGCGGTGATGCGGTGAGTTTGGTGGCGCAATACCGAAAAGGTTGTAGCGCTTGAGGCCAAGAGCCTTAGCGTCCTGAATAATCCGCCACTGTAATGCATATGCGCCCGGAAGCTTGCGACCTTCGAGTGTAGAAGCTGCTTCATGATAAATCGCCTCTGGCGCCTGAAGCAAAACCTCGCCTTTTGCGAGCACTTTGCCATCGAGGCTGGCCGTATAGATGCGAGCCTTATCGCCAAAAACTTCGTGCTGAGACAAAATCAAATGGCGGCTAGACGGAATGAAGCCCTGACGTTCGGCGGTTTCGAGCTGAAGATCATAGAAATCATTAAAGGCTTTTTCGGTCGTTTCATAGCTAACCTTGATGCCGAGTTTCTGTGCGCGACGAACCTCATAGCGAGTCTGGCGGCGCATTTCGGCCATTAACTCGTCATCCGACTTAGTAATATCGAGCATGACGGTATGCTCAGCATGGAGATGCATCGGCGACTTTACGAGCTTAAGACGTTCAGCGAGCTTGCGATGTTGCTCGGTGTCTGGAATATTTGGACGCATACGCACGAATACGCACTTATTCGCCTCAGCAACCTTGGCGATTTCTTTCAAGAAGAAACGCAAAGCCTTAATGTCGCCATCCCAATCGAGCAATGGACCGCCTGGAATTTCAAGATAACGGCCACGCTTAGCTGGCTTCAAAATGACGACACTAGAGCCAATCATTTTCTTTTCGTCGAAGAGGCCAAAATAGAAGACTTTCTTGCCGTCTTTTTCGTAGACCTTCGCCCAGCTAGAAGTCTGGAGAAAGTTTGCCTCTAGATGCTCTTTGCTAACGTAGAGGTCGAGTGCTTCTGGCTCGATTTCCTTCAAATACATCATTTTGCGCGCTCCGCTAGACGAGCTAGTTGTTTAGCGATTTCCTCAGCGAGCTCTGAGGTAGAAACGAGATAATGCGAATGGCGCCAGCCTGGTTTGGTCGTGAGTTCAGAATTCGGCAGCAATTCGTGCATTTTTTTGCCCTGGCGAAGTGGCGTAGTCTGGTCGTCTTCACCCCAGATAATCTGCGCGTTAGTCGTAACCTTCGTAATATCAAGAGTCTTGTCGGAATTAATCATATTATCGAGGGTTTTCTTCATATTCTCTGGCGCATTCTCGTAGTCGTTAGCGCCGATTACGCGATGAACTGCCTTGCGGATAAACTTGGATTTCTTGAGCGGTGCGAAGGCCTTAGAAAGCGCCTTTAGAACCATGCGACGATTCTCTTTTTCCCAGACGCCAGCTGCGTCGAGAAGGATAATACCATTGAGATAATCCGGCTCACTAGCGAGGAGATTTAAAAGGATGCGACCGCCGTTACTGTGACCGAGCGCATAGCTGCCCTTTGGGAGCTTTTCGCGTGCCCACTTGGCGTAATCTTCGATCGTGAAGACTTTGTCCGATTTAGTGCCGAGACCTGGCACCTTGAGAAGTTCCGCTTCGACACCGAGTTTTTCGAGCTCGGCGATGACATCGTGCCATGGCTCTGGCTTATAGGTCCAGCCGTGGATAATATAAAGTTTCGGTAATTTCTTTGCCATTAGTTTAGTCCCCAACTTGCGCGGCGTTTTTTATGAGCGGCGTCTTGGCGCGCAAGCTTTTCGACGTCGTTTGGATTTTCTAGTAACTTTTCAACAATCCATTCGAGATACTGGCTACCTTTAAAGATAACAGTCTCTTTGCCAGTGAGATTAGCTTCGAGATATTTGAGCGCCTGCTGTGGCTTATCGAAGGATTCAAAATCGCACTTACCCTCGAGAAGCGGTGCAGTATATTTCTTGGTGCGGCGACCAATCATAACGATTTTCTCGGCCTTTGTGTCAAGCAAAAGCTGCGCGAGTTTCTTATGTTCTTCGCCCTCAAGATTGCCCTGGTCGATGATATCACCAATTACGAGCCACTTGTGCGTAGTTTTCATTTCGCGCACCATTTCGAGCACAGTAGTCATGCTGATAATGTGAGCATTATAGCTAGAGTCAACAATCTTAATACCCTTCTTGCCATGGAGGAAGTTGCTGCGAGCTGGTGGCATCTTGAAATTCGAGAGATCGGTAGAGGTTTTCTCGCCGAGATAGTCCATAAGTTTGTCGAGCATGAGAATCTGAGTCGTTACATCGCGTGGCATTGGCTCAGCAAACTCAAACTTGCGGCGGCCAATCTCGAAGATTGCCTTCTCTGGATAAACCTCGTAGCTCTTTAGCTGCTCTTTCTTTACTGCCTCAACCTTAGCTTTAAGATTAGCGGTCTTCTCGACCATAGTTTTATTGTCACCATCAATCAAGACGAGCTTCTTAGTGTTCTCTGGGATAGTTGCGAATTCGTGTGCAATCGCCTCATCGATGTTACTGAAGCGGCCACTCGTGACCTCTTTTTCATAGAAAACAGCATGAGAACGGCCAAGGCTGACCCAGCAGCTGACCTCTGGCTTGAGCCATTTAGCAACAAACTCTGCCTCATGTGGACGCTCGCCATCACATTCAACAACGTAGAACTTTTCGTGACGCTTGTAAGTAAAGGCGAGGAAAGGCGTCTTTAGAAGGAGGCCAATCCAGTGTGCACGGCTGCCAGTGACGCCTTTTTGGCCAAGCACGTCAAAAGCGATGCCGAAGGCGGAGTTCGCATTGTGTGAATAGTGCGCCTTATTACCGAGCTGGCTCTCGACGAGATTCAGCATGGTAGTCTTGCCGGCGGAACCAGTGATAATAATCACGCGCGGATGCCAGCGCTTAAGTGAAATGTTTGCAAAAAATTTGAAGTAGCCAGCGGCCACAAAATAAAATTTTTTCTTGAGATTAGCGATAATTGCCATTTACTACATTATACCATATCCGTTATCTATTGACTTTTTAAGCCGCTTGTGGTATAATAGTTATATTGAACTATATGTCAAAGATCTTTTCCAGGAGGTGTATTTCTATGGATAAACTGTTTCAGTATACGACTAAGTTGAATACCGTATACGATAAGACAATGTTTACTAAGTGGGTAAAGAGAATCATCGACAAACCCGAGCTTCTTGTCGTATTGGCAATCAATTTCGATTTCTACGACGAGATTTCTGAAGGCATCTCAGAAATCAAGAAGGAGGACATCGAATTTTTCGACACAAAGGCGGCTTACTGCCGTAATCTGATCAGCGGAGCGATTGATTCTGGCTGCCGTTTTTCTTTTAGCAACAAGTGTGCGAACCCAGTTACACTTGTAGATGTCTTTATCTACGACGGCGAATTAGAGAGGCAGCGCGGTTTACTCAATGATTACATTAGCGAGCTAACTACTTCGATCGACCGCATGCTTTCATACGATTTACCATGCGAGCCGCAGCAGATGGCGCTTAATCTCGCTAAGGATTATCTTGAAATGCTTGATTACCTTGCGAAATAGCGCGCACCCCCCCAACCGGAGCCAACCACTCAACAGAGTGCGAGGCTCCCTTTTTATTGACTTTTTCCCTGTTTTGTGATATAATGAAAGAGTTATGAAAAGTGTGTTTGATTATTTTATTGATCTCTATAAGCAGAACAAGCAAATCGTTTTGTTGACTTGGTGCTATTCGATTATTGCAATCGTCTTCGTAATGATTGCTGGCCTTATTGCCCTCATCAACCAGCCACTCGGCGTCGCCATTTTGATTGTTCCACTCGTAGCGATTATCGCCCTCTGTATGAACATTGTCTTTTGGGCACTTATTCACCTTGCTATTAGCGAAAAAAGCGCAAAGAAAACCGAGAAGCCTGCTTCCAAATCCAAGAAGTAGTTGCTAGATTACTCTTATGGACGCGAGCACAGACACACGTAATCTTGTAGATAAATTCAAAGGTCTCCCAAACGAGGAGATTATTGCCGAGCTCGATAAATCTCGCATTCCGCTCGAAATCGCCATCGAAAACTTAGCACATGATTTTAATATCGGCACGGTCGTGCGTAACGCGAACGCTTTTAACGTTGCGCGCGTGCATATTATCGGCAAGCGCAAATACAACCGCCGTGGCGCCATGGTAACAGATAAATACCTCCATATCGATCATTTTGCTACCGTCGAGGAATTCATAGCTGACGCTCATGCGCGCGGGATGAAAGTTGTTGCCGTCGATAATAATCGCCCAGAATCTAAGCCACTCGCAAGCACCGAACTCGTGTCAAATTCTATCCTAGTATTCGGTTCTGAATCGGATGGAATTTCGCAGGAGTTGCTCGATGCGGCCGACCAGGCATTTTATATTGAGCAGCTCGGTTCAACACGCTCAATTAACGTAGGCTGCGCTTCTGCTATTGCGATATATGAAGCAGTACGCCGCTTGGGGCTTTTACCGGATGCGTAAATATCAACTTTCTCAGCACTTCTTGCGCGGACCGAAACTCGCAGGCTTTTTGATTGGTCATAGCAATATCAAGAAGCGTGATATTGTGCTCGATATCGGCGCCGGTTCTGGTGTGATTACCGCCGCGCTTTCGCGTCGTTGCAAACAGGTAATTGCCATCGAGCCAGACCACGAAACAGCCGAGAAGCTCCGCAAAAACGTTAGCAAATGCGAGAATGTAAAGATTATTGAGCAGGACTTTCTCGAAATGGAATTGCCAGAGGGTGAATATAAGGTTTTTGCCAACCCACCATTCCATCTTAGTTCCGCAATTCTCCATAAGCTCGACGAGGCCAAGAATCCGCCAAAAGCAATATATTTAATTCTACAGAAACAGTTCGCGCTCAAGCTACTCAATAATGACCGTCACTATACCTCGCAGCTTGGCAAACAGCTTTTCGTGCACTATGCGCCGCGCATTCGTTTGCCGATGAAGCCAGAATACTTTACGCCGCCGCCAGCCGTGCCTTGCGTTCTACTTGAACTTAAGCGCCGCGACGATGAGGTAAAATAGAATACATGAAAGAGCAATTAATCGCCGAGTTTGATAAGCATATCAACCACGAACGCATCGAGGCGACCGCGCATTTCTTCGGTATTTGCCCGGGCGGCTACGGCGAGGGCGATATTTTGCTTGGCCTGCCAGTGCCAACTGCGCGCAAAATTGCTCTAGAATACAAGAATATGCCGGAGGATGAGATTGTAGAGCTCCTACATTCCAAGGTCCACGAGCATCGTTTTGCGGCTCTAGAAATCTTGGTTGCACAGTACAAGAAAAATCCTGAGCGCAGCCGCCGAATTCTCTTAGAAAACATTGAAGCGGCCAATAACTGGGATCTTATCGACGTAATTACCTGGAAAATTCTCGGCATGTGGGCGCTCGAGCATCATGATGAGAAAATCTTTCATGAATTCGCAAAGAGTAACAATCTCTGGAAGCGTCGCATCGCAGTCGTAAGTTATATGGCATTTTACCGCCATGGCGTGTTGGGCGACGGTCCAGAAATCATCGAGCAACTACTCGGCGACAAAGAGCCACTCATTCATAAAGCCTGCGGCTGGATGCTGCGCGAGATCTATTGGCGCGTTGACAAACATTTTGTCGAATCATTTATTATCGATCACTATAATCAGATGTCGCGCACGACTTTGCGTTACGCGATTGAGCGTATGCCGGAGCCACAGCGCAAACAGTTCCTGAAAGGAGAATTCTAATGTCCCGCCAAAGAAAACCACTTCCCTACGAGCCGGAAAAATGCTGGGTGAATGATAAGCACAAAATCTGCTATCCAGACAAAGAAACTGCCGAGGATTCCGCTCGCCTAGTCGAGTTCGAGCATGGCCTGCCCGTCAACTCGCTCAGTGTCTATAAGTGCGAATACGGCAACCACTGGCATTTAGCCAACAAAAAGTAGCCCCGAGGGGCCACTTTTTTATCGTAACTATTTGCGGTTGAGTTTTACGAGCTCATCCATAGTCTTGTTAATGCGGATGCGATTCTTGATAGAAGCAACTGCTTCTGGAGTCTGCAAATCTGCGAGCATTTCTGGGCTCTTTGCATAGACGTGCTGGAGCTCAGCAACCTGCTGTTCAACTTCTTTATCAGAAATCTTGATGCCAAGTTCTTCACCGAGCTTAGCGATGATAATATGGCCGAGAACGCGATTCTCTGCTGCAGCCTTAACATCTTTCTCCCAAGCTTCTTTGGTCTGCTTGGTGTGCTCAAGATATTCATCAAGGTTAGTACCGCGAGCCTGGAGGTTGCGGAGAATGTCTTCACGAATAAGCTTAGCCTGTTCTTCTACGAGAGCTTCTGGAGCGTCGGTCTTAGAAGCCTTAACGAGCTCGTCGAGCAAGTCGTCTTTGTAAGCTTCGTCAGCACGCTGCTCTGCCTGAGCGGTAAGATTCTTCTTGATATCTTCTTTGAGCTCTTTGAGAGTTGCGAATGCGCCAGTCTTCTTAGCGAGTTCATCGTCAATCTTTGGAGTCTCAATCTCGTTAACCTGCTTCAAAAGAACCTCGAAGACGACACTAGCGCCTGCAAGCTCTTTGGAATGATACTCTTTAGGGAATTTAAGCTTAAGATCAAACTTATCGCCTGGCTCGTGACCAACAACGCCGTCCTCGAAGCCTGGAATAAACTGGCCGGAACCGAGCTTGAGCTTGTAATCCTTTGCGGAACCGCCGTCAAATGCAACATCGTCCTTCTTGCCAACGAAGTCGATAATAACTTCATCGCCAAGCTTTGCAGCGCGCTTAACAGCTTTGCTCTCAGCGTAGCTCTCAGCGATGCGATTAAGAACGTCGTCGACATCCTTAGCTTCTACCTTTGGAGCATTATATTTGCTCTTGAGCTTCTTGTAGTCTGGGAGTTTGACCTCTGGCATAATGTCGGAAGAAATCGTAACCTCAGCCATCTCGCCTGGGACGAATTTCTTGATATCGACGCTAGGTGCAGAAATTGGCTGGACCTTTGCTTCGGTATAAATCTTGGGGATAGCTTCGCGAACCATCACATCGAGGGTTTCCATTGCGAGTTGGTTTGGATCAACATGCTGCTCAACAACGTTTGCTGGAGCTTTGCCATTGCGGAAACCAGGAATTTTTACATTGCGCGCGAGACGTGCTAAGGCTTTGAGGCGCGCAGGTTCAAAATCCTTGCTGGTGAACTCAACGTCAAAAGAGACGGAGGTCTTTTTCTTATTCGTAGTAAATTTCATGATGTAAATTATACCACGAACAGATAAGAGACGGAAACGTAAGCTTAATCTTTAGTCGAGATGCCGTGATTGTAGTCGCTACGGAAGTGCTTGAGCGTGGCTTTGATATTAGTTTCGTGCTTGATTCCAGGGTTAAGAATGCCTTCTGGATCGAAGATTTGTTTAACCTTTTTATAGAGAGCAATCGTAGTTGGCGCCTCGAATTTCTGAGCGAAGATTGCCATGAAGCGACCTTCTGGCGCCTCGCCGCATGGATAGCCATGGTTAGCGGCAATGACCTTAAGATATGCGCCCAAGAACTGAATGATTCTCTTGCGACCAGCAGCATTGGTCGGATTGAAGCATGGGCGAATCGAGAAAGTATTAAAGTCAACCGAGCCGAAGACGGCCATTGGTAGCGACATTTCTTTCGCGAGCTTAGTGACGTCATCGAGGAATTTCGCCTGATTTTCTGGCTCAATATAGACACCGTCGATGAGTGGCAAATGATAAGTATTAAGAGCATTGTCATTCAGGTAAGCATCAAGCGTACGGTCGAGCTCGATAAAGTCGCGCTCATTTTCTTCATCCTCCTCAATAATACGCATCGAATCCGGCAAAGCACGGCGAATCTTCGCGAGCTTGCGCTTGCGATCACGCGTAGAGTCATCCTTCACATTAGCGACGACCAAGTAGCCATCGTCGGAAACGCGACGGAAGAAGCGGCTGGACTTGCCGGTTTCTTCAGTAGCATTAAACAGTTCTGTATCATAGACAACAATGTCGGTAAACTTGAGACGCTTGAGCTCGCTCGTTACGAAGGCAAAGGCCTCAGCGGTCTTGCATGGAATTGCAATATAGTCTGGGCGGTCGAAGACGGGTTCAATCTTGAGAATAACTTCAGAAATGATGCCAAGCGTACCCTCAGAGCCGGTCAAAAGCGGCAAGAGACTAAAGCTGTGCTTGGTTTTTACGGCGCCAAGACCAGAGTAGCCGAAGCGATTCTTCTTATTCTCTGGCAACTGACAGATAGACTCCCATTCGTTTTCAATCAAATCATCGACGGCACGATAGAGTTCGCCTTCGCGGTCGCCCTGGAGTTTCTTTTTGCGGAAGTAATGCAGCGAAAGATTGCGCACCTCGACTACGTCGCCGTTTGCGAGCACAACCTCGGCGCGATCAATAAAATCATAAATCGTGGACGGCTCTGTATTATTGCTAGCACTAGCCGCCTTCGCAATGAGACCACCGATAGTCTCGAATGGGTTACCGAAGACTGGCAAGTCGAGACCGCAAAGATTAAGAGCCTTCTTAAGCTCACCAAGCTTAACGCCGCACTGGACGCGAACGAGGCGCTGACGAATATCGATTTCCTGAATCGCAGACATGCGCTCAGTAGAAATCACTAAGCCGGTGCCAATATCAGAGCCAGTTTTACTATAGCCAGAACCGCGGACAGTAATTGGAAGTGAGACCTTCTTCTGAGCTAGCTTATGTGAGAATAAAACGAGGCGGCGAATATCGAGCGTGTTCTCTGGTAGAGCTACGACGCGCGGATGCATTTTGAGCATAGAACGGTCGGTAGCATACTGCTCCAAAATACCAGGCGCAGAGTACACAACGCCATCAATACTCTTGTTTAGATAGATCGCTATGCGATTCATAAACCACCCATTAACATCTGATATCTATTTTAGCATAAAAACTTTGTGAAAAATGCAAGAAAAAAGGCCTCTTTTTCAAGAGACCTTGAGGCACTTAAACGAGGACGTCTATGTGCTCAATAACGAGGTAGTACTCTTCATCGCGTCTAGTTTTTGCGATGAGAACAGGTTCGCCATTTGCGGAGATTGTCTTGGCGAGGCTGGAGTGCGAAATGTTGGTTAATGACGTGATTTCATGCGTAATAACCTCATGTCCTTCCGGATAATCGCCGCCATAGATATGGCCAACCAGACTGTAGCATGGGACTACGTCCAGAATGCCGCTGCCGAGCGCTCCGCGCGCAAAACGCATAATTTCACTCTGGCTCTTTTCACGAAGCGTGATCGGAGTACCATCGACAAACTGCATACGCCAGCGTTTGATGACTGGGATTTTCTCTGTCTTGCTCATGTTTTTCACCTCTTTGCAAAGAACTTGGCTTTTTAGTGCACCATTTGTCTATTGTATCACAATTATGCTTAACTGTCAATCTGGGCTTGCGACTTTTGGCGCTGCTCTGCTATAATTAGAGTGCTGCGCGAGTGGTGAAATTGGTATACACGTATGCCTTAGGAGCATATGCCTTTCGGCGTGCTGGTTCAAGTCCAGTCTCGCGCACCAAATAAAGATTACGAGTTTCCAGACTCGTATTTTTTATACTATAATAATGCTTATGGATACACAAAATTCTTTTGCGAGCCAGGCGCCCACTAATACGCCGGAGCCACAAGCATTCAACAACTATAATCAACCTAAAAAGAAGAGCACTACGCCAATTATTATTATGCTAGTTATCCTAGTTCTAGTGCTCGGCGGAGTAATTGCTTTTCTTCTATTGAGAAATAGTAACAAAGATAACACTTCTACAGGTAAAGATAGCAAAGAGAGCGAAGTGGCCGAGACGGAAATCACCTCAGAAACCGTCAAAAAAGACCTATTTGAAAAAATGAAAATCGTTCTTCTAGAGTCTTGGAATAATGATTTCAAATATGACGACAAGACTGCCGTATTGAGTGGTTATGATTTTCCTTTCAAACTCTTTAAAGAGGGCACCAACAATGACGGCACGAAGTTTTATTCAATTAGCTTATACTTCGACAATACCCATCTAACTAAGTTCTCTGAATCCCCTAAAGGCAGAGATTATGCAAAGAGTATTTTTGCCAAAGAAAACAATCCGAACTTTAAATATTTATTCTCCAGCGCAGAAGACTTCCTTAATGACGAGGAATCGGTTTTTGTCGAAGGTTCTACTTTTGATAAAAAATACAAAGCTGTTTACGGCGAAGACATTAAAGCGCACAAGACTAACGAGTACTGTGGCGGCCTCTTTTATGATAGCGAAATTAATGTTTATTACGCGTTCTCCGGCGGCAGGCAATGCGGTGGCGCTTCCCCGGAAATCGTAAATCTTTATTTCGACTCTTATACTCAGAAAGGTAACGAAGCTTATATTAATATCTATGGAGCTAATGCCGTTAATGAAAGCGAGTCGGCCAATAAACAATGCGGAGTACGTTCTCTAGAACAGACGGAGAGTTTCCATAACTGCGATACGGACGAAGCGAAGATCCTCAATAGCTACTTTGCAACTTCCCCAAGCATCATTAACGATTCAAACAAAGAAAAATACAGCCACTATCGCTTCGTCTTTAGTGGCGAAAACTCCGACTATCACTTCGTAAAGGTCGAAAAAGTCACGAAAGAATAATTAAAATTAACCGATCAAAATCCCTCAGAGAACACTGGGGGATTTTTCTAGCCTCTTAGAACTTCGCTTTTGCGACCATCGACGATAATTACATCAGAATCGTCAAGAAGCACTGCTTTACCGCCAAACTCAGCGATATTGCGGCGATAAATGTCGGTTTTTTCTGCATGATCTTCGCGATATGCGTGGCAGACTGGGTAGAAATCAATCAATCCGAGAGCATCGAGTGGAGCTTTTTTGCCGTAAAGCTCTTTCGTGACTTCTGGCATGCGATCCTCGCCGCGAATATATGGCGCAAGATTTTTCGCGGCAACCATTGTGCCAGCGCTCTCACCAGCATAGACAATTGCATCATTAAAGAGAGCGCGATGAATAATCTTGTCGAGGCCGCTCATGCGCATTGCGGCATTAAGATAGAATGGATTGCCACCAAGGCAGTAAATCGTACCTGGGTCATACTGCTCTAGATAACCCTCGAGCTCTTCAGGACGGCCAAAGAATAATTTCAAATCAAGAACCTGAGGATCGAAGCCGGCCTGCGCAAAAAGAGCCATCTTGTCACCAAGGACATTAGCAGCATAATCTTCTTTACGATAGTCACGTGCATTACGCACAACTAAGACGCGGCGGTTGCTTCCTACAAGGCGGCGCAAACGGTTGGCATGATTCCCCAACTCACTACTAGCAAGAAATAATCTCATCCGTTTCCTCCTCCACCCTATATTAAAATTGCGTTAATCAATAATGATATTATAAACAAAAAATCGAAGAATAACAGTAGGTTTTTAGACGCAGGTAAAGCCGCCGTCGACAGGCAGGATAACACCGGTAACATAGCGCGCTTCGTCAGAGGCGAGGAAGACGGCTGCAGCGTTTAATTCGCCCGGTTTGCCATAGCGCTGCATAGGTACATTAGCCTTAGCGAAAGCCTGGAAATCTGGCGTGTCTAGAATTTCTTTCGTAAGCTCAGTCTCGAAGTAACCTGGGCAGATTGCGTTACAGGTAATACCTTCAGTTGCGAGCTCGGCTGCAACGGCGCGCGTAAAGTTAACGACTGCACCCTTGGACGCGTGATAAGCAGTACTGAAGAGCTGCGTATTACCAACGAGGCCATACATACTAGCAATATTAATAATGCGGCCATAGTGATTCTTCTTCATGATATTCGCGAAGGCGCGAGTCATCTTAAAGACGCTAGTTTCGTCAGCGGCAATCGTGAAATCCCATTCCTCATCAGTCATCGCGAGCACGCCATTATTCTTGGCAGCACCAGCACAGTTGAGAAGAATGTCGACCTGGCCATACTCTTTTTCGGCAGCTTCGGCAGCAGCGTTGATATCGTCAGAGCTAGTAACGTCACATTTAACTGGCAAAACTTTAATACCATATTTACCGCGAAGTTCTTCAGCGAATTCCTCGAGACGCTCGATACGGCGAGCAAGAATTACGAGATTTGCGCCCTGGCCTGCAAAGGCTTCTGCCATCTGCTTGCCGAGACCCGAGCTTGCGCCCGATACTACTGCTACTTTTCCTGTAAGATCAAACATATTATCCTTCCAATGATTTTACATATTCTTTATCTTCATCATCTTCTTCGAGCTCATCAAAATCTTCATCGTCAGCATACTCAATAGTCTTCATATCAATATCGCAGGTCTTAATGAAGCTATTGTGATTGTAGGCAAAATTCTTCGTGAAGTCGTTTTGGAAGATGACCTCAAGACAGCCATTGTCATTACTAAAGAAGATGCTCTTATTCTTGCCATCGTTATCTCTTGCAGCAACCTTCATTTCGTTGGCGCTACAAACTTCGCCGAGGAGCCAGGCGCTGCTGTTGTTATTGCCGAAGAGACTCTTAACGTTCCAGCAATCATCACGCGTAACATCAACGTTTTTGCCAGAGGCGGCGTCGTAGATAGTACTAGCGGAGCGTGAAATTTCAGAGCTTAGGCTCGAGCTGCCCCATTCATCGAAATGATTATCGACCCAGTCGGCAATTTTATCGAAATTAGCGCTAATAAAAATGAAAGCTGCAATTACAAATAACAATGGAAAACCGAATAATACAACTAGAATAATTACGACAACTTTAAGACCAGAGTTGTCCTGCTGAGGCATAGTGGCTTGCTGTGCCCGAATTGGATCTTTTTGGATATCTTTCATACCCTTATTTTACTACAATTTCTGATACATCTTGATGTGGGCGGCGGCGTAGGATTTGTCGCTAAAAAGACTGAGGCCGCGGAATTCCCATGGTGCTGGCGACTCTGGATGAGATAGCACAAAAATACCGCCATGCTTGAGGCTTTTGAGAATTTCCTCGATGTATTCATACTGCGGATTCTCGTATGGAGGATCGGCAAAAATAATGTCATATTCGTCACGCAACTTGCGAACGAGCTTAGCTTTGTCATCGAGCCTGAACTTGGCGATATTATCATGGATGGTCTTGGCGGCCTTGCGATTGTTTTCAAGAAAATCTACTTCAGCAGCACCGAGCGAGAGGGCTTCGATGCCAATTGCACCGCTGCCAGCAAAAGCGTCGAGGATTACTTTGTCGGCGATCTCGCCACGAAGACGATTAAAAATTGCCGAGCGTTCACGGTCGCCCATAGGATGAGTCTTGTCAGTTTTCGGGGTGTCGATGAGGCGTCCGCCAAGCTTACCGGAAATGATACGAATCTGATTATTTTTTCTTGGCATATTTACCTCCCTTTTGCTTTAGTTTAGCATGATTTGCTTGCTCGAGTGAGGATGCCCAACCCAGCGCAATAGCACGAATGATTTCCGGAATAAGCGTCTCGCGCGTTTCAAGTGCAAGCTGAGTTGTCCAGCCTTTCTGAAGAAAATTATCATACATCCTAAGCGCGTGAACTTTCTTGAGCGAAGAATAGAAGGCTTTTTCGATATCAACGTCATGGAATTCTTCGTGAGTAGTCTTTGGCGTGAGACGTTTAATGCCGATTGGCGCAATAATATAAGCCACACCATACTCAAAGGCGATATGCTTCGTCATTACGCCACCAGCACCCCAGTATAGCCAGTTATTGCGAGCGGCTTGAGCTAGATTATCGCCACGCATGATGCCTTTGATTTCTTTTCCAAAAATGCGCTTATAGTCCTTATCCGTCATAAGTTCATCGACAACTTCGCGGAATGGGTAGTGATGAGCCGGCGTTAGACCGTCGGTAATCGCATGCGCCATCCAAGCCGCCTCAAATGCAGCACGCTCGTGATTATTCTGGATTAATGCCTGCGTGAGATTATATTGATGATCGAGAATATACTGGCGCAAAACACCATCATCATTATCTGGCTGAATAAAATGCTCTGGCTCGTCAACGCCTGGCGATTTCGCCTTCAAGCCGTCTGGACCACGCGTACCTTCAAAATACAGAATCTTTTCAATACTAGGAAAAATACGCGCATCGCGACCATATTCCTGCGCCAATAGCTGACGGGCGGCTTTATCAAGCTTCTGATGAACGCCAATCAACTTACCGGAGTGCTTTGACCCCTTAATAATGTCTAGAGTTGCATACATGTCAGTTCAAAGTGGTTAGGCGCTGATATTTACGGACACTGGCGCTTAACTCCTTATATTCTACCATATTGAAGCCTTGCTTGATAAAGTCCTTCACGAGCTGGTCGGCACGATGGACGAGTTTCGTATCAGTAATTGAAGCAATGCGAAGGTCCATGGCGCCATGCTGGAGCGAGCCGTAGATTTCGCCTGGGCCGCGAAGTTTCAAGTCAACCTCAGCAAGATAAAAACCGTCCTGCGAGCGCTCAATTTCGCGCAAACGCTTCGTCGGCGCATCGGTCGAAGAATTGACGAGGTAACAATAGCTCGCCGCACTACCGCGCCCTACGCGGCCGCGGAGCTGATGAAGCTGACTGAGGCCATACTGATCCGCATCAGCAATTACCATAGCGGTAGCATTCGGCACATTAACGCCGACTTCGACGACGGTCGTCGAAACAAGCACCTGGATTTCATTTTTAGCAAAGAGCGTCATTATCTCGTCTTTTTCGGCTGGCTTCATTTTGCCATGCAAGTAGGCAACATTGTAATTCGGAAAACGTTTCGCAATTTTCTTTACTTCGGCCTGGACGGATTTCAATTCCGACTCGCCTTTATCATCAATTTTCTTACAAATATAGTAGGCCTGGTGACCGGCATCGAGTTCTTTTTCGACTGCGTCCCACATCTGCGCCGTGCTAACCGGCGAAACAATCTTAGTCGTAATTGGCTGGCGACCGGCTGGTAATTCGTCGAGGATAGAAACCGAAAGATCGCCAAAGATTGTGAGCTGAAGTGAGCGCGGGATTGGCGTTGCGGTCATAGAAAGCAAGTGCGGCATTGTATGCGCTTTAGCAAGCAACTTCTGACGTTGTGCCACGCCGAAACGATGCTGTTCATCAATAATCGCGAGACCAAGATTTTTGAATTCAGTATCGTCAGTAATAAGAGCATGCGTGCCGATAACGAGGTCAACTTCTCCGGCTTTAATATGCTTCTTGAGCTCTGGCTTGCGCTTGGTTGAACCGGTTAGCAATGCGGTATTTAACTCGTCGCCAAAGAGTTTCTGAAGCGATTCAGCATGCTGCGTCGCAAGCACCTCGGTTGGCGCCATAAGCGCAGTCTGGAAGCCAGCCTTCGCAGCAACATAGGCGCTGAGCGCGGCAACCATAGTTTTACCAGAGCCAACATCGCCCTGAAGCAAACGGTTCATCGGGATTTCATTATCCATGTCCTGAATAATTTCCCAGGTCGCGAGGCGCTGTGCATTCGTAAGTTTAAATGGTAGCTTTGCGACAAACTTCTTGAAGACTTCCATATCAGCTTTAATTGGCGCAGTATGGAGCTTTTGGTTCTCTTCGCGATTGAGACGAGCGGCGAGAAGCAGAGAGAATAATTCCTCGACCGCCAAGTATTCGCGGCCTTTCTTAGCCTGCTCAACTGATTCCGGAAAATGCACATTCAGCAAGGCATCAGCGCGACCAGGAAGATTTGGAATCATATCCGGCACGAGTGCGATATTATTCTGCATGGTCTTAATGAACTTCTTAAAATCAGGCGACTTAATAGTGCCACGCGCTGGATAAATAGGCTGAATTTTATCCGTATCCGGCGCGTCATATTCATCGCCCTTCACTGCGGATGGGTTCTGAAGTTGATAGCGACCGTAGCTCAACCGCATGTTGCCGCTAAAATAATATTCGCCCTGCTCGGAAAATTGCTTGGCGCGGTAAGGCTGGTTAAACCAGATCGCCTTAATAGCGCCAGTTTTATCACGAAGAGTAGCCTCAGTTAGCGTTAGGCGACCTTTGACGCGGCGCGTATTAATGGACTCTACACGAGCCTTAACCGTAACATTGCCCGGCTTCAAATCGGCGATGTTTTGCGCCTGTTGGAAGTTCTCATAGTCGCGCGGCAAATGATAAATAAGATCGCGAAGCATAAAAATGCCGGCCTTATGTAAGACCTCGGCAGTTTTAGGGCCGATACCTTTGACCTCCTCGATTGGCGCCGCCAAATCCATAGGTATATTATATCTTATTCAGCGGGTTCAGTCGGAGCGTTTTCGGCACGCCACTTGGCGATTTCGCCATGATTGCCATTAAGGAGAACTTCTGGCACTTTCATGCCGCGGAATTCAGCTGGACGAGTGTATTGTGGGTATTCATAATTATCGCCGTCAGAAAAGCTTTCAATCTCGGCACTAGTTTCCCCGCCGAGTACACCAGGAATGAGGCGAACAATAGAGTCAATCACAGTCATCGTTGGCAATTCGCCGCCAGTAAGAATGAATTTGCCGATAGAAATCTGATAGTCAACAAGCGCTAAGATGCGTTCGTCATAACCTTCGTAATGCGGGCAAATAAAGATGAAGTTCTCGCCAGATTTCGCAAACTCTTCGGCACGAGGCTGGTCCCAAATGCGACCTTTCGGTGTCATGAGGACAACTTTTGCGTCCGGATTGCGCGTCTTCGCATCTTCAACGGCAGCAAAAATCGGCTCAGGCTTGAGCAACATACCATCGCCGCCGCCATATGGCGTATCGTCAACTTGATGACGAGGGCCGAGACCGAACGGACGCAAATCGATAAGCTCAAACTCAACGAGCTTTCTGTCCTGGGCTTTCCAGAGCATCGACTGGTTAAAAACCTTGTCAAACATCTCTGGGAAGAGTGTAATTACGGAGATTTTCATTATTTCTTTTCTACTTTTACGAGTGCTGGGCGAATAAGTTCACCTTCATAGCGGTAGCCGGCACGGAGAGTCTCAGCGATAACTTCTTTATCGCCATCGCCTTCAACCATAATGGCATCATGAATGCCTGGATTGAATGCGCTGCCCTTCTTACTTTCGACGCGTTCGAGCTTCAATTCTTTGAGAGTCTTTTCGAGAGACTTTTCGAGTGGCTTGAGGCTTTCGTTTGCGGCAATCGCGAGATCAATATTATCGAGCAATGGAAGAATTTTGTTAACTGTTGCGTTTTTTACAACATTTCCATACTGAACCTTCTGAGCCTCAGCTTGGCGACGGAAGTTCTCAAAGTCAGCACGGGTACGCTGAAGGTCAGCAGTAAGTTCGGCTACTTTATCATTAGCCTGAGCAACTGCGGCCTGAGCAGCAGCAATGGCTGCTTCGCCGCGATCCTCATTAGACTGCTCATCATGCAAGTCATTATCGCGAGAATCGACACTATTATTCGTCTTCTGCTCTGCTACTGGTTCAGTTTCACTATTGTTCATCGTAAATTACATCCTCCAACATTAAGCCCGCATGACGTACGAGCGACATTACCCTTTTATATGATTGACGCGTAGGACCAAGCACGCCGATATAGCTGCGGTCAGAATATGGCGAGCGGAAACGCGAAATAATGAGAGAGACATTAGAAGTTTTGCCGACTGGATTCTCGGAGCCAATATAGACATTGATAGCCTCATTCGGCTGGACTTCTTGAAGCCATGGGCGAATATTATCGAGCAACTTGCCTACAGCCTGGACCTGCTGAGTCTGGATAAATTCCGGCTGAGAGAAGAGACCACCGAAACCAGAAACATAGAGCTGGTCGCCAATCGTTGCGAGACCGAGGTTGCCGGTAAGCTCAACAAGGCTATCGACAGCTGTACGGATCGCATAATCGGCACGAGTCTGAGCTTGAATACGAGTAGTGAGCGCCTTGGCAGTGCGGTCAGATTTGCCGCTCTCTAAGCGTGGCGCATACTCGGCAACATCCTCTGTATGGTCGAAGTTTTCCTGCAAGGAATTGACATAGAGGCGATAACCGGCGTCGGTAGGAATGCGACCAGCAGAAGTATGCGGCTGCATAATGTAACCCATCTGCTCGAGCTTGCCCATCTCGGCACGAATAGTTGCTGAAGAACAATCAAAAAGCTTAGCAAGAGTGACGGAACCAACAGGTGTCGCAAGCTCTGCATACTCTTCGATAATGGCGTATAAAATCTCTCTTTGACGATCTGTCATATTGCCTTATATTATACGCTTTTTAGCACTCAAGGTCAATGTCTGCTAATTGTTCGCTGGGATGCGGAAGAAGCTCTTATCATTCAATAAAGTGTCAAGACGATCCTTAGTCTTAATGGCATTTAGTGTCTTAATGAAATCATTAGCCTTAGCCTTCTCGCCGGTTGTTTCGTACGTATAGAAGCTACCAGTATTCTTCATGACAATAAGATAGCTATTCTTAACAAATGCGGTTTCGTCGGATTTAATAATTAAGAACTGCGTAAATGAACTATTGTAGACATGAATCGTGCCATCAGTTTCATAGCCGAAGAAGTACTGATCGTTGACGAAGACCTTTTTATTGGCACGGACTTTTTCCGAGCCAGTCGAGAGGTCAATCAAACGTTGCGAGCTGCCATTGCGAGCAACAATGTAGCTATTTGCAATGTTCGTCATATCCTTATATGTGTCAGAGGCGATATCGGTATAGAATTCGTCATAAGTGAACTCCGTAATCTGGCGATTGGACGTAATATTATAGAGCGCGGATTGGCCGGATTCTGGATCGAGAATCGCATAAGTAGAGCCACCCCACTTAAAGATAGTGATCGCATGATAGTCTTTGTTGGCTATCGAAGTGAGCGTAGACTTCTTATTAGCCTTATCATACATGAAGTATTTGTTGCCATCGCGAACAATAATTGAATTATTGTCGATGTCGGTGGTCTTATCACATTTTGCGTTAGTGCACTTATAGCCCTCAACGCGGCCATATTTAGCCTCTTCTTCTGGTGCAGCAATTTCGTCTGGGGCAACAGTCTTTTGGCTAGCGATAATTGCATTTACAATTAGCCAGCCGCCAACAGCAAAAATGGCTGCAAAGAAAATGCCGATTGCAATATAAATACCGGTACGCTTTGCTTTTGCTGCTTCTTCGGCAAGTTTCTGCTGACGTAGAATCTCGGCGTTTCGCGCATTAATAGCAGCTAGCTGCTGATCCGCCTCTTCGCGCGTAGACATCACGACGCTCTGAGTTTGTACGTTTTCGTACTTTGCCTGACCCATCTTAATAAATGGGTTGTTCTGCATGACCTTGTCGAGCATAGAAACATCGTCTTGCTCTGGCTGCTGCGGCTGCGGATTTTGGTTATCAAGATTATTATTGTCCATGCTACAATATTAACATAAATCAGATTAAAATGCTTTAGCTTATAACGGAGATAAGATGGAAGAAAAAGTTGCAAAAATCAGAGAATGGCTCGGTACTGGCAGTATTAACGTGTTTGGCCTACCTTTCTCCGGCAAAGACACAGTTGGACTTCGCCTCGCAGAATTACTAGGCGCTAAATTCCTTAGCTCCGGCCTAATCCTTCGCGCCGCAGAAAAAGAAGACAAAGAGCTCTCAAAAGAACTCGCCGCTGGCAACTTGGCGCCAACTGATACTTTCCGTCGCATCATTATGCCATATTTCAGCCGTAACGATTTGGCCGATTTCCCTCTCGTGCTCAGTAGCGTTGGCCGCTGGGAAGGCGAAGAATATGATATTATGGATTCTGCCGCAAAGGCCAACCATACAATCAAGGCTGTAATTTTACTAAACATCTCCGAAGAAGAGGCTAAGAATCGTTGGGAAGCTGCACGCATTTCGGGTGACCGCGGCGAACGCAGCGACGATCGCGAAAAAGGTATTCTCGACAATCGCATTCACGAATTTATCGAAAAGACGATGCCAGTAATCGAAACTTATCGCAAACGCGGTTTACTAATTCCAGTTCACGCAACCGGCGATCGCGATGTTGTCTTTAACGGCGTCATCGACGAACTCTGCAAATATATCGATACTCAGGAATAAAAAATCCGCCCTCTTACCGGGGCGGTTTTTTTAATTGTCGCGTTTTAGCATGACAGTGAAGGCGTCACTCGGAATATCAACTTTACCGAAGCGTTTCATGCGAGCTTTGCCGCGCTTCTGCTTCTCAACGAGTTTTGCCTTACGGTCACGGTCACCGGTATGAATCTTAACCGTAACATCCTTGCGGTAAGCACCAAGTGTATCACGCGAGATAATGCGCGCACCGATGGCAGCCTGAAGTGCAACCTCAAAGTTCTGACGCGGAATTACTTCCTTAAGCTTCTTCGTGACAGCACGGCCGATGCCGTCTGCTTCGCTGCGATGCGCCATGACACTAAGTGCATCAATACGCTCGCCCGCTACTAAGAAATCAATACGAACGAGATCTTCGGCATGATAGCCACCGAGCTCATAATTGAAGGATGCGTAGCCGCTAGTCGCAGATTTGAGCTGGTCATAGAAATCGGTAAGCAAGTTTGCCATTGGCGCTTCAAAATCAATGAGCGCACGCGTGTCAATATATGAAATATTCTTCTGAATGCCGCGCTTGCTGACAATGAGTTCAAGAATGGAGCCGATATATTCTTTTGGCGTAATGATTTCGCCCTTTGCCCATGGCTCGCGAATTTCAGCCACGCGGCTGACATCTGGTAGGTCGGAAGCAGAGCGAATATCTAATTCCTCCCCGTCCGTAAGGCTGACATGATAGTCGGTGGATGGGTTAGTAACAATGAGGTCGAGTTTAAATTCGCGCTCGAGACGCTCACGAATAATATCCATATGGAGTAAACCAAGGAAACCGATGCGAAGGCCAAAGCCGAGCACTGGTGAATTCTCCGGTTCAAATTGGAGCGCAGAGTCACTGAGGGCGAGTTTTTCGAGTGCTTCTTTGAGATCTTTGTACTGATCATTACTTACCGGGAAGAAGCCCGCATAAACGAATGGGCGAACGTTCTTATAGCCCGGAAGTGCTTCTTTGGCCGGAGCCTTCGTAAGTGTAACAGTATCGCCGACTTTCGCTTCGCGAGTAGCCTTAAGATTCGTGACAATGTAGCCAATTTCGCCAGTCGAAAGCTCGGCGCGTGGAGACATTTTTGGATTAAGCACGCCAACTTCGAGCGCAATATCATTAGAGCCGGTTGCCATCATATGAATGTTGGCGTTCTTTGGCAAGCTACCTTCAAAAATACGGACGTAAAGCACGACGCCACGATAATCATCGAAGTAAGAATCGAAGATGAGAGCCTTGAGTTCATTAGACTCGGATTGCTTTGGCGCAGGAACGCGCTCAATGATTGCATCGAGAACCTGGTCGACATTCTCGCCAGTTTTAGCGGAAACCTTAATGATTTCCGATTCGTCGCAACCAAGCAAATTCATAATCTCGGCCGAAACGCGCGGAACGTCACTAGCTGGAAGGTCAATTTTATTAATGACAGGAATGATTTTTAAATCCTGCTCAAGCGCAAGATAGACGTTCGCCAAAGTCTGAGCCTGAATACCTTGCGTAGCATCAACAACAAGAATAGCGCCTTCAACGGCCTGAAGACTACGGGAAACCTCGTAAGAAAAGTCGACGTGACCTGGCGTATCGATAAGATTCAAAATATAATCCTTCCAATGCATATGGGCAGGAGTCAATTTAATCGTAATACCCTTCTCGCGCTCGAGTTCCATAGAGTCAAGAAGTTGCGATTTCATCTCGCGTTTTTCAACCGTACCGGTGAGCTCTAGCATGCGGTCAGCAAGCGTCGACTTACCATGGTCGATGTGCGCAATGATACAAAAATTACGGATCTTATCTATATTCACAACAATATTTTACCACAATGTCAATAGCGTGCGCTAGCGTAGAAGCTCAAATACTACGATAATAAGCGCGAGAACGATACGGTAGATGCCGAACGGGCGAAGAGAGTTCTTTTTGCGCAAATACTTCATTACGAGATAGATGGCAATAAGGCCAGAAACGAAGGCAATTGCGTTTGAGAATGCGAGCGCCTGCCAGTTAGCCACAATATATTCGCGAGAGGAACTAGAAATCATGCTCTTCGCCATCACGCCGAGCATGATAGGAATACTTGCAAGGAAGGAATAATCGGCAGCAGATTTGCTGTCGAGGCCAACCATACGACCGGCGACAATAGTCGAACCAGAGCGCGAAGTGCCCGGAATTAATGCGACACACTGTGCGAGACCGATGATCAGCGCGCGCGGCCTAGAGAGATGATTCTCATCTTTGAGCTTAGACATCTTTGGCAAACGCTCAATTGCGAGCATTGCAATACCGATTAGCGCCATAGCGCCAGCGATTACGAGCATATTCGAGAAGAACCAGTTGCTCTCGATGAGATCGGAAAGCAAGAGGCCAGCAATTACGGCAGGAATGGTCGTAATAATGACGTTGATTGCGAGTTTAAAGTTATGATTCTTGAAGATATCGACGAGAATGCTCCAGATGCGCTTGCGATAGAAAATGAGAAGCGCAAGGAGCGTACCGAGATTGATGAATTCAAGGAAGAGATGGAAATCTGCACTGCGTCCACCCAAAATTTGCTGCATTACTTCGAGATGGCCTGAGCTAGAAACTGGGATAAATTCCGTAACGCCCTGCGTAAGCCCGAGCCAAAATGATTGATACCACTCCATTTAATCTTCCTTATAAACTCCTGTATGTTTTTTACCATTATATATCATCGTTGGAATACCCTTTGCATGGATATTGTTAACGACGATGTCATTATTCTTTGCGATAATGTCGTCAATTTCTTTCGAACGAGCGACGCTCTTGATTTCTTGACGGTCCGCTTCATTAAAGCCGAACTCTTCGAGCCACTTCTGAAGCTCCTGCTCCGCTTCGTCAGCAGAATAGCGCTCGTTGAACATCGTCTGATAATCGATTTCCCTGTAGCCACTTTCCCTGTCTTTATCTTCGATTTTTGCTTTTTCGGTGAAAATGCGATCGACAATTTTAAGGCTAGGCTTTAGGTCGCCCTTGTATTCTTCTGGCGTTTTTAGCTTGTCTACTGCGAAGATATAGCCAACGATAAGCTTAGAGTTCGCAAACTTAAAGTTGCCATCCGCGTCCTGAATCGGGAACGGGACGAGGATAGTTTTGCTCTTATCGAAGAAGCCAGACTCTTTTTGCGTGCGATAAGACTGTAAACAGACCGAGCAGCCAGGATCAAAGATGTCGATTGCGCGTTTGCCGTCATTCTCTTTTACGGTGATACCGACAAAGTCGAGGTTTTCGTTGTCCCAATCGCGGAACTTATCCGGAATTGCACCGAAGATTTCGCCCCAGTCGGAGAACCAGTAGCCGATTGCTTCGATAGGGTTCTTTGGACCAGAATCGCCATCGATGCTACAGACCTCTGCGCCAAGTGAGCAAGCTTCTGGGCGCTGAACATTACAAGTGCCAAGAGACCAGAGCGCGAGACCGGCTTTAGCGCCCTCAACGAGCGACCAAACCGTAATTAGAACGATAAGAACAGAACCAACTTCGAGGCCAATAGAGATTGGCTTAACGAGCTTTGGTTTCTTAACGATAACTTTACTAAGAATTGAGTTCTTAATGTCTTCCTTGAAGCCAGTTTCGCACTTCTGGAGCGTAACGCGCTTACCAACACAGCCCCAAGCTTTCTTGAAGGTCTTCCACCAGCGCTTACCAATATCACGACGGAAAATCGACAAGAAGCCGACGACAACCGACATAAGACAAAGAATAATAAATGCCGCAATACAGACCATTAACCTAGAATCCTTTCGAGAATTGCGATTGTTTTGTCGATATCGGATGGACGAATGTGATAACCGAACGAGAAACGAATAAGTGGCGGGTAATGCATGATGTGATCGAGATAATAGTGGACGCAGAAGTAGCCAGTGCGCGCCATAATGCCTTCATTACTGAGCGCAGCACCGAGCATATGGCTATCGAGACCCTCGATATAGAAGGACATGGTTGGATTTGGCTCTTCATTAATGAGATGAACCTTTGGCTGAGACTTCAAGAAGTCAAAGAGACGCTGAGCGCAATCTTCGAGGTTCTTTTTGTCGGCTCTACTGCGATTCTCTACCCATTTGATGGCCTCGCCGAAAGCGATAATTTCACCCCAAGCCTGAAGACCGGATTCGAACTTCGTATAGGCATGATTTGGCGACTCGGCGGAGAGCTGATAGCTCTCTTTGTCAACATCATCGACCATACCACCACCGATGAAGCTGGTTTCGATTTTATTGAAGAGATCACGGCGAACAATCATAACACCGAGAGATGGGCCGTACATTTTATGAGCGGAGCTACAAATTGCGTCGGCTTCGGTTTTCTCGAGCACATCAGAAGAATGCGCGAGCGCCTGAGCAGCATCAACGATAATTACGCCACCCTGCTTATGGACCTTTTTAACAAGATCTTTAAGATTGTGGAGCTTGCGGCCGTCAATGTTGGAAGCAGCATTAACGACGACGAGCGCCTTAGTGAAGTCATAATTATCAATATTGATAGAGCCGTCACGTTCGCGAACCATTACTTCGCGCGGAATGCCCTGGCGCTTGGCGAAAGTCATCGTGGAAAGGAAAGGAGAGTTATGCTCTATATCAGAGGTCATCACCTTCTGGAAGATGCCGTCTTTGAACTGCTGAAGGAGAAGATTGATGCCATAAGTCGTATTTAGCGTGAAGGAAACTGAATAATCCTTGCTCTTAAGTTTGAGATATTTCAAAATTGCGGCACGCGTATCTTCGACGAGTTCATCAGTCTTGCGACCCCAAGCGTATTTTACGCGCTCGCCACAAGAGTTATGCTCCGTATAATAACGATTGAGCGCGTCAATAACAGGCTGCGGCCTTAGAGATTGGCAGGCAGAATCCAGATAAACGTCACCATCTTTCAGATAGCCAAAATCTTCCATATTTTCCTCCACTATATACTCATTACATTATAGCATGAAAAAGCTCCCGCTAAACTTCAAGCGAGAGCTCTGGAAGGTTTTAGTCGTCGAAGAGATTTTTCATCTTAGCTCTGGCGTTCTTGAGTTTTTTGGTTATACCAGTTTTGCCCTGTAACGGACGAAACAATCTCGAGAACAACTCTGCTAGTCCCATATAGAGACCAAGACAACTGTCGATTGCATTATCAAGCATTAATTCGTTCTTCTGCGCATTAGCCCAAACGTAGCTAATATAGAGTGCGAAGATAGCTGCAATTAATGCGCCCCACCAACTGATTTTGAACCAGCCAGCAAAGTATGCAATCGCCCCGATTATGATAAGCCCTATCACTGCTACGATCATTGCCCTTTTTAATCTGAGATAAATTTTAGGCATTAAGTAGACAGCTACGAGCATTATCGCTACAACACCAGCAGTAATCCATAAAGCGTGCTTTACAAGGTCAGTTTCAACAGTTCTCAGAAGCAAGCTAAGGAAGATGCTAGTAGATATCATTACGATGTTGTAGCCGAGTAAAGAGGCCTTCGGACTGGTGCTCTTGTACGAGATAAGAATGCCAATCGCGCAAACGATGACATAGCAGATCAGGTTAGTTAACCAGCTCTTAATAAAGAGTGAAAGCATCCCTGTCAACAGATTTGATGCGAAAATCGACACCAAGATCCCTTCCAGTAATACGGCGCCTATGACTGCATTGTATTTCTCCAATGACAGCGGTCTATTCTTGAAGAGTTTTTCAAAAGTGAAATTCTCAAACATTAGACATCACCTACCTTTCAATGTACTCCCCCGGTGGCTCCAATCCCGGGATATATGTACATTATACCACAAGCGCGTTAAAAAGTCAATAGTAAGGACACATTTTGCAACAAAAAGCACCCCCGTTATGGAGGCGCTTTTCTGCCCTAAAATCGATTAGATATTTTCGATAGCTTCGTCGATTTCAGCTTCGGTTGGCTCGTCTTCGCTACCGGTATATTCGGAAAGCGATTCGACGCCGGTACCTACAGGAATCTTGCGACCGATAATGACGTTCTCCTTGAGGCCACGGAGGTGATCAACACGACCAGAGATGGCACTGGAGATAAGAACGCGAGTCGTATCCTGGAAGGATGCTGCTGACAAGAAGGAGTCAGAGTAGATAGAGACCTTAGAGATACCGAGGAGCATTTGCTCGTAGGTAGCAGGTTCTTTACCTTCAGCGACGACCTTAGCGTTAGCTTCAGCAACAGCTGCGCGAGAAACGATATCACCGGTGATGAATTCGGTATCACCTGGCTCCTCGATCATGACGCGAGAGAACATCTGGCGAATGATAACTTCGAGGTGCTTTGCGGAGATTTCATGACCCTGAGCAGCGTAGATAGCGAGAATATCATTAAGGATATAGCGCTCGGTTGCTTCGATGCCCTTGTACTTCATGAGATCCTGGAGATTCAAGGAACCTTCAGAGAGGCGATCGCCTGGTTCAACATGGTCACCATCCTTAACGGTAAGTGCGTAATCTTGTGGGACGGAAACCTTAACTGGAGAGCCTGCGTTAGCAACGAGAACAATCTCGTCACCAGTTAGCTCTGCGATACCATCAAATGGAGCAATGATAGGTTCAGCACCCTTAGCCTTGCTTGCAATAACTGCACCGGTCTTAACAGCTGCGCCGTCTTTAACCTTAGCTTTGCGGCCGTCGAGAGCGAAGTGCTCAGTCTTGCCAGCTTCTGGGGTAACCTGAACGATATTATAGCGACCCTCTTCCCAAGTAGAGACGAGACCTGGAATCGTAGCGATGAAGGCCTGACCCTTTGGAGAACGAGCCTCGAGAAGCTCCTCAACGCGCGGAAGACCACGGGAGATAGCACCAGAACCTGCCTGACCAGAAGAGTGCTTGGTATCAAGCGTAAGCTGAGTACCTGGCTCACCGACAGACTGTGCAGCGATAACGCCGACTGGTTCATGGTAAGCAACTGGCTGGCGGGTAGACATATCGATACCGTAAGCCTTGCGTGGAACACCATCAGCACATTCAGTGGTAAGGATGCTCTGAATCTTGAGGCTGTCGATATCTTCGTCGGCTTCGAGCTGTGCAGCCATTTCGTGGCTGATGAGCTGATCTGCTTCGAGACCATACTTCTCAACAGCTTCTGCGCTGTAGCGACCGTAGATACGATCTGCGAAGCCAATGCCAGTTTCTTCAGTTTCGCTCTTGTAGATGCGGAAGCCTGGATCTGGAGCTTCGGTTTCAACAGTGAAGACGTCCTGAGACACATCGACGAGACGGCGGGTTAGATAACCGGAGTCTGCAGTACGAAGTGCGGTAGACACCTGACCCTGACGTGCACCGCGGGTTGCGATGAAGGATTCAAGTGTGGAAAGACCCTTCTTAAAGGAAGACTTAACTGGGAGCTCGATTTCGCGGTTGTTAACATCCACCTGGATACCAATCGTTGCGGAAGCAAGCTTAATGTTACCAGCGGAACCACGAGCACCAGAGTTGGTCATGATAGAAATGTTGGTATCGAGACCAGCAAGGTTGTCCTTAACGTGCTGTGCGATTTCGTTGTCGACCTTACGCCAGGAATCGACGGTGAGGCGGTAACGTTCTTCGGAGGTAAGGAGACCATCATCGAATTGCTGAGCAATTGCAGCTGCGCGGCCTTCACCTTCTGCAATCATGTTCTCTACCTCTGGGTAGTCTGGGTAGTCATCCTTAGAAGTGGAGATACCTGCAACAGTTTCGTACTTGAAGGAGAGATCCTTGATAGCATCAGCGGTCTGAACAGCGACTTCGTCACCAAACTTGTCAAGAACGATAGCCATGACCTTCTTGAGGTGCTTGCTGTTCTGAACTTCGTTGTCATATTCGTAATCAGCTTTGATCTTTTCTTCGATCTGCTCTGGAGTGAGCTTGCCGCTCTTAGCGAGACCCTCGCGGATTGCGCCAATAACAGCTTCATTGAAGAAGACACGACCAAGGGTAGTATCACGCTTTACACCGAAGGTATGAACGCGGATTGGAGACTGAAGCTGAATGAAGCCCATATCGTATGCGAGCTCTGCTTCGTAGACGCTAGTGTAAGTCTTGCGTTCACCCTGTGCGGATGGCTTGTCGTAAGTGAGGTAGTAGCTACCAAGCACGACGTCCTGAGTAATAGAAAGAACTGGAGCACCATCTGCTGGCTTCAAGAGGTTCTTACCTGCTGCCATGAGTTCACGAGCTTCCGCCTGCGCTTCCTTGGAAAGTGGAAGGTGGACAGCCATCTGGTCACCATCGTAGTCGGCGTTGAAACCGTTAGCGACGAGTGGATGGAGCTGAATTGCCTTACCATCAACGAGCTTAGGCTGGAAGGCCTGAACGGAGAGACGGTGGAGGGATGGTGCACGGTTAAGGAGGACATATTTGCCTTCGATAACTTCATCGAGTGCATCCCAGACGATAGTTTCACCCTGCTCGATCAAGCGAGAAGCGGAACGAATGTTGTTTGCATGTTCATGAGAAATCAACCAAGAGATGACGAATGGCTTAAAGAGTTCAAGTGCCATCTGCTTTGGAAGACCACACTGGTTAATGCGGAGCTCTGGACCAACAACGATAACGGAGCGGCCAGAGTAGTCAACGCGCTTACCAAGAAGATTCTGGCGGAAGCGACCCTGCTTACCTTTGAGAAGGTCAGAGAGGCTCTTCAATTTGCGGCGACCATTCTGAGATGCAGCTGCACGACCACCACGGCTTGCGTTGTTGTCGATAAGAGCATCAACAGCTTCCTGAAGCATGCGCTTTTCGTTGCGGCAAATAACTTCTGGAGCGTTAAGGTCGATGAGCTTCTTCAAGCGGTTATTACGGTTGATAACGCGGCGATAAAGATCATTAAGATCGGAGGTTGCAAAGCGACCACCAGCGAGCGAAATCATTGGGCGTAGATCTGGAGGAATAACTGGAATTACATTCAAGATGAGATCGGTTGGCTTGATGCCAGCAGACTGCATACCCTCAAGAATCTTAAGGCGCTTCATGATCTTCTTCTGCTTCTGACCCTTAGCGTCTTCAGCTTCAGCATGAAGTTCGTCAATCAACTTATCGAGATCGATTTCCTTCAAAAGCTTTTCGATACCACTTGCACCCATTTCAACGGTGATGAGGTCTTCGTAGCCCTTATCTTCGTCTTCGAGGTTGCGATAATCAATCTCAGAGATGACTGCACCCTTAGTGAAACCAGTGAGGATGCTCTTCTCGTGAGCGTAGTTAGCTTCGAGTTCTTCGAGTTCTTTAGTCTGAGCTTCAGCGAGAGCTTTAACATCTGCGCCATCAGCTTTGCTTTCTTCTGCGTAGCGAGCAGCGATTGCCTGGCGAGCAGCATCGGTAGTAGCTTCGAGATCCTCGAGACGCTTGTCGATAGCTTCTTTGTCGGCATCGATGATTACGTATGCAGCAAAGTAAGTGACTTTCTCAATATTCTTAACAGTGATGTCAAGAAGAAGGCTAAGTGCGGATGGAGTACCGCGCATAAACCAAATGTGTGCGACAGGTGCAGCGAGAGAGATGTGGCCCATACGTTCACGGCGAGTAATACTCTTAGTGACGAGGTTACCCTCTTTGTCGACTGCGGCTTCGCGAGAGCGAACACCTTTAAGCTTTGGATCGTTAGGATTGATATCCTTTACTGGTCCGAAGATACGCTCACAGAAGAGACCGTCGCGTTCTGGCTTCTGTGTGCGGTAGTTAATAGTTTCCGGCTTTAGAACTTCACCGTAGCTCCAGTTGAGGATATCTTCCTCACTTGCAACGGAGAGGCGAATAGAGTCGAAATCGTTGGCGCTAATGAAATTGTCTTGCCAAGCCATATTATAGGTCCTCCCCTAAATCAGTTATTGTGTCATCATCTTCGAAAGATTCTTCTACATCATCGACAGGTTCATCGTCGAATTCTTCTTCGATGTTGCCTTCTGCGTCGAGAGTTTCAAAACCTTCGGCGTCTTCATCATCCAAATCATCTGGTGGGTTGCCGTTCTCAGTATTGGCATAGATGACGGAATCGTCACGCATGCGTTCAACTTCTTCGGTAGCTTTCTCGATTACGCGATCGGCATCTTTTGCGTCACCATTGTCGAGAAGGTCAACCTTAAGACCGAGGCCCTGAAGTTCCTTAACCAAGACGTTGAAACCTTCTGGAAGCTTTGGACCTTCAATCGGTTCGTTCTTAATGATGGATTCGTAAGCCTTCGCACGACCGTAGACGTCATCAGACTTAATGGTGAGCATTTCCTGAAGAGTAGATGCAGCACCGTAAGCTTCGAGTGTCCACACCTCCATCTCACCAAAGCGCTGACCACCGTTCTGTGCTTTACCACCGAGTGGCTGCTGGGTAACCATAGTGTATGGACCAGTAGAGCGGGCGTGAATCTTATCAGCGACCATGTGATGCAACTTGAGCATGTACATAACACCGACAGTAATGCGTTCTTCAAATGGCTCACCAGTGAGACCATCGTAAAGCTTGACGCGGCCATCAGGTTCGAAGCCAGCCTTCTTAAGTTCGCTAGAGATTACATCATCTGGAACAGAGTTGAAGGATGGGGTAGTAACCTTGTAGCCAAGTGCGCGAGCTGCCATACCAAGGTGGGTTTCATAAAGCTGACCGAGGTTCATACGGGAAGGCACGCCCATTGGGTTCAAGAGAACATCAACTGGAGTACCGTCTTCCATGAATGGCATATCCTCAACTGGGAGAATACGTGCGACAACACCCTTGTTACCGTAACGACCAGCGAGCTTATCGCCGACGCTAATCTTGCGCATTTCTGCAACGTAGATCTTGATTTGCATAATGACGCCGGATTTGAGTTCGTTACCCTGTTCACGAGTATAAACGCGAACGCCAACGACCTTGCCACCATCAGAACCGTTCATACGGACAGAAGTATCGCGGACATCCTTAGCCTTTTCACCGAAGATTGCGCGGAGGAGGCGTTCCTCAGAGCTGAGCTCCTGTTCGCCCTTTGGCGTAATCTTACCAACGAGAACATCGCCATTCTTAACTTCGGAACCAACCGTTACGATACCGTCTTCACCGAGGTGGCGAAGTGCAGCTTCGGAAACGTTTGGAATATCACGAGTAACCTGCTCTGGACCAAGCTTGGTTTCACGAACCTCGACATCGAAGTCGCGAATGTTAATGCTGGTCAAGGTATCGTCTTCGACGAGGCGGCGGGAGATGACGATAGCATCATCCATGTTATAACCGCGCCATGGCATGAAGGCGACGAGCATATTCTTACCAAGTGCGAGTTCGCCGTGATCAATGGAAGCACCTTCGATAAGGACATCGCCATATTTAACCTTATCACCACGCTTAACAACGGTGCGCTCATCATAACAGCGATCATCATTAGTCTTCATGAAGTGGATAAGATTGTAAGTCTTGGTTTCTTTCTTGTACTTAATTTCAACAGAGTTGGAATCAGCCTTAACGACTTCACCATCACCTTCTGCGAAGACGATCTGAGAAAGGTTCTTTGCAACCTCTGCATCGATGCCAGTAGAGACGGTAGCTGCTTCTGGCTTGATAAGAGGAACTGCCTGTTTCTGCATTGCGCAGGCCATCAAGGAGCGGTCGACACGGTTCTTTTCAACGAATGGAATCATCGATGCGGCCACACCGAGAATCTCTTTGTGGACAGCGTCCATGTGGGTAACTTCGCTTGCCATGACCTGAGCTGGCTGAAGATGCTTACGAGCGGAAACATATTCATCAATGAACTTACCGTTCTTGTCGAGCTTAGCGCTGGTATCAGCAATAACCATGTTTTCCTCAGCAGCCGCGTCAACGTAAACGATTTCGTCAGTGACCTTACCGTCTTTAACAACGCGATACGGAGCTTCGATGAAACCGTATTCATTAATACGAGCATAGGTTGCAAGGTTAAGCACGAGACCAACGTTACCACCTTCTGGGGTTTCTACAGTACAGATACGACCGTAGTGAGTTGGGTGAGCATCGCGGACATCGAAGCCTGCGCGTTCACGAGTAAGACCACCAGGGCCCATAGAGCTTAGACGACGCTTGTGCGAAAGCTCGGAGAATGGGTTAGTCTCATCCATGAGCTGGCTAAGTTGAGAGCTGGAGAAGAATTCCTTAACAGCTGCAACCACTGGGCGTGAGTTAACGAGCTGAGATGGAGTAACGGTCTGAGGATCAGCCATCGACATGCGGTCGAGGATGTTGCGCTGAAGGCGAAGCATACCAAGACGGAACTGGCGCTGAACGAGCTCACCGACGAGCTTGACGCGGCGGTTTGCAAGAGAGTCGATATCATCTGCTGGTTCCTGAGTATTATTAAGACGAATAATCTCGCTGATGATTGCGATAAGGTCTTCCATCTGAAGAGTACGATGAGCTTCATCGTTTGGCGTATCGAAACCAAGGCGCTGATTAATCTTGTAGCGGCCAACACGAGAATAATCGTAGCGACGATAGTCGTGGAAAGTACGCTCAATCATGCTCTCTGCGTTCTCGACAGTTGCGAGATCGCCTGGGCGCAAGCGGCGATAGATCTCAAGAAGAGCTTCGCTCTTGTTGCTTGCTGGATCCTTTTCGAGAGTGTTTTCAATATATTTAACTTCACCGTTATCGATTTCCTTGAAGGCGGCAACGATTTCGGTCTTCTTCATACCGAGAGCACGGAGAAGGGTCGTAACTGGAACCTTTTTGCGGCGATCGATTTTAACGTAGATAACATTCTTCGTATCGGTTTCAAACTCAAGCCAAGCACCGCGGCCTGGGATGATTTTGGCACCATAATAATTACGGCCATGATCGGTATCTGCGGAGAAGAATACACCCGCGGAGCGAATAAGCTGAGAAACGATAACGCGCTCAGTGCCGTTAATAATAAAGCTAGCGCGATCGGTCATCCAAGGATAATCACCGAAGTAAATCTCCTGTTCCTTTTTCTCGCCAGTAACTTTGTTTTCGAGCTCGATGTTGACATGCAAAGCAGCCTCGTAAGAAGTGAGGTTATCTTTTGCAGTGCGGTCGTCCTCAACAGGATCTTTGAAGAAATAATCCTTGAAACGGAGACTCATCTTCTGACCGGTATAGTCATCGATCGGGTTGAGCTCGTTAAAGACTTCCTGCAAACCATAATCCACGAATTCCTTCCAGGATTTGGTCTGATGCTCGGTTAGATTTGGTATTGGAAGAACTTGGTCGCCTTCTGTGAATTCCACACGGCTACCACTACTTGCAGTATTTGTAGACTTTGCCACATTCCCTCGCTAGTTTTTAGTGTTGATATCTTTTGGCCGGAAGATTCCCGCTTTGACTCGGTTTCGCATTGCCAGAGCGAAACTGCAAAAAATCAAAGCACACTACTTCTTAACATATTAGTTTAGCAAAAAAAGACAAGTGTTTCAAGGGGTATTTTTGCCGATTTTGGCTGCTTTTTAATAATGCTTGCGTTTTTAAATATTTATTAATAAAATTGCCTTAATAGGAGGTCAAAAATAATATGTTTTTGTTAGGTGAGCTTCTCTTTGGATCGGTATTCCATATATTTGAAGCATTCTTACCGTTAATTATTATTGCGCTGATTATTTCCTTGATTGTGCGCCACTCGAAAGGCAAACAGACTGCCTACGGCTACGTGAAGCCGGGCGAGGTCTTAATGGAGGGTACCGACCCGAACGCAAAGGTCACTACTCCTAATAATGCCGGGTCGCTGAACGTATTATTATATGTCGGTAGCTTCCTGATTATTGGCTCTATTCTATTATTTATTAAAGACGAGCCAAGCTTAGTTCCGTTTATTACGATTTTTGCAACAATTATTACCTACACGGCTGGCATCTTGCTATACCGCTTCGTCGAATACCTCCGTCCCGTTGCGACCGCCTTCACCTATACCGCTATGGTGCTCCTCCCGCTTTGGTACTACGCCTTCAATGAGCTTAGCCTCGCAAGCGAAGTATCTTTATTTGTAAGCACTGCCATTACATTGGTTGCCTACATAGGCGCAGCTGCTGGTATCGATAGTCGCATGGCCGGTTGGCTCAGCTACGTCTGGCTACTCCTCTTCGGATGGACCGGCGCAAGCATGATTGATGCGCATTCTACTACCTATACATTTACGACCTACACCTTCTTTATCTGGCCACTCATCGTCGCGCTATTCCCAACAATCTGCTGGGCTTGCCGCGTCAAATGGCTCCCTGTCGCTTATCGTCATGCGACTAAATTCTTAGCACAATGGCTAACACCTATCTTTGCTTTCTTTACTTTCTGTACGATTTTCACTCCTAATATGGGCAGCAATTACCCAGCTCTCCGCATCTTTGCCTTCTCTATCGCTACGGTAGGTGGCTTAATTGGCTGGATCGCAAACAGAAAAGATCGTGGTTTACTCATTTCTCTCCGCATTTATTTACAGTTGCTAGTTTTGATGATTATTGCCGACGCAACTAATTACTCCGTCTTCGCAAAGAATGACATGACCGTGAACGTCGTAGTCGCAATTGTCTGGCTCGTTAGCTGGCTAGCGCAAACCGCTTGCTCACTGTTTATTTCGCAGAAGACCGAAAAAGACAAGCAGATCGAGAAAGCTGCGCTCATCTTCTCATTGGTTGGCATCTTCTCAACCTGCATCTTCTGCGCGCATTTCGACACCACATCACGCGCCATCACCCTAATCGCTATTGCAGTCGTTATTGCACTGCTCGGCGCATTGATTAGCTGGCGCTACAAGAATATCTCTTGGGCAAACGCTACCGTGCTTGCAATTATGTTTATTCCGTTCGAAATCTTCGCAGAGCTCGTTCCTGGCTATAATTTGCAATGGCCAGTATTCTTTACGTATCTAATCCTTACCTTTGCCTTGATTGCCGGCTATGCCGCAATTAAGAATATTCAGCCAAAACACAGCCTTGGCGTAGCCGTAACCGCGGCCACTACCGGTAGCGTAGCTTGTATTGTTGCTTCCGTTTCTACAGATTGGGGTTCAGCTGGCTGGCTAGCAGCATCAGGTTTCGTTGCGTCTGTATCTCTGATAGCTAAACAATATAGATTACTTGAAAGCGCCGTATATCTTGCCGCCATATCATTTGCCAGCTTCATCGGCGACATGTTCGATAACGCACATATCAACTACAACAGCGACGCTGGCCTTAATCGCGTAGCAATTCAGAGTCATATTCTTGCTGCTCCACTCCTTGTATACGGCTGGCTAAAAGAGCGCAATAACACTGGTGGCACACGCAAGATCCTCGGTTACCTAGCACTTAATATCCCGATGTTCTTCATCACAATGGGCACAAGCTATTCGCAAAACTATATCTTGCCAATGGTCTATATCTTTGAATCTACTGGCTTCATCATTCTCGGCGCATTCAGTCATCATAAGTGGATGGTTGTTACTTCGTCTATCCTCCTCGCGATTACTGCGCTAGAGCTCACTGGCGGCTTCAATGGCCTCTGGCTAATGCTTGCCGGCATCGGCTTGATTGCATTCGTTGCCTACCAGCTGGTTAAGAACAACAAGAAATAGCTCATTAGAAGTAACCAAAAAACCACCTGTGCACAAGGTGGTTTTTTGGCATATAAGCTCTCAACTTTTTATGTGTTCAAGCTGACTCGCAGTTAGCTTGGATGCTCTATCCTTCAAAAAGCATTAACAGTATTATATATCAAGGTCGTCCAAATCTGCAAGCTCTGCGCGAGTCTTTTTTGCAAGTTCGCTGCCTTCTTCAACTGGAGCATCATCAACATCTTCGACTTCGTCGATTTCTTCTGCTGGAGCTGCTGGTTCTTCAGCTGCTTCCTCTGCTGCCGGAGCGTCTTCCTTTGCAGCAGGTTCATAATCGTCGTTGTTTACAATCTTAAGATTGTAGCGAGCGTCATTCTTGGTACCAAGAGCGCGGAGAAGAGTGCGGATACTCTGTGCAGTTGCGCCACGGCGACCAATGATACGACCAACATCTTCTGGATCTACTTCGAGGCTAAGAAGAACGCCTTTTTCGTCGATAGTACGGTCGATTTTAACTTTGTCTGGATTGTTGACGAGAGTCCTTACGATGTATTCTACAAACTGTTGGTCAATTGTGGGCATGTTTTCTCCATTTTGTTAAGTTATATATCTAGTATATATGCTTTTGTTAAAAAATGGGGCGATTTTTTGCACAAAAATACTCCCTTTCGGGAGTATTTTTATAAGCTTAAGCCTCAGCTGGAGCTTCGGTTGCTTCCTCAGCTGGCTCTTCCTTTGGCTGATTTTTACGAAGCTTGTCTGCATGTTTTGCAGTAGCTTTCTTTTCAAGTGGCATCTTGACCCATTTTGGCATCTTGATACCTTCCTTAACTAGAATGCGGATAACGCGGCCAGATGGCTGTGCACCGTTGTTAAGGTATTTTTCTACCTCAGCCTTATCAAGAGTGGTGGCTTTGGTATGTGGGTTGTAGCTGCCGACCTGAGCGACGATACGACCCGAAAGAGGGTGACGTTGCGCTTCTTGGACGACTATCCTATAAAGCGGTAAAGCTTTACGGCCATTACGCTGTAAGCGAATCGCAAGCATAATTCTCCTTTAAATTAATTTGACTGTGAGTAATTATATCTTATTTTTCGTCTTTTTGCAAGACGAAGACGCCTTGTTTTTGGTCGCCCGAAATATAGTGAATCGAGTATTCGTGAATCTTCTCGCCGTCGTTCAAATCCGTGACCGGGCCGAGAATAATCTCTTTGTTATCTACGCGAAAGACATAGTTTATTTCGCCTTCCCAAATACAAGTAATTGAACCGTCGGTAGGACAACGATTATCGTCGATGCGACTGAGCTCAATCACGAGATCAGTCCCCTTTACTTCACGACGATCGCCTTGGCGCATTGTAAACTCGATCTCTGGCGTAATCTGATCTGGATAGTAGTTATAGCAGTAAGCAACAACGGCAATGAAAATCATTGCACACATCAAAGTAATTCCCCCGATTGTAATCGCTTTGACGCGTTTAGAGATTTTTGGTGGCTCCACTAGGGTTTGCGAATTCATTTGGATGTTCCTTTTTGTATTTGCGAATTGCCTCACCGGCAGCCTTTACCTGCGCTTCCTGCTTGCTGTGACCAGTAGCAGTAGCTTTGAGCTTGCCGCGAACATAAACACCAAGAGTAAATTTCTTGTCATGATCAGGACCTTCTTCCTTCATCACGACATAATCAGGAGTCGTGCCGTCAAGATGCTGTACGAGTTCCTGGAGATAAGATTTTGAATCACGCCAAGATTCAGTCTCAAGAATTTCGTCGATTTTTACGAGGCTGTTTTTATGAATAAAATCTTCTGCTGCCTTATAGCCTTGGTCGAGATAAATGGCACCAATTATAGCCTCGTAACAGTCTGCCATAATGACGTGACGAGCGCGATCAGAACCATTCTTTTCGCCTTTGCTGAGGCGGACGAGCGGTTCATAGCCAAGGGCTTCGCCAGCAGCAGCGTTTGCTTCAGTATTTACTAAAGCAGCACGCCAAGCGGTCATGATACCTTCTGGTTGTTCGTAGTTCTTATAAAGAAAATCTGAGCTAACCAGCTCAAGTACAGCATCACCGAGAAACTCAAGACGTTCGTTATGCTCCGTAACGGAAGCTTTATGCTCATTAACGTAGGAACGATGAGTTAATGCAGTAATTAGAAGATCAATATTTTTGAATTCAAACCCGAGCTTTTCTTTTGCGAAATCTCGGTAAGCATCAATCTGCTCTTTATTCATTTACAAATCCCCACTCCGGATTTTTTTCTTTGCGATTAACATTAATTTTTCAATATCAGCATATTCAATTGCGTCAAGCGCGTCAGCAAAGCTAAACCAGCGAATGCCGTTCATCCATTTTTCTTTGGTCGGGCGCTCGTTCTTGTCGAGAGACTGGACAAGATAAACCTGGGTCGTCATAAGGACGAGTTTTTCCATACGGCGATACTTGAAGTGAATCTTGCCAAGCCAAGATAGAACATCAACGTTCTTAAGGCCAGATTCCTCACCAATCTCACGGACGGCAGTCTGCTTAGCAGTCTCACCCGGTTCGATATGACCCTTCGGAATAGTCCAACGGTTTTTGCTATCTTGAATCAAAAGAATCTCGATGTCGCGATTATCAGCAGTCATGCGAAAGACGATACCGCCTGCGGTCGGCTCACGCACAATTTCTTTAATCTCTGGTTTTTTGCGCAAAACTACCTGACGCAGTTTTTCATGAATCGGTTCTTTATAGTTCTGAGTTGGAAGTGCCTCTGGCACTTTGTAGCCATTGCGCTGCTTTGGTGCACGAGGCGCGTTGCGCCTGCTAGCCCGACTATTTGTCTTCTTTGACTGGTTCGGACGTTTCTGGCTGCGCTGCGGCCTCTGAGTTTTCTTGTTCTGCATGCTTTGGTTTTTCCTCTCCACCGATATTTCGGTAAGCAGTACCAAGTACGCCATTAATGAACTTAGATGAATTTTCTGAGCCAAAGGCTTTTGCGAGCTCAACTGCTTCGTTGATTGCTACCTTTGGAGGAACCGTGTCTTTACGGCGAGTTAGTTCAAAAAGCCCAATCCTCAAAACGTTACGATCGATTGAGGAAATGCTGGAAATCGGCCACTCTGGAGCCATTGGTTGAAGCTCTTTGTCGAGCTGCTCCATTTCATCAAAAACACCATGAGCGAGGTCATGAACAAAATCCACGTCCCCTAGGGCTTTGGCGTAGGGTTCAATATTTTTTGCGACGATACTATCGATGTCGGCCGAGGCGTCGCCCGCCTTGCTCCTGAATTCATACTCATAAAGACTCTGGAGCGAGATAATTCTGCCGAGATGTCGATTGCTTGCCACGTTTTGCCTCCCTATTTATTTGTCTTTTTTGTCAGTTTTCTTTTCAGCTGCTTTTTTAACCGCTTTAATCTTAAGATTTGGGGTCTTTTTTGCGGTTTCGAACGCCTTAACTGGCGAATGCTTGTTAACACTACGAGCGAGCTTCAAGCGCAAATGACTGCGGCGAAGGCCGGTCTTACGAGGGCTGCTCTGCTTTTTTGGTTCAGGCATGTAAAAATGCTCCTTTGGTTAATAATAAATACTTGTTCTATATATTACTATATTTTTCGGTATTTTACAAGATGTTAAAACGCGCCACCATTGCGTTTATGTTATAATCATTATTATGAAAATTCACAGAGGCAGGAGTCGTATTCGCACAGGCATAAGTTGCGTTATTGCTTTATTGTGCGTTACCGGCATCGGCTATTCTGGTTACAAGATTATCGAATGGAAGCTCGATTCTAATAAAACCGTTGAACAAACGGAGAAAATTGAAGAGACGGCAAAAGTCGAAGAGATCCAAGACACCCCTCAGACCGAGACAGTCAAAAGTAACGATCCACCGAACACTCCATACTGGAATTACATCAAGATGAAATTGATTGACGTTAATTTTGCCGACCTCAGAAGCATTAATAATGAGACTGGCGGCTGGGTTCAGGTGAGCGGCACTAATATTAATTACCCATTCGTTCGTACGAGTAACAATGATTTCTATCTCAACCACTCTTTTGATAAAAGCTACAGTAAGGCCGGTTGGGTGTTTGCTGATTTCCGCAATCACGTCGACGGCACAGACCGTAACTTGATTCTTTATGCACACGGCCGCTACGATGCAACAATGTTTGGCACGCTACGTAATATTCTCACGAGCGGCTGGCTTAATAACTCCGACAACTTCACAGTGCGCACCGTTAACGATACTGAAAGCGCGCTCTGGCAGGTATTTAGCGTCTACAAGATTCCAACCACTAATGACTATATTCAGACTTCGTTTAGCGACGATGAAGAATTTGGTCGCTTCGCAGAGATTTTGCGCCAACGCAGCAAACACCAGTTCAATACTACTGTCGCGCCGACCGACAAGATTCTCACTCTATCAACTTGCTATAGCAGCACCGAGCGCGTTGTATTACACGCAAAGCTAATCAAGCGCGCACCACGCGATACTATTTCCGCTCAATAAAAAATCTCCAGCTTTTTTCGGCTGGAGATTTTTTGATGTATTGTTGTTTATTTTACAACAATGTTTACAAGCTTGCCTTGCGGAACGACGATAGTCTTGATGATTTCTTTGCCGTCCGTGAGACCCTTAATCTTCTCGTCGGCGAGTGCGTATTCTTCAAGTTTAGCCTTGTCAGCAGCATCTTCGGCTGGGATCTGAATCTTCGCGCGAAGCTTGCCGTTAACCTGAACAATCATCTCGACGCTTTCATCGACGAGGAGACCATTATCCCACTTCGGCCAGATATCGTCAGCGCCAAGCTCTTCGAGCATCTCAGATGCGAGATGTGGAGCGAATGGCTTAAGAATCTTTGCGAGTGCGATTAAGTCGTCAGCAGCTGCGCCAGACTTGTAAAGCTCATTTACGAATTCCATCATTGCGGCAACAGCGGTATTGAAGTTGTTGCGGCAGATGTCTTCGGTAACTTTCTTAATGGTCTTATGGCGAAGCGCGACAGTTGCTGACTCAGCGAGTTTTTCTTTCTCGAATACGAGAGTCCAGCAGCGGTTCAAGAAGCGGTAAACGCCACCGATCGCCTCGGTACTCCATGCAGCATCCATATTATATGGGCCAATAAAGAGCTCGTAAGTACGAAGCGTATCTGCGCCGTAACCCTGATTAATTACATCAAGCGGATCAATAACATTACCCTTAGACTTAGACATCTTCTTGCCGTCAGGCGCGTTGATGTAACCGTTGTAAAGCAACTTCTTAATTGGCTCGCGAAAATCGAGGTAGCCTTCGTCGGCGAAGAACTTACACCAGAAGCGAACGTAGAGCAAGTGAGCAACTGCATGGTCGCCACCACAGTAAATGTCGGTTGGCGCCCAGTAGTTGACCTTTTCTTTACTCCAAGCTTCTTTATCGTTATGAGGATCAGTGTAGCGCCAGAGGTACCAGCTAGAACATGCGTAACCATCAAGCGTATCGGTCTCGCGAGTCATTTCTTCGCCATCAATAGTGACCTTCATGAACTCTTCGGACTTAGCGAGTGCGCTACGACCAGAGGAGTCCGGCTTATAGTCATCAATCTTCGGAAGCAAGACTGGAAGCTGATCTTCTGGAATTGCATGAGGATTACCATCCTTATCGTAAGCGATAGGAATTGGGCAGCCCCAGTAGCGCTGGCGAGAAATGAGCCAGTCGCGCATGCGGTAAGTAACTTTCTTCTGGCCGATCTTCTGAGTTTCGAGCCAGTCGATAATACCGTCGCGAGCGTCAGAGCTATCGATGCCATCAAACTGAGCAGAGTTAATCATCTTACCTTCGCCGTGATAGCACTTAGAATCATCATCGATATCTTCTGGTTTTTCGATAACCTTTACGATTGGGAGGTCGAATTTCTCGGCGAATTCATAGTCGCGCTCATCATGGGCAGGTACTGCCATAATTGCGCCGGTACCATATCCGCTAAGGACATAGTCAGCAACCCAAATTGGAATTTCTTTACCGTTAACTGGGTTAATTGCATAAGCGCCGGTAAAGACGCCGGTCTTTTCCTTGTTTTCCTGACGTTCAATTTCAGACTTCTTAATTGCATCTTTGCAATACTGATTCATCTTTTTGCGAGCATCTTCACTAGTAATCTTAGTAATAAGTGGATGCTCTGGAGCGAGTACGAGGAAGGTTGCACCAAAGAGAGTATCTGGGCGGGTCGTAAAGACACGGACAGTTTCTTTGTGGTCTTTAATTACGAAGTCAACCTCAGCACCTTCGCTACGGCCAATCCAGTTTTTCTGCATGGTTTTGATTTTGTCCGGCCAATCAAGATTATCGATTTCGTCGAGCAATTCATCAGCGTAGGCAGTAATCTTGAAGAACCACTGCTTCATCTTTTTCTTTTCAACCTCGTGGCCACAGCGCCAGCAGCAACCATTCTCAACCTGCTCATTTGCGAGCACGGTCTGGTCGACTGGGCACCACCATTGATAGTTTTCAGCCTGATAAGCTAGCCCCTTCTTGAAGAGCTGAAGGAAGCACCATTGAGTCCATTTATAATATGCTGGATCGGAAGTATTAATTTCGCGATCCCAGTCAATAGCATAGCCAAGGCGTTTTGCCTGCTTGCGGAAATTATCGATGTTGGTTTTTGTGACTTCCTGTGGAGAGATACCAGTCTTAATAGCGTAGTTCTCTGCTGGAAGGCCAAAGGTATCGTAACCGAATGGACGAAGAACGTTCATCTCCTGCTGCGTATAGAAACGAGCAAGACAGTCTACGATGCTGAAGTTACGGACGTGGCCAACGTGAAGACCTGCACCGGATGGGTATGGAAACATCTCGGCGAGGAACATCTTTGGCCGATTATCGTTGTCTTTGGCGGCAAAAGGCTTCTCTTCTTCCCAGCGCTTTTGCCATTTCTCTTCTATTTTTAATGGATCATAATGGCTCATAATTAATAATTATACAATAAAATACCCTTCTCGTCATGGCACTTTTCAGAGGCACATCAGTCGTCCGGCCCGTCGTTACGGGCGGACACTGCTTCTACTCGGCCGTCGCCTCCGTAGAGCCTCCGAATAGCGCCCTAACTTGAAGGGCTTTTATTGCACGATGTATTGAAGTGCTTATGGTTATTTTTCTGACGAATTAAGCTTGGTAGTGTATAATAGATGTAATTATGGCAATTAAGAAAACTGCGAATAATATCAAGAAAGCCATTGAAAAGAAAAAGAGTGTGAAGAAGGCTGATAAAGAGGCCCAGAAGTCGCATTCTTCCAAAAAGAATGGCATGAGTTTGTATTCAAACCTCGCTTATAAGCGCCGCGTAAAACAAGATCAGCGTGCACGTAAAAAAGCTGAGGAACTAGCAAAGCTACCTAAGAATCCTTTTTTGCGTTTCTTGGCTAGACTTCGTCCGGACCGCTTCTTTAAATGGTGGTTCTCGAAGGAAAACCAGATTCGCCTTTTGAAGATTTTTGTTGCTTTCATCCTAATTGTTATTATTGCAATTGGCGGTCTCTTCCTTTACTTCAAGAAAGATTTGTCCGAGATTGATCCAGAAGAGCTTGCAAACCGCGTCCAGGATACCGTCAACGTCTATCTCGACCGTAACGGCGAAGTGCTTTGGGAAGATAAAGGTAGCGGCGACTATCGTCTCGTTGTTGATGGTGGCGACATCTCTACCTACATGCGCCAAGCAACTGTCGCAGCTGAGGATAGAAACTTCTATAACCACATCGGTATTGATTTCGGCGCTCTCGTTCGCGCAGCATTCAGTACGCTTTCCGGTAAGCAAGTCCAGGGTGGTTCTACTCTAACTCAGCAGCTCATTAAGCAGGTTTACTTCTCCGAAGAAGCACAGGACCGCGGCATCAGCGGTATTCCACGCAAGATTAAGGAAGCCATTCTCGCAATCGAAGTCGAGAAGATGTACGACAAGGAACAGATAATTACGCTTTACCTCAACGAGTCGCCATATGGCGGTCGCCGTAATGGCGTAGAGTCCGCAGCTCAGACTTACTTCGGTAAGAGCGCCAAGGATTTGGATCTCGCAGAATCTGCATTGCTCGCAGCAATTCCAAACAACCCAGGTCGCTTCAATCCATACAATACGACCTATCATAAAGATCTCCTCAACCGTAAAGATTATGTCCTTAACGCAATGAAGGATATGGGCTATATCACCGAGGAGCAGTTAAAAGAAGCGAAGGCAGTCGATATTCTTGCAAAGATTAAGCCAGAGGCCGATCAGTATGTCGGCATTAAGGCGCCTTGGTTCGTGCTCGAAGTCAAATCTCAGCTCGAAGCAAAGTATGGCATCAAGACCATGCGCGAAGGCGGCTTCACGATTAAAACCACGCTCGATTATCGCGCACAGAAGATTGCCGAAGAAGCAGTTTATCAAGGTTCGACTATCTTTTACAAGAACAGATCCGATAACGCAACTTTGGTTTCCGTCGATGTTGAGACTAGCCAGGTTATCGCGATGGTCGGCAGCTACGACTGGAACAAGGCTGGTTACGGCCAGGTAAACGCCGCAACTTCCCTCCTTGAGCCAGCCTCCTCGATTAAGCCTATTTTGGATTACACTCCTCTCTTCATGCAGAGAGATGGCATCAACTATGCACCTGGCACAATTCTACGCGACGAAAACATCGATAGACTCTATTGTTCCGGCAACGTCGGCCGTTGTAAATTGCGCAACGCGTCCGGTCGTTTCTATGGCGATACTACTATTCGTCAAGCGCTTGCGGGCTCTCTAAACATTCCTGCAGTTAAGGCACTATATATTAATGGTATCGAGAACAGCCTCGATATCGCGCATAAGCTCGGCGACGTCTCTTACTGTGCAAACGGCGAAACCGCTGGTCTCTCCATGGGTATCGGTGGTGGTTGTGGCGTCCGTCCAGTTGAGCACGCAAACGCATATGCCTCTCTCGCACGTGGCGGCGTTTACAAAGATTTGGCTTATGTCCTTGAAGTTAAGAACGCAACCGGCGACGTAATTGAATCCTGGGCCGATTCTGCGGGCACACGCGTAGTCGACGAACAGGTCGCCTACATGGTCACCAGTATCCTCTCCGACGTCCCAGCTCGTCGCTTCACTTTCGGTAGCCTCGCATCGCAGTCCGGTTTCGGCTGGACCTCTAATAAGACTTGGTACGCAGCAAAGACTGGTACTACCGATAATGGCGCAAGCAAGGCAAAGGATTCCTGGCTACTCTCTTACTCTCCAGTTCTCGCTACGGCAATTTGGAACGGCAACCATGATGGTCGCGCACTCGGTAACGGCAACCACGATGTCTGTTTCAAGATTAGCGCAAACTACATCGACCGTGTCCATACCGAGGTTTATGGCCCAGACGGCAAGTGGCATGCAGGTATGAAGATTAACGAGCCTAGCGGCATGCAGCACATGAGCGTCAATGGTAAGAATGATATCTGGCCAAGCTGGTACAACAAGACCAAGTCTTCCGGTATCACTAACGAAACGATGACTTTCGATAGTATTTCCAAGAAGAAAGCTACCGACTGTACCCCAGCTGAAACTCGTATCGATGTCACGGTTTCGAAAATTATCGATCCAATGACTAAGAAAGAGACTTACTACGCTGGCGGTTATGATACCGAAAACGAAGATGACGTCCATAGTTGTAGCGACGCAAAACCGCATGCAAGCATCGACGTAAAGAATAACGGAAATGGGACCTGGACAGTAACGGCAAGTATTTCAAATGGTCGTTATTACCTCCAGAGTTACACTATTAGCGTCAACGGTACTGCTGCCAAGAGCGGCGAGATTAGCGCAAGTGGCACAGTCACTTATGATACTTCCGAAGAGCCAACCAGTGCTTCGGTACGCGTAACCGATACAGCCGGTTACTCCGTAACGGCAAACTGGAGCAAAAAATAGTCTTCATCAAAAATCCCCCGCATTGACGGGGGATTTTTTATTTACCCTTAACGCTATTACGGCGATTGCGACCGGTAGTTTTCTTTGGCGTATTATGTTCTTTCTTCGCGCGTTTTGGTTCGGCAAGTTTAGCAAACATCATCTTGCCGGCAGCGGTCTGAAGATAGCGAACAAACTCAATCTCTACCATCTGATTCTTACCAGCATAACGTTCCGCATCATCAACAACAACCATAGTGCCGTCCGCTAAATGCGCAACGCCTTGGCGTGGATTAGCGCCTGCGGAAACGATCTTCACGCTAAGCTTATCGCCCGGGAGATATTCACTGCGCAGCCCCTGAGCGAGCTCATTAATGTTGATCGCATCGATTTTTTCAGTAGCGGCAACCTTTGCGAGATTAAAGTCATTCGTAAGAATTACGCCATGATATTCCTTGGCAAGAGCGAGAAGGCGCTCGTCGACTTTGACGCGTTCGCCTTCATCCTGAAAGATCTCGACGCTAGCTAATTCTACGCGTTCAAGCTCATTAGCTACATCGAGACCAAAGCGAGCACGGGCACGCTTTTCGCTATCGCTGCCATCAGCCAAAAGCTGAAGTTCGCGAATGACAGAACGAGGAATAAGAACCTCATCACCGAGAAAGCCAGCCTTTGCAACTGAGAGGATGCGGCCGTCCATTAAAGTTGATGTATCAACGAAGAGTTTGCGACGTGCATTCTTCGTTGGAGCGCACTTACGGGCAAATTCACGAACCGTAAGTGCACTCGTTTCGGCGAAAATTGCCGAAAGTAAAATAATAATAAATAATTCCATTTCTATATTTTATAATGTTTTTAGTGTTTTAGCAAATCCACAAAAATAACCGCTCCCCTACCGAACGGCTATCCTTGTAAGTAATGTATATATTTCTACTATAGCACAGATTTGACAAAAAGTCAATAGACCTACTCTGTCACCTCATCGATGGCGGCGCGAAGTGCGCGAATACTGCCATTAAGGCGAATCTGCTCATCGGCAGAAATCTGCAAACCTAGACGACGAACAACGCCATTGCGGCCCAACACTGCTGGGTAGCCATTATAAGTGTCGCTCAACTCATCGTAGTTGCTAATCGTGAGAATACGGTTCTCGTCGCCGAGAATACAGTTAGTAATCATCGCCAAGCAGGAGCCGATGCCGTAATAGGTCGCGCCCTTCTTCTCGATAATTGTATAGGCTTCTTTACGAGCGTAGTCTTCAATTTCAGCACGATCATCGCCATTGACGAGATCCATGATTGGCTGGCCGCCGGCAGTAGCGCAGCTCCAGAGAGCGAACTCAGTATCGCCGTGCTCGCCAACTTGATAAGCGTGAATATTCTTCGGATGAATGTGTAGGCGCTGAGACAAGCGGTAGCGCAAGCGCGCAGTATCAAGTACGGTACCGGAACCGATAACTCTTTCTGGAGGTAAGCCAGAATAGCGCCAAGTAAGATAAGTAAGCACATCCATTGGGTTACTGACGACGAGGAAAATACCATCGAAGCCAGATGCCATAATTTGACCAACCATATCTTTGAAGATGGCTGCATTTTTCTTTAGAAGATCCATGCGAGATTCGCCTGGTTTCTGCGGGATACCTGCCGTAATAACGACGATATCGCAGTCATGCGCGTCGGCATAGCTACCAGCGGAAATCTTGAGATAGCTTGGTGCGACTGCAAGACAGTCACGCAAATCGATTGCCTCGCCCTCGGCATCTTCGGTATTAATGTCTACTAATACTAATTCGTTTACGTCAGTACGCTGATGAACGAGTGCGTAGCCATAGCTCATACCGACGTTACCAGTGCCGACAATCATTACTTTGTTTGCCATAATACTTATATTATAGCATAAGCATTATCGAGAAACCCAAGCTTCGCCTAGTCGCACCACATATCCGCCGAGCTCGAGCGTCGTAATGGCACAATTAAATTCAACTGCCGTTAGATTCAGTCGCAGCACAATCTCATCTGCGTTTCCGATTCCGTCTTCAATTAGTCGATAAACTTCCCGTTCGATCTCATTTAAGCCCGACAGGTCGCGCTCAACTTTTTGTTTATTCATACTAAAACGAATCAGAATATCCGATACGTCAATATATGGATTAGCCGCTTCACGCAGCATCTGGTTCGTTCCGGCCGACATTGGCCGCGTAATATCCGCCGGGACCGCAAAGATATCTTTTCCCTGCTTGAGCGCGAAATCATAAGTGCCAAAAGTACCAGAGTTGAGGGCCGCCTCAACAATTAGCACCGCGTCAGCCAAGCCGGATACGATACGATTGCGGATCTGAAAGTAGTAGGCACGCGTTTCGATTCCAGGCCCATATTCAGAGATTATCGCGCCTTTCTCCAATATACGTTGGGCGAGTCCGAAATTACTGCGCGGGTAGAGATTATCGATTGCCGTGCCAAGCACCGCAATCGTCGTGCCGCCCGCATCTAGACAGCCGCGATGCGCACAAGCGTCGATGCCATATGCCATGCCGCTAACTATTACGACGCCATGTTGAGCCAATTCATATGCCGCATGATAAGCAATATCCTCGCCATATTTCGTACAGCGTCGCGCACCAATAATCGCTACGACGGGTGGGCGATTCAATGGTAGCTCACCCTGATACCAGAGTCATTTTACAGGCTGATTTACTTCAGTATTCTCGCCGCAGCATTCAAGGATTTCTAGAAAAGGATGATTAATACTAGTTTTTATATAATTCATGCGCCTAGTTTAACGCGCAAGAAAAAAGTGCCAAAGCATAAGGATTTTATTTTTGGCACTTTTTCCAAAATATATTCTAATTAGTCGCGGCGCATTGGCGGGAATGGAACACCTTCGCGGGCGGAAACACCTTCGAAGAGCCAGAAGTTGCGCTCGGAGTTGCCCCAACCACAAGTTGGAGGCATACCGTATTCAAGCATTTCGACGAAGTCCATATCGAGCATCTGAGCTTCAGCATCACCAGCATCGCGCATAGCCTGCTGCTTCTCGAAGCGTTCGAGCTGGTCGAGCGGATCGTTTAACTCAGAATAACCATTACCCATCTCGGTACCAAAGATAACTGGATGGAAGCGCTCAGTAACGCGTGGGTCGGCTTCATGCTTCTTAGCAAGCGGAGACAACTCGACTGGTTCATGAATAAGCCAGAATGGGCCAGCGCTTTCCTTGCGAATAATCTTCCAAAGATAATCGAGCAAGCGACCAGCACCCATAGAATCGTCATATTTTACGCCGTTCTGGCGAAGGATTGCTTTAACCTGGTCGAGGTCAGGATTAAACACATCAACATCGAATTTTTCGCGGAGAATGTCTGCGTAGCTAATGCGTGGCCATTTGCAGTCGAGGTCGACCTTCATGCCGTCATGCTCGAACTGGAGCGTACCCCAAGTTTCTTTGCAGACATATTTAATCATTTCTTCATAGAGATCCATGCCCTCTTCGTAATCCTGGTAAGCAGCATAGGATTCCATTGCGATATGCTCTGGAAGATGTTCTTCATCCATACCTTCGTTACGAAAACGTGGACCAATATCGTAAACTTTCTCGTAGCCACCACCAATCAAACGTTTGAGCGGGAGCTCGTGAGAAATACGGAGATAGAAATCCTGATCAAGTGCATCCATGTGAGTAACAAATGGGTTTGCATCTGCACCACCGGTCGTAGTTTCGAGAACTGGAATATTAATCTCAACAAAGCCGTGGTCGTTCAAGAACTGACGAGTCGCAGTCCAGAATTTTGCGCGGCGAATAAAACGCTCGCGAACTTCTGGATTAACAGCCATATCGACATAACGGCGGCGGAGACGCTCTTCCTTATTAGTAAAGCCATCACGGCCTGGAAGTGGGCGCAAAGCCTTCGTAAGAATGCGTGGCATGTCGCAGAAAACAGAAATCTCACCAGTCTTTGTCTGGCCAACTTTGCCGGCAGCTTCGAGAAAATCGCCGGTATCAAGCTTCTTAGTAAACTTAGCTGCGTCATCCTTCAAGAAGATCTGAATCTTGCCAGAGTCATCTTCAATAACGACGAAGGCGAGCTTACCAAAGCTGCGAATGCTTGCGATGCGACCAGCAACACAAACATCCTTTTCGTTATAAGAATCAAAATGCTCCAAAATATCACCAATCTTGGTGTCGCGATTAGAGTGTGCTGGATATGGATCAATACCAGCTTCTTTTAATTCATTTAGTTTGCGAATTCTTTCATCGCGGAAATCTTTTAGAGTTGCCATATCTGATATTATACCATAAAAACAGCGGACATTCGAGCCCGCTGTTTATGCTTAGTCGCCATCAAGGAAGGCCCCTGACTGACGCGACCAAAGTTTGTTGTATTCACCGCCGTTCTTCAATAGCTGTGCGTGAGTACCCTGCTCAACGATTTTGCCATTATCGAGGACGATAATACGATCAAGACTTGCAATCGTCGAAAGACGATGTGCAACTACGATGCTAGTGCGGCCCTTCATGAGCTTTACGAGAGCATCCTGAATGAGCGCTTCGGACTCGGAATCGAGTGCGGAAGTTGCCTCATCAAGCACGAGGATCGGAGCGTCTTTCAGAATTGCGCGTGCAATTGCAATGCGCTGACGCTGACCACCAGAAAGTTTGATGCCGCGCTCACCAACGAGCGTCTCATAGCCGTCTGGCAAATCTTTAATGAAGTCATGCGCGTTTGCAAGCTTAGCAGCGCGTTCAATTTCTTTCTGCGTTGCATCAGGTTTCGCATAGGCAATGTTTTCTGCGATTGAACGATGGAAGAGTGATGTTTCCTGCGGCACATAGGCAATGCTTTCTCTGAGCGATACTTGCTGAACGTTCTTAATGTTCTGGCCATCAATTGTGATTTGCCCGTTGTCTACGTCAGCAAAGCGAAGTAACAGTTTTGTCAGAGTAGTCTTGCCGGAGCCGGAAATACCGACCAAACCAATGCGCTCACCTGGTTTAATATCCAAGTTGAAATCGGTAAAGATCGCTTCTTTTGCATCATGATGCTTGAATTCGACATTCTCGTAGCTGATTGCGCCGCGTTTTACCTCGAGTGGCTTAGCGCCAGGAATGTCAACGACAGCATCTTCCATATCGAGAATTTCAGTCATTTCATAAGCATCGCCAAAGACGCGGTTTATGCCCTTGAAGATATTATTCACGTTCCAGAGCTCGCCCATAATCTGCATCGAGTAGTTAACGATGAGAATGAGCGTAGAAATCGCAAGACCGAAGACTGGCTGACCGATAATCAAGAATAGCGTAATGATTGCGATAATGCCGGTGTTCACAATGTTGAAGCCCATATCGCGCTTCATTTGACCGCGCATCTGCGCAAAGCCCGCATTCATCGTTGCGCGCGTGAAGTTTGCATAACGATGACGCTCATGCGCCTCACGACCATAAGACTTAACCGAAAGAATGTTCGAAATTGAATCGGCGAGCTGGCCAGTCTGTTTGTTGTCAGCCTCTGCCCATTCACGACTCAAATGCGAGATTTTCTTAAAGGTTACTGCCGCGCAAAGCACATAGAGGACAATGAAGATAAGTAGCCCAAGTGCGAATAGCGGAGCGCGCGTAAGAAGAACGCAAGTCGTCGAAACGATCATGATTAGTAAGTAAAGAATATCGAAGGTTAAAAGATCGAAGAATCTTTCGAATGCTCCGATAAACTTGTTAGTCTGCGACACGAGTGAACCAGAAAAACGGTCGCTGTGGAACTGCATCGACTGCGCACTAACCGTATTGAAGCTTCTTGTCGCGAGTTCATACATAACTTTCAATTCGAAGATCCAGAGCCAACGAATGCGGAGCCAACCAAGAATAATTGAGCCAATAATATGGCAAACAATCAACATGATTGCGCTAGGCAAAAGCGTCGGAATAATCTGGTCATTCGGAATCCCGCTCGAAATTTTATCAATCATGTTTGCGAAAACGAGCGGAATAATTGCAGTACGAACAACAACGACAATAGGCGTGGATAGTAAGGTACCAATTGCGAGAAGCTTGTATTTCTTCGAAGCTTCCCAAAAGTAGTGAAGCGTACGACGCGAAACGCGTCTACGATCCTCTTTTGATCTTGTTGTCATAGATTTTCACCTCTCTTTTGATTTTTTGACACAAAAATACGCTAATTTTTTGTTAGCGTATTCTGTTAATTAACTTCGGTGAGTTGCTTACTGAATATCGGTGACTTTGAATGTCTTTCCGTTTGGAAGCTTAACTTCCTCACCAACTTTTTTACCAAATATTGCTACGCCAATTGGAGACTCATTGCTGATTTTACCTTCGAGTGGGTTTGCCTCGACGGCACCAACGAGCGTATAAGTGTTTTTCTTGCCGTCAGATTCGAGCGTAACGGTCGAACCCATAGCGACTTTTTCCTTTTTGCCAGCTTTAATAATCTTTGCATGAAGGAGGATATCTTCGATTTCAAGAATACGGCCTTCGACGACTTTCTGTTCGCCACGAGCTGCGGAATAATCTTCGTTTTCACTAAGATCACCATAAGAACGGGCGGTAGCGATTTTTTCCGCCAATTCAGGACGGCGAGCCTTAAGCTCTTCGAGTTCTTTCTCAAGATCTTTACGACCGGCAGCGGTAATATTAACTACGTTAGCCATAATGTTTGTTTCCTCCTGTACCCCAGAAAAATAGGAAAATTTACTGTTACTTCCGCTATAGTTTAGCAATAAAATCTGCTAATGGCAAGAGTTTTGTTTCAGATTCGGTACGTTTTTTAATTTCAACCTTATCCTCTGCAAGAGTTTTATCACTAATTACGATGCGATATGGAATACCAAGCAAGTCAGCGTCAGCAAATTTCTCGCCGTTGCGCGCATTCTTGCGATCGTCGAAGATAATTTGTTCAGGTGCTTTCTTGTGCAGATCTTCTGCAATTTCCATTGCTTTGTCGCCAATGGCGACAACATAGTACTGATATGGAGCGATTTCTTCTGGCCAAACGAGACCTTTATCATCGCTAAGTTTCTCTGCAATTACGCCCATGACGCGGCTAGGACCGATACCGTAGCTACCCATAAAGACTTTCTGGCGTTTGCCATCTTCGTCATTAAAGGTAAGGTCGAGCGCGTCACTGAAGCGATAGCCGAGCGTAAAGATATTGCCAACTTCTGCTGCTTTGCACTGCTCGAGCTTAGACTTGTCGAGACCGAGATCGGCGAGAACTTCGTCGTTATAGACCTCTTCGTTAACAGCAATGCCCTTTTCGCGATCAAGATAGATAATATCTTCGCCGACTTCAGTCAAAGTCTGGAATTCGTCAGAATACTTGCTGAAGGCGCCGCCGCTTGCGAAGGTACGGAAAGTATCGTTGCCGATGCCGAGGCGGTTAAAGATTTTCTTATAGCTCTCTGCACATTTCTCATAGAACTCTTCATGCTGAGCGCGGTCGCGAGAAAAGCTGTAAAGATCTTTCATCATAAATTCGCGGGTGCGCATAATACCAGATTTAGCACGAAGCTCATTGCGGAACTTAGTCTGGAACTGATATGCGTAGACCGGCAAATCTTTATAGCTAGAAATATAGGACTTCATAAGACGAGTAAGTGGCTCTTCGTGAGTACAACCGAGACCAACTTCGCCGCCGGCGTTAAGTTTAGTCTTAAACCAAACATCCATAACGTCGTCACTCCAACGGCCACTAGCTTCCCAAGCATCGCGTGGCTGCAAGGCAGTCATCTTGAGTTCTTGGCCGCCAATAGCATCCATTTCCTCGCGAATAACCTGCATAATCTTATCAAGCGTTCGCATACCCAAGGGCAAATAATCGTAAACGCCAGCCATCTCTTTGTAGATATAACCAGCACGAATCAAAAGTTTTGCGCTCTCGCTGACCTCATCGCCAGGAGCTGTCTTGGTAGTTTTTGCGAATGTTTGACTTAATTTCATATTGATAGTATAGCATACTATCCTGGGTATTCGTCGATGGAAGTAATCAATACATCGCGTGGCTTATTGCCGCCAGTCGATGGACCGACTACACCTTTCGCCTCAAGCTCATCGATGATCGATGCAGCACGGCCATAGCCAATATGAAGCTGACGTTGCAAAAGCGAAGTAGAAAGTTTGCCGGCGCGGATTGCAATCTCGGCCGCTTGACGTTCAACGTCGCCACCGCCGCCCATACTGCCGCCAGCACCCGGCATACCAGGAACAGAAACCTGCTGAGAGATAACTTCATCGTTGTACTGTGGTGGAGCCTGCTGACGCAAGAAGTCGGTAATCTTACCAATTTCTTTATCGCTAACAAAGGCACCCTGAACACGACGAGGCTTGCCCATCATTTCGGTAGTGAGGAATAACATATCACCAGAGCCAAGAAGCTTTTCTGCACCCATCGCATCAAGCATAACGCGAGAGTCGACGCCGTTATTTACGGCGAAGGCGATACGGCCCGGAATATTTGCTTTAATCAAACCAGTAACAACCTTAACTTCAGGACGCTGAGTTGCGAGAACAAGGTGGATACCTGCAGCACGACCTTTTTGCGCGATACGAACAATGAGCATTTCGAGCTCCTTACCAGCAGTCATCATAAGGTCGGCCATCTCGTCGACGATTACGACAATATATGGCATCTTACCCTGATTATGCTCCTGAGGGTTGCCATCTTCGTCTTCAATCATGACTGTGCCGCCCTGCTCGGACATCTTCGTGTTGTAATCGATAATATTCTTAACGCGCTCTTTACTCATGAGCGTATAGCGTTTTTCCATTTCGCCAACCGCCCACTTCATTGCACTCAGCGCCTTATCGGTAGAGTTAATAACTGGCGTCAAAAGATGAGGAATATCCTCGTAGGCTGCCATTTCAACCTGCTTCGGATCGACGATGATAAGCTTAAGATCGCTTGGCGAGTTATGGTAAAGCAAAGAGCTAATCAAAACGTTAGTCATGACGGACTTACCAGAACCGGTAGTACCAGCAATGAGAAGGTGAGGCATCTTTGCAAGATCGCCAACAACTACCTGACCAGCAATATCTTTACCGACGGTAAAGGCGAGTGGCTTTTCGCTAGCCATCTTGCGCCATTCGGTTGCGCGAAGAAGTTCGTGAAGGCCAACGCTAGCTGGCGTAATGTTCGGAACTTCAATACCGACCATGTTAGTACGTGGAATTGGAGCCTCGATACGAATCTTATCGGCAGCGAGTGCCATAGCAAGGTTCTTATCATACTGAAGAAGCTTATTAACGCGAATACCTGCAGGCGGGCGAAGCGTATACTGCGTAATACGTGGACCAAGGTTTGCGCCCTCGACGGTTACGTCGATATCAAACTGCGCAAGCGTTTCCTTAATAATGCGAGCGTTAGCCTCGGTATCACCTGGGTCGGCTGGCGTAGTCTTGCGGTTGAGTAAGTCCATTGGAGGCATCTTCCAGTTTGGATCAGAAACAGCAACGAGCGCCATTGGCTCTTCGGTAGTTTTAACCTCTGCCATTTCGTTCTTCTTTAGCAATGGCAAATCACGATTCTTTTTATGGTCGACCGTTTCTACGTTAGCAACGATCTTGAGATCAGACATATCCTCTTTTGGAGCTTTTTCTTCCTTAATCTTGCGCATGACGCGTGCATTCTCAGCATCTTCGCCGTCTTTGCTTGTTTTGAAGATAGAGGCAATCTTGCGGAAAAGTGCGAGCGGGGTTTCAGCATACATAAAGAGTGCCGTAATAAGAATCAAAACAATATAAGCCATGATTGAGACGCCGCTACCGAGGTTCTTTACAGCAAAGTCATTCATGATTTTACCGATTACGCCGCCGGTATTATTTGGCGTACCATAACTGCCAACACCAAGAAGGCCACAGAACCAGAAAACCATCAGGCCGGATGCAACCCAAACGCTAGCATCGAGACGGTTGTTTGGCGCGCGAAAAATCATGACGGCAATATACACCAAGACAAATGGGAACAAATAAGTAGTTAGACCGAAGACTTGATCGCAGGAATCTTTTACCATTTGCAAGAAGACGGCGTTCTTACCAGCGCCAAACCACATTGCAACAAAAGTAACTGCAAATACTAAGAATAAGATAGCAAGTGCCTGACGCCAAAAACCACCCGGAAGCTCATGCTTCGGTACTTCTTCTTTGGCGGACTTGCGTTTTCTACCTCGCTTTTTCTGTGCCATATACCTAAAATTATAGCATAAAAAAAGAGAAGCATATGCGCTTCTCTTTTCATTATCTTAAGCTGTCTTATTTAAGAAGATCGAGCCAAGTGTTAACGCTGTCCATAGCGTCACTGTAGCTACTGGAGCTCTTCTTGCTGTAGAAGCCAACGAGGGTGGAGACTACTGCAATGATAAGAGCAACGGATGCAACACCAAGAGCGATGAAGCGCATAATGCTGAGAACCTGAGTCTTGCCAGCTGCGATAGCGTTAGCGATGAAGACGATTGCAACTGCTGCTGCGGCTGCAAGAGTGTTTGATAGGAAGCCGTTGAGCCAGAGATAACCCTGTTCAACACCGGACTTTTCGCCAACACCCATGAGGGCGTAGATAGCGAGACCGATCATCTTGAAAACTTCGAGGCCAGCGATGACTACGAAGAGGTTGCGTACGCACTTCCAAGAGCTCTTCATTGCGTTGATATCAGTGATCTTGCGAGCGGTAATAAGACCGATGACTGCAAACAAAACAGTCAAAAGGCCGCAAGCAAAGATGGTACCGAGGTAGCTAGCGTTTGCGCCAAGAAGAAGGCCTGCAAATGGAATGCCAACACCCCAACCTTTTTTAGTGAAGCTTGCAATTGCTGCCCAGATGGTCATCCAACCCATGAAGGTTGCGAGAGTCATGCTGACAGCATTTACAGTTGCGATTACTTTGTTGTCTGCCTGTACTTTAGGCATTTTGACAGGATCAACCACTGGTTGAGTTGCCATGATAACTATTCTCCTTTAAGTTATATTTAACATAATGATATCACAAAAATATCTAGGACAATACAATATTATCCTAGATATTTTAAATGATTATGCTTTTTCTCTATTAGTCTTTTTGATCGACGTTTTTCATAGAGAGGCTGAGGCGTCCTTTGTCGTCGATTGCGTCAAGGCGAACCTTGATTTCGTCGCCAACAGTGAGCACGTCAGTGACCTTCTCGATGCGCTTGTCGGAAATCTGAGAGATGTGAAGCATACCGTCAATGCCTGGAAGAATATTTACGAAAGCACCGAAGTCTTTAATTGAGACGACTTTACCTTTGTAAATCTTGCCTGGTTCTGGCTCTTCAATGAGAGATTTAATCCAGTCCATAGCTTTCTTAATCTTCTCTGCGTCGCTTGCAGCAACAGTGACGAGACCATTCTCTTCAATATTGACCTCTGCGCCGGTCTCGGAAGTAATCTTATTAATAGTCTCACCGCCTTTACCAATAATGGTGCCAATCTTGTCTGGGTTAACCATGAGCTTCTCGATCTGAGGAGCATATGGACTGAGATGATCGCGTGGACCAGGAAGGACACTAAGCATATGGTTCAAGATGAACATGCGGCCTTCATGAGCCTGAGCGATTGCCTTGCGGAGAACTTCAACTGGAAGACCATGGACTTTCATATCCATTTGAAGTGCGGTAACACCTTCGGTAGTACCAGTAACCTTGAAGTCCATATCGCCAGCAAAGTCTTCTGCATCCATAAGGTCAGTGAGGACATATGGCGTATCGCCATCCATCATAAGGCCCATAGCAACACCGGAGACTGGGCGCTTGAGTGGAACACCTGCGTCCATGAGGGCGAGACAAGAGCTACAAGTTGCCGCCATAGAAGTAGAACCGTTCTGAGACATGATCTCGGTAACGCTGCGGATTGCATATGGGAATTCTTCTTCGCTAGGAAGAACTGGAAGCAAAGCGCGCTCTGCAAGGTAACCGTGACCAACTTCGCGGCGGCCTGGGCTACCAAGGCGAGAAATTTCACCAACCGTATAGCCAGGTGCGTTGTAGTGATGCATATAGCGACGAGTACCATCGGTGACTTCCATCGTATCTACGAGCTGAGCGTAGCTGAGTGGAGCCAAGGTAACGATATTCATAGCCTGAGTAACACCACGAGTAAAGAGGCTAGAGCCATGGCAGCGTGGCAAAATGCCAACCTGAGAGCTGAGTGGGCGAACTTCATTAAGTTTACGACCATCTGGGCGAACACCCTCTTCGATAATATGTTTGCGAACATCATGCTTAACGGCGAGTTCGAATGCGTCGTTGTATTCTGCGCGGAAGTGCTCGTCGTAATAATGAGTGCGAGCATTAGTTTTCTCTTCATCAGTCATCTTGTCAGTGATGCCGGCCTCTTCGTCGGTGACTTCCTGAGAGAATTCATCGTGCATTGCCCAGCGAATCTCATCGATAAGGTTGTTGCGCTCAATGGTATTCTGAGTGCGGAGTTCTGGGCCAAGCTTGCCTTCCATCCACTTATCAACCTTCGCCTGAGCTTCTTCGGATGGGAGAATGAGGGTATATTCCTTCTCTTCTACGCCAACCTTCTCGCGAAGTTCATTCTGAAGGGCGATAGCAGGCTGAATCATCTTGAGACCCCATTCGAGACCGCCAACAATGACGTCTTCTGGGACTTCGTTTGCACCAGCTTCAACCATGGTAATGCCAGAATCTTTACCTGCAACGACGAGGTCGAGATCAGATGCTTCGCGCTCTTCTGGGCTCAAGAATGCCTTATATTCACCATTGACACGGCCGATGCGGAGACCGGCGATAGGACCGTCAAACGGAACGCCAGCGAGCATAAGTGCGCTAGATGCAGCAATCATTGCGATTACATCTGGGCGGAAGCTTGGATCCATGGAAAGCACAGTCGTAACGACCTGGATTTCCTGGCGATAGCCCTTTGGAAATAGTGGGCGAATTGGGCGGTCAATAAGGCGGCCAACGAGGACTGCGTTATCAGAAGGCTTACCTTCGCGCTTAATGAATTTGCTGCTGCTAATTTTGCCAGAAGCGTAGTACTTTTCTTCGTAATCAATAGAGAGTGGGAAGAAATCCTGAACTACTGGCTTAGTGCCGACTACGACGGAACCGAGAACAACGGTATCGCCATAAGTGACAAGCACGGATGAAGTGGTACGAAAACCGACACGGTTTACTTCAAGACCGAGTTTGCGACCGCAAAAATCAGTCTCAAGCTTGAAGGTTTTCTTGCCGCTTGGGTTGATGATATCCATCAAAAACTACCTTTCCTCGAGAAAATAATAAGTATTCTACCGCAATAACTTGCGAGAAAATATCTATCATTTTCTCGATAATTAATTGTACCTTTATTATACCACACCTTGACGCAATTTTCTGGTTGTGCTATAATTATAGATGTGCCCTTTAAGGGATTTTTTCTTTTAATAGGGCAAGTACTGCCAAAAGTACAGTCGGAACAGCGTCCGAAAAAAATAGTGAAGGAGGTATCTATGGCAGATTTAGTTTTATTCGTTTCCAGAACCGTGGTTAAGGTGAAAGGCAAGATCATCAATCAGAAAGGTCTGCGTGAAGTCTTCGATGAAGCATGCGATGGTCGCCTAGCCAGCATGCATCTCGACTACGACAAGAAAGATGACCTTACGAGAATCTTATTGTCTCCATGTCGAGTCACTGAAGAGTCTACGCAGGACGATCAGGGCAAGCAGCTCGATTGCCGTACGGTCTTTATGGTAGATAAGAGTATCATGCATGACACCATAAAAGATTGTGGCGGTAAAGATGCTTTTATCCAAAAAGTTTGGATGCCTTACAAAAAGGCAAGAACTGAGGATAATATTATCCTACCAGCCGTGCTTGAGAGAGCTGATTGGTATGAATTTGAACTGCTGAGCTGTAATTTGCGTAGAGGTTCGAAAAAAGCTACCACTGCTTTTCGTAACCGCACCATGGAGGCCGCTAAAGTCTTTTTCTTGGAGTTATTCGCCAAAAGAGCCGAAGACGCCAAGAAGTCAAAGCCATCAGCAAGATTGCTGGATGATCTTTCGATGATTATTGGCGAAGCAGCTTACGACAGCGAAAGATTGTAAGGTCAGTAGTATAACGCGTCACTGGAAACTGAAATATAAGACCCGCCCATTCGCGGGTCTTTCTTTTTTGCCCTGTTTTTTGACAAGAAAAAATCCGGCCCTGATATCGTGGGTCGGATTTTAATTATTTGCGGAGACCAAGTTTGGCGACGGTTGCTTTGTAAGTCTCGAAGTCAGTCTTCTCAAGATACTTAAGCAACTTTTTGCGCTGGCCAACCATCTGGATGAGACCGCGCTTAGCCATAAAGTCATGCTTGTTTGCCTTGACATGCTCGGTAACTTCCTTGATACGCTCGGTCAAAATAGCAACCTGAACCTCTGGAGAGCCGACATCCTTGTCGCTGCGGGCAAGCTTCGCAATAGCCTTAGCTTTGTTATCTTTAGTAATCATATTGGAATTATTTTACCACAGATTAGGGGTAGATGCAACTATTTGTTGTTCATATATTTTATGAGCGCATCGCGGAGATCTTTGACCGGCAAAACAAACTTATCTTTGACGGTCGCTGGCGCGATTGCATTCTTGAAGCCAAGCTTCTTCGCTTCAGCAATGCGGCGATCTGGCGCGATGACAGAACGGATTTCCCCGCCAAGGCCAACTTCACCGAAGACAACGACTTTTTCGTCGAGTTTGCGGCCCGCAGCGGCGCTAGCAATAGCCATACAAATCGCGAGGTCAGCAGCCGAATCATTGAGCTTCATGCCGCCAACGACGTTGATGAAGATATCTTTGTCCTGAAGTTTGAGCTTAGTGCGCTTTTCGAGTACGGCAATTAGTAAGTTGAGACGGTTTAAGTCAAAGCCAGACGCAGTGCGTTTTGGATAGCCAAAATTAGTCGTATTAACGAGCGCCTGAATTTCAACGAGGAGCGGACGCGTGCCTTCAATAGTCGCCATAATGATGCTACCGTCGGTATTTTGACGCTCAGAAAGGAGAGCCTCGGACGGATTCTTCACTTCTACGAGGCCTTCGGTCGCCATCTCAAAAATCGCAACTTCATTCGTCGAGCCAAAGCGGTTTTTGACGGCGCGGATAGTCTTGAAGCCACCATAACGATCGCCCTCAAAATTCAAAACCACGTCAACGAGATGCTCGAGAACTTTCGGGCCAGCAAGCGTGCCCTCTTTAGTGACATGGCCAACGATAATAACTGCCGTGCCGCTAGCTTTGGCGGCGCGAATAATGAGATTACCGCAGTTGCTAACCTGACTGACTGTACCTGGCGCAGAAGAAATTTCTGCCATCATTAAAGTCTGGATCGAATCAACAATCACGAGGTCATAGCCGTCTTCTTCGATAGTTTTCGCGATATCGTTCGCCGAAGACGAGCTAGCAAAATGCAGTTTATCTGAGCTAGCACCGAGACGAATCGCGCGCATCTTGACCTGCCCTGCCGATTCCTCACCAGAAACATAGAGTACTTTATGACCGGAGCCAGAGATCGTGGCACAGATCTGCATTAAAATAGTCGATTTGCCCATGCCCGGCTGACCAGCGAGTAAAGCAACACCGCCAAGCAAAATACCGCCACCGAGTACGCCATCAAGTTCAGGAAAACCAGTTTTTAGACGGCTGCCGGCATCGGAAGGTTCAATCTCATTGATAGAAACAGCGGAAAGTTTTTTGCCAGAAACGGCCGCTTTAGAAAGCGCAGATTTCGCTTCAGCTTCAGTCGGAACTTCTTGCTCAAGTAAAGTATTCCATTCGCCGCAATTCTCGCAGCGACCAGCCCATTTTACGTAGCTAGTACCACAGTTTTGACAGACGAATTTTGCTTTGGATTTTGCCATACCTATAGTGTAGCACGTATTGACTTTTTAAGCCGCTTGTGGTATAATAATAGGGTTAGCGTAACTGCAAGGCTCCTTTAAATTCTTATCCGGAAGAGTTGGAGTTTTTGCGCGCATTGAATGGAGGTGTGTAGAAATGAAAAGATTAGTTATTTTTCTCGCTACAACAGTATTTTGCGGAGCAATGATCGCCTGCGTAAGTGGCGAAAATAGAGCGGCAGAGGCGCCTAAACCTGCTACCGTAACAGTAATTGAGGAGCCACTGGTTGCCCCTGTATCTGCATCCGAAGAATCACCAAAGATTGATCACACCGCAGAACTTAAGGTCCAAACCTATGAAGCTATGAAGGGCTACATGGAGGCAGACTTCTATAACGACAACGATTTCTTCGATATTGCAGCTTTCTGCAAGGCAGTTGGCTGTAAATGTGTTCTTTCGAGCACTCTAGATGAAATTATTGTCGAGCCAATCGGCTACAACGACAAGGAGACTTTCCAGGTCGCAATAAAAATTTCACCCGCCACCCAAATGGTGAATGGCGATGTCATTAGACTTGGAAAAATCGACGAGAACAGTTGGGAAGACACCGAATATCATTTCTCTGCAACAGACTTTACAACTGGGCTAGTAATCGACGATTATAATGTCCAGATTGGTTTCGACGAACTTGATTATTTATGGCGCGAGATACGTCTTTTGACGGCACCAGAAGACAAATTCGACGAAATTAATGCCGAGATTGATGCAGAAATTCAAAGTTATTATGACATCGATATCGACCATCTCAACGGATAAGAAAAATACACCCGAGTACCGGAAACTCGGGTGTTTTTCTTGGCTATTTTTATTCGATGACTTCGTCGATAATGCCGTATTCTTTAGCTTCTTTGGCGGACATCCAGTTGTCGCGGTCCATGTCTTTTTCAACCTGAGCGAGAGTCTTGCCAGTGTTCTTTGCCATCATTTCAGCGAGAACCTTCTTTAAGTAAACGCCTTCGCGAAGAGCAATTTCCTGGTCGGTAATCTTGCCTTCCGTGCCGGAGCTTGGCTGATGAATCATAATGCGAGAGTTTGGCAACGCAAAACGTTTGCCCTTGGTGCCAGCAGAAAGAAGCATTGCACCCATGGAAGCCTGAAGGCCAATACCGATAGTCTGGACATCTGGCTCGATATAATTCATCGTATCAATAATAGCGAGGCCATCATAAACGGAGCCGCCAGGAGAGTTAATATAGAGCTTAATGTCTTTCTTTGGATCTTCGTAAGCAAGATGCAAGAGCTGCGCAATAACGATGTTTGCGGTTGCAGAGTTAACCTCTTCGCCCAAGAATACTACGCGCTCTTTAAGCAAACGCGAATAAATATCATAGGCACGTTCACCGCGATTATCTTCTTCAATAACTGTTGGAACCAAATAATCTTTCATGGCTCCATTATAGTAAATTAGCACTCAAAATGCAAGAGTGCTAAAAACTGCTGGCTGGCTTGAAATTACTATCGATGCTATGCTGCAAATCGTTAGAATAAAGCGCCTTTTGGTTATAGTCGTTAATAAGCTTATTAGTTTCTTCAATATAGGACACGAGCGTATTGTAACTGGCCTGGAGATGTTTTTGCTGATCTACGAGCTTCTCGTATGCTAATCGGAATTCTTCATCCGAAGAAAAGCCTTTTGGATCGTTGCGACGCTCATTATACGACTTCAAATCCGCATTAAACGTATCATACTCATTATTATAATTAGTTTTCATTATCTCGAGCTTTTTGCGGTTTTCCGCAATGTCAGCCTGCAACTGCTCTAGGCGCGTGGTGAGGTCCTCAAAAACTAAATTATATTTAACATAATATGCGACTGTATCGGCATGGCTTTTGAAATATTTCGCGTAGTGTGTACGCAAATCTTCTGGCAATTTATCTGGCGCAACCTGCGTGCCTATACGTGAATGGATTTCGTCGTTAGGATCCGAAACATCATAAATTTCCATGTCCTTCTGGATAGTTTTATTACTATCATAAACACTCTTCAATGAAGCAGAAAGACTCTCGCGTTCAGCACCGCTCATGCGTGCCCATACGGCATGCAAAAACTCATGTGCAAGCGTAGCCTGGCGAATACCCTCTAGTTCTGCGCGATAAATATCGTAGATATAAATACGACCATCACGATAGCAGCCAAGAGTTGATGAATTCTGAACCTTCGACTGACAGTTATTATTAAATTCATCTGCGCTCTGCAAAGCTGGGCGCGTCGCCTTTAAAATGCGCATACCGTCATCAGTCAAATCAATATCGCTGATAACTTTTTCGAGAACTTCACCTGCTTCATAGCCATTGCCGGCAATAGTATCGGAAATAGCCGTATAGTCGATTTGAGTTGCCGCAAAAGCAATCAAGCCAGCCGCGAGTATGAATAGGACAAGACCGACAATTTTGCCTTCATGTTTCTTTGGCGGTTTTGGCGCGGGCGCAGTCGGAGACTGCCTTTCTTCTGGCAGTGGCGCATTCAAAATAATACCACGTTCGCTTTCAACAAAACCATTGGGATTATCTTGATCCATTAAGCTAATTTTAGCATAAACGCATTATTCGCGCGCTTTAACGAGCGCAAACTTGCCCTTCTGATACTCAATCTTGGCAATATCGCCCTTATTGAGCTTACCGGCAAGAATGCCATCGGCAAGCAAAGTTTCGACTTCGTCTTCGATGGCGCGGCGCATTGGGCGTGCACCATTCTTAATGTCGTAACCTTCTTCGATGAGATGTTTCTTGGCGCTTGGCGTAATTTCGAGACCAATCGATTTAGTAGCGAGGCGCTTCTTGAGATCCTCAATCATATTATTGAAGATTTGCTCGACGTTCTTTTCGCTAAGTGCGTTGAAGGTAACGATTGCATCAAAACGATTAATGAGTTCTGGGCGCATGAGTTTGCGAAGTGCTTTCATTGCAGCAGCTTCATTAGCGTCATGCTCAGCCGCAAGCTCTTTTGCGTCGTGCTTCGTTTTCGCCGCAAAGCCCATTTCGGATTCACGATACATGTCTTCCGCGCCGAGGTTACTTGTAAGAATAATAATCGAGTTATTGAACTTAACTTTCGTGCCCTGACCGTCGGTCAACTCACCATCCTCAAGAATCTGGAGGAGAATATTAAAGACTTCTGGATGAGCTTTTTCGATCTCGTCGAAGAGCACAACGGAATACGGGCGACGACGAATTTGCTCAGTAAGCTTACCGCCATCTTCGTAGCCAACATAACCAGCTGGTGCACCGACGAGGCGAGCAACATTGTGCTTTTCGCCAAATTCGGACATATCGATTTTAATCAAAGCATCATCGCCGCCAAAGACTTCGCGCGCAATGGTTTTTGCGAGCTCAGTTTTACCGACACCGGTTGGGCCCATGAAGATGAAGGAACCAATTGGGCGATGGATATCTGCGATACCGGAACGGCCACGGCGAATCGCCTTAGCAGTTGCCTTAATTGCGGCATCCTGACCGATGACTTCTTTCTGGAGATGCTTTTCAAGATTCAAAAGCAATTCCTGTTCGGAGCCGCGAACCCGGCTAACTGGAATGCCAGTCTTGAGGCTGATTGCCTGGGCGAGATTATCGCTTGTAACCGCAGGGGCCTTATCGAGATTCTTGTTAGCTTTTTCGAGCTTCTTAATTTCAGCTTCGAGTTGAGCAGCGCGAGTCTTATATTCTGCGGCCTTTTCGTAATCTTCCTTTTCGGCAGCAGCTTCAATTTTTTCTTGCAAGCCGGCGAGCTCGATCTTATTTTTCTTATAGACACTGGCGCCAGCTTTATCGAGCGAAACGCGCGCAATCGCGCTAGCTTCGTCAATCACGTCGATGACTTTGTCTGGCATAAAACGATCAGAAATATAGCGTTCGGAAAGATTAATTGCTTCTTCAAGAATTTCATCAGAAATCGTGACTTGATGATGCTCTTCGTAATGTTTTTTAATGCCCTTCAAAATGCGGAGCGTAATAGTTGGCGATGGTTCGTTAACCATGACGGTTTGGAAGCGGCGAGCAAGTGCTTTATCCTTTTCGATATTCTTGCGATATTCATCGAGCGTGGTTGCGCCGATAAGTTTGAGTTGGTTGCGTGCGAGAGCTGGCTTGAGAATATTTGCGGCGTCCATGCTACCTTCTGCACTACCAGCGCCAGCGAGCAAATGGAGCTCATCGATGAATAGGATTACGTCATCATTGTCGACCGCTTCGTCAATAATGCCTTTAATGCGCTCCTCGAATTCGCCGCGGAATTTCGTGCCAGCAACGACAGAGCTAAGGTCGATTTGGTATATACGTTTACCAATCAAAGCACTCGGTACGTCGTTTTTTGCGATGCGCATCGCAAGACCTTCAACAATTGCAGTTTTGCCGACGCCAGCCTCGCCAATGAGGACCGGATTAGATTTTGTGCGGCGGCAAAGAACCGTAACAGCACGTTCGATTTCCTGGTCGCGGCCAATAACAGTATCGAGTTTGCCCTGCTTTGCCTGGTCGGTAAGGTCAGTACCAAATTTATTAAGCCAGCGGAAAGTTGGACGTTTGCCAGCCTTGCGTTTCCGAGCTTCAAGTTTAGCTTCGTCGGCCTGTTTTTCGATAAGTTCTTCAATCTCATTCGCGACCTTATCTAAGTCAACGTCGAGCTGATTCAAAAGAACACTAGCACGAGAATTTGGCTGGCGCAAAAGCGAATAAACGATATGCTCAGTACCAACAATGTCGAGGCCATTCTCCTTGACGAAGTTGAGAGACATACGAAGCGTAAGAACAGTTGCTTCGGAAAGAGACATCATTGCCATTGGCGCAGCCGGAACATCGACGGCAACCTTGCCCTGTGCGCGCTCGATTTGGTCAAGGTCAACGCCCTCACTAGCTAAAATTTTAGCGCCAGTACAAGTGTCCTGAGCCATGATGCCCATCAAGAGATGCTCGGTGCCCATGTAGCCTTGATTGTAGCGTTTGGAAAAATAGTCAGCTTTCTGCAACGCAAAGCGCGCATTTTCGCTGAGATGGTTCATAATTTCGCTAAATTCATCTACCATACCCCTATTATAGTCAATTAGCACTCGGAATGCAAGAGTGCTAATTTAAATAAAATACATATGTTCTAACCGTCAGTAATCTCTAAAAGCGTAGCAGTTCGTCGGCCCGTCGTTACGGGCGACGACTGCTTTTGCTCGGCCGTAGCCTGCGCAAAGCTTTCAGAGATTACTGTCGATTAGTTATGTATTTTAGTTAAATCTTTGCTTAATTCGATGACGTCGAAAGCGCGGAGCTCGTCGTTAATATATGGTTGGTCCGGAAGGGGGTTATAAGTATAGATTGGAAGCTCCAATGAGTAGGCGTAGCCCATTTCGAGAAAAGTATTGGCGCCAATGTAGTTATCGATGCCCTTCTTTGTAAAGTTGCAGACGAGGAGCGCATCGGCTTCACGGATTTTAGCGAAGTGTGCACGCATTGCGTCATAGCCGCCATCATGCTTGGCGGAAACCGCATCAAAATCTACTTGCTCGATGGCGCGATTCATAATACCATTCGGTAAATCTACTTCGTGACCCAGTTTTTTGAGCTCATCTGCGACGGCTTGTACTTCATCAGGAAAGCTAAGACTACAAGAAACACAAATTTTCATATTATTCTCCTAATAATTCTAAGAATTTTTCTTCGTCAATTACTTCCGTACCATACTTAGCGGCCTTTTCGAGTTTAGATTTACCGGTGTTATGACCAGCAACTAAATAAGTAGTAGTTTTTACAACGGAGCTGTGGAATTCTCCGCCAAGCGCGCGGATTTTCTCTGCGGCAGCATCGCGACCCATAGAATCAAGCGTGCCAGTAACAACAAAGCTAAGTCCGTTAAGCTTACCGCCGGAAGTATCCTGATAGACTGGCTCGACGCCGAGCTCTTTGAGCTTATCGAGCAGCGCCAAGTTGTCTTCGTCGGCAAAGAAAGCAAGGATAGATTCGGCTACGATTTTGCCAATGCCCGGCATTTCGAGCAGTTCAGACTCAGTCGCATCGCGCAAGGCGTCAAACGTCTTGAAGTGTGCCGCGAGATCAATCGCAGTCTGTGTGCCAATATGACGGATGCCAATTGCAGTAATAAAACGAGCGAGTGGCGGATTCTTGGAGGCCTGAATATTATCAATCAACTTATGCGCGGAAATCTCAGCAAAACGGTCGAGAGCTTCAACCTGACCTGCAGTCAAAGTATACAAATCCGCGATGGAGCCAACGAGGCCAGCATCAATGAGTGCAACAACGTTTTTCTCGCCGAGGCCTTCAATATTGAGGCCAGGTTTCGAAGCATAATATTCAATCGCACGTTTAAGCATTTCGCTCGCATTAGAGCCTTTAACGCGGTAAACCACTTCACCGGCTGGGCGTTCAAATTCGAGCTCCGGGTATTGCTCAGCGAGTGCCTTTTCGTAATCGTAAGCTTCAGAATTGCTTGGGCGAAGCTCAGTCAAAACGCGATTAACCTGCGGAATAATATCGCCCGCTTTGTAAATAATTACCGTATCACCAATGCGAATATCGAGACGAGCAATTTCATCCGCATTATGAAGTGAGGCATGACGGACCGTAGAGCCAGCAACCTGCACAGGATCAAACACAGCAACCGGCGTTGCGGCACCAGTACGACCAATCGAAATCACAATATCTTTGACAGTTGTCGCAACTTCTTCGGCTGGGTATTTGAAAGCAACGGCAGCGCGTGGCGTTTTACCGACAATGCCGAGGGCTTGGTAGACTTTGCGATCATTTACTTTAATAACGGCACCATCAGTACCAAATGGCAAATCTTGACGTGCGGTTTCGAGATGGCGGATGAAGCCCATTGCGCCAGCCAAATCATGATAAATCTTTTGCTGCTTAGAAGTGCGGAAACCGAGCGCTTCGAGGCGTTCATAAACGTCAGAGTTCTTCGGAAGATTTGGCGAAACCATATCGTAACCCATGAATTTAAGCGGGCGAGAAGCAGCAATCTTTGGATCAAGCTGACGAATCGTACCAGCTGCAAGGTTGCGTGGGTTAGCAAATTCCGGCTTACCTTTTGCGCGCTGCTGCTCGTTAAGTTTATCGAAATCAGCCTTAAAAATCACAACTTCGCCACGAACTTCTGTATGCTCTTTTTGCGGAATAGAAAGTGGAACGTTCTGAATCGTGCGAACATTCATTGTAACGTCTTCACCGACCTTGCCATCACCGCGCGTTACGGCCTGCTTAAGTAGACCATCTTCATAAATGAGCGCCATAGCAAGGCCGTCCATTTTAATATCGACAAATAATTCTGGATTAATGGCGCCGAGTTTCGCGATGCGGTCGAGCCATTCGGCGACTTCTGCTTCCGAGAAAACATCGGCAAGCGAAATCATGCGCTCAGCATGCGCAACTTTTTGAAACTTATCGAGCGCCTGGCCAGCTACGCGCTGCGTTGGTGAATCCGGCGTGATGAGCTCCGGATATTTCTCTTCGAGCTGAGATAGTTCATGCTTTAAGCTATCCGCTGCCGCCTCGGACATAATTGACTCATCGAGGACGTGGTAGTGATAGCGATAATCGTTGATTAGATCGCGTAGCTTTTCGACGCGCTCACGCACATCATTCGGGATCATCGAGCATCCTTCTATAGAATAGATAAATATAGGAAGTGAGATAGACAATCGTGAAGGTTGTCATAATCTGGAGCAAGAACGAGACAAATGGCACACCTTCTAGCCATTCAATATTCTGCTTTAGGAAGAGATCGAGATAAATGAGCGGCAACATAACAATGATCCAAATTACAGCAACAAACAGAAATGCAAATAGTACACGGATGATAAATTTTGTGCGGCGGCCCTGAATGAGATCGGTCGTAGCATTGACCGCTTGCATTGGATAAATACCCGGAACAGTCGTAGCACAAATTGCAAGAATTGAGCCCGGCAAGAGATAAGCCGAGAGTAACAATAGTAAGCTACCGAAGAGCCAAAATAGGAAGGCATAAAGTGGCTGCGCCAAGAAATCCGTAGCAAGCGCCGTAGAGTAGACAATCATGAAAACGAAGACTGGAATCATATGAATGAATACCAAAATCAACACTAGCATTGTCGAAATAAGTGGCGCCAAGGCATTATAGAGACCATCGCGCAAACGTGGATGGTTCCCCGCCATTAGATGGCGCAAATAGTAAATAGTAACGAGAATCGTAACGGAAGCAAAGAAGAACAAGAATACTTGCTGAACCTCAGTCATACCTTTCGTAAGACCGCCAGTCGTCACGGTCGAAATAAGAAGAAGACCAGACTTCGCAAGGCGACCAACTTCGCCGTACTGCAAAACTTCGCTCGACTCATCAATACTGTCTTGGACCGTCTGATAAGTGTCTTCACTCATGAGGCCGACGAATATAATATTCATTGCAACAATAATAAACATGAAGCCGAAGAATAGCTTCCAGTTCTTGAAAATAATTTTAAGCGTACTAACGGCATGCGCAACTAGTCCAGGCGCTTTCAAGCCACGTTGGTAATCTTCGCGATAGCTGCGCTTAAAACTATGGTGGAGTCGTAGACGCTCATTCTTCTTTGCCCAAATTTTCTCACGGGTAGAATAAAACGCCTCTTTAAAAGATTTGCGTGGTTTCTTTTCTTTATTTTTTTGCATTTTCAAGCCTTTCTATGCGCGCCTCTAGCGGTGGGTGGGTTGCAAAAATTTTACTAATAATCGATTTTTTCAGAGGGCCAGCAATAAAAAGCGCTTCCGCCGCAACGTTCTGCTGGCGCATTGGGCGGTGATGAGTATCAAGTTTGCGAAGAGCATCAATCATGTCATCGGTATCAGTAAGCGCAGCCGACGAAGCATCGGCGAGATATTCGCGCTGACGCGAAACTGCGAGCTGAATCATAGTGGCAACGAATGGTGCGAGAATGAGCGTAATAAGTGCGAACAAAACACCGACTGGAGAGTTGTCTTCTTCGTCGCGATCGCTCCAGAAAAGCATACGAAGGCCCATGTCGGAAATAAGACCAACGATAGAAGCGAGACCAAAGACAATCATATTAACGCGAATATCGTAGTTCTTTACATGCGATAATTCGTGCCCTATTACTGCACGGAGCTCTTTATCGTCCATAATTTCAAGCAGGCCAGTCGTAGCAGCAACGCAGGCATGCTGTGGGTCGCGACCAGTCGCGAAAGCATTTGGCGCCGGGTCGTCGATAATATAGACCTTAGGCATCGGAAGCTTAGCATCCTCGGCAAGCTGCTGGACAATCTTGTAATAGCGAGGATTTTCAACCTTTTCGATTTGGCGCGCGCCCGTGCCGAGAATCGCAAGTTTGTCTGCTAAGAAATACTGAATTAAAGCATAGGTAGCGGAAATAATTGCAGTCGTAATAAGGACGGAAGGATTGTCGTAGAGCCAGGCAAAAATGCCGCCAATTAGCGAAATGAAAGCAACAAAAACGATAATAATAAAAATAGTGTTGCGTTTATTCTGCGCGATCTGCTTGCGCATGGAAACTGCCATATCTATTATTATAGCACGCTAAAAAGCCCCGGGAGTAATCCCAGGGCTAAATCTTAGAAGAATACGCCGCCGTATAAAAAATCATAGCATAAAAAAATGGTGCGGGTTAAGAGACTCTAACTCTCGACCTCTTCCTTGGCAAGGAAGCGCTCTAACAACTGAGCTAAACCCGCAACTGCTATTGATTATAACACGCGAATCTCAAAAATGCTAGCACTTTCGGATTTTTTCGATAAGATATGCAATCACAAAGATAATTAAGTTCGCAATTACCACTGTTGCGCCGGTTGGTGTAGCGAAAGTGTAGGACGCCATTAGGCCAGCCACAAATGCAATAATCGAGATAATTACAGAAGTAAAAACGATGCCCTTGAAGGTGCGACATAGGCGCATGGCGCTGAGAGTCGGAAAAATAACTAGACTAGAAATCAATAACGAGCCAAGCAGGCGCATGCCGAGTACGACCACGACCGAGCAGATAGCTGCAAAAATCGCGTCGTAAACACCTGTTTTAACGCCAACTGATTTCGCGAATTCCTCGTCAAAAGTAATCGCAAAGATGCGATGATAAGCAAATAAGTATAGTAGAATGACAACCACTGCAAGAATAGCGCTTAGCAATACATCGCCCCAACTAACCGAGAGAATACTACCAAATAAGTAGCTATTCAAATCAATATTCACGCCCTTCGAGACGGAAATCGCCATAGTGCCAATCGCAAGACTGGAAGCCGATAAGGCTGCGATTGCCGCATCGCCGTGCATCTTACGATTCCGACTAAGGCGCAAAACGAAGAATGAAGCGATAATTACTACCGGCAAAGCGAAGTAAAGTGGCGTCAAGCCAAGTACCGTCGCGAGCGCAAAGGCCGAAAAAGCAGTATGGCTAAGGCCATCGCCGATCATTGAGTTCTTGCGAAGAACAAGCGAAACACCAACGAGAGCAGCGCAGATAGCGATCATTAAGCCGACTAATAATGCACGCTGCATAAACGGATAAGTAAACATATCAAACATTAGCGGTAGCTCCTGAGATATTCTTTAGTTGTTGTAATATTTACAGCACCATCCTTAATCGCGATGACTTTATTACCAATGAGATCATCGGCATCGAGGTCGTGCGTAATCATCATAATCGTCAAACCGTGCTCTTTATTGAGCTTGCCGAGAGTGGCATAGAAATCTTTACGTGACTTAAAATCAAGATTGTTAGAAGGCTCATCGAGAATAAGGAGTTTTTTAGTCGCGGAAAGCGAGCGTGCAAGCAGAACCTTCTGCTTTTGACCGCCAGACAAATCAACAAAACTTTTCTTCGCGAGCGCGTCAATGCCGAGCTTCTTTAGACTCTCGTGTACATGTTTATGTTCACTATGACAATAAAATGGGCGCATCTTCATATGGCCGAGACAACCAGTCAAAACAATCTCTTCGACCGTAGCCGGGAAATTCGCATCAACACGCGTTTCTTGAGGTAAATAGCCAATCTGAGTATGATCGAGATTGTCGTACTTTATCGTGCCGGACTGCGGTTTAATGAGGCCGAGGATGCCGCGAATGAGCGTGCTTTTGCCGCAACCATTCGTGCCAACAACGCAAGCAAAATCACCCTGCTCTAGCGCAAAGCTAGCGTCTTTGATGATAGTTTTATCATCATAGCCAAGGCGAAGTTTTTTAAGTGTCAGAAGCGACATTAGTTAAGCGCCTCCTTCAAGACTTCGAGATTATCCTGCATAATATCAGCATAGGTTTTGCCAGCTTTGAAATCTTCTTGCGAGATATTATGTGCAGAATTGAGCGTCATAATCTTCGCACCAGTCTCATTGGCAATAGTTTGCGCGAGCGCATCACTTGTAAGCTCAATTTTCAAAATCACCGGGATATTATCAGCTTTTACCTTATTAATTAGGAAGGCAATCGTACTGCTGCTAGCTTCAGTCTGCTCGGCGCAACCCGGGAAGGCGGCATAATAATCCAAGCCATACTCCATCGTTAGATAGCGGAATGGAAAACGATCAGCAAAGATGAGTTCTTTGCGTTTAGCTTTACTGACGATGTCGCGAATTTGATAGTTAATGCTAGTGAGTTTCTCAGTGTACTCCTTTGCGTTCGTAGTAAAAATATCAGTGCGCCTTGGCTTCTTCGCAATAAAACGATCGCGTACGGCCTCAACCATACGAGCGACATTTAATGGATTAGTCCAGATATGTTCGTCAAACTCGGCATCTTCTTCTTTTTCGCCAGTCATACCCTCTTTGAATTCCTCAAATTCAACGCTAACAAAGTTCATCAAGCGAATCGTCTTTTCTTCGCCAATATTGTTGTCCTTTAGAACACCGTCAACCCACTCGTCGGATTCGCCGCCGACATAAATAAAGAAGTCAGCTTCAGAAATATCAATAATATCCTGAGGTGTCGGCTCGTAATTATGCATTTCAGAGCCAGGCTTTAAGAGCATTTTTACCTCGCCGGAATCACCCATAACTGCGCGTGCAACATCATATCCGATAAAGTTAGTAGCTACAACACTAAAGTCCTTCTTTGGCTGAGGTTTCAGGAAAACCATGGCGCAAAAAACACCGGCAACTACCGCCACCAAAGCCAGTGACGCCCAAACTTTTTTCATTTTCATTGGCAACTCCTGCATTTTCCATTAATTACAATATTTGCTTCATCAACAGCGAATTTATGCTGGCGCTTAATATGCTCTGTAAGGTCACAAAGGTCTTCGCAGTCGACATGCTCAAGCTTGCCACAATCGTTGCACTTGAGATAACAGTGGCCGAAGTGATTGCAGGCTTCTAAAAATTGGAAGCGCGCTGAGCCATCACTGCCGAGCGTTTTTTGTAGCTGGCCGTCTGCGACTAAGCCATCAATAATGCGATAAATAGTAGTTTGGCCGATTTCTTCGCCACTTTTTACGAGCTCTTGATAGATTTCTTTTACGGAAAAATCAGTCTTTTTCGATTGGATTAAAGATATAATTGCTTCTTTTTGACGCGTGTTATATGTCATATATCTATAGTAGCGCGTTTTATCGAAAATGAAAATGATTTTCAATTTCATATTGTAAATAAAACAACAAAAAAGACCCAATAGGGTCGATTCTAGGGGTTGGTGCCCGAGATGAGACTCGAACTCATAATCCGGTAAAGGAAGCGGATTTTAAGTCCGCCGCGTATACCAATTCCGCCACTCGGGCCACTGACCTAAATAATCTTGGAGGTGCGTACCAGAGTTGCACTGGTCTACGCGGTTTTGCAGACCGCTGCGTAACTGCTCCGCCAACGCACCATGACGCTATTTTACCATAAAAAAGCCGCCCTTTGATAGTCGGACGGCCTAAAAATACTATTTTTTATACTTTGCGGCAAACTTTGCGAAGTTCTCTGCCTGATAAGGAATGTTTTTCTCCGCAACATTACCGAGGAGGAACATCTTCGCCTTATCGCCATAAGAGATACGAACTTTCTGGACTTTCTTCTGGATAAAGCTGAAGTTCTTTACCTCGATACCTTTAATAAGGCCATAATCGAGGAACATATACTGATCCAGCTCTGGCGTGAGCTTATCTGGCTGAATACGAAGCATTGCGCCGCCCTTGCCCTGCAAAGCAATAAGATGAAGGCCTTTTTCAGTAGCGTTTACAAGGAGGCCCTTGTAGTCACCAGCGAGAATCTGTTCGCAAGCTGAGGTGTTTTTATAAACACCAACACCTACGCCGAGACCGGCTGCGAGGCCGCCAGCCATACCGCCAGCGATGCCATATTTCATACCTTCATGCTGAGTATCTAGGTAAAGTACAAAGATACAGTTTTCTTTACCTAGCGCATTCTTCGCCTTAAATAAAGCGGTTGCGCCTTCAATCGTTTTAAAATCTTCCATCCGTCCAGTATAGCAGATAAAAAAAATAAGCCCCTTCGCAGATTAGGGCCTATCTTGCGCATCAGGCGGATCTCTCAACTTCCCGTCCGATGCTAACACCTTCTGCCATTATTCTATACATTAGCGCTTTTTTCGTCAACATTGACTTTTTCGCAGATTATTTTATGATATTTTACGATTTTACAGGGGTGGAGCGCCAAAATTCCTTGACTTTTGAAAATTTTAGTGTGAAATAATATGCCAAAGGGATGGTAGATTTTGCCAGAGAAATACGCTAAAATAAAAAGTAATTAAGGAGGTATATGGAAAATCAAGACGGTTTAAAGTTCTATCGCTGCAACACCTGCGGTAATTTATTGTTTGTGATGGTCGACCCTAACGTCCGCCCTACTTGCTGCGGCAGCGACATGGAAATCCTCGACCATATTCACGGTACTGAAGGCAGCGAAAAGCATGCGCCTATTATTGAGCTCAATCAGAACGATACCGAGGTTCAGATTGGCCTTCAGCTCCACCCAATGGAGCCAGAGCATCGCATTGAGTGGATTGCTCTTACCGATGGCGAACGCGTCGAAATTCAGAGACTCGGTCTCACTACCCCGCCAGTCGTTAAGTTCTCTAAGATGAGAGGCGACGGTAAGGTCCGCGCATATGCATTCTGTAATATTCACGGCCTATGGCAATCCGAAAAATAATTGAAACGATCTCGGATCGCAGTAAGTTTGCGCTAGTTAGTACGGGCTATATCCTTAAGAAACCTAAATATCTAGCGGTTTTCTTGCTGAGTTTCTTGGTTTTTCTATATTTCCTAACCTTCTTCCGCGATGGTAGTAGCAACTGGCAGCTAATCTGGTCAGGCCTCGCCATCGACCGTAAGCTAGAAATACTGGGGCGCATATTTCCTGCCTTGCTAGAGAACTTTTGCTCATTTTACGGAGTAACAATCATTCTATTATCTCTGCTACAGGGCGTAATCGTAGCGCAGATCATATTCGCCTGGCGTAATCGCGAGAAAGAGCAGTCGCTCAATACTGCCAGTACGGGCGGGATTGGCGCAATTCTCGGTTTTATCGCTCTCGGCTGCCCAAGCTGTGGCATCGGATTACTAACGCCGCTACTTTCCGCCATCGCCGGCGCAAGCGCAGTCGCTCTTTCCGAGACAATTGGATACATCTTAACTATTCTAGCTTTTGGGCTGCTACTGTTTTCGATTATCCGTCTAGGTTATATCAATTACATTATAATTAGTAGTAAGAACTACAAGGAGGAACATGGCAATTATTAGGATTTCCGTACCTGCACCAGTTTGGTGGATTATCGCAATTTTTGGCGTCTTTGCATTATTGGTGGCAATTGCAAATACCAATTCCGCGCCACAAGTTGATAAAATAGTCTGGAACGAGCAGATGACCAAAGGTAACAAAGATACCGCCAAACATCACTTTATTATGTACACCGACATCTTCTGCCCATACTGTGACAAGTTCTCTGATGCGGTTGCTGCCAATATGGAGCACTTCGACAAGCATTACATTGAAGAAAATAACGTCTTATTCGAGATTCGCGTCACGGACGTAAACTATGAAAACGGCCACTCGACGAATAGTCGCCCAGCTGGCGAAGCAGCATATTGCGCTGCAAAACAGGGTGACTTCTGGGGATACTACTACGCATTGCTCGCTAAGATCTACAAAGATTACCACTCTCGTGGCATCGGTGTAGACCGCTATAGCGAGAAAATTCCTACACTCAGCATGGATTACTTCTATGATATCGCCGACGAGCTAGATAGTATCGATCGCGACAAGCTCGTTAGCTGCATGAAAAATAACGAGACTGTTGCTGAGCTCGACAAAAACACGAAGGAAGCTCAGAAGAAAATCAATGGCGGCGTGCCACGTTTCTTCTTCGACAAATTCACCGCAGACGGCTTTGCGGGCACCTGGAATACCGATAATGACTACAAGGAAGTTCAGCGCCTAATGGATGCTGGCCTTGCTTCGAAATAAGGTATAATTAATTAAGAAAAAACAAAAGGAGTATTTAATATGCCAGAACTAATTATTGGAGTAATTATCTTCGTGATTTTGCTCGTTATCTTGCCAGGCTGCCGTGTTATTCGTCAGTTTGAGCGCGGTGTTGTCTTTACGCTTGGTAAGTATAGCGGTATTAAGCAACCAGGTCTACGCGTTATCATTCCATACTTGCAGACCATCTCTCGTGTCGACGTTCGTTCCACACCTATTGATGTGCCAAAGCAGGAAGTTATCACTAAGGATAACGTTACCGTAGGCGTCGATGCAATCGTCTACTTCCGCGTACTCGATCCAGCTAAGGCTTTGCTTGAGACTACTAACTATGTCTACGCAACTACAAACTTTGCTCAGGCTGCTCTCCGTGATATCACCGGTAACTTCGAGCTTGATGAGCTTCTTTCTAAGCGTGATGAAATATCCATTCAGATTAAGGAAATCGTCGATAAGGAGACTGATAAGTGGGGTATCGATATCGAGAACGTTAAACTCCAGAACATCGAGCTCCCAGGCGATATGAAACGTGCAATGGCAAAGCAGGCAGAAGCTGAACGCGAACGCCGTGCTGCAATCATCGCCGCAGAAGGTGAAAAATCTGCTGCTAAGTCCGTCGCCGAGGCTGCACAGCTTCTCGCTCATACTCCAGGCGGTATTCAGATTCGTACTCTTCAGACGCTTGAAAAGATTTCTTCCGACCCAAGCCAGAAGACCGTAATCATGCTTCCAAACGACATCAAGAGCATCTTCAAGGCTTAAGATAAAAAGGAACCACCGCACGGATGCGGTGGTTTTTTGTCGGTGAGTTAAAACTGAGAATTACTTCTTGTCAGAATCAAGCCTCGTCTGGATCAAGATACTCGCCATCGGGCGAGCGTCCATATGGAGCGCCAGACTCACTTGACTCCTCTTCCTCTTCGTCATCATCATCGTCTTCTTCGTCGTCATCGTCGTTGCCTTCGTCATCACCGTCGGTGAGTTCGATATAGCTACGCTCTTTGACTTCAGGCTCGCTTGCGCTTGCCGCTAAGATGACATTAAGGAAGCTGGTGTCCTTCTCGCTAGATGAAGCAACTGATGCAGCAGCATGAATGATAGCGTCCGTAGAAATGATATCTGCATCCGGATCGTGCTTAGTATGCGAAATCAGATCCTGAGCACCAGGACTCAGACGTTCTTTCTTAGCCTCGAGCTGCGCTTCAAGCTTAGCAACCTTAGCACGCTGTTCATTAGCGTCTTCGTTTGCGCTCTTAGTGGCAGCCTCATGAAACTTAATCTGTTCCTCGAGTGCATCCATGCGGGCCTGAGAAGCCTTAAGCTTATCTTCGAGTTCGCCATTGAGCTTCTCGAGCTCACTGTTGCGATCCTGAACAGCTGCCAGCTTGCCCTGAAGCTCTGCTGCGCGTGCCTGCTCCTGATTAGCGCGGTCGCGTTCTGCATGCCATTTCTCTGTTAACTCTTTGTTGGTGTATCCCATAATACAACCTCCTTCAATGTACTTTTGTCTATGAGTGACAAACCTAATGGTATGTCTTCATTATAGCACAAAATGTGCAAAAAGTCAATGTTTATGATATAATTAACAAATATGAGTAATACTCTAACCTTAGACGCTAGCGACGACATTCGAATTGTCGGCCAGTTAGGTTCGCTCTTAGCTAAGACTAAGCGTGCCGGCCTACGTACCGCACGTGGCTTTATCGTGCCTATCGATAAGCATGTCGGCTATGGTTTGAGTAACGAAATCTTGCGCGAATTCGACAAACTTGAAATCCAGAAAGTGATTTTGCGCGCTTCTCCAGTTTCTAGCGACGCCACCGAAACAATTGCGCCAGTATCGCGCGATAAATTGATTGAAACAATTATGTACATGCAGGCAAACGCCGAGCGCCGCTGGACGCCAAGCGCAATCGTCGTGCAGGAATTTCTCGACGGCGAGCTACGTGGCATGATCCATTCGCAGAACCCCTATACTGATGCGCGTGACGAGGTAGTTATCGAGGCAGATTTGTGGGCAAATAACAGCGTGCTCGGAAATGAAGATGAGAGTGAAATGATTCTAGTCGACAAGCGTGACGGCACCGTGGCGCTTGAAAGCGACGAAGATGAGCTTATATTGGAAGCTGATCAGGTTCAGCAACTGTGGCACGCCGTGCGCAAGGCCGAAAAAGCAATCGGCGCCCCTGTTAGCCTAGACTGGGCCTTCGTAAATGGAGTATTATATATCTTAAGAACAAGACCATTAAGCGCATAGGAGGCGTATGATTCGACACCTAACTTTGATGATTCTAAAACGCGGCAATAAGACCTGCCTAGGAATCAAGAAACGCGGTTTTGGTGCCGGAAAATTAACTGAGCCAGGCGGCAAAGTTGAGCCAGGCGAAACACCAAAAGCTGCTGCAATTCGCGAGGCTGAGGAAGAGGTTGGAATCAAGGTCCGCGGCGCGCATAAGGTTGGCCAGATTGTCTTTCGCAACCTCTACTATAAAGGCGAGCCAGAAACCGACATCACCCATGTTTACATGAGCGAGGATTTTGACGGCGAGCCGGTCGAGACCGATGAGCTCATCCCGGGCTGGTACGAAATTAATTCCCTACCATATAACAAAATGTGGGGCGACGACGAGCACTGGATGCCGGACGTTTTTCGCGGCAAAACTATCGACGCCTACTTTTACTACAACGAGAATAATACCTTCACTGATTTCCGCGTAGATATCGTACCGGACGAGTGCATCGAGCATTTCCGTGACAGCGATTTCGGCTTACCAGAAGACAAGGACGAGTCGACTTTCGATGAGCGCACTGCTTCACGCGCTGTGCTAGTCGATAAGGATTATCGCGTTGCTCTAATTAATGCTAAGAATCGTGGCTATTACAAGCTACCTGGCGGCGGTATTGATCCAGGTGAATTAATCACCGAGGCATTACATCGTGAGGTTATCGAAGAGGCCGGTTGGAAAATTGAACCACTTTGCGCGCTTGGCTATACACACGAAACGCGCCACAAGTTTGGCCAGTATAATATCTCCTATGCTTTCCTCGCGCGCGCAACAGAATTCGTCGGCAATAATCTAATGGACGACGAAGAGGAAGATGGCTTCGAACTAGAATGGTTCGATAATATCGACGACGCAATTGCAGTGGTCGAAAAGATTGATACTACCGATATGATTTATCAGGCAAAATTCTTCACTGCTCGCGAGCTAGCAATTTTGCGCGCCGCTCGCAAAGTTTTAAAGGAGAAATATGGACAATAGAGTCCCGCTCGCTGAACGCATGCGCCCAAAGAGCCTCGACGAGGTGATTGGTCAGGATGAGATTATTGGTGAGGGCAAAATCCTTACCGAAATTGTGCGCAAGCAGGAGCCAGTGAACATTATTTTCTGGGGCCCTCCTGGTACCGGTAAGACTACGCTTGCACGTATCATCGCGAAGGAATTTAAAGCAGATTTTATCGAAATTTCTGCCGTCACAAGCGGCAAAAAAGACGTCGAAAAAGTCGTCGAAGTGGCCAAGAAAAACTGGAACCTCAAACAGCGCACCGTATTGTTCGTAGACGAAATTCACCGCTTCAATAAGGCGCAGCAGGATGCCTTTTTGCCACACGTCGAATCTGGTTTGATTACCTTGATTGGCGCCACGACCGAGAATCCGAGCTTCGAAGTGATTTCCCCGCTTCTCAGCCGCAGTCGCGTCGTAGTCGTAAAGCATCTGAGCAAAGACGATATTATTGCCGTACTTAATCGCGCTATTAAGGCCGAGAAAGCAACCAAACGTGTTACGAAAGCCGCAGTTGATTATCTTGCTGAATTATCCGGCGGCGATGCCCGTTCGGCACTCGGCGACCTCGAATTAGCGCTCAGTTTATCACAGAAAGTTGGCGTGCAAGAAGTGCTCGAAGCAGCCGGCCGTAAAGTGCCTGGCTACGACAAAAAAGGCGACAAACATTATGACAACATCTCCGCTTTTATTAAGTCGATGCGTGGCGGCGATGCCGACGCGGCGCTCTACTATCTCGCACGCATGCTCGATGCCGGCGAAGATCCAAAATTCGTCGCGCGCCGCATGGTGATTTTCGCTTCAGAAGATATCGGACTAGCCGGCAATGGCGCACTAGGCCTAGCACTTAATGCCTTTATGGCAGTTGAACGCATCGGCATGCCGGAGAGCGGATTAATCCTCGCGCACGTCACGACCGCACTCGCAAAGTCAAAGAAATCCCGCCAGACTACTGACGCCTGGTACGCAGCTTCCGACATGGCGCGTCGCACGATGGGTCTACCGGTACCAATCTGGCTCCGCAATGCGCCAACTAAGCTCATGAAAGAACTCGGTTTTGGCGAAGGGCAAAAATGGGAAGCCGGCTTCAAGCTCGACAAAAATTATCTACCAGACGAAATTAAAGACGAGAAATTCCTAAAATAATTAGAAAGAGATTTTCTTATCACGCGAATGAGCACCGGAAGTAATATTGATGCTCGTTTTTGGTACGGAAAATTCATCAGAGATTAGCTCGATGAGCGCTTTATTCGCTTCCCCGTCGTGCGCACGTGCATGCAAAAAGGCGACATAACTGCCGTCTTCTTGTTTTTCAAGGCGCGTCGCACCCTTTACGCCAGGTTTGACGCGCACAGAAATCTGCATTATTTACCGCCGCAAACTACGTTATTTGCGTGGAGCCAGCCCTCTGCGGAACCGCCATCAAGATATTCACCCTGAATTGGCTTGACGTAGATTTTTTCGCCAGCTTTGATGTGGTCGATGATTGGATCAGTAATGAGATACTCCTGATCGCCAGGGCCGAAATCATGCTCATGGCAGTAATCAACGATGCGCTTCAAAAGCACAGGCGACATGATATATTTGCTAATGTTAATGAGATTACTTGGAGCTTCCTCTTTCTTTGGCTTTTCATAAATACCGGTCAAGATACCGTTATCAACCTTAAGCACGCCGTATTTTTCGACGTCATTTGGATCGATTTCGGTTGCAAGCATTGCAGAATCAGTAGGCTCATTAATACATTCCATGAGGCGAACGAGGTCAGAAGAACCATCAGCGTTATAAATGAAGTCATCACCCATAAGGACAACAGTTGGCTCGTCGATACCGAACTCTTCTACAACCTGTGCGACTGGGCAAGCAGAGCCGTAACGAGCGTCAACGTCTTTCTGGCAATAAAAATGAATCGTCATACCTGGGCGCTGAGTGTTTGCAACGGAAACCTTATCAGCCTTGCCGCGAGCGACGAGATAATTATTCAACTTTTCGTTTTCTTCGTAATAAGCCTTAATCTGAGAAAATGGTTTTTCGTCGATGACGATATAGACGTCTTCGATACCAGCCTTAGCGCAGTCTTCAACGACATAATCCGCGAGCGGACGGTTGCCAATAGGAAGCATAGCCTTCTCAATTACCTTAGTGATAGGCAAGCGGCGAGTGCCCCAGCCTGCAACTGGAATAATAGCTTTTTTGATCTGCATAATAAGCTTATTTTATCTGTTTTGGAGCTTTTTGACAATAAGCACCACCTGATAGATACCGAGGTAGGCTAGGTAGCCAATGGCAAGCGCCATAAAAATGCCAACATGACGGTAGCGGTCGCGCGCCCATAGATTGACGAGCGATGCAACAATTGGCGAAGTCGCGAGCGACAAAACGAGAACCGTAATGTTTTCTTTGCGCGTGAAGTGCGCATCCTGATAACGACGAATAACGGCAACTTTCATAACGATCTGAAGCAGAATGAGCGAACAAAGCGTGACGATACCGGTGCCGAAGTTGAGCGTAAAGCTAATACCGGCAGCGGCACCGAAGATTGCGCCCGAAAGAATATCCAGTAAAGCGACTGCAGTAACTGACATTTTTGAGACGCGGCCACGTTTGCGAGATTCTTTACTTTTTGGCTCTAGTAGACCACGCTTCGCGAAGTTGACCATGAAGTCATAGAAAGCAAAACCTATCATACTAACGACAACCATCCAGAGCGTATAGTTGCCGTCAGTTAAATCAAGCGTGTCTTTGAGTAGGAAGTTAAAGATAGCGACGACAGCGAAAACGGTGCCAAGAATTGGACCATATTTGCGAATCGGATCGGCAAGAGAACTACCGAGATCGAATAACTTAAGTCCGCAAAGAATCGCAATAGTTGCGAATACGTTTGCAGCGATGACCATACCCAAAGTGTTCATGGTTTTATTTTACCTCAATAATCGATGGGAGCCAAGCTTCGTCCGACTCAACACCGAGCAAATCAGCGATAGTCGAGGCGACGTTAGCAAGGCCAAATTCACCCTTCTTTACCCTGTAGAGCGCTTTATTGTCCGTGTCGTCAACGAGCGCAAATGGAATCTTATTAGTCGTATGCGAAGTCTTTGGATTACCCTGCTCATCAATGAGCTCCTCGGCGTTACCGTGGTCGGCAGTAATAATCGTAATACCGCCAAGTTTATTCACGGCGTCAACGATACGCTTGAGGCAGACATCAATGGATTCCATTGCGATAATCGTTGGCTCGAGTTCGCCAAAGTGGCCGACCATATCGCCGCCAGGATAGTTTACGCGAAGGAAGTCATAATTGCCGCTCTCGATTGCAGCGACGAGCTTATCGGTAATTTCAGCGGACTTCATCCATGGGCGCGTATTGAATGGCTCTTTGTAGGAAGGGACTTCCTCCTCGACCTCGCCGGCAGGGACATCATAAGAGTTGCCATTGAAGTAGTAAGTAATGTGACCAAATTTAACCGTCTCGGAAATTGCATACTGACGGATGCCAGCTGCAGCGAGATGTTTAGTGAGCGAATGCTTGAAGACTGGCGTCTGGACGAGAGTATATTGCGGAACATGAAGGTCCTCGTCATACTCGGTCATACCAACAAAGCGAACGTCTGGGCGGCGAATGCGATCGAAATACGAGAAGTCATCATAAGTGAAGGCGCGGGCAATTTCGATAGCGCGGTCAGCACGGAAATCGATGTAAACAACAGCATCGCCATCGTTAATCGTGCCGATAGCCTTGCCATCTTCGGCGACGACGAAGGCAGGCATGTACTGATCCTGAAGGCCTGGCTCTTCCTTGCGAAAAGTTTCAACTGCTTCGGTTGCGCTAGCAAACTGACGACCTTCGCCGAGAACGTGCGTGCGCCAGCCTTTTTCAACCATACCCCAGTCGTTATTGTAACGATCGCAAGTAATGACCATGCGGCCACCGCCACTGGCGATTTTATAATCTGGGCTACCGAGTTTTACGACAAATTTTTCGATGCGCTGAATGTATTTTGGCTCACTCTGAGGCGGCACGTCACGACCATCGATAAGTGCATGAATGCGTACGCGCTTAACGCCGTCTTTATGGGCCTGCTCGAGCATTTTCTCGAGGTGAGCAATATTGGAATGAACGTTACCATCACTGAAGATGCCGATGAAATGTAGGGTCGAATTGTTATCGATAACGCGCTTAACAGTGTCTTGCCAAACTGGCTCAGTAAAGGCTTTACCGTCCATAATTGCCTGCTCGACTGCAGCACTGCGTTGAAGGACAATCTCGCCGGCACCCATCGCGTTATGACCAACTTCACTGTTACCCATATCGCCGTCAGGAATGCCTACCCACTTACCACTAGCATTGATTGCTGTGCAAGGATAGTCGTCGATGTAGTGATTATAGTTTTCAAGATGTGCTTTTTTGACCGCATTAAAACTGGAGTTCTCGCGAATACCGACGCCGTCGAGGACGACGAGAACTACTGGGCCATCATAATGAAGTTTCTTTTTATTCATAAGCACATTATAGCATCTGTTGCATAAGCGTTCTTATCTTGACTTTTGAGCCAATCTGTGCTATAATTATAGAGTTATGAGGTTAATTTCACAGAAGGATATTTCTGCTGCCGCTAACGCCTTGAAGAAAGGCGCTATTTTAGCTGTACCAACTGAGACCGTTTATGGCCTCGCCGTCCGTCTGGATAATGAACCCGCAATTCTTAAACTCCTCACTCTCAAAGACCGCCCAATTGATAGCGGTAAAATTCTTACTTTGATGGTGCCGAGCGTCAGAGACATCCCGCGCTATGCTAGAATCGACCGTCGTCGCATGGCGATTGCCAACCGCTACTTCCCTGGCGAATTGACATTAGTACTCGAGAAAAACCCGGATTTTGAACATGTCTATTTCAATAACTTCGGCACGATTGGTATTCGCATTCCAGCAAACGATTATATGCTTTCCCTCCTTCGCGAAACCGGCCCATTGCTCGTCACGAGCGCAAACCCACGCGGTGAAGCACCTTGTCGCAGCTCGCGCGAGGTCCAAGACCGCATTAAGAGCATCGATGGCATTGTTCGTGGCAAATCCGGCGGCAGCCTTCCAAGTACGATTATCGACTGGACGCTCGACGAGCCACGCCAAATCCGCGCTGGCGGTCTACTAATCGTCCACTTCTAGATAAAAAATGCTCCTCTTTCGAGGAGTATTTTTCAAGCTGCTACGCGCCCACCCAGGGGCACAAGCAAATGTTTGTTTTAATCCGCTGTTTTTATTTTTGTATCTAGTCTCCACACTGTCCACATTTTTTCAGTGGAACCCCGCAGAGCGTACCAGCTTGTATTTACATTAGCATAAGCGAGACTATTCGTCAAGGTCGTCGTCGACATATTCGCCGGCTTCGAGTTCATGGATAGAGCCACGATCGCCAAGCTGATATTTCTGGTGATGAGCGCGATGCTTTTGCTCTTTGACGTCGAGCGTAATAACTGGAATATCTTCCCCTTCTTCAGTCTCTTCTTCGACCGGCTCTTCAGCCTTGCGGCTAGTTTCAATAACCTGCCAGAGTTCGCGAAGAACTTCGGTAAGGCCCTGATGAGCAGAGCTAGAAATTGCCATAACTTTAGCGTCAGGATTCTGCTCGAGGATAGCTTGCATTTGCATTTTAATAAGTTCTTCGTCGAGACCTTCACACTTAGTAAGCGCAACGATTTCTGGACGACTAGCGAGTTCGGTTGAATATTTTTCGAGCTCAGCACGAATGTCTTTGTAAGCTTTGCCAGCATCTTCGGAATAAACATCGACGAGATGCAAGAGAACCTTAGTGCGCTCAACGTGGCGAAGGAAGCGGTCGCCGAGACCCTTGCCGTCAGAAGCGCCTTCGATAAGACCTGGAATATCTGCAATGAGAATTGCATGATCGTCGACTTTCGCGACGCCAAGATTTGGGGTAATGGTCGTGAATGGATAATCGGCGATTTCTGGAGTTGCGTTAGAAACAACGGAAAGGAAAGTCGACTTGCCGGCATTTGGGAAACCGACGAGACCGACATCTGCGAGAAGTTTGAGCTCAAGTTCAGCATCAAAGCTTTCACCTGGGTTACCGAGCTCGGCAATTTTTGGCGTCTGGCGAGTAGAACTGCGGAAGTGCCAGTTGCCGTAACCGCCGTCGCCACCATGAGCAACAATTTGGCGATCACCATCAAAAGTAAGGTCAGCAACAATCTCGCCGTCACGCTTGACGACAGTGCCGATTGGAACCTCAACTTCGAGGTCTTTGCCGGATTTGCCGCTGGATTTCTGGCCAGAACCGGCCTTGCCATCCTCGGCAATAAGTTTTGGCTGGAAGCGAAAGTCAATCAAAGTGTCGCAGTCTTTGCTAGCCACAAAAACCACATCACCGCCTTTACCGCCGTCGCCACCGTCTGGGCCGCCTTTAGGGATGTAGATTTCGTGTCGGAAAGAGATAGCTCCGTTGCCACCCTTGCCGGCTTTAATATAAACTTTCGCCGTATCAACAAACATGTCTATATTTTAACATAATTTTGTCTGTTGCGCTAGCCACCTAGTAAAGACGGAAAAAATATTATATAATATTGCCAAGATGAAAACGGATTTATTCTTCCAAGATATCAAAAACAGAGATAATATTGCTTTAATAGAAGACGTCGACGCATCGGTCGTTTCTGATTTTGAGGCCAAATTCAGCCAATATCAGGGCAATTTTTTCTACGAACAATTCACCAGGTGCGGCGGAATCGTCATTGACAACTGGATTAGACTCTATGGCTGCGGCCAGTTAAACGTCGTCGAAAAGAACGAGGCCTACAATAAGTCGAATCTCGTCGACATATTAATCGGCGAAGACATTCTCGGCGGTCTTTTCGGCCTAAAAGATGGCGTAGTCTATTATTTTGCCCCTGACACTAACGCTTGGGAAAACATGGGAGTTTATTATACGCAATTCCTGGACTGGCTACTCAATAAGCCGGAAGCCGTCAATATTTTCTACGAACCGTATAGATGGAGCTCCTGGAAAGAAGATTGCAAACAGCTTAAACTAACCGAGGGCTTTCACTTTTATCCTTTATTGCAGGCAAAATGCGATATCGAAAAAAGGGATAGAAAAATCATCTCAATCGACGAATTAATAAGATTCAATTTATCCATATGAAAGTATTCCTAGGCATGTCCGGCGGCGTAGATTCGGCGGTTAGTGCCTATCTTTTGCAGCAGCAAGGTCACGAAGTCGTCGGCGTCTACATGAAGAACTGGAGCAAAAATCTTCCAGGCATGAAGTGCCCTTGGGCCGAAGATCTCGCGGACGCCAAGCGCGTCGCCGTGAAGCTCGGCATCGATTTCCGCGTATTCGATTTTGAAACTGAATATAAGCAGAAAGTCGTTGATTATATGCTTGCCGAATATCAGAAAGGCAACACGCCAAACCCTGATATTATGTGCAACCAGGAGATTAAGTTTAAACTCTTCGCTGAGACTGCATTCGAGCAAGGCGCCGAAGCAATTGCAACCGGCCACTACGCTCGCTGCGCCGGCCGCCAGCTCCTAAAGGCGCGCGACGAGAATAAAGATCAGACTTACTTTCTCTATCGCATTACGGAAGACGTGATTGAACGCACGATTTTCCCCGTTGGCGACATGCTAAAGCCAGAAGTCAAAGCCCTCGCCGAGAAGATTGGTCTTGCCGTAGCACATAAGCCGGAGTCGATGGGCGTCTGTTTCGTAGGCGAAGCAAATATGCGCGACTTTTTGGGTGAATTTATCGACACGAAACCGGGCGAGATCCGCGAGCTCGAGACCGACAAGGTTGTCGGCACGCACGACGGCGCGATTTATTATACGCTCGGCCAGCGCCATGGCTTAAACCTCAAAGACGGTTTGCCATACTATGTTGTCCGCAAAGATATTCAAGCAAATATCGTCTATGTTTCGCGCAATCTTAATGCCCTTTCGCTCTGGAAAAAAGAAATCACTTTGAAGGACGTAGTGCTCCGTGGCGGCGACGATGGTCATAATATCGAGGCTCGCATTCGTCACCGCGCACCGTTAGTTTCTGCCGATTATGACGCAGAGACTGGCTTACTTACTTTTGCTGAAGAACAAAAATCCCTCACGCCAGGCCAGTCCGTCGTATTCTATCGCGGCGACGTCTGTATTGGCGGCGGCATTATCGCCTAACTCATTCAAAGAAAAAAGCACCGCTTTCGCGGTGCCACGGGAACGTTACGGAACTACCGGTATGTCATCTTTTACGGGCGTAGACTTTGTCTTTACCTTCTTGCCATACTGCTTCAAAACTCTTTCCACACCTTCCGGTGTAGTTTTTTTCCATTTACCGTCTTCCTTGTCCTTAAACCACCATGCAGCGGTTACTTTGCCGGACTTAGACTTAGTAGCACGGATTGTCACATTGAGACTCATCCGAGTACTATCATTATGGAAAACGACTCTTGTATAGAGTTTTTTCGAGGTCTTCTTCGTAACCTTTGTTGTGCAATCCCAGCCGTACTTCTTACCGTACGACTTTTCAGGCTTTAAGAGAGCCTTAGTCTTTTTCTCGAGCTGCGTAACCTTCTTTGTCTTTTCGACGGTAGACGTAGCAACGGTTGTTGTTGTGCCCTTGTTGCAATTGCAGCCACATTCACAAGCATATGCGATGTTTGCAGGCATAGCCAATAAAACGACAACGAGTAGTGTAACTATAGATATTATCTTCTTCATAATACCCTCCTTTGAAAAGTGCCAGGGAGCTCTAAGCGCTCCAACTCAATGCTTCATTACAATCATTATAGCACACTTTGCGAAAAAAGTCAAGTATTCATAAGCGTGTTTGGCGTGCTAAAATATACATAAGTGTAATTTAGTGGAGGTGGTGTGTTCTATCCTAGCCGTCAGGCATTAGGTGATCAGCTAGCAATGCGATTGACTCAGTACAAGAACAATGAGTCGATTATTTTCTGCCTCAAGAAAAGTTCCCTGCTTTCCTGCATTGAGCTTGCCGCACATCTTCACGCTTATATCTATGTCTTACAGTATGCTGAGATTGCCGATCCATTCGATATTACCCGCAACCTTGGCGCTATTACGCCGAAGGGCGAATTCGTTTTGAATCCGGATATTTCTCAGTCAGAATACGAGTACATCGCCAGCGACTTTATGAGTATTATCGAGGAGCGTAAACGCGAAGCTTTCTCTGAAATTAACGGCGAACGCGACCCGAACCCTTACTTTGATTTGGCAGCATTCAATAACCGCAACGTCCTACTCTTTGCCGACGTTCTGCAGACCTCTTTCCAGATTCAGGTCGCACTAAATATCTTGAAATCTTATACTCCTACTGTAATTACTGGCGTAGTCGGAAATATCACGTCAGCCGTTTCCGACAAATTCCTGATCGATACCGATGGCGTGACGTACATGGATGTGCTTCAGAATAACTTCTTCGAAGATTCCCACTACTTCGATCAACCAGACAATTATTCCGAAGACGACAAAATTAATATGGCAAATAACATAAGTTTGTATTGGGCATAAGAGAGGAGAAAAAATGAACCAAGGCAACACTTTGAGCGATGCAGCGCTCAACGAAGCAAAAGGAATTATTAATAAGCTCAGCGCAGCTTACAGCAAGAAAGTTGTAGGCCAGGAAGAGCTTAAGCTCGCGATGGAAGTCGCATTGATTGCAGGCGGTCACGTCTTGCTCGAATCCGTACCAGGTCTCGCAAAGACCCTCGCTGCAAAGACAATCGCTGAAGCATCAAGCGGTAGCTTTAGCCGCATTCAGTGTACGCCAGATTTGCTCCCAAGCGATATTATTGGTACCCAGATTTATAACTACAACTCTGGTGATTTTGATACCAAGATTGGTCCAGTTCACGCTAATTTCGTACTCCTCGATGAAATTAACCGTTCTAGCGCCAAAACTCAGTCTGCTATGCTTGAGGCCATGCAGGAACGCCAGGTTTCTGTTGGTGGCGTAATGTACAAGATGCCAGAACCATTTGTTGTCCTCGCAACTCAGAACCCAATCGAACAGGAAGGTACTTACGAACTTCCAGAAGCTCAGCTCGACCGCTTCCTCTTGAAAGAGGTCGTCGATTATCCTAGCCGCGATGAAGAAATGCAGATTCTTAACTATACCATCGCCGGCCAGACTACTGCCGAACTCGGCGCTGCCGATAAGGTCTCAATTGAAGACATCAAGAAAGTTCAGGCTTACGCAAAGCAGGTCGCAGTTGACGATTCGATCAAGAATTACATCGTAAACATCGTTACCGCAACCCGTAACCCACGCGCAATCATCGACGCAAATCTCGCTCGCTACGTCGAATACGGCGTCAGCCCACGTGGCGGCATCGCTCTTCTTCAGATTGCACAAGCACTCGCGCTCATCAATGGCCGCGGCTATGTAACACCAGACGATGTTAAGCAGCTTCGCCATGCCGCTCTTCGCCACCGCATTATCCTCAACTTCGAAGCAGCTGCAGATGACGTTCATCCAGAAGCAATCATTGATGCAATTTTTGCAAAGATTCAGACACCATAGTAAAGGAAAACTAAAAGAAAAATGCCAAGCTATCTCGTAAAAGTGCGCAAGAAAATGGATATCTTTGCGCAGCGCCGCGTCAGAAATGTTTTGACCGGTAATTACGGCTCCGTCTTCAAAGGACGTAGCTTGGATTTTGATGACCTTCGCGAATATAACTACGGCGATGATGTGAAGGATATCGACTGGAAGGCGACCGCACGCTCGCGTACGATTATGATTCGTCGCTATATCGCCGTCCGCAAACATAATATTTTGCTCGTAGCTGATAACGGCAATACGATGGCAACGCTTGCGCCGAGCGGCGAGAGCAAACAGGAAGTTGCGACTTTCTGCGCTGGCGTAATGGCTTACGTTGCACAGCATCATGGTGACTATGTCGGCATGATTTACGGCAACCACGGCGAAAACAAGCGCTATATGCAAAAGGAAGATACGGCTTATATCGAAAACTTCCTCGATAAATATGCCAAGTCAATGACACTTAACGCCGAACCAAGCGATCTCAATTCCCTGCTCACTTACGTTTCCAAGACTTACCGCGAGCGCAGCTTTATGATTATCATGAGTGACGCCGAGGGCGTAAGCCAGATCGATACCGAAATGATTCGTAAGTTGCATGCACGCCACGAAATTATGTTTATCATCGTCGAAGATTCACCATTAACGAACAATTTGCTAGCCAATTACGACACCGTCGATATCGATGGCAAAATGCGTTTGTCACGCTTCTTCCGCCAGAACAAAAAGATTGCAAAGGCCGAGGAAGAATACCGCGAAGCGCAACGCGTTGGCATTCGCAAAACCTTACGCCGCATGGGCATCGTTTGCTGTTTCGTCGATAGCACCAACCATGCCATTCCGCGTATCGTTAATATGCTAGAGGAGCAAAAACATGTCAGAAGATAAGATGCTCTACTACGGTCCAATTAATTACTCACCAATTTGGGCGATGATTGGTTTGCTTTTGCTAGGCATCGCAATCGGTACAATTATTGCGATTATTTACGCTACGCGTAAGAAGGAAATTAAGACTATCAGTACGCTCAAAGTCACCGCGCCGAAGGTGGTTAATATGAATGTTTTGCGCGACAAGTATTTGAAGATGATTAACGAAGCCGAGGAGCGCTTCAAGCGTCGCCAGATCAAAGCTTCACAGTGCCACCAGCAACTTAGCTTGATTGTACGCCTCTTCTTCTATGAAGGTATGGGTTTTCATGCTGACGTAATGACGCTTAGCGATATTAAAAAGTCGAATTATAAGAAGCTCGCTGAGTTGGTTGACGGCTATTATCCAGACGAGTTCGATACACTCGAAAAAGGTTCCGTGGCGGATGCCGCCGAAAAAGCACGCCAGATTGTGAGGGAGCAGTAGTATGAAGTATACTTGGCTATTTATCATTCCGCCGATTGCAATCGCAATTATTATTTTCATCGCCTGGTATCGCTACCGCATACATAGCCACGATCGCGACTTGAAACGCGTCGCCGTGATTGCACATACGAAGACAATTAAGATGCTTCCAGCCTATCGCCGTGCCGTTACACGTTACCGCATTTTGATGGCTTGCGCTGCCGTAGCTTTTCTAGCCGCGCTATTTTCTCTTACGGCCGTCGCCGCAAGGCCAACTTCTCGCGATGAGCGTAGATCGGAATCGGAGAAGCGAGACGTGGTGCTCTGTTTAGACGTGAGTGGTTCGATGTATACTTATATCGACGACATTACGACATACTTCAGTGAAATAGTAAGTGGCCTAGACGATGCGCGCATTTCTTTAACCATTTTCGACGGCAAACCAGCCAACCTCATTCCACTAACCGATGACTACGAGGCCGTCAAAGAACTCACTGATTCTCTTTCTACGAGTTTTCAAAAAATAGATACACCGTTCGGATCGCCAATTTCTTCATATGCAACCAGAGGCAATAGTTCATCCGCTATTGGCGATGGAGTAATGGGCTGCGCTAATAGCCTTGATTTATCGGACGATAATCAACGCGCTAAAAGCATCATTATTGCAACCGATAACGAATATGGCACTAATTCTCAGAGTATAGATATCGGACAGGTTGCTAGATATGCAGAGCGCTACGGTGTTACCTTCTATGGTCTCTATACTGGGAGTAGTTATAGTATCAGTCATAAAAATGAGTTTATAGATGCCGTAAAGATTACCAATGGTTCGTTCTATGACTTAAATGACTTATACGAAAGACCCTACGGCCAGAAAACCGCCATCGCTAAGGATTCAAATCACACGATTGAGACCATAATTCACGAGATTATGGACCAGGAAACCGCGAAGATGGAAGGCGCGCCAGAGATAGTTTACGTCGATAAACCGGAGATTATGTTATATATTTCTAGTATTTGCTTTGCAATATTTGTCATATTAATCTGGAGGCTAAAACTATGACATTGAATCCGATTTTGCCATTATTCACGCTCTATATTCTACTCGCATGTACAGCGGCAGCGTTAGTGTTCTGCCTAGTTAAAAAGCCTATGCGTAAGATGAGAAACTTGCGCCGCTTAGCAATTTTAGCCCTTATTCTTATCGCAATGCTGCGCCCTAGTATTAGTGGCGGCAGCGCCGAACGCGACTTAAGCAATCTAAATATCTTTTTCATCGTCGACAATACTGGGAGCATGGCCGCAAAGGACATGAACGGTTTGAGCGATTATCGCTACGAAGTCGTCGCTGACGATATGAAAAAAATCATAGAGTTATTCCCCGGCTCGAAATACGCGATCATTGCGCTCGACTATAATGTCTACCAGGCAATGCCACTCATCGAGGATGCGAATACGGCCCTAGCCTACATTGGCTCACTGTCGCCGAGAGAAAGCACAGCTAGTACGGATTCCGATTTATCACAACTACTTTCTCAAGCAAGCGAGCGTATCGAAAAGTACAATAAGCATTTTAAGGATCGTGACAGTCTTCTATTTTTCTTCAGTGACGGCGAAAATATCAATAACGCTGCCATATCTACACCAAAGGAGCTAAAACAAAACGTAGTCGGCGGTGCAGTAATTGGTTATGGCACAGCAAACGGCACACATGTCGGAACAATTTCTGTAGATAGCATAACCCAGTCTTTAGTTATTAGTGATTCAAATTTTATAAAGGATCCCAAGGTTGGCGAACATATTTCCAAGCTAGATGAAGCAAATCTCAAGAGAGTAGCGGACGAGATCGGCATCGAATATTATCGGCGCTCTAGCTCCGGCGACAAGTTCGATAATATAAATAACTTTACTACCGAGTCCGCTATCTATCACCGAAGTAACAATACGACTGATATCGACAATGACCTTTACTGGATTTTCATCTTCATCGCTATAGCATTATTACTCTGGGATTTCCACGCAGTCCTCGAAGCATTATTACTAGAAAGAAAGGTAGCAAAATGATAAATCTCGATCCGTCCATTATCGATCAAGAGAATGTACGTAAAAAACGTCGCAAAAAATTAATGCTTTACGCTGCCGCACCAGTCGTCATTTTATTAATCGCCGGCCTATTCTTTGTTCGCCCCGGCATTTTCAATGTGCTCTACAATATGAACTATAATAACGCCGACGCTGGTTTCAATATCTTCATTAGCGGCCTGCAGACAAAGGCGAATATTATCGAGCCATACATTGCGCATTATAGCGCCGGCACTGCATACATTAAGGACAACAACGGCGTCCAGGCTGAAGCCGAGTTGCGTAGTAGCCTAAGAAGCAATCCTCCGGCCGACAAAGTCTGCCAGGTGCGCACAAACCTAGCCTATAGCATCGAGATGCAAGCCGATCAGGAGGTAATCAAAGGAAAGTATAGCGAAGCACTCATGCTCTATAGCACTTCCGAAGGCGTTCTTTATGGCGATAATTGCGCAAGTAAAAACGGTGGCGAAAACCGCGATAAAAAAGCCGGCGAAGCTAAGGAGCGTATTTCGCAGAAACGCGGAAAGATTACTTCGGAGATGAATGGCCAAGATGAAGGCGAGGAAGATTCAGATCCTTATGCCGATACACAAATTAACGAAGGACAGCTGCAAGAACTCCGCAATAATCTAATGAATGGCCTGGATATCCAAAACTATTCTCGCCGAGAGCAATTTGCTAATGGCGGCGGTGCAGGTGGCGGTTCTTATTCCAAAATTCAACACTGGTAATTATTTAGCTAAACGAGCGCGCTCGTTAGCGACGACTTGAGCAATAGCGTCGGCAGCTTTTTCGACGTCATCGATGCCAGTTGGGCGGCCGAGCGTAATGCGAAGCGAGCCAGCAATTTGCATATCATTCAAGCCGATCGCTTTGAGAGTTGGGGATTTTTCACCTTTGCTGGCGGCACAAGCTGCGCCAGTAGAAACATAAACTTCATGCTCTTCTAGGGCAAAAATCAGACGCTCGGCATCAAGGCCTGGAATAGAAATCGGCATAAAGTTTGCGAGCTGAGTTTTTTCCTTGCCGAGAAATTCAATGCCTTCTATTTTGTCGGCGAGAAGCTTTTTAAACTTTGCGCGTAGATCAGCTAGGCGTTTGCGTTCGCCGGCAAGATGTTTTTCAGCCTCCATAATCGCAGTAGCAAAAGCAATAGTTGCCGGGACGTTTTCCGTGCCACTACGAAGACCGAGCTCCTGGCCACCGCCATGAGTTTGCGGCTTAAGGCGGACATTATGTCCAATATAAAGTGCGCCAATTCCCTTCGGGCCGTAGACTTTCGCAGCATTAATAGTGAGCAGGTCGACGCCGAGGCGCGAGACTTTGACTTCCATAAGACCAAGACCCTGTGATGCGTCGCTATGGAAATAGATCGGCGTCTTTTCGCCGGCGAAAGCACGGCGCGTACGCTCCTCTACGACAATGCGCGCAATATCGCTAAGCGGCTGAATAGTACCGAGCTCGCTACTTGCTAGACAGATAGAAATCAATTGCGTATTAGGCGTAATTTTTGCACGCAAATCATCGAGATTAATGCGGCCAGATTCATCAACGGAAATAGTTTTATAGTTTTTCTGCTTGGCGTTTTCGAGAATAGACGGATGCTCAATTGCAGAAATAAGAACTTCAGCATCATCTGGGACGGAAGCAAAAACGAGACTGTTGGCCTCGGTTGCGCCAGAAGTCATTACGAGATCGGCGGCTTTTGCGCCAATAACGTGCGCAATATCAGCTTTTGCCTGCTCGTATTCTCTACGCGTTTCGGTTGCCGGGAGGTAGGCGGCGGAAGGATTGAAGAATTTCTCATCAAAATACGGCAGCATAGCGCGTTTGGCTTTTTCGGAAAGCGGTGTTGCCGCAGCATAATCGAGATAAATCATACTGCAATTATACCTCAAAATACCCTTTACGTCAGACGCATCGAGAGATAATTGCGGTATAATAGTCTGGTATATGCATAAGCTTTTTCGGAAGATTAAGAAGCTAAAGACGAATGAGAATATTCTCATCGCAGTAGACGTGCTCTATAACAGCAAGTCGTCATTTATGGGTATCTTTTTGATGGCGTTCATGATTACAATCTCACTCAAGAATTCGCCGATTAGCTTCCTTACTTACCAGCTATCACATTATGCCTTCAATGGCATTCTCTGTGTTTTGCTTACCGATGTTTTGCGCGCATACCCGCTCAACGCCTGGCGCGCCAGTATGTTTTTTAGCATCACGCAGATGATTGCTGTGATTTTTATTCCAGGCAATTACGTCTTCTTCCCGCTTATCATCGGTTTCCTAAGTGCGCTTGAAGCCCAGCTTTATTGGCGCCCGAAAGACTTCTTGGAAATTAAAGAAGTTAGCAACGATAAACGCGACAAGTTTAATACATTGCGCCAGATTTTTGTAGAAACCGTAAAGATTGCAATGCCAATTATTCTCGGTATCGTCATCGCTGACGCAGGCTATGAGCGCGCCGCGATTGTCGTTCTTATTATCTCGGCCGTACAGTTGCTACTTTCCATCTTACTTCGCCCGACACATCCAACCAAAATTAAAGCTCGCTCACTCAGAGAAACACTTAACTATGCAGTGGCACATAAGTCGATCCGCCGTACGCTATGGCTGCAGACTTTGCGCGGTTTCGCAATGACCGGCTGCGCCTACGGCATCGTAGCACAGTTAAATCTCTATAACTCTACGAGTTCCGACATAGAACTTGGCAGTATTCAATCCGCAACTAGTGTCGTTACTATCGTTCTGCTTTTGCTATATCGCCGCTTCAGAACAAAGGCTTCCGCAAAGAGCGATATGCTCGTTTACGGATTAATGCCAGCAACAATTCTCTTGCCGCTCTCGGCAATATTCTTCCCTGGTAATTTCGTTATCGCAATCGTACTCTTCATCTACACCAATGCAGTAATCGGATCGCTTTATAGCAGTGCAATTTTCTCCGTCTACCATCAAGATGAGCTCAAAAAATCGGTACACGATGATGCATACCGAATTGAGATTGAGATTCTTGGCGAACTTTGGCTGACATTAGGGCGCGTTCTTAGTATTATTCCGCTCCTAATGTTCTTCTATCTTGGACATAGCGACTGGATGTTACCATTGGTCGTCGGTCACGCTATTACGATTCCGATTGTCGTGGCGCTTACTTATAAATCCGCGACTTCACTAGCGCGAGATAAGCGCTAGCCGCCTTACGAAAGTGTTCAAGTTCTTCGCCGGTTACCTTATGATAGCCGCTTTCGTCGACTTTTTTAAAGACACCGTTTTGGCGGACTTCATAACGAATCGTCCGACCATCTTCGTGCCAAATCCAAACGTTTTTCTTGTACATGAAAAATTCGCGCTGATGACCTGGAGCAACATTACCAAAAAGCGTGCGACCGAGCGCAGACTCAGCGTTAATTAGATCCTTTTCTGCGGCAGCACGGCGCGCGTCGGCGTTTGGTTGCTTGCGAAGAAATCCTAGCAGATTTTGCTTAAGATACGATTTCGACATTCGATGACTTCCTCGGAAACAGCGTTAAGTTCGTTGAATAGAGCTTGATCAGAAAGATTATCAGCCGAAACAATAGGAGCAACTGGCTGCACCGCTGGAGTAACTTTTGCAGCTTCAGCAACACTAGAAACAGGGGTTTCTGGTGCTTTTGGAGCCTCAAAAACGACAGCTGGCGCGACGTTAGGATTTGTCGGCAACTGGAAAACAGAACTATCTTCTTCGTAATCCATAACTAGCTCTCCCTTTTATATTTTGAAGATTTTTTCGGCGTTTTCAGTCGTAATTCTTACGACTTCGCCGAATTCAACCTTATAATATTCGGCTGCCCATTCGGCTACGTATTTTACATAACCAGGCTTATTCATTGTACCACGAAATTGCTTCGGTGTCAAGTAGGGGGCGTCCGTTTCAAAGACTACTCTCTCGAGAGGAGGGTGCGCAATATCGGCAAAAGTCGAGAGGCCATTCACGCCAATATAGAGACCGCGTTTTAGGGCTTCGGCGAGATTTTTCTTACTGTCCGAGAAGGAATGCATGACGGAAGTTGGAAGTTTGAAGTTATCGAAGATAGGCCAGAAGTCGTCAAAAGCATCGCGGACATGGAAAGAGACCGGTTTTCGATTATCCTGGGCTAGTTGAAGCATCTCTAGAAGCAATTCTCGCTGCATTTCAACACTATAACCATCAAAATGATAATCTAGGCCTATTTCGCCGACACCGACGTTCTGCGGGCTTTTAAGGGCCTCTGAGGCCATATTTAGCGTATTTGTCAAGTTAGCACGGTCTTTTTCGGCGTATTCATTCGGATGGAAGCCGTAAGTCCAGAAGATTCTCTCGCCTTTCCCCGCCCATTCCTCAGCAAACTCCTTTGCCTGAAGGGAGTTTTGCGGATCAGTACCAATTGTAATAATCTTATCGATGCCCAATTCATGAGCATGGCGAAAAGTATCGGCTGCGCTTAACTCGCGGTCAGTCGGGTCATGAATATGGGTATGCGTATCAATAAGATATTTAGCCACGTGGAGGTTCGCCCTCTGGCTCGTCGAGGAGTTTCTTGCTCTTAATCTCGTAACGGCGGCCGTTTACTGGAGAAACGAAGTAATCTTCGCTGAGCAAATTAACAAACATACCGAGGTCTTTGTCGTCCATGATGATGATTTTGTTCTGGTCATCAGTCATGAGCTCAAGCTGCATTTCGTCAGCATAATCAAGGAGTTGTTCCTGAGACATCTCGCCAATCTCAACACTTTGGAGTTTCTTAACGAGAGGTTTTTTATCCTCGAGAAGCGCGTTAAGAGTAAGGCCTTCTGGGAAGCTGAGCTTATAAGTCTCTTCAAGCTCTTTAGCTTTTTGCTCAGAGATGAGCTGCTGTTTGTAATCAAATTGGAAGAGTTTTTCGAACTTAGACTGGTTGAAGATAACAATCTGGCCATCAACGATAGCAGTTTCGTTGCCTTCTGGGACCTTAATAGCGAGATCAGCAGTAAGAGGCTCAAAGCTTTCGCCGTTAAGCTCCCAGCTGAGCTTGCCTTTTAGTGCAGCGCTAGCAGCGAGGTTCTTGGCGATATAGAAAGTCTTCTGGCCATCATCACCAGGATAGCTAAACTTTGCAATGATACCCTTGATGCGCTTAAATTCATACTCGTCATCGGTAAAGTAAGCGATATCTTTGTACTCATTTTCGATAAGATGAATGAGGGTTTCGGCACGGCCAACCTTGTCGAGCGCGATGCGATAAATAACCTTATCTTCGCCATCGGAAAGCTCATATTCGCGACATTCAAGACCTTTATCTGCCTCCTTGATGATATACTCAACAGCCTCGAGCATGAACATGCTGCGGATCGCCTGCATCAAGACATCGGAATAGCGGACTTTGTATGGCGTGTAATTTTTATTAAATAGAAATAGTTCTACTGAAACGTTGTTTTTGATTTCATCGACGTTATTTGCCCACTGGAAAACATCAAATTCTGGCATAACTCCTCCTTTATTCTATTAGTTTAGCACATCTAGTATTTCAGTGCGGCGTCGAGCTGAGGATCTTCATCCTTGTTGATTTGCTCGAAAGTACGCTCGACTTTTTGGTCCGGCTCGATGCCTTCATGATTAATATTTTTGCCGTTTGGTGTATACCATTTAGCAACCGTTACGCGAAGCATTTCGCCGGTCGTAAGGTTTTCGAGTGCCTGAACACTGCCCTTGCCGTAGGTCTTCTCGCCAATGAGAGTTGCAAGATTATAATCCTTGAGAGCACCAGCAACGATTTCGCTTGCACTAGCAGTAGAACCATTGGTGAGGACGATAGTTTTCTTGCCTGCAAGAATAGCCTGACCACGGTTTGCATAGGTCTTTTCGTTATAGAGACCATTGCTCGACTTCTGCTCAACGACTACCTTGCCATCAATCCAGAGCGAAGCAACTTCTTTTGCTGCACTAACATAACCACCGCCATTGCCGCGAAGATCGATAATGAACTTGTCGCAACCTTTGGCGAGAGCCTCTTTTGCCTTTTCGCGAGCGAGACGTCCAGTATCCTGGTCAAAACGAGAAATAGTAAGGATTGCGGTCTTGCCCTGATAATCAGCATAGACAGAAACATTATTAATAGTTTCACGAGTTAATTCAAAGGTTTTTTCCTCATTGCCGCGGACGACAGTTAATTTCACTTTCGTGCCAGCCGCACCGCGAAGCTTCTTGGCAACTTCCTCAACGGTAAGCATCGAAATATCTTCGTCGTCAGCCTTATAAATAATATCGCCTGCGAGAACGCCCGCTTTGCGAGCTGGGTTGTCTGGCGTAGTGCGAAGAACTTTTACATAGCCGTCACGCTGGCCAATCTCGACACCGATACCAGCACCGACATCGCCATTTAAATCTTTCTGAAATTCATCAGCCTCAGCTGCAGTCAGATAATAGGTGTAGTCATCACCAGCTGCTTTTACGAGACCACGCTTAGCCTCTTCGATAATCTTAGTTTTATCGAGTTCGCCATCATAATTCTCAGCGAGCTTTTCATAGACATCATTCAAGGCTGAAAAGTCGACGGTCGCGACTTTCTTTTTCATACCAAGATTAGCTTCAATAGTATTCCAGTTGGCGCCAATTAAAAGGCCACCGAATAGTGCGATTGCACTAATAATAACAGTAGTAGTAAGGTCTACTTTTCGTTCAATTGCAGGGCTCTGATAATAGAGCTCTTTCGTTTCATTTTTCTTCGCAGTTTGTTTAGCCATATATCTAGTATATCACTACAAGCTTAAACGCGTTGGCGTGTTAAAATATATCTATGGAGAAAAAAGGTCTAACTCGTGAACAGGTCCGCAAAGCGCGCTTTGCTGGACAAGTAAATACTGCCGTCAAACCACCTTCAAAGTCGATTAAGAAGATTGTCGCGACGAACACCTTTACTTATTTCAACTTCGTCTTCGCAGCAATTGCAATTCTACTCTGCGCGGTTCATTCTTATCGCGATATTACATTTTTGCCGATTATTATTGCTAATACGCTGATTGGTATTGTTCAGGAAATTCGCGCAAAACTCACTCTCGATCGTCTGAACATGCTCAATGCGCCGACTGCGAACGTAATTCGCGATGGCGTCGAGAAAAAGATTAACGCCGAATGGCTAGTTTTAAATGACGTCGTCGTTTTCCGCGCCGGCAACCAAATTCCAGCTGACGCTAAAATTCTCTCCGGCGAAGTAGCTGTTAACGAGGCATTGCTTACCGGCGAGGCAGACGAAATCAAAAAGTCCGTCGGCGATAAACTCATGTCCGGTAGCTTTATTGTTTCCGGTGAATGTCGCGCACAACTTACAGCAGTAGGCGCCGATTCTTATATTTCTCAGCTCACTTTGCAGGCAAAGAAGATTAAGACTAAAGAGCAGTCTGAAATTATTCGTTCCCTCAACCGTATTGTTACGATTGCTGGTGTCGCAATTATTCCGATCGGCGGCTTCCTATTTGTACAGCGTTATTTCTTTGAGCAGGCTGGCGCACAAGCTGCAGTACAATCTGCCGTCGCGGCCGTAATCGGCATGATTCCAGAAGGCTTATTCTTGCTTTCCAGTATCGCACTCGCAATTTCTTCCATGAAACTCGCGCAGAAGAAGGTGCTCCTACACGACATGAAAAGTATTGAGACGCTCGCCCGCGTTGACGTACTCTGCGTAGATAAGACTGGCACGATTACCGACAACTCAATGCTCGTGGCAGACTACTTCCCGCTCGGCAAATCTACACGCGAAGATATCTATGGCGAAATGAGCGATTTCGCGAAAGCTCAGAAAGCCGATAACGCCACGATGGAAGCAATCAAGGCTTACTTCACGAAGCCAACTGGCCGCAAAGCAGAGACTGTCTCCGGCTTCTCTTCCGAGTTTAAATATAGCGGCGTTAGCTACAAGGGCGAAAGCTACGTGCTTGGCGCACCAGAATTCTTGCTCGGCAAAGATTATAAAAAGATTGAGTCTGAATGCGAGAAACATAGCCGCAAGGGTTATCGCGTATTACTAGTCGCAAGCTACGACGGTAAAGTTGACGGCAAGAAACTCGACAAGAAAGTAACGCCACTCGGTCTAATTACACTCATGAATCCAGTGCGTGAGAATGCGCCAGAAACCTTCAAGTACTTCGCTGATCAGGGCGTAGAGATAAAGGTGATTTCCGGTGATAACCCACTCACCGTTTCTGAAGTCGCAAAGAAGGCCGAGATTGCAAACGCCGGCAAGTATATCGACGCTACGAGACTCAAGACCGACAAAGAAATCGCCGAAGCAATGGATAAGTATACTGTTTTCGGCCGTGTAACGCCAGAGCAAAAACGTAAGTTCGTGAAGGCTTTGCAAGCTAATGGCCATATTGTCGCAATGACTGGAGATGGCGTGAATGACGTACTCGCATTGCGCGACGCCGATTGTTCAGTCGCAATGGCAAGTGGCAGCGATGCCGCCGCCCAGGCCGCGCAGCTCGTCTTGCTCGAATCTGATTTTGCACGCATGCCGGACGTCGTCACGGAAGGTCGCCGCGTCGTAAACAACCTCGAACGCAGTGGTAGCCTCTTCCTAGTAAAGAACGTGTTCTCCGTTTTGACAGCCATCATGTCCATTATTTTTGCCTTCACCTACCCTCTTATTCCGGCTCAGATTTCGCTCGTTAGTATGTTCACGATTGGCGTGCCGGCCTTCCTATTGTCGCAAGCACCAAACCACGATCTTATTCGCGGCAAGTTCGTAAGTAATATCTTGCGCCGCTCCGTTCCTGGCGGCTTAACTAACTTTATCCTCGTTGGCATTATGGTCTTGATGGGTAGTATTTTTAATTTCTCCGCCGAAGAAATCGGCACCTGCGCCACGGTTCTCCTCGCCGCAGTCGGCATGCAGATGATTTACCGCGTCACCAAGAAGCCATTCAACTGGTATAAACGCGCGATCATTATTCTCTGCGCAGTCGGCCTAGTATTCTGTTTCGCCGTTCTTCCATGGCTCTTTGGCCTCTCAATGGTCTCCTTGCAGGCTGGCGCAATTACCGTCGTCCTAGCGCTACTTTCCGCCCCACTACTTCACTATGTGGGTAAATATATCGATTGGTTCTGGGAGAAAGTTGTAGAACGCTACATTAATCTAGACAGGAGGAAACGTGTCAAAGCAAACAACTAATTGGGTGGTCTTAGCTAAGCGTGCAGTCTTAGCTAGTCTCTTAATTGGGTTGGGCGATTATATTCTTCTGAAGGTCGGTGCGCCACTTGGAGCATTCCTATTCGCGTTCGGTCTTTATGGCGTCTGCATGCTAGGCGCAAATCTCTTTACAGGCAAATGCGGCTTCGTTATTTCTGATAAAAAATGGCTTGAGCTCGGAGCTATTTTGCTCGTTAACCTCGCAGCCGGTTGGGCATTTGGCTGGCTCTTCAGCCAGGCAGATTCTTCGCTAATTGCAGCAGCAAATGAAAAGATTGCAAAGTGGGATTTCTCTTTCGATTTCTTTATTCGTAGCGCATTTTGCGGCGCCATTATGTACCTAGCCGTGAAATGTTTCAAACTCGGCTCAGTCTGGGGCATCTTCTTCGGCGTGCCACTCTTTATTCTTGCGGGTTTTCAGCACAGCATCGCCAACGTTATTACGGCCGGCGTAGCAACTTATTTCGATTGGACAATTCTACTCTGTGCAGGCGGTAATTTTGTTGGTTCTGTTGTAACCGCATGGCTAGTTGGCGAAGCGGAAAAAGTCGCGCCAAAAGTAGCGCCTAAAACGACAAAGAAAAGTACGAAGAAGAAATGAAAGGTCGCAAGAAATTAGTCGCATATTTAATCCTAAATATCCTAATTTCTGTTTTCGAAATAATTGCTTTTGCTCTCGTTGCCAGAAGGCGCGGAGCGGAGACATTCCAGTACTATACGCAGCTCAGTAATCTATTCTTGCTAATTTGCGGTTTAATTAATATAGTCTTTGTCGCACGTGCATTGAAATCCAAAAAGCAGATGCCGCATATCATCAATCTACTGACCTATATGGCGACCTGCACTACGACCGTTACGCTAATCGTCGTGTTGTTCGTCTTGTCTTGGATGGTTGGCGATTTATGGTGGCTACTAACTTACGATTCAATGCTCTACATGCATACACTTTGCCCTGTTCTCGCAATCGTTATGCTACTTTGGTGCGCACCGGAACGCCAAAACAAAAAGTCGGCATTATTCGCGCTAATACCAACAATTATCTACGCAATCGTAGGAATAACGATGAATATTCTACGCCTATGGGATGGGCCATATCCATTCCTCCAAGTTTACAACCAGCCAGTCTGGGCCAGTTTTGGTTGGGGCGTAGTTATTCTTGGCTGCGCTTATCTTATTGCGCGTCTTTTGATTCTAAGACCCAAGCAGGCGGGTCAATCTCGAAGTTAATTACCGGCGTCTCGAAGTCGACAATATCCATATCGACGCCATAGTAATGATTATAGATTTTATCGACGGCGCCAAACATGGCGTCTTCTTTTTTGAAGCCTAGGCGCTCAGCGACAGACCAAACTGCCTCCTCGCTAGGACCTTCAATCTCTGAATAGGTCGGAATCCATGGCCAAGTATCAATAGTAATTTCGACGCTATCCAGGATCCAGGTCTCGCGATAAGTTTCCTGAACCGCTTTCTGTTCTAAGCCGCAACCGGCAATAAACTTTACCGCGTCGTCATAATTATTAACGATAAGGTTTACTTCTTTGACGCCCATAATAGAATCTTCGTCTTCGAAGTTCTTATAGGTCATCACGATCTTATCACCATCATCGCGGACGCGCGCGAAAGAATGTGGGCCACTATCAAAAACCGTGCGGCGCATCATAATTTCCGGCTTGATACATTCCGCGCCAGCCGCTTTTAGCTTTTCGCGGAGATCATCCTTATTTACATCTAGAAAGCTTGCTTCGATTTCGTTATTCATTGTTACTCCTATTTTAATAATCTCGGGAGGAAAGATGCGGCGACCATTATTGCGATAAAAGCGAGCAATAAAATCGAGACAAAATTCCAAAAAGTCAGGCTTTTCTTGACGCGAATTACGTCAGGGTCATTCGGATACGCTTTCAACGGGTTTGCAACAATAGTGGCCGGAGCAAATTCTATAGCGACTACGCCGTATTTAGCTATTTCGTCTTCGGTATAAAATTGCGGAAATAAATCTAGGTACTCTTCGACAGTATAATTAGGAGAATATAACCTCTCGATAGGATAATTATTTGCCAATTCAGTAAAATCATTAAAATAGCAAAGATTCGTAACCTGAGCCCATATGATATCCTGCTCATTGGCGCGATTAATAATCTGTATTGTTTCGCCTACCTTTAGCCGACGACGCTTCTCGTCATTAACGCGCGCCTCAACATTTTTAGTGCCATTCTTAACCTGTTCGAATATTTCTGGTTCAAGATGTATTTCCATGCCATCATTATACAACATGCTATAATGCGATTATGAAGAGCAAAAGTAGTGGCTTAAACAAATATAAAGTACCTATTATTATAATCAGCTCCGTCTTATTACTAGTAGTTATATTTTTTATCGTCGCAAACTATATAATTGTCTTTCATGACGATTGCGGCGGCTCGCCATGCAATTATTCTTCGACTGAATCTGATAAATATATGGCGTGCCCTGCCGTTTGCGTTAAGATGGAGCAGTCGCTCTGGGAGGCCATAACTGGCCAACCGCCACATTCTGTCGGTTTTTAGTTATAATATACTCATGAGCATTGATACTAATGCACCATATAAGGTGCCAGAAAAATATCAACCAAAGAACAAGGGCTTTACGCCAAAGACGAAAGCCAGTTCAGTACTTATGATCATCCTCGGTGGAATTTTAATCTGCGCCATTACGATTGGCGGCATCGTCGGGATTATCTTTGGCGTTTCGAAGATTATCGAAGGTGTCCAGGATAGCGTTGAACCTGAGACGACTATTGAGTCAAACGTAGCTTAAAAATAATTCATATAATGCGCCCAGGTCTGAAGAGCCCGGGCGTTATATGAAATGGACGTGCTAAGTAGCACGTATTTTTTTATTGCATAAAAAATCCACCTCTTTCGAGGCGGCTTTCAGTCTTTCCGAAGGAAAGATGAAAGGCCACCCGTTGAGGTGGCCATTTCATATAATTCGGCATCTTGCTAGTTTCCCGCAAAGCAGTATAATCGCCGCGACCAGGCTTGACTTCTGTGTTCGGAATGGGAACAGGTATTTCCCTGGCGCTATGGACACCGAGGAAAGACTCTAAGGGCGAGCCAAACACGAACGGCTCTGTTTTAGAATCTTACCTCGATGTAAGATGCACAATAGCTATTTTAATTGACTCTGATGGATTCGTCAATAACTTTTTTGACGAAATTGAACATCAGTTACTAGTTAAGTCTACTCCTTCTATAAACTTTGTGCAAGCACAAGATTTATAGAAGAGACATAAAAAGGCGATGCCTCTATTAGTACGCTTCGGCTCCATGCATTGCTGCACTTCCACCTTGCGCCTATCAACCAGATCATCTTTCTGGGAGGTCATAGGGAATTCTTATCTTGGAGTTAGTTTCGCGCTTAATATGCTTTCAGCGCTTATCTATTCCGAACATAGCTACTCGGCAATGCAGCAGGTGGCCACAACCGATACACTAGAGATTCGTTCACCTCGGTCCTCTCGTACTAGAGGCAAATCTCCTCAAAATTCCTAACGATCATGCCGGATATAAACCGAACTGTCTCACGACGTTCTGAACCCAGCTCGCGTACCACTTTAACCGGCGAACAGCCGGACCCTTGGAAGGTGCTCCCCCTCCAGGATGTGATGAGCCGACATCGAGGTGCCAAACCGCG